>Ga0207933_1000011_pt1 | contig 199530 bp, 198 predicted proteins | sample NGESurdeep092012_4_FD_184488 | JGI IMG/M metagenome (GOLD analysis project Ga0207933, IMG submission 184488) | Arctic peat soil microbial communities from Barrow, Alaska - NGEE Surface sample F53-3 deep-092012 (SPAdes) | ecosystem: Environmental > Terrestrial > Soil > Wetlands > Peat ... | reverse complement strand
AGCGCCCAGGCCCGCACCTGCGCCGAACTCCTGACAGCCATCGCCGACGCACTGCAAACCGTCACCCGCCAAGATGCCCTCAACTGGTTCGCCTCATGCGGCTATAGTTTTATTTAATTTGCTCTAGCGCGGAAGTTTGGATTTTGTCTTTGTCGTTGTATCGAATGGAAATAGAAAAACAAATAAAACAAATGTCGAATTTTGAAATTCAACTTCTTGTTCAAGCAGTTTGATTCAGCTTTCGATTTGAAATCAGTCGAAAAATAATTGCCGCGACGATTGCTAGCGCAATGGCAATCAAAGCAATCGCCCAATCAGGAAAATTAAAAGTGGCGACTTGCACGCTTGGCTCGACGGAAAGTCCCGGCCCAATCGTTTTGTCGGCGGGCAACGGCTCGTCAAACAGGATTTTCACCGGCACGCGCTGGACGACTTTCACAAAATTGCCCGTCGCATTTTCCGGCGGCAACAAACTGAACGCCGCGCCGCTGCCGGCCTGGATGCTGTCAATATGCGCGCGAAATTTCCGGCTGCCCAGCGCGTCAATTTCCACGAGCGCGTGCTGGCCGGGCTTCATTTTTTTCAACTGCGATTCCTTGAAATTGGCGACGACCCAAATATCCGTCGGCACGATGGACATGATTTGCTGTCCGGTTTGCAAATAATCGCCGACTTCCACTTGTTTGCGGGTCACGCGTCCGTCGCCCGGCGCAAAAATTTTTGCGTAGGACAAATTCAGTTGCGCGGCGTCCACGGCGGTTTTCGACTGGGTGAATTGCGCCATCACCGAACCGGCTTCGGCTCTGGCCGCCTCCTGCTGCGCTTTGGCCTCGTTGACTTTTGATTCATCGGACGCGGCTTTTTGTTTGGCGGAATTAAAATTGGCCTCGGCTGCGTCCGCCGCCGTTTTCGCCTGATCAAATTCCTGCGCGGAAATTGTATTTTGTTTCACCAAATCCTGCGCGCGTTTGAAATTTGCCTCCGCGTTGGTCGCCGTCGCGCCGGCGGCATTGGCGTCGGCCTGCGATTCGCGCACGGTCGCTTCGGCGGTCGTCACTTTCACGCCCATTAAATTGTAACCGGCGATGGCGGCTTTGTAATTGGATTCCTCCGCCTGGGCGGAAGCCTGTTTTTGCTCGAGCGTCGTTGAATAATCCGACGGATCAATTTCCACGAGCAATTCGTTTGAGCGGACCAGTTGATTGTCCAAAACATAAACTGCAGAAACTTGCCCGGAAATTCTCGGCGCAAGGGAAACGATGTGCCCGGTGATAAAAGCGTCGTCGGTGGTTTCGTGCGTAAGAAAAGCGACGATGTAAAACAGGATTAAAAAAAATAAAATCGCCAGCACGATGGTGGCGGGAATGATGAAGAGCGGCGAATTAAATTTTCGCAGCGTCGCGCCGTCGTTTTTTTTCTCCGGCGCGGGTGGCGGCGGGTTGGGTAGAGCCGGCTGATTTTGCGGCGGCTCGGTCTTCGGAGGATTTTCATTCATAGCTTTAGGGTGGCGATGAGTTTTCCCGCCAGCCGCCGCCGAGGGTTTGATAAAGAGCGATCAAATTTGCGAGCCGGGAAAATCGGGTCGTGATCAAAGTTTCTTGCGCGCTGTAAAGGTCTTGCTGCGCCAAAAGCACGGTCAGGTAATTGTCCACGCCGTTGCGGTAGCGAACGTCGGACAGGTCGTAACGACGTTGCTCGGCTTTGACCAGCGCAGTTTCATCGGCCAGTTGTTCGTCCAAAAATTTCTTCGCGGTCAGAGCGTCGGCTACTTCGCGGAACGCGGTTTGAATCGCTTTTTCGTAGTCCGCGATCTGAATCAATTTTTCAATTTGAGCCACGTCCAGGTTCGCCTTATTCCGTCCTGCTTCAAAGATCGGAATTGTGATTTGCGGATTGAACAACCACGCGCCTGAATCGCCGGCAAAAAGTCCCGCGAGTTGCGCGCTGGAAGTGCCGGCATTTGCGGTGATGGAAATGGTTGGGAAAAAAGCGGCGCGCGCGGCGCCGATGTTTGCGTTGGCAGCTTTCAACTGATGCTCGGCTTCGAGAATGTCGGGCCGGCGTTGCAGCAAATCCGACGGCAAGCCCGGCGGCAAATCGGTCAGCAAATGTTCATCGTTCAGCGAAGGCGGCTTGGGCAAATTATCCGGCAACGTTTCGCCGACGAGCAATGTCAGCGCGTGTTGCGCCTGATCGCGTTGCTGCTCGAAACTGGCGGCGTTGGCTTTGGCGGTTTCCACTTGCGCTTCGGCGGTGCGCAAATCCAATTCGGATGACGCGCCGGCGTCGTAAGTGGCCTTGATTAACTTGTAGGAATACTGGACACCGCGCAAAGTATCTTGCGTCATTTTCAATTGCTCGTTCAATTCGCGTTCCATCAAATACTGATCGGCGACTTGGGCGACGAGCGCGATATGAGCGGCGCGCCGGGCCTCGGCGGTCGCAAAATAATTTTCCAGGGCGGCGTTTTTCAGGCTGCGAATGCGCCCGAACAAATCCAATTCGTAAGCGGTGGTGCCCAAGCTCACGCTGTATTGGCTTTCCGTCACCGCGTGGTCGGCGCCGGATAAGTCGCGCGGCAATCGCTGGCGCAATTCACTGCCGTTCGCGTCAATTTCGGGAAGCAACGCGGCGCGCTCAATCCGATATTGCGCGCGGGATTGTTCGACGGTCAAAACGGCCACGCGCAAATCGCGGTTGTTGGTCAACGACAGTCCGATGAGTTGTTGCAAACGCGGATCGCGGAAAAATTCGCGCCAGCCGATGTCAGCGACGGAATTAGTTTGGCTCGTTGATTTTTGCGGCGCGGAATTTTTTGACCACGTTTGCGCGATGGACGCGGCGGAGCGATGATATTTTGGCGCGAGCGTGCAACCGGCCAGCGCCATCATGATGAACCCTGCGAATACAGAAAATTTCTTCATGCGATTTTTATTTATGGGCTTCCGATTCGCCCGAAGATTTTAGCGGCGCAGCGGGCGCGATTGCTTTGCCTTTGAAAATGTGGCGCACGACGACGAAAAATACCGGCACAAAGAAAATGCCGAGCAATACCGCCGCCGCCATGCCGCCGATGACGCCCGTGCCGATGGCGTTTTGACTTGAGGAACCTGCGCCGTGACTGACGGCCAGCGGCATGACGCCCAAAATAAATGCAAACGACGTCATCAAAATCGGACGCAGCCGGATGTGAACGGCTTCCAGCGTGGCGTCCACCAAACTCATGCCTTGTTCCTGCAAATTAATCGCAAATTGAACAATGAGAATTGCGTTCTTTGTCGCCAAACCAATCGTCGTAATCAAACCGACTTTGAAAAAAACGTCGTTCGGCATGTCGCGCAAAGTTGCCGCCAGCAACGCGCCCAAAACACCGAGCGGCACGGCGAGGATAACGGCGACGGGAATGGACCAGCTTTCATAAAGCGCGGCCAAACATAAAAAAACGACGAGCAGCGAAATGGTATAAAGCGCTGGCGCTTGCGAACCGGCGAGCCGTTCCTCGTAAGATTGGCCGGTCCATTCGTAACCAATTCCGGCGGGCAACTTTTTCGCCATGTTTTCCATTGCGAGCATCGCCTGCCCCGAACTTTTTCCGGGCGGCGAGGCTCCGATGATTTCGACTGATGGAAATCCGTTGAAACGTTCCAGGCGCGGCGAACCATAAATCCAATGCAACGTCGTGAACGCCGAAAGCGGAACCATCGTGCCGCTGCTGTTGCGCACAAAAACTTTTTCGATGTCTCGGGGCAACATGCGATACGGCGCGGCGAGTTGGACGATGACTTGTTGCACGCGATTGCCATCCACGAAATTATTCACATAGTCGGAACCAAAATCCGTTTGCAAAGTTTCGTTGATGTCGGAAAACGAAACTCCGAGCGCGCTCGCTTTGTCGCGATCCACGTCAATTTTCATTTCCGCCGTATCTTCCATTCCTTGCGGACGCACTTGCGTCACGTCGGGATTTTTTGCCGCCAGCCCGAGCAATTGATTTCTTGCGTCCATCAATTTTTCGTGGCCCAAACCGCCTTGATCTTCGAGTTCAAAATCAAAACCGGCGGCCGTGCCCAGTTCAGGAATCGGCGGCGGATTGAGCGGAAAAATAATTGCGTCTTTGATGGATGACAATGCGCCGAATGCGCGGGCGATGATGGCGTCCGCGTGATGCGCGGTGCCATGACGCTGGCTCCAATCTTTCAAATGCACAAAGGCAATCGCCGCGTTTTGTCCTTGGCCGCTGAAACTGAAACCGGCCACGTCAATCACGTCTTCCACTTCCGGCTGTTTCATGAAATAGGCTTCGATTTGTTTGAGCACAGTTTGCGTGCGTTCTTGCGTAGCGCCGACCGGCAACTGAATGCTCGTGATAAAATAGCCTTGATCTTCCGACGGCAAAAAGGACGACGGCAACCGCCAATAGAGAAATGCCATCGCGCCCAAAATCACCGCGAACAAAATTAAATAGTAGGCGGCTTTGCTCAACATTCGCGCCACGACGTTTTGATATTTTCTGGAACTCGCCGCGTAACCACGATTGAACCAGCCGAACAAACCTCTTTTCTCGTGATGATGACCTTTTGGAATCGGCTTGAGCATCGTCGCGCACAACGCCGGAGTAAAAGACATCGCCAGAAAAATCGAAAACAACATCGCCGAAATCATCGCCAGCGAAAATTGCCGGTAAATCGCGCCGACCGAGCCGCCGAAAAATGCCATCGGAATAAATACCGCGGTCAGCACCAGCGCGATGCCGATGAGCGCGCCCGTGATTTGTCCCATGGATTTGCGCGTCGCTTCGACTGGCGATAAACCTTCCTCGCTCATGATGCGCTCTACATTTTCGACGACGACAATCGCATCGTCCACGAGCAACCCAATCGCCAGCACCATGCCGAACATCGTCAAAACATTGATCGAAAATCCCGTCAGCCGCATGATCAGAAAAGTTCCCATCAATGCGACGGGCACGACAATCGTAGGAATAAATGTCGCGCGCAAATTTTGCAAAAATAAATAAATCACCAGAAACACGAGCACGATGGCTTCGAGCAAAGTGAACACCACTTCTTCAATGGAAATGCGGACGAACTCCGAACTGTCGTATGGAAAATTAACTTTGACGCCCTGCGGAAAAAATTTTGAAAGTTGTTTCACTTTCGCATGAACCGCATTCGCAGTCGCCAGCGCATTAGCTGTCGGCGTCAACTTGATGCCGACCGCCGCTGCGGGCACGCCGTTGACGCGCGCTTGAATGGTATAACTTTGGCCGCCGAGCGCAATTTTAGCGACGTCGCGCAAATACACGCGCGAGCCGTCGCGATTGACGTGCAAAAGAATTGCGCCGAATTCTTCCGGCGTGCGCAACGTGCTTTGACCTTGCAACGTCACGTTCAATTGCTGTCCTTCCGGCGCCGGACGCGCGCCCAATTGTCCGGCGGCGATTTGCAAATTCTGCGCTTGAATCGCTTTGACCACATCACCCGAAGTCAAACCAAAACTGTTTAATTTATCCGGGTTGAGCCAAATGCGCATCGCGTATTCCGTGCCGAACAAATCCGCTTCGCCCACGCCGCTCACGCGCCGGATCGGATCAAGAACTTTGGAAGCGATAAAATTTCCGAGCGCAATTTCATTGATGTCGCCGGCATTGGCCGAGAGCGTAAAAAACATCAAAAAATTGCGCGTGGCTTTGGCCACCGTCACGCCTTGCTGCTGCACGGACGCCGGCAAATTTGGCATCGCCAGTTGCAATTTATTTTGCACCTGCACCTGCGCGATGTCTGGATTTGTGCCCGGTTGAAAATAAAGCGTGATCGTCGCCTGCCCGGACGATTGGCTGACCGACGACATATAAAGCAGTCCGTCAATGCCGTTTAATTGTTGTTCGATCACGGCCGTCACCGTGTTCTGCAACGTCTCGGCGGATGCGCCCGGATAGGTCGCCGTGATCGCCACCGACGGCGGCGCGATGCTCGGATATTCGGCGACCGGCAGTTTGGTCAGCGACAATGCGCCTGCGACCAAAATTAAAATGGAAATGACCCAGGCAAAAATCGGGCGGTCAATGAAAAATCTCGGCATGATATATTATGTCTTTCAAAAAATTTGAGGGAGCGCGCCCGCCCCGGGCGCAGTTTGGCGCGCCTCGCGCCAAACACGAAAACGGTTGGACGCACAAACCAATTTACTTATTCTCTGCGACAAGATTGTCCTCCGCGTGAAACCTTCAGCGCGGGGCGCGCTGAACAGCAGCCGGCGCGGCTGCGCTCCCCAACCAATTAAGTTTGTCAAAGGCATAAATATCAAATCCTTTAATTAGTGTCGCCGTCCGCCGCGTTGGTCGGAGATTCAAACGGAACCGGTTTGACGACCATTCCCGGCTGAACTTTTTGAAAACCGGACAAGATTATCTGCTCACCCGTTTTCAAGCCGCTCGTGATAATCCATTGGTCGCCCACCGCCGCGCTTGTCGTCACCGGTCGCACTTCGACTTTGTTGTCCGGCGTCACAACCATCACCGTCGGCTCGCCGTTCGCGCCGTAACTCACGCCGCGTTGCGGCACTTCGATGGCGTGAGCGTTCACCGCCTGTTCAAGTCGTGCGCGCGCAAACATTCCCGGCAATAATAAATCATCCGGATTGGGAAATTCCGCGCGCAATGTCGTCATGCCCGTCGTCGGGTCAACGGTGACATCGGAGAAAAGTAATTTGCCTTCGTGCGGATAAATCGTGCCGTCTTCCAACAACAACGTCACTTTCGCCGCGCCCGGTGCGACGCTTTCCAGTTTGCCCGCTTGAAATTCCTGGCGCAGTTTCAAACCTTCCGTGCTCGATTGCGTGAAATCAAAATAAATCGGATCGAGTTGCTGAATCACCGCCAATTCCGTCGCTTCATTTTGTCCCACCAATGCGCCTTCCGTCGTCAATGCTTTGCCGATGCGACCCGAAATCGGCGCGGTCACCGTCGCGTAACCGAGATTTAAGTTCGCCGTTTCCAGCGCGGCTTTGGCGGACAACACATCGGCATTGCCCTGCGCGGCGGCGGCAACGGCATTGTCATATTCCTGTTTGCTGACCGCATTGATTTTCACCAGCACTTCGTAACGGTCGGCCTGCGCCTGCGTTTGTTTCAGGTTCGCCCCGGCCTTGGCCTGCGCCGCTTTTGCCGCGTCATCCGCCGCCTGCAACGGCGCGGGATCAATTTGGAATAAAACGTCGCCCGCTTTTACTTCCGAACCTTCTTGAAAAACTCGCTTCAGCAAAATGCCCGCGACGCGCGCCCGCACTTCCGCCGTGCGCACGGCGTCCAACCGTCCGGGCAACTCCGTCGTGATCGGCAATGCGTGCGCCTGCACCGTCATCACACTCACCTCCGGCGGAGGCGGCGCGGGCGTTTGCGGTTTTTTTCCGCAACCGGCCAGCATCAAAATCGCGGCTGCAATTCCCGCCCCAAAAATCAAAGCCGCGCCCGCTCGCCCGTCGCCGTTTTTTTGTTGGATCAAATTTGCGTTCATCATTTCTCGTTATTTATTTCGTAAAAAAATTCCGCCAAAAAATCATTTTAACTTTTTCAAATTCCGTTTCTTCGCGCCCGCGCCGACTAAAAATAATTCCACCACGCGCTCGGCTGCTTTGCGATTCGCGCGAAATTTAGGCATCAATAAATGCGCCGTGATGTAAAAATTTGTCTGGCCGTAAAAACCATAGGCCAGTTCCCAACTGTCAAAATGATTGTCCAGTTCGCCCGCCGCCTGCGCGCGTTGGATGAGCGTGTGGATGAATTCCAGATTGCGTTTGCATTTGTCGTTGTAACACAAACCCGCCGGCAATTCACCGGACGCGGCATACGCCGTCGAAAAGGCGATGCGCGTCAACTCGCGGTTTTTTTGAAAATAATCGAACAGCGCGACGAGAATTTCCCGCAACTGGCTGCGAATGTTTTTTTCGCCCGCCGCCGCTTTTTGCACCACTTGAAACCGTTCGTCATGCGCCTCGTTGACCAGCGCGGCGAACAACGCCGCCTTGTCGCGAAAATGATAATACAGCGCCGGCTTGGAAACCTTGGCGTCGCCGACAATCTGCTGGACGGACGTGGCGGCGTAGCCGGCGTTGGCAAAGTGCTTCAACGCGGCGCGCAAAATCTGCCGCCGCGTTTCGGAATTGTTCGTGGCTGGAGCCATAAAAACTTACCGAACGGTAGGTAACAAATGGAAGGCTGTCAAATAAATAAATCGCGGAAAAATTGAAAGCCGTTCCAAATCCGATTAATCCATCGCCGCCGGGCGGCGGGCGGCTTTCTTTTCCGCGTGATGCGATTTGTCGGCAAGCATTTTATTTTTTGCGCGGCGGGAACGTTTCCGTTTCTGGCGGCGGATTTTTTCAATCTCCGCGCGCCGCGCCGCCACAAAACCATTTTTCCGTTCTTCAATTTTATCGAGCAATAACCGGCGCGCGATGAAACGATTTAATCCCTGCTGGCGCGTTTCCTGGCATTTGACCTGCAAGCCGGTCGGACGATGCAGCAGCATGACGCAAGTGGAAGTCTTGTTGACGTTCTGTCCGCCATGGCCGCCGGAGCGCACGAAACTTTCTTCAATGTCCGCCTCGCGCACGCCGAGCGCGGCCATGCGCGCGGCCAGTTGATTTTCCTTTTCGACGCTGACGGAAAACGCGCTCATGGCTTCGGTCCCTGCGTCACTTGCACGAGATCATTCGGACGCAGCCATTTGGCAAAGGCTTTCTGAACATCTTTGGTGTTGAGCTGCGCATAAATTTTTCCGGCACGCACCGGTTCATCCAGCGGCATGTCGAGCGTCGAATATTTGAGCCAGACTTGCGCGATATAATCAAAGCTCGATTCGACGAGCGGAATGTCGCGCAACAACATCAATTGAGCCTGGTGCAATTCGCCTTTGGAAACGGGCTGCGTTTGAATTTGTTTCAAGTCGTTCAAAATCACGGCGCGCGCCTTGAAAACATTTTGCGGGTCGCAGGCGTATTCGATTTGATAAACGCCGCGCGTCTGCCCGATGTTGAACGACGAATCCACAAAATAAACCAAACCGTTTTTTTCGCGCAAATCGCGGTAAAGTCGCGTCGCGTAAAATCCTCCGCCGAGAACGTGGTTGCCTAACTGCAACGCGTAATAATCCGCGTTCGTGCGCGTGAGCGCGAGCGTTTCGGCCAAAGTCACTTTGTCCTGAACGCGGCTGGCGTCTGGAACGTGCGTGACGAAAGTGGCATTGTCCGGCGCGGGCGGAAATAACGTGTTCGGTTTTGCGCCTTCAGTCTTCCAATCGCCAAAGTATTTTGAAATGACGGCGACGGCGTCGGCTGGTGAAATTTTTCCGATGACGACAATCGTCGTAAGGTCGGGACGAAACGCGGCGCGATAATAATTTTTCACGTCCTCAATCGTGAGCGATTTGATGGTGGCCGGAATGGTTTCGCGCGCCGCCGGATCGGGCTTCGGAAACAAGGCAACCGCCAGCGCGTGACTGGCGATGTGGTCGGGGCTTTGCAATTCGCCGGCGACACTCGCGGCCAGTTGCCGCTGGATGATTTTGAAATCACGTTCGGGCAGGGCGGGCGAAAGTTCGTTGTCCGCGAGCAATTGCGCGCCGCGTTCAAAATGTTCCGGCAAAACTTGCAGTGAAAAATCCGCGCCCGCCGACTCGTTCGCGCCGATGTCGTCGAGCGCTTTTTGGAACGTGAGCCGGTCCAAAGTTTTTGTGCCGTAGGAAAAGAGTTTGTCGAGCGCGTCGTCCACGCCGTCCTTGTTTTCCGGCATTTGAACCTTCGCGTTGTTTTTCACGCGGCCATAAATGCTCACGGTGTCGCTGACGGTTTCCGGCTGCACGATCAGCTTGATTCCATTGGGCAAATTCGTCGTGAACGGATTCAGTGTCGTCGTCGGCACGGGCAATTTTCCGACAATTTTTTCCGCCCACGACGGCAATTTCACATTGGCGTTGCCGGAGGAAACGAGCGATTCGCCGCCGCCAAAACTTTTTCCCGAAATCGGTTTGTCCGAAGGCTGTGGCGTGAGAATCGCGGAAATGGCGTGGTCAAAATCCAGATATTTTTTGGCGACGCGATCCACGTCGGCAACGGTCACGGCGCGAAATAAATTGATGTCGTCTTCGGGCGAACTGCGTCCTTCGATGGCGACCGCAGTTGACCAGGCGGAAGCGAGGCCGGAGACGGAATTTTTTTGCAATTCGGCGCTGATGATTTCGCGGCGCTTGGCGGCTTCAACCAGGTCGGCGGAAAGGCCGTTGGTGATTTCCGCGAGCAAAATTTCTTTGACGTTGTTCAGCAAATTCGTCGAATCGCCGCCGGCGGGAAATCCGGCAATCGCGTAGCCGAGGCCGGATTTTTGCAGCGTGTCGTAGGAAAATTCCGTGAAGAGCGCGTTGCCTTGCGGGACGAGGCCGTAAAGTTTTCCGCGCTGGCTGCTCAAAACGTCGGAGAGAATTTGCGCGGCGGCAAAGTCGGAATTGTCCGAGCCGGGAAAACGAAACGTGATCGCGGTCAGGCCGTAAGGCAAATCGGTGTCGAGCTTCAACATGTCTGGTTGAACGGGCGCAAAATTAAATTCCGGCCGCGAGGGCAATTCTTTCGCCGGAATTTTGCCGAAAACTTTTTTCACCTGCGCCAAAACTTTTTGCGGCTCGACATCGCCGACGACGACGAGAATCGCGTTGTTGGGCACATACCAGGTGTTGTGAAATTTTCGGAGGGCAGCGCTGGTGGTTTTGTCGAACGAAGGCCGCGTGCCGAGCGGACTGTGCTCGTAAGGCGTGCCTTTGAACGTGGCGGCGAGCAGTTGCTCGTAAAAAACGTATTCAGGATTGGACAAATCCTGCGCGACTTCCTGTTCAATCGCGCCGCGTTCCTTGGTCCAAAGCGATTCGTCCGGCGTCAAATCGCGCATCCGGGTCGCTTCAATTTTCAACGCGACTTCGAGATTTTCCGACGGCGTGGTAAAAAAATATTGGGTCACGGCTTGCTGCGTGTCGGCGTTGTCATCGCCGCCGAACGCGGCGGAGATGGAAGCGAGCTGGTCGGCGGACAAACCGGGACTGCCGCGAAACATCATGTGCTCCGTCGCGTGCGCCATGCCGGGAAAACCGGCGGGCGTTTCGTCCGCGCCGACACGGTAATTGATCATGGTCGTAACGACCGGAGCGAGCGTGTTGCGGACGATGACGACTTGCAATCCGTTCGTGAGTGTGTCGCGCAGCATGTCTTCGGCGCGGCTCGCAAAGACAAACGTCAGCGACAGGAAAAAAGCAAAAAGGAAACGTCCGATTTTATTTTGTGAAATCATAATGGTTGATGAGACAAACGATAATCATGCGTTGTTCAAGCGCGCGAGAAAAAAGATGAGCCGATTTTGATTGACCGATTGATTTACATTTTCGTGTCCGCCGCGTCTCTTAAGCCATCGCCGAGAAAGTTGAAGGCGAGAACGGTGACGAAAATCGCCGCGCCGGGCGCGAGCAGCCACGGATAATTGCGCATATACTCCGTGTTTTGCGCGGCGTTGAGCATGAGGCCCCAACTTGCGCTTGGTTCCTGGATGCCGACGCCGAGAAAACTTAAGACGACTTCGCCTAAAATATAATAGGGCACGCTCAACGTCGCGGCGACGATGACGTAAGAAAATGTGTTCGGCAAAATGTGGCGGCAAATGATTTTCAGATGCGATTGGCCGAGCGAGCGAGCGGCGAGGACGAATTGTTGTTCACGCAAAGACAAAGTCATTCCACGGATCACGCGCGCCATGCTCGCCCAGCCGATGAAGCTTAAAATGATAATGATCATCGCATAAATTTCCGACGAACTCATGCTCGACGGAAAGGCGGCGCGCAGCGAAATGATCAAATACAGCGCGGGAATGGACATGATGAGTTCGCACAGACGCATGATGACGGTGTCGGTCGCGCCGGAAAAATAACCGGAAATGCCGCCGATGATCATGCCGAAACTGAACGACAGCAGAATGCCGACGATTCCAATGGAAAGCGAAATTTGCGAGCCGTAAAGCAGGCGCGAAAAAACGTCGCGGCCAAATTGATCCGCGCCCAAAAGAAAAACGGGATAATTTTCATCGCCGCTGCCGAACAGATGAATTGTGGAGGGAATGAATCCGAACAATTTGTATTTGTCGCCATGAACGAAAAAATGGAGCGGTTTGGTGTCGTTCGGAATTTCGCGATAGGCGAAATCGCCGGGCGCGGATTCGTAACGCGGGACGACGAAATGCCAGCCGGAAAGTTTCGGCCAGAGCGGCGGATGAAATGAATAATCGGTGTCGAGGTGATCGTAGTGATAGGGCGAAATGAAACCGGCAAAGATCGCGACGAGGTAAAGGAAAATCAGAATGACGCCGCCGGTCATGGCGATTTTGCGGCGCTTGAGGCGTTGCCAGAAAAGTTGCCACGGCGAAAGCGGGACTTTCATTTGGAGAATTGAAATGGGCGCGGCGGTTTCCATTTTTAATTAGTGGCACAGGCGTCCCGCCTGTGAGTTTCAATTTTCGGCGCGAAGTTGTTTTCGTTGAAACACACAGGCGAGACGCCTGTGCCACTACAGATTTGTTTCAACCTTTTCATTTCAATCGAATTCTTGGATCGCTCCACGCGAGCAAAATGTCGGCGATAAAATTTCCAACCACCAGCAGCGCGGTGGCCATGACGACGCAATCCACAACCAAATAAGAATCCTTTGCAAAAAAGGCTTCGACGGTCAGGCGTCCGAGTCCGGGCCAGGCCATGATGTTTTCGACGATGAACGCGCCGCTCAACAAACCGGCGAGCGAGTAGCCGAAAATGGTGAGTAGCGGATTGATGGCGTTGCGCACGGCGTGTTGGTAAATCACGCGGCTTTCGCCGAGGCCGCGCGCGCGGGCGGCGGTGACATATTCGGCGCGCAACGTGTCGAGCAAACAGGAACGCATCCGGCGCATGATGCCCGCGAGATCGGCGGCGGCGAGCACGAGCGCGGGCAAAATCAGATGATGCGCGAAATCCCAAAATTGTTGCGGCGGCGTCATCAAATCGTGGATCGGACTTTGCGCGCCGCCGACGGGAAACCAGCCGGTCGCCGCCGCGAACCACAGCGCGAGCAGCGAAAGCAAAACGTCGGGAATGGAAAGTCCGACGAACGCGATGAACGAACAGGCGTGGTCAATCCATGAACCGCGCTTGACCGCCGCCCAGATGCCGAGCGGAATGGCGATGCCCCACGCAATGATGAGCGCGAAAAACGAAAGCAGAAACGTATTCCACAAACGTCCGAGAATGAGCGACGTGGCGGGAATTTTGTAGGCCATCGAATAACCGAAATCGCCGCTCAAAACGTTTTTGAGCCAGAAGACGTATTGCACATACCACGGTTTATCGAGATGAAATTGCGCTTTGAGTTGCGCGATGGTGTCCGGCGAGATTTGCGGATTTTGCGAGAGCGCGGTGAAATAGTTTCCGGGCGCGAGCGACATGAGCAGAAACGTGAGCAACGACACGCCCAACAAAAGTGGAATCATGTGCAGCAGCCGTTTGAAAATAAATTGCCACATTGCGAAATGGTTTTGAAGCGTGGCAAATTTTTTTTACGCGCGCGAGAATGAATTTTTAGCCACAGATGAACCCAGATGAAACACAGATAAAAAAATTTCCTCGCGCGAAGGACGCGAAGAACCGCGAAGTTTTTCAAAATAATTCCTTCGCAACCTTCGCGTTCTTCGCGCGACATAAATCCGTGTTTCATCTGTGGCTAAAATTATTTCTTTGTATCTTGGTTCCTTCGTTGTTCAATTTGAGGATATGAAAAAATTTGCCCCTGGCTTCGCGGTTTTTGTCGCGGCGATTTTCTGTTTTTGCGGCTGCGGAAAGAAATCTGAAACCGCTTCGTCGGAAAATGCCGTGACGAATCATCCTTTGCCCGATCCGCCATTAGTCGCCAATTGCGCGCCGGGCATTCGCGGCGGACGGCTGGTCGTCGCCGATTTTAGCGACCCGAAAACATTCAATCCAATCACCGCCAATGAAATGTCTTCGATAGACATCATCCGGTTCCTGTTCGCGTCATTGCTCGGCTTTGACGAGCAGTCGCAATCGGTCGAGCCGGGACTGGCCGGGTCGTGGACGAATTCGCCGGACGGCAAAACGTGGACGTTTCATTTGCGGAAAAATTTGCGCTGGAGCGATGGCGCGCCGCTCACGGCGGACGACGTGGTGTTCACCTGGAACGACGTGATTTACAATCCGAAAATTGACAACGTCACGCGCGATCAATTTATCATCGGTGGCAAAAAATTTACCGTGAGCAAGGTGGATGACCTGACCATCAAGGTCGTGACGCCGGAAATTTACACGCCGTTCGAGCAAAATTTTGGCGGCGTGCCCATTTTGCCCAAACACATTTTGGCCAAAGCCGTGGCCGACGGAACCTTTCTCTCGACTTACGGCGTGAACTGGAAGCCGCAGGACATCGTCGGCAGCGGGCCATTTGTGCTCAAGGAATACAAACCGGCGCAATACACTTTGATGGCGCGCAATCCCTATTTTTTTGAGGTGGACAGCAACGGCCAGCGCCTGCCGTATTTTGACAACATCATTTACACGGTGGTGCCGAACATGAACGCCATCAACCTGCGCTTTTTAAGCGGCGAATGCGACGTGGACGAATTCATTGAACCGGACGCTTATGATCAGTTCAAAACCGCAGCGGCCAAAGGAAAATTTGATTTGCTGGAACCCGGCATCGGTCTGGAAACATCCCATTTCTGGTTCAATGAAAATACCAATGTGGATGCCAAAACGGGCAAGCCGGATGTGGACCCGGTCAAATTAAAATGGTTTCGCAATGTCAAATTCCGCCAGGCGTGCTCGTATGCGATTGACCGCGAGGCCATCATCAAATCCGTTTATTCCGGCCGCGCGATTCCAGACTACGGCTATGTGACGCCGGGCAATAAAAAATGGTTCAATCCGAACATTCAAAAATATCCGCATGATTTGGCCAAAGCGCTCGCGCTGTTGAAAGAAATTGGCATTGAAAAACGCAATGGAAACGATTTTGCGACCGACGCCGACGGGAATAAAATTGAATTTGTCTTCAACACCAACACCGGCAATGACACGCGCGGCAAGAGCGCCTTGTTGATCGTCTCGGATTTGCAGAAACTTGGTTTCAATGTCATCTATCAGCCGGTTGAGTTCAATACTTTGGTTCAGAAGTTGAACGCTTCCGATTACGATTGCGTTCTTCTGGGATTGACCGGCGGCGTGGATCCGGGCGGCGGCATGAATGTTCTCAAATCCAGCGGCTTCACGCACGAATGGTTTCCGCGCGAAAAATCGCCTTCAACCGATTGGGAAGCGCGGCTTGATCAATTGATGGACGCACAAATGCAGACTTTGAATTTCAACGACCGGAAAAAAGATTTCGATGAAGTGCAAACAATCATGGCCGTGCAACAACCGATGATTTTCACCGTCACGCCGATGTATTATGCGGCGATCCGTTCGGACATCGGCAACGTGCGCGCGACGCCATTAAATTTTTTTCGCGTGACGTGGAACGCCGAGGAGCTTTATTTCAAGAAATAAATTATTTCGTAGCAGCCGAGGTGACGAGGCTCATTCTAAAAATTGAAAATAAAGTCAAAGCCTCCTCACGTCGGCTGCTACGATTCAACATTGCGCGCGCTGATCAAAACCATTTAACATTTCAAAATTATGGCATTACTTGACGGAAAAACTGGAATTGTCTTCGGCGTCGCCAACAAACGCTCCATCGCGTGGGCCATCGCGCAGGCGTGGCACGCGGCGGGCGCGAAACTCGCGTTCACTTATCAAGGCGAACGCGTGAAAGAAAATGTCGCCGAACTCGCCGGGACCTTTGGAAATGAAACTTTGATTTTGCCGTGCGACGTGACGAAGGACGACGAGATTGAAAACGTTTTCAAAACGATCGGCGCGCAATTTGGAAAATTAAATTTGCTTTTGCACTCCGTCGCTTACGCGCCGAAAGATGCGCTCGAAGGTGAATTTGTGAACACGAGCCGCGAAGCCTTTCGCGTCGCGCACGATGTCAGCGCGTATTCACTCGTCGCGCTCGCACGCGCCGCCGCGCCGTTGATGACCGACGGCGGCAGCATCGTGGCGATGAGTTATTACGGCGCGGAAAAAGTGGTGCCGCATTACAACGTCATGGGCGTGGCCAAAGCCGCGCTCGAAGCCAGCACGCGCTATCTCGCGTATGATTTGGGTCCAAAGAAAATCCGCGTCAACTGTATCAGCGCCGGCCCGGTCAACACGCTCGCCGCACGCGGCATTTCCGGTTTCCAACAAATGTTGAAACATTATGAGGAACGCTCACCATTGAAGCGAAATGTTTTGCCCGAAGAACTCGGCGCGACGGGAGCTTTTCTGGCGAGCGACGGCGCGGCAGCGATCACCGGCCAAGTGCTTTACGTTGATTCCGGTTATCAAATCATGGGGATGTGAGCGCGTTCAAAATAATTTATTCCGAACCGGCGAAGGAAGATTTGGATGCGCTTCCGGCAAAGTTCGCTGCACAGATTGTCAAAAAAATTCGCCGATTGGAAAATGGTTTGCAGGGCGACATCAAACAATTGCGCGGACATGACACCACATACCGGTTGCGAATGGGTGATTTTCGTATCTTGTTTGATGTGGCGAAAGACGCTATTATTATCCAACGAATAAAAAACCGGAGAGAAGCGTATGACTAAAGCTGTTTTAGAAAACGTGGACATGGAAATCAAGAGCCGCCGCCAGCAAGTCGCGCAAATGCACGAGGAGTTGGAAAATCTCGAAGATTATCTTGATGTTTTGGAAGCCCGTCAGCGTTCGCTCGGCAAAAAAACTTACACGCAGGCCGAAATGGAAGCGCGATACGCCGTAAAGTAATTTTTAATTTGCGCTAACTTCCGCGTTTTTCTTTGCGAACTTTGGCCGCTTGTTTGCCCAAAGCGGTTCGCGTTTTTTTCGGCAGATGTTCGAGAGTTTGTTTTCTTTTGGCGGCGGCTACCGCTTTTTTGATGTTTTGTTTCGCCGCCGCGCGTTGTTTGGTTGAGGCCATAATAAAAACAACGTTGCACCAAAATCAATTTTCACAATTTCAATTTTATTTTGGTCGAATCATTTCAAACCGGTCGCGCGTGCGGCAATACCAGTGCGGCGACGCCATGCGCCCAATCGTAAAAAGCTTGTCCGTGTGAATCCGTTTTTTCTCGGCGTCAAATAACTCATCGCGCAAATGCAGGCGTTTGATCGAACCAATTACGACGCGATTTTTTCCGATTTGCAACGTGCCCCATTCGACGCATTCCAAACTCGCGGGCGATTCCAAAATGCGCGGCGGTTTCACGACGGTTGACGGCGCGGCGGTCAAACCGGCGTGGGCCAATTCATTTTCGCCGTAAGGCAACGACGCGGCGCATTGGTTCATTGCTTCGGCAATTTTTTCATCCACGAGATTGACAACAAATTCGTGCGTGGCGCGGATGTTCAGCGCGGTGTCTTTGGGCGTGCCATCGTCGCGGTCGCCGGGCGCGAATGCCAAAATCGGCGGCTGCGCGCCGAGCAGGTTGAAAAAACTGAACGGCGCGGCGTTGATTTTTCCGTCGGGACTCAACGTCGTCACAAACGCAATCGGTCGCGGCGTGACGAGGCTGGCGAGCAACGGATACGCGCGGTCGGCAAATTCATTTTCGAGGTCGAGTTCCATAATGCGAGTCAGGTTAAACCAATTTTTTCAAGCGCGCCACAAATGCGCCGTCCACGTTGTCCGCAAACGGCAGAAGTTCGCGTTCGTTTTCCAATTTGAAATTTTTGTGCTCGCGCAAAAATTCTTTCACGACTTCGGCATTTTCCTCCGGCTCCAAACTGCAAGTGCTGTAAATCAAAACGCCGCCGGATTTTAATTTCGTCGCCGTAAGTTTGAGCAAATCGAGTTGCGTTTGTTGCAAACGCAAAATTTCTTCCGGCGAAATCCGCCAGCGCAAATCCACGCGGCGGCGCATGACGCCGGTGTTGGAACACGGCGCGTCTACAAGGACGTGGTTGAAAGTTGAAGGTTGAAGGTTGAAGGTTGAAAACAAAATGGGTTCAACGCATGAAGTTCCAAGTCGTTGACAATTTTCTTGAACCAATTTCAATCGCTCTTCGGAAATATCGCAGGCGATAATTTTTCCTGCGTTGTTCATCATCTGTGCGATGAACGTGGTTTTGCCGCCGGGCGCGGCGCATAAATCTAAAATGGTTTCGCCGGATTGCGCGGCGAGCAAAACCGGCGCGAGCAAGGTGCTCGGGTCTTGAATGTAAAACCAACCGTCGCAGAAACTTTCGAGCGAAGTCAACGGCGGATGCGATTTTAATTCAAAAATCAAATTTTCTTCCAGCCAATCGCGGCGCACGAAATCATATTCAACATTTTCATCGCGCCATTTTTCGAGCAGTTTCCCCGCATCAATTTTCAAAGTGTTCACGCGCGCAAAAGTTTTTGGCGGCGTGTTGTTCCATTCCAAAAGTTGCGCGGTTTTTTCCGCGCCAAAACGCTTTTGCCATTTTTCCACAAGCCATTGCGGATGGGAAAAGCCGATTGCGGGATTGGAAATTTTTAACTCCGCGAGAATTTTTTTGGTTTCGTCAAATTCGCGCAGGTAGCCGCGCAAAATCGCATTCACAAATCCGGCTTGCGGGCCGAAACCATTTTGTTTGGCGAGTTCGACGGTTTCGTGGACGGCGGCGTGCGGCGGAATTTTGTCGAGCCAGAAAATTTGATAGAGGCCGAGGCGCAGCAAATTTTGCAACGGTAATTTTTGTTCGCGCCCGCCGGTTTTTTTTGCGATGAGCCAGTCGAGCGTGGATTGCCGGCGGACGACGCCGTAAATAATTTCCTGGCACAATCCGCGATCAACCGCCGATAATTTCGCATTGGCCAGCTCGCGTTCGAGTAAATTTTCCGTGAATTCGCCGTGGGCGCGGCGTTGTCCTAAAACTCGCGCCGCAATTTGTCTTGGATTTTGTGCGTTCACCGCGTTTAATGGAGCATTGTGAGTTCGTGACGACAAAAATACGATTTTAATATGAGAGAAGAATTTGAAAAATTAGCCGCCGCCGGAAAAATTGAGGGCCGTCACGTGGAACCGCTGACGCAATTGGCCGAAAGCGGCTGCTGCACGCACCGCAGTTGGGGCTTCGGAAAAATCAAAACGGTGGACACGGTGTTCGCGCGCTTCACGATTGATTTTCCGGGCAAGCCGGGACACACGATGGATCTGGCGTTCGCCGCTGAAAATCTCAAAGCGATTCCCAAGGATCACATTCTCGCGCGCAAAGCGAACGATTTGGAAAGCGTGCGCCATCTCGCCGCGCATCACCTGGATTTGATCAAACTGGTTTTGAACAGTTACGGCGGCAAGGCGACGGCGGATCAGATTCAGGCTGCGCTCACGCCGGACGTGATCCGCGACGATTGGAAAAAATGGTGGGAAACGACCAAGCGCGAAATGAAGAAGGACGGCCACTTCATCGTGCCGCTGAAAAAAACCGAGCCGGTCGTTTTTCAATCGCAGGAAACGTCGTTGCAAGACCGCACGCTCGTGGATTTTCGCGCGGCGAAAGGTTTGAAGGCGCGCGTCGTGGTGGTTGCGGAATTGACCAAAGTCATTTCGGATCTGGCGGACAAGCAGACGGCCGTGATCGAAATTATTTCCGCGCTGAACACGGACATCGCGTCGTATCAACGCAATCAACCCGCTGTGGCGCTCGAGGCGATTTTTGCGCGCGACGAACTGCGCGAAGCCGCTGGCCTGCAGCCGGTCGCCGGCGAAATCACCGCCGCGCAAATCTGGTCGCAGGACAACGTCAAGTTCGGTTCGCTGCTCGAACAAATTCCGTCGGCCAAACATCATCGCGCGCTCGAATCGTTCAAACAGGCCAATCCCGACCGCTGGCAGGAAATTTTGCGCGGTTCGTTGAATTTTGTTTCCGCGAAACTGGCCAGGGAATTTGCCAATTTGCTCATCGCCGAAGGCAAATGGGATTTGCTCAAGGAAACGCTTGCGCGGCTCATCCGCCAGCACACGGCCAGCAGCGAGCTGTTGCTCTGGCTCGGCCGCGAACGCAGCGATTCCTTTGCCGACATTCTCGGCCCGGAAGTTTTTCGCGCGATGCTCACGGCGATGGAACGCGATCAATTCAACGAACGCCGTTCAAACCGTTTGCGCGATTTTATTTTGGAAGACCAGGAATTGCTCGGCGAACTCACCGCCTCCGCCGACATCGAAGTCGTCAAAGATTTGACGCGCGCGCTGCAACTTTCGCCGGTTTTTGACGACATGGACAAGCGCTCGCTGCTCGCGCGCCTCGTCAAAAAACATCCCGCCGTGCAATCGCTCGTCAGCGGCGAACAATCCAAGCACGACAGCACCATCCAGGTTTCGTGGGAAAGCCTCGAACGCCGCCGCGTGGAATATCAGGAACTCGTGCAGAAAAAAATTCCGGCCAACTCGAAGGAAATCGCCATCGCGCGCAGCTACGGCGATTTGCGCGAAAACCACGAATACAAGGCGGCGAAGGAAATGCAAAAAATTCTGATGCGCCGCAAAGAAGAACTCGAAGCGCAACTGGCGCGCGCGCGCGGCACCGATTTTTCCAACGCCAAGACCGATGCCGTCAACATCGGCACCATCGTGCAAGCCACCAATCTTGAAACCAACCAGTCCGAATCGTTTTCAATTCTCGGCGCGTGGGATTCCGATCCCGACCAGGGCGTCATCAGCTATCTCACGCCGGTCGGCCAATCGCTGCTCAACCACAAAGTCGGCGACGAGGTGGAATTTGAACTGCACGAAACCAAACGGCGTTATCGCATCGAAAACATCGAAACGAATAAATCCATTGTTCCGGTGAACGAATTATCCACCGCCGAAAGCGCATAATTCCTTTCGCTTCCAACAAAATTAAAAGGCGCGAAGAATTTTTTCTTCGCGCCTTCGCGGCTTATTAAATCCAATGCTTTCTATGCGACCTGATCACTGCTCAAAAATTCGGCAGCCAGCGTCGTCCGCGAGATGAAAAGTGGCTGTTTATTAAAGAAAACATTAATTATCGGCTGTTTACACTGTTTATGGCGCAAATTGCTTTATAAGGTTGCTCCTCTGCGTTTCGTCGAATTTATCAAATTCCGCGTTGGTGATTGAAAGAAGTGTTTTAGGGTCTTTGACGGACAATTTTGGGCGAAGCATCAACGCATCGTCCAACAAATGATATTCGATAAGTTGTTTCGTCGGCCCGAAAACAGTCATGGTCGCGGCGGGAAAACTGTATTGAGGATGTCCGCGCAGCGGGATTGAACCCCACGAGATTTGAAAAATGGGCAATGGAATGATGCTTTTGGATTGAGATTCTAAATTTCCGTCAGCGCGCTTGTAAAAGAATTTTTGTGAAATTTTGCATGGATATTTTTTCTCCAGCGTCGCCACATCCACGCCCAGGCTGGTCAGCCAGTCCAAGGCAAGTTCGTGGACTCCGTTTGTATCAATCTGCGAAGTCATCTTCGACCATTGTTCCTGCTGCGCCCGGATATTTTTCATGGATTCGGCATGAAATTCCCATTGCCAAAAATTGGCCAGATGATCATGACCGAAACCAAAGAAATATTTTTCTGTGACGATGCTGCCGCCAAAACCCATGAGCCGGGGCGGAGCGACATTGCATCGGGATAAAATGATGTTTGTTTGAGTTAGGGGATGGTCGAGAGGCAAATGCGTCTCTTGGACGAAAAGATTACAATTGGTAAGCATCACGGCCATGGCGACATATTTATAGGCGGCGGTGAGAAGCAATTTATTTGTGACGGTTGTTCCTAATGGTAAAGGCATTTGAAATCAAGGGATGAGAAGGCGATTGGTAGCCAATAATTGGCTGCGGATAATCGAAGGCAAACTAGAACTTGTCGTTTGCTGAACACTGCCATCTGACAGAAGCACATTTCCACCACTTTTATGGATGCCGGATGTCCAACTCATATTTAAGTTTGTTGTAAGCACAAGCAGTCGCGAACTCACAGGCCGGCCATTACTTTCCAGAAATCGGTCGCCGGACAAAATTGAATTAGTTGAAGAATTTCTTACAGCATCCGCGTTGAAAAAATAACTTATGTTTGAGTCAGTCAGCGTCTCAAAGTTGGTAGCTGCTCGTCGTGTTATGTCGAAAGGGCAAAGAAGAATTTTGGGATCATTTCCCAGTTCATTGGAGGCAACTTGGTAACGCGGAAAAACATGATTGTTGTAAATGATTTCAATTAGACTGGTATTTGTGGCCGCAATCTGAAGCGGAAATCTTCCATCATTGTCATCGGCATATATTGTTAATGAGAGGCCGATTTCTTTCAGGTTGTTTATGCAATTCAAATTTCCGGCCATTATTCCGTGATTTGCCGGCCAAAGGATTATCCCTAAAAAAATCGCGAGAACTAAAACAACCAACATCTCCACAAGCGTGAAGCCGGTTTTTGATTTTGTCGGCGTGTTAGTTTTCATGGCATAGCTGATAAAAAATCCCTTGCCAGCCTTGCACTGCAAGCCACGCAGGGAACAGGGAAACAATCAAAGCGATAATTTTTTCCCAAGACGAACCACGCAGAAAAACGGGGATCAATAAAAAGACCGCTGTCGTCGGCAAAAAAAGCATTGAAAACTCTAAAACGAAATTGTTAAACGCATACCAGAAAGTCGCCCGACTATATATTCCATAATCCCATTCGGGAAAGAAAAGACCAACTAAAAACATTAAAAGCTGAAGGACAAGACAGACCGCTATGCGAGACGGTGCGCGAAGCGGTCGTTGTATTTCGTTAGAAGTTTGCGGGCAGGTGCTATTCATTTGTTCAAGAAATCAGAAACAACGCCATACCACATCCAAAAGACAAACCATGCCGGCGGCAGCAGAAGAATGACGGCAACGATTTTTTCGCCAAGCGTCCCTCGAATGAGAACTGGAATCAAAATCACAATCGCCACAGTCGGAATAAAAACCATCAAAAATCCATTCAATGCAGTTTTGAAGCCATAGCTGTTTCCTTCCCGTGGACTTATGATAGGAGAAAAGAAAGCCACGTAGAGCAAAAGCACCACAATGATGCGAAGCGGACCGTGAAGCGATTTTCGATTCGGATAAATTTGCATACCAATGTTATTCACCTCTTTCCAAATCAACACAACCTGAAATTTGCCATGATTCTATGCCATCAAAGCCGTCTGGTATCGCCGCGTCCGCAAATTGGCCGACGCAGAAATATAGTGGATACCCATCCATCCAATATCCGAATAAGTTTTGAAGCGCTCCAGCATATTCAGCGTGCGCCAATCCCGATACATCTCCCACGCCAGGAACAAGTATCACTTTCGTCCAGCCAACAAACGCGCGCGGCGCCCGCCCCGCATATTGATAATCAGCAACCGAATCAGAACTGCCATTGGCGGAAAAATCAATGCCGAAAACATTTGCCCAATCGGAATTATAGGATTCACAGGCATTCAAAATCACCAGATGATAGGGATGCTTGTTTGTTCCTGGATGTTTTGGCGTTGATCGGTAGTTGCCCAACCAAGTTGAAACATCGGCAGTGCCAATTCCAGAAACCTTCGGATTCCCAAAAATGGCATCGTCATCGCAATGGCCAAGCCAAAAGAAATTCCCGCTGCTTTTCAAAGCGTGCATCATTATATTTTTGTCGGAATCAGTATCATAGCGAAAAGCGCTGTCGCCATAAGGTATATTTTCAACTGGCAGCAAATCATAAGAACTAAAATCGGATGGATTGCCCAGAATATTAATAACGCCGTCCTGCATAAGTTCGGTTCGATGGCCGACAAAGGGGGGATAATACGAAGCAATTCCATCCCATCCCCAAGCAAGCGCAAAAGGACCGCCCACATTTGCAGCATCCTTGATAAACCAGTGAGAAACCGACGAAGAACTTGATGCGTCGTTGGCATGAATTCCGTCAGGACCTTCCGCCGGATGAAGCGTAAAAACGGCCTGAATGTTGCCGAAGGAAATTTGATGTCCATTTCCATCCGTCAAATCCCAATACAATTGAATCTGGCCGTCGGTGGGTGTCAAACCAGTCGCATAGACAAGCAGATTGCCATCGTCGTCATACAAATCAACGTCGCAGGTGTCGTTGGTTGCCGCCAGGGTGGCATTGATGAGCAGAAAGCTGCTGAACTGACTGGTCAATTTGTCGAAAATAATCGGGTTGCTGACTTCAACTGTTTTTTCAGTGCCAAGAACATCGGTGATCGAATCGGGAGATGATGACGGAGCAACCTGGCAATCAAGTTGAACTTGATAATCGCCGTTGGTTAAAAATGTTGTATCCCAGTTCACAAACCAGGTTCCATCCGGCCCCTGCCAGAGCGATGAATTTTCTGCGGGCGCGCCATTCACGTAGAAAGTTATCGGCGGATTCTGGACTGACGCGCTTAAACCATAAATTGGTATTTGAACGAAATCACTCATCTGCATTCCATTCGTGACGCTGGAAAGATTCAGCGGGTTGTCAGCGCCATTAGGGTTTGTTCCAAGTTGAAATTCCGCAAGGTTCGGCAAACCATCAGCATCAGGATCGCCCATTGAATCGTCGGTTGCCGGGTCGAGGCCGTTTGCCATTTCCCACTGGTCAGGCATTCCGTCGCCGTCCGTATCCAATTGCAGATTTTTACATTGCCGACGGTGTAACCACCTTTTCCATCGGTGATGATGTAAGTGAACGCATCGTTGCCAAATACATTCGGATTTCGGTTATAAGTGATGTTGCCGCTGGCATCATTTGAAACGCTTCCCAAACTCGGAGAATTGACTGAAAAAAGAATGGGCGTATCGCCGTCCGGGTCGGATGAGTTTGTCAGCGCATTGAAGGTGGCCGTATAAATATTTGTTTGCAGGGTGATGATAAGGTCATTGACCGAAGGCGGTGAATTCCCGGATTGATTCACAAAAACCGTAACGGTGGCGTTTGATGAGATGTCACCATAGCCGCTCGTAATGCTGTAAGCAAAAGAATCCACCCCATAAAAACCTGAATCAGGCGTGTATTGAAATGTCGTCGCGTCCAATGAATAGTTAATGCTTCCGTGATGGGCGGGAACCAGATTTGAAATGTAAAATAAATCATCATTTGGGTCTGAATCATTTTGAAAAATATCGAATTGATTATCTGAACTGTCCTGATCAATCGCAAAAAAGTCGGCGCGCGCAACGGGCGTGACATCGAAGAGCCGATAAAAATCAGTTGGTTGTGATTGAAGGATATTTGTGTGAACAAAGCTGGTCACATTCGTATTTTCTGCCGCGAGAAGATAATTCTGCAATTCGCCCCAATGTGTTTCACTGGTCAAAGTCGCCCGGTCTTCCAGGAGATAAATTTTATTGGTGCGGCTGATCCAACTAACAATGATGTTTGTTCTTTCAATCCCGATAAAAAAATTAGTATTGGCAGACGACTCTCCACTAAAATCATCCATCGCGAGCATTCCATTGCTGGCTGCGGCACTGTAATTCACTCCTAAATCATCTAAAATATAAAAGCCATCGCCGAGATTCCATGCCGGCAAACCCATCGAGTCAGGAAATGGCGGCCAGTCCATGGCATGTTTAGCCGAAAGAAAATTTCCAACGTCCGGCACATCCGCCGCCGGCAGCGGCGTGGTTGCTTCGACGGCTCGCAATTCGGTTTCAAAATCGGATGGAGAATTGGCGTCTCCTGAAATATCAGGAGCTTCTTGCGCGCGTGAAGGAATGGTGATTGTAAAAAGAAAGGCGACCCCTACCGAAACCAGCCAAAGCTTTTTCATAAGTTTCTTGATTTGGAATTGGAGCGCATTGCGACTCTCGTCACATCTCTTGTCAACCTATTTTCCGCGTATGACTAAAGCGTGTCAAAAAACAGCTTGCGAGAAGCTATTGCTGCCAATGTCGTTCGACTCTTGCGGGAAGAGCGTGAAAAACGTGGGCTTTCCATGAATGCCGTTGCCCAACGTTCGGGTCTTTCACAATCAATCGTTAGCCTCATTGAACGCGATTTAAGAAATCCCACGTTGGACACTTTATTGCGAATTGCAGAAGCAATCGAGATTGATTTGGGCAAGATTCTTATCCGGCGCGCAAAGAAATTTCCAAATCGGCAAAATAAATTATCCGATGAATCAACTTACAGATTTGATTGAGGCATAAAAAAGGCGCGAAGATTTTTCTTCGCGCCTTCGTGTCTTGGTGGTTAAAAAATCATGCTTTGCCGCCGAACGTCACGAAATCGTCCACATCGAGCCAGTCAAAAAATGTTCCAATGTCTTCGCGTTTCGCCGCGACTTTGCCGACTTGTTCGTTGAAATAACCGCGCGATTCCGCGTTCATCGGCACGCGATGTTCGTTGAACTTCGACCACGCGCAGATTTTGATTTCGCAATGTTTGTTTTTCGCATTTTTGTTGATCCATTCCAAAACTTCGCCGTCGCTTTTGCCGAGTTCTTTTTTCAACGCCTCGGGATCAATGCCGGCAAATTCTAAAAATCGCTGGTCGAGCGGGCAGGCATAATGATACTCGCCATTTTTGCCGGCGAGCGTCGCGCGGCCTTTATCCAGCATTCGCGGCAGGATGACATAGCCGCCCAACCGCACGCGCGGACTGCGCGGCGGAAACTTCGTCAGATCAGGAGTGTGCAGTGACATAATTTTTTTTGAATTTTTTGTTTGGTTAAATCGCGTCCAGTTTTCGCGACAAGTCAACTTGCCTCGAAAATGCCGAATTGCAAGTCGCGCGCAAAAATTTTAACGTGCCTGTGTGAAACATTCTGGCAAAGCCGCCAACGCCGCGCTGCGCATCATCGGCTGGTCCGCCATTGCGCTCGTCGCGTTGTTGGTGTTCGGATTTTTGGCAGTGCTCGTCGGCAAATTAATTTGGGCGATCAGCGGCGTGCTGATTGTGCTTTGGGCCTTGGTCGTCGTCTTCACTTTTTATTTTTTCCGCGATCCCGAACCGCTGGTGCCGACGCTGCCGCAACTCGTCGTCGCGCCCGGCCACGGAAAAATTGACGTGATTGACACAACCACCGAAACCGAATTCATGGGCGGCGAATGCCGGCGCGTTTCAATTTTTTTGTCCGTGTTCGACGTTCACGTCCAATGCGCGCCCACAACCGGTCGCGTGGCTTATTTCAAACACACGCCGGGCCAATACGTCAACGCCATGCGCATTGACTCCGCCCAATTCAACGAAAATGTGTTGATCGGAATTGATTCTTTTGATCCGCGCGACGAGAAAATCGGCGTGCGCTTGATCGCCGGCTTGATCGCGCGCCGCATCGTGCCGTGGATTTCGGAAAACGATCCGGTCCAGCGCGGCGAACGCATCAGCCTGATCCAATTCGGGTCGCGCGTGGATATTTATCTGCCGCTGCGCGCAAAAATAAAAGTGAACCTCGGCGAGAAAGCCGTCGGCGGCGAAACCGTGATTGCAGCTTTTGATTGAAATGAAAATGAATACAAATGAATGCCAGTTTTCTCAGGCCAACGGCCTGAACCATCGTAGCCGAGGGCAACGCCCTCGGTCATTCCCGTTGTGTGATTATGCCCTGAAAGGGCAAACCAAAAAATTGCGACCTTTTTGGTTTGCCCTTTCAGGGCGAAAAATGTTTGCGTCCATTTCCGAGGGCGTTGCCCTCGACTACAATGGAAACCGCCTTTCAGGCGAATTTGCATGAACGAGCCAACTCAAAAACCGCAACCGGATAATTCGGACGAAAAATTAAAAATTTATTTTCTGCCGAATTTGTTGACAGCGGGAAATCTATTCTGCGGATTCGTCGCGCTGACCAAAATTGTCGAGGCCGATCCGTTCAGCGACAATTATTTTGTCCAAATCAAATTCGCGCTCGCCTTCATTTTGCTCGCGTGCATTTTTGATCTGTTCGATGGCCGCGTCGCGCGCATGGGCGGCGTGGAAAGTCCGTTCGGGCGCGAATTTGATTCGCTCGCCGATTTGATTTCCTTCGGCGTCGCGCCCGCGTTTCTCGTCCAGCGCGTCGTGCTGCGCGACGCTTTCAGCGATTATCCGCAATTGCATCAGGTCAGTTGGTTCATCGCTTCCATTTATCTTTTGTGCGGCGCGTTCCGGCTGGCACGGTTTAATTGCCTCGCCGCGATGCCCAACAGCGGCGCGACCAAGGATTTTCTCGGCTTTCCGATTCCATCCGCCGCCGGACTCGTGGCGTCGTTGACGCTGCTCATCATCCATTTCAATGAAAAAGAAAAAAGTCTCGGCCATTGGAATTATTTGATCGCCTTCGTGCTCTTGTTTTTGTCGGCGATGATGGTCAGCACAGTGAAATATCCCAGCTTCAAATCGCTCGGCTTGCGTTCCAAAAGCACGTTCTGGAAAATGATCGGCGCGGCGCTGTTCGTCGGCTGCATTTTAATCTTGCGCGAAAAAATTCTTTATTACGTCCTGCCGATTTTTTTCACGGCGTATCTGGTTTATGGCTTTGTGCGTCCCAGTCTCTCGCGCGCGTGGCGGCGGGAAATTGAAGAGGAAGACGACGAACCGGAGGCGGATTAAATTCATGCTTGAGTCGCATTCCATTTTTTTGGCCGGCCTTGCCGGTTTCATCAGCGCGCTTTTATTTTCCTCCATTCCCGTCGGCCCGGTCAACCTCACCATCATCAACGAAGGCGCGCGGCGCGGATTTCGCTGGGCGATTTTTATCGGCCTCGGCGCGGCCACGATGGAAGTGATTTATTGCGCGATCGCCTTCGCCGGCTTCTCGTCTTTTTTCGACACGCATCTGGTCAAGGCCATGATGGAAGTCGTCACCTTCGTTTTTCTGTTGTTTTTGGGAACGAAATTTCTCACGGCCAAAAAAATCGCCGCGACGACGCAATTCGGCTCCAAAGCCGAAGCGCTCGAAGGGCGTATCGAAGAAAAATTGCATCCGCACTCGGCGTTCGCCATCGGTTTCGTGCGCGTCATGGGCAACGTCGGCGTGCTGCTGACGTGGCTGGTCATCGCCGCGTATCTGATGTCGCACGAAACTTATTTCACGGACAACGATTGGGTCGCCGACAAATTTTCGGCCAAGGCCGCTTGCGTCATCGGCGTCGCGCTCGGCACGAACCTTTGGTTTTGCCTTTTGAGTTTCGGCATGTCGCGCGGGCACGGACGTTTTGGCAAAGAAACCTTGTTGCGCCTGCAACATTTTTCCGGCCTGTGCCTGATTGCGCTGGGAACTTTCGATGGCATTCATATCGCGTGGCAACTCGCGCATCATAAACTTTGAGAAACAAATCTTTGTGCCTTCGTGTCTTTGTGGTTAATTCTCCGTCCTAAATTTTATGCTGAAAGCTGGAATCGTCGGACTGCCCAATGTGGGCAAATCAACCCTGTTCAACGCCCTCACGCGCACGCGCAAAGCGGAAGCGGCGAATTATCCGTTCTGCACCATTGACCCAAACATTGGCATCGTCACCGTGCCGGACGAACGCCTTTACGTTTTGCAAAAAATTGCGAAAACAAATGTCGTGATTCCCGCCGCAATTGAATTTGTGGACATCGCTGGCCTCGTCAAAGGCGCGTCGCAGGGCGAAGGTTTGGGAAATAAATTTCTCACGCACATTCGCGAAGTGGATGCGATTGTGCAGGTCGTTCGCTGTTTTGAAGACGCGGACATTCATCACGTCGCCGGTTCTGTTGATCCTGTCCGCGACATTGAAACAATCACAACGGAATTAGTTCTTGCCGATTTGGAAGCCGTGCAAAAACGTCTCGCCAGCGTCGCCAAAGACGCCAAACGCGGCGACAAGGAAGCGCTCGCGCAGGAAAATATTTTGAAAAAAATTGAGCCGCATTTGAACGCCGGAAAACCCGCGCTCACGCTGCAACTTGCGCCCGAAGAAAAAATGATTTCACGGTTGTTCTGGTTGATGACCGACAAACCAACGATTTTTGCCTGTAACGTCAAAGAATCTGATTTGGCGACCGCTGACAAAAATCCGTTTGTTCAAAAAGTGCGCGACTACGCAAAAAATCATTTCGCGTGCGAAGCCGTCGTCATCAGCGCGCAAATCGAAAGTGACTTGATTGATTTGTCCGATGCCGAGGCAAAGGAATTTCTCAAGGAACTCGGCGTCGCGGAATCCGGCGTCGGCGCGCTCATCCGCGCGACATATCATTTGCTTGGACTGCGGACGTATTTCACGGCGGGCGAAAAAGAAGTTCGTGCGTGGACGATTCACGCCGGCGACACCGCGCCGAAAGCTGCGGGGGTGATTCATTCCGATTTCGAGCGCGGCTTCATCAAGGCCGAGACCGTGGCTTACGACGACCTGGTGAAATTAGGTTCCGTCGCCGCCGCGCGCGAAAAAGGTTTGTATCGGATGGAAGGCAAGGAATACGTCGTGAAAGACGGCGACGTGCTGCTGTTCAAGTTCAATGTTTAGTTTTTGAACCGCAGAAGTGCAAAGATATAAAAGCGAAAAAATTATACAAGCCGCCTGCGCCAGTAACCCGGACGACGTTTTGCGTGCATCACCGCCAAAATCCAAACGCGATCAGACTCGTCCAAATAAATGACCGAATAAGGAAACTTGCGCGCCAACACACGTTGGGCGGGCGGACTGAACTGGAAAAAACGATTTGGCTGGCGGCGCGCTTGGGTGATGAGCCGTTCGATTTCGTCATAAAAACGGACGCCTAAATCGGGAGCGACGGCCGCGTAGTATTGCGCGGCCTGTGTGTATTCGACTTCGGCGTCGGGATGAAAGGCGTAAGGTTTCACCGCCCGACAATCTTGCGGACGCGAGCCGACACTTCCTCGCCGGGAATGCCGCGCACCTTGCCGGATTGAATGTCTTCGATGCGCCGGGAGATTTCAGCCTGCCAAGCCGCTTCGGTTTCCTCGTCGCAAGCGTGCAGGTCTCCGCTCAAGCGATCCACCAATTCGCCAACTTTTTCGGGCGGCCACTGGCGTGTTTCTTCGACAATTTCATCAAGCGTAATTGGCATGGTTGAAATCTGGCTCACGAAATGAATTTTGACAAGGACGAACGCCGCGCGCGAAAAAGGTTTGTATCGGATGGAAGGCAGGGAATACGTCGTGAAAGACGGCGACGTGCTGCTGTTCAAGTTTAATGTTTAGTTTTTGACGAAATCAATGCTACAGCGTAACCTACCATCAAGTTGAAAAATAAATACCACGTCACATTGCTCGAACATTCCGAAGGCGTGTCTGTCAGTTGCCCTGAACTGCCGGGCTGTCATTCCCAGGGCGCAACCATGGCCGAGGCATTGGAAAACATCCGCGACGCCATTCAAGGCTATCTCGAACTTTACGGCACGCCGGAGTTGCATTGTGAAATCCGCGAGCTGGAATTGACTGCCGCGTGATATGCCGAAACTTCCCGGCGTCAATCACCTTCGCGCTGTGAAGGCATTGGAAAAATCCGGCTTCCACATTGACCGCCAGAGCAAGCACATCTTCATGTCCAAAGGTTCGGTTCATGTCGTTGTGCCTCGCAACAATCCGGTGGACGCCTACACGATGGCCGCGATTGTGCGCGACGCCGGCATGAGCATCGAGCAATTCAGGGAACTATTGTGAACCCGGCGAAACGGATGGAAGGCAAGGAATACGTCGTGAAAGACGGCGACGTGCTGCTGTTCAAATTTAATGTTTAGTTTTTTGAATTGCAGAGATGCAAAGGAATTAACGTCGCGTGCCGATGATGAATTCATATTCATCATGCCGCCCAATCCAAAACCAAACTAAATCCGCGCCGTCTTGAACTCCGGCCGCGCGATGATGAATGCCCACGCGCGCCGACCAATACCGGCCGACTTTTTTGAAATGCAAGGAAGGATGCTGCGGATTGAGTTTCAACAGCGCAAAATTTTTATCGGCGAGCGCGCCTGAATTTCGCGGGGAAGCTGTTCGTAGAATTGCCAGAACTTTGGATTGGCGCGATGCTTCACAAATCGGTGCAGCGTCCGTTGCGCAAATCATTGATGGCTTCATTGGCAAGCGCGTCAAGACGGCCAGCCGCCACGTCTTGCTCAAATTGTTTGTCCCAAGCTTCCGTGTCAAACTCTGCGAACCAGCTTCGGAAAGTCGCCAATTCATTCGTGGAAAGTTTACTGACGGCAGTTTCGATTTCTTTGATCGTGCTCACGCCGTAAAATTGTCCAAAACTAATGGAAAGGCAAACGCAAAAAGGACGGCCAAGGAATACGTCGTGAAAGACGGCGACGTGCTGCTGTTCAAATTTGATGTGTAGTTTTTGAATGAACTGCTCGGCATTGACGAAATCAACGCCGCAACGTAATTTGCCTCAAGATGAAAAATAAATACCACGTCACATTGCTCGAACATTCCGAAGGCGTGTCTGTCAGTTGCCCTGAACTGCCGGGCTGCCATTCGCAGGGCGCAACGGTAGCCGAGGCGGTGGAAAACATCCGCGACGCCATTCAAGGCTATCTCGAACTTTATGGCGCGCCGAAGTTGCATTGTGAAATCCGCGAGTTGGAATTGACCGCTGCGTGATATACCGAAGCTTCCGGGCGTCAATCACCTTCGCGCCGTGAAGGCGCTGGAAAAAGCGGGCTTCCGCATTGACCGTCAGAGCAAACACATCTTCATGTCCAAAGGTTCCGTTCACGTCGTTGTGCCGCGCAACAATCCGGTGGACGCCTACACGATGGGCGCGATTGTGCGCGACGCCGGCATGAGCATCGAGCAATTCAGAGAACTGATTTGAAGCCGAAACCGCGCGTGAAAAAGGTTTGTATCGCATGGAAGGCAAGGAATACGTCGTGAAAGACGGCGACGTGCTGTTGTTCAAGTTTAATGTTTAGTTTTTGAACCGCAGAGATGCGGAGGCCAAGGGAAAAAACAGCGAAAAATTCAAGCCATTCTTCCGCGCGTTGCTCCAAATCTAGTTATTCAATTTTGTAACGCAACTCAAAGGAATTAGGTGGAATGTTGGTGGAACGGTCAGGCGGCATATAATCGAAATTTAATATAAAGTTTGAAACCGCATTTGCTTCCAAATAATTCGCATATCTCCAATTCGTCCAATCTGCTGATTTTGCTTTGGCTGGTATGGGAAGTAAAAAAACCTGCTGCGGCTGATTTTTAGGCGAACTATGTGTATAAATAATTATGGCGCGGCGACGTTCTTTGGCGCTTAAAGGATATGACTGCTGAAAATACCTGTATTTATCATCATCTTGCTGTTTTATTTGGCTCAAAAAATCACCTTTTGCTGTTTTGTCAGTAACAAATTCTAAATCGGTATTTGTATCAAATCCCACTGATTTCGGAGACCGAATTTCAATATCTAGAATCATCTTTTCGGCGGCAAAGGCTGTCAAAGCAAAGGCGAGAAAAGCAGTTATGAGTAAAATGCTTTTGGGTTTCATAATTTGCTCACAAACCGTTCAATCCAGTCATACGAGCATTGTTTCGCATCCATTCGTCCACTTGCTTGGAATCATCAATGTCCTGCTGTTGGGTGATTGTCGGCACTCCATTGATTGTGGGATGGTCGCCGCCCCACGGGTCGCCTCCCGCTCCAGAATGAGTCACCCAAAAGAATTGTTGCATATAAACTTTTCCGCCTGATGTGCCGGTATTACCAAACCACGGTCTGGAATGAACACCGGGGTCACGGCGGGCATGGGCAACAAAATCAACATTGTCCGGTATAACTGATCCATCTGCCCAAAGATACCTGTCCACGGCATCATATAATCCCATGAATTTGATCTCGCCTTTGGTGCAGGGAGGCGGATTGTCGTGCAATTTTTTGGCAACCAAGATGACGATCAATCCCCCGCGACTGTGCCCAACCAAATTAATGTCTTCCTTTGGATTCTTTTTAAGCACGTCATAAATGTTATTGTAAACTTTATTTACTGTTGAAGAAACACCGCCGCCAAATAAGTTTGGTCCATTCTCATAGTCTTTTCCACCTGACCCGATATAATCATTATAGAAATTAAGCACAAAGCTGCCGTGATGAAGCTGTCCTACCCATTTTTCGGAATCCGTTCCGTCAACAGCCGCTAAATAAAAACCCAAAGCGTCAACATTGTTGACAGGGTTATTATTTACGAAGCCGTATAAATTTTGACCACCCTGTTCACCAATCGGGTCGCGCGTGAGCCAGTGCGCCGCATTTGGGTCGTAAGGCCGCGCAAAATACATGACGGCTTGAACTTGTGTGGTGAAAATTATTGCGCCGACAGCGAGAAGAATTTTTTGCGTCGTTTTCATTTTGTCCTCAATCACCGCTTTTATCCGCGATTGCGTTTGGACTGTCAACAGGAAATTATTCACCAACTTGGCAGCAACGAAGCCTGCTCCATCCAGTCAGGATTCGTTTGCTTGTAGTAATTCCAAAAACTCTCAATGATGGTGTCGTTATCTTCTGAATTGAGCGTTCCAAGATGGTCTATGTATTCGGGCAAAATCATGTTGCGGTTCATTGGCGGTGGCAAAACTTCCGCCGGAAGACGGATGTTCTTTCCCGTTTTCAGATTGATTGCCAGAATATGCTGCCGGTATTGCAGCAAAGCTGGGTCGTTGTTTTCCACTTGCTTGCGATATTCCGCCAATTCACTTTTCAAATCATCCGCAGCTTTTTGAATCGCTGAAATATCGGAATTGTCGTTCATGAAAAAATGAATCTGCACTTTCCGGTTATCAAAATATGCGGAGCGCGTGCCTTGTGGAACGTCCAGCTTTTCAACTTCATCCCAAATCGCTTCCCACCTGTCGCCGCTGGGCGCGTCTTTGACGATTTGCAGATAATAATCCAGTGACTTTTTCCGTTCTGGCGTTTCTTTCCAAAAACTCGCCGAAAGCAAAAATGTCTGTTTGGCTTCGTCATACCGTTTTGCGTCGCCAAGACAAATCGCGCGACTGTTCAAAAAATCTGAAAGCACTTCCCGATTGCTCAACGGTCGCAACCAACTGTAGCCCTTGATTTCTTCGTCGGTCGCCGGAAATCGGCCGTTGCCGTTTTTGTAATCCTCATCCGTCGGCGTCAAAAAAACATCGGTCACGGTCGGCTCAATATTGAAATGTTTTCCATTGTAATCTTCGTAGCGGACATAAAGATGAAGTTTTGCTCCTGCGAGATTTACCGGATAGCCGAGTCGCCGTCCAATCGCCACCACGAGCACCGGCATTGAAGCGCACGTCCCCAAATGATTTCCTTCGAGCAAACCGTGAATGAAAATATTTTTGGAATCAGCCGCATCAGCCAATGTGGGACGCTTGCCGTCCATCTGCGGCAAGGCGAGTTGCGGATTGTATTGAATGCCGAGGTCTTGAACCAAGACTTCGTCCAACATCATCATCCGAAAATAGCCAAGCGAGTTTCGGAATTGTTCGGGATGCTCGTTGAAATGATATTCGTGACGCTGTGTTTCCTCTTTCACTTGTGCCGCCCAATCGTCCAGATTTTTCAGGCAATCTTGAACATTCAAATTTTCTGCGCCGGGCAATCCTTCGGCACAAAGCAAATTCATCAAGCCAATGTCACATTTTTCAATTTGGTCGGGCGACAACGCCAGCAATTCTTTCAGTGTTCGCGGCTGTCTGAATGGCACGGGTGATTTCGCAACAATTCCATTTTGCTTTTCAGACCGCAGTTTGAAGTGATTCCAAGTGACGAAAGCGGCACAATGAGAGCAATGGCAACGACAGGCAAAATCCAACGAAACTTTCTTTTGGGTTTGCGTAGCTTGGCTTCCCGCAGCCGTTGGCGCGATTCTTTGCTCATCGCTGAAATCTTTTCAAACAATCCAAAGCAGTCGAGGAAATTTTCTCCGCACCCCTGCGGTAAAATTTTTTATCCCATTTTATATCTCCGCATCTTCGCATTCACTTCTTGCGCCCACGCATCAAGGCCGCCGCGCAGGCAGCGCACGTTCTGCCAACCGTGACTCATGAAACACGGACTGTTCTTGCCCGCGTGATCGCTCACCTGACGATCTGGTTCAACACCTTCCCCAGCCGCGCGATGCCTTTGCGGATGTTTTCCTCGCTGGCGCTGCCGAAGCTGATGCGCAGTTCGTTGTCCGGCTTGGCGCGCGACGGATCGTCGGCGTAGCAGAGTTCGCCGGGAACGTAGAGCACGTCGTTCTTCAGCGCAGATTGAAACACTTTTGATTTCACGCCGGCGGAAATTCCTTTCGGCAGCCGCGCCCAGAAATAAAGTCCGCCGCCGGATTCCCAAATCTCCACACTGGCCGGAAAATGTTCCGCGAGCGCCGCCTTCATCACGGCCGCTTTCTTCGCATAATTTTTTTGCACCTTCGCGACGTGTTGATCGTAAAGTCCGGTTTCAAGCGCGCGCGCCAAAAGTTGTTGCAATAAATTTGCGGAACCAAAATCGTGGTTGCCTTTGATGCGTTGGACAACGGTGAAAAGTGATTCCGGCAAAATGCCGAAGCCGAGTCGCGCGCCGGGCGCGAACGGTTTGCTGTAAGTGCCGGTGTAAATGACGCGCTCTTTCGCGCCGGGCAACGTGAGCGCGGTCGGCACATCGTTGCCTTGATCAAATCGCAATTCGCGATATGCGGCGTCTTCGAGCAGGTAAAGCGGATGTCCGGCGGCGTGCTCAAATCGTTTCAACAATTTTAATGCTTCAACTTTCTTAACTAGACTGGTCGTCGCGCCGGTCGGGTTTTGAAAATAGGTGACGAGGTAAAGCGCCTTCACGCGGCGAAGTTCGCCGGATTTTTTCAGCCGCTCCAAAACTTTTTCCAAATGCGCGAGATCAATTCCGTCGCGTTCGAGTTTCACGCCGCGCGCCTTGATGCCGCTGCTTTGGAGAATGCTCAAGAAAACAAAATACGTCGGGTCTTCGACGAGGATGATGTCGCCTTCGTCGCAAAGCGCTTCGAGCGTCATATACAGCAATTGTTGCGAGCCGCCAGTGATCATGACGCGGGCGGGTGAATAATTTTTGTTCGCGGAATTTGCGCCGTCGAGTTTTTGCAGATGCTTCGCTGTCAACTCCCGCAAATTATTTTCGCCGGCGGTGATGCCGTATTGCAATGCAGGCTGGCCGGTTTGGGGCGAACTTAAAATTTCGTTGAGCAATTTGCGCGAAAGCTCCACGGGCAAAGTGGAATTGTCCGTAAAACCGGCGGCGAGCGAAATGAGTTTTGGCCGCGAGAGCGCGGTTTGCATGAGCCAGGAAATGGGCGGCAGCGCAATGCGACGGCCAAGAGCAGACAGGGCGTTTGATTTCATTTGAAAAGGACGGTGACGGTAGCAAAGATGGCGCGCGATAATCAAGTGAGTTCGCGACCGTCCGATGCCGCTATCAACAATTCGAAAAACTTAAGCGAGGCCCGGCTGTCTGCGCCGGCTTATCCTTTGATTAATAAATAATGCTTTCGCTTGCATTCTCCCGCAGAAGCTGAATAACTGGTTGAAGTCGGAAAATTATCGGCGAAAAATCAGAAAGTAAAACGGATCGAATGCCAGCGAGAACCTAAACATATTTATTAAGGAATCCCATGAAAAAAATTGCAATAATAATACTGTATTTAACGGGGATGACCAGCATAACTCAAGCTACTTTGATTGCCGGCTGGGATTTTTCAAATTTGGGAGGGCCTTCTACAACGGTATCAGCTATGGCGGGCAGTGGATCGCTTGACCTTTCAGCCTTTGCAAATACGCAACAAGACCCTGTTTCAGGAACTAGCGTGAATGCTTTTTCAGGAAGCGAGGCATCAAGCAAAATCTCCCCGGGCACAGCACTTTCCTTAAAGAACTCATCTGCAAATGGGAATTCCATAATTTTTTCATTGGATATGCTTGGCTACCAAGACTTGGTTCTTATCTTTGCAACGCGAGGGTCAAGCACCGGATTTAATACGCATGTCTGGAGTTATAGCACCGATGGGACAACTTATGTCACTCTTACTGGAAATAACACAGCCGTGACCACATCTGACTTTGTGACCAAAACTGTGGATTTTACTTCCTTTTCCGCGCTGAATGATGACGCTTCAATTTTTATCAAGTTAACAGTAAATGGAGCCGGTTCTTCTAGTGGTGATAATGTTTTCGACAATATACAATTTAATGCCGAGACTTATATTGCGGTCATCCCTGAACCTGCTGAATACGGTTTGATCTCCGCCATTGGCCTTCTGGGCATTTGTGGCGCCGGCATCTGGCGCAAGCAACGCGCCGCAAGCACCCCTGAAAATTTACCGTCTGAAATTCGCGACCAGGGATTTGATTTTTCGTTGCCTTGAATCCAACTCATTCCGCATCATTCCCGCGCGCCAAAGACGCTGTCGAAAATCACTTCTTTTGTTTTCCAAATCAGCGCCATGGTGACGGCCAGCGGGGCGAGGCCGAGGAAAAGCAAAATAGCGACTTCCGCGCGGCGCACGGAAAATAAAAATGCCTGATTGAGCGATGGAAAATGGACCAGGTGGGGAGCGACGAGAAGCGCCGTGATAAAAACCAGCCAGAGCACGAGCAGCCAGCGGTTGAGCAGCGTGAATTGTTTTGTTTCCTGCCGCAACGTTTCATCCGGCAGCATCGCGCCGAGTTGTTTGAGAACGACGTTGAGGTTAAACAAAAAAAGGATGGCCGAGAGCGCGAGCACGAAGAGCGCCGCCTCGAAAAAATTTTCAGCCGGCATTTTATTTCGCCAGTAAAGAAACGGGCAGAGGCCGAAGTTGACGAGGCCGAGCAGTTTTGCGCGGTCGAGGGCGCTGCGCCAGGGACGTTCCTGTTTTTGAAAACTGCCCATTTGCCAAAGGCCAAAAAGCAGCAGGGCATTCACGATCAGCGCGGGAATGATTCCAATGGGTTCGAGCGATTGAATCCCCGCCGTTTCCGCGCAAACGATCAGCGCCGCTGGCAATCCCCAAAACAATGCGGAAAGTCCGCGCGCAAGTTTGCCGAGGGAAGGAAGCAGTTCAAGGTTGGGCGATGTCATCGGGAAATGATGAAGGAAGAATGACGAATGGAAAAACAAATTTAACGCGCGTCGCCGGTTCTTGAAAAATTCTTGCGGCAAAGTTTATTTTTAGAGTTCGCGCGGATGGTCTTGCGCGCCGTGCAGGATGCGAAAGATGATGATGTTCTGCCCGACGATGCGGAAAAAGATTTTGTAGGGAAAACGATGAGTGAGGACGCGGCGAAATCCTCGGTAGTAAATCGGGAAACGTTCGGGATCGGCTTCCAATCGCAAGAGGGCTTCAGCGTGATCGGCGAGAAATTCATCGCCGAGTCCGGCGCAACGTTCTTCATACCAGTCGTGCGCGCGGCGGAGATCGGCCTTGGCTTGAGGCCGGATGGTGACGATCCAGTTCACCGAGGCTTGCGGATTTCACTGAAGACTTTGCGCCACGGTTCGCCGGGGCTGGGGTCGCGCTCGAATTCCGCGAACGCCTCGTCGAGTGCCTGCCGTTCGGCGGCGTTTGGCGCGCTGCCATCCAATAAATCGGCTTCGTGAAGTTCGGCCAGCCGCGCGAAAAGCTGCGAGCGGTCGCTGACGGTCAGCTTGGGCAGTTCTTCAAGGATTTGAGCTTTGCTCATGGCGTGAATCTAGCGCGGAAGGGATTTTCCTGCAAGCGCGGCGTCAGATGTCCCAACTTACAATCCGAACCAGACTTTCAGCGCGGCATTCAACTTTGCCAAATCGGGTTCGCGCAACTGGCCGAGTTGTTTCTTGACCAGATTTCCCGTCGCCGAGGCGATTGCGCGTTTTGCGAACGAAGAATGGATCAGCCCCGCCTCGCGCCAGAATTGGATGGCGAACTCGCCCGGACGCAATGCATCGCCCACCGAAGTCACCGCCACCACGAGCAAATCGTCCGACGGATAATCCGGGTTGACGACGACGGCAGGACGGATTTTTGCGGAGGATTGATCCGAAAATGGAAACGGCAGCAGGACGACTGAACCGCGTTTATAGCCGGTCATAATCCGCATCCAATGGATTGTCCCAGACTTTTTGGAACGCAGGTTCGGACAGGCGCGCGCAGGCGTCGGTCAGGCCGTCGTTGTCCGCGTCGGGCGCAATGACTTTGACCTTGTCGTTGGGTTTCAACCGCGCCGGTTCGTCCAGCACGATAAACCGTCCGTCAAAATGCGCGTTCAATGTCTGCATGGTTCAACCCTAATTTCTGCGGTGACTTTTATCAAGCGGTAAAACCAAGGCGGCGGCGGTGAAATGATGAATGGAAAAACAAATTTGCGCGGCGTCAGGCTGATTGACTGCCTGCATAAGACTCCGTTCCCAGCCAGTTCATAAAATCGGTGTGTTGAGCCAGAAGATAATCATGCCATTGACTCAAACTTTTGCACCTGCCGAGATGATGAACGAAAATTAGTTTGGTGGTCGTTCCGGCTGATTCGAGCTTGGCAACGCGTGGCCTAACTCCATCAATTATCTCATGCAAAGAGACGCCGCCAAGATTGAAGAAATTCGCCGCCGTAACACCGATGAAAAGGCAGTCGCTCGGCTGAACGATTTTGACAACCTCTTCAAAAATTTTCCAGCCTGTCACAAAATCATTTGGTGTGGGTCTTTCTTTCTCATGGTAATCCATTGGTCGCTGGACAAAATTATAGTAGGCGCTATCACCCCAAAATCTAGGGTGGTCAATCTCGCTAGTATTGAAAAGAAGTTTGGGAATATTTGTTAGGGTCGGAGTAGTCCATTCTCGTTTTATATGGGAATCTGAAACCTGTTGTTTAGTCCAATGAGAAAACTTGAGGTATTCTTCACGGTCAGCCTGACGTTTTTCCGGCGTATTTCCGCGAAAATAATGAGACTCTCCAACGACAAGCAACCGTTGGTGTGGTGGACGCTCGAAAAATCGTTGTCCTACCCACGGCAACCAAGTGAGTCCCGAAATTTTGCGGAACGCATCGTCGTATTGAGTCGTCGCTTCGTTTAGATCCACGGCGGTTAGAGCTTCGTCCACTGATGATGCCCGCTAGAAAGACAACCAAATGCACTTGGTATAGATTTTGATTGGATAAGCAATGCACACTTCTTGCATTGGTAGTTTGTGCTGCCAATTTCTCCGAGGTCTGTCCATTGGTGATGTCCTCCTCCGGGGCAGCTGAAAGCGCTCGGTTGTGAATTATTTTGCAAGTGCGTTTTACATTTTTGACACAGGTAATTTTTCATATTTCAAAAACTCAAATAAGTATAAGCCTTCAACCCGCGTTCGTAATCGTCCAGCAGGCGCATGGCTTCGGACGGTTTCATGCGGTCGGACTTGATGGCTTCGTCCATCTGCGCCTTCATCTGGCGTTTGAGTTCGTTCTCGTCGTATTGCACGTCGGCCAGCGATTGAACAATCGTCGCGCCTTCGATGATTTCCTCGATATAATAGCCGCTCGGCTCGTCGGGTTCGAGAAAAACGTGGACTTCGTTGACGCGGCCAAAAAGATTGTGCAGGTCGCCCATGATGTCCTGATACGCGCCCATCAGAAAAAAGCCGATGAAATACGGCTCCTGTTTGCCGTTGCCGTTGGAATTGAGCTGGTGCAGCGGCAACGTGTCGCGCACGTCGCGCAGGTCAATGAACTTGTTGATGGCGCCGTCGGAATCGCAGGTGATGTCCACGAGCGTGGCCTCGCGCGTCGGTTTTTCATTGAGCCGGCTGACGGGCATGATGGGAAATAATTGTCCGAGCGCCCAATGATCGAGCAGCGATTGGAAGACGGAAAAATTGCAGAGATACTGGTCGGCCAAAGTGTCTTCGAGCTTTTGGATTTCATCCGGGATATACGCCTGACCTTTGAAACTCGCGACGACTTCCTGGCTGATCTCCCAATAAAGATTTTCGATGCGCGCCTTGTCCGGCAGATCGAGCAGGCCGAGCGCGAACATCTGCTGCGCGTCCTCCTTGCGTTCCTGCGCGTCGTGAAACGCCTCGAGCTTGTTCGCCTTTGAGAGATTTTTTTTGATGTCGAGCAGCTCCTTCACGAGCGCGTGTTCGCTGTCGCCGTATTTGAACGCGTCGCCCGGCCGGATTTTTTCAATCGCGCCAAAAACTTCCACGATCAAAACGCTGTGATGCGCGACGATGGCGCGTCCGCTTTCGCTGATGATGGTCGGATGCGGAACTTTCTCGGCGTTGCAAACGTCGGCGATGTAATAAACGATGTCGTTCGTGTATTCCTGCAACGAATAATTCGTCGAGGAATCGAACGCGCTGCGCGAGCCGTCGTAATCCACGCCCAGGCCGCCGCCGACGTCCACAAATTCAATCGGGAAACCCATCTTGTTCAGCTTCGCGTAAAAACGCGCCGCTTCCTGCACCGCTTTTTTCACGGTCAAAATGTCCGGCACCTGCGAGCCGATGTGGAAATGCAACAGCTTCAAACAGTGACCGAGATTTTCCGCCTTCAACATTTCCGTCGCCGTCAAAAGTTCGACCGTGCTCAAGCCGAACTTCGCGTTTTCGCCGCCGCTCTCGGCCCATTTGCCCGCACCCTTGCTCAACAGTCGCGCGCGAATTCCGATCAACGGCTCGACGCCAAGCTGCCGCGAAACGGAAATGATCTGCTTCAGCTCTTCCAATTTCTCGACGACCATGATGACCTTCTTGCCGAGCTTGATGCCGAGCAAGGCCATCTTGATGAACTCGCAGTCCTTGTAGCCGTTGCAGACGATGAGGCAGCCTTGTTGATTTTGCAGCGCAAGGCCGGCGAACAATTCCGGTTTGCTGCCGACTTCGAGGCCGAAGTCAAACGGCTTGCCGGCGTCGAGAATTTCTTCCACGACTTCGCGCAACTGGTTCACCTTGATCGGAAACACGCCGCGATATTTTCCCTGATAATTAAATTCCGCGATGGAGTTTTGAAACGCCTTGTTAATCGCCTCAACGCGATGGCGAAGAATATCTTGAAAACGAATCAGCAAAGGGAATTTCAGCCCGCGACCTTTGGCCTCTTCAATCACATCCGTCAAATCCACGCTTGCGCCCGCGTCCTGCAACGGTTTGGCGATGACGTGGCCGGCGTCGTTGATGTCAAAATACTTCGCGCCCCAGCGGGTGATGTTATACAGCGTGCGGGCGGATTCGATGCTCCACGGCGGCGTTGCGTCAATTGGATTGCTCATCAAAATTTTTCTTGAACGAGCGAACTATAAAACGCCGCGCGCAGAAAGCAACGCGCAGAATGAAAATTTTTCGCGACAAAAAATTCATCTCAAAAACTCACCAGTCCACGATGCAATCCGTCTTGGTGAATTGCGAACTCTTTGGCGTGTATTGCTGAAATTCCACGTCCGTGCCGTCCGGGTCTTTGCACCAGCATTGCCAGGATTGATCGCAGCCCAGTTTTTTCGGCGTCACTTCCACGCCATGTTTGATCAATTTTTCGCGCAGCGTGTCAATGCTTTCGACTTCGAGGCAAAAATGATGAATGCGTTGGTGGCCAATTTCTGCCGCCGGATCGGCCTTGAAAATTTCGACAAATTGTCCCGGCGCGACTTGCAAATAAAATCCGAACAGCTCGCCGTTCTTGAAAAAATCAAAATGCTTTTTCAAACCGAGCGCGCCGCAATAAAATTCGAGGCTGCGATTCAAATCCTTTGAAAAAATGCAAAGATGCGCGAGTGCTTTGATCATATTGGTTTTCGACGAACTATAAAATTCCTCGCGCAGAAAGCAACAGGCAGAATGAAAAAATTTCAAAATAATTCTGACTTTGCGATTCGGGAAAAATTTGTTTTCATCCAGCCAATGCCAAAAGCTTCGCTCAAATCTATCGTCGCTTACTGCGACAAAATTCTGCGCACGCGCGAAATCGGCGATTACGACGGCGCGGCGAACGGATTGCAGATGGAAAATTCCGGCGCGGTCACAAAAATCGCCGCCGCCGTGGATGCAAGCCTTGCCACGGTAAAATTAGCAATCGCCGCCAAAGCGGATTTGCTCATCGTGCATCACGGATTGTTTTGGAGTCCGCGCCAGCCGTGGACGGGGAAAAATTACGAAATTTTGAAATGTTGCGTTGAAAATAATCTGGCGATTTACAGTTCGCATTTGCCGCTCGACGCGCATCCCAAACTCGGCAACAACGCGCAACTTTGCGCCGCACTCGGATTGAAAAATCTCAAGCCATTTTTCCAAAGCCACGGCCAGCCAATTGGTTTCAAATCGCAAACGAAAATTACGCGCTCGGATTTGGCAAAAAAATTGGAGGATGCCATCGGCGCGAAACCAAAAATAATTCCCGGCGGAAAAATAATTTGTGAAAAAATTGGCATTGTCACCGGCGGCGCGGGCGGTGAATTAAAACTGGCCGCAAGCGAAGGCGTGGACACATTCATTACCGGCGAAGGTCCGCATTGGACTTATACGCTGGCCGAAGAATTGTGCTTGAATGTTTTTTACGGTGGTCATTATGCGACAGAAACTTTCGGCGTAAAGGCGCTCGCGGCGGAGCTTTCAAAAAAATTCGAACTGCCGTGGAAATCTTTGGATCATCCGAGCGATCTCTAAAATATTATTCGGATTTAACCGGTTTCCCCATATGAGGAAAATAAGTTTTGATCCCCGGCCTGAATGCCGTGCCGATGCCATCGCCGGGCCACCAATGGTCTTTGGGCTGATCCTGAAAATATAAAAAGCTGCGTCCGATGCGCTGGGAAAATTTCAGCAACTTGTCAGTTAGAAGTGAATTATCGCTTAAAACCAGCGAAGCCGAATGCAAACGCGGCTCAATGGCCATGAATTCGGACCATTCGTATTCCGGCTCATGGCAGCTGTCGTGCAGAAAAATATCCGTTGGCTGGTCGAAACTTTTGAGTGAGGCGATGGAATCGCCGATGATGATTTTGCAATATTTTTTGTAAGGGGCAGCGAGAAGATGCCCGCAATCGGCGGCGAGGTCGGTGGCATAAACGATGCCGGGGTGACCTTCTTTTTCATTTTGCATGAGTGCGGCTGCCAGCACTACAGTGCCGAGACCCCGATCCACGCCGGTTTCGACGATGACTTTTGGCTTGGTGGCACGCACCAACGCATACCAACCGAGGCGTTTGCCGTAACGTGGTTCGACATCGCAACTATGCCGGTCGGGGCTGGCCAGCGTGCGTTCAATCAAGAATGATCGCAAAGCCTGATCGTTTTCTAATTCGCGAATATAGCCTTCAATCAATGGTTGTTCGTGACCTGTGATGACGGCAATGTAACTGGCAAGATAAGCTTTATTTAATTCGGTCAAATCATAGGTCCAATTGTAATATTCCTTTGAAGTGAACGCCCAACGCATGGCGAGTTGGAATTGCCTGAACATTGGCGGCAATCCGAAAAGCACAAAGCGAATCGAAATCATCACTAACCGGCCTGCCGCAGAATATCTCACAAAAGAACGGATTGACATGATGAAAAATAAATGGCGGTTCAGCGTTTTGCGTCGAACGGATTATGGTCAAAGCCGGGATCAATGAAAAGATTTTTCAAGCTCTTGCAAGATTTAATGAATTCATTTTTTGGAACAAGCCTGAAATAATGAGATCAATTCCGCATAGATTTTTTCACGGTTAATCTTCTTGCGAAGATAGTTGGAGGCTTCCGGCGGCAATTTATTGCCCTGAAGAAAGAAGATTACTTTTTCTGCGAACTCATCCAGATCTTGCACAATGAATCCGTTGACACCATTTTCAATCAGGTCGTTGCACCCTGCGATATCGAAGGCGACTACGGGCAATCCGAGAGCTTGTGATTCCAAAACATTGTAAGGATAACCTTCCCACTTGGCGGTGGTGATAAACAGATTGCCTTGCCGGTAGGCATCAGCCATTTGCTGGTTGGCGACGTGCCCCCAGAATTTAATGTTCGGCCATTTTTTCTGGCACGCGAGGATCAAAGGTTTGAGTTCGCCGTCGCCGCAGATGTTCCAGACAATCCGGCCTTGATGCTCTGGATTTATTTTGTCAATCAGCCGCATCAAATCGTGGACGCCTTTTTGTTCTACCAGGCGTCCGACCCAAATGATATTGAACTTTTCTTTATCCAGCCGCTCTGCAAAGGAAAATTTGTCCGCGTTTGCCGCAAAAGCGTCGAAATCGAATGGATAATAAATTTTTTCCACGCGCCGTTTGGGAAATTGCCGCGACATGACTTTCAGGGTAAAATTGTTGATCACATGAAAGCCGCAGACGCCGCTGGCCATCCAATTATAAAGCGGCGAAGTGAAAAGCAAGTTATGCAGCTTGGCATGCAGTTTTTCGGCGATGGGATAAACGTGCGGTATATGGCAGCCAAAAATGATCGGAGGCACATTGTGATAGCCCATCACAAACTTGAAAAAAAAGGGTTCGGTAATGTCATTGCGAGAATAAACCACATCGTAATCCTGAAATCGGCGGACAAGTTCGGCAAAGGTGCGGCATTTGAAATAATGCGCTTTGCCTAATTTGGATTTGATTGATTCAAACGATTCCCGATACAGCAGCTTCGGATCGAATTTTTTGGCAAAATAAAAATTATGCAGCTTTCCGTATTTCAGATTGAAGGCGTCATCCATGGTGAAGATGTCCACCTGCACATTTTCCAGTTCCGAAAGGTCACGGGCAGTTTCGATGAAATATTTTTCGAGGCCGCCACCAATCTCAAGCAAGGTCGCCGCATAATAAGCCACGCGCATTCTGTTTAGTATTCAATAACAAATTTCAAAACAAGGATTTATCTTTGCGGCGGGCCCGCGATTTCAATTGGCCGGTTTGCGCCGTTGTAAAAAAATCAGCAAGCCAATCAAAAAAATGCCGAGGGCGATGGCGGCAAGGGTGATGTAAAGCGGTTTGTTCGGCAGCATGAATTGGAATTCGACGGTGTGCGCGCCGGGCGTGAGATAAACGCCGCGCATGATAAAATTGCAGCGCAGAAGTTTCGCCGGCCGGTCATCCACACGCACGCTCCAGTGCGGATCATGTTTGTCGTTAAGCAGCAAAACGGAAGGTGCATTCGCCTGATCATCGAAAATAATTTTCTTGGGCGAATAACTTTTGAAGTCAACGGTGCCGTCATTTTCATCGGTTGAATTTGTTGCGGGCGACGTTGGCAACGGCGTGGAAACGAGCACGGTTTGCTGCGGATCAAAATTTTTGGCGGCCAGCATTTTCAACGTGGCATCGTCGTTGGTGCTGACTTGCCAGTGAGAATAAAGTTTGACGCGAGGCAATGCGCCAGTGAATTCAAAGAGCGCATAGGGACCGTTATCATCTAAAACAGCAGTGAATTTTTCACCATGCCACTCTTCGTGCTTCAATTCATCTTGCAGTTCTTGTAAATCAACTCCCGGCTTGGGCTGCACGTTGAATCGCTGAACGATGTGGAAACGATGTTGCATCGGATCAAGTTGTTCATTCATCGTGTCGAGAAAACCGGCGGGGCCGAGCAGATAGCGCGTGTTGGTCAGCTGCCAGCGGCGCGCAATGAGCCACGCATCGTCAGGATTGCCGCGAAAAGCCAGCGCGTTTTCAAAGGCTTCCAAGTCTGCCGGGACGCGCGGCATTTGAATGATGTCCAGTGACTGAATGTTGTAATAGGGAAAATGGTGTTGCGCCCATTCGATGCGGTAAAGTTGTTCAAACAATTGAAATTGATCCGGCATTCGGAAGGGCAGCAAGGCGACGCGATGCTCGTAAGGTTTGTCCTTGAGCAGATCAATGATGGGATTGCTCGCGTATTTTTGTTTGTAATTCCAATGGATGATCCACGGAAGATTGGCGCGTCCCAAGTCGGCCACAAGCAGGATGCCGAGCAAAATGCCGCCGAGCCGCGCGCGTTTGCCGGCAAAAATTCCAGCGAGGATGAAAATGCAAAGCCCGACTGCCAGCGCAAAAAATAAAATAAACCAGCCGACCTGGCCGAGGCTGAACGCGGCGATGGCTTTGGCCGTATCCTCGTCGGGAAAACCGACTGATTGCAGATATTGAACGAGGCTCGGTTTTTGCGCCGCGTAAATCAACCACGCCAGCACGCTCGCGCCAAGAATGACGCCGCAAATGATTGTCCAATTGCGATCAAAGCCCCGGATTTTTGCCCACCAATTTTTTAGTTGAACGGAAATTGAATTGGTATTGCCCACCGGAACTTCAAGATAACGCCGGCTCAAAACATGCGCGCCGTAGGCGGATAAAATCACCGCCGCCCACGAAAAAATAATCAGGAATTTGGCTGGATTGCGAATGGTGGAAGCATAGGGCAACGCGTAAAAAATTCTGTAAAAGAGCGGCGCGAAACGTCCCCACGACAAAAGCAACGAAAGAACAATGATGACTGCCCAGAACCAGATGAAATGCTTTTGCATTTTGCTGAACGGAGAATTTTTTCGCCGCAATGATTGCGCGATGGCAAAGGCCGCGAGCAGCGCGACGAGGATTCCTGTATAATTGCCACCGCCGGTGAAACGCATGAAGCCGGGCGGTTGCGCGCCCTGCCTGCCGCTGTCAAAATATCGGTCAATCGCCGGGTCGCGTCCGACGCCTCCCCAATAGGCACCACCTTTGTAAGCATCTTGCAACGCCGGCATCATGTCCTTCGGCGTGTCCATTTTATACCCGAACAGTCCGGGCACGAACAGGCCGAGAGTTTCTTTTTTGGGCAGGCTCCATTGCGTCGCCCAGTCCCAATGCGCCGCTTTGGTTTCGACGTCCTGTCCTGTCCCGGCGATTCCAGTGATGGATGCGCCGACTAATGCTATGACGGTTTGCATCGCCAAAAATCCGGCAAAAATAGCGACGACGGCCACGCGACCGATGCCACTGCCAATTTTTTTCCCAATGGACCTGCCTTCTTCATTTAATGCCTTAAAAAAAACGAACGCCGCGACGAACACGCTGAGAATCGCGCCGATGTCCGCCGCTTCCATGACGTTCATGCCGACACACAAACCGGCCAACGCCAGACGCGACCAGCGTGTCAGCGCCGGAGTCGTCGGCGAATTGGCGACAACCAAGCCCATGGCAAAAAAATCCATGGCAATGGCGATTTCGTGCGAGGCCTCGCCCCAACAGGCATCGGAAAAAAAAGTCGAATTGAGCGCTGTCGCCAATCCGCCCAAAACCGCCGCGAGCGGAGACAATTTTAATTGCCGGAAAAAAAACCACGCGCCCAACCCAAGAATCCAGAGTGAAATGGGCGCCAGGAATTTTGAGAAACCGACCGGGCCAAGCACCCAGCGAATGGCTGAAACGATGCTTGGAGAAGCTGCGCCTGCGCTTGAACCAATGCTATTGAGGTCATACCATGAACCGGTGATTGCTTCCGGCAGATGCATCCAGGCGGCATTTTGCATTCCCAGCGGTCCGTCATTGGAAAAATGAACAAATCCCGGCAGAAAACTCCGCCAAAAAAGAATGGCTAGAATGACTAATAAGATAAATGCCAGAAGCCATTTAGACCGTGGCGCTGGCGATAAATTCTTCGAAAGTTCTTTCATAAATTATTTAGCTATAATGACGCCGATTCCATAGACTCCTTGCGCAGGCTTTTCGATGAATTCCCAATGCTCATGGCTTTTTTTAAGTTGGTTCCAGAGTTTATCAACGTGACAATCATATTCGCCCGCATGGGTGCAAATATCATGAAATACAATTGCGCCCCCGGTTTTTACAAGAGTTGAATACATTTCGTAATCCCGTCGAACCCCATCGAGCGTATGGTCGCCATCAATAAACAAAAAATCCAGCCCATCCGCCGGAAGAAATTTTTTGACTGCCGCCAGCACTACGGGATCATGAGAATCGCTCCGCAACAAATGTATATTTTGTTTCGGTCCGGCGAATTTCCGATAAAGAAAAGTTTTCCATGAAGGATAACCGCCGCCGTGGATGCCTTGGGGCAAATCCACGCTGATGATGGTTGCTTCCGGCGCGGAAAGAGCGCACCAGCAAAAGAGTGTGCCCCCGCGAGCGGTGCCAATTTCCAAAACAGCGCGCGGCGATGGGCGTTGTCTCATCCAAACCAATAAACTGGTAAGCTCTGATCTGAATTGCCCGGGACAAATCAAACCGCCCGCAGCCTCCAATGTGAATCTAATGATTGAGTTTGGGTCTGGCGCAGGCCGTGGCAAGAAAAAGAATTTTACCGTCAGTAATAAGTCTTTGAAATAAATGTGAAGCTTCTTTAACAATGAACCCAAGCCTTCTTTGCGGATGGTTTTCCAAGCTATGCTCAATTCATAAAACATAATTTTGTAAGCGAATGGGAAATAACATAGCAAAATCGAAATATTTTCCGATAGAAATTTCTTGGATTTCTCCTTCCTGAAATGTCACTCACTCCGCAATGTAAAAGCAGACAGCACGCGAGGATGGCACGTTGCCATGTGGCATTAACGATCAATTTTCGGCAAATTAAGCAATGGGAAATTTAAGGTTCCCTTACTCGGAAATATCCCTAATTGTCAATGAAAATAGTCAATGAAATTGGCGTCCTACCTAAGCGGCGAGCGTCCAAAAATTACTAAATTTTAGGGCGGCCAAATTTTAAGATTTTTTTCAAGTCGTTGCTGCGGCCAAAACGCCAGCAGAAAAATCGCAGCATCCACCAATCGCCGTGCCAGCGGAAACCTTGCACCTGTTTTCGCTTGGCGCGCACATGGTTTCGCAGCTTCCAGCATTCCCACAGCGGTTCCCAACTGGTCGCTCGCGCCAAAGACCAGCGCCGCGTTGCCACCAGCCAAAAAAAACTTTCCAAAAATAGCAGTCCGATAAAGGGCAGGACGGTTAATAATAAAAAATGCCGCGAATGTTTCAGCAAAGCCAGCAGATGATTCCGGTTCGCATAAAACCGTTTGCGCTCGCTCGTCCGCAACTCGACGATTTGCTCGCCGCCTTCTGGATTTACGGCTGCGGCGCCGCGATGATGCACGCGCGCTTGCGGAGCGGTGGCGACGTTGCCGCCGCCAATCCAAATGCGCCAGCCCAAATCTTCTTCTTCCCCATACATGAAAAAGGCTTCGTCATAACCACCGAGCTTCCAAAAAAAATCGGCGCGAATAAAAGCGAACGTGCCGCCGGAAAAACTGGTGGTGCGTTCAGGATCAAATCGCGCATTGACCGTCCAGCCGGAAAGATCGAAACCATCATCCAGCCACCATTGCACCGTGTCATCCGCATAATCCAAAATCATCGGTGCCACCACCGGCGTGCCGGTTTTTTCGCCAACGCCCGCCAATTCTTCCAAACAATCCGGCTCCAGCCAGACATCGGGATTCAGAAAAAAAAGATATTTCCCTTTGGTCGCCGCCGCGCCGCGATTGCAGCCGCCGGCGAAACCGAAATTGCCGCCGTTCTGAACAAATTTTCCGTTCGGCCAACCGGTCATGCCTTCGCGGGCGATTTTTTCCGAATCATCACTGGAGGCGTTGTCAGTGAAAATAATTTCAATTTGGGAAAAAATAGTTTGTTGCCGCAGCGATTCGAGGCAGCGCGGAATCCATTGGGCGGCGTTCCAGTTTAAGATGACCACACTGACAAGTGGTTTTGGTGACGTGACATTCATGAAAATTTATCGCTGCGGAACGCGCCGGGGACATTTTTTCGATAAAGCAAAAATGACGGATGCAAGAAATTGTAGCGGACGAACTGATAAATTTTCAACCCGACATCCATATATTCAAGGTCGAGGAAATTTTTTGCCACATAATCGCGCCATTGCTGATTGTTCCATTGTGTCTGATGCAATTCGATGCCTTGATGAATGTCCGGAGTTTCCGTGGTGGACGCAATGAAATAGCCGCCAACTTTCAAATGATCCACGACATTCCGAAAAACCTGATCCAGTTCCGGCGTAGGGATGTGCTCCATGACTTCCCAAGCTGTGATCAAATGAAATTTTGCCGGCTGCCCGTCAACTTTGATTTGATATGGCTTGGTAATATCGCAAGTGAACAAGTGGGTGTTGGCAAACTTTGCCCAGTTGGCGCGGCGATGTTTGAGCGAAAAATCGGAGCCTTCCAGTCCTACGCCTTGCCAGTGTAATTTCATGAAGTCAGCAACGGTTTGTCCGCCCGAGCAACCCAAGTCCATCATCCGCAGCGTCTCATTCCCAAATTCCCCGTGCAATTTTTTGTCCATCTGGAGAATGAATTTTTTATTCGTGCTGTTATTGACGGCGGTTCCTTTGGGAGCGATGTGGTCGGGCGATTCAAAAGCCACGGGATATTTTGTTTCCCGGCTGAAAACACCTTGCGGCACGGGCCGTCCCGCGCGGCGCAGCGGACAGATAAACAAAAATAAAATCTCCCAAACGATCCGATAGACCCGCACATGAAACTCATTCCAGACCCGGCGGAACTGGCCCTGGCAAAGAAATTTTATTGCTCGCCAAATATTTTCAAGCATGTGGACAAAGGCTACAAATCAGCCATCACGGTTGCGAGTGTAAAATATATCGAGCCATCACAATCGCATGGACAAGTGGATGGCAAGCCGCTTTCATTGAGTCGCATAATGACCAAATCAGCCAATTGTCTTGTCACTGGCGCCGCCGGATTCATCGGCAGCCATCTCGTGGATGCGCTGCTCGCGCGCGATGCGAACGTCACGGGCATTGATAATTTGAAACTTGGCCGACGCGAAAATCTTGCGCCCGCACTCAAAAATCCGCGTTTCAAATTTTTCCAAGCCGACATAAATGATTTGTCCGCATGTGGAAAAATCATTGACGAAAATTCCAAATCCGCGCCGATTTCCGTTGCCTGGCACATGGCCGCAAATTCCGACATTCGCGCGAGCGTCGCCGATCCTGACGTGGATTTTCGCGACACATTTCTGACGACTTACAATTTGCTGAAACTGATGCGCGAGCACAAAATTCCGCAACTCGCGTTCGCCTCGACTTCCGCGATTTACGGCGATCTCAATCAAAAATTGACCGAGGACATCGGCCCGCTGTTTCCGATTTCAAATTATGGCGCGATGAAACTCGCCAGCGAAGCCGCGATTTCCGCCGCCGCCGAAAGTTTTCTGGAACGCGCGTGGATTTTTCGTTTTCCAAACGTCGTCGGCAGCCGCGCGACGCACGGCGCGATTTTTGATTTCATCCACAAACTCAAAAAAAATCCCGCCGAACTCGAAGTCCTCGGCGACGGCACGCAGGAGAAACCTTATTTTCACGTTGCGGATTTGATCGAGGCGATGCTGTTCATCACGGACACCGCGAAGGCAAAATTAAATTGTTTCAACATCGGCACGAGCGACAGCGTGACGACGGTTCGTTATCTCGCGGAAACAACGGTGCGCGCCGCCGCGCCAAAAGCAAAAATCCGTTACACCGGCGGCAATCGCGGCTGGGTCGGCGACGTGCCGAAAGTGAATTACTCCGTCGAGAAACTGAAAAAACTCGGCTGGTCGCCGCGACTGACTTCCAATCAAGCCGTGGATCAGGCTGTTAAAGAAATTGTCGCGGAAATGAAATAAAATTTTTGTAGGAGACGAGGTAACGAGTCTCAAATTAAGATAAAGTTAAAATGAAAAATCAGAGACTCCTTACGTCGTCTCCTACTCTTTGAAAATGTCGCGCCAACTCGTCATTCTCGCCGGCGGCGCGGGCACGCGATTACGCGCGCGGCTCGGCGATCTGCCCAAGCCGATGATCCCCATTGCCGGCAAACCGCTGCTCGAACATCAGGTTGAACTCGCAAAAAAATTCGGCTTCACGGATTTGATTTTTTTCGTTCATTACCGCGCCGATTTGATTGAAAAACATTTTGGGAACGGAAAAAATTTCGGCGTTCAAATCCGCTACGTTCTCGAAAAAGAACCGCTCGGAACGGCGGGCGCGGTTCTCGCCGGTTTTGAAAAACTGGCCGGACAGTTTGTCGTTCTTTACGGCGACACAATGGTGAACGTGGACTTGCAACGGATTTTGAGCGCGCACGAAAAAGCCAAAGTTGACGCAACTTTATTGCTGCATCCCAACGATCATCCGCTCGATTCCGATTTGGTTGAAGTGGATACCAATTCGTTTGTAACGGCATTTCATAATCGCCCGCACGCAGAAAATACCTGGCGGCAAAATCTTGTGAACGCCGGGCTTTACGTTCTGGAAAAATCGGCGCTGGCGGAATTTAGAAACCGGAAATCGCCACCCGGAATTTTGGATTTTGGAAAAGATATTTTTCCGGAAATGGTTCGCGCCGGGAAAAAACTGCTCGGTTACAATTCGCCGGAGTTCATCAAGGACATCGGCACGCCGGAACGTTATGACAAAATTTCCGCGCAATTTGCGGATGGCATCGTCCAACGCAGTTCGCTGGTCACGCCGCAACGCGCCGTTTTTTTGGATCGCGACGGCACACTGGTTCCCGACAAAGATTGTTTGCGCGACGCGAACGAACTTGAATTGCTTCCGCACGTCGCCGACGCCATTCAAAAATTAAACCTGGCCGGCTGGCGAACGGTTGTGGTCACAAATCAGCCCGTCATTGCCAAAGGTTTTTGCGACGAAGCGGAGTTGCAAAAAATGCACAACAAAATGGAAACGCTGCTTGGCCGCGAGCACGCTTTTTTGGATCGAATTTATTTTTGTCCGCATCATCCTGAAAAAGGTTTTCCCGGCGAACGCGCGGATTTGAAAATTGAATGCGATTGCCGCAAACCCAAAATCGGAATGATCCAAAAAGCCGTCGCCGATTTGAACATTGATTTGAAACAGTCCTGGCTGATCGGCGACACCACCACGGATTTGCAGACCGCGAAAAACGCCGGGCTGAAATCCATTTTGGTAAAAACCGGCCACGCGGGGAACGACGGAAAATTTTCCACGCCGCCGGATTTTGTGTTCGACACGCTCACGCAAGCCGTGGATTTTATCGTTCGCCAAAAATAATCGCGCACCACATGATCATCAGCAAGACACCTTTGAGAATGAGTTTCGTCGGCGGCGGCAGCGATCTGCCGGTTTTTTATCGTGAATTCGGCGGCGCCGTGGTTTCGACGGCCATCAATAAATTTGTTTATGTGACGGTCAACAAAAAGTTCGATGAAAAAATCCGCATCAGCTATTCGCGCACCGAGGAGGCGAAGTCCATCGAGAAAATCAAGCATCCGCTCGTGCGCGAAAGCATGAAGCTGCTCGGCATTGACGGCGGCGTCGAAATTACTTCCATCGCGGACATTCCGGCGAAAGGCACGGGACTGGGTTCGTCGAGTTCGTTCACGGTTGGGCTGCTGAACGCGCTCCACGCGTTTGCGAATCGCCACGCTTCCGCCGACAAACTCGCGCGCGAAAGCTGCGAGATTGAAATCGAACGTTGCGGCGAGCCGATTGGCAAGCAGGATCAATACGCCGCCGCGTTTGGCGGTTTCAGTTTCATCCAGTTCAACCAAAACGATTCCGTTTCCGTCGAGCCGGTCATCTGCCTGCGCGAAACGTTGCGGCAGCTTGAAAAAAACCTGATTGTTTTTTTCACCGGCATCACGCGCAGCGCCTCGGCGCTTTTGAAAACGCAGCAGCACGCGGTCGCCAGCCAGAAAGCGAAACAAAAAGTCATGCAAAAGATGGTCGGGCTGGCGTGGCAGTTGAAAGCCGAATTGCAAAAAAATAATCTGTCCGCGTTTGGTGAAATCATCCATGAAAACTGGCTGCTCAAACGCAGTCTCACCAAGGTCGTGAGCAGCGACGTGATTGACGGCTGGTATGCGCGCGCACGCAAAGCCGGCGCGGTCGGCGGCAAACTGCTCGGCGCGGGCAGCGGTGGTTTTCTGATGTTTTATGCTCCGCAGGAAAAGCACGAAGCCATCCGGCGCGAGTTAAAAGAGTTGCGTCCGATAAAATTCAGCTTCGAACCGCAGGGCAGTAAAATTATTTTTGTTCATGACTGAAAGTGTTTGTGCATTAATTTTTCAGCCGTGATTTTTAATTGCCGCAGCAGCCTTGTGATTGAGAAAATTACCGTCGAAAAAAAGCTGTTCCCATGGTTGGGCTTTCTTCGATTATTTTCACAAGCGAAAATCCCTGTGCAGCAAGAATGTTCTGAATTTCATTCAAACTTGCGCCCCATGCGTGCCATTCGATCAATATGGCATCAACCAATTTAAGGAATGATTGTTCGTTGCGAAGAAAATTCATTTCGGAACCTTCAATATCAATCTTGAGCAGATTACAGCGTGTATTGTCAAAATGTTGTTGCCAACAAGCGTCCAGATTGACGGCCGGGACTAAAATTTTGGTCCATCTGCCTTTAAGATTTTGCCTGACTTCTTCCGTCAGATGACTCATCGAACAGATGTTCGATTCATAAAGAAAAAATTCGCTGACTTCGCCCGGTCTTCCTTCACCCACAATGCCATTGATGGCAAATACCTCGTCAAGTTGGTTTGCCTGCATGTGCCACTGCGATTCCTTAACGGCATCAGGATTGGCGTCTATCATCAGTCCGCGAATTTTAGACCGGCCACGCGCCAGATGCGCCAGCCAACAAGTGAAGTAGCCGACATTGCAACCAAGATCGACAAACGTGTTGAAATTTTGCGGCAACAACGAAGCGTCATACAGGTTTCCTTTTTGAAACATTTCGGTTGCGAGGGGGATGCTTTCCAGCCGGACGGCCCGATAAATGACGCCGCTATCGGGCAATTTTTTCATGAAAGGAAAAAGACGAAGCCAGCGATTGATCAGTTTATGCAGGGATAATTTCTGGACCAATCGGCGAACGCCGGAAAATCGCGAAAGGGTTGTTACAAAAGATTGCAAAATAAACCTGGATTAAAATCAAACGTGATTTTTTTGAAAAGTTATTTATCAGCGGCAAGCTTATTTTGAGCCTTGAAGTTTTTCAACTGATTTCAAATAAACTTCGGCCGCAGTTTTCCACGAATGAACTTCGAAGAATTTTTTTAGATCCATTGCCGATAAATAATTTTTGTTCGTGCGCATTTCTTTGATTTGGAATTCGGCCTCGTCTTGAAATTTTTTCAAATCGAAGCAGGAAATATAATGCAAAAAATCTTCAAAAATCGCGCGATACGTTTCAACGTCGTAAGCCACGATTGGCACTTCGCACGCGAGCGCCTCGGCCACAACGCGCGGCGAACCTTCAAACCGGCTCGTCATCAAAAAAACGCGGCTGGCATGAAACAACCGGAATTTTTCTTCTTCAGAAACGAACCCGGAAAATTCCACGCAATGAGAAAGCCCGAGCCGTTCAATGTGCGGCTGGAGTTCGGCGCGAAGATTTCCCACTAGAATGGCACGAAAATTTTCAATTCGTTTCGCAAGTTGCGATAATGTGGCCAGCAAATCATCAATCCCTTTTTGTCGGTGCACGCGGCCGATCCAGATGACGTCGTAAATTTTATTTTGTCCACGAGTGCCTTCGGCCTTTTCCACGTCAACGCCGAAGGAAATATAGTTCAATTCTTCCGCCTGATAACCGCGCGCCAAAAGCCTGTCTTTCATGGCGGGATGGACAAACAAGAGTTTTTTGTTGCGACAAAAATGGAACAGCCAAAGCGAAATATTCTGGCTCAACCAATAATACAACGATGCGAAACGTGAAGCGTCCACGTCGGAACGGCTTTGCCGGATGATTTGCCCAAATGAAGGCGCCTGCATGTGCCAGATCAACATTTTGTATTTTGTCCGGCAAAAAACCATCGGCCATACGTCAAACCAATAATCGCTCGTGGCATAAGCGATCTCATCCGGCTGAATTTTGGAAAGTTGGCGCAGGCTGCCGATCAATCGCCGGAAATAATCGAACAGCAAACGGAACTGGCCGAAAAAAGAATTGGCGTCGAAAGACTTTGCCTGCGCGCGGTCGGTCAAGGTCAATTCAAATTTTTCAAAGCGCGCGCGCAATTGTTTTTCCAGCGCGTGGCCGCCAAAAAAATGGACGATGTAGCCGGCGTCCATCGCCGTCTGCGCCATGTGAAAAAAATGAATGTCGCCGCCGGAAATCCGGTCGGAAAAAATCCCGTTCGCAAAAAAATAAATTTTCTTCCGGGATTTGTTGGCGGCTTTCACGATTTGGTTTCGAGTTTTTGGCGCGGTTGCAAATGGTGGATCAACTTTTTGTCCTTTGCGGCGAACGCATAAGTTTGCAATCCCCACAAAACGCCGAGCGCCGAGGCGAAGCTCGCCCACGGATGCCAGAACCAGCGCGAGTCGCGCGATTTGCATAATTCAACCAGCATTTGCCAGACTGGAAAAATGAAGGTCGCGCACAAAAAACACGCCAGCCAGCCGGGAATGCGCGGCTTGCGTTCCGTCCACGAAAAGCCGTGTTCCTTTTGCATGTCGAGAAAATGGCACGTCGCGCGGCGGCGTTTTTTCAAAAATTCGCCCAGCGTGGCGACGTAATAATGATGCACGCCGCGCTCGGAAATCCGCAGCCATTCGCGTTTGCCGGTGGCTTGAATCAAATTCACCGACGTGTGCGTGTCGGAATAATTTTCACCGGCCTTCGCCAAGTCCAATTCCGATTTGCGAAAAACAAAACCGTTTGAACCGATCGGATACGCGAGACTTTTTTTCGGAAACGTCCAAGTTTCAATTTCATTTTTCGCTACGACAAAAACCGGACGGATGCTCATCATCCAGGCGACCGGATCGCTGATGTGCAACAAGCATGTCAGATAAGAACAAAAAGAAGTCATGCGCGGCGATGGCAGGTAATAACTCTCGACGCCGAACGCGTTTGGATTTTGCGACAACGCTTCAACGGCGCGGCGGATGTAATCGGCATGAGTGATTTCATTATCCGCGTCTATGAACACGATGTATTCGCCAGTCGCGTGGATCAGCGCGGCGCGTTTGCCGTCCTCGATGTTGCGGCCATTATCATCCACAACGAGCGCGTCGAATTTTTTTGCCAGCTCGCGCGTGCCATCGGTCGAGCCGGCGTCGCCGACGATAATTTCAAATTTGTTCTGTGGATAATCCTGTCGCCGGATGGATTGCAGGCAATTCTCCAAAATTCCCGCCGCGTTCAAAACGGGAATAATGAAACTGACGCGCGGCGCGGGCGCGAGATTATTGGAGTTTGACGGCACGGCGCAAATTTAGCGGGCGCAGGCGGCGAATGCAATCGTTCGGGCGCGACGGTTTGACGGGCGCGCGGCTAAAAGGTATTGTCTGGGCAGCATTCAAACTCCATGAAAAGTTTTACGCGAAAATTGCGCTGGCGCATTTATTACATTGTTCATACGAACGGTGTGATCGCGGACATGGTTTATTGGAGCGCGTTTTATTTCCAAAACTTTTTCCGGTCGTTGCAATACCGCCGGTTTTCCAAACACAAAATTTCCGCCGAGGAACTCTGGCCACATCGCCATTTGGAGCCGACCTCGACGCTCATCACAGGCGTGACCAACATTTGCAATGCGAAATGCTCTTTTTGCGCGTATCCAAAAGTCGTTGAAAATAAAACGCTGCAAACTGGCGTCATGCCCTTTGACATTTTCAAAAAAGCCGCAGACGAATGGTCGGCGGCCGGTGGCGAAAATCTTGACCTGACGCCCGTCGTCGGCGATCCGCTCGTTGACCCCGGCGTGCTGGACAAAGTGGATTACGCCGTGAACCGCGCGCACATCAAAAACGTGATGCTGACGACCAACGCCATTTTACTCGACCGCAACGACACTTACAAAAAACTGATTGATTTGGGAATCGGCGGCGTTTTTATCAGCACACAAGGCGCGAGCAAGGCCGCGTATGAAAAAGTTTATGGCGTGAAAAAATACGACGAAGCCATGTCCGGCATCCGCCATTTGCTGGAATACAATCACGCCAAAGGCGAGCCGGCTCAAATCATCATTCGCTTTCGCAACGCAGAAAAGCCCAGTCAAATCATTCGTTCCAAGGATTTCATCGAAAATATCAAACCCTATCTTTCGGAAAAAGTTCGTATCAATTTCACCGTGGACTTTGATAATTGGGGCGGGACCATCCGGCCAACCGACATGAGCGGCGTGATGAAAATGCGCCAATTGCCGCCACGCCTGGACGTGCCCTGCCAGGGACTTTTCGGTTTTTCCGTTCGTCACGATGGCAACGTGCGCCTTTGCGGTTGCCGTCTCACGCGAACCGATTTGGACGATTTGGTCGTCGGGAACCTGCGCGAAAAATCGCTTGCGGAAATTTCCAAAAGCGACGAAGCTTGGAATATCATCAACGGCTTTTACTCCGGCAAACGTCCGGAAACCTGCGTCGGCTGCACTCTCTACAAACCTATTGATCGCGCGTGGCTTGAAAGCCGCAGTTCAGAAAATTAAATAATTTCACGCAACGTTTTTTCCACGGAAGCTTGCACCGCTTCCACCGTGACCGAGGCCATGCAGCGCGACAATTCTTCCGCCGAACCTCGAATGCCACGACCGTCGTAACGATAAAATTCCAGATTGCGCCCGCCCACTGCCGGATTTTTGACCAGCGTGAACAGATTCGCATAAGGCTCGATGGGTTTGTTCCACGTCGGCGTCTCGATGACAATCTGTCCACGCACGCGCATCGCCGCCGCGACGTGCATCAGCGCCGTGTCCACGCTTAAAAATAAATCGCACCGGCCGATCAACGCCGCCGCCTGCCGCAAATTTTCAGTTTTCGGAAAAAATAAATTTTCGCCGCCAGGCACCGCTTGAATTTTTTCGTGATCGCTTTTTTCCTCCGGTCCGCCAAAAAATAAAATCGCCGGTTTCAGTTCATTTTTTTGCAAGCGGCGAGCCAATTCAATAAAATTTTCCAGCGGCCAGCGGCGCAACGCCAGATTTTTTGTGCCGCCGGAACCGGCATGAATTCCCAACAAGGGACATCCCAAAAGTTTTTCCCGCGCGATGAAATTTTCCGCCCATGATTTCTCGGCGTCGGTCAAAAAAAATTCATAATTATGTTCCGGCAATTTTGTCTCTGCGCCGAGCAACGGCAGCAATGCCAGATTATTTTCCACCGCGTGAAGGGAATAATTTTGCGGAACAGTTTGGTTTACCAGCCAGCGGTCAAGCGCGCCGGAACATTCATAATTATGGCTGATGCGCGTTTTTGCGCCGATGATTCGCGCGACGAGGCGATAATGAATCCGGCTTTGCGGAAAGGTGTTAATGGAAACGTCGTAACGCGCGCGCCGTAATTTCGCCAAAAATTTCAGCGAATCGATTTTGGATTCCGCGATCAGATTTTTTTGGTGAACGGTGTCGAGATGTGGATTATTTTCCAGCAAATCCTTCGAGCCGCGCCAGAGCACGAGCGCGTCAATTGTCGCGTCGGGAAAATTCGCGCGCAATTCGTGAATCAACGGCGTGGCAAACAGCGTGTCGCCGATGCCCGCGAGCGAAATGACGAGAATTTTCACAGCCGCGAAATTTTTTCGAGCAAGGCCGTTGTGGATTTTCCCGGCACGAACGGAATCAATTTAATTTTTCCGCCCGACGATTCGACCGCGCGGCGTTCATCTTGATCCAGCGTTTCCAAAGTATAATCGCCGCCTTTGACGTAAATATCCGGCTGCGCGCGTTCCAAAAATTTCACCGCCGTTTTTTCGGAAAAAATACAAACGGCAGAAACACTTTCCAGCGCGGCCAAAATCGCGGCGCGCTCATTTTCAGAATTTACCGGACGACCTGCGCCTTTCAATTGCCTTGTCGCCTCGTCGCCGTTGACACCGACCAAAAGCGCGTCGCCAAAATTCCGCGCCGTTTCCAAATACGTCACATGGCCGAGATGCAAAATGTCGAAGCAACCGTTCGTGACGACCAATTTTTCCCCACTCGCGCGAAATTGTTTTCGCCACTCCGCCAATTTGTCCCACGCAATGATTTTGTCACGGAAGTTCACGGCGTGATTTTCCTTCAGCCGCCGCCAATTGGCAATGATTTAGCGAAAGTAGGAGCCGAGGTAACGAGACTCATTATTTAATTCAGGATTTGAGATGAGGCAAAATAAAATGTCCGGTTTTGCTTTTGGCGTCCATTTACTCATAAATTCGCGTGATGGATGACCTTGAACTTTTGCGGCAGTTCGCGGCGGACGGCTCCGAGACGGCTTTTGCCGCGCTCGTGGAACGTCACCTCGGCCTCGTTTATTCCGCCGCGCTGCGCCAGACGCGCGACGCGCATCTCGCCGAGGAAATCACGCAAGCCGTTTTTATCATTCTTGCGCGCAAAGCCAAAGTGATTCGCAAAGGAACGATTTTGACCGGATGGCTTTTTCGGACAACGCGATTTGCCGCCGCCGACGCCTTGAAAATTCAACGCCGCCGTCAATGGCGCGAACACCAAGCCGTGCAAATGGAAACAACCGTCGCCGATGATTTTAATTGGGAACAAATCGCGCCGTTTTTGGACGAAGCCGTGGCCGCGCTCGGTGAACGTGATCGCAACGCCGTGCTGCTGCGATTTTTTGAAAATAAAAGTCTCGGCGAAATCGGCGCGGCGCTGGGGATGAATGAAGACGCGACACGAAAACGAATCGCCCGCGCGCTGGAAAAACTGCGGAAAATTTTCACAAAACGCGGCGTGAGTTTGGCGGCGCCGATTATCGCCGGAGCGGTTTCGGCCAATTCGATTCAAGCCGCGCCCGTTGCGCTGGCAAAATCTGTGACGGTCATTGCGCTGTCTAAAGGTGCGGCGGCGGGCGGTTCAACTTTAACCCTCATCAAAGGAGCATTGAAACTTATGGCCTGGACAAAAGCAAAAACGGCAATCGTCGCGGGCGCAGTTGTGCTGCTCGCGGCGGGAACGACAACTGTAACTGTAAAAGAAATTCAAGAGCATAAAACGTATTCTTGGGAAATTCCAAACGCCGACTTCGGTATCTTTTACAAAGCGCCGGCGCAAGTCGTAATCGTGCCTACAAAATTTCCAGAAAATGAACGCGGTTTTTGCGGGGCCGATGGCGGTCGGGGTGCAATGGGCATCGCTCAACCACTTAAACAAGTTATTCAGCTTGCATATCAAAAAAACAATCTCCACACGATTGTCGAGACAGACTTGCCAACAAACAAATACGATTTCATAGCCAAGCTCGTTCCGCCTCAAGAATCGTATAAAGCCGTGCCGATAAATACAAATTGGACTGTGGAATTACAGAAAGAAATCACCAAAAAATTTGGAGTTGAAGGTCATCTTGAAATGCGAAATACGGATGTTTTAGCTCTAAAAGCAAAGAATGGAGGTGCGCAAAATTTCAAAGTTAGTCATTCAATGCCACACGGCTTGGCGATGCAACCAATTTTTGAACCAAGTCAAAACGGTGCAAGAGTCGGCTACAATTACCATGAACAGTCTGTCACAACTATGACAAGTCTTTTAGAAAATGAGCTTAAAATACCCATCGTTGATGAGACTGGATTGGCCGGAGAATATGATTTTTCACTCTCGTGGATTCAACCATCAAGCGAACATAAGTTAAAATTGCCGAACATTAATGAATTAAATCCGATCTTGATCGATCAACTCGGCCTTGAACTTGTGCCGACCAACATGCCCATCGAAATGCTTGTCGTCGAAAAAGTGAAGTAGGCAATCCTGAAAGGATTGCAATCATTCAGCCCAGGGTTGGAGCGCAGCGACTACCCTGGGAAACCAGCCAGACATTTCATCAACCCTGAAAGGGTTGAATCGAATCACAAGGAACGCGGATGCAACCCCGTTGGGGTTGTTTCATTTTTGATCTGTCACCCGGCGTAGCCGCGATTTCATTGCGTCAACACCGGGCTGAATGATTCAATCCCTTTGGGATTGAAAATGGAAACCCGCCCAAACGAGTCGCGGAGCGACCGCCGGAAATTAGCCCGGCACAGAGTGCCGGGTTGGCCGTCCAAAATAAAATCGTCCTGAAGAGACGATGGAAAATGCGCCGCCGGATTCCAACGTCCTTTCAGGATGCAAGTAATTTTTCCTCGATGAATCCAGCCACTTTGTGGCTGGCTAATTTCCATGCGTCGCTCCGCGACTCAATCACGTCCGGCGTCCGCCGCGCGATAAATTTTTGTGGGAGTCGAGGTAACAAGACTCATTTCAATTTTAATTTTTAATTAGAGACTCCTCACGTCGTCTCCTACTTCTCTGACAACATTTTCCACACGCGCAAAAATTCCGTTGCGCTCCAGGCCTGCGCGTCGCAGCCGCGTTGCGCGTGCGGCGCGTCGCCGTCCAGAATTTCGGGAAGCTGGCCGAGACAGCCTTCGTTCAACAATTTTTCCGCGCTGGTCAAATAACTTTTTGCCGCCGCAATTGCCTCCGGCGAAAAATCCCATGCGCGCGCGAGGGCTTCGCAAAAATTTGGAAACGTCCACACCCACGCCGTGCCATTGTGATACGCCGGTTTGCGGCGCGTGTCCTCGTCGCCTTCGTAACGCGGCCAATACGGATTCGGCGGATCATTCAGCAATTTTCCATCGTTGCCATGAATCACCAGCGGCACGGAAACCGGCAGTGGCGCGAGCGAACGCAACGCGCCCGGCACAATGAGAAATTTTTGCGCGGTGGCAACGCAACGTTTGGCGCGTTCGCCGGAAATCAATCCGAGGCTGACGGCGAAAAGACAATTACTGCGCAGCGCGTCATCCGCTTTCGCTTCAACGGCGCGCTGATTATTTTTGGCAATCAACAAGTCGGCATAATAACCTTTTTCTTCCAGCCAAAATAATTTTTCAAACGAAGCCGCCGCGCGTTCGGCAAGCTCGCGCCATTTTTGTAGTGGCACAGGCATCTTGCCTGTGCGAACGGCCTGGAAATCTTTCGCACTAATTTTTTCCAACTGCCGCAACAACCGAATCCATAAAACCTGAATCTCAATCGGATAACCTTCGCGCGGTGTGCCGGCGGGAAAATTCGTGTCCATCCACGTGAAATGGCTCGGACTCCAAATCAACGCGGAATCAGAATCCATGCGGATGCCGTTCGGCGTGCCGCGCGCATAATTTTCGGCGATGCTTTTGAGCACGTCGAAAATCGCCCGGCCCTTTTCGTCAACCGGAGCGTCGTAAAAACTTTGAATTTTTGATTTCCCGCCTCCATCGGATTTCGGCGCGGCAAGTGAATTTTTAAGTTCAGAAATTTCTTCGCAGACAATCGCAAACCAAAGTGGCGCGTCGCTGGTGTCGCGGTTGGAAACGTCGTCGCCGTGGATTGTGTTCGGCAACGTTCCGTCTTTTTCAAATTTAGCGAACGTGAGCAAAAGTTGTTTTACCTCATCAACCATTCCGGCGGCGAGCAAGCCGCGCGCGCAGATCAACGAATCACGTCCCCAGTCCAAAAACCACGGATAACCGGCAATAATTGTTTTACCTTCATCGCGGCGGACGACAAATTGTTTCGCTGCGCGCAAAAGTTGTTTTTCAAAGGTAGCAGCCGACGTGAGTCGGCTCTGATTTATTTTCAATTTTTGATTTTCAATTTCCGATTCTTCAGAATGAGCGAACTCACGTTCGCTGCTACAATTTAATTCCGCCGTCGCGACAAGCTTTGCGTTCGCGCCTTTGACCATCGGAATTTCAAACCAGCCGGGGCTGTAAGCATCGCCGCTGGCGATTTGTCCGCGCGATTGCTCGACCGGATGGGGAATGTTTTCGCACCATTCGGGCTGCGGATGAAATTCTCCCGCGTCGGAAAAAATCCGCAATTGACGATCTTCAGCGGGCGTGAAGGCGAAACCAATTTCTGTTTCCGTAGCAGCCGAGGTAACGAGGCTCTGATCAATTGCCGATTGCCGATTGCCGATTGCCGATTTTTTAGTCAGAGCCTCCTCACGTCGGCTTCTACAAATTGGATGACAATTTGTCGAAAAATGAAAATCCGCGCCGCTGTTGCGTTTGGTTTCGGTATGAAAATTTCGATCTTCAATATCGAAACGCACGGTCAGGCGAACGTCGGCGTCGGCGGCCAATTGTTTTCCGAGCGCGCATTTTTCGGTTGGACGGCGGAATTGAAAAACGACTGTGTTTTTTTCTTCAATCATTTCCGCGCGCAATTCAATTTCAACCGTGCAACCTTCGCCGGCGTTGGCGACAAAATTCCAAACCGCGACGCCGGAATTGTTTTTGAATGAAGTTAAATTTTTAAAATCGAGCGGCGAAAGAAATCCGTTGGCATTGACCCACGCGCGAATGCGTTTGACGAAAACGTGGCGATCCACGGGAAAATTCGGATTCAAATTCGCGCCGAGCACGCAATCGTATTTGGAATTCACGCGGCCAAGATCAACGCAAATGCGCGCCATGCCGCCGATGCCGTTTGTTAATAAAACAAGGTCCGAGGCTTTGGGCTTTTGGCTTTGGGCGGAAGGTTCGGGCGCGAGAAAAAGAATCGAAGCGGAAACTTTTTGCGAAGTTTCGGCGTAGCGTTCCAAAATCAATCCGGCGTCCGAATAAAGTAGCGCAGGCTTCCAGCCTGCGAAAGGAAACGCAGGCAAGATGCCTGCGCTACTTTGGCGCGGCGGGAAAACAGCGATGAAATTTTTGCCGGCGGGAATTGCCTGAACGTGAACCGGAATTTCATTTTCGATTTTTAATTCGGCGCGGAACGGCGCGAAATCTTCGATGAGCAGCCAATGATTTGCCGGAACGAGCGTGACGCGGCGCGCGTCAATCACAGTCCAGGTGATGACGTTTGGAAAAATTTCGCCGCGCGCAGTTTTTTCAATGAGCGCGGAAAATTCTGTTTCCGTAGCGGCGGTCGGCAGACCGCCGCAAATTTTCACATTTTCCAAAAGTGCGGCACTCTGCCGAGGCACCGCTACGTCACAGAGTTGGCTCGCTGCGGCCAAAAAAATTTTCGGCGAACTTTCGATTCGCGCGGCAAGAAATGGCCAGTCGAAACTGGAAAATTTTTCAGCGGGCAGAATTTGATTTAACGCTTGAATCGCAAACGCGGCTTGCGCGCGGGCGCGCCGATAATTTTCGCCGCTCAAGCCGATTGGATTTTTGGTCGGCGCGAGGCAAAATGCCGCGCCGGGCGCGAGCGTGAAAATAATTTTTTCTTTTTCAGTGGAAATTTTTGGCAAAGGTTGGCCGAGCAATTCAAAGTAGCGCAGGCTTCCAGCCTGCGTTTGGGCAGGCAAGATGCCTGCCCTACTTTCCAGCGTAATCACGTTTTCCGTTTTAGCGTCCGGGTTGACGAGAATGAGAACGGAATCTTTGCCCTCGGCGGATTCGCGAAGCAGCGCGTAAATCGGCGAATCGCTTTCGCTCAAGCGTGTGAGTTTTGCGCCGTCAAAAAAACACGGATGATTTGAAATTAAATTATTAAGTCGCGCGAGTTCGGGAATAATATTTTCGGTTGCGTCCCAATTCAAACCGCTGCATTCGTGGACATTTATTTTTTCTGTGGCGAGCCATTCGACGCCGCAGGTGAATCCGAAACCGCCGTTCGGACTTGCCAAAGCGCAAAGACGATTTCGCAAAAGTGACCACGGACGATTTTTTTGGGAACTCACAGGCGAGACGCCTGTGCCGCTACTTTGTGCCGCGAGACGATTGTTGTCGTGCGTTTCGGAGTAATGAATGTATGTGCCGACGCGCGCGTTTTGCAAATTTGCGTAATCCAAATACTTTGAAATTTGTGCGCCGGAATAATTTTGGAACAGTTCGGAATACGCCCAGTGCATCCCGCCTTCGGTCAAAAGATTTCCCGTGATTTCCCACGAACCGCCGAGTCCTTCGAGCAAAAAAATGGTTTCGGGAAATTCATTTTGGACGCGCGCAATAATGTATTGCCAGGCGGCGACGGGAATTTTGTAGCCGGCGTCGCAGCGAAATCCATCCGTGCCGCGCCGACACCAAATCAAGAGCGCGTCGGCAATTTTATCCCAAAGCAAAACGGAATCTTGTTTCAGCTCAATTAAATCTTCCCAAATGGTTCCCCACGCGCCGGGGCTGGCGAAAGTGCCGTCGGGATTTTTCAGAAAAAATTCGGGTGAATTTTCCTGCAAGACGGAACCCCAGCCAGTGTGATTGATAACGATGTCGAGAAAAATTTTCGCGCCGAGCGAGTGCGCAGCGAAAGTAAGTTCGCAAAATTGGTCAACGCCGGTGGTGCGCTGGTCAAATTCGACGAGCGCGGGATCAATCGCGGTTAAATCAAGCGCGGCGTAAGGACTGCCGAAGCGTCCAAAACGCGCGTAAATGGTGGGCGTGGGATGAATCGGGAGCAAGTGAAGAATGTTGCAGCCAAGTTTTTGGACGATGTGCGGCAATTGTTTTTTCAAATCGCGGAAAGTTCCCGACGGCGGAATGACGGTGAAATTTTTTGCGTCGAGCAATTTGAGTTGCGCTTCCAATTTTTCGTCGGCGCTGACAGCGAGATTTTTTGTTTCGCCGAAAAGCCGCGTGAAGGCGCAATAAATTGTATCGGCAGTGCGCGCAAAATTTGGATGAACTGAAATGCCGATGTCGTTGCCGTCCGGCCAGTGCTGCCATTTTTTTTCGTCGAGCGAATAAGGTTTGGCTTTGAAATAACCGACTTCGGCGAGCGGAATTTCAATTTCCCAAACGTCGCCGTTTTTTTGCATGGGCAAATCGCGCCAGGAAATTCCGGCGGCGGCGACGTGACCGGCATGCGCGGAAATAATTTCTTTTCGGCGCGCGGCGGCGCGGCCAAGATTGGTTCGCAGAAAGGCCCGCGTCTTGGCTTCGCTTCGAGGCGACGGGCCGGCAATTTTTTCTGCGCGCAACTGAAAAATAATTTTATCGCCGACGAAACGCAAAAGGCGTTCGGCGGGCGCGGGAAACATGGTCAGGTTCGATTGTTCCACCCGCGTAGTTTCGAGTTTTCGGTTTGAAGTTTCAAGCGGTCAATTTTTTCCCGCGCCGCAAGAAAAATTTTCCGCGATTGCTTTGACTGGCAGAACCCTTTAATTTGGCGGCGAAGTTGCTGATTTTTGACGGGCAAAATTTTTATTATGGCGACGATGACGTTGAATCCGGGTGAAGAAGCTCAATTGCAGCAGACGATTGAGATGTTCGAGGTCATCGTGCAATCGCAGCCGAATGATTGCCAGTCGCTGGAAATTCTCAAGGAGGCTTATTCCAAGCTCGGCCGCGACGAGGAAGTGATCAACACATCGAAGCGCATCGCCCAGGCGTATATGCTGACAGGACAGTTGTCGTCGGCGATCCTTGAATTTGAGACGGTGTTGCAGCGGCGCCCGGAGGATGCGGAGGTGCAGGCGGCGCTCAAGGAAATTGAGAACAAGGCCAGCAACGTGGGCGAACAAAATGCGGAACCGGCGGCGCTGGCGATGGCAGCGGAAAAGCCGAAGGCGACGGCGCGGAAATTGAGCGCGGATAGTGAAATGGACGACGGGCGCGTGATGTTGCGGAAAATTTTCGTGGACAGCAAAACCATCAGCGCGGGCGATTTTGATTTGTGCTGGCGCACGGTGGATTTGGGAGTGTCGCCAACGGACGTGGTCGAGCCGTTCATCCAGGTATTGCATGAGAAGGGAATTTTACTTTCGGACAAGGCGCTGAAATTATTGTCCGACCGCTCGCGCATGGCGTATTTGCCGCTGGAAAAATATGACGTGGACATTGATTTGACGCGCGGTTTTCCGGGGGACATCTGCCGGCGCTGGTGCATCCTGCCGTTTGACCGGATGAGCAAGGCGATTTTGGTGGCGACGGCCAATCCATTCAATCAGCAGGCGATCATGGAATTGTCCGAGACGACTTCGCACCGGCTCGTATGGTATTTGTCACCGCCCACCGAGTTGATGTCAAACATCCGCAAAGCGTTTCGCTAAAAGTCATGGCCAAAATAAAATCATTTGGAGAACGCATCGCCGACGCGCTCGTCGAGGACGGCTTGCTGGGCGCGAACCAGGTGGAAGAATTGCTCGAACAACAAAAACACGGCGGCGCGCGTCTCGTCAAATTGATCATCGAAAAGGCTTATGTCAGCGAACAGGATTTGGCCGTGTGCATGGGCCGCGTGCTCAACGTGACGCCGATCAATCTTCCGCGCGTGGCGATTGTGTCGGAGCTGGTTGATTTGATCCCGCATGACATTGCGCACAATCACAAGGTCATTCCCATTTCGCGGCTGGAAAATAAATTGTTCCTGGCGATGGCCGATCCGTTGAACGTCATCGCCCTCGATGATGTAAAGCGCATCACTCGTCTGGAAATTGCTCCGCTCATCGCCTCGGAAAAGGCGATCATGGACAAGCTCAACGCCATTGATTCCGCCAAAAGCGGCTCGATGGACGACATCATTCAAGACGCGCAGAAACAACAGGATGATGCCGATAGCGTTGAAACCGTTCAGGAAGGCGTTGAAAATATCAGCATTGACCAGCTCGCCGCCGCCGGCGAAGAAGCTCCGGTCATCAAGCTGGCGAATCTGATGATCATTCAAGCCATCAAAGACCGCGCCAGCGACATCCATCTGGAGCCGTTTGAAAAAAGCATGCGCCTGCGTTATCGCGTGGACGGCGTGCTTTTGGACGCCACACCGCCGCCCAAACAAATGCAGCTCGCGCTCACCTCGCGCTTCAAAATCATGAGCAGCCTCGACATCGCCGAACGGCGCCTGCCGCAGGATGGTCGTATGCGCGTCAAAGTCGGCGGCAAAGATTTTGATCTGCGCGTTTCCGTCATGCCGACCGTTCACGGCGAAAAAATCGTGCTGCGCGTTTTGGACAAAACGAATTTGTCCGCCAGCATTGATAAACTTGGATTGGACGGCGAAACTTTCAAACATTTCAAAGAAGCGATTGACGCGCCGCACGGACTCATTCTTGTGACCGGCCCGACGGGTTCCGGCAAAACCACGACGCTTTATTCTGCATTGAACGAACTGAACAATCCGATTTTTAACATCGTCACCGTTGAAGACCCCGTTGAATTTCAGATTCCCGGCATCAATCAAGTTCCCACGAAAAAAGACATTGGCCTGACCTTTGCCAACGCGCTGCGCTCCATTTTGCGGCAAGACCCCGACATTATTATGATCGGCGAAATCCGCGATACTGAAACGGCGGAAATCGCCATTGAAGCCGCGCTCACCGGCCACCAGGTTTTGAGCACGATGCACTGCAACGACGCGCCCGGTGCCATCGCGCGCCTTGACGACATGGGCATCGCGCCGTTTTTGATTTCGTCTTCCGTGATTCTGTCCTGCGCGCAACGCCTCATGCGCCGCGTCTGTTCGCACTGCAAGGAACCCGTGACCTATCCTGAAAAAATGTTCCTCGATTTGGGAATTGAATCCTCAATGTTTCACGGCGTGCAATTGTATCGCGGGCGCGGCTGTGACCGTTGTAAAAATTCCGGTTATGCCGGGCGCATGGCCATCATTGAAGCGATGCCCATAACCGACCAAATCCGCAAACTCATCATCGCCCGCGCCAGCACGCGCGAAATGGGAAAAGTCGCCATCAATCAAGGAATGAAAACACTGCGCATGGTCGGCCTGGATCGCGCGCGCGAGGGAATTTCCACGCTCGAACAAGTTTTGCTGCTGACTTCCGCCCACTAAACAGACTTAAAAATTTCGTTGCGAAAAAGGTTGCGGCCCTTGTGAAAGCCACGGCGGAGGTTGCGGCACCCATGATGGCGGTGCGGTCGCATGTAGCGTCGGCGTGGCAATTCCGGGCAACGGCGTCAATCCCGTAGGCCGGCTGATGCCCGCGCTCAACGGCGTGAACGAAGCTCCCAAAGGATTGGGCGTAAAATCCGGCTGCGTGAGGTTCGGATCCACTTCAGCTTTCGGCGACGGAAAAAACTGATCATTGGCCGCCGGCGTCGCCGCCACCGATGCCAGCCGGGGTTGAAGCAATTGCCGGAAACGTTCCATTTCCGCCTGCTGCGCGAGGTCCAGCTTCGGCGATTGTGACTGTTGCTGCAATCGTTGCGCCGGCGCAAACAACGAATTATTATTTGGATTTGCTCCGCTGCCCTGCGGCCGGGCCCCTAAAAGCTGGCTCAAACTTTGAAGGGCGCTCGCCGTCTGCTCGGGATCAAACCAATGGGCATCCGAACGTTCCTTGTCGTTTCGCGAAAAATTCCAGGATGAATTCCCGCCGTCAGCCGGCGCGTCATTCGTGGCGCCCCTTTGCAAAAGATTTTGCCGGTCCAGATAACGTTCCACTTGATTTTCATTCTTGTCATTTCCGTCCGCGCCCTGATTCTTTGTCGCCACGCCAAAAATTTCTTCCGGCGACATTAGCGACCAATTGTTTCGATCCTCCTGCAATTGTTTCATCCGTTCCTGTCCGGCGGGCGAAATGACGGGCGGTTGCATCATCGGCAATTGTTGCGCCGGAGCCGTGGCGTTAAACAAACTCAACGGCGCTTGCTGATCCATTAAATCCGGTTGATCCGGGGACGACGATGATTTGGGCGCGCTGGCCGAAGCGTCTGAACTTTGGGGCGTGGAAAAAATAATGGACTGTCCGCCTTGTTGGGCCGGAGCGGAAACAATCATCGCACCCGCCGCAGCGCAAAGCAGCAACTTCAATTTTGACAGGCAAAAATCCATTTTCAGCTTGATAAGTTAATGCAATAGACAATTTCCGTCAAAATGAATTCAAAATGAAAAGCGCCAAATATGCCTGTAATCATGCCGTTTCCCGGCTTCGGCATCAGATTTTTGACTTCTCCTATTGTTTTTCATATTCGCCCTTGCTGACTCTTTTGAGCACGGTAAAACCGGCTTTCTTTGCGTCGGAAATTGAAAGCGGCTTGAGCTTTTGCGGTGAACTGAAATTGGAAAAAACTTTGCGCACCGGCTTTTTGCACGCCGGACAATTCGTGAGCGGTTTGGCCGAGAGCGGACGGTTCAATGTAAATTTTCCGCCGCACACTTTGCACCCGCCCTCGCGCAATTCGTATTCATAGATAGGCATAAATGAATTTCACCTTTGACCGCTATTATTCAACTGCAAATCCATTTCAATTTCAACCTGCCGCCTCGAAATTATTTTTAATCACAGATTTCCATTTTCAATCATGGCGAATCAGCCGCCAAGTGAGTTTGGATCGCCCACGTCGCCCTTGTTAAAATCCACATATTCCTCCGTCAAATCAGCGGCATACATCACCGCAGCGGCTTTGCCGAGATTCAGGTTGATGCGCAACTCAAATTCCTCCGGCGCGACGGCGGCGCACAATTCCTTGAACGTCGCTTTCGTCGGCTGGCCGCGTTTCAAACTCCAAAGAATTTTTTTGTCGCCGCTCACGCTGTAACCAATGTCCACTTTCTCCTCCACAATTTTCGCAGGCGAATAACCAAGCGCATCAATGATTCTGCCCCAATTCGGATCGCCGCCGTGCCAGCTTGTTTTCACTAGCGCGCTGTTTGCCACCGCGCGCGCGGCGGCATCGGCATCCTGAATTGTCTTCGCGCCGTTCACGCGCACGGTCACGACGCGATGCACGCCTTCGCCATCGCGCACAATTTTTTTTGCCAATTCCAAACAAACATGATTCAGCGCCGCCTGAAAAATTTTGAATTTTGAATTTTGAATTTTGAATTTTTCATTGCCAGCCAGCCCGTTCGCCAAAACCAAAACCGTATCGTTCGTGCTCATGTCACCGTCCACGGTGATGCGATTAAAACTGTGCGCGACGGCTTCGTTCAGCGCGTCTTGCAAAACTTTTGAATCAATCGCCGCGTCCGTCGTGATAAAACAAAGCATCGTCGCGTGCAATCCGCCGTGCGGCAACGTCGCTGGCCGCGCACCCGTTGGCGACATTCCCGGCTGAATCATGCCCGCGCCTTTGCAAATGCCGCCGACGCGAACTTTTTTTCCGCCCAGCAAAAATTCAATCGCCATTTGTTTCGGTTGCGTGTCACTCGTCATGATCGCTGCGGCGGCGGCATCCGCATTTTCAATTTTGCTGCCGAGCAAAGTTGCCGCCGCCAAAATTCCGCGCTTCACATTTTCCATCGGCATCGTCACGCCGATTCTTCCCGTTGAACCGACAAAAATTTTTTGCGCGGAAATTTTTAATTTGTCCGCAAGAATTTCCGTCATCATTTTTGCGTCGCACAAACCTTGCGCGCCGGTGCAGGCATTTGCATTTCCAGAATTCACGACAATCGCCTGCGCCACAGCGGTTTTAATTCGTTCAATGCAAATTTTTACCGGCGCAGCGCAAACTTGATTCGTCGTGAACATGCCGGCGACTGTCGCGGGCGCTTCCGAAACAATCAAAGCCAAATCGCGTTTTTGTCCTTTGTTCGAGCCTTTGCCCGTGCCGATTTTTTTAATGTCGCAAAAAACGCCACTGGCGAGAAAGCCTTTGGGCGCGACGATGGAACCGGAAACTTCTTTGAACTGCCTTTTCATCTTTAAAAAATTAACCACGAAAGACACTAAATACACGAAAACTCTTGGACACTAATTTCACGAATTAACACGAATTTAATTCGTGAAAATTCGTGAAATTCGTGAAATTCGTGTTAAACTTTCACCGCCTCAATTTCCAGCCGCACCATTTTGACGTGAACTTTTCCGTCTCCGTCCGGCAGATGTTTGGCGACGTAACGTTGCGTAACGGCGGCAATAAATTCTTCACGCACGTTTTCCGGCACGCGCTGCACATAAGGAATCCACGTCGTTCGCAGCCAGGTCGCGAAACCTTCTGCGCCGGCGTAGGTCGCATCCTTGGGCGCAAGTTTTAATTTTTGAATTTTGAAACCGCATTTCGGCAGCCATTTTTTATAATCTTCCGGCGAATAAAAAAAATATGGCGTCGGCATTTGGCGGAAAAAATTTCGCCAGCGCGCCAAACGCATTTCCGGCCTCAACGCGATGAAAACGTCCTGCGCATTTCCTTTTCCGCCGCAAGAAATGACCAGCCGTCCGCCGGATTTCAAAACCGAACTCGCGCCGCGCAAAAATTTTTCGTGATCATCAACCCAATGCAATGCTGCGTTGGAAAAAACCACGTCAATTTTTTCGTCAAAAAATTTTGACGAAATTTTCCGCGCGTCGCACATTTGAAATTCTAAATTTGAAAATTTTTTCGGCGGAAAAGTTTTTTTGGCAAACTCAATCATTTGCGGCGAAGCATCCGCGCCGACGACCAAACCATTCGGCAGCGCACGCGCGATTTCCGCCGTGATTTTTCCATCGCCGCAGCCGACATCTAAAATATTTTCGTCGCCGCGCAAATTTAATTTTGCGATGAGTTCGCGCGCCCAGGATTGCTGCACGACGGAATTCGCGGCGTAATCCGCCGCGTTCCATTTGGGTTTTGTTGAGTTCACAAGCCTCAAATTGTTTTTAGTCAGAGCCTCCTCACGTCGGCTGCTACAATTAAATTAATCCCGCCGTTTCCGGCCAGCCGCACAAAATGTTCATGCTTTGCACGGCTTGACCGCTTGCGCCTTTGACCAAATTATCTTCCGCGCTCATCACGATGAGCCGGTTTGTCCGCGCGTCCAATCGCCACGCGATTTCAATGACGTTTGTGCCGCTGACATTTTTTGTGTCGGGCAAATTTTCTCCCTCGAGCAGGCGAACAAACGGTTCGCTGCCATAAAACTTTTGGTAACATGCGGAAATTTTTTCATCCGATAATTTTTCTGCCGGCTCCAAATATAGCGTCGTCAAAATGCCGCGATTCAGCGGAATTAAATGCGGCGTGAACTGGATGGTTACTTGCGTTTTGGCCACGAACGAAAGTTGTTCCTCGATCTCGGATAAATGCCGGTGCTTCGGAACGCCGTAAGGCCGCGCGCTTTCGTTGCACTCGACAAAAAGATAATCGGCCTCGATCTTTCGTCCCGCGCCGCTGACGCCGCTCAGCGAATCGGCAATGATGCCGGACGATTTGATCAAATTATTTTTCAGCAACGGAATCAACGGCAGCAAAACGCTCGTCGGATAACAGCCGGGCGAAGCGATGAGCGAAGATTTTTTTATCTCGTCGCGATAAATTTCCGGCAAACCGTAAACCGATTTTTTCAAAAGTTCCGGCGCGGGATGGTCGTGCGCGTAAAATTCTTTGTAAATTACCGCGCTCTTGAGCCGGAAATCCGCGCTCAAATCAATGACGATGGCGCCGGCGTTCAAAAGTGGCACGGCGTATTCCGCAGCAACGCCGTGCGGCAGCGCGAGAAAAATCACGTCCGCCTGCTTCGCCAAAATTTTTGCGTTCGGTTCGCTAAAACGAATTTTTTGTGATTTCCGATGGCTGGCGAATTTTGGAAAAACCTGCGCCAGCGTTTGCCCGGCATTTTGGCGCGAGGTGACGGCGACCAGTTCCGCGTGCGGATGGTTCAAAAGCAATTGCACCAAAACTTCGCCGGAATAACCCGACGCGCCGACAACGGCGACTTTTTTCGTTTTCATTTCGTTCTTATTTTTAACGCAGAGACGCAAAGACGCAGAGAAAAAAATTATTATTTCGTAGCAGCCGAGGTAACGAGGCTCTAATTAAAATGAGTCAGAGCCTCCTCACGTCGGCTGCTACGCAAAAAACAAACCCGCCGGCTTGCGCCAGCGGGTTTGCAAATTGTCCGATGCGATCAACGTTTCGAAAATTGGAAGCGTTTGCGCGCGCCGGGCTGGCCGTATTTTTTGCGCTCGCGTTCCCGCGGATCGCGCGTCAGAAATCCTTCCGCTTTCAATGCGCCGCGCAGCGTCGCGTCGAATTTCAACAGCGCGCGCGAAATGCCGTGACGCACCGCGCCGGCTTGTCCATTGGGGCCGCCGCCGGTGACATTGACTTCCGCGTCCAATTTTTCCGTCGTGCCGGTGACGGTCAAGGGCTGCGTGACGGTGGTGCGCAAAGTTTCGAGCGGAAAATAATTTTCAAACGCGCATCCGTTGACGGTGATTTTGCCGCCGCCGGTCGCGAGGCGAACGCGCGCGATGGCAGTTTTGCGCCGTCCGGTTCCAAGAAATTCGTTGGTGGTTTTCGTAGCCATACTAAAATTATTTTGCGACCGCGAGCGTTGCGGGCATTTGCGCGGCGTGATCATGTTTCGCGCCTTTGAACACTTTCAGCTTGGTCAACAACTGCGCGCCGAGACGATTTTTTGGAATCATGCCTTTGACGGCGTGCATGATGAGATTCTCCGGCTGCTTGGCGCGAACTTGCGCGACGGTGGCGTATTTCTCGCCGCCTTTCCAGCCGGAATAACTCATGTATTCCTTCGCCGTTTCTTTCTTGCCGGTGACGCGAACTTTTTCGGCATTGATGACCACTACAAAATCGCCCGCGTCAAGATGCGGCGTATAAACCGGTTTATTTTTGCCGCGCAAAACATCGGCCACCTGCACGGCCAGACGACCGAGCACCGCGCCATCGGCATCAATCACATGCCATTTGCGCTCATCCAGATTCACTTTAGGTAAATGCGTTTTCATTTTTCCAAACAAAAGGGACGCGAAACTTATCAGATGCACGCATGAAGTCAACAAGTCATTTGCGGCCAAATCAGCCGCCAAGATAAACACTTTTGATTTGCGGATTTTGCCGCAACGCCGCCGCGTTGTCTGCCAAAACAATTTTGCCGGTTTCCAAAACGTAACCGAAGCTGGAAATTTCCAGCGCGCGATTCGCGTTTTGTTCTACGAGCAAAATGCTCAGGCCGCGCTCGCGATTGATTTCCACAATTTTTTCAAAAATCGTTTTCACAAGCAACGGCGCGAGTCCGAGCGACGGCTCGTCCAGCATCAAAAATTTTGGCTGCGACATCAACGCGCGGCCAATCGCGAGCATTTGTTGCTCGCCGCCGGAAAGTGTTCCGGCAATTTGCGATTCGCGTTCGCGCAAACGCGGAAAAGTCCCGAACACAAATTCCAATTCGCGTCGGACAATTTTTTTATCGCGAACTAAAAACGCGCCCATTTGCAAATTTTCCAGAACGGTCAGGTTCGCAAAAATCATCCGGCCTTCGGGCACGTGCGATAAACCGAGCGCGACAATTTTGTGCGGCGGCAAACCGGAAATTTTTTTGCCGTCGTAAAAAATCTCGCCGGATTTTGGCTTGAGCAAACCGGAAATGGTTTTGAGCGTGGTGGATTTGCCCGCGCCGTTTGCGCCGATGAGTGTGACGATGCTGCCGTTTTGCACGGACAAAGAAATTCCGTGCAGCGCTGCGATGGCGCCGTAATTCACAAATAGATTTTTGATTTCGAGCATCGACGAATTAAAAATTAAAAATGCAAAATTAAAAAATTTCCCCGCCAAGCCAAAAGGAATTTGCCAATCGCTTTTTCATTTTTAATTTTGCATTTTTAATTCTTCTCCTAAATATGCCGCGATGACTTTTGGATTTTTACGGATTTCTTCGGGCGTGCCTTCGGCGATTTTTATGCCGTAATCCAAAACAGAAATGCGTTCGCAAATTTCCATGACGACGCGCATATCGTGCTCGACCAGCAAAATGGAAATGGAAAATTTTTCTTTGATGAAACGAATCAATCGCGTGAGTTCGATTTTTTCTGTTGCGTTCATGCCGGCGGCGGGTTCGTCGAGCAAAAGTAATTTCGGCTTGGTCGCGAGCGCGCGGACAATTTCCAATCGCCGTTGATCGCCGTAACTTAAATTTTTTGCGTCTGCGTCCAAAAATTTTTCGAGATGAAAAATTTCGAGCAGTTCGCGCACGCGATGTTCCACTTTTTCTTCGCCGTGAAAAAACGAGCGTCCGCGCCAAAGCGCGTCGCGAACACCGTGCGCGCGATGCAATTGAGTCGCGGTGCGAACGTTGTCAAAAACCGAAAGCGATGGAAAGAGCCGGATGTTTTGAAACGTGCGCGCGATGCCGCGTCGCGCGAGTTGATGCGGTTTGAGTTTGGAAATTTCTTTTTCCGCAAAAAAAATTTGGCCTGCGCTCGGCTGATAAACGCCGGTAATTAAATTGAAAACAGTGGTTTTGCCCGCGCCGTTTGGACCGATTAAACCGACGAGTTCGTTTTCGCGAATTTGCAAATTTAATTCGGAAACAGCCGTTAATCCGCCGAAGCGGACGGTGACGTGTTCTAATTGCAAAAGCGAAGTCATGAGAAAAAAAATGGGGAGCGCGCCCGCCATCGGGCGCAGCCAACGACGCCCTCGTCGTTGGCATTGCGTCGCGGCCGGATTAGTTCGCGCGCGTGATTGCATTCGTGTTCGGCGCGAGGGCGCGCCGAACTGCGCCCGAGGCGGGCGCGCTCCCGCACAAATTTTTTTTTCATTTTGAATTTTTCGTTTTTAATTTTCGCAACGCAAAAAGTCCTTGCGGGCGCGTGAGCATTAAAACAATCAGCAGCAGCGAATAAATGATCATGCGCATGTTGCCGACCCAGCTTAACGGAAATTCGGCGGCGAGGCCGGGAAGATGTTCGACGCCGGCGAGCGCGCGCAAACCTTCGGGCAGCAGCGTCAGCAAAATCGCGGCGAGGACGACGCCGGGCGTGTTGCCCATGCCGCCGAGAATGACCATGACGACAATGGCGATGGAAGTCATGAAACCAAATCCGCTCGGCGTGAGAAATTGTTTGGAGTGCGCGTAAAGTCCGCCGGCGATGCCCGCAAAAAATGCGCCGACGACAAACGCGGTGACTTTGTATTTTGTGGGATTAACGCCAGTCGCTTCGGCGGCGATTTCGTCGTCGCGCACGGCAATAAATCCGCGTCCATAAGTGGAATGCACGAGCGTTGTGACGACGTAAATCGTCAGCGCCGCAAGCGCAAACGTCCAAAAAAAATTGGTATAATTGTGCGTGACGCTCAAGCCGCGCGCGCCGCCGACGGATTGCATGTTTTGAAAAATGACGCGGATGATTTCGCCGAAACCGAGCGTGACGATGGCGAGATAATCACCGCGCAAACGCAACGTCGGAATGCCAACGAGCAAGCCGGCAATCGCAGCGGTAATTCCGCCGGCAAAAAGTGCGACAACGAAAATTCCATTCGCGAAAAAAAGATTTAAGTGACCGAATTGATTGGTAATGACTGCCGCCGTGTAACCGCCAACGGCCATGAACCCGGCATGGCCGAGTGAAAATTGTCCGGTGTAGCCGTTGATCAAATTCAAACTGACGGCGAGAATGATGTTGATGCCGATGTCGTAGGAAATGAAAAGCCAGTATGAATTGATTTGATTTTCAAACAGCGAAATTAAAAAACTCAACACGATGGCCGCGAGCAAAAAAAGTTTGGCGTGACGGATGTTCATACTTTTTCAATTTCCTTTTTGCCGAGCAAGCCGGAAGGTTTGACGAGCAGCATTAAAATTAAAATTCCGAACGCAATCGCGTCGCGATAGGTCGAGGAAATGTAACCGGATACGAGCGTTTCGGTGATGCCAATAATAATTCCGCCGAGCGCCGCGCCGGGCAAATTACCGATGCCGCCGAGCACTGCTGCGACAAAGGCTTTGAGGCCTGGCAAAATTCCCATCAGCGGATCTATCGCGGGATAATTGACGGCGAATAAAATTCCGGCGGCGGCGGCGAGCGCGGAGCCGAGCGCGAACGTGAACGAAATGACGAGATCAATGTTGATGCCCATGAGCGCGGCGGCTTGGGGATTGAATGACAGCGCGCGCATGGCCGTGCCGATTTTTGTTTTGAGCACGATAAAGCGCAGCGCGATGAGCAACACGAGCGTGACGGCGAACACGATGATTTGATTGCTGTTGAGGCTCAAGCCGCCGAATTGCGCGATGGGATAAACGGGAATAAGTTCGGGAAATTTTTTGGGCGCGGCGCCAAAAACAAATTGCCCGGTGTATTCGAGAAAAAGCGAAACGCCAATCGCGGTGATGAGCATGGTCAATTTTGGACTGCTCCGCAGCGGGCGATACGCGAAGCGTTCAATGATAATTCCCAGCGCGGCGCAAATGAGCATGGAAATTCCCATGACGACGAGTCCGCTCAAAATGGAAGGCGTCGGAAAAATTTTTGCAATTTTTGGCGTGAGATAAAATCCGGCGAACGCGCCGAGCATGAAAACGTCGCCGTGCGCGAAATTGATGAAGCGCAGAATTCCATAAACCATCGTGTAGCCCAGCGCGATGAGCGCGAGGATGGAGCCAAGCGCGAGGCCGTTGATGAGTTGTTGGAGAAACTCCGTCATTTCACGCGCAAAGCATGGTGCGTGCAGAAAATTTTGTCGAGCGCGCTAAACGGAGATTATGGTGAAACAGTCTGGACGTAATTGAATTGTCCGTTTGTAATTTCCAAAATCACAGCGGCCTTCGACGCGTTGCGATTGGCGTCCATCGTGATTTTTCCAGTGACGCCGGGAAAATTTTTTGTCGCCGCGAGCGCGTCGCGAATTTTTGCGGGGTCGGTTGAGCCCGCGCGTTTGATGGCGTCGGCAAGGACGATTGCGGAGTCGTAACCCAGCGCGGCCATCGTGTCGGGCGTCTCGCCGAATTTGGCTTGAAATTCTTTGACGAAATTTTGCACGACGGGCGACCTGTCCTGCGGCGAATAGTGACTGGAAAAATAACAGCCTTCGAGCGCTTTGCCGCCGATGGGCACGAGCGCGGAAGATTCCCAGCCATCGCCGCCAAACAACGGAACCGTGATGCCGAGTTGCCGCGCCTGCAACGCAATCAAGCCGACTTCCGTGTAATAGCCGGGAACAAAAATGCCCTCGGGATTTTGCGCTTTGATGGCCGTGAGTTGCGCGCTGAAATCTTTATCGCCGTGACTGTAATTTTCTTCTGCCACAATTTTTCCGCCGTCGGTGATGAAACGTTCGCGGAAAAATTTTGCCAGCCCGACGCTGTAATCGCTGCTCGTCTCTTTCAAAATCGCCGCAGTTTGCAGGTTCAAAGTTTTGCGCGCGAAATTTGCCATCACGGTCCCCTGAAACGGATCAATAAAACAAACGCGAAAAATATAATCGCCGACTTCCGTCACTTTTGGATTTGTGGACGCGGGCGAAATCATCGGAATTTTATTTTCCTGGCAAATCGGCGCGGCTTCGAGCGAACGCGATGACGCGACTTCGCCTAAAATCGCCATGACGCCGTCGCTGGAAATTAATTTGCGCACGACCGTCGCGGCTTGACCGGCTTGCGATTGATCGTCTTCGGTCAACAATTGAATTTTTTTGCCGAGCACGCCGCCCGCCGCGTTCAAATCGTCAATCGCCAATCGCGTGCCTTTGTCCGAGGACTGGCCGAAGGTTGCTTCGCTGCCGCTCAACGAAGCGAACTCGCCAACTTTGATGACGTGGTTATTTGCCCCAGATTCTTTATTGCATCCGGTAAGCAACAGGGCAATCATCATCATCACCAGAAATTGCCCATGATAGCTTTTCATAAACTTTGAGACTAAAAAATCTTTCGCCGCTTTTCAATCTTGTTTCCACATAACAATTTAATTCCAGAAGCCGCCGGATGAAAAAAGTGAACCGTTGCTGATTGAGATTTGGCTGGAGTTGATTTTTTTTGAAGCGAAGTTTAAAAATGAAAACGGGAAACAAAGAAAATTGCCGGCGCGTAAATCCTTCTTGCGTGCGCAGGCTTTGTTATGATGAGAAGCGGCGCCGCTCGATTTGATTTACGCTGACGGCGAGCCTTACGAATACTTGAACGTGCCGCGCGAAAAGTTCCGCGCTTTGATGCGGGCTGAATCAAAAGAAAAATTCATCAACGTGGAAATCAAACCAAAATATCCGGTTAAAAAATTGCGCGAATGAATTTCAGGCTGACGCGGCGACGGCTTGTGCCGCAGCCAAATCCGCTTTGCGCTCACGCAAACTTTTGAAAAATTCATAACCTTCGCGGCAGCGGCGCACCAGAATATCCTTGTCCTCAAGCATCGTCTTGATGATCCGCAAGATCGGTTTTGGGCGCAGATAATAAGTGCGATAAAAACGATCCACTTCCTCAAAAATCTTATCTTTGTTCAGGCCGGGATATTCCAGCGTGCTTTGTTGCAAGCCGTCGAGTTCCACGAGATCGGTTTTGTCCTTCTTCACGAACCAGCCGTTTTGCTTCGCCATTTCATAAAGTTCCGTGCCTGGATATGGCGCGGCCAGGGAAACCTGCAACGAGAACACGTCGAGCTCTTTCGCAAAATTGATCGTGTTCTGAATGGTCTGCGGCGTTTCCACCGGCAAACCAAGAATAAACGTGCCGTGAATGACGACGTCGGCGCGATGGCAATCTTTCGTGAAGCGGCGCATTTCATCCATCGTCACGCCTTTTTTAATGCGCGTGAGAATGTCGTCGTTGCCGCTTTCGTAACCGACCAGGAACAGGCGCAGGCCATTGTCTTTGAAACTTTTTATCGTGTCGTAATCGAGATTTGCGCGGCTGTTGCAACTCCAGTGAACGCCGAGCGGCGCGAGTTTTTTGGCGATTTCGCGGGCGCGCGGGAGGTTCGCGGTGAACGTGTCGTCGTCGAAGAAAAATTCGCGCACCTGCGGAAAAATTTTCTTCATGTAAGCCATTTCATCCGCGACGTTTTGCGGCGAGCGGACGCGATATTTGTGGCCGCCGATGGTTTGCGGCCAGAGGCAAAAGGTGCATTGCGCCGGGCAGCCGCGACCCGTATACATCGAAATGTAAGGATGCAGCAGATAGCCGATGAAATATTTTTCAATCTGCAAATCGCGTTTGTAAACGTCCGCCACCCACGGCAGCGTGTCCATGTCCGAGATCATTTCGCGCTCGGCATTGTGAATTATTTTTCCGTCGCGATTTTTGAAGGAAAGTCCCGCGATGGTTTCAAGCGGACGGTCTTCAGCGACTTCTTTGCAGGTGAAATCAAATTCCTTGCGGCCGACCCAGTCAATCGCCGGCGATGCCTTCAATGTTTCCGTCGGCAAAACCATTGTGTGCGCGCCGACGAAACCGATTTTCGTGTCCGGCTTTTGCGCCTTGATCGCCTCGGCGACTTTGCAATCGTTTTTCAATGACGGCGTGGAGGTGTTGATGATGACGTGATCAAAATCTTTCGCGATGGCGAGGCACTTGGCGATGTCAATGTCGTGCGGCGGGCAGTCAAGCAGTTTGGAATTCGGCGTGAGCGCGGCGGGTTGCGCGAGCCACGTCGGATACCAATAGCTGGTGACTTCGCGCCGCGCCTGATACCGCGCGCCCGCGCCGCCGTCGAAACCGTCAAATGATGGAGGTGAAAGATAAAGGGTTTTGCTCATGTAAAATTTTACGCGTAAGCCAACCGTCCGCGCGGCTTGGGAATCTCACGTCCAAGACTTTTTGCCGTTTCAATCCAAAGTTTGATGACTTCGTTGGCGTTTTTGATCGCATCCCCGCGCGTCTCGCCGTCGGCCATGCAGCCGGGCAATTCAGGAACTTCGACCAGAAACGCCTTGTCCTGTTCGCTCCAATAAACAATCATCTCGTATTTGGACTCACTCATTCGACTCGTCTCCCAAACGATGCTTCAAAATCATATCACGAACCTGCGCGACCTGATAGTTTTTTGCCATCCGGCCTTTCGGCTGGATGTTGATAATTTCTTCAATTCCATTCCGGCTGAAAATGTGATGGCTACCGCTGATTCTTTCACTAAAACCAAGCCGCCGCAACCAGTGGCAAAGATCGCCAAAATCAATGTTTGCGTCGGAATGGCCGAGCAAAATCTTTTCGCGCAGCTTGTTCCCTTTGCCCATTTATTTTATTGCACGATGCGAATGGTCCAGAAATCGTCCGCGAGATTTGAATCCGTCAAATAAGAATAAGGCAATGTGAAATATCCTTTCATGCCCCAGGAATTTCCCCAGGAGTTGCGGACGATGAACCATTGCTTCGCATCGTCGTAGCCTACCCCAACGACCGCGTGACCGCCAATCACTTGTTCGTCGGATTTGGGCAGCGGCGCGTGACCGGTCTTGGCGACCTGCGCGCTTTCAAAACTCTCATAAACCGTGAATCCAAAAACAAAAGGAAAGCTGGACGACAGGCAGCCTTTCAACTGGGTTAAAATCGGCGTCAACCGCGAATATAAAACGGCCTTATATTTCAACGCCTCGGCATAGCATTTGGCTGGCGGCTTGGTTTTGAATTTTGAAATCGTGTATGGCCATTCGGTTTCCGGGCAGTCGCCGAGCTTGCCGACGCTTTTGATGCCGTCGCGGATTTGCGCGCCGCTGTCCGAGGCCACCGTGTGTTCCATCACGCGCTCGTTGTAATAAATGAAAAGACGCGAAGGCGCGAAGGCGGAAATTTTTTGCTTGAGCCGGTCGAATTCCAGTGCCACGGCGATGGCGTTGGCCGTGCAACTGCCCAATTGCCCCTGATCATAAACCGGCGGACATTGCGCGCGCAGGTCAACTTTCGACGGAATCGCGCCCAGCATTTCCATCGGCGCAGCGTAAAGATGATCGCGCGCGTCCGGCAAATCCGGCAGCCAGCCGTAACGGGAGATTTTACGTTGGGTGAGAAGATTTTTTGTGTTCATGAGTTTTCTTCGCGTCCTTGATTTTCGCCAGCAATTCATCGCGTTCGGAAGTGTCGCCGGGGCCGCAGGAATTGCCAACGTGCGCCTGATGATCGTGGTGCACTTCATTCGCGAACGCGCCGCGCGCGCCGGCGGCGGGCGAATTGATCGCGGCTTTCGCCTCGGCCAAATGGCCTTTGCCAATCGTCACGCCGTTGTAAGCACGCTTTTCCAATTCCGCTGAATAAGTAACCGGCTTGGGTTTCGCGCCGAAATTGTATTTGAAATTTTTCCAGTTGTCGCCGCTTTGATAATTCGTGCCGAGCGCGCCGCTCGGATCGTAACCGCAATGAACCATGCAATGTTCGCAGCGCGGGTCGCGCGCGACGCCGTTGACGACGCCGTATTTTTCCCATTTCACCTCGCGCAACATTTCGTGATAACCGGAATAATGTCCGTCAGTCATCAAGTAGCACGGCGCTTTCCAACCTTTCACGTTGAACGTCGGGATCGCCCACGCAGTGCAGGTCAACTCGCGTTTGCCGGCGAGAAATTCCTGATAAACCGGCGTGCCGAAAATCGTGAACGCTTTTCCCCATTCCTGAATCTTCGCAAATTTTTGCCGCGTCATGTCGCGCGTGAGGAAAAATTGTTTCGGATCTTTGCCGAGGCGTTTGACCATGTCTTTTTTCGCCGCGTCATAATCGTAGCCGGGCGAAATCGTGTGGCCATCCACTTCGAGCGAACTTAAATACTTGAACATGTCCTCGATTTCCGCCACGTCGGTTTCGCGATAGACCGTCGTGTTCGTGGCGACTTGATAGCCGCAAATTTTCGCCATTTTGATCGCCTCGATGCATTCTTTGAAAACGCCTTCGCGTTCGACGATCAAATCATGCGTGAATTCCAAACCGTCCACATGGACGTTCCAATACATCCATTTCGTCGGGCGGATGACGACTTTTTTCTTCGCCGCGTCATCGGATTTGCGGATGACTTCGGCGTCTTTTTCGGAAATCAATTTTTGTTCGAGCAGTTTTTTAATTTTCGGCTCAACTTCCGGCGAATAAATCGCGGCCAAATAATCCTTCATTTTTTTCCGCATGAACATGGCGTTCGTGCAGACGTAAATGACGCGGCCTTGCTCCAAAAGCCCAGCGATGAGTTCTTCGATCTTGGGATAGATCAGCGGTTCGCCGCCGCAAATCGAAACCATCGGCGCGTCGCATTCGCGCGCGGCTTCGAGACATTTTTCCAGCGGCACCATGTCTTTGAGCGACGTGGAGTATTCGCGGATGCGCCCGCAGCCGGTGCATGTTAGATTACAGGTATGCAACGGTTCGAGCTGCAAAACCATCGCGAATTTCGGCGTCTTGCGCAGTTTGTGTTTGATGATGTGGCTGGCGATTTTTTTCGTCAGCGCGAATGGGAATCGCATAAACTTTATTGGGTAACGGCAAACTCCTTGGAAATTTCCGGCGGCGCGACCGGCGCATGGGCCGGCGCGTCATTGCGCAAAAGTCCGGGCAGAAAAAAACTGGCGGGCGAAACGGTCGTGCCCGCGTTGATGCCGCTGCAACCGGCCAGGCCCAGCGCCGCCGCCGACAACATTGCCAATCGCAGGAATCTCCAGTTTAATCTCACTTGCCCCAGTATAAAACAGCCTGACGCAATGGCAACTTTTTATTCAAAAGCCTTCCGCGCGATCAAAACGAAATTCATCGCCGCCCTGTTCATTTTCAGCATCGCCGTGATTTTTGCCAGCGCGGCGCCAAACCGGAATTTTGCCGCGCGCATGGAGGCGGAATTTCATCGCGCCCAAAACCAATTTCAATCTCATCCTGAAAATCCGACCAACGCCTGGCAATTCGCCCGCGCGTGTTACGATTGGGCGGATTTTGCGCAAAGCGGCCACGAGCGCGCAGAGATTGCGACGCTGGGCATTGACGCCTGCCGCCGATTTATTGCGCGCGAGCCGCGCATCGCCGCCGCGCATTATTATCTGGCGATGGATTTGGGCCAGCTTGCCCGCACGAAATTTTTAGGCGCGTTGAGCATCGTCAAGGAAATGGAGAGCGAATTTCTGACGGCGGTCAATTTGGATTCGCATTTTGATTTTGCCGGACCCGCGCGCAATCTCGGTTTGCTTTATCGCGAGGCGCCGAGCTTTGGCAGCATCGGCAGCCGCCGCAAAGCGCGCGAATGGCTGGAGCGCGCCGCGCAACTCGCGCCCGATTATCCCGAAAATCATTTGAACTTGATCGAATCTTATCTGGACTGGAACGATGGCGACGAGGCGGAAAAAGAATTGAACGCGCTGGATTCAATCTGGCCGGCGGCGCAAAAAAAATTCACCGGCGCGCATTGGGAACGAAGCTGGGACGATTGGTCTTCCCGACGCGCCGAGGCGCGCAGGAAACTTGGCCAATCTTCCACTCGCGCCCAATCGCCAAAAAATTCGCCCTGATTTATTCTGAAATTTTCAGTGGCAGCAATTGCGCGCGTGAATTAGTTTAAGGCTGAAACCAGCCGAATTTGCAAATACGATGGCTAAAAAAATTATCGCGACCCTGACCGATTCGACTTTGTTCCTGCGCGAATGGTTTGCCAACCCGCAACGCACCGGCTCGGTCACGCCCAGTTCGCCCAAACTCGCCGCCGCCATGGCGCGCTGGCTGCCGTCCGATCCCGAAAGTTTTGTGCTCGAACTCGGCCCCGGCACCGGCGCGGTCACGGAAGCTTTGTTGCGGCGCGGCCTGCGCGAAGACCGCCTCGTCGCTATCGAGCACAATCCAAAACTGGCGAAATTATTGCGCGAAAAATTTCCCCGCGCGCATATTATTACCGGCGACGCCTGGCAACTCGACGAATTGTTGCGCGAATGCGCCGAGCCGATTGAAAGCGTCGGGGCCGTGATTTCAAGTCTGCCTTTGCTAAATTTTCCTCTGGCCGAAGCCGAAAAACTGGCTCATAAAATCCAATCTGTTTTGCAGCCCAAAGGCAAATGGGTTCAATACAGTTATCATCTTGGCAAAGCGCGGCACAAAAGCGCGGCGGCAAATTTCCGCCGGCTCACCTCAAAAATTGTCTGGCTGAATTTCCCGCCCGCGCGCGTGAATGTTTATCAGAAGTAATTTACTTCGCCGTTCGTTTGAGTTGCCCGACCAAAGCGCGAACTTGTTCGCCGTCGCGTCCTTGCATGGCCGGCATCTTCGCCGCCGTTTCCGCCACCAAAAGCGCGTCGGTCTGGCGATTTTGACTCAATAACAAGTTCGTGTAACGAAACACGGCTTCGGGTGAATACGGACACAACGCCAGCGCCTGGCGGAAGGCAAAATCCGCTTCATCGTTCATGCGTTTCTTTTCAGATGTGCCGGTGGCTTGTTGCGCGCGCCATGCGTAAAGGCCGCCAATGGAACTCCTCAATTTGGAAAACATTTTGTGCGAGTAGGCATTTTGAATGAAACGCGGGTCGCCCTTGAAACCGCTGAAATCTTTTTTCACAAAAACTTTTTCGGCAAATGTGCTTATTTCTTCAACCGAAGTGTCGTCGTTCAGCCAGTCGCCAATCATTGGTTGGATGTAACTTGTCCAGTAATCGTGATCTTTTTTTACGATTTCATCCGACAACTCCGGCAACGGCTGGCGGTTGATTTTGAAAATCAATCCATGCGGCTCGAGATATGGATACATCCAGTCAAGCGGAAAACTTTCCTCGATGTAAAATTCGCGGTCGGGATTTTTGTCAAAAATCATTTTCGCCAGCAACGCGTTGATCTCCATCACGGCGACTTGTCCGCTGACTTGTATTCGTCCGCCTGAATCTTGCGTGACGTTTTCGCCCGGTTTGAGTTGGTTTTCTTTCAGGCGGAGTTGGGCATCTCCCGTATAATCCAGAAAACATTTCTGCGAATCCTTCGCGGTCGGAATATAAATTTTATCTCCATACATGGAGCGCAAGTAATCTAGATAAGTCGAGTCCACCAATGCGTTTTGCGTGAGCGTGAAAAAAGGATCGCCCTCCACCTGGGATTTTTGCATCGCCGTGATCAAAAACCGTCCCGGATCGGTGCCGCCGAAATAAATGCTGCCTTGCGGGATGGATGCGATGATGTCATCGGCAAAAGCCGCCGAATATTTTTCATCACCTTCACCAAACGCATCGAACGCGCCCCAAGTTTCTATCACCGCCGCCCACTGATTTCCCCTCAAGCGTTGGTCAACTTGTGTTCCGGGCGGATGGTCATATTGCGGGGCGCGCTTTTTCAAATCCTCAAAGGCATTGTTCAACGCCAGCCAGTCGCCTTTTTCCGCCGCCGCAAAGAACGGTTTATATTCCGGCATGGCGCTTTCACTTCCAGCGGCCACAGCCGCATGGGCCTGCGCCTCTTTTTCCGCGACGAATGATTTCAGTTGGGCGACGACTTCAGGATTTTTAAGCGACTTCCATTCTGCAGAATGTTTTTTGGCGCAACCACTGGCAAATAGTCCAACGCCGAGAAGCGCGATTCCAAAGGATTTGATTGTCGTTTTCATAAGCTTATTTTGGGCATTTCACTGGATAGACACTGCCGCTGCCAAATTTGTATAAAAAATTTGCACTCTTTTGTCTCACGCGATAAACGGCCAATTTAGAATTATTCTAAATCTTGACTGGCTTCGGGCTTGCGCCTATTTTGATCTTGCGATGAGCGCGGTCGAGAAAAAATTAAATGACAATTTGACGGAGCGGCTGAACACCAGCGGCCTTCGTTTTACGCCGCAGCGCCAGCATGTTTATGACGTGATCCTGCACAAGCGCGATCATCCGACGGCCGAGGAAGTTTTCATCCGCACGAAACGCACGATGCCGGAAATTTCCCACGCGACAGTTTACAACACGCTCGACGCGCTCGTGAAATGCGGCCTCGTCCGGCAAGTGCAGCTCGAACGCGGCGCGACGCGCTTCTGCCCGAACATGGAGGAGCATTGCCATTATTTTTGCGATTCCTGCGGCGAAGTTTTTGATGTCGCCTTGCCGACCGATTCCACGGTCATGCCGCGGCCGAAAGGTTTTCAAGTGGATCATTACGACATCGCGGTTCACGGCCTTTGCGCCGAGTGCGCGAAGAAAAAATAATTTCATATGAGCACAGCCACCGAGACAATTGAAGATCTGGTCAAGACGGAATACAAATACGGCTTCGTCACCGATGTCGAAACCGAGTCCACGCCGCCGGGCTTGAGCGAGGACACCATCCGCCATATTTCAGCCAAAAAGAACGAGCCGGAATGGCTGACCGACTGGCGCATCAAGGCGTTTCGTCATTGGCAGACCATGCCGGAACCGACGTGGCAGTTCGTGAAATATCCGAAGATTGATTTCCAAGACATCAGTTATTTTTCGCAGCCCAAGCCCAAAGGCGACGCGCCCAAAAGCCTCGCCGACGTTGATCCGAAGCTGCTTGAGACTTACGAGAAGCTCGGCATTCCGTTGCGCGAACACGCCAAGCTCGCGGGCGTGGCCGTGGACGCGATCTTCGATTCCGTTTCGGTCGGCACGACCTTCCGCAAACAGCTCGCGGAAAAGGGCGTCATTTTTTGTTCGTTCAGCGAGGCGGTGCATGACCATCCCGAACTCGTCAAAAAATATCTCGGCTCAGTTGTGCCGCACACGGACAATTATTACGCCGCGCTGAACTCCGCCGTTTTCACTGACGGTTCGTTTTGCTACATCCCGAAAGGCGTGCGCTGCCCGATGGAACTTTCGACCTACTTCCGCATCAACGCCGCGAAGTCCGGCCAGTTCGAGCGCACGCTCATTATCGCGGACGAAGGCGCGCACGTCAGCTACCTCGAAGGCTGCACCGCGCCGATGCGCGATGAAAATCAATTGCACGCCGCCGTCGTCGAACTCGTCGCGCTGGACAATGGCGAAATAAAATATTCGACCGTGCAAAACTGGTATCCTGGCGACGAAAACGGCAAGGGCGGCATTTACAATTTCGTGACGAAGCGCGGCTTGTGCAAAGGCAAAAATTCAAAAATCTGCTGGACCCAAGTCGAGACCGGCTCGGCGATCACCTGGAAATATCCAAGCTGCATTCTGCTCGGCGACAATTCCGTGGGCGAATTTTATTCCGTCGCAGTGACGAACAATTATCAGCAGGCCGACACCGGCACAAAGATGATCCACATCGGCAAAAACACGAGCAGCACGATCATTTCCAAGGGTATTTCCGCCGGGCACGGACAGAACAGCTATCGCGGCCTCGTGAAAATCCAGAAGAGCGCCACGAACGCGCGCAATTTTTCGCAGTGCGACTCGATGCTCATCGGCGCGAAATGCGGCGCACACACGTTTCCGTATATCGAGGTGAAAAACACGTCGTCGAGCGTCGAGCACGAGGCTTCGACCTCGAAGATCGGTGAGGACCAGATTTTTTATTGCAACGCGCGCGGCATCGCCACGCAGGACGCGGTGAACATGATCGTGAACGGCTTCTGCAAGGAAGTGTTCAAGGAACTGCCGATGGAATTCGCCGTCGAAGCGCAGAAACTGCTGGGCGTGAGTTTGGAAGGCAGCGTTGGCTGATTTTTTAGCCACGGATTGAACACGGATGAAACACGGATTTTCCGCAGACAATCATCGCTTGACTTCTCACCTCTCATAAATTCAAATCTTGCCGGAAACCGCATGAAAATTTCGGGTAAAATTTTCGCAACCGTGCAACCGCGCAATTCTTTTGCCGTCCGCCGGACTTTCTCCGGCACACCCCCGCGCTTCTCCGGCACGAACCGGACTTTCTCCGTCAACTGCCGGAATTCCTCCGGCACGCGTCCAAATGTCTCCGTCAACTGCCCGAACACTTCCGGCACACGCCGGAATTCCTCGGCGGTCTGCCCAAATGATTCCGGCACGCGCCGGAATTGCCCAGAAGTCTGCCGGAATCATTCCGGCACGCCAAAATCCTTCAAAATCCCTTATATTTCGCTTATTTCCCCTAAATCCATCCACAAACAACAACCACCAACCAAAGGCTGATTATGGCAAAACGCGACGCAGTTCCCAAAACCCAAGACGGCTATGTAAAATGGCATGATACCCTCAAAGCGGGCGTCACCATCACCACTCCGGGTGCTACGGCGCAGGATGTGGCGATGCTCGCCACCGACAATGCCGCCCTTCACGCCAAGATGACGACGGCAAACACCGCCGATAATGCCGGCAAAGCCGCGCACACCGATTTGAATGTTTCCATTGCCAGCAGCCAGAAGAACGCCCGCGCCCTCGCGCAACGCATCAAGAAAAGCACCACTTACACGACGGCCATTGGCGACACCCTTGGCATTGAAGGCCCGCAAGATTCCGTGGACATGAGCCAGCAAAAACCGACGCTTGAGGCCAGCCCCGAACTTGGCGGCGTGGTGGAAATTGGATTCAACAAGATGGATGCCGAGGGCGTTCACATTTACGGCATGAGAGACGGCGACGCGGGATTCACTTTGCTCGCCAGCGAAACCCACTCGCCTTATGTGGACAACCGCCCGTTGCTGACGGCTGGCAAACCCGAAGTGCGCCAATACAAAGCCATGTTCTTCCTCGGCAAAAGCGAGATTGGTTTGGCAAGCGACGTTGTTCCCGCGACGGCTGCGCCATGATTAAAGGCTGGCGTCTTTATGACAGTTGATGAACCAACGAAGCTCTATCTGGGTTATCTGGAAAAAGAGATGACGATCATGGGCGTCCTTTCGGCATTTTGCATTGCTGTTGTCGCATTCGCACTAGACAAGATTCTTGGGGCGAAATCGAGTGAAGACAGCGCATTGACTGAAATATGGCGATTGAGACAATGGTATGTGCTTGCCGCCTCTGGGTTGATGTTTGTTGCTGCCTATTGCTTCTACAGACAGCGTGCCAGACTCGCTTGGCATTATGGTCAGATTTGTCTCTGCCTTTCAGGCGTTCTAAAGGAAGAGTATGAAAAGGATGTGAAAAATTGGCTAAAACGTGCTGACTCATGGCAAACATGGCGCTTCTACTATACGGCCTTCTCGTTTGTGCTTTTTGCGTTCATTTACTACGGCATAGCAATCGTTTTTCCAACTTCAAACTGGATTACAGACTATTGCTCGGTCATTATTTGGATACCTATCGTTGGCTTATTCCTGTTTGACCGATTCCGTTACATTGTATTCAAGTTATACAAATTCAAATGTCACCCATACAAAGAATTTTTTGCTAACGGCTGTCCACTAAAAAAATTCATTTGTAGGTCGGTAAAAAAGCTTCAAATATTTGTCAGGGACTTTTTTCCCTGTTTCAAGTCTTGATAAAATATAATTAAGAAATTATGGCACTAAAAAAATGTCCAGATTGTCAGAATGATATTTCAGATTCTGCGAATGCTTGTCCATTTTGCGGTCGTCCGAATCAAAAAACATGGGATGAAATGACGCCATTGGAAAGAGGGCAAAAGATGTTGGATAATATGGATAAATGTCCGAATTGTCGAAGCACCAGAATTGGGAACATTCCAATTGGACTTACATTTTTCGGAATGAGAACCAAGAAATGCTGGGCGTGTGGAAAAACCTGGTAAAGACTTGAAGCGCATGAAAGCGAAACCAAATCAGAAAGTAAAATGTGTGAATATGAGTGGGACAGCGAATCCATACACACACCCAAATCTCCCAATAGAGGGGGAAACTTATACGGTCCGCGAAGTGGCTCCTAACGGGCAAATATGGCTAAAAGAAATTACCAATCCTCGCACTGTATACGAAGAAGGCACATTTAGTTTGCATAGATTTGTAGATTTAGAAACCGGCAAATCACTTGAATCTGGAGACGGTCTAACGAAAATTTTTGAAATTTGTTTGTGGCTTGTCACGACACCTAAAGGTTTTTTAGTATTTTTGGGGATTGCTGCTCTATTTTTTGCGATTGTTGGTAATAATCATAATGGAGATTCTTCTAATAATTCAAACGCGAGCATGGAAAGCCAATCTCCTCCGATTCCGTCTCAACAAGCTGTCCAAACTCCAGTTGTAGCGGTTCCAGATAATAAACAATCAGATGTTATGCCAACGCCAAGCACAGTCGTTTTTACGAGAAACAGTAACGGCCACGATTGGCAAAGGGCAGATTTCCAGACAAGGCAGCAATTTTGTCAAACAATTGCCGCTGCTGAATCAAAAGAGTTCAACCGTGATTTCACAGCAGACTTTTATTACAGTGCTTTGGATGCTTTTTATACTTCGTCTGATCCAAATATTCTTGGCGAAAATATCCACACAGTTATCGGATTAACTACTTCCGCAGCTATTTCAGGTCAGTAAAAATTCTGCATTCGCCTCACGGCACGGGCAGTTCCAAGAATTGAAACAATTCATTCGCGTTCGTTTTATTGCCTTAATCATCATCCGTGTTAGTCTGTTCATCCGTGTTCAATCCGTGGCTAAAAAAGAATTTAGAAAAATGAGCAAAACGATATTGGAAATCAAAAACCTCTCGGCGGGCGTCGAGGGCAAACAAATCCTCAAGGGCGTCAGCCTCACCATCAACACCGGCGAAGTCCACGCCGTCATGGGGCCGAACGGCTCGGGCAAAAGCACGCTCGCCGCCGTGCTGGCCGGCCGCGACGGTTACGACGTGACCGGCGGCGAAGTGATTTATTGCGGCAAGGATCTGCTCGACCTCGATCCCGAGGAACGCGCGCGCGAAGGTTTGTTTCTCGCGTTCCAATATCCGGTCGAGATTCCCGGCGTGAACAGCACCTATTTTCTCAAGGCCGCGTTCAACGAAATCCGCAAGCATCGCGGCGAACCGGAACTGGACGCGATTGATTTTCTCGCGCTCGTGAAGGACAAAATGAAATTGCTCGAGCTCAAGGAAGATTTGCTCAAGCGCTCGGTCAACGAAGGTTTCTCCGGCGGCGAAAAAAAACGCGCGGAGATTTTCCAGATGGCCGTGCTCGAACCGAAGCTCGCGATTCTCGACGAAACGGATTCCGGCCTCGACATTGACGCGCTCAAAGTCGTTTCGCACGGCGTCAACGCCTTGAAGCGCGCCGACAACGCGCAGCTCGTCATCACGCATTATCAGCGGCTGCTGAATTTCATCGTGCCGGATTTTGTCCACGTTCTCGTGGACGGCCATATCGTGAAAACCGGCGGCAAGGAACTCGCGCTCGAACTCGAGGCGAAAGGTTACGATTGGATTTTGAAGCGCGAAGCGGTTAATGTTTGAACCAATGAATTTGACTGAAGAACAACGTCAGCGCGTGAGCGCGTGGATTCTGGAAGGCGCGAAACTTTCGGAAATACAAAACCGGCTGCTGTCGGAATTCAAATTGAAATTCACTTACATGGAAGTGCGGTTGCTTGTGGACGATTTGAAATTGACGCCGAAAGATCCCGAACCGCCGAAAGTCGTCGCGCCGCCCGCCGCCGATCCGGCCAAGCTCACCGTTGAAAAAAATCCCGCGCCGGAGGGAACGCTGCCGGCTTCCGGCGTTTCCGTGAGCGTGGATCAAATCGCCAAACCGGGCGCGATTGTCAGCGGCAAGGTCACGTTCAGCGACGGACAAACTGCCGACTGGATTCTCGACCAGACTGGGCGGCTCGGCGTCGTTCCGAAACAGGCAGGCTATAAACCTTCTGCCGCCGACGTGCAGGATTTTCAAACCGCGTTGCAGGCCGAAATCGCAAAACTGGGACTTTAATAATTTTGAATTTTTTGAGTTCGGAATTGGAACGGCAAAGCGCAATCTCAAATTAAAACTCAAAATTAAAAATTCAAAACCCGCCTCGGACTTGGCACATTGAGCGGTGATGCGCGAACGATTCCGGGTCTGGTTTGAAAGTCTCGAAACTTTTGTCCTTGAAGTCATCTTCGAGGAGCGCCGCGATTTCAAGGCGAACCTCACGCGCGGGCTGCTTTTTGGCGGCTCAAAAATCTTTCAGGTCGCGGTCAAAATCCGCCGCTGGCTTTACAATGTCCGCCTGCTTCGTGACAAAACCCTCGGCGTCCAAGTCATTGCGATTGGAAACTTGACCGTCGGCGGCACCGGTAAAACTCCTGTCGTCGAAAAATTTGCGCGTGAACTTCGCGATGCCGGGCGCACCGTGGCCATTCTTTCGCGCGGCTATCGTTCCAAGCCGCAACCGCTCCACGAATTATTAATCAACAAAATCCTTTTCCGCGAAGACCAGACGCCGCCGCGCGTCGTGTCCGACGGCAAATCGCTTTTGCTCGATTCGGAAATGGCCGGCGACGAACCTTACATGCTCGCGTCCAATTTGCGCGACGTGATCGTGCTCGTGGACAAAGACCGCGTGAAAAGCGGACGTTACGCGATTGAAAAATTCGGCTGCGACACGCTGCTGCTCGACGACGGTTTTCAATACTGGGATTTACGCGGGCGCCGGCACGACGTGGTTTTGATTGACCGCCAGCAGCCTTTTGGCAACGAACATTTGCTGCCGCGCGGCACATTGCGCGAGCCGCCGTCACATTTGGCGCGCGCCCACACCATTTTTATCACGAAGAGCGATGGCCAAAGCGCGGAACTTCGCCAGCGCATTTCAAAATTAAATTCCACTGCGGCGATCATCGAATGTGAACACCATCCGCTTTATCTCGAAGACGTTTTCACCGCCGAACGGCGGGAAGTGGATTTTTTGCGCGGCAAAAAAGTCGCGTCCTTGAGCGGCATCGCGCAGCCGGAAAGTTTCGAGCAAAGCCTCGTGAAACTCGGCGGCGAACTGGTTTATTCCAAACGCTTCGCCGACCATCACCGCTTTTCGCAGCAGGAAGTTTTGAACGCCATCAACCGCGCCAAAAAGCGGCAGGCCGAAGTCATCATCACCACGCAAAAAGACGCCGTGCGGTTTCCAAAAATTGACCGGCGCGACCTGCCGATTTTTTTCATGCGCGTGGAAATCAAAATCGTCGCTGGCGCGAACGACTTTCAAGATTGCGTCCGCAAAATATGTTTCCGCTGATTTATGCCAACAGAATCTGAAATCAAAAACGCCCTGGCCACTGTAAAATATCCCGGCTACTCGCGCGACATCGTTTCGTTCGGACTCGTCAAAGAAATTTCCGTCGCGAATGGCGCGGTGAGCGTGACGATGCAATTGACTTCCGCGCAACCGGAAGTCGCGCAGCAAATAAAAATTGAGAGCGAACGCATTTTGAAAAATTTGCCGGACGTAAAAAACGTTTCCATCGAAATTAAAATGCCGCCTGCCGGACAAAGTGCGCCGACCAATCCGTTTGCAAATCAAAACAAAATTTCCGGCGTGAAGCGCATCATCGCCATCGCCAGCGGCAAAGGCGGCGTGGGCAAATCCACTTGCTCAGTGAATCTCGCGTGCGCCCTCACACATCTCGGCGCAAAAGTTGGTTTGCTGGATTGCGACATTTACGGGCCGAGCATTCCGTTGATGATGGGCGTTCACGAAAAGCCAACCGTCAGTCCCGAAGAAAAATTAGTTCCACCCATCGCGCATGGCGTGAAAGTGATGAGCATCGGGTTGCTGGTCACGGACGACCAACCGGTGATCTGGCGCGGGCCGATGATCACGAAAACCATCCAGCAATTTCTTCTCGCCGTCGAATGGGGCGAACTGGATTTTCTGCTCGTGGATTTGCCGCCCGGCACTGGCGACGCGCAACTTTCCCTCTGCCAGACCGTGCCGCTCGACGGCGGCGTCATCATCAGCACGCCGCAGGAAGCGTCGCTCGGCGTCGTGCGCAAAGGCATCGCAATGTTTCGGAAAGTGAACGTGCCGATCCTCGGCATCGTGGAAAACATGAGCTACTTCACAGCGCCGAACGGCGAGCGCGTGGAAATTTTTGGTCACGGCGGCGGCAAAGAGGAAGCCGCGCGGCAGAATGTTCCGTTCCTCGGCGAAGTCCCGATCTTCACCGAAATCCGCGAAGGCGGCGACCGGGGAATGCCGATTGTGGTTTCCACGCCGAATCACGCGGCGGGCAAGGCGTTCATTCAAATCGCGGAAACGCTGCGGAAAAAATTTGAATCGTCCGCGCAAAGCCATTAGTTTTCAAGCATGAGCGCAACTGTTCAATTTTTGACAAACGAAAAAGGTAAAAAAACTGCCGCCGTTCTCCCGATTGAAGACTACGAAAAACTTTTGGAAGACTTGGACGATCTGGCCGTGATTGCCGAACGGCGCGACGAGGAAACGATTCCTCACGCGGAATTCAAAAAGGGATTGAAGCGCAATGGCCTTTCGCATTGAGTGGAAGAAATCCACGCGCAAAGATTTGCGCAAACTGCCGTCCAACGCGGCGGACAGAATTATCGCGGCGGTTGAAAATCTGGCGGAAAATCCATTTCCTCACGGCGTGGAAAAATTGAGCGGCTCGGAACACGCCTATCGCATCCGGCTGGGCGATTACCGGATTGTTTATGAAGTCGTCACGGAATCGAAGCTGGTTGAAATCCAACGTGTGCGGCATCGCAAGGATGTTTATCGGTTTTGAAATAATTTTCAGCCACGGATGAAACACAGATTGAACACGGATAAAAAAGATTTTGCGTTCACACTGGTTGAACTGCTGGTGGTCATTGCCATCATCGCAATTCTCGCTGCGCTTTTGCTGACGGCGGTTTCTCAAGCCAAATTCAGAGCGCAAAAAATTCAATGTGTGAACAATTTGCATCAACTGGGTCTTGGCTTGCAAAACTTTCTGGCAAACAATCATGGCTATCCCGTGATGTTTGCATTCGAAAACGCTGACGACCAAGGATTCTGGTTTGAACAAATTCAAAGCGGCGGACTTGAAACTTTCACTCCCAATATTTCTTACATTACAAATGGCGTGTGGCGCTGCCCGTCAGCCCGATTTTCAAACTTTTTTATGAATTCGATAAAACCTTCATACGGTTACAATGCTTACGGCATCCGGTTGGGATCCGATCTTGGCCTTTATGGACATCCGCATTCACAAAATATCAAGCCCATAACCGAATCAGAAATTGTTGTTCCGAGCGAAATGATAGCTATCGGCGATTGTTTCAAAGGTGATTCGCTTTTGGAACGTCAGCGTGTGGATAGTTTGTTAAAATACGGAAACACGAGGACACGTCATCAAGGCAAAGCCAACGTGGTCTTTTGCGACGGCCACGTCGAATCACCGACGCTGCAATTTCTTTTTGAAGACATCAGCGATGAAGCATTGAGTCGTTGGAACCGCGACCATAAACCGCACCGCGAAAAATTGTCGCCGTAAATTGAACAGAAGTTAACAAAGACAACAAAGAAGAAATTCCGAAATAAAATGACTTCGTTTTCTTTGTTGCCTTCTGTCAATTTTAACATTTCTTCATGTGCACATTTCTGTTGCAATTTTGTCGGCGAAGTTTAACTTTCTTGGCACAGGCTTTATGTCGAACGTTGGTAAAGATTCATCGTCGGCGAACGATTTGCTGAAGAACTCTTCGCTCTACCGCGAGTTTCAGGCGGAGCGCGAGGAAATTTTGCGCCACAAATGGATTGAATCGGAGAAGGCCGGCCACGACGTTGGCTTCGAGCAGGCGCTGACGGATTGGATCATCAAGCACCGTGCAATGTGGCGGAAAAATCGGCAAAACGCCGCGACGAATTAAATCAACTTTGTTCCTTTAACGCAGCCCGGCGAGGCCGCGAAGGAAAATGAAAACGAAATTAATGCGAATCATTTCCGTGCCCGCGCGGAACTGGCTCGCGATTTTTTATGCCTGAATCCAGCGTCATTCTCGACTCCGCCGCGATTGGCCGCGCCCTCGCACGCATCGCGCATGAAATCGCCGAGCGAAATGAAACGAGCACGGAGGTTGCGCTGGTTGGAATTCCAACCGGCGGCGTGCCGTTGGCGCAACGGCTCGGAAAAATCCTCTCTGAAATTTGGAAACATCCGGTTCCGACAGGCAGCCTTGATGTCTCCATGCACCGCGATGACCTCGACCAACACGCCGCGCCAAAAATTCATCCGACGGAAATTCCTTTTGACGTGACTGGAAAAACCGTCGTGCTCGTGGACGACGTTTTGTTCAGCGGCCGCACAATTCGCGCCGCGCTTGACGCACTGAACGATTTTGGCCGGCCAAAAAAGATTCAATTGGCAGTTTTGATTGATCGCGGCCATCGCGAGTTGCCCATCAAGGCGGATTTTGTCGGTAAAAATGTCCCGACGGCGGCGAATGAAAAAGTCCAGGTTCGCATTGGCGAAAAGGACGAAGTGATTTTGGAATGAAAATGATTGCCGCAAAAATGCACAAAACGCGCAAAAAAATAAAATGAAAAGCGCCCAAATTTTTTTGTGCTCTTTCGCGGCTGACCTATGACCTGGACCAAAAAACATCTGCTCGACATCGAATCGCTCACGGCGGAAGAAATCGTCACCGTGCTCGATACGGCAAAAGCGTTCAAAGCCGTCGGCGAGCGAGCGATCAAAAAAGTTCCGGCGCTGCGTGGCAAAACGGTCGTCAATCTGTTCATCGAGCCATCCACGCGCACGCGCATCAGTTTTGAACTGGCGGCGCAACGCTTGACCGCCGACATCGTGAATTTTTCCGCCGACGCGTCGTCGTTCAAAAAAGGCGAGACGCTCAAGGACACCGCGCGCAATCTCGAGGCGCTCAACGCCGATTTCATCGTCATCCGCCACAGCGCGAGCGGCGCACCGCATTTTCTGTCGCGCGTCGTCAACGCCAGCATCATCAACGCGGGCGACGGCGCGCACGAACATCCGACGCAGGCGTTGCTCGACGCGTTCACGATCCGCGAGCACAAAGAAAAAATCGCCGGGCTGAACGTGACGATTCTTGGCGACATTCTTTATAGCCGCGTCGCGCGCTCGAACATCTGGGCGCTGACAAAACTCGGCGCGAAAGTCACTTTGTGCGGGCCGTCCACGCTTGTGCCAAAAACATTTGAACAAATGGGTTGCCGCGTGACGCACAATGTTGACGAGGCAATTCGCGACGCGGACATCATTCATTTGCTGCGCATTCAGCACGAGCGCCAGCGCAAGACGATGTTTCCAAGCATCGGCGAATACACAAGTCTTTACGGTCTGAACAAGGCGCGGCTCGCGAAAACAAAACCAGATTCGCTCATCATGCATCCGGGGCCGATCAATCGCGGCGTGGAAATTGACAGTGAAATTGCCGATTGTTCGCGTTCGCTGATTTTGGAACAAGTGACGAACGGCCTGGCCGTGCGCATGGCGGTTTTATTTTTGCTGAACGGCGGCAAAGGGCCGCACGAAGTGGCGTAAAAATCCGATCCCTAAAAATTACGCCGTCGCCGGGTTGGTTCCGGTTTGAACAGTCATTCGCTTTGAACGTTTGCGGATCGTCCATTCGCGGAATTTTTCCATGTAAAGATAGATCACCGGCGTGATGTAAAGCGTCAGTGATTGTGAAACGATGAGGCCGCCGACGACGGTCAGGCCGAGGATGCGGCGGGAAGAACCGCCCGAGCCGATGCCGAGCGCGATGGGCAGCGTGGCCATGAGCGCGGACATCGTGGTCATCATGATCGGACGGAAACGCAGCAGGCAGCCTTCGTGAATGGCGTCAAAGGCATTTTTTCCGTGCTCGCGTTGCGCGGTGATGGCGAAGTCGATCATCATGATGGCATTTTTTTTCACGATGCCCACGAGCATGAGGAGTCCGACGTCGGCGTAAATGTTCAAATCAATGTGAAAAATCATCAGCGTCAACAACGCGCCAAACGCTGCGGACGGCAGACCGGATAAAATGGTGAGCGGATGGATGAAACTTTCGTAAAGGATTCCGAGGATGATGTAGATGATGAAAATGGAAGCGGCCAGCAACATGCCCATTCCTTGAAGAGAAGATTGAAAAACCTGCGCCGCGCCTTGAAAGCCGCCGGAGATGGTGTCGGGCATGTGCTGGCCATTGGCGTCGGTCAGTCCAGCTTCAATTTTATTGATTTCGTCCACGGCGGTTCCGAGCGAAACGCCGGACGCGAGGTTGAAGGAAATGGTGACGGCGGGCAACTGGCCGACGTGCGAAATGCTGGTCGGACCCAGATCACGCGTGAGTTTGGCGACGGCGCTCAAGGGAACAAGGATCGGCGCGCCGTTGGTGTCGGTGGCGGAACTGGTGATGTAAAGGCGCGAGAGCGCGGAAGGTTCCAATTGAAATTGCGGCTCGACTTCAAAGACAACCCAGTATTCCGCGATGTCGCTGTAAATCGTGGACGCCTGCCGTTCGCCGAACGCGTCGTAAAGCGCGTTTTCAATCTGTTGCGGCGTGACGTGCAGCGCGGAAGCTTTGTCGCGGTCAATGTCCACAGTGACTTCCGGACTTTTAATTTGCAAATCGCTGGTCACGTCCTGAAAAACGGATTTGTCCGCGGCAATTTTATTCATCAAAACCGGCGTCCATTGAAACAGTTTATTCACGTCCGTGTCGGCGAGGCTGTATTGGTAGAGCGATTTGGACGAGTGGCCGCCGATGCGGATGAGCGGCGGATTTTGCATGAAGACGTTGACGCCGGGAAGTTGCGCGAGCTTGGCACGCAATTCCTGAATAATCTGGTCGGCGTTCAATTTGCGATTTTCTTTCAGGCTCATGAACATCCGGCCCTGGTTCAAACTGGAGGACGAGCCGCCCGCGCCGATGGCGGACATGAAGCCGGCCACGTTGGGGTCGGCGGCGATTATTTTTGAAGCGGCGAGCTGATGTTTCTCCATCGCGTCATAAGAAATGTCTTCCGACGCTTCCGTGGTCACGGAAATCTGGCCAGTGTCTTCGTCCGGAAAAAATCCCTTGGGAATGATGACGAACAAAAAGATCGTCAGAATCAAAATCACAAACGAAAGCATCAGCGTGGCGAAACGATGGCGCAGAGTAAATTGCAGCGAGCGGTCGTAGCCGGCACGCACCCGGTCAAAAAACCGCTCGAAGACGTTGTAAATTTTGCTGTGCTTTTTCTCTTTTTCCGAATGCACAAAACGGCTGCACATCATCGGCGTGAGCGTCAGCGAAACAAAACCGGACGCCAAAACCGCCACAACAATCGTCACGGCAAATTCGTGCAGCAGTCGTCCGAGCAATCCGCCCATGAACAAAACCGGAATGAAAACCGCCGAAAGCGAAAGCGTCATGGAAACAATGGTGAAGCCGATTTCCTTCGCGCCTTTGAACGACGCCTCCATCGGCGGCTCGCCCATTTCCATGTGGCGCACGATATTTTCGAGCATGACAATCGCGTCGTCCACCACAAAGCCGACGCAGAGTGTCAGCGCCATGAGTGACAGATTGTCAAGGCTGTAATTGAGCAGCGCCATGGCGGCAAACGTGCCGATGATGCACATCGGCAGCGCGAGGCTCGGAATAATGGTCGCGGACAAATTGCGCAGGAATATAAAAATCACCATTACGACGAGGCAGATGGCGAGGCCCAAAGTGGTTTCCACGTCGTCCACCGATTTGCGGATGGATTGCGAACGGTCGAACAAAATATCCAGGTTCACTCCCGCCGGAAGCCGCTCGTGAAATTGCGGCAACATTTTTTTGATGTTGTCCACCACGGCCACCGTGTTGGCGTCCGGCTGGCGTTGAATAGCCAGCACAATGGCGCGCGTGCTGTTGGTGCCCGCGTAATACCACGCGGCGACTTTGTCGTTTTGCACGCTGTCCAGAACGTTTCCCAACTCTTCGAGCCGCACCGGATTTCCGTTGCGATAAGTGACAATCATCGGGCGAAACGCCGCCGCATTTTCAAGCTGTCCGTTCGCCAAAACCGTGAACGCCTGATGCGTGCCGTAAAGGGTGCCGAGCGGTTGATTGACATTTCCCTGTTCAATGGCCTGCTCGACTTGATCAATTCCCAATCCGTAAGCCGCGAGCTTGTTCGGGTCCACCTGGATTCGCACCGCGTATTCCTGCGAGCCATAAACGGAAACCTGCGCGACGCCGCTGACCGTCGAAATTTGCTGCGCGAGCATGTTTTCCGCGTAATCGTCCACTTTGGAAAGCGGCATCGTCGTCGAGGACATCGCCAGAAACAGAATCGGCGCGTCCGCCGGATTGACTTTCCGGTAACTCGGCGGCGTCGGCATGTTCGGCGGCAATTGTTTCGCCGCGCGCGCGATGGCCGCGTTCACGTCCTCCGCCGCCGCGTCAATGTCGCGGTCGAGAGAAAATTGGATCGTGATTTGCACCGCGCCCAGCGAGCTGACGGACGACATGGAATCCACGCCGGGAATGATGGAGATTTGTTTTTCCAATGGCGTGGCAACGGCGGACGCCATCGTTTCGGGGCTTGCGCCCGGCAAATTGGCCGAGACATTGATTGTCGGATAATCCACGCTCGGCAGCGCGCTCACCGGCAATTCGCGATAGCCGATGACGCCGAAAAGTAAAATGCCGGCCATGACCAGCGTGGTCATCACCGGACGGCGAATAAAAAGCTCGGGAACGCTCATCGTCGGAAAATGAAGAATGAAAAATGAAAAATGAAGAAATGATTCGACATGCCTGGCGCAATTATTTTTGTTTCTTCATTTTTCATTCTTATTTTTTGATTGTCACCTTTGCGCCCGCTTCCAGCCGCAATTGCCCGTCGGTCACCACCGTTTCGCCGACGCTCACTCCTTTTTCCACCACCGTTTCGCCGTCATAGACAATGCCGGTTGTCACCGGGCGTTCTTCCACTGTTTGATCAGGTTTGACAACGTAGACATATTGTTTGTCCTGTCCGGTTTGAACCGCTTGCGACGGCACGACCACGGCGTTCGTCAATTCCGAAAGCGTCAGCGTCACCTCCACAAATTGTCCCGGCCAGAGCGCGTCATTTTCGTTCGGAAAAGTCGCCTTGAGCTGGATCGTGCCCGTCGTCTCGTCAACGCTGTTGTCAACGAAAGTCAATTCACCTTGCGCCGGCGGCCCCTCCATGTTTTGAAACGTCGCCGAAACTTTTAATTTTCCCTTGCCCATCTGCCGTTGGATTTCCGGCAAGTATTGTTCCGGCACGGCAAACCCGGCATAAATCGGATGAATTTGATTGATCGTCACCAGCGTGTCGTCCGGCGCTTTGACAATGTTGCCTTCGTGAATTTCCAAACTGCCCGCGACGCCGTCAAACGGCGCGCGAATTTCACAAAACTGCAAGTTCAATTGCGCATTGGTGATCGCCGCCTGGTCCGCCGCCACCGTGCCAGTCGCCGCGTCAAGGCTGGCTTTGTCCGTGTCCAATTGATTTTGCGAAATGATTTTGTCGGCCAGTAATTTTTGATCGCGCGAATAATTGCCTTTTTGAAATTCCAACTGTCCCGCATCGCGCTCCAGATTTGCGCGCGCCTGCGCCAACGCCGCCTGCGAAGGACGCGGATCTATCGTGAACAGCAGCGCGTTCGATTTGACTTCCGAGCCTTCCTGAAAATGCACCTGCTGCAAAATGCCGCCGATCTGTGAATGCACCGCCACGGTCGAATACACCGTGACATGGCCGAACGGCGGCGGATCAATTTGCACCGGCACATTCGTGGCAAACGCTTTTGCGACCGTCACCGGCACGCCCGCCGGCGCCGCCGGTTTTTTTTTCGCGCAGCCGCCGGCCAGGATGGACGCGATAAAAATCGCCGCCATCGCGCCGCCCGTTGAAATGCGAATGAGTTTTTTCATGCGTTTGATTTTTTGACGCGCTTTGAATTTTTCGGACGAAACGCCGCCGCGAATTTTTCCAAAAAGCCCGCGTAGTCGCGCTGGAATTTCCCATCAGCCACCGTCCGGCCCATGATGAGCCGGGTCAATTGCGGGAACGCCGCCGGAAACATCGTCAGCGACTGCATCGCCAGCGCGAGATGGCGCGGATCGAATTCCACTGACAATTCTCCGCGCGTTTGCCGCTGGCGCAAACGTTTCAACCATCCCATGGTGGACGCGCGCCGCTCTTTTTCGTCAATGATCTTTTGTCCGTCGCCCCGCAACGCTTCCCACGCGAGCAAACGAATCCAGTTCGGATCGTCGAACGCGGTCTTGAACCAAAACGGCAGCCGTTCCGCCGGATCGCTGGACAAATTTTCTCCCCACGCGCGCCGCTCGGCGACTTTCCGGCGCAGCACGGCCTTGAACAAACCTTCCTTGTCGCCAAAATAATGGTAAAGCATCCGCTTGTTGATCGCCGCGCGCCGGGCGATCACGTCCACGCGCGCGCCGGCAAAACCTTGCGCCGCAAATTCCGCCAGCGCGGCGGACAAAATCCGCCCGCGCGTCCGGTCAGGATTTCGCGCGATCAACCCGCCGCCGCCTTTTCCAAGTCTCGCCATGCCGCCGTTAAGTAACCATTGAGTTACTTGCAATGCAAGCGGTTTTTACCCGGCTACAACGGCGGTTTTTGTTTATGCCAGTCCGTGCTCTGTTCGTAAGCGTGCGCGATCTTAAGAATGGTTTCTTCGCCAAATGGTTTGCCGAGCAATTGCAAACCAATCGGCAATTTCGGATTTTTTGTAAAGCCACACGGAATACTGACGCCGCAAATGCCCGCAAGGTTGCAGGAAATCGTGAAAATATCCGACAAATACATTTGCAACGGGTCATCGGATTTTTCGCCGATTTTGAATGCTGCCGTCGGCGTGGTTGGCGTGACAATCGCGTCCACGGTTTCAAATGCTTTGAGAAAATCGTTGCGAATCAGCGTCCGAACTTTTTGCGCGCGCAAATAGTAAGCGTCATAATAACCGCTGCTCAAAACGTAAGTGCCCAAAATAATCCGGCGCTTCACTTCCGCGCCGAAACCCGCGCCGCGCGTTTTGCTGTAAAGTTCCGTCAAATCGTTTCCGCTCACCCGCGCGCCGTAACGGATGCCATCAAAGCGCGCCAGATTTGCCGACGCTTCCGCTGTGGCAATGATGTAATAAGTGGCAACGGCGTAATCCGTGTGCGGCAGGGAAATTTCGACGATTTCCGCGCCGAGCGATTCCAGTTTTTTTACGGCGGCATCAACGGCAGCTTTTACTTCCGCGTCCAAGCCGCCAATCAAGTATTCTTTCGGCAAACCAAGTTTGAGGCCGCGAATTTTTCCGTCGAGCGCATTCGCGTAATTCGGAACCGGCTGCGGCACACTCGTCGAATCGCGCAAATCGTGTCCGCTCAAAACGCCAAGCAACGTCGCCGCGTCGGAAACATTTTTCGTGAACGGCCCGATTTGATCAAGCGAGCTGGCGAACGCAACTAAACCGTAACGCGAAATTCTGCCGTAAGTCGGTTTCAAACCGACCACGCCGCAAAGCGCGGCGGGCTGGCGAATCGAACCGCCGGTGTCCGAACCGATGGTCGTAATCGCCTCGTCCGCCGCGACCGCCGCCGCCGAGCCGCCGGACGAGCCGCCGGGAATTCTGGTCGTGTCCCACGGATTTTTGGTGACGCCGAACGCGGAATTTTCCGTCGAACTGCCCATTGCGAATTCGTCCATGTTGCAACGGCCAAAAACAATTGCGCCCGCCGCTTTTAATTTTTCAACCGCCGTCGCGTCGTAAGGAGAAATGAAATTGCCGAGAATTTTTGAACCGCAGTTCAGCGGCTGGTTTTTGACGGCGAGAACGTCTTTGACGGCGATGGGAATTCCGAGCAAAGGTTTTTGCACATGAGTCGTGCCGGAAGAAATTTCTTTGTCGGCAAATTCCGCCTGCGCAAGCGCGTCTTTTTCGTCGCAACTGATGAACGCATGAATTTTTCCATCCACGCGCACGATTTGGTCGAGGCACGATTGCATGATTTCGCGCGCGGAAATTTCGCGTTTGGCGAGTTTCGTGGTGAGTTCGGAAATGGTCAGTTGGTTCAACATGAATTTTAGCCACAAATGGACACAGATGAACACAAATGGGAAAATGCAAGCCAGCGACAAGCGCCGTTTCGGAAATATCTGTGTCCATCTGTGTCCATCTGTGGCTTTGAAAATTATTCCACGATTTTGGGCACGATGAAAAGGCCGTTGGCTTGTTTGGGCGCGTTGCGCATGGCTTCTTCGTGCGGCAGCGAATTCTGGATTTCATCGGCGCGCATGACATTGATCATCGGCACGGCGTGCGCGGTAGGTTCAACCGAAGCCACATCAACTTCACGCAATTTTTCGATGTAGCCGAGAATGCTTCCGAGTTGCGCGGCGAGTTTTTTTTCCTCGTCAGGCGCGAGCGCGATACGCGCAAGATGCGCGACGTATTTAATGTCAATTTCAGCGGCAGCCATCCGATGAGTTTCAAGTTTCAGGCGGCAAGTTTCAAGTTGAAACACTGAACCGTCCGGCAATTAAATGAAGTTCAAACTGCCAGCCGGCAATTTTACTCCTCGTCAAATTTGCGTTTGACGAGCGCTTCAATCTCGGCGATGGCCAGTTGCGCGTCGGCGCCATTGGCGTGGATGGTGAGTTTGCTGCCGGGGCCGGCGGCGAGCATCATCAAACCCATGATGCTTTTGCCGTTGATTTTTTCGCCGTCTTTTTCCACAAAAATATCGCAGGCAAAACGGTTCGCAGTTTTAACGAAGAGCGCGGCGGGCCGGGCGTGGATGCCCAGCTTGTTCATCACGGTAAGTTCCTTGGTGGAAAATTCAGGGTCGCTCAATTTTTTTGCGCTCATTGGTTCGGGCGCAAGCTAAATCATGTTTGCCGCTTGCGCCATTGAATTTTATTTGACTTGCGGCGGCAAAGTTTCCGGCGTCATTTGCGCGATGAGGCGTTCATTCAATTCCTGCGCAGCGTTGTAACCGGAATTTTTTAATTTTGTTTGATACGCGGCGACTTCGATGAGCCGCGCCAAATCGCGTCCTGGCCGCACGGGAATAATGATGTGCGGAATGTCCACGCCAAGAACTTTGAGAAAATCCTGCTCCATGCCCACGCGCTCCACATCAGTCACTTCATTCCAAATTTTCAGGGTGACGATGAGATTAAGCGTTTTATCGCGGCGGACACTTTTGATGCCGAACATAGCCGCGACATTGATGATGCCGATGCCGCGAATTTCCATGTGGTTGCGCGTCAACTCCGCGCTGGTGCCGAGAATTTCGTGGCCGCCCACCAGCGTCACGCGCGTCATGTCGTCGGAAACCAGACTGTAACCGCGCTCGATCAATGCGAGAACGGCCTCGCTTTTGCCGATGCCGCTGTCGCCTTTGATGATGACGCCCACGCCGAGAATATCCACCATGCTGCCCATTTCCATGCCGCGCGGCGCAAACATCATTTCCAATTCCAGCGTCGCGGCGTTGATATAAGTCATCGTCACGAGCGGACTTTGAAAAACCGGCACGCCCGCGCTGGCAGCCGCCGCGAGCAATTCCTTGTCCGGCTTCAAACTGCGGCTGAAAACCACGCACGGAATTTTGTAGGCGAATAAAAATGCGTAGCGCGATTCGCGTTGCGCGCGCGTCAAAGTCCGCAAATAAAAAACTTCCGCGTTGCCGAAAACCTGCACGCGTTTGTAGGCGAAATACTGCGTGAACCCGCTCAACGCCAGTCCCGGCCGATTCACCGTCGGCTCGCGGATGATGCGATCCAGATTTGCGCCTTCCGAAAGCAGCCGCATTTGGAGCGCGCCACCCTGTTGCTTGAAAAATTGCTCAACTGTGATGGATGATTGCGCCATAAATTTACATGTTAAATTCCGGGCCCAAATAAATTTCCCGCGCCTTCGGGTCGTTCGCCAAAAATTCCGAACTGCCTTCCACCAACACCTGACCCTTGTGAATGATGTAACCGCGATCAATCAATTTCAAGGTTTCGCGCACATTATGATCCGTGATCAAAATTCCCAGACCGCGCTCGCGCAAACGGCGCACGATTTTTTGCACTTCATAAACCGCAATCGGATCAATGCCGCTGAACGGTTCGTCGAGCAAAAGTAATTTCGGACTCGTCACCAGCGCGCGCGTGATTTCCAGCCGCCGCTTTTCGCCGCCGCTCAATTGATACGCCTTGCTTTTGGCAATCGGCGTCAAATCCAATTCTTCCAGCAAATACTTCAGCCGCACCGCGCGTTCATCATGCGATAATTTTAACGTCTCCAAAATTGCCAGGATGTTTTCCTCGACCGTCAGCTTGCGAAACACCGACGGCTCCTGCGTCAAATAACCGATGCCCAGCCGCGCGCGTTTGTGCATCGGCTTGCGCGTGATTTTGCGACCCTGAAATTTTACGACGCCCTCGTCCGGTTTCACCACGCCGACGACCATGTTAAACGTCGTCGTTTTTCCCGCGCCGTTCGGCCCGAGCAAACCGACGATTTCGCCCGCCGCCACGCTCACGGAAACGCCGTCAACCACGCGCCGCCCGCGATATTCCTTCGCCAGCTTTTCCGTAGTGAGTAAAAGATTTTCCACCGCCGGAAAAGTTGCGCCAGTTGGTTTCATTTCAAAAAGGATTCAGGTCAACGTTCTTGATGACTCCCGGCGCCGCGTCCAACGATTTTGGCAGCGACAAATTTGTTTTTGTGCGCTCCGAATTTGTCGGCTGCATTCCGTCAAGATTCTGCCGGAAAATCATTTTTTGATTCATCGCTGAAAGACTGTTATTCGCGCGATTCCAAACAATCGGCTCGCCCGTCAGCCAGCCTTGCGCATTTTCCACTCTCGCATTGCCGGTCAAAGTCACCGTTTCATTGGTCGCGCCATTTTGAACTTCATAAATATAAACCGCTTTGTCGCTCGTCGCGTGCATGGTTTGGCCGTCGGCATTGGTCGTGTCAATCACCACGTTCGTCTCGGCCACGATGCGATCCACGCGCCCGCCATCCGCCGGCAGATTCACCGTCAGCCGCGCACACCGCAATTTCATCTGCGGATCGTCCACGCGCACGTCGCCGGTATAAACGGCCTGGCGCGCGTTCAGATTCAAATCAAAATTCACCGTGTCTGATTCAATCCGCGTCCTGGTCGTGACCGTTGAATTTGTCTGCGCGTCCAAATCAAAACCGATGATGAAAATGGCAAAGGCAACAAGATAAAAAAATTTCACAGTTTGGTTTTATTTTCCGCTGGATTTTCGATCACCGTCCGCACGTTGTTGGAAATGGTCAGAAGCGAATCATTTTGCCGCCACAAAAAGCCATCGCCTTCCACGCGAAATTTTCCGTCGCCGGTCTGAAACTTCAATGCGCCCGGCGAACTGGCCGTGCGCTGCATCGTGTCATAAACGCAATCCGGCGCTTCCACGATGTATTCGGTTTTTCCGTCCATGCCAAACGTTTCGAGCTTGAGTTTTTTGACCACGAGCAATCCGCCCGCCAGCGGCTGCGCTTCCGCCCCGGACAAGCGTGACTTCATCTGCTGCTGATGCGGCGCGTCAAAGTATTCGACCGAGGTGAAATCGCTCGCGTGCGCGGGGGCGTTCTGCGCGCGAACCATGACCATGAAAAATTTCGCCGCCCATAAGACTGACAAAATCAAAATGGCGCTGTTCAATTTCGTTTTCATTTCGAGTAATGCGTCACGCAAGAATCCCATTTTCCCTGCGCGCGCAAAATCATTTCCGCCACTTCCCGAATCGCGCCGTGGCCACCCGCCGCGCGCGTGACAAAATCCGCCGCCGCGCGCGCCTCGGCCACGCCGTCGGCAACTGCGACTGAAAATCCTGCGCGCTTCAACGGGCCTAAATCAATGATGTCATCGCCGACAAAACAAACTTCATTCCAGCCAAATTTTTCCTGCGCCAAAAGTTTTTCAATCGCAATGCTTTTGGTTTGCTGGTCGTCTTGCTGGACCAAAAAATGAATTTTCAATTCGTCCGCGCGCAATTTTGTGGCCGCCGATGGCCGCGCCGAAATCCAGCCGATTTTTATTCCCGCCCGCCGCAGCAAAACCAAGCCGAGGCCGTCGCGGATGTTAAACCGTTTGAATTCGCTCGCGCCCCCGATGAAAACCGAGCCGTCCGTCAAAACGCCGTCCACGTCGCAAAGAAATAATTTTACACGTGCGGCGCGTTGACGAATGGCGGCTGAAATTTTTGCGGGCATAATTCAAAGTGCCGCGATAAATTCTTCCGTAGAAACTCCCGCCTGCCGAAGAACACCGGCCAGCGTGCCGACTTTTACCTCGAGATGATTGGGAACAACACAACCGGACGAACCACGACGCATGATGATGTGGCTGCCGCGTTGCCGCACCACTTCAAAACCCAGACGTTGCAAAGCCCGCACAATTTCAGAACCGGAAATGCGCGGTAATTTAGGCATGGGCAGCAACTTCGAAAGTTGTCAGCAATGCCTGTCCAGTCCGTTTCAGCGGAAATTCCTCCAGATAAAGTTCAGTGGCTTCTTGAAGGTTGCTGATCGCTTCCGGCACTGTCTCGCCCTGCGTGGTGGAACCGGTTTCGGGATTGAAGGCGATGAACCCGCCTTCTTCGGCTGGAATCAAAACAGCGGTAAGTGTCATGCAATTAATCTGCCCGAATATACAACCTTTTCAAGTAATAGTTGCATTAAAGGCTGTTGAAAAACTACACGCCAGGGCATGGAATTTTCATTTCGCCGCTTCATGAATTTTTTCCAATTCGCCCAGAACTTTTTTCATTTCGCCGAGCGGAATCATGTTCGGCCCGTCGCTCAAGGCTTTTTCCGGTTGCGGATGCGTTTCGAGAAAAATTCCGTTCGCGCCGACGGCGAGTGCGGCACGCGCGAGCACCGGCGCAAATTCGCGCTGGCCGGAGGATTTATCGCCGCCGCCGCCGGGCAATTGCACGGAATGCGTCGCGTCAAAAACAACGGGAAAACCAAACGATTTCATGATCGGAATCGAGCGCATGTCAGCGACGAGATTGTTGTAGCCGAAAGTCGTGCCGCGTTCGGTCAACAGAATTTTTTTTGCGCCCGCGCGTTTGGCTTTTTCGGCGACCTGCCCCATTTCCTGCGGCGAAAGAAATTGGCCTTTTTTCAAATTCAAAATTTTTCCGGTCGCGGCGGCGGCTTCGATCAAATCCGTCTGGCGGCAAAGAAACGCTGGGATTTGCAGAATGTCCACGACTTGCGCGGCGGCGGCGACTTGCGCTTCGGTGTGAACGTCGGTCAAAACCGGCAAATCGAATTTCGCGCGGACTTTGGCGAGAATTTCCAATCCATTTTCAATTCCAATTCCGCGAAAGGATTTGGTCGAAGTGCGATTGGCTTTGTCGAAGCTGGCTTTGAAAACGTAAAAAATGCCGAGCGACGCGCAGATTTTTTTCAACGACGCGGCGACTTGAAAACACAATTTTTCATTTTCGATCACGCACGGCCCGGCGATCAAAAAAAGCCGGCGCGGCGAATTGAGATTTTTCCAAATGGCGGCGTCGTTGAGCACGCGAAATTTTTAGCAGCGACGCGAGGGAAAGTAAATGGCGGTGACGAAGCCAGGAAAACGGCTAAAATTGCGGGCGCAAGCTTGAAACCGCCAGAAAAAGCGCGCTGATTTATTTTTCGCAAATTTCCCGCGCGTTGATTTGCGTCAAATCTTCCACCGTCCAATCGGGTTGGTGATTTTTTAGTTCGTCCAATTTTGCGCCGCCGGTCGCCACCGCCAGAACTTTTGCGCCAATAAATTTTCCACAGCGGATGTCAAAGGGCGTGTCGCCGATCACGACAATTTCCTGCGGCTGCAAATTTTTTCCGAGCACGCGGCGTCCGCGTTCGAGCGCGGCGCGGGCGATGTGATCGCGTTCTTCATGGTCGTCGGCAAACGCGCCGAAATGAAAATGTTCCCAAAGGTCGTAGCGGCGCAATTTGAGTTCCGCGCCGAGCTTGATGTTGCCGGTGAGCAAACCGAGTGTCGGCGGATTCGGCAATGTCTGCAAATCGCGGATGAATTCAAAGACGCCCTCGCACGCATTGCCGCGACTGTACGCGAGGATGTGATCGAGCCAGAAAACGTAGCGGGCAAAAAATCGCTCAAAATGTTCCGGCGATTCGTCGAGGCCGTGGATTTTGAAAAATTCGCGGACGAGGCTGACGTCGGTGCGCCCGGCGAATTTCATTTTTTCCGAGCCGTGATGCAGATTGAACTCGGTCGCAAAGGTTTTGGCAAAGGCGTGCGTTCCGGCGTGGCCGGTGTGAACGAGCGTGCCGTCAATGTCGAAGAGAACGAGCCGAATCATGGCCGCACATTTTAGCAAAGAAAAAATTTCGGGCTAGAATTTAAGCGCAAGACGAAATTATTTTAACTTCAAATTTCTCAAAACTTCATGGCGCGCGATGGATGCGGAAAAAATTTATCGGGCCGCCAAAGTTGTTGGTCGTGAAAGTGAAACTGGCATCGGTGGTCGTGGTCATAATGTTCGTGGCAAAAGGCGTCCACGAAAATAAATCGGCGGAAGTTTCGACGTTGTAATTGCGATTATTTTGCGATTCCCATGCGAGCGTGAGATTTTGATTGGTTCGCGCGAGGGACAGGATTTTGAACGGCGTGTCGAACGGATTTTTGAAAACCATGAGGACGGGCAAATGATCGGAGGCGATTTTATCGTCGTTGCCGTTCAAATTCGGCGGCGGCGGATTCAGCAAATCGGTGCGGAAAACTTCGCTGGCCGCGAGGTTGGAAAATAAAAGCGGGCAGGGCAAAATGTAATCGAAGCGCGTGTCGAGCGAGCCTTGAATGGATTCGGTCAAATCGGTGCGCGTGGTGGGATTGATGGGAATGGTCATTTGCAATCCGGTCGCGGGCGCGGTCAGGCGTTGCAGCGGATGGCCGCTCGTGTAATCGCCGGTCTCGGGGAAAAAAGCGTCCTCATTCATGTCACCGTCCAAAATGTAAGGATGCGCCGCATTTGTGGAGGTCAGAAAAGTTGCGACAAAATAATTTGAAACCGCCGAGGCTTCCGCCGCGCGTTTGGCAGCATCATCCGGCGGGTCATCCGTCGTAGATTTCAAGTGCGCGACAAAAACGTGCAACGGCAGCGGCCAGTTCGGCACGGCAATCTGCGCTTCAAACAAATCGCGGGTAAAATTATCCGCGTTCTGGCTCGACCGGTTGGTGTAACCGAACGGATTCAAATTGGCCGTGTGCAAATGGCTGGCCGAACGTGTGATCGGAAACCGGCTGGCGATGACGTTTTGAATGAACGTGTCGCCAAAAGAATTTGTCGCCAGAAAATAGCCGGGCAAAAAGGCTGTCATCCAATTGGCCATTTGCGCGAGGCCGTTGGTCGTGGGAATTTCGTTGAACGTGACGATGTCAGGATTGAGATAAATCAATTCGCGGCCGATGGCCTGGACTTGCGGCGCGTTCGTCGTCCAATCAGTCGCGCCATTGCCTTCGACATTATATTGCAAAATCCGAATCTCGCCGTTCGTCGCCTCGAATGAAACGGGCGCGACGAAAAGCATCACCGGGCTGCTCGTGATTGCGCCGGCGACATTCGTAATCGTCACGGAATAATTTCCCGCCTGATGGGTCGTCAAATTATTCAAAGCCAAAGTCGAACTGTTCGCGCCGATTAAATTGGTTCCATCAAGTTGCCATTGAAAAGCGGGCATCGGATTTCCGTCAGCCGTCACGCTAAAAATCGCGAATCCGCCTTCGCCCGCAGCTTCATTTTGTGGCCGGGTTAAAATTGTGGGCGCATTTGTGGACGGACTCGTGGCTTGAAAACTGACCGTCAAATCGTCAACGGCCATGCCCGCATCGCTGCCGTTATCATCTGTATCTCGCCAGCGCAAAAAAATTTCCTGTCCCGGTTGAACGACCGCCCCCCTTAAAACCACACCGTCAAAAATTTGCCGGTTGGTCGCCGCGTTGCCGTCCAAAACCAGGCTGCTGTTCGTATTGACAACCGGCGAATTGAAATTCAGCGCGTTGAAAGTTGTCCAGGTTTTGGAATTGACCGCGTCGGCATCCGTCAATGGAGCGTTCGCGAGCTGATATGAAAACGTGAGAACGTTTGTCACGGCACCGGAGCCGTTGGCGGCGCGCCATTCTTCGCCCGCGTAAGAAATGGTGATGTTCGTTTGCGCGAAAGTCGTGTCATTGGTGAAGCGGACTCCGTAAGCGTAATCCAGGCCGGAGGTGGCGACCGATCCGAGAGCGCGATCCCCTGCCGTATTCACGCCGTTCGTTCCAAAACTGTAAAGGCTGCCAATCGAACCCGTGCCGGCGTTGGCGACGTAAGTCACAGCGTTCGTCGCGCCTTTGGCTGCATACCAGCCCGGCAAAGTAAAATTATTCGTCCAATTATGCGTGCCGCTGGCGGCCAGCGAATCAAAATTTTGCGAATACGTTCCGCCGCTCATCAAAATCTGCGCCGAACTTAAGCCAGCCGATAGAATAAAAACGAAAGTCAAAACGATTGGGACTTTTTTGAAAGATCGAACGGCAAAAAGTGACATAAAAAATTACAACTTGAGAAGACCGCAGACAAAATAGCACTGTTCATCGTTTTTGATGGTAACTATTTTGCGAATATTTTTGCCGGGCCAATGCTTGCGCGCGCGCCCAGAAATTTTCGTCCGGCGAAAATTCCTGCCAGTTAACTTCAAATTTTTCGTGCGCGATTTCAAGCATCGCTTTTTCCCAATCGCTGCGCGCCATTGAAATTGGCGGCGGCTGAATTGAACCTTGAATCAACAATCCCAATTTATTTCTGCGTTGCGCCGCGCCCGCGATTTTTTTTCCGCGCCAAAGCAAATCCGATTTTTCATGGCCGACAAAACACGCGCTGCCGATTGCCAATGGCCGATGGTCGATTGCCGATTTTTTTTCGGGCGCCAGTTCCGTTTCAACTTTCAATTTTGCAAACGCATCGCGGATCCATTCGTGGATGCGGCGATAACTTTCAACCGCCGCCAGCGAATGCCATTCGTGATTTGGCGGCGCGGCAAAACTGTAAGTCCAGTCCGCGTCGTGCGGCACAATGCCGCCCGCAGTCGGACGCCGGATGAGCGGACGCAAATGCGTCGCGCGCTCAACCTCGGAAAATTTTTGGAAATAACCAAACGTCGCCGCCGGTTGTGTCCAGCCGTAAAAACGCAAAACAGGTTTTCCAATTTCCGAAATTTTTTCCAGCAGCATTTCGTCCAATGCCATGTTGAACGCGGCGTTGCCTTTGCCGGAATTGAGAAAAAGCCAACTCATTCAGCCACAGATTTACACAGATTTACACAGATGGAAAATTTATCTGCGCCAATCGGCGAAATCTGCGGACGCTTTATCTGTGTTTCATCTGTGTCCATCTGTGGCTAAAGTTTCTTTCACTCCGATTCGCGGACACAGTTTCAGCACTTCGCAATGCGCGCAATCCGGCTTGCGCGCGAAGCAGCGGCGGCGTCCGTGCCAGATCAGCAAATGACTGAACAGCGTCCACTTTTTTTGCGGAACAAGTTCCATCAAATCTTTTTCAATTTTTTCCGGCGATTTTTGCGGTGTTAAACCCAGCCGAAACGAAAGTCGCGCGACGTGCGTGTCCACGACGACGCCGACGTTGATGCCAAACGCATTTCCCAAAACGACGTTCGCCGTTTTGCGTCCAACGCCGCCAAGCTCAATCAATTCTCCCATCGTCTGCGGAACTTTGCCGCCGTATTTTTCCGCGATGTCGCGGCAAGCCGCTTTGAGGTTGCGCGCTTTATTTTTGTAAAATCCCGTCGAGCGAATGTCGTTTTCCACTTCGGAGATTTCTGCGTTCGCAAAATTTTCTGGCGTGCGATATTTTTTGAACAATTTTTCCGTGACGAGGTTGACGCGCTTGTCGGTGCATTGCGCGGAAAGGATCGTGGCGACCAAAAGCTCCAGCGGCGTTTCGTGAACCAATTCGCAATGCGCGTTCGGATGAGTTTTCTCCAGGCCGGCGATGATTTTTTTCAGCCGCGCGGTTTTGGTTGGGAGCGATTCTCGGAACATTTCTCCGGCAAGGTTAACCACCGGGACATCAAGGCACGAAGAAAAACTTTGTGACTTGGTGGTTAGCAACGGAGTTACGGAAGAAAATAGCCCGCGGTGAAACCGTGGGTTTAATCGTTCGCATAATTTAAGTTCCGGCAGGAGCGACAGAAATTTGTCGAAGGAAAAATTCTTTCGCCCCATCCGGGGCTTGTGTCATTGAACGATCTTTTCCCACAGCTTACGCTGTGGGCTACTTTCTATCGCGCCTCCGGCGCTGAATGGATGCGAGGCTTTCGCGCGGCTCGCGGGCACGCGACTTGGCCAGCAGCGCGTCGTGGGAATCTTCCCAAAGTTTTTCATGCTTTCGCAAGTCAATCACGGCTGCCGTTTTTTTACCGCGCTCATCCACCATGAAAGTGATTCCGCTTCATGAAAATAATCTGGCAGAAAATCTTCCGACAAAGATAAAGATGTCATGCCGACGGCATGGAATAAAGTTCCACGCCATTTTCCGCCAGTCGTTTTTGGATTTCTGCGACGTGCGCGCGGTCGCGGGTTTCCACCGTGCATAACACATGAACTCGCGAAAGGTCAGGTCCGGCAAAAGTCCGGTTGTGAACGATTTCCGTCACGTTCGCTCCAGCATCGGCCAACACGCCAGACAAATGTGCCAAGCTGCCGGGACGATCATTCAATAAAACATCAAAACGATAAATGCGTCCGTCTGCCGCCAATCCGCGTTCGATCACGCGGCTGTGCGCCAGCGGATCAATGTTTCCGCCCGTCAGCAATAACACGACTTTGCGACCAGCGAGTTCCGGCAATTGTCCGCTCAACATCGCGGCCAATCCCGCCGCGCCCGCGCCTTCGATGATGCACCTTTCCAGTTCGGCCAATCGCAGCATCGCCAGCGCGAGCCATTCTTCCTGAACTTGAACCATTTTGTGAACCAATGGCCGCGCGATGGCGAGCGTGTGTCGTCCGGCTTCGGCCACGGCCAATCCGTCCGCAAGCGTATATTTTGTAGCGACACGAATTGGTATTTCCGCCGCCAAGCCTGCCGCGAAACACGCGGCGTTTGCAGGTTCAACGCCGATGATTTGCAAATCCGGTTTGAGCGCGTGAAAAACCGTTGCCACGCCTGCCAACAATCCGCCGCCGCCGACCGGCACAACGACCGCTTCGACGTCGGGAACCTGTTCGAGAATTTCAAATGCCAGCGTTCCCTGTCCGGCGATGACGCGCGGATCGTCGAATGGATGAACGTAAGTTAATTTTTTTTCTTCGGCCAAACGATTGGCTTCGCTGCGTGCGTCGTCAAACGTGTCTCCGTAAAGAATCACCGTCGCGCCAAGTTGACGGCAACGCGCGACTTTCACGAGCGGCGCAAAACGCGGCATCACGACCGTCACTGGAATTTCAAGCAATTGTCCATGCCGCGCCAAACCCAACGCATGATTTCCCGCCGACGCGGCGATGACTCCCGCACGCGAGTGTTCCGGCGTCAGTTGCGCCAGCGCGTTGCGCGCGCCGCGTTCCTTGAAACTGCCGGTGCGTTGCAAAAATTCCTGTTTGCAGAAAATGCGCGCGCCGGTCAATTCGCTCAACGCGGCGGATTCCTCGCATGGCGTGTAACGAATCGCGCCGTTCAAGCGAGAACGCGCCGCGACGATTTCTGAAAGCGGAACCATGATCTTGGATTGATTTTTCATAAATGATTTAGGCAACAAAAAAGCCCCGAGCGGAACTCGAGGCTTTGGTGAAAATCGCGTGCTATTGGCAAAAGTCATCCAAGCCCCGAATCGGGGCTGATAATAATCGCGATGATTATATTGGATGACGCAAAGTTAAACATTGCGAGGTTTAACTATATTAGAAATTGATGCGTGTCAAGTTGCGGCGCCGCAATTCTTAAACCAATTGCGGCTCTTCAATTTCTTTCGGCGGTTTGGCCAGCGGCGTGCCATCGGCGGCTTCGGGATATTCAAAAATTTTGCCTTCGTAATTGCGGATGAGCACGCGACCCGCGTTGCGGCACAAAACATATTCGGGCGCGACCGGCACTTTGCCGCCGCCGCCGGGCGCGTCAATGACATAAGTCGGCACGGCGTAACCGGTCGTGTGGCCGCGCAATTTTTCCATGATCTCCAAACCGCGCTTGACGCTCGTGCGCAAATGCGCGGAGCCGGAAATCAAATCGCATTGATAAATGTAATACGGCTTCACGCGGCACATCAAAAGTTTTTGCACGAGCGCTTTCATCACGTCGGCATCGTCGTTGACGTGCTTGAGCAAGACACTTTGATTGCCGAGCGGAATGCCGGCATCGGCCAGACGACCGAGCGCATCACGAACTTCCGTGGTCAATTCGCGCGGATGATTCGTGTGAACGCTGATGAACAGCGGATGAAAATTTTTCAGCATCGCGCACAGTTCGGGCGTGATGCGTTGCGGCAGAAAAATCGGAATGCGCGTGCCGATGCGCAAAAATTCCACGTGCGGAATCGCGCGCAGGCGGCTCAACAAATTTTCCAGTTTTTCATCGCTCAACAACAGCGGATCGCCGCCGCTCAAAAGCACGTCGCGGATTTCGGGATGTTGCGCGATGTATTCGATTTGCCGGTCAAATTCGGGATGAAAATCGTAGCCGCTGGCGTTGCTCACGAGCCGTGAGCGCGTGCAGTAACGGCAATAACTCGCGCAACGATCCGTCACCAAAAATAAAACGCGGTCGGGATAGCGATGCACCAAGCCGGGCACGGGCGAATGCGAATCTTCGCCGCACGGATCGCTCATTTCCCAGGATGCGGTTTTTGTCTCGGCAATTTTCGGAATGACTTGCAAGCGAATCGGACAATTTTCGTCCGCCGGGTCAATCAGATTGAAAAAATAGGGCGTGATGGCGAGCGCGAGTTTGGTGTTCGCGAGTTTTGCGCCGGCAAATTCTTCCGGCGTGAGCGTGGGCAAAAAATTTTGCAATTGCTCGGCGTTCGTGATGCGATGTTTGAGTTGCCAGTGCCAGTCGTTCCAGTCTTTTTCCGAAACGTCGCGCCAGAAACCGCGGCCGGCGGAATGGAATTCTTTCAAGGATTGAAATCGAGGGGCTGGCGGCGGCTCCTTGCCGCTCGCAGAAAAATTGTCAGTCTGCATTTTCTTTCACTATAAAATTGAATCGCGTTCTGTCAAGTTGGCCGCCGTGATCAGCTCAAAATTTGATCGGTGTCAGGCTGGGCTGCGCGGATTTGTCCGGTTTAACGGTGGCTTCAAGGGTTCGCCGCCGCGCATCCAATTGATTTAATTTTTTTATCGTGTCGCGCGTGTTTATTTGCGCCAAGTTTGGCTGGGGATGTTTATTCACCACATAAGTCCGGGTCGTGTTCTGATTTTCTCCCAGATATTTTTCAAGGGCGCGCCGATAAGCATCGGTCAAAACGGCGAGCGGCGAAGCCATCTGAAACCCGGCCAGTTCGAGATCGCGCAGTTTGGTTTGAAGAATCGCGGCCTGCCGGTCCGAATCAAAATTGCGGATCACCGTTTGCAATGAAATTTCCGCATGAACGGGAAGCGCATTGGACGACAGGCGCATTTCGACGGGCACGCTCAAAATTTGATCGAGCTTTTCGCGGCTCGCCGCCAAAGTCCAGCGCGGGCCGTGGTCGCGCGAAACAAAATCCACGACTTGCAGCGCCCACCATTTTTCCACGTCCAAGGCGCGCGAAAATTTTTCTTGAAAGGCGATTTGAAACGCCGTCTGCCAATTGTAATAGCGCGGCAGCGTTTGAAGCAGGGCGCGAAGTTTTGCCGGTCCATTTTTCAAGGCCAGCAATCGCGCGACGAAAACTTGCGCGCTGGCGCGATAGACGCCGCCGTCCGCTCCGGAAAGTTGCGCGCCGGTCGGCCAGCTCAACCGCTCAAAAGTCAGCGCGGGAAAAATTTTCAGGACGCGCCGCGCATCGGCGAGCGGATCAAGGCCGCGTTCAGTCAAGTCAAGCCGCCCCATCGGCAGGCCATTCACGGTTTTTGCCGGCGACGACAAAATAATTTCCGATGAATCCGCCGCCAGCAATTGTTGAGCTAAACCGTCGGTGAGCCAATCGGGAATTTCCGCCGGGCGCGCGCCGGCCTGGCGATTGGCAAATTCGAGCAGCAGGACGCTGGTCAAGGCGCGGACATAACGTGTTCGTGTCAAAACGTCGGGCAACCGGACGAGATAATCCCAGCCGCCGGCGGACGGTTTGGAAATAATCACGACATCTTCATCCAGCGCTCGCGCCGGATGCAACGCGAGAAAAATCTGGCCGCGCCACGGCATGGAAGGATTGATGGCGAATTGCTCCCAAAGCGATTTTTTAAGCCGCTCGACCGAGACGGCCAGCAACGCCGGCTCCAGCCGGATATAATCGGCATTCGTGGCCACCACTGGAGAATTTGCGAACGGCGAATTTTCGCTGGAGCCGGTGATGATGAACTGGCCGGAAAGGCTGCGCACATTTTGTTCCGGCGCGAAAAATTGGGCAGAGGCGTTCGTGAAAAAAACTGTCGCGCAAAGGACGATGGCCGCAGCGTTGAATCGCGAAACCGCTGAACTGTTGAAACCATTCAACCAACGAACGATCAGGCGGTGGAGCAAACCGCTCATTTTTTTTCCGCTTTGGCGGCGGGTTTTGCCGGCGCCGGTTTTGTTTCCGTCTTGCCCGCAGGACTTTCAGTTTTCGCCGGCGCGGAATTTTTTTTGGCGGCGTCCGTGTAATTTTTGCTGCGATAATCGGTGATGTAAAAGCCGCTGCCTTTGAAGAGCAGCCCTGCGCCTGCGCCGATTTTTTTCTTCACGCGCCCGCGTCCCCATTTTTTTTGCGCGCAAAATTCCTGCGGACAAATTTTCAACGTCGGCGCAGACATGGAGCGGGACATTTCAAATTCATGCCCGCACTTTTCGCAAATATATTCGTAGGTCGGCATGAAAAAAATTGCGGGAACTTCTCCGCGAACGTTTCGTCAATGCGCCGGCGAATTGGTCGCGGGCGGAATAACGTGAACGGATCCGTCCGAACCGACCTCGACGTTCAAATCATACGGCGAAGAACTGGTCGAGGCATTGGCGGGAACCGGCGCGTGCTGCACCAAAAGTTCGGCGCCTTTTACCGGCGTGCTGGGATTATACCCGGCGTTCATCCATTCCAGCCGCCGCGCTTCAAACAATTCATCGCGCAATTTTTTGACTTGCGCGCGAACGGCTTGCAGGTTGTTGAACTGGCGTTCCAATTCCGCTTTTTGCGCCATCTGTTTTTGCAATTCCTCGGCCAGCAGCGCATTGTTGGTTTGGGAAGAAGAAAGTTGCTGCATCGTCGCGGCGATTTGCGAATCCAGTTGCGCGATGCTGTTGGTCAACCTGGCCGCGCGGTCGTCCAACGCCTGATTTTGCGCCTCCAAATCGTTGATGCGATTGTTCAAGTTGGAGATTTCGTCCTGCGCGGTTTGCAGCGCCACTTTTGCCTGCGTGAGCGCGCCGGAAGATTCGGCAAGATTATTGGAAACGGTCACCAAAATTTGCCGGTTGGCGGCCAGGTCGTTGGTCAGCATCAAATTGACCTGGCGCAAATCGTCCAGATTCACATTGGCGCTGGACAGTTCGTTGGAAAATTGAAGGATGGTGTCGCTGTTTTTTTTTACCTGGTCATCCACCGTTTTCTTCGTCGCAATCAAGGCAATGGCCAGGCCGACGCAAAATGCGGCGAGGATCACGATGCCAACTTTGAGTTTCATAAACTTCCGCAGGCCGCTGCCCGCATATTTTGAAAAATTGGCATCAGTCGTTGGTGTCGGAATCGCTGTCGGCATTTGTCGCCGCCGACATGGCCGCCGCTTCCGCAGCGTCGCTGGCGGCTTTCAAGTTCGCGTCCACGATCTGGACGTCCGCCGTTTTTTTCAATTTGGCCAGATAGGCCGGCGCCAATTTTTCAGTTTTTTGCTGCAGCAAAAAGTCTTTGATTTTGTCGGCAACCGTCATGTCGGTCATCGGCACCTTGTCGGTCAACGCCAGTTTTTTGGCCGGAGTTTTGTCGAGCAATTGAACGATGTCATAACCCATTCCCATCGTGACCACGTCGCTGATTTGGTTGGTGTTCAATGAAAATGCCGCGGCACTCAGTTCCGGCGGAATGCCTTGGGCGTCGCGCGGAAATTCGGGCAATTCGCCGCCATTTTCTTTGGAGCTGGAATCTTCGGAATACTGTTTGGCGAGCGTGGCAAAATCTTCGCCCGCCTTGATGCGTTTAAGCAAGTCCGTGATCTGTTTGTGCTTGGCGGCGACTTCATCGGCAGACAATGGCGCGTGCGTGACCGGGTCTATCGTCAAAAGCAAAATGTGGCGGACATGCGCCATTTCCGGTTCTTCAAAATCCGCCGAATGCGTGTTGTAAAAATTCGTGACCTCGGCGCCCGTCACGGTCACTCCCAATTCGCGGGTCAGGGTTGAAGTGGCCGTGGCTTCCTGTGAAACTTTGGCGCGCAATTCCTCCGGCGTCATGCCGACCGCCTGGAGCTGGTGAATGAAATTTTCCGGCGAACCGGCGCGTTTTTGCAGCAAGGTGATTTGCTCATCGGCTTTCTTTTGACCTTCGGCGCGATCAGCGGCAGTCGCCTTTTGCAGCAAAAGTTGGATTTGAATCAGGCGATTAAGCATTTGAGCTTTGATGCCGGTCATTTGCTCCGGCGAAATCGTTTGGTTGTGCGCGGCGGCGGCGGAAGTGATGCCCGTGACTACTTGATCCAATTCGCTTTGCTTGATGGAAAAGCCATTGCCCTTCGCGATCACCGGGTCGCCGAACAATGCGGTCATCGCCGCGTCGGGATTTGCATTGGTGTCCGGCGTCATGTCGGCAGTCGTCGCGTTCGCAGTTGGCGAGGCGATCAAATATGCGGCCAGCGCGGCGGCAAAAAATAGTTTCAATTTGGTTTTCATGTTTTCTTTGGATGGATTTCGTTGCAATCGGTTCAATAATTATAGCTTTACCACTTTTACGTTGCTGATGTCAGCGTCTTTTTGAAGTTCTTCAAGGAGCGCGGGCGAAGGAGCGCTGTCCAGCGTCAAAACCGTGAGCGCGCTGCCGCCCGCAATGTCGCGCCCCAAACTCATGCTGGCGATGTTGATGTGATGCTTGCCCAAAAGCGTGCCAAGCTGGCCGACAATACCGGGACGATCTTTGTTGTTCAAAAATAAAAGCGTGCCGCTGACGGGAATTTCCACGGACGAACTGAACAAGCGCACGATGCGCGGATTGTTCGGCGAGCCGAAAAATGTTCCGCCCGCCGAAATCAATTTTTTCCCGTCGGCAAAAAGCTGCACATGAACCCATTCGTTGAACGTGACCGGCTCGTCCGATTTTTTTTCTTCAACCGTGATGCCGATGCTTTGCGCGACGGTGCGAACGTTCACGTTGTTCAAATCTTTCAAATTCCGGCTCGCCAAAAATCCTTGAAGAACCGCGCGCGTCACCGGATCAATATTCGGCAACAGCCGCGCATTGCCGCCGTAAGTGATGTAGATGCGGTCTGCATTTTCCGGCGAAAGTTGTGCGAGCAATTTTCCGAGCGCTTCGCCCAGCGGCAAATATGGTTTGACCTGCTCGTAAGTTTTCGCGTCGAGATACGGCAGATTCACCGCGTTGCGAACTTCGCCCGTGAGCAAATAACCCGCAATGACTTCCGCGACTTCAATGCCGCATTTTTCCTGCGCTTCTTCCGTGCTCGCGCCGAGGTGCGGCGTGAGAATCAAATTCGGCTGCTTACGATACGGATGGTCGGCGGGCAACGGTTCCACTGCAAAAACGTCCAGCGCGGCTCCGGCAACTTTGCCCGATTCAAGAGCGGCAATCAGATCGTTTTCCAAAATAATTTCGCCGCGCGCGCAATTCACGATCTTCACGCCGGGCTTCATTTTCGCGAATGCGGCGGCGTTCAACATTTCTTTCGTCTCTTTCGTCACCGGCATGTGAACCGTGATGAAATCGGCTTCGCGATAAACATTGTCCACGCTCTCGGCAAATTCCGCGCCGATGGCTTTGGCGCGTTCTTCCGTCAAATACGGATCGTAGGCGATGACGCGCATTCCAAAGGCAATCGCGCGCTTGGCAACTTCCGTTCCAATCCGGCCCATGCCCAAAACGCCGAGCGTTTTTCCAGCGAGTTCGACGCCTTGAAAAAATTTTCGGTCCCATTTGCCGCCAACCATCGTCGCATGCGCCTGCGGCACTTTGCGCGCGAGCGAAAGAATCATGGCGAACGTCAGTTCCGCCGTCGTCACCGTGTTGCCGCCCGGCGTGTTCATCACCACCGTGCCGTGCTGCGTGGCGGCTTCGATGTCCACATTATCCACGCCAACGCCCGCGCGGCCGACGACGCGCAATTTCGGCGCGGCCTCGATGATTTTTTTGGTGACTTTCGTTTCAGAACGAACCACGAGCGCAACGGCGTCCGCGACAACGGGAATTAATTCCGCTTCCGGCAGACGTTTCGGCAAAACGACGACTTGAAATTCCGGGCGTTGCTGCAACAGCGCAATGCCCTTCGGCGAAATCGGATCACAAACGACAATTTTCATTTCAAAAAGGAGCGGGAGTGTAGGTCATGCGCGCGACGAGGTCAAATGGCGAATATGTAAAATTACTGTGCGTCCGGTGAAAATCCATTATCCTGCGCGGCGAAAATGAGCAACAAACTCCTATTGATTGACGATGAAGAAGACGTGCGGTATTCATTCCAGCGGATTTTTGATTCGCCGGAAATCGAATTCACCACCGCGTCCAGCGGCGAGGAGGGATTAAAAATTATTCCCAAGTTCAAGCCCGACCTCGTGCTCATGGACGTTCGCATGGGCGGCATGAACGGTTTGGAAACGCTCCGAAAAATTCGCGCCGCCAATCCCAAGCTGCTCGTCATCTTGATGACCGCCTACGGCACGACGCAGACGGCCATCGAGGCGATGAAGCTCGGCGCTTACGATTATTTGCTCAAGCCGTTTGACGCGGTGAAAATCAAGGAACTCGTCGGCAACGCGCTCAAGGCCGCGCGCGACATGAAACAAGTCGTCTCGTATCAGCCGCTGCTCGAATCCGAGGATTACGAACTCGGCATTGTCGGGCGCAGTCAGGCGATGCAACAGGTTTTCAAACTCATCGGGCAAGTCGCCGTGTCCAACGCCACCGCGCTCATCACCGGCGAAAGCGGCACGGGAAAAGAATTGGTTGCCCGCGCCATTTATCATCACAGTGACCGAAATCAACAGCCGTTCCTCGCCGTCAACTGCGCCGCGATTCCCGAGCAACTTCTGGAAAGCGAACTCTTCGGCCATGAAAAAGGCTCGTTCACCGGCGCGACGAACCAGCGCGTCGGAAAATTCGAGCAATGCAATAAAGGCACAATTTTCCTCGATGAGATCGGCGACATGACGCCCGCGACGCAGACAAAAATTCTGCGTGTTTTGCAAAGTGGAACTTTTGAGCGCGTCGGCGGAAATCAGCCGATCCAGGTGGATGTGCGCGTTATCGCCGCGACGAACAAGCCGCTCGAAGCCGCCGTCGCCGCGAAACAATTCCGCGAGGATTTGTTTTACCGCCTGAACGTCGTGCGGATTCCCATTCCGCCGTTGCGCGAACGTCCCAACGACATTCCGCTGCTCGTGAATTATTTTCTCGAAAAAAATGCGCGCGAACTGAAGCGCCCGCCGAAATCCGTCGCCGCCAGCGTCATCAAGACGCTCGAAAAATATCACTGGCCCGGCAACGTGCGCGAACTGGAGAACGCCATCCGCCGCGCGCACGTCATGGCCAAGAGCGACGCGATCCTGTTGAGCGATCTGCCGCCGGAAATTTCCGGTCAAAATAGTGGCACAGGCTTCCAGCCTGTTTCTTTGGACACGCAGAGAAGCTTGTCCCAGACTGATGCCGCCGCGCTCGCGCGGCAACTGTTTCAATGGGCCAAACGCGATCCGAAATTGAAAGTAATTCCCGCCGTCGAGCGCGAACTCGTGATCCAGGCGCTCAAGGAAACGAACGACAACCAGGTTCACGCCGCGAAACTGCTCGGCATCACGCGCGCGACGCTGCGCAAACGCATTGATAAATTCGGCATCCAGCGCGAGTTGAATGTGAAGTAAAAATTGAGCAGCAATTATGTTCAAGTTTTTCACCGGTTTGTCAGATTGGGATCAAGCGGAAGTTATATCTCTTGCAATAGCGCTTTTCGCCACAATTTTTGGGCTTCGGTTAAAACACAAAAAGACAATCATTGTGGATGAAAATGGTTTAATTCCTGTTGCTTTATTTTTTAGAAAAAAAGAAGTGGCATCTAAAAAGGCAAAATACGAATTCTTTTGGGACATAGTTCTGATATTAGGACTATTTTCTGCAATACCCGTCGCTTGGCATAGAATGTCGGTAATTGCGAAATTAAATAATGAAAACTTGCGGCTCCAACTTAAATTGCAACCAAGAACGGTTAGTATCGAACAAATAACAAATTTTGTGTATTTGACAGAAAAAATTACAAAAATTCCAATTAAGATTTGCCTTACACAAAATGGTGATACCCCAGAAACAGAAACATTTGCATTTCAAATTCGAGATATGCTGACAAAAGCTAACTTTGGAATAAATAGTGATGCAGGAATTTGGGACATTACGCGCGGAGAGCCCGACCTTTTTAGAAAAACAGAAAGACAAAAAGTGTGGCCAGATGTGCTTTTTGTTTTTTATAGCACCAACAATTGTAGCTCTCCACAACTTAATGATTTTGTCTTTGATGGAAATCTTTACCAAGAAACAAACAGTGCTGGTGCGGCCCGAACAGGTTTTACAGGTAAAAATTCAAATGTGATATACGCCATTTTAATGAATGAATTCATTACAAATGGCATAACTTCTCAATGGCTTCACAAAAATGAATTAGTAAAACCCGGCGAATGTGAAATTATTGTTCTTCCCAAAGATTATTGAGCATTTCCATACAATAATTTTCGCACCTCGTATTAAATGTGAAACAAATTAGTTTTGTTCCGACTCCGTCGTCACCGGCTCCGCGTCACCTTTCAATGCCGCCATCGCCGCGTGCCACGCCAGAATCGCGCACTTTACGCGCGCCGGATATTTGTGGACGCCCGCAAAAACTTTTAATTTTCCAACGTCACCCGAAACATTTCCGGTCATGACCATTTCGTGAACTTGTTCAAACATTTTTTCCACGTCCGTTTTCGTTTTGCCCTTCGCAAATTCCGTGAGCAGCGAAGCCGACGCCTTGGAGATGCAGCAACCCGAACCGGTAAAACTCGCGTCCGAAATTTTTTCGCCGTCGAGCGCGAGAAAAAGCTTCAATTGATCGCCGCAAATCGGATTGCGCCCCTGCGCGGAACAGCTCGCCTGCGGCATTTCGTGGAAATTGCGCGGCTGCTTGCAGTGGTCAAGGATGACCTGCTGATAAAGATCGTTGATGTCGTCGAACATGAATTAAAATTGACACGGATTTCACCGATTAACACAGACAAAATAATCCGTGAAAATTTGTGCAATCCGCGCCTAGTTTTTCTTTTCCAAATGATGATTCGCTTCGAGCCGGTCCCAAACCAATTTGTCCAACTCGTCGCGCACGGGGGCGCACTTCACGCGTTCCACGATTTCGCCGGCGAAAGCGTGAATCAACATCCGTCGCGCCGTTTCTTCGCCGATGCCGCGCGCGCGCAAATAAAAAATACTTTCGTTGTTCAACTGCCCGATGGTCGCGCCGTGCGTGCATTTCACATCGTCGGCGTAAATTTCCAATTGCGGTTTGGTGTCCGCCGTCGCGTCGTCGGAAAGCAAAAGATTTTTGTTTGTCTGTTTCGCGTCGGTTTTTTGCGCAATCGGATGAACGTAAATGCGCCCGTGAAAAACACCTTTCGATTTGTCGTCAAGAATGCCGTTGAAATATTCGTGACTTGCGCAATGCGGCTGCGCGTGCTCGACAATCATGTGATGATCGGCCAACTGTTCGCCACGCGTGAGATAAAGTCCGTTCAAAATACATTCGAGACCTTCGCCCGCGAGTTTCGCGCGGATGTTCGTGCGCGAAAGTTTTGCGCCGAGCGCGAAGGAATGAACGGTCACATTGCTGGCGCGGCCAAATTCTCCGGCAATCGTCGCAATGTGAAATGCCTTTGCAGACTCGTCCTGAAGTTTTATGTGTTCGATTGAAGCATTTTCGCCGGCAACAATTTCAGTCACCGCATTTGTGAAATAGGTTTCATCGCTCGCGCTCAAATAACTTTCGACGATGGTCGCTTTGCTGTTTGCCTCGGCGACAATTAAATTTCGCGGCTGAATCGTTTCGCCGGAATTTTTCGCGGACGAAATGTAAATCAGTTGAATCGGCTCGGCGATTTCCACGCCTTGCGGAATAAAAATAAACGCGCCGTCGGAAAAAAACGCCTGGTTCAGCGCAGCGAAAGTGTTGCTCGCCGTGTGCGCGTATTTGCCGAGATGTTTTTCGATAGTGGAACAGGCTTCCAGCCTGTTGACGGGCAGGATGCCCGTCCCACTACCGAGCGCGGCGGAAAGGTTTTCAATTTTCACGCCGCCGGAATTTGGTTTCAACGATGAAAGCTTCTCCGAAAAAAATCCATTCACGAACACGAGGCGGTTGCCGGGCAATTTTGCAAAGGCAGATTCATCAATCAATTTTGTCTCCGCGCCATTCGCAGAAACTTCTTTGGCCAATTGAAAATTCAGTTTGGCAATCGGCGCAACGTTCGTGAAACGCCAATCTTCATCATGCAACGTCGGAAAACCGAGTTCGGCGAAACTCGCGAGACCGGCCTTGCGCACGGGCGCGAGCCATTTCGGTTGCGCCGCCGATTCCACTTCCCCAAATTTTTTTACAATCGGTTCAACTGCGCTGTCAGAATTTTTTTGCGTCATAATCGTCTTTCTTCCAAGCAGTCATTTTCCCATGCAACCGAAGCGCGCGCAATTGAAAACCGCCGGATTGACACGGCCTTCGTCTGGCGTCCACATTCGTTCCGCTGAATGGACGATTTGATTTACATTTTTGCGAGCGGCGTCATCGCGCTATTGCAGGCGTTGCCGCTCATTTGCGTCGCGCGCCTCGGACGCGCGCTGGGCGGACTGGCTTATTGGCTGGACGCGCGGCATCGCAAAGTCGCGCTGGAAAATCTCGCGATGTGCTTCGGCCGTGAAAAATCGCCGGAAGAAATCCGCGCCATCGGGCGGGAAAATTTCAAGCGCATCGGCGAAACGTATTGTTGCGCCATCAAAACTTCCGCGATGAGTTTTGAACAATTGCTGCCGCACGCCGAATACATCGGCCTTGAACATTTGCTGCCGCCGCGCCGCGTCGTCAATGCCGGCGGGCACTTCGGCAATTTTGAACTTTACGCGCGCTTCAAAGACCTCGCACCCGGCTATCAATGCGCCGCGACCTATCGCGCGCTCAACAGTCCCGCGCTCAACCGGCTCATGGAAAAAATCCGCGACCGCTCCGGCTGCGTTTTTTTTGAGCGGCGAACCGAAGGCGCAAAACTCCGCGCGTTCATGCAACAATCAGCCAGCATCGTCAGCCTGCAAATTGATCAGCACGGCGGCAGAAAAGGTTTGCGCCTGTCGTTTCTCGGCCACGATTGCTCGACCAATCCGTCGCCCGCAATTTTCGCGTTGCGTTATCATTGCGAACTTTACGCCGCCGCCTGTTTTCGCGTCGGCCTGGCGAAATGGCGGCTTGAACTCGGCGAAAAAATTTCGACGCACGATGAAAACGGCCAGCCGCGTTCCGTTGAAGACATCATGCGCGACGTGTTGCGCGCGCAGGAAAATCATGTGCGCCGCGATCCCGCGAACTGGTTTTGGGTTCACAAACGCTGGAAAACGGAAACGGCGAAGATGGAAGATGGAGGATAGAAAATGGAAATCCATTCCCCATCTTCCATTTTCCACCCTCGTCGAATTTTGGTGCGAAGCACCAATTGGCTCGGCGACGCCGTGATGGCGACGCCTGCGCTGCTGCGACTGCGCGAAAAATTTCCCGACGCCCGCATCACAATTCTCACGCCGGAAAAATTGCGCGAGCTTTGGACAAATCATCCGGCGATTGATGAAACGATTTCCTTTGCGCCCAATGAAACAGTTTTTGCCATCGCAAAAAAAGTGCGCGCGGGGAAATTTGATTTGGCGCTCACGCTGCCAAATTCGCCGCGCTCGGCGATGGAAGTTTTTCTGGCGAAAATTCCGAATCGAATCGGCTATGCGCGTCCGTGGCGCAATTTTTTCCTGACGCAAACGGTTGCGCCGCGCGCTGAAGCCGTGAAAATGCAAAAATTGTCAGTCGCTGAAATCCAGCGCAGGATTGCCACAGAGACACAGAGCGCACAGAGGAAAAAATCAGGTGAACTCTGTGGCCTCTGTGACTCTGTGGCAAAACCGGAAACGTCGGCGCATCAAATCCACGAGTATTTGCATTTGACCGCTGCGCTCGGCGCAAATCCAGAACCGTTGCCGCCAAAATTATTTGTCGCGCCGGAAGAAGTTGAAGCCGCGAAGAAAAAATTTGGACTGGAAAAAATCACCCAGCCGATTTTTGGTTTGAATCCCGGCGCGGAATATGGCCCGGCCAAACGCTGGCCGGTCGAAAAATTTATTGCCGCCGCCAAAGAAATTCAGCAGCAAACGAATTGCATCTGGATTTTGTTCGGCGGGAAAAATGATTCCGAGATTGCAAACCGAATCGAATCGGCAATTCGCAATTCGCAATTCGTAATTCGTAATTTATGCGGCAAAACTTCTTTGCGCGAACTGATGTCGCTTTTGAAACTTTGCCGTGCGCTTTTGACCAACGACACCGGACCGATGCACGTTGCCGCCGCGCACGGCGTTCCGGTCGTGGCGATTTTTGGCAGCACGTCGCCAGAATTGACGGGGCCGGTTTCTTCCAACGGATTGCGTCATCAAATTTTGAAATCAAACGCGCCGTGTTCGCCGTGTTTTTTGCGCGAGTGCCCGATTGATTTCCGCTGCATGAACGGCATCGGCGTCGGACAAGTTGTCGAGGCTGTTTTGAAAACTATTTTAACCACGGATGGACCCGAATAAACACGGATTGAGACGAAAAAAATCATCCGTGTTAATCTGTGTCCATCCGTGGTTTTAATTAAACTTTGTGTCTTGGTGTCTTTGTGGTAAATCCGTTTTGTGGAAACGGTCACCCAACTCACGAACGAACTGGTCGCGTCGTATGCGCGGCTGGGCGGCATCAATCATTTGGACGGAAAAAATCTGCCGTCCAAACGCGCCGTCACCGCCATCACGATTGATTTATTGCGGCTGCTGTTTCCGGGTTATTTTGATGAAAAGCTGGTTCATTCATCGGAAATTAAGATGGAAACGGCGGCGCTGCTGGATTCGGTTCTGGGAAAATTGGAGGACGAAATCCGCAAAAGTCTTGAATATCATCCGCCGGAAAATCCGCCAAAAAATGAAATCACCAAAGCGGCGCACAGTTTGACCTTGGAATTTTTGAGCAAGCTGCCGGACATCCGTGAAATCTTGAAGACGGATGTGAGCGCGGCGTTCGATGGCGATCCGGCGGCGTTCAGCCGCGAGGAGATTTTGGTTTCGTATCCGTTCATCGAGGCGATTGCGGTGCAGCGGCTGGCGCATGAATTGTATTTGAAAGGGGTCATGCTGATTCCGCGCATCATGACGGAATGGGCGCATTGGCGGTCGGGCATGGAGATTCATCCGGGCGCGAAAATTGGCACGCATTTTTTTGTGGATCATTGCACGGGCACGGTCGTCGGCGAGACGGCGGTCATCGGCAATCATGTGAAGATGTATCACGGCGTGACGCTCGGCGCGAAATCCACGGCGGGCGGGCAGGCGTTGCGCGGCAAGAAGCGGCATCCGACGATTGAAGATCGCGTGACGATTTATCCCGGCGCGACGATTCTCGGCGGCGAAACGGTTATTGGCGCGGGCAGCACGATTGGCGGCAACGTGTTCATCATGGACAGTGTCGCGCCGAATTCGTTGGTCATTTATGACGGCCTGGATATGCGCGTGCTGAACAAGGCGGACAAAAAAACCGTGACGGATTTTCAGATTTGAAAATAATTCAACTCCATTGCGTTCTTAAAAAAAGCTGGCAAATTGGACAGTATGAAATTGACTGCTGTCATTTATCCTGATTCGGAAACGGACTGGCTCGTGGCCGAATGCCCTGAAATCGGCACCGCCAGCCAAGGCAAAACTGAAGCCGAGGCGATTGCCAATCTGCGCGAAGCCACGGAACTTTATCTCGAATCTTTTCCTCAAATTCTAAAAAAACAGGCTGCTGTTCGCAGCTTTGAATTGGCTCATGCCTAAATTACCGCTGGTTTCCGGCATGGAAGCCGTGAAAGCAATGAAACGACTGGGGTTTTTTATTGATCGTCAACGCGGCAGCCATGTGGTGATGAAAAAAATCATGCCCGAAGGCGAGCGCGGTTGCGTTATCCCGATGCACAAGGAAATTGCGATGGGCACATTACGAAGCGCGCTTAAAATGGCAGGTGTTTCACCGGAAGAATTTTCCAACGCCTTGTAGTTTCAATGCGTTCTGAACAAGTTGGCGGATCAGATTGAACAGGCAGCAAACTTTCCGACAGCATGGTTAATTCAGATTTCTTGCTGTCGCTTCTTGAGCCTCGCGATTAAAGCCGTGCTGCGCGCCTCCTCTTGCGCACGCTCCTCGATTGTAGCCGATGACAAGCTCCCAACTCCGGTTCTTGAGAAAAGCGGCTCGGGTTTGTAACGGTGATTGTTCGCCAAAACTTCCTCGAGGATGTCCTCGTCGGTCAGGTGCTCCAGCAAATCTGTCCGCAGTTTCATTATCCATATTTTAACCCGATTGCGGCAAATCGGCAACAGGGCAATTTTCCCCGGCTGTTTAATTTTTTACGGCACGGTGATCGAATATATGTGTCCGTCAATCGTCAGCGCGTAAAGTTCGCCCTCCAAATCTTCGGCAAAGCTCGTGATGTTTTTCGGTTGTTGCAGCAGTGTGCCGTGCGCGGTGACTTTTTTCGTCGCATCATCATAGCGCAATCCCCAAATCGTTCCGAGACTGTCGTCGGCATAAATATAAACGCCGGCGAGCGCCGGATATTTTTTCCCGCGATAAACATAACCGCCAATCACGCACAGACCGATGCTGTGATCGGGAAACATCGCCTCAGGCTGCAAATCCGGCCGATGGGGATATTCGATGATCGGATCAACATATTCGGCGCCGGGCGGGCCGGGTTTGAAATGGTGCATTCCTTCGCGAACGCTCCAGCCATAATCGCCGCCGTTAGTCACAATATCCACTTCTTCCCATAAATCCTGGCCGACATCGCCGACCCATAGATCGCCGGTTTTGCGATCAAAACTGTAACGCCACGGATTGCGCAGGCTGTAGGCGAAAATTTCTTTTCTTACCGAACTGTCGCCCCTTTCCCGCTCTTTCATAAACGGATTGTCGGCGGGAAATCCGTAAGGCAACTCGTGTGAGTGAAAGCTGCGGCCCACCACCGCGCGCGCGTTGACATCTATCCGCAACATCTTTGCCAGCAGGGTCGAACAATTTTGACCGCTGCCAAAGGGATCGCCGCCCAGCCCGCCGTCGCCGAGGCCGAGATAAAGATAACCGTCGGGACCAAAACAAAGTTCGCCGCCTTTGTGATTCCAAAATGGTTCCGGCACTTCCAACAAAATGCGTTCCGAACCCAGGTCCGCCTTGTCCGGGTCGCTTGCGGAAACTTTGAATTCACTGACGACGCTGCGATACGGATAATTTTGCGGCTGCGAATGCTGGCTGGCGGGATTTTCTTGCGTGTAATAAATATAAAACAGGCCGTTCGTTTTGAAGCCGGGATGAAACGCGAGGCTCAACAGACCGTCTTCGTTTTGAAAATACGGATGCCGGTCTTCGATGTTCAAAAACTCCTTCGCGCCGCTGCCGTCCGAACCTTTTTTCACGATGAGAATCTTTCCGGCCTGGCCGACGACAAAAAACCGCCCCGAACCGTCCGGCGCTTCGGACATCCAAACGGGCCGTTCGATCTGCAAATTCGGAAAGGCCGGTTGGAGTTCGATTTTAGGCAGCGGCCGGGCGGCGGCAAAGGTGGCGAGCAAACAAAAAATTTGCGCCAAAAGAAACGTGCGATTTTTCATGCGACTGAAATAAACTGAATTTGGAAAAAATGTAAAGCGCGGTTCGCGCCATTTTGAAATCGCGTCCGCCGCCCTTTGTGCTATTTTCGCTCATCCGAATTGAAATCGCTCGTCAACATCACCCGCCAACGCTCCGAACGGATTTTCCTCGTCGGCGTCGAACTCAAATCGCGCCAGCGCGCGGAACTCGAAGATTCACTCGCCGAACTGGCCGAACTCTCCGCGACCGCCGGCGGCGAAGTGGTTGAAACCGGCATTCAAAAATTGGAATCGCTCCACGCCGCCACGTTCATTGGCAAAGGCAAGGCCGAGGAATTTTCAAAATTCTGCAAGGCGAACAAAGTGGACACCGTGATTTTCGACGACGAACTTTCGCCCGCGCAAAGCCGCAACCTCGAAAAAATTTTCGAGTGCAAAATTTTAGATCGCACCGCGCTCATCCTTGACATCTTCGCGCAACGCGCGCGCACGCGCGAAGGCAAGATGCAAATTGAGTTGGCGCAGTTGCAACATTTGCTGCCGCGCCTCACAAAATTTTGGGGACACTTATCGCGGCAAGCCGGCGGCATCGGCATGCGCGGCGGCGAAGGGGAATCGCAATTGGAAGCCGACCGCCGCAAAGTTTCCGAACGCATTGACAAAATCCAGCGTGACCTCGAAGCCGTGCGCCGCCAGCGCGCCACCCAACGCGCCGGACGCCAGCGCAGCCATTGGCCGCTCGCCTCGATTGTCGGTTATACCAACGCGGGAAAATCCACATTGCTCAACGCGCTCACCGGCGCGGACGTTTTGGCCAAAGACATTTTATTTGCCACGCTCGACCCGACGACACGGCGTTTGAAATTTCCGACGAACCAAAATGTTCTGCTGACGGACACGGTCGGCTTCATCAAAAAATTGCCGCACGGTTTGGTCGAGGCGTTCAAGGCGACGCTCGAAGAAGTGGTGCAGGCCGATTTACTCTTGCACGTCGTTGACATCAGTCATCCGCAGGCCGAAGAACAAATTGCCGCCGTGAATTCTGTCTTGAACGAAATCGGTGCGGGCGAAAAACCGACGATCATGGTTTTCAATAAAATGGACAAACTCAATGGCAGCGGCGCATTGAATCAATTGCAGGAAAAATTTCCGAACGCGGTGGGAATTTCCGCGAAGACCGGCGAAGGCGTTTCAACTTTACTGTCAGAACTTGGGACGCAATTGCGCCCAACGCGGGAATTTGTGGAATTAAAAATTCCGCACGAACAATCTGCCGTCATCGCGCGTTTGCACCAAGTGGGACAAGTGATTGAGCGGCGTTACCACGGCAAGACCGCGAGATTCAAGGCGCGCATCCCGCCGCATCACCACGCCGAATTCGCGCCTTACCTCGTGAGCGAGAAATAATTTTAAGGACTCTTCGGCGGAGTTTGCGGTGGCGGAGTTTTTCCACGTTTCGCATCGCGCTCAATGTGGCTTGCAGTGAACCATGCCGCCATTTTATCGGGGTTGCTGGCGTATTTGTTGTGCATGATTGCGTCCAACGTCGTCATAGCCTTCATTCCCTGCGCGATTAACTGGCCGATGGTCGCCGTGTTGCCGACGCCCGTTTCACGATTGCTTTCCTGTTGGTTTTGCGCGGTCGTCACCGCCGTGCGGTCAGTTTGTAAAGCCGTGACAAAATTTGCATCCATTTCGTGCGCGACAAATTTTGCGGCCAGCGCGGGTTGCGCTGTGAATTGCTGTAAAAATTTATCCGCCGTGGTCAGCAATGCCCCTTCATTTCCGTTTGCAGGCGGACGAAAGCTGTCGCCAAAGCCCGGTTCAGTTAGCGCGATGGCGGCGGCGGTGCGGGTGATGTTTTGGATGTCCAGCCGGAGGCGTCCAGCAAAGTTTCCTTGCTGGTGTTCCGACCCGGCTTCTGCCCTGCTTTGGCGCTGTCCAAGCTGGTGAGGGTCTGGCTGATGATGGTGAAGTTTGTTTGCGCCGTGCTGCCTGCGGCAAAATCCGCCGCGTTATCCTGCCCGAATGTTTTGGCGCGCTGAAATGCGTCATATCTGCGAGTTTCTCGGCTATCCATATTGAGTCCTTTTCTATTTTGGTTTGTTTGTTTTGGTTTCCCGAAAGTCAAAATTTCTCGTGCGGCAAGGGCAAACTCCGCGTCAAGCTGCCAACATCGCGGCCAAGTATTCTGGCAATAGCACACATTTTTTTTAAGGACGGATTGCGCTGCCCTCTCTCCACTCCGCCGATATAACTTGGATCTGTATTCGACTTCAATGCGAGGTCTTCTTGGGACAATCCTTTGACCCTGCGCGCTTCTCGAATCCTATGACCTAGCAATTGCATCGAAGTTAGCTTTTTCAACCATTGCAGGCTCTTCTATAAATGGATTTTCCGTCCAGTGACTATATTCACGATTTTTTCCTTGTATTATGAAGCCATATCTTGTAAAAATACCATTCAAGGGTGACCTTCAGGCGTTTCGAGGCCGCCGGTTAAAAAAGCAAAATCTATGAAAACATCCATTAAACTTGTCTTAATTGTAGCCTTATTCGTTTCGTCTTTTTCGTCCCAAGCCATCACCAACACGGTCATTGCGTTTCGGGAACGAACATTGTCCTTTCGTGGCCGAGCTTCGGTTATGAAAGCTATCTCATTCAATATCGCCAGACGCTCAATTCGACCGATTCATGGTCGGCCCTGACCAATGCTTATCCGGCGAACAGCACGAACCGGACAACCTTTACGATTTCAGCCAACCCGCCAACCGGCAGTTTTTATGCAACAAATACCGGCGATGGTTCGATTGATCCCAATGACACGAACACGACTTCCTTTGACGGCACCAATACGCTGCAACCGGGCACCGGCTTTTTCCGCGTGTTTCATATTCCAGACTGGCTTGTCAGTTTTTCGGGCTACACTTTCGATGGCCCGACTTTTATCCCGGTGGATTTTTCCGCGCCGGACGCCGATACAAACTATATTGACAATGTCACGGTGCTGATCAATGGCCAGCCCACGGATTACGCGACCTTTATTCCTGACACCATTGACGGAACGACTTATTGGGGAATGGGAGTTTACTTTGACCGGTTTGCCAATGGAACCAACACCATTCAATTGATCACGACCGTGCGGGAATCCGACACGTTGAATGACCAGACGCCTTACATGGTTTTCTCCAATGCGCCGCAAACCATTGTCATCGGAAATTTTGTGACTTACACCAATTGGGACGATTTGATTTGGAACAACACCAACTATACTTTCCGGGCGCAAAGCAGCGCCACGAACGTGGATTGGGAAATTGACATTTACGATATTTATGGCGACTTCGTGAATTCTCAAACCGGCCACTCCGACGATGGCAATATTTCCTGGACGTGGGATTTGACGGATTATACCGGCGCTTCGCGCGCGGACTCCGATTCTGATCCGGTTTTTTATCCTTACATTACCATCACTGAAAATTCAGAAAGCTTGGTTCAATTAGGCAGCGTTCATCCCGATGCTGGTGGTGGCAGCGCCACAATGCCGCCCGCCGCCGCGTCCTTCCCCAGCGCCGGTGGATGGATTATTGCCTATATGGACAATTTTTTTATTGACGCTGGACAAAGCGGCGAAGATGACTATTACAAAGGGGTAATGAACAATTTGGTCGGAGGTCCGGCTTTGTGGGACATCTCGGTGACACCCTATGCAATTGAATACGGCAGCAATTACGCGCAAGCAGATCGCGATGGCAGTTGGAGCAACCTCGTCAATGTGCTTTCCAATCCGCAGTATCGGAATTTTTATTATTTCGGACATGGTGCTCCTGATCGTATCGGCGGAGACATAACCACCTTTGACAGCAGCAATAATCCGACCGGCGCAACAGAATTCCCCGGCTCAAAAGCTCATTTAATGAGTCAGGACGTCCCTGACAAAATTACTGTCAATAATCCCCTCGGCGCATGTTTTTACCGTTTCGTTTTTTTAGATGGCTGTAATACGGCCAATGGCGATTTACCGGATGCTTGGGGTATCGGCAAAGCCACAAATGATTTGGCTTATTACAACAGCCCTGGCAACACTCGTCATCTGCGTCCCTCTGCGTTTGTCGGCTGGAACACCACGCCCGGTGGCAGCGGCTGGGGAACGCAAGATAACGCTTTGGGATTCCGCAGTTCCTGGATGGGGAACTGGTCGGTAAATAATGGCAATCCTAGTGATGGGCTGAGCGATATTTTCACCTTCACAGCCGATAATTACGGCTGGCCGCCAAACCGTTCCCCGCAACTTTGGAGTGCCTTGCGTGTTTATGGTTATCGTAATATAAAATTTAATGAATATAATCGCCAAGGCGACTGGCCGTAATCAAATGCTTCGAGCAATCACGATCCGCTTTGTTTTTTTTGCGCTGCTCTTCTGCGGCATGACGGAGAAGTCGTCCGGCATGATCGTGAAATTCAGTCCAAGAATAAATATTTTTCAGGTCACGCCGGAATACTCCAATGCCGTCGTAGCGGTGTTGTTGCCCTATTATTCCGATTTTGCAAAAAAGCTGGATTTGCCCATTTCTCTTCCAATCAAGGCTGAAGACATTGCTCACTGGGCGATTGTGCCAAATGAAAATCCGAAAGGCGAATGGGCAGGAGGCAGCATCGGTCTTAAGAACGGCTGGTCTTTCAGTTTTCAATTCGGCTGCGTCAATGGTTTTGAAAGTTCACATTCTTACTTTGGGCTGCAAGACCCTCATGAAATTCCCAAGTTCTACGGACAAGTTAAGATGACGACCAACGAGATTGTCCAACTGGCGCGCGACACAATCAAGAAGCTTGGAATACCATTGGAAGAGGTTTTTGCCGATCAAGAGCCACAAATCAAGCCTCCTGAACACGTTGGCACAAATACCGTGCCTTGTTATATGATAGAATGGCCTGATCCCTATGGAGATTATATCAGGATGGAAATCAACGCCGAAACCAAACGGGTGGAAAACTTGTATATGCTTTCCCGCAATCTCAAGCGGCCTTCGCCAAAAATAAATGTCGTCCCGCCAAAAGCACGCGGCTTTGAACATCTTCCGACAATAAATCCTGATTATGTATGGAAGCTGATTCCCATGATGCTTCAGGCCATAGATGAATACGCGCAAACACTTTCCCTGCCCATTCCGCATCCGTTGAACACAAACGCTGTTGCGATAGTCGAAGCTCACGATAATGGCGGCTGGCCGCATTGTGAAATCACGCTTACCAACGGCTGGCGTTTCATTTATCGCCACACGATGGTCAACGGCTATTACAATCCAGATAATTTTTTCATGAGGGACTACTGTCCTTTTCATCTCAAGGATTTTGAGGGCAAATGGAACTTGAACACAAATCAAGCCGTTGAATTGGTTAAAAAAACGCTCGCTAAACTCAATTATCCCACCAACAACATTCACATGAATTTTCAGCCGGAAATTCTCTATGCCGCCGGCGATTTCAAGAAAATCATCCCGCGCTACTTTTTTGAATGGGATTACGACAATGCAACCCATGATGACCTGCAATCCAAAGTGGAAGCCGAAGTCAACGCCGATAACGGCAAACTGGAATCGCTTTATTACGACGACAAAGCCTATTGGGATAGTCGCCCGCCCATTGACGTTCCCATTTCGTCAGGAAAATATCCAAACCTTCCGCGATGATCTTTTTCGACTATAATTATTCAGAGGATTGTCCATGATGAATTTGAAGACGAGAGCAGTATTTTGTCTGGTTGCGGTCTTATTGGCTTCCGTCAACTTATTCGCAAGTCCGGCAGATAATTATGTGCACATGGATTTTGCGCCAAGTGTTTATGCCGCCGCCGTGGAAAAGGAACATATTCCGCGTCTGGAATTCGAGTGGATTTACCAGGTTCCCGATCAATGGCAATCATGGCTGGATGCCGAAGTGAATACCGACAGTGGCAAGTTGGAATCGCTCGATTACAATAATGAGGCGTATTGGAACAGTCGCCCGCCGATTGATGCGCCGATTTCCATCAAATAACGCAAATCCCTCAATTTAAGCGGTTTTTACATGTAAAATCCATCAGCTGACACGTCGAACTCAACCAGTCACACGTCAAATTCAGTGGCGCGCACGGCAAATAGTTCGCCTGACCCATCAAATTCACCGGCTCGCCCATCAAATTCAGCAGGTCACCTCTTCCATTCGGGAACTTACCCTTCAAATTCATCGCGTCGCACGGACCATTTGATTGCCCGCGCCTTCAATTGAACGGCGGGCACGAACCTTTCAACGACTCACCTGACTTTCATGGCCACAAAGATTTATCGCCGCTTGCCGCCGTTCAATTTTTCGATATAATAAATTTGCACCAAGAATATGTCCCAAACCGGCCGCCAATCTTTGAACACGAGCAAAGTCCTTTGTGTCATCATGGGCGGCGGCCAGGGCACGCGGCTTTTTCCCCTCACCAAAGATCGCGCCAAGCCCGCCGTGCCGCTCGCGGGAAAATACCGGCTCGTGGATATTCCGATTTCCAATTGCATCAACTCCGGCTTCCGGCGCATCTATGTTTTGACGCAATTCAATTCCACGTCGCTGCACGGCCACATTTCGCGCACTTACAAATTCGACCAGTTCACCAGCGGCTTCGTGGAAATTCTCGCCGCGCAACAAACCTTGACCAATACGTCCTGGTATGAAGGCACCGCCGACGCCGTGCGAAAAAATCTCCAGCACTTTCTCAATCACGATTTCGATTACCTGCTGATTTTGAGCGGCGATCAATTGTATCGCATGGATTATCGCCTGATGATTGAGCAGCACGTGGAAAGCGACGCGGACATCACCGTCGCCACGATTCCCGTCGGGCGAAACGAAGCGCGATCCTTTGGCATCATGCAAATGGCCGAAGACCGGCGCATCACGCGCTTCGAGGAAAAGCCGAAAGACCCGGCGGTGCTCGACTCGCTGCATTTGCCGCCGGAATGGCGGAAAAAATTCCGGATCGAGGACGGCGGCGAAAAATTTCTCGCCTCCATGGGCATTTATATTTTCAACCGCCAACTGATTTGCGAGCTGCTCGACAATCCGCTGTCCGATTTTGGCAAGCACATCATTCCGCACGCCATCAATTCGCGCCGCGTTTTCTCCTACGTTTTTGAAGGCTATTGGGAGGACATCGGCACCATCCGCTCTTTCTTCGAGGCAAACCTGGATTTGGTTTCCGAACTGCCGCGCTTTAATTTCTTCGACATGAGCGCGCCGATTTTTTCGCGCCCGCGCTATCTGCCCGGCTCGAAAATCAACGGCGCGGAAATCAAGCACGCCGTCATTTCCGATGGCTGCATCCTCAACCACGCGCGCATCCAGAACACCATCATCGGCCTGCGCACGTTTGTGGGCGCGGGCACGGAATTGAATCGCGTCATCACGCTTGGCAGCGATTTTTACGAGGCGCAGGAATCCGTCGAGCAACACGCGCGCGAAGGCAAACCGCGCATCGGCATCGGCGCCAATTGCAAAATTGAAAATGCCATCATTGATAAAAACGCGCGCATCGGAAATGACGTCACCATTTCGCCCGCCGGAAAACCCGATAGCGTTGACCACGAACTTTATTTCATCCGCGACGGCATCGTCATCATCCCCAAAAATGCCGTCATCCCGAACGGGACTGTGATTTGAGGAAAAATTTTAATTCGCCGCGCCACCCGGTTTTTTATCGGCAACCGCATCGCCCGCAATGAAATTCGTAGAGTGGCCTAAAATCATTTTACCCACTGCGGATTTTCCATGAAGGCGTAGCAGAGCAGATGGCAGATGTTCATTTGCACATCCTCAACGCGGCCATAATGCGTGTCGCCGATGGCGATGACATTTTCCGCGACTTCCGCCATGCGCCCGCGTTTACCGCCGACGAGCGCGATGGTTTTCAATCCATTTTTGCGCGCCCATTCCAGCGCCTTCACGCAATTGGGCGAATTGCCGCTGACGCTGATGCCCAGCGCGATGTCGCCGGGTTTGCCATAATTTTGCAATTGTCCGACGAACACATCTTCGTAGGCGTAATCGTTCGCGAGCGCGGTCATCCAACTCACATTGTCGCAAAGCGAAAGAACGCGAAAACGTTTGCCGATTTTGTCGGACGCGCCTTTGCCGAGGTCGGTGGCGAAGTGCGAGGAATTCATCGCGCTGCCGCCGTTGCCAAAACAAAAAATATTTTGGTCGGCTTTCAACGCTTCGCGCAGCAGCTCGATCAGTTTGGCGATTTCATCGGCGGGAACGGAATCGAACGCGGCTTTCTGCGCGCGAACGTAATCGGAAATCCATTGCTTCATTGCGAACTAGGATGAAGATTCCCGGCGGGTTTGTCAGCGACAATTTTACTGCGGCTAAAAATAATCCGGCTCGTTTCCGTCTTTCCATTTGAGGTTGCAGCCGATGCTGGGCGCCTGGAATTCGGAGGTGATTTTTCCCGCGAGCACGGCGTCGAACGCGGCGCGCAAATCTTTTCCGGTCACGGGAATTCCGTTTCCCGGACGGCTGGCGTCAAACTGGCCGCGATAAACCAGCCGGCGGCCACGGTCGAACAGAAAAAAATCCGGCGTGCAGGCGGCGCGATAATTTTTGGCGACCGCCTGCGATTCGTCGTAAAGATACGGAAAAATGTAACCGGCGCGTTTGACTTCTTCCTTCATTTTGGCCGGGCTGTCGTCGGGATAATTTTCCACGTCATTGGAATTGATGCCGACGATGGCGATATTCTTCGGCGCATAATCGCGCGCGAGTTGCGCGAGGCCGGCGCGAATGTGGATCACATACGGGCAATGGTTGCACATGAAAATCACGAGCAACGCGGGCGCATTTTTGAAATCGGCCAGCGAAACAATTTTTCCGTTCGTGTCCGGCAATTTGAAGTCCGGCGCGCTCGTGCCGAGCGGCAGCATGGTGGACGGTGTCAGAGCCATGCCGGAATTTGAACCGGCGCAAAAATTTTCGCAAGCTGCGATTAAAACTTTTAGACAGAATTTACAGAATTGTGCAAAATTGTTTTTTCTAATTTGGTGAATTTTGTTAATTCTGTCCAGAAGTCCGTGCCAAAGAACATTGTTTATTTCGATCTCGAAACACAGAAGTCCGCCGATGAAGTGGGCGGCTGGGGCAACATTTCCAAAATGGGCATGAGCGTGGGCGTGACCTTCAACAGCGCGAGCGGCGACTACAAAATTTATCACGAAAAAAATGTCGGCGACCTCATCACGGAATTGCAGCGCGCGGATTTGGTGATCGGTTTCAACAACCTGCGGTTCGACTACGAAGTGTTGCACGGCTACACGTCGTTTGATCTGACGCAATTGCCGACGCTCGACATGCTGGTGGAGTTGCAGACGATTTTGAATCACCGGCTCTCGCTCGACTCGATTGCGACGGCGACGTTTGGCGTGGAAAAAACGGCGGAAGGTTTGCAGGCGATCCGCTGGTTCAAGGACGGACGATTTTTGGAGATCGCGGAATACTGCTGCTACGACGTGAAGCTGACGAAGCTCGTTCACGAACACGGCGCGCATCACCGGCAATTGCATTATCAAAACCGTTTTGGCAAGAAAATGACCGTGCCAGTAAAATGGTGATTTGGAACTTTTGAAATCCGTTGAAATTTTTCAACGGCGTGCCGCGCGGACAAAAAAAGAGAGCCGGACACTACTCCGGCTCCCAATGAGAACTACACGCTCTAAAAACATCTCGCAGTTTGCGCGGCTGCGAACCTGTCGGATGCGGCGCCGCAGACCTACGCCTTACTACACACAGAACACTGCATTTGTGCATCAACAACGAGACCAAGATAACAGAGTCCGCGTCCCCTGCGAGTCACCAGTTATGGTTACACGAATCAAAAATTTCAAACGCGATAAATATCGCGTGGCTGCCGATGTCCACGGTGAAAACCACTTCGCCTTCAATTTCCGCTGCGTAATGGTCTTGCCGTAATATACCGACAAGCTGTTGATTTTATGCGCGCACAACCGCGGGTCGAACGGATTTGCTTTGAAAATTTCTGAAGGCCGTCTTTGCCGAGCAAAGCCTCGATCAAAATAGTTATGACAAGCGGCATATTGCCGTTTATGGAATCACAGCGTTAGAGAAAATTAGAGATGAGTTGAAACAAAAAGCTCAAAATGAGCATCAAGAATCCAATCCTTGACTTGCAATCAAATTTTTTAGCCAATGCAACTTCATGTTCATCAACATTTCCTGTGGCGCGATATTCTGCACCAGTTCTGTCAACGGATGCTGGAAGTCCAAATATCCAAATCAGGGTTGAACCAACAACGCCAATCAGCAACCCAACACTATTCAGAATAATTTTGCAGGTCATAAAAACAGAATGCCGGACTTAACCCAACCAACAAACAGAATCATTTTGCTGTCATATCCATTCTGGAAGTCCCGTTATGGAGCCGTCTCGCTTTTATTGCTTTTCGCGTCCGGCCAAGGCAAAAATCGCAACCAATATCAGAATTAAAAGAATGGGTGTCGGCATTGTCAGATACCGTAATGTCTCCCAAGTGATTGACGCAGGATTGCGCGCGCCATCCCAAACACTTTTTGCTCCTGCTCCAATAACCAGAATCAGAAAACCAAGTAGAACCATCTTTCGTTTGTAGTTGAGTTTCATTTTTTTGAAGGTCGGATTGGAAGCTAATTCCACTAATTTTTCAACATTTAATTTTGCGAAAACACTTGAGGTTCACCTCCGCAAAAACTTTGCCACCGCTTCCGTGCGCGTGCGCACCTGCAATTTTTCGTAAATGCGGCGGATGTAGGTATGGACGGTTTCGTAGCTGATGGCAAGTTTGTCCGCGATTTCTTTATACATCAATCCCTTGCTCAAAAGATCGAGCACCTGCTGTTCGCGTTCGGAAAGATTTTCGGTGGCGGATGCCGTGGCCGCCGTTTGCTGGAAGGACTGCACGACTTTGCGCGCGATGTGCATGGTCATGGGCGAGCCGCCGCGATGCACTTCCTGGATGGCTTCCAGCAATTCCCGGCTGGACGTGCGCTTGAGCATGTAACCGTTCGCGCCCGCCGCCAGCGCGTTGAAAATATTTTCCGTGTCCTCATAAACCGTGAGCATCATCACCTGGATCTGCGGCAGGATTTTTTTCAATTGCTGGACGCATTTCACGCCGTTGATGCCGGGCAGGTTGATGTCCATCAGCACGACATCCGGCTTGATCTGCGGCAAATCTTTCAGCGCGTCCTCGGCATTCGCGTATTGGCTGACGCAGCGAAAACCTTCCGCGCGATTGAGCACACGCGCGAGCGTCTCGCGCAGTTTGTCATTGTCCTCGACGATGGAAACGGTGACGGGCATAATTAAATCAGCCACAGATAAGCACAGATGGACACAAATGCCGAAAAGTTTTTCCAGCAATTTTAGGAATTTTTCGGATTGAATTTGCGTTGCTTCAACCAATTCAAGCTTCTCCATTTGTGTTTATCTGTGTGCATCTGTGGCTAAATAATTGGAACCGTCAGGCGGATAATCGTTCCGCCATTTTTTCCCGGCGAAATGGAAAATTCCCCGCGAAGGTCGCTCATGCGTTTTTTCATGTTGCGCAGACCGTTCCGGTTTTGCGCGGAATCAGGATTGCCGAAGCCGCAGCCGTTGTCTTCAATTTCCAGAGTAAAATTGTCCGGCGACAATCGCAGGCGAATCCAGGCTTCGGAGGCGTGCGCGTGTTTGACGACGTTGTGGACGGCTTCCTTGAACGCGAGAAAAGCGTTGTGGCGGACGTCCGGCGGAATTTCCTGTGCCGGCAATTGCGTCGGCACATCCACGCGATAACGCACACCGGCCAGCGCAAAATAATCCTGCGCGTATTTGCAGGCGTAATTTGCCAAGCCTTCGAGCGTGTCATTGGACGGATTGACGGCCCAGACAATTTCATCGAGCGAACGGGTCGTTTCGCGCGCGGTTTGGGAAATCTGTTGCGCGTGTGATTCGATTTCGTCCGGCGAATTTTTATCGGCCCCGGCCATTTCGCCGAGCAAGGCGACTTGCGTCAGGTTTGCGCCAAGCTGGTCGTGCAGGTCGCGCGCGATGCGTCCGCGTTCTTTTTCCAATGTTTCCTGCTGTTTGAACAATTGCAATTCGCGCTGCAATTTTTGCGTGGAAAAATAACGGACGATGGCCACGACGATTCCGAGAAAAACTAAAACCATTGCGAGCCGAAACCACCAGGTCTGCCAGAATTGCGGTTGCACGGTGATTTCCAGCGACGCGCCGTTTTTATTCCACACGCCGTCTTCGTTGCACGCGATGACGTGAAAACGATAATGGCCGGGCGAGAGTTGGCTGTAATGCGCCGCGCGCGTCTGGCCCGCCGCCGTCCAGCCGGTGTCGCGGCCTTCGAGCCGGTATTGGAAACGCACGGCCTCCGGCGCGGAAAAATCCAGCGCGGTATAATCCACTTCCAATTGTTCGCGGCCCGGCGGAATGACGATGGCTTGCGGCCACGCGGAATTGAGCCGGTTGGTTTTTTGTTCGCGTCCGTCCACCCAAACAGATTCGATCAAAACCGGCGGCGGCTGCAAATCGGGTTTGAGTTCCGCCGGATTCAGCGAGACCACGCCTTTGGTGGTGGGAAAAAATAATTTTCCATCCGGCGCGCGGATCGCCGCCGGTTGCGAACCGCTGGAACATTCGCGCGTCGGCAAGCCGTCGGTTTCCACATACGTCCGGCAAAAAATGACGGCATTGGTTCCGGCGGCCGCCAGCGATTTTTCTTCAACGCGCATGAGGCCGGCGTTCGAGCCGATCCATAAATTGCCGTCGCCATCTTCAACGAGGTAACTGATGCTGTCGCTGGCCAAACCGCTGGCGGTGGAATAATGAATCCAGTTTCCATTTTGAAATCGCGCCAGTCCGTGCCCGGAAGTGCCGATCCATAAAACGCCGTCTGGATCCGCGTAAAGACACGAAATATCATTGCCGGGCAAACCGTTTTCAGAGGGTTGATAAGAAATAAATTTTCCGCCCTTGAAAAAATTCAAGCCGCCGTTTTCGGTGCCGACCCATAAATTTCCGTCAACATCTTGCGTGATGGCGCGGACGCGGTTTTCCGACAAACCATCGCGCGTCGTAAAAAGCTTCCATTTTTTCCCATCGAAATTTGCGAGGCCGTTTTGCGTGCCCGCCCATAATTGTCCGCTGCGATCTTCAAACAACGCAAAAATCTGCGGGCCGAGAATTTCCGCGCCGGGCGCGGGAACGAATTGATTGGTTTGAAAAAGGAAAAGTCCTTCTTCGGAAGTTCCGGCCCAAACTTGCCGCCGCCGATCCACCAGCACGGCCCACGCGCCTTTTCGCGGTCCCAGAGTGAAATCCTGCGTGGAATTTGTCTGCCAATGCGAAATTCCAAAGGCGTTGAATGCGATCCATAAACCGCCGCGTCCGTCTTGGGCGATGGATTGGGCGGGCAACGAATGAGTTCCGTCCGGCGGGTTGAAAATTTTTCTTTTGAGCCGGTTCAAGCCGTCGCCGTCGGTGCCCACCCAAAGATTTCCCGCATTGTCCAAACATAAAGAAAGAACAAAAGCCGACGACAATCCTTGTTCCTGCGAGAGGTGCTGGAATTTTCCGTTGGCGTCATACCAAAAAATTCCATCGCCGAGGGTGCCGACGATCAAGTTGCCATTTTCATCTTCGCACGCGGCGGTGACAATGGTGGTTTCGGTCCAGGGAAAAGCGCCAAAATCTTTTTCGAGCCGGCCATCTTTCCATTTTTGAATCCGATTTTCCTGAATTTGCCAAAAACCGCCGGAACGGCTGGGCAACAACATTTTCAACGCGCGCCGCACCAGTTCCAGCGAAATCATGGACGGATCGCTGGTCATTTTTCCATTTTGATAATAACTCATGCGGCCATCAGCCGTGTAAAACCAGAGCACATGATGCGCGTCTTCATAAGCATAAATGGCGCGTCCTTCGTGGCCGGCCTGGCCGAGCGGAAATTTTTCCAATTTTCCATTCTTGAGCAGGGCCACGCTGCCGGCATCCGTTCCGACCCAGAGATTCGTCCGGCTGTCTTCAAACAAAAGCACAATCCGGTCGCTGTCCAACCCCGGCAAATTGCTTTCGTTAAAAACGGTGAAACGAATTCCGTCGAAGCGGACGAGGCCGTTGAGCGTGCCCAGCCAGAGATAACCGTCCGCGCTTTGGACAATGGAAATGACCGAGCTTTGCGGCAGTCCCTGCCGCGTGCTCCAGGCATCAATGATGAAGGGGGAATTGGAAAATTCCGCCGCGCGCAAAATGGCAGAAAAAGCAAACGTCAAAACGCCGAGCCATGATTTTGCGAGTTGAAGTTTGCGCCGGTGCGTTGGCATGGATGATTTTTCGGATTATCCGGGTTGAATGTAAAGCCTGGAAGCGAGGAGCGACCGCCTCGCTCAAAAAATTGTCTCAAAAAAACTTGCCAGATGGTGCGGTTGAATTATTTTGTTAATGCCCAATGAGAACTGGGCGCTCGGCGGGCGTGGGCGATAAAAAAAATTCGTGTGTAATCCCTGCGCCCGCCGTCATCTTTTTTAACCCGCAAAAATCCAAAGCTAACCGGTGGTGCCCACGACAGGACTTGAACCTGTATGATTTTACTCACTAGAACCTGAATCTAGCGCGTCTGCCAATTCCGCCACGTGGGCAATTTGAAGGGCCAACGAATCCAGTCTCCGTTGCCCGCAAACTTTACAAAAGAGTTCGCGGTGGGCGCAAGCCTCCATTTGGCGAAGATAGCCCGCCAATCCTTAACTTAATAGAAATGCCGGATTGCGAAGATTCGATCATTAAAATTTTCCGCTTTGCACTGCGCGGTTTGAAACTAGAATCATTTTGTGAATTTAGCCGTTGGCCCATTTCCAAATTATCGCCCGCGCCGTTTGCGGTCGTCGCCCGCGCTGCGCAAACTCGTTTGCGAAACGCGCTTGAGCGTGGAGCAACTCGTTTTGCCGCTGTTCGTCCGCGCGGGAAAAAAATTGCGCCGCGAAATTTCCGCGATGCCCGGCGTTTTTCAATTTTCGCCGGACGAACTTTTGCGCGAAGCGACCGCCGCCCACAAACTCGGCGTTCCCGCAGTTTTGCTTTTTGGAATTCCCGAAAAAAAAGACGCCCAGGCTGCCGGCGCGTTCGCAAAAAATGGAATCGTGCAACAAACGGTCCGGCTGTTGAAAAAAAAATTGCCGGAATTGCTCGTCATCACGGACGTTTGTTTGTGTGAATATATGGCGCACGGACACTGTGGAATTGTTGCGAACGGAAAAATTTTGAACGACGCGACTTTGAAAATTCTCGCGCAAACGGCATTGAGCCATGCGGAAGCGGGCGCGGATTTAATCGCGCCGAGCGACATGATGGATGGTCGCGTGGCGGCGATTCGCGCCGCGCTGGATAAAAATGGTTTTACCGAAATGCCGATCATGTCTTACGCGGCAAAATTTGCGTCGGCGTTTTACGGGCCGTTTCGCGAAGCTGCGGAAAGCACGCCGCAATTTGGCGACCGGCGCAGTTATCAAATGGATTCCGCCAACGCCAGCGAAGCGTTGCGCGAAGTGGCGATGGACATTCGCGAAGGCGCGGACATCGTGATGGTCAAACCGGCACTGTCGTATTTGGATTTGATTTGGCGCGTGAAAAAAGAATTTGGCTATCCGACGGCGGCCTATTCGGTGAGCGCGGAATTTTCCATGATCAAAGCGGCGGCGCAACGCGGCTGGATTGACGAACGCGCCGTGACGTTGGAAAGTTTGCTGGCGATGCGTCGCGCGGGCGCGGATATTTTGATCACTTACGCGGCGGCGGATGTGGCGAAGTGGCTTAAATAAAAGTTCAAAAATTTTAAGTTCGTCTTTCAGGTTTGCAAATTCAATGAAAGCCTCAACTTTGGTTGAAGTGAACGCGCGCTTTTAGTTTGACCCTGATTGGCTTCGCTGGTTACGCTTCATCTTCCTTTTTGTCACTATGATCGGAACGATTCGCAAACATTCAAAATGGCTTTGGCTGGTTATCGCCGCCCTCACCATCATTTCATTTGTTTATTACTTCAATCCCAGCCAGCGGATGAGCAGCGGCAACGGCGGCGGCAGCTCCAACTTCGGCTCCATCTATGGCCAGCAGATTTCACTCGATGAATATCAAAGCGCGCAGCGCGAGTTTTATATTTTTTACCTTTTCCACAACGGCACGTGGCCGGACAAAAGCATTTCCCAAAGCGATCTCCAGCGCGAAGTTTATCTGCGCCTGCTGATCTTGAAAAAAGCCGCGAAACTCGGCGTCCATGTCAGCGATGACGAAGCCGCCGCGCGCGCCAATGAGATGCTCCACTCGCAGGAACTCGCGCGCGTGCTGCATGTGAAAGGCGAAAGCGTCCCGCTCGATGCCTTTGTGAAACAGGTTTTGCAACCGCAAGGTTTGAGCGCCGACGACTTTGAAAATTTTGCGCGGCACGACATCGTGATTCAGGAACTCGTGCAGGCGCTTGGTTTGTCCGGCGACCTCGTCACGCCGCAGGAAGCCGCCGCGCTGTATGCGCAGGAACACCAGGAATTTTCCGCGCAAATCGTTTTTTTCTCCGCCTCAAATTATGTATCGCAGGTCACCGTCACGCCCGCAGCCGTCGCGCAATTTTATACGAATTATCTGGCCGAATATCGCGTGCCTGACCGCGTGCAGGTCAGCTATGTTGAATTCAACGTCACAAACTATCTGGCGCAAGCGCAGGCGGAATTGGAGAAAACGAACCTGGACGAAATCATTGAAGCCGATTACGACCAGTTGCCCACCAATTATTTTCCCGACGTAAAAACTCCCGCCGAAGGAAAGGCCAAAGTCCGCGAAATTCTCATCCGCCAGCGCGCCTTGAGCGATGCGCACATACAGGCAAACGCCTTTGCCACCACCGTATTCCAAACGGACCCGGCCAAACCGGAAAACCTCGCGCTCGTCGCCAAACAAAAAGGATTGACCGTCCAAACCACCGCGCCCTTTGACAGCGAAACCGGCCCGTCAGAATTTTCCGCGCCCGCAGATTTCACCAAAGCCGCGTTCGGACTCGCGCCCGACGAACCCTTTGCCGGTCCCCTCGTCGCGCCGGACGGCATATATATCATCGCCTATGATCGGCAACTGCCCGGCGAAATCCTGCCTTTTTCGCAAATCCACGCCCGCGTCACGCATGATTTTCAGATCGCACAAGCCACCGCGCTCGCCCAGCGCGCCGGCACAAATTTCTCCCGCACATTGACCGCCGATCTTGCCAATGGAAAAAATTTTGCTGCCGCGTGCGTGGCCGCCGGAATGCCGCCGCAAACCCTGCCGCCCTTTTCCTTGAGCACCAGCGAACTGCCCGAGATTGGCGACCGCGCCGAATTGAACCAGTTGAAGCAAGCCGCCTTCACCGCCGCCACCGGCCACGCCAGCGGATTTGAGCAGACGGCGGACGGCGGATTTATCCTGTTCGTCCAATCCCGGCTGGCCGCCGACCCCACGGCCATGAACGCCGACCTGCCGCAATTCACCGCCGCCCTCCGCCGTTCCCGCGCGGACGAGGCCTTTCAAAACTGGCTCAACCAGGAAGCCAACCGCGAACTGCGCAATACGCCGCTGTTCAAAGACCAGTTGGCGGGTGAAAAATAATCGCGCGCCTTCTTGAATTGATTCTTGAACCGGAATCCATTTTGATTGCGCTGGAAATTTCGATTATTATTGTCGCGTGAGCATCAAACTTTCTTCGCCCGCCACGCGCGAATTTTGGGAAATCCCCGTTCTCTTTGAGGACGAACATTTGCTCGCGCTCGACCAGCCTGCCGGACTTCCGACTTCACCCGAGGCCGGCCAGTTTGATGGGCGACCGAGCTTGATGAAATTGCTCCACGCCGCCATCGCGGAAAAAAAACCGTGGGCGCGCGAACGCCAACTGGATTATTTGATGAACGCGCACAGCCTCGACCCCGAAACCAGCGGCGTGATCCTGCTCGCCAAAAACAAATCCGCCTTCGTCGCGCTTTCTAATCTGTTCAGTTCGGGAAAAATCGCGGAAAAATATATCGTGCTCGTGCGCGGCGAACCGCTGGAAGAAAAATTTGAAGTGAACGTCAAAATCGCGCCGCATCCGGTCACGCCCGGCCTGATGCGGGTTGATTCCAAGGACGGCAAGCCATCGCAGACGAAATTTGAAGTGCTGGAAAATTTCCAGCGCCACGGCTACGCGCTGTTGAAATGCGAACCGCTCATCGCACGCACGCACCAAATCCGCGTTCATTTACAGCATATTGATTTGAAAATCGTCGGCGACGAACTTTACGGCGGCAAACCGCTCTGGCTTTCGCGGTTGAAAAAAGATTATCGGCTCAAACCCGGACGCGAAGAACGCGCGCTGATTTCCCGCGCCGCGCTGCACGCGGAAGAATTGATTTTCCCGCATCCCGTCACGAACGAGACCGTGACCATCAAAAGCGAATGGCCGAAAGATTTGAAAGTCGCGATAAAGTATCTGCGACAATTTTCAAAATAATTTTTAGATAGAATTACAGAATTAACGAAATCGAATTTTGACTCTGAACATTCCATTAATTATGTCCAAAAAATCTTATCGTTTGGCTTATTTTTCCGGCGAAAATCCGTCCGACAACCACATATCCGCCGGCAGCCACGTTTCTTTTCCATCTTTGTGATGGCAAATCACAGTCGCGCCTTTATGTCCGACGGAAAAAGAAGTCACCGGACTGCGCGATTCAAAATCGTCTTCCGCGATGGCGGCAAACTCGATTCCGTTCACAAAATCCTTCGACTGCACAAAAAGTTTTTTCGTCGAAGCATCATACCAAACGCGTTCGACGCACAGTTCTTCAATGGAAATATCCACGCTCATGCAATTCACTGATAAACTTTTCCAGACCGGCTTGCAAATTTTTATTCCATGCTTTTTCCAATCCTCGGGTCGGCCCGTCAATTTTGTCATAAACGCCGATTTCGTCGTCATCCGTAAAAACGTGAATATGCCGTCCACCATGATCGGAAAGCGTGAACTGGAAAATATAACCTGAATATTTTCGCCTCATTTGATTTACGAAATCGCCCAGTTCAAAATCGCCTTTTGCACATGCAGCCGGTTTTCCGCCTGCGTGAAAATCGTGTCCGCGTTCGCTTCAAAAATTTCTTCGTCAATTTCCTTGCCGCGATATGCGGGCAAACAGTGCATCACGAGTGCGTCCGGTTTCGCCAGCTTCACAATTTTTTGATTGATTTGATAGCCGCTCAAAATTTTCAGGCGCTCGGCGGATTCATTTTCCTTGCCCATCGAAACCCAAACGTCCGTGTAAAGTAAATCCGCGCCTTTGGCCGCCTTTTCCAAATTGTCCGTGCAAATAATTTTTCCGCCCGCGCGTTTCAAAATTTCCGCCGACGGCTGGAATTTTTTCGGCGCGGCGATCCGCAGTTCAAAATTTAATTTCGCCGCCGCAAAAATCCACGACAGCGGCACGTTGCACGCGCCGTCGCCGACAAACGTCACGACTTTGCCGGAAATCGGGCCGCGCAATTCCTTGAACGTGAAAATGTCCGCGAGAATCTGGCACGGATGCTCGTCGTCCGTGAGCGCGTTGATGGTCGGGATTTTCGAAAATTCGGCAAATTCGTCTACGTCGCTCTGCGCAAACGTGCGGATGACCGCGCCATGAACCATGCGGCCCAAAACGCGCGCGGTGTCCTTGATCGGCTCGCCGCGACCGAGCTGGATGTCATTCGCGTTGAGAAAAATCACTTTTCCGCCCAACTCGCGAATACCAACCTCGAACGAAACGCGCGTGCGCGTGGACGATTTGGAAAACATCAGCGCCCAGGTTTGTCCGGCCAGCGGAATTTTATCCACGCGGGTGCGTTCGCGTTTGAAAATCGCGGCGTCACGCAAGATTTTTTCAAAATCCGCGACCGCCAATTTTTCCAATGACAATAAATTTTTCATATTCGATTCGGAAATTTTCGCCCAAAGGAAAGTTTGTAACCAAAACGGCGCGGCGCGTCACTTCTTTTTCTTCAGCGCATCCGCTGCGCGCCAGAGAAACCACGCGGCGGTCGTGCGATGCGGTTTCCATTTTTCGCCGTGCGCGAGCAGTTCTTTCACCGTCGGCATTTCGCGTTTCTTGTAAGCATGACGAAAACCAGTGCGCACGCCAAAATCGGCGGCGGGCAAAACATCAAGCCGGCCAAGTTGAAAAATCAAAAGCATCTCGACTGTCCAGCGCCCCACGCCACGAACTTCGGTCAGCCGCGCGACAATTTCATCGTCGGATAATTTCACGATCTCGCGCGAAGTCGGGATCACGCCGGACCGGCTTTTTTCAGCGATGTCACGGATGGATTTTATTTTCGCGAAGGAAAATCCGGCGGCGCGGATTTGCGCGTCCGTCACCTTCGCCAAATCTTCCGGTCGCGGAAATCTGCGTCCGGGAAAAAGTTTTTTGAAGCGCGAGAGAATTGTGTTCGCCGCCGTGCCGTTGAGTTGCTGATGCGCGACGGCCATGACCAATGATTGAAATGGTGAGCGTCGTTTTTCCGGCACGAGCGCACAAAATCCGTGCTCGCGAATCAGCAATTTCAAAACCGGATCGCGTTCGGCCAAGTGTTTGTGCGCGGCGGGCGTCATGGAATTTTATGGGTTGGAGCTGCGGCGTCGGGCGAATCGAGTTTTGTTTTGATTTCGTCCAAAAGTTTTTTGCAATCGGAACGCTTTTCAAAAAAGAATTTTTGCTCCCGCGCATCCGTCCATTGATCCCGGTCCAAAAGTTCATACGCATCGCAGCCCAGCACGCCGCGAGTGTCATCCAACATCGCAAGATGGACGCGCATCCGCACCCAAACGGCGTTGCCGGACCAGCCGCCGTAAGCCGCAGTATCCCAGGCGGAACCTTTTTTTTCAAAGATCAGATCACCGGTTTGCTCGTAACCGCTCGCTAAAAAAATCGCCGCCGTCATCGCGCGAATTTCATTTTCGCGAGGGCCGGAAATTTCGACGGACGCCATGTAACCGGAATTTGCCGTGTCCGTGGTTTTGCAACCGGCCAGCAGAATCAAAAAAATTCCGGCGGCCCAAAAAAGATTTTTTTTCATCGGCTGAAATTTTTACGCCAGCGATTGAATGACCGTTTCAATTTTGGAAATGCCTTCGCCCGCTTCGTGCGGTTTCAAATTCAGCGGCGGCAACAAACGGATGACTTGCGTTCCGGCGGGAACCACCAAAACGCCGGCGGCTTGCAGCCGGTTGGTAAATTGAATCGCCGCCGATTTTTCGCTCAAAGCGAACGCGGGAATTTTTTCTTTTTCCACCAGTTCAAGTCCGAGCATGAAGCCGAGGCCGCGCGCGTTTTTGACGACGGTTGGATAAATTTCCGCCAGCCGTTTTAATTCGTCCAGCATCCACTCGCCCAGTTTGCGCGCGTTTTGATCCAATTTTTCATTTTCGATGACTTCAAAAATTTTCAGCGTCACGGCGCACGCGAGCGGCGAGCCGCCAAAAGTCGTGCCGTGCGTTCCGGCGCCAAGCAAATCCGCGACCGGCGCGCGCAACCAAAATGCGCCGATGGGAAATCCGCCGCCGAGCGACTTGGCCATGGAAATGCCGTCGGGCAAAAAAAATTCGCCGCCAGAAACGTCTTCAAGAATTCTTTGAAAGCTCTGGAATTTTCCGGTGCGGAAATGGCCGCATTGAACGGCGTCCAGGAGCAGCAACAATTTTTTTTCGCCGCAAAGTTTTCGCAGGCCGAGCAAAAATTCTGGAGTCGCGGGCGTGACGCCGCCTTCGCCTTGCACGCCTTCAATTAAAATCGCAACGGTTGCGGACGAAATTAAATTGCGCGCGGCGTCCAAATCGTTGAACGGAAAATGCCGGAAACCCGGCGTCATCGGCTCAAAACCTTTTTTGACTTTGTCCTGACCGGTGGCGGCGATTCCCGCGAGCGTGCGTCCGTGAAAAGAATTTAGCGCCGTCAAAATTTCAAACCGGCCTTCGGCGTGGCCAAATTTGCGCGCGACTTTGAACAATCCTTCATTCGCCTCCACGCCGCTGTTGCAGAAAAAAACTTTGCCCGCGCCGATGCGTTTGACAATTTCCGCCGCGAGTTTTCCCTGCGGCTCGGTGTAATACAAATTGGAAACGTGAATCAGTTTTTTCGATTGCTCGACGAGCGCTTCGATGATCGCGGGATGCGCGTGGCCGAGACAATTCACGGCGATGCCGCCGCCCAAATCCAAGTAGCGTTTTCCCGCCACGTCAAAAACGTAGCTGCCCGCGCCGTGACTTAACGCGAGGTCGAAGCGTCCGTAACTCGGCACGACATTTTTCGTGAACAATTCGCGGACGGACTCGAATTGATTTTGCACGAGTGGCGGCGGCGATGGGAAAATTTCTTTCACGGCGTCAAGGTTTGGTCGCCAAAATCAGCGGCGAAACGGCGGGCACATTGAGCAAGCGCGGTTTGACAAATCCGGCGGCGCGCAGCCACTGGCTGATTTCTTCAAAGCTGAAGGTGTCGCCGGATTCGGTGTTGACGAGCATGTTGACGGTGAACAGCAGCGAGACCGGCGGCGCGGTGCGTTGTTCGTTGACGAGAAATTCCATGACGGCAATCGTGCCGCCGGGCGCGAGCGCGGCGAAAACTTTTTTTAGCAACTTGCGACTGCGTTCGGCGCCTTCGCTGTGCAAAATGTGGCCGAGCGTGGCGACGTGGTGGTTTTTTCCGAAATCCGCTTTTGCCAAATCGCCGGGAATTTTTTTGAGCCGGTCGGCGACGCCGTGCCGAGCGGCAACTTTTTGCGTGATGTTCAAAACGTCCGGCCAATCCACGGCGGAGATTTGAACTTGTTTGGATTGTTCGGCCAGCGCGACTCCCCAAACGCCGGAGCCGGCGGCGATATCCAAAACGCTGACGGGATTTTTCGCCTGGGAAATTTTCAGATGTTCGCCCAAAGTTTTTGCCGCCGCGTAACTCAACGGGAAAATGGCCTCGACAAATTCAGTAAAAAATTTGACGCCTTCCCTTTGCGCGTTGACGCGCCGGGCCGGCTTGCCGGTTTTGACGACTTGCGCCAAGTCGAGCCATTGTGGAATCAACTGCCGCGAGATGTGTTTCATAAATCCGCCATAATACGGATTTTTGCCGGAAACGAGAAACGCCGCGCTTTCGGGCGTGAGTTTGTAATGGTCGCCGCTACGCGACAAAAATTGCAGGCCGACGAGCGCATTGCAGATCATGGTGAGGCCGCGAACAGACGCGCCGGTTTTCGCGGCGAGTTGTTGCGCGGTTTTGGACGACTCATCCAGCAAATCAAAGACGCGATGTTTGACGGCGGCTTCGAGGATCAGCGGCGGCGCGTAGCCCCAGGCCAGTTGCATGATGCGTTCGGGAGTCAGTGCTCGTTTTGTTTTTTTCATAAATTTATCAATGGAATTTTTGGCAGTGTTCTAAACAAGCGGAAAAGCGCAAGGAATTTTATGGTTACAAAACGATTTCCGTGCCGACTCCTTTATCGGTGAAAATTTCCAGCAGCACGGAATGCGGCACGCGGCCGTCCACAAACGAAACTTTTTCCACGCCGGATTGAATCGCGGCCACGGCGCTGTCCGCTTTGGGAATCATGCCCGCGTCAATCACGCGGGATTTTTTCAACGCGGCGACTTCGGAAATTTTCAAATGCGCGATGACGGAATCCGGTTTTTTTGGATCGCTCAAAAGGCCGGGCACGTCGCTCATGAAAACGAGGCGTTTGGCTTTGAGCGCAATGGCGGTTTGCGCGGCGGCGACATCGGCGTTGCAATTATAAATTTTTCCATCCGCGCCGAGCGCAACCGGGCTGATGACGGGCGTGATGCCGCGCCGAATACATTCGCGCAGCGGTTCGGTGTTGACGGCCACAACTTCGCCGACGTAGCCGAGGTCAATTTGCGCGCCGGGGTTTTCGTTGTCGTCCAGCAATAATTTTTTGCATTTGAAAATGTCCGCGCCGGAAAATCCGCGCGCTTTGCCGCCGCGCGCTTCGATGGCTTTGACAATTTCAGGATTGATTTCGCGGGACAAAACGGCGTCCACGATTTTGATCGCGGCTTCATCGGTGATGCGCTGGCCTTGAATGAATTCGGATTTGAGGCCGGCTTTTTCGAGAGCGCGCGTGATGGCTTTGCCGCCGCCGTGGACGACGACGGGATTGATTTCGACGGCTTCGAGAAAAACGAGGTCGCGCGCGACGGCGTGGCGGATTTCCGCGTCGGGCGAGTCCATGAAGCTGCCGCCGTATTTGACGACAAAAATTTCGCCGCTGAATTTTTGGATATACGGCAGCGCTTCGAGCAGCGTCTCGGTTTTGGCGACCAAATCTTGCACGCGCTATTCGTAGAAGAATTTCGCGGAAAATGAAAGCGCGTTTGTCGCGGCGATTTCACTTTGACGGCGGCGTTAATTTTCTTAAATTGCCGACATGTCCGAAATTGCGAAATTCGTCAACCATGGTTCCGCGAGCATCACCGCCGCGATCGCCGAAAAAGTTCTGCGCCATTTGCCGCAGTGGAAACTGGAATTCACGCAAATCCAGGCGCCGCGATTTCCGCATCTGGTGGATCAATTGGAATTTCTGGCCGACGCGGTCGAGGATGCGGTCGAAGGCGCCTATAAAGAATTGCCTTACGCGGCGGTCGGGCAGGCGGTGTTTGCGCTGCTTTACGTTCACAAAAAAATCGGCCTCATTCCCGAAAGTATTTTGGAGTTGGGCGGCGCGGATGATTCGAGCGTGGTGCGGGCAGTGTTGATCCAGAATGAGAAAGCCTTTGCGATTTATGCAGGAAAACAAGGTGTGGACTGGCAAAGAATCACCAGTCAGCCTTGATTTATTGATGTTTTTACTAGTTGACATTTGACTGTCCGCACTTATAATGTCCTCGAATAGAAGAAGTCCTATAAAAATTGTTATGAAAAATATCCAGACGACATTTTTGGCCGCTGCTTGCGGATTGGCTTTAGCCTTCACCGTTTCAGCACAGGATAAACAAGGCGTCGCCACCGTGGTGCGCGTCAAAGGCGGAGCGAGTTATTCGCTGCAAAGTGGCGCAAACGCCAAATGGATTCCTTTGGTTCCCGGAAAAGTTCTGGTCGCCGGCGCGACCATCCGAACGGAACCGAATGGCATGGTGGATGTCGTGCTAGGCAAGACCATCCAGATGCCTCAAGCCGTCTCGACACCAGATAGAATTTCGCTGGCGCCCGATTCTCGCGTGCGCGGCATGGTGGATTACCGCCCTTCGGTAGAGCAAAATGTGATCCGCCTGTCCGGCGGCACCACGCTTAAAATTGATACTTTGACCGTTTCCGATACGGGCGTGGATACCGTCAGCGACACCGAATTGGATTTGCAAAAAGGCCGCATTTTCGCGAGCGTCAAAAAACTCTCCGCCCAATCCAAATATCTGGTTAAAATTCCGAACGGCATTGCCGGTGTTCGCGGCACATTGTTCGGCTTGGGTGCGGACGGCTGGTGCGGCGTGATTCTAAATTCCGTCTGGCTTTCCACGGTCGGACCAAATGGCCAGGTCACCACCGTGCAAGTCAACGCCGGGCATGAATTCAACTTTAATAACGGCATCACTCTTTTGCCGCCTCAATTAGCTTTATTGTTGTCACAAATTTCCAGTTCACTGGACACATTGTATCTTCAAATTGTTCATTATGCTTACGACCGGGACACACACACTTACATTTCACCAACCAGTGGCCGTTTTTTGGGTGGAAACAATAACAATGATAACAACGCGGATTAATAATTTCTTTTAATTCATTGTTTCAGTCATTTAGAAACCCGGAGCAGCCTTGAGTTGCTCTGGGTTTTTGTTTAATTCGACGGAGTGAAATTCAAATCTTTCAAGCGCACGCCCCTCGTTCTGGCGGTTTTTGTTCTGGCGCTTGTTTGCGGCCTTCGTCTGTTGCCTCTGGATTTCTTTGAGCGGTTGGAACGCATGACTTACGACTTGCGTGTTCGGACGGCCGAAAAATTTCCCGCGCCCGCCGCCACCAACCTCGCCTTCGTTTACATGGATGAATCCAGCATTGCCGCCGTCAAAAGTGGCGCGCTCGGTTACAAATTCGGACTCTACTGGCCGCGTCAAGTTTATGGCCGGCTCATTGAAGAACTTTCCGCGCAAGGCGCCAAAGCCGTCGCCTTCGACGTTCTGTTCGGCGAATTGCGCCCCGACCATCCGCCCGTGCAAATGGCCGACGGCAGTTTGATTGAATCCGACGAATTTTTTGCGTTGCAGGAACAGCGGGCGAAAAATGTTCTACTGGCCGTCACGCCCGACGTGATGCCGCCTGATTTATTCACGACCAATGCGCGGGCGCTCGGCGACATTTCCACGGAAAAAGATTCCGACGGAATTTTGCGGCGCGTCAAAGCTTTCCGCATTTATCGCCGCTGGCATCCGCTGTTCAAAAAGATCGAGGCCGATCCCGACCTCGGCGTGGATCTCCGCAACGCCAGGTTCGCGCCCGGTAAAATTATTTTGCCGCAAACCGGCACGACCAACGCCATTGAAGTTCCCGTTGACGCGAAAAATAATTTTTCACTCGCCGATATTTTAGGCGACAAACTTCCGCCCGGCGTTGCGCCAAAGGCCAGGGCTTTCACCGATGAAATTATCTGGCACATGGGCATCGTGCTGGCGGCGCAGCAACTCGGACTGGATTTGAGAAAGGCTGAAATTGATCTGCCGCGCGGAAAAATTATTTTGCGCGGCGCCAACGGCATTCAACGCGTGATTCCCGTTGATCGCAACGGCTACTTTTACATTGATTGGCGGCTCAAACCGAATGATCCGCGCCTGACGCGCGCGCCGATTGAAAGTTTGCTTTGGCAGAATCATCAGCGCTTGCTTGGACAAACGAACGGTTTGCAAAATGATTTTCGTGGCAAATTGGTTATCGTCGGTTCCGCCGCGCAAGGCAATGATTTGACGGATCGCGGCGCGACGCCGCTGGAACGCGACACCTTACTGGTGAGCAAACATTGGAACGTCGCGAACTCTGTCATCACCGGCCGCTTCATCCGTCGCGCGCCGCTGCCCGTTGAACTCGCGCTGATCATTTTTCTCGGCGCGCTGACGGCCATTTTCACCTGGCGGCTTGGCGCTTTTGCGGCGACCGGCGCGACTTTATTATTGGCGGCAATTTATATTGCCGCCGGATTTTTTGCCTATGTGCAATTTCGCTACTGGTTGCCGCTCGTGTTTCCGATTGGCGGCGCGATTCTCATGGAACACGTCAGCCTCGTGACTTACCGCGTTGTTTTTGAAAAACGCGAACAGCGCCGCGTCAAATCCGTTTTCTCAAAAATCGTCTCGCCGGACATCGTCAACGAATTGCTCGGCGCGGAAAAACTTTCGCTTGGCGGCGCGCGGCGCGAAGTGACCGTTTTCTTTGCCGACGTGCGCGGGTTCACGACGTTGACCGACGAGATGCAGGAAAGTTCCACGGAATTTGTCCGCGAACGGCAGCTTAATGATCAAGAAGCAGAAATCGTTTTCGATTTGTCCGCGCGCGAAACGCTGGAGTTGGTCAATCGTTATCTGACCATTGTTGCCGATGCCGTTAAAAAACATGGCGGCACGCTTGATAAATATATCGGCGATTGCGTCATGGCCTTTTGGAACGCGCCGGTTCTTAATGAAAAACATGCGATGGCTTGCGTGGGCGCGGCAATTGATTCGCAACGCGCCATCCATGAATTAAACGAAGAACGCCTGGCGCAAAATCCGGCGCGCGAAAAAGAAAATCTTGAGCGCGTGGCCAGTGGATTGCCGCCGCGCCCGCCATTGCGCGCATTGCAATTGGGCACCGGCATCAATACCGGACTGGTGACCGTCGGCTTGATGGGTTCGGACGCGCATATTTTGAACTACACCGTTTTTGGCCGCGAAGTGAATCTCGCCAGCCGGCTCGAAGGCGTTTCGGGCAGCGGCCGCATCATCATCAGCGACACCACTTACAATCAGTTGCTGCGCGACGACCCGGCGCTGGCCTCGACGTGCGTCGAATTATTTCCGGTCACCGTCAAAGGCATCAAAGCCGCCGTGCGGATTTATGAAGTGCCGTGGAAAATGAATAAATAGTTTTGAATTTTGATTTTTTAATTTTAAGTTTGAAGAATGCGCACGGCGATTTATCCCGGCAGTTTTGACCCGTTGACCAACGGCCATCTGGACGTGTTGCAGCGCGCGACAAAATTGTTTGGTCGCGTCGTCGTGGCCATCGCCAAAAGCGAAAGCAAATCGCCGCTGTTCACGCCCAATGAACGGCTGGCTTTAGTAAAACAGGCCATCGCCCATTTGCCCAACGCCGAGGCCGACAGTTTTGACGGGTTGCTCGTCGAATATGTCGTGAGCCAGAAAGCGCAGGCGATTGTGCGCGGGCTGCGCGCGGTCTCGGATTTTGAATTTGAATTTCAACTGGCGTTGATGAACCGCAATTTGAACGAAAATATCGAAACGATTTTCATGATGCCCAAGGACATTTACACGTTCATCAGCTCGCGCATCGTCAAGGAAATCGCGCGGCTGGGCGGCGACGTGAGTCCGTTTGTGCCCGCGCACGTCCGCGATGCTTTGGAAAAAAAATTGCGGTCGCGAAAATAGTTTTGAATTTTGGTTGAACGGATGGACCGGCTTGAAACTCAAAACTTGAATGATGCTTTCGGTCAATCTTCGTCATTTGGAAAATCGCGAAATTTGCCTGCAAGGCGAATTGACGGCGGAAGAATTGGACTTGGATACGCGCGACGAAATGATCCGCGTCGCCTCGCCGGTTCGATACGACGTTGAAATTGAAAAATTGAACGACGCGCTTTTGGTTCAGGGCGAATTGAAAGTGACCCTGGAATGCGAGTGCGTTCGCTGCCTGAAAAAGTTCACCCGCGAATTGGAATTGAAGCCGTGGACGCTGCATTTGCCGCTGGAAGGCGAGGAAAAGGTCGAAGTTGACAATGATTGCGTGGACTTGACGCCGCTCGCGCGCGAAGATATTCTCCTTGAGTTTCCGCAACATCCGTTGTGCAAACCGGATTGTCGCGGGTTGGAGAAAATCTCCGTGAACAAGGCCAAAACCGGGGGCGAAAACAAAGCGGTTTCGCTGAAGTGGGCGGAATTGAACAAACTGAAACTGTAATTGAATTTATTTTATGGGCGTTCCAAAGCGTAAACCTTCGACGAGCCGGCAGAAAATGCGCCGGGCTTATAACAGCGTGCTCAAGCTGCCGCAGATCGGCGTTTGTCCACAATGCGCCGCGCCGTATGTGCCGCACCGCGTTTGTCCGGCGTGCGGTTTTTATAAAGGCCGACAAGTGTTGACCGTCACGGCGGGCGCGTAAATAATTTCATATCGCGGAAAATCTTCCGCGTTTTTTCGTTTCATCTATGCGAATCGCAGTGGATGTCATGGGCGGCGACCACGGTTGCGGAGTTGTCATTGCCGGCGCAAAAGCGGCGCTGGAAGCCAACAAAAAAATCACCGCCCTTTATCTCGTCGGCGATCAGGTTGCGATTCACGCGGCCTTGCCTCCTCGCGGTTTTCGCGACCATCGCGTGCGCGTCATTCACGCGAGCGAAGTGGTCACGATGGACGACAAGCCGGTCGTCGCGCTCCGCAAAAAAAAGGATTCTTCCATTGCGCGCGCCGCCGAATTGGTTCACGACGGCGAAGCGGACGCGCTCGTTTCGCTCGGTAATACTGGCGGCATTTTTGCGGCGGCGACTTTCAAAGTCGGGCGGATTGACGGCGTGGATCGCGGCTGCATCGCCACGGTGATTCCGCGCCAGGGAAATGAATTTGTCTTGCTGGATGCGGGCGCGAACATCGAATGCAAGCCGTTCCATCTCGCGCAATTTGCCGTGATGGGCAGTATTTATTCGCGCGAAGTGCTTGGCCGCAAAAAACCGCGCGTGGGAATTTTGAGCATTGGCCGGGAAGATTCCAAGGGCAACGAATTGACGCTCGAAGCCTTCCAACTTTGCAAAAAACTGGACATCCATTTCATCGGCAACGTCGAGGGACACGATTTATTCAAGGATCATGTGGACGTGGTGATTTGCGACGGTTTTGTCGGCAACATTGTTTTGAAAACTTCCGAAAGCCTGGCCATCGCAATGTTTTCGATGCTCAAGCGCGAGTTGATGAGCAATGCCAAACGGCAGATCGGGGCGTTTCTGGCGAAAGACGCTTTTCACGCGATTCGCCGGCGCATGGACCCGGAAGTTCATGGCGGCGCGCCACTGCTCGGTTTCAAAGGCATGGTTTTCAAGGCGCATGGCTCGGCGCGCGAACGCGCGGTGACCAGCGCTTTGCGTATCACCGCCGAGGCCGTGCAACATCACGTCAACCAGATCATCGCCCGCGAAATTGCGCGCGCGAATGAAAAATTAAACGGCGGCGGTGATTCTAATTCTCCCATTTCCAAATGACCGCTACCTTCAAAAATCCGCGCGCCAACCACAATTTTCAAGGACGCAGTTGTTCCATCACCGGCGTCGGCTCGTATGTGCCGGAAAAAATCCTGACGAATGCCGATCTCGAAAAAATGGTCGAGACTTCCGATGAATGGATCACTTCGCGCACGGGAATCAAGGAACGTCGCATCGCGGCAAAGGATGAATTCACTTCCGACATGGCCGCCAAAGCCGCCGAACGCGCGATGAAAATGGCGGGCGTGACCGGCGAACAAATTGACCTGATCATCGTCGCCACGATTACGCCGGACATGCCGTTCCCCGCGACCGCGTGTCTGGTGCAGCAAAAAATCGGCGCGAAACGCGCGGCGGCATTTGACCTGGAAGCCGCGTGCTCCGGTTTCATTTACGGCCTTGAAGTCGCGCAGCAATTCGTCATGTCGCAAACCTACGACACCGTGCTGGTCGTCGGTGCGGAAAAACTTTCTTCGATTGTGGATTGGACCGACCGCAACACCTGCGTGCTTTTTGGCGACGGCGCGGGCGCGGCGATCTTGCAGAACCGCAAAAATTCGCACGGGCTTTTGACGGCGGTGATGGGCGCGAACGGCGAAAACGCGGAATTACTTTTTATGCCCGGCGGCGGCAGCCGTTGCCCGGCCACGCAAAATTCCGTGGACGCGCGAATGCATTATTTGCGGATGGAAGGCAAAGAAACTTTCAAGTGCGCCGTGCAGGCGATGCAATCGGCGGCGGAAGAAGTTTTGAAACGCTGCGAACTCGACATCTCAAACATCAAATGCGTCATCCCGCATCAGGCCAACCGCCGGATCATTGACGCGGTCGGCGAACGGCTCGGCGCGACGCCGGAACAACTTTTCGTGAACCTCGAAAAATACGGCAACACCTCTGCCGCATCCGTGGCCATTGCGCTGGACGAAGCCGTCGCGTCAGGAAAAATTCTGCGCGGCGATTTGATTTTATTGATCGTTTTTGGCGCGGGTTTGACGTGGGGCGCGGCAGTGATTGAATGGTGAAAGTCATTTGACGATTGCATCCGGCGTGCTAGATTAAGTCGTTCTTCTTTTTTATTTTATGAGCGCAAGAAAATTAGCGGGCATGCATTCATTGCAGGAACACGTCACGATGGAAGGCCGTCAGGCGCGTCTGGAACTCGCGGCGGAATCCATTTCCGTCCAAAAAACCGGCATCGAATTTCGCAGCCCCACGCCGTTCAATGAATGGACGGAAATGACTGTCGCCATCGCTTCGCCGCGCGACGGCACGAAGCTCCAATGCAGTGGCGTAGTCATCGCCTGCTCCGGCAATAAACACACCGGCTACCGCGTTTCACTGGTTTTCACGCACGTTTCCGAACAGGCGCAGGCGCAATTGAATTCAATGGCGCGTTCCGATTTAGGAGCAAACTAATCGTTTATTTTCAAAACCACAGGCACTTTTTTGATTAACCTTTGCAAATTTTGCAAAGGTTATTTTTTTGACCGGCCACGCCGGGTTTCCTAAACTTTCCGTTCATGAAAATTCTTTTGACCACCACTTCCTTTCAAGACACGCCCGGCGAACATCACGAGTTGCTCGCCAAAACCGGCTGGGAAATCATCAACGCGCGCGGCCCGCTTAACGAAGCCGATACGCTCGCGCTCGTCGGCGAGGTGGACGGCTACATTTGCGGCGACGACGCCATCACGCGCAAAGTTTTGGAAAAGGCGCGCCCAAAACTAAAAGTCATCAGCAAATACGGCATCGGCGTGGACAAGATTGACGTGAAGAGCTGCACCGAATTTGGCATTCCCCTGCTCTTCACGCCCGGCGTGAATCATACGACCGTCGCTGAACACACTTTTCTGTTGCTGCTCGCATTGGAACAAAATTTTCTTTACGGCGTGGACGCCAGCCGCAAAGGCGAATGGAAACGCAAGACCGGCCATGAAATTTTGGGCAAAACCATCGGCATCATCGGGCTTGGCCGAATCGGCAAGGAAGTCGCGATTCGCGCGCAGGCGTTCGGCATGAAAATAATCGCGTTCGACCATCATTTCGACGAGGCGTTCGGCAAACAATACGGCGTGAAACGCGCCGCGTCGCTCGACGAATTATTTGCCGCGAGCGATTACGTTTCGCTGCACACGAATCTCACGCCGGAGACGCGCGACATGATCAACGCCCAAACCCTCGCCAAAATGAAAAAAGGCGTGATTGTTTTGAACTGCGCGCGCGGCGAAATCGTTCACACGCCGGACATGGTGGCCGCGTTGAAATCCGGGCAGGTTGGCGGCTATGGCACGGACGTCTTGGATCAAGAACCGCCACCGCCGGATCATCCCCTGCTCAAACTGCCGAATTGCATCGTCACGCCGCACATCGCCTCGCGCACTTACGAAAGCGTGGTGCGCCAGGCCACGTGCGCCGTGAAAAATCTCATCTTCGCGATGAATGGCGAAAAACCCGTCGCGCAGGTGAATCCTGAAGTTGGGTATTGCACAAAGACAAATTCATATAAAGTTCAGCCAAAAGCCTAGAAAATGGCAGACCTCATCGCCGTCGAGCATAATCACAATCGGCGATTTAATCCGGGTCAAACGACGGGAAAGAAACCTCACCCGCTATCATCTGGCGACCAAAATGGGCATAGCAACCGCTTTAATTCGCTCTTGGGAGAACAGCATCGGCCAGCCTAGTCAGCATCAATTAGATCATTTGGCGAAAACGCTGAAAGTGGGAAATGACCTATTTGGTTCGTTTTGCAATCAAAATGCCGCGAACAATAGTCTCACGGGTAAATAAATCCCGTCCGAAATCGGAGGGCATTATGGCTATGAAATGGAAACCGACAAAACTGATTCAGGAAATGATTATTCGTGCCTAAAACGCTCACTTCTTCATTCGCAGCAATTCCGTCACGGAGACGCCGAGGGCTTTCGTCAAGACGGCGATTTCCTTGCGACCGGCCAGCCGTCCGGTGCGCTCCCAATACGAGATCATGCGCTGATGGATGCCGGTCAGGTCGGACAATTCCTGCTGGGTCAATCCCTTTTCCATGCGAAGGTGATGAAGCCACGCTCCATAAGAATCGCGAGAATGTTTCGGTTTCCTGCCCACAATGAAACATAATAATGAGGCTAAAAATATTTCTTGCTTTTTAGAAATATATTTCTAAAATCCAACTCATCAGGCAGGCTCGTTTCCGGCTGCACAACCACAACCAGCAACCAAAAGAAAACTATGATGTATCTCTGTCTAATCTTCATTCCACCACCGCTTCTGGATTCTTGCTATAGGCCAGGCCAGTTTCAGCTATCGCAAGGAATTCATGGCCCTCCATGCCGAGTTGATCGCCACCAAAATGGCCGAGAAAATGCAAAAACCAGAACTGCCACCCAAACTTTGATATGAAACAATTAAAATTAAGTTGCCTCGTTGTTGGTTGTGCGTTGCTTTTAACCATTTTGCCCGGCTGTCTCCTGCTCATTCCCGCAGCCGTAGGCGGTTATGCCACCATCAAAGCGGTTCAAAATACGACCAAAGGCTCGACAAAGATCACTTTTGACAAGCCCAGCATTGAAGACCATAACGTCTTGATCGCCCTTCAAAGTTTTGCCATCTGGCCCTCAGGAGAAACGGCTCAATTGATCTCCAGTTCGTCACTGGCCGAGGGACTGGACAATGCGCATGAATTCAAAATCACCACCCCGATGCGCGTCACGCAGCTTCTGGCCAGCAATTCGATGCCGCCTATGGTTGAAGAAATGACCGGCCAAGAACGCGCAGAGACATTCAGCGCTCTGGCACAGAAGGCAGATGTGGACGCCGTTATATTCACCGCGCCCGGCGCCTTCACCTCCGACGACGCGCTGCTTAAACTTACCCGCGCTTCGACCACCCAAGGTCTTACCTGCTTTATTTATTCGCGCCAAAAAAACGTCATCATCTGGCAGGAAGTCATGAATGTGAAAACATCATTAGGCAACGGCGGTTTTGGCAGCGACGCTGTTCAAGCCGAATGCACACAGCAATTGGTTAAAAAAATTCTGCAAGCCACCGGTAAAGATACGGATGCCGATACAAATATATCAACACTCTCGACAAATTCCCTGCGTTGATTCAAAGCAAATATCTTGAACCGCATTTAATTTGTAAAAACTTGTTTGCAAAGTGAGAAAAAAAGAATAGAACCAACGCGCAGCATTCTGGTTCGGTCAGGCAATCCATTCGGGAACATCATTGGTTATGAAAACGGAAAAAACGGCGGGCGGTTTTTCTCGGAATCTCGCATTTACTTTGACCCGCGCCGTGATGGGCGCGGGTCTTTTACTCGCTCTGCTGACAGATGCGGCACAGGCTGACGGGATTGGAGATTTCGCGCCCGACCCCCTTGATTCATGGTCCTTTTACGACACAAACGCCTGGCCCAATGATTTCGGTTATCCCCCCGTTTCCTTCACCAATCTTACAGCAACCATTTTCGGCGATGGCACGGCCTTGGTTTTGGACAGCACCAATGCCGCGTGGCTGCAATACAACGTCATTGAAGATGACGGCACGACCAACCTGACGGTGGATGAGGGAAGTGTGACCCTGTGGTTTTTCCCTGATTGGTCCAGCGGGAGCGGGCCGGGCGCATGGGGACAGTTGCTTGATGTCGGCCAATGGACATCAGACGCTTCCTACGGCTGGTGGAGTTTGAACGTTGATCCTGCCGGAACGAATCTTTATTTCAGCGCACAGAATAATGCCGGCCTAGGAACCAATTATCTTTCTGCGCCGATTGCTTGGACGAGCAACCAGTGGCATTTCATCGCCCTGACCTATTCATCCACCAGCACCGCCTTATATCTGGACGGCCCACTGGCGACCAACGGTGTCGGCATGAGCATCTGGCCTTCATCAAGTGTTCTTGCCAACGGTTTTTACATCGGCAGCGACACCAACGGATTGGCGCAGGCGCGCGGGATGTTCGATGATATTTACACTTACAATTCTGTTTTGGATTCAAATACGATCAGCGCCACCTTCACTTCCTTTAACCCGTATTTCTACCTGCTCGATTCGTGGTCTTTCAATAATACAAACGGGTGGCCGAGCGAGTTGGGTTATGTGGCAGTCTCGTATACCAATCTCACCTCATCTCCGCTCGGCGATAAAGCTGCGGTTGTTTTGGACAGCACCAATGACGCCTGGCTGCAATATAACGTCTATGAAACGGACGGACGGACCAATCTGACTGTTGATCAGGGCACAGTGATGTTCTGGTTTGCGCCGGATTGGGCAAGCACCAATGAAGGCGGCTTTGGGCCGGGTGAATGGGGACAGTTGATCAATGTCGGCCAATGGACACCGGACGCTTCTTACGGTTGGTGGAGTTTGAATGTTGATCCGGCAGGAGCAAATTTGTATTTCAGCGCGCAGGGCAATGACGGTTCGCAAACCAATTATCTCACCGTCCCCATCGCGTGGACAACCAATCGTTGGCACTTCATCGCACTCACCTATTCAGCTACCAACACGGCATTATATCTGGACGGCACGCTGGCAACCAATGGTGTCGGGATGACCATCTGGCCGACATCCCAAGTGCTTTCCAATGGATTTTATATCGGCAGCGATACCAACGGCGAAAATCAAGCCCACGGAATGTTTGATGACCTATCCACTTACCGGATTCCCTTGGACGCCGGCACGATCACCAATGACTTCAGCGACGAGGTATTTGCCTTTTGGGATAATCCCTTGAATGTGGGTAATGATAGTATCCCATCCGCTGATTCAACTCCCGGCCCGGCATCCCCCATCTATGATGCGATCACCGGAACGGGAGCTTTGCAACTCATCGGCTCGGCGTCCAGTTGCACGAGCAGCACGAACGTTTGGATGACCAATGTGGTTGCGGTGATGGTTGGCAGCGGCAGCAATGCCACGATGGACTTGATGTTCACCATCGAAGGCGGTTCCAACACTGTTCCCTATGATGTCTTTGCCAATTCAGTTTTGTCGTTCGGAACGAACGCACCGTGGGCATGGGAAGGGCAAGGCTATCAGTGCAATACTTACATGCTCACCAATTTGCCGAACACGGCCTGCTTCCTGATTTTGGGGACGCCGCAGGATTCGGATGGCGACGGGTTGACGGATGCCTACGAATTGCTTGTCAGTCATACCGATCCGAATAATCCCGACACGGACGGCGACGGCATATCGGATTCGGATGAAATCTTAAATGGCACCAATCCGCTGATGAGCAATCCGGCCTTTCCCGCTTCCTTAAGCATTCAAACCTGTCCGCCCTAAAAAACCAATTCAGAATATTCCATCATGAAATCTGACCTTTCCCGGACGCTCGCCGCCAGTGTGCTAGTTGGCTTGTTTTCCCTCACGCTGGCGCAAGGCGGTTCCTTGACCGATTACGGCTCGACGCCCGCGATAACGCAACCGCAGGGAAACCAGTCGGCAGCCAATCAAAAATTGGACTTTCATACCGATCTTTTTACCGGGCGCTTTGGTTATCAAATTCCCGTGGAAACGCCGCCGGCGCGCGGAGGAACCGAGCCGGAAGTGGCGCTCGAATACAATTCGGCCAACAAGAACAGTTGGTGCGGCGTGGGTTGGGATTTGGATTTCGGCTATATTCAACGCGAAACACGCTACGGCATTCCCATTCCCATTGGCGGTTCAGCCTATTCGGATGCCTACGGCTTTACCTTCTCCTTTGGCGGGCATAGCGGGCGTTTGATCAGCAACGGCGGCGGCGTTTATTTCCCCCAAATCAACACTGACCATCTGAAATTCGTTTATACCAGCGGCTGGTGGATCGTGACGGATAAAAGCGGGCAAACATATTATTTCGGCGAGACAACCGCCGCGCGCATCGCCAACACGCTCGGCACATTCAAATGGGGATTAAGCAGCGTCCATGACCCCAACGGAAATTTAACTTCGGTCAGCTATTCGGCTGACGACGGCCAGATGTATTTGAAGGAGATAGATTACAATGGCAACACCAACAGCCCCGGCATCGCCACCAACTGCGCCATTGCCTTTGATCTGGAATCAACCGCCCGCGCGGACATCAGTTCGAGCGAAATTTCCGGCAGTGAAATCATCACCGAAAAACGCCTGCAAAATATCCGGGTATTAGATCAGGGACAACTGGTCCGGCGTTATGCGCTGGCTTACACCATTTCACCATCCACGGGACGATCCTTGCTGCACACCGTGACCGAATACGGATCGGATAACACCACCGCGCTTCCGGTGCATACTTTTACCTACACAGTGCAAGTGGACGAATATGAATCCACCGTGGCGTGGCCCATTGATTCCCAAGGGACAACGGTAAGCACCGATTACGGCATTGATCCGGCCAATAGCGAGGCGGCATTGATGGACATCAATGGCGATGGCCTGCCCGACCGGGTATATCAGCCCGATTACAATTCTCCCTTTGATTTTTACTATATGCAATTAAACAATGGCAACGGCTTTAATTCTCCCGTGGCCTGGTCTCCCCTTACGGAAGAAGACGGCAGCGGCACCATGCAGTTTAATGATGTAGATTCCTCATCTGCCAACAGCCTTTGGAGTCAATCCGTTTCCAGCCTGATTGACATGAACGGCGACGGCTTGCCTGACCGCGTCGTCCGCCAGCACGATCTTAACGGCAGCGGTGTCTATGACCATTTGCAGGTCCAGCTTAACAACGGCAGCGGGTTCAACACGAGAACATCCTGGACGGGACTTAACAGCGCGGATGCGAGCTTTGCCGGCGGGGTTATGAATGACGCTTACGCCAAAACGGGGGATGGCGAAGGTGACTTGGCCACCATGATCGACATGAACGGCGACGGTTTGCCTGACCGCGTCATGGAAGGCAGCGCCAGCGGGCGGTTTGATGTGCAGATAAATTTGAACAGCTCTTTTTCGAGCCGGGTAGCCTGGGGCAACGTCACTGCTGATGGAACGTATGCTTACACCCCGCGCTGCCGGGATTATTCCCATGTATATTCCGAATTGATGGACATGAATGGCGACGGTTTGCCTGATCGTGTGTTGCAAAGCGGCATCCAACTTAACAATGGCCACGGCTTTGATTCCTATCAGACCACTTGGAACTATGGGGGTGATCCCGAAACGGTGAATGTGACCGACGGCAATTATACGACCCAATGGATTGATATGAACGGCGACGGCCTGCCTGATTATGTCGTGTCCAGCGGCACCGGCACCTACACTGTTTATTTCAATACCGGCCGGGGTTTCAGCAGCACGGGCGTAACGTGGTCGAATGTGAATACTTCCGGCGACGGCACCACTGGCTGGAATAACTTGCAGTCATGGAACGCAGCCGGAAGCAAGGTCATGTTCATGGACATGAATGGGGACGGTTTGCTGGATCGGGTTACCCGCAGTTATATCAGTGGCGACGTTGACTTGTTCGTTCAGTTAAGCCCAGGGCCGTTTCCCGATTTGATGAATTCCGTCGCCAACGGCATCGGAGGTTCAGTGAGTGTCACCTATCAGCCTTCGACTATTTATCGTAATCCTGATAGTTCCTCGCAACGAATGACTTTTCCGGTTAACGTAGTCAGTTCTGTTACCGTCAGTGACGGCCGGGGCAATGTCGGCACAAACAACTATGCTTACAGTGGCGGATATTATGACCCGGCCTATCGAGAGTTTCGCGGCTTTTATGAAGCGCAACAAACCGATCCGCTCGGAACCATCACCCAAACATTTTTTCATCAGGGCGCGGACGGCAGTTGGAACGGAAGCGCCTCCGGTGAATATCAGGATGATGTCGCCAAAGCGGGAATGGTTTTCGCCACCCAAACCATTGGCAGCGATGGCAAACTATACAACCAGACTTTCGACAAGGTGAATGAATTTCTGCTCTACAACGGCGGCAGCGGCATCACCAGCGATTATTTCCCTTTTATTCAGCAGACCTTCAGGCTCGATTATGAAGGCAATACCGGCTATCGCGCCAGCGCGGTTGGTTATGCTTACGATGGCACCGGCAATTTGTTGGGCAAGACCAATTTGAGCGAAGTCGCCGCCGTCAATGTGTCCAATTATACCTTCACCGCCGGCGTGTCCGGCGCGCCGCCGCCAGTCTATGAACAATATACTTACGCCACGATTCCTTCCAATACCAACATCATTGACCATGTGGCCAGTGATACGGTTTGCGCCGACGCCGCTGGAACGGTCGTCTTGCAACAAACCCTGTATCAGTATTTTGATGTGACTGGCAATTTGAAACAAAAGAGCGAATTGATCTGCCCCGGCACCTATGCGGAGAACTCCTATACTTACGATAACTACGGTAATGTTGCCACAACCACCAATCCCATCGGCATCGTCCAAACCATCACCTATGATGCTGCCGCGACTTTTCCAACGCGCAAATACACCGGCACGCTGGCCGACAATTTGATTGAATACACCCAATACGACCCGCGTTCGGGTGCAATCCTCAATGCCACCAATGAAGAAGGCTTGGTGACCGCCAACGCCTATGATGTTTTCCTGCGCTTGACCAATTCGGCCACGTCCACCACGCCCAACGGTGCGCCAACGCTGGTGCGCAAGCAGCTTCGCTATGGCCTGGGCGGCATCGTCAGCAACAACTCCTCGAATTATGTCCGGCTTCTGGAAAATGATCCGGCAAATTCTTCCACCGGCTATCACGAAACCGATACCTATCTCGACGGCTTGGGACGGCCCATCCAGTCCCGCGCGCAAGCCGAAACCGGTCAATACCGGGTCAGCGACCTTGTGTATAACGCGCGGGGTTCCGTGATATTGGAAGAATATCCCCAATTTCAAGCCGGTGCCAGCTATTCAAAACCTGCCAGCACCCGGACCAACATTTACACACAGTATGACCCGATTGGCCGTCCCTTCAAAATCAATCCCAACGCCTCGGCCAGCTTCAACAGCAGCGGCTGGTTAAGCGGCACGCCCACCGTATTGTCCGGCGATACCGGCTCGCCCGTCGGTTCAACTTCCTTTGCTTACAAAGACGGAACCAATTCCTGGGCGATCATCGTTACCAATGCGCTCGGAAAAATTCACAAGTATTATCAGGACGCCTACGGGCGCACCAATGAGATTATTGAAGTCACCTCCGGCGGCAATTTCACCACGACCCTGGCTTATGACCTGCTCGGCCAGCTCACCAACATCACCGACAACGCCGGAAATAAAATCAGTTTTTACTTCGATGACGTGGGAAATCGCGTGGCCATGGCCGACCCGGACATGGGCTTTTGGCAATGGGGTTACGACTTGGCGGGAAATTTGACGTTGCAGACCGACGCCAAAGGCCAGCAGATTAAATTCTATTACACTGATCCCGCCGGTCGTTTGACGCGGCGCGAAGGTTACAATGCTGCCGGTCAACTGGTTTCGACCAACCTTTACCTTTATGACTCAAATGGCGGCGATTCGGCCTACACGGTTTATCCGGGACAGCTTTTTGAGGTGATGGACGATGAAGGCTGGCAGAAATCCAGTTATGATGTGCGGGATCGCACGCTCAAATCCGTGCGCTACTTGAGCAAGAATGGCAACACCTATACCAATCAATCCACCTATGACGATGCCGACCGCATCAGCACCACGACCTATCCCAATGGTGGACCGACCATCACCAACATCTTTGACACCGGCGAGAATCTTTCGCAGGTCAAACAAGTCGGCGGCGCTAACACGGTATATTATGCGGCCAAAGGGTTCAATGCGCTCGACCAGTTGCTTGGCGTCAACTTTGGCAACGGGGTTCAGACTACCAACATCTTTTATCCCGTCTCGCTGCGCCTGCAAAAAATCGTCACGTCCAAGAGCGCCAATCTTCAAAGCCTGACCTATACCTTCGACGCCCTCGGAAACGTCAAAGGGATTGCCGATGGAGTTTATTCCGGCCTTGCTTCAGCCAGCTTCGGCAACATTTCGTATGACGATCTAAACCGGCTGACGGCGTTGACGAATGCCAGCGGCAGTTATGCCTACTCGTTTGACTCCGTTGGAAATTTCAACGTCAACGGCGAGTCTGGCGGCGGCAGTTACGTTTATGGAACCATCCGCCCGCACGCCGTCAAGAGCGCCAACGGCGCGTGGTTCACCTATGATCAAGATGGCAACATCGTTTTTCGCACCGGCCAGCGGCTCGATTATGACGTGAACAATCATTTGTATCGCTTCATCGGCACCAATGGCGTAACGACATTCGGCTATGCGGCGGATGGCTCGCGATTGTGGGAACAGTCCGGGACGAACAGTTTGCAGGTTTGGATTGGGAATAATTACGAGGAGAAGCAAGGGCTGACACTCTATCACATCTATGCCGGTTCAAGGCTGGTCGCTACTTTTGATGAGACGATAACGAATCTGTTCCAGTATTACCATCCTGACGATTTAACCTCTACATCCATCCAGACGGACACGAATGGAAGTGTAGTGCAAAACTTTGAATATTCGGCTTTTGGGCAGAGTAGATACACGCAGAATACGAATGCCATAAAGGTATCGAGAAGATTTACAAGCCAGATACTTGATGAGGCCACCGGCCTTTATTATTATAATGCTCGTTATTACATTCCAGAACTTGGAAGATTTGGCCAGCCGGACGACATCATTCCCGATTTGTCCGATCCGCAGAGTTACAATCGTTACGCGTATTGCGTGAATAATCCATTGCGTTATACAGACCCAAGTGGGCATTGGGGACAGGAAGTTGCGGATGCTTGGCCAGGTGAAGTCAATTCAGTCTTTGAATCCACAACCGCTGGCAGTGAAAGCACATTTTATATCGGCACAATGGGAACGCTCAATAGTTTGGTTGGCGGGATTGCCGAACCGTTGCGTTTGGGAAGCAGTGCCGGAACAGTTTCGGGAAATCCAAATGCCACCGCAGGCCAAATTGCATTGGCCGGAGTTCAAGAAGCCGCTCGCGCAGCGTCTCTTATCCCGGTGGGCGCGGCGATTGGCAAGGGTGCTGGAACTTTATTGGGTGCTGGAGAAAAAGAAGCGGCGGGACAAATCGCTTCGCAAGCAGGGAAAGGTTTAACTGATTCGCAAACCCAACGAATTCAAAATTTTGCGGACAAGCATAATACGCAAGTTAATATAGTTGGAAGTCGTGCGGCTGGAAAAGCTGGAGAATCATCAGATTTTGACTATGTAATAGGCGGCAAGTCAAAAACACGTCAGGCTGCAAGGCGAGAATTGCCACGTGGCAAAGCGGGCGGAGAAATTACTCCATCAGGGCATGAAACAGGCATTGATGTGTTTAATGCCAACAAAACCCCGTTAGACACAAGCCGTCCTCATGCTACGTTTGATCCAAAACCAAAACAAACATCTAGCCAATGAAAAAAATAGAAATAGAAATCTTATCCGAGAAGATAAATTGTCCAGTTATTCAAATGCCAAAAAGACAATTCCCAGGTATTGTCATTCAAGGTGATTCGTTAAAAATCCTACTCAGTTTATCAGAAGAGGTTATTTCGTTTGCGGATAAAAAAAATGAGGAGGACTTGAAAGAAACTGCGTTTGAATTGAAGGGGTTACTGTCAGGCTATATGAAAATTTATGAAGCAGCAATGCAGAATAATGGCAAAAAATTGCCGTATTCCAAATAAGCCCCATGGAAGAAAGATAACAAACTAATCAATATGAATAATAAAATTATACTCATAATCACTACTCTTTCAACCTTTGTATTGCCGATGGCAAAAGGACAAGGCATTATTCTGCCAGATTCGACCCTCTATCTTTCTAACTTGACCAATTCTATTGATGGTCGGATTTCCTTTGGAAGTAATCAATGGTTAGCGCAGCCTTTTGAAACTGGCCCGGCCGCCGAGGGTTACATTTTAGATTTGTTTCAAATGGGCGGCGTTGGAGTGCCTGGATTTATCGGGTCAATTTACAGCAATGCTAATGGTATTCCCGGAAATAACCTTGGAGATACAGGAATAACTTTATCTCCTTCTGCAACGTATTGGATAGTTATCACCTCTACGTCTCTTTCATTTTCGACTTCTGATTATTGGAATTATTCGAACAATCTCAATTATTATTCAGTGGACAATTGGCTCATTGATGCCAATTTTGCCTCATCAAGCGATGGAGTGAATTGGACATCCTCTAACGCTCACCCTTCTTTCCAAATTGAAATAGAGGGAACACCAGTTCCAGAACCTTCCACATGGGTATTTCTCGTTACCGGAATGGCACTCTTTATTTCCTTTCGCCGCCGCTGCTTCGAGTTTGCATCCCCCTCACCTCATCCAGAATGCCACCGCCAAGGCAACCGCATCAAACAAATCCATCCGACCATCCTCGCTTTTCCATAGCTTACGTTTAGGCGGCAGACGCGATGCAAGCTCATTGGGAAACTGTATCGCAAGCATTTGGGCCATTTCGTGCTTTGTCGCTTTGACATCGCCGAGCAATGTCATTCGCAATTTCTCTCCTGTGAAAAGCGCGACCTTGCACTTTCGTTTTGCAGCCAATCCAATGACTTGCTGATGCAATGCCTTGATCCGGGGCGCACGCCGAGAATTTGCACCGTTCACGTCCTGCAAAACCAAAGCACTGGGCAGGAATTGTTTCATCAGTTTTTCAATTTTGGTAACAGACTGGACGTTTTTATTTCCCTTCACCCCCTTGTTCCCACATTCGAGAATCACTTGGTTCTCCATGACACAATAGCCAAAGCCTCTGGCTGTGAGCGCGACGGCAAGAATACGAGTTTGTTTTGATGCAGTTTGATTCATGTTTTATTGATTAAATGACTAATTTTTTATGACGGAGAGCGAGTTCCGAAAGCGCTTGCTGTCTTTTTGGATCAGGCGACCCGTTTTTTCGATAGGAAAGTGTTTTTGCGCGCGCAGACACTTCCGACGCGATCTGCTCATAGAGGCCGGCAAACAGTTCTCGGATTGCCGCCCATGCGCCGTATTGGTCGGGTGCGAAAGCCCCATTCATTGTTCGCCATTTCCAGAATCTTTGGGGGCGTATGGAGGCCGGTCAGCATCATTTCCCACATTTGCCGGATGAGCGGAAAACGCTCCGGGTCTTTGATGAGCGTGTTTTGACCTGTCAGCTTGTCGGTGTGGTTCAAATAACCTGCCGGAGCTACGCCCGGATACCAGCCGTTCTCAATCTTGGTTTTCAGGCCGCGCTTCACGTTTTTGCTCAAATCATCAACATATTTCTGCGCCATGCCGAATTCGATATACATGAGGAGGATGTTGTCATCCTCGCGGGCATAACTTTGGGCTGGTGTCATCACCTTGATACCCTGCTGCTTGATCGCCCAGATGATGGAACCGCCGTCAACCGGATTGCGGGCAAGGCGATCCAATTTCCAACATATGATTCCAGCGGCTTCGTCACGGTAGAGCCGTTGCATCATCGTATTGAATACCGGACGCCCTGGGTCTTTCGCAGATTTTGATTCGGTCAAAATCTCCGCGATGGGCAGATTAAGTTTTTTGGCAATCTGCTCCAGCTCGCGGGTCTGCGATTCAATGGAAAGAACCTGCCGGTCTTCGGCTTCGGATGATTTGCGGCAATAAATGAAGTATCCAGACATGAAGATTTGTTATTATCGAAGGCGAAACAGGCAACCTTGGGGGAATACACGGCAATGCTACCCCGCCAACATGGAAGCGTCAACGAAGCTGCTATTTTTCCTTGTTCAATATCCCAAAAAAACGAAGCAGGCGCATGGCGATCTCCTGCACTTCATCGTCTGATAATATCTCCCCGAACTCCTCCTGATAAATGGCTTTGAACTCGTCTATGGCCTCGCGGCTCAATTGGTTTGGTGCTTGCATACCGACACTTTACCGGCGTAGGGCTGCCAGACAAGGGGGGCAAACATGCCAAAACTGGCATGTCAGATTTCCGCCGCTACCTTGACTAATTTATCAATATATGTTGTAGTATTGACGACAACACTGTGTCCAGCCGACACGGTGTTTTTTTTAAACATGCCAATTCTGGCAAGTTTGCCCCCCTACGCCGGTTTTATTGCCCGGCTATTCTTTGGCTCTGAACTCGCCATGAGTTCGGTTATCAATCCATGCCCTCGCTACCAAACTATTTGCGAATCCATCGGAAGCAAACTGCACTTTCACAGGAGGAAGTGGCCTTTTTGCTGGGCATGAAGGGATTGGATAAAGGTGGGAAAGTATCTCGCGACGAAAGCTATTCCCGTGTTCCGACATTGGAATTCGCCCTGGCGTATGAGGCAATTTATGGCAAACCAAACCGCTGGCGCGAAGCGGCATCTACCAGACTTTCACCAAGCCGTTTTATTACGGCAGGTTTGAATATCCCGCAGGCAGCGGCCAATGGTATCAGGGAAAGCATGAACCGATGATCACCGAGAAGGAATATGACCGGGTGCAGACGTTGCTTGGCCGAAACGGAAATCCACGACCACAATCACATCCTGAATTCGCCTTCACCGGCCTCATTCGCTGCAGCGAGTGTGACCGAATGGTGACTGCCGAAGAAAAGCACCAAATCATGTGCAGCAATTGCAAATTCAAATTTGCCTACCGAAAGCATAATACCTGCCCGCATTGCGAGACACCGATTGAAAAAATGGTGAACCCGTTGTTTCTCCATTACACCTACTACCATTGCTCCAAAAGCCGAAGGCCGGTATGCCAACAAAAATGCGTGACCGGAAAGGAAATGGAAAATCAAATCAATGAGCGTCTTGCATGGATCACCATTTCCAAGAAGTTCAAAGATTGGGCTGTCAAACACCTACATAAATTGCACGAAATGGAAAAATCTTTGCAGGATGATATTATCAAGACCCAGCGAAAGGCACATCAGGAATGTCTCGAAGCAATTGACGGCCTTTTGAATCTCAAAACTTCATCCGGCAACAAGAACGGGATTTTACTGTCCGATGATGAGTATGCGCAGCGACGGGGCAAACTGCTCAAGGCCGACCGCCGCGTGGAGCAGCAATTAAAACTGTCAGAGGAGACCTTTGAAATTGCCTATACCGCACAGAAACGGTTCGCCGAGGGTGAGCCATGTCATCGTCATGCTGGATGAAAACGAGGCGGGCAAGTTTGGTCGCGAAGACATCGCGGCTCATCTGTCCACGCATTGCTTCGTCAAGGTGCATGAGTTCGACACGCCCAATGCCGAGCCGGAGCATCTGTTCCCCGAAGATTTGGTGGAGATTTATGTTCAGGAACAAATCACGCCGCAAGGCTTTGGCGATTTCTACAAGCCCGCTGAAGCGCGGTTGAATCAGCTTGTAGCAGAACTGCCCAAGCTTCAAGCCGAGGTGGATTTCCTGAAAATCAACAAGCTCTCTGCCGACGATGTGCTGCATGAGGCCAATACGTTGTATGACCGCTGGCCGAAATTGCCAGTGCAGGACAAGCGCAAAATCGTTGAAGCCCTGATTGAAAAAATCGTGATCGGCGACGGTGAGATTGACATAACATTTTCGCATTTGCCATCTTCTGAAGAATTGTGCAAAAACCAACAGAAGCTAATCCTGAAGTGCCGGTGAAGAAAGTGGTTTGAAAGCGGACGAAATAATTTTGACAGGCACTTACTCAAGTGGGATAATCCCATTATGAAATTGATCGCAGATTCTCGTGGCAGGCTGACGGCGGCGGATTTGTTCCGCCCGAACACTGCTTTCGACGCCAGTTACCAGCCGGACGGCAGCATCCGCGTCGTTGAACTGGTGGAGAAGGAAGTTCCGGTCGTAAAGGTGACGCGGAACAAAGATGGCACTTACAACTGCCCGCTTCGGTTGACGCGCGAAGAAATCCGCGCCGCCATCCGCGCCGACCGTGACCGGCAATGAAAACTTATTGGGATTCTTCTGCATTGGTGGCGGCGGTGGAAACACCGGCCATGCAACTCCGGCTGCAACGCGAGCGCGGCGTCACGCGCTCGCACGCCTTGGCGGAAGTTTTTTCCACCATCACCGGCAACCCGAAGAACCGGGCGGATGCGCAGATTGCGGCGGAAATTCTGGCGAGCTTGGCGAAGAGTCTGGATTTCGTGGATTTGACGGCGGACGAAATGTTGGCGGCTTTGAAATCAGCGCGCAAATTGGGAGTTCGCGGCGGGCGGGTGCATGATTTTTTCCATGCGGTTGCGGCCAAAAAGAGCGGCGCGAAAAAAATCGTGACGCTGGACAAAAATGATTTTGACGGCCTGACGGACATCAACTTGGAAGTCATTTGAATGAAAACGAAAACTGAAAGCGTGGTGCGTCAGGCCACCTGCGCCGTGAAAAACTTCATCCTCGCGATGAACGGCGAAAAACCCATCGCGCAGGTGAATCCCGAAGTGCCGGTGAAGAAAGCGAGTTAAATTATGCGTTACATTTTAATCATGCTAATTAGTGCGGCGTTAATTACTGGTTGCAGCAAAGGTTGGACGCCGCCGCGAAATCCAAATCCTCAATCAATTTTGAGCGACGCCGAAGCCGATGCCAAAGCCGGAAAATATGCTGATGCATTAGCCAAACAAGCTTGGTTTTACAAAAATGCTTTGAAATATGATTCCAGCGAGTATGGAGTCCGGCTTTCGTTTGCGTTGTCGGATTGGATTGAACTCGGAAAAGTCTATCCACCTGCTTTAGAAAAACTCAAATCGTTTCGCGATGAAGCAGAAAAAAATATTCGTGATGATAAAAATGTCAGGGACAACTTCAGTGATTTTGAATCCATAAACGAATACTTAAAGGAAGAAGCCAAAACAGTTGATTTATTTGTTTGGATGGATTCTAACAAGCCGGATTCAGCAAAAGCAGTTTTTGATTTAGCACAACCGGCGCTGGTTAAATCGAAGCAATACACTTTGCTTGGCAAATATATTCAAAATCCTTTCAGTTTATACGACAACGCCGTCCAAGATTATGAACGGAATGCAGAATTGGCCAAAGACCCAAAATTTGGAAAACAAGTTCAGGATTTTGGCGAAAGCAAATTCAAGAATGAAACGACAACATTAATTGCAATTCTTGTAGTCACTGATCAAAAAGCTGTTGCAGAAAAAATTGTAGAAGATTTAAAGAAACAACCGTATTTGCCCAAGGACGATAAGCAAATTCAAAACGCATTAAACGGCGAAGTTCCTCCACCTTGGCCTTGAGCCGTTGAAAAATTTAATTTCATTTCCGAAAATTTTTATGCCCGAAACCTACTACATCATCCCCAAAGAAAAACACGATTCACTCGTCACGCAGGCGTATCTCAAGCGCGGTTACGATGCCGCCGAAGCCGCCGCCGGCGCGCGGTTCTGCGCCAGCGCCGCGTATTACGGCATTCGCACGCACAACGCCATCAAGGCGCTGCACCTCGACGAATTGTTCGGCAGCAAGGTCGGCCGCTGGACGCCCGGCGCGAAGATTGAGAAGTTGCCGTCGCGCTTCGCCGCCGCCGAAATCTGGAACGGCCACAACAAGCTCGGCCAGGCCGTCGCCTACGAGGCGATGGATACTTGCATGAAGCTCGCCGACAAATTCGGCGTGGGCATGGTCAGCGTGGACAACGCGACGCATTATCTTTGGGGCGGCGGCTACGTCATGGACGCCGCGCTCAAGGGCTACCTCGCCTACACGAACTGCACGTCGGCCACGTCCGAAGTCGTGCCGTTCGGCGGCAAGACGCCGACGATGGGCACGAACCCGCATTCGTGGGCGTTCCCGACGCAGGACGCGATTGGCTTTCCCATTGTGATTGACTGGGCGACCTCGACCATCGCGATGGGCCGCGTGCAGGTGATGAAACGTGAAGGAAAATTATTGCCGGATAATTGCGCCGTGGATGCGGAAGGAAAACCGACTAACGATCCGAACAAAGCCGTCGCGTTGCTGCCGTTCGGCGCGCACAAAGGTTACGGTCTCGGTTTGATTGACGAACTTTACGCCGCATACATCGGCGGAGGTTTGCCGCAAATTCGCGGAACGAAACTCGGCCACGAAAAGGAAAAACGCGGCTCAACTTTTTTCTTTCAAGTCATCCATCCCGATGCGATCAACGGAAATGGTTTTGCCAACAACCGCACGCAAAAAGAAAATGTTAAAGCAATCATCGAAGACATTCTCGGTCACGGAAATGAAAAATGTCTTTTGCCCGGCCAGCCCGAGGCAAATTCTGGCAAGCTTTCAAAACAACACGGCGGCTTGCTGTTCACGAGGGCAGAGATCGAGGAACTGAACCATCTTGCGCACGAAGTCGGCGAAGCCGCGTGGAATTTGGCTGATTTCAAATCGGCGCAGGTTTGAATCTTGCGTGAATCATCCTTTCAATCTAGGTTGTCATTATGAAATCGGCCATGCTTGTTGAAGATTTTGATGAAACATTTGAGTTAACTCCCGCAAAGGGATGCGCCAATGCTTTTGTCATTCATCCCAAAGACCGGCCTCGCCATGACGAAGAAAAAATGACCGCTGTAGATTGGAACAAGTTTGAAAAGGACATCGCGGATGCCTTTGAACAAATTCCATGAACGGCCAGCACATTGATTTCATCGCCGACACTAGCGCCATCATCCGGCTGTGCCGTGGCGATGAGAAAGTGGCAAAGCAAATCCACGGCAAGACCTTTGCTATTACTTTTGTCACAATGGCCGAGTTGAGCGTTGGCGTTTTGAAAGCAACCAAGCCAGAGGCGGCTTGGGCGCGTGTCATGGAAGTGTTGCGAGATCAAAAAATTCTTTTTGTTTCACCAGCCACGCCTGTGATTTACGCCCGGCTTTTTGTCGGATTGGAAAAGCGCGGGACACCAATTCCAGTGAACGACGTGTGGATTGCCGCAGTGGCCGTCGAGGCGCAACTGCCAATTCTCGCGCGAGACGAACATTTTTCACGCATGAAAGATTTGACTGTCATCGCCTGTTAAAAGCAAATTTCAAAATTTTATGAGCATTCAATTACGCGACAAATCCACTTGTAAATACGACCAAATCTCGCTCGGCGAAGTCATGCTGCGCCTCGACCCCGGTGAAGGACGCATCCGCACGGCGCGCTCGTTCACCGCGTGGGAAGGCGGCGGCGAATACAACACCTCGCGCGGCCTGCGTAAATGTTTCGGCTACAAAACCGCCGTCTGCACCGCGTTCGTGGACAACGAGGTCGGCCATCTCATCGAGGATTTCATCATGCAGGGCGGCGTAGACACAGATTTTATTTTGTGGCGCGCAGATGATGGCATCGGCCGCAGTGTGCGCAACGGTTTGAATTTCACCGAACGCGGCTTCGGCATTCGTGGCGCGGTCGGCGTGCCGGATCGCGGCAATTCGGCGGCGGCGCAATTGAAGCCCGGCGATTTTGATTGGGAAAATATTTTTGGAAAAATCGGCACGCGCTGGCTGCACACCGGCGGCATTTTCGCCGCGCTGTCCGAAACGACGGCGGCGTTGACCATTGAAGCGGTGAAGGCGGCGAAGAAACATGGCGTCATCGTCAGTTACGATTTGAATTATCGTCCGTCCTTGTGGAAATCCATCGGTGGTTTGAAGAAGGCGCAGGAAGTGAATCGCGAAATTGCGAAGTATGTGGATGTGATGATTGGCAACGAAGAAGATTTCACCGCGTCGCTCGGTTTTGAAGTAAAAGGCGCGGATCATAGCTTGAGCCACATCAAGACGGATGCGTTCAAGGCGATGATTGAAACCGCCGTGAAAGAGTTTAAAAATTTCAAAGTGGCCGCCACGACGTTGCGCCGAGTAATCACCGCGACAAAGAACGACTGGAGCGCGATTCTCTGGCACGACGGAAAATTTTTCGAGAGCCGTAAATATCTCGAACTGGAAATTCTGGATCGCGTCGGCGGCGGCGACAGTTTTGCGAGCGGCCTGCAATTCGGTTTCCTCGAATTCAACGATGCGCAAAAAGCCGTTGACTACGGCGCGGCGCACGGCGCGCTGGCCTCGACCACGCCCGGTGACACCAGCATGGTCACGCGCAAAGAAGTCGAAAAAACTTTCGGCGGCGGCAGCGCGCGTGTGCAACGCTAAAGCGTTGGCACAATTTTCCCGAACGGATTTTACCTGCGGGAATCAAGGGATTGTTTATATTTTCAGCGAAGTCATTTATTTATGAAAACACCAACAGAATTATTTTCACTCAAAGGCAAAGTCGCCGTCGTCATCGGCGGCACGGGCGAATTGTGCGGCGCAATGGCCGAAGGGCTTGCGGCGGCAGACGCAGCGGTTGCGCTCGTCGGCCGGGATGAAGCAAAAGCAAAAGCGCGGCTTGAAAAAATTTCAAAATCCGGCGGCCAAGCGGAGTTTTTTCCCTGCGACACCACTTCCAAAAACGGTTTGCAAAAACTTTTGGCGGACGTGCTCGCAAAATTTGGGCGCGTGGATATTTTGGTGAACGGCGCGGGCGTGAATTCGGCCACGCCGTTTTTTGACATCGCCGAAGAGGAGTTCGATAAAATCATCACGGTGAATTTGAAAGGCGTCGTGCTCGCGTGCCAGACTTTTGGCAGGCACATGGTCGGGCAAAATTCCGGCAGCATCATCAACATCGGTTCGGCGTCGGGACTCAAACCGTTGTCACGCGTGTTCACCTATTCGGCGTCGAAGGCGGCGATTCATAATCTTTCAAAAAATCTGGCGCGCGAGTGGGCGCCAAAAAATGTGCGCGTGAATGTTTTGGTCCCGGGATTTTTTCCGGCGGAACAAAATCGCAAAGTGCTCAATCCCGAGCGCGTGGCTTCGATCATGGCCAAGACGCCGATGGCGCGTTTTGGCGAGGCGCGCGAGCTGATCGGCGCGACTTTGTTGCTGGCGTCGGATGCGGGAAGTTTTATTACAGGAACCGAATTGGTCGTGGACGGCGGCTTTGACGCAATGACGATTTAATTTTTCGGGAAGAAATGCCCGGAAAAATTTCCGGCCAAACTAAACCGGCTTTTCTCCGTAATTAATTGCCATGGCGCCGCCGAGCAGGTTGATGACTCGCACATTCGTTAGTTTTAATTGCCGCATTTTTTCAGCGACGGCCAGTTGCGCGGGATAATGTTTGAGCGATTCCAAAATGTAGGCGTAAGCTTGCGCATTGCCGCAAAATAAAAGTCCGATGAGCGGCACGGAGCAGCGCAGATGCGCAAAATAAATTTTGCGCCAGAGCCGGTGCGCCGGTTTGCCAAAATCCAAAACGATCAGGCGCGCGCCGGGCCGGGCCACGCGAAACATTTCTTCCAGACCGCCTTCCCAACTCGCCAGATTCCGCAAGCCGTAGCCAATCGTCACTGCGTCAAAAGAATTTTCGGGAAAAGGAATTTGCTGCGCGTCGCCTTGAAGGAATTTTAAGTTTTGAGCTTCAAGTTTTAGGCTTTTTTGCCGCCGCGTTTCCGCGACTTGGAGCATTTGCGGGCTGAAATCAAGTCCTGTTGTTTCTGCGCCGCTTCGGGCAAGGGCTACGGAAATGTCGCCCGTGCCGCAGCATAAATCGAGCGCGCGGTCGCCGGTTTTTATGCGGGCGAGTTTAACGACGCGGCGTTTCCAGAGGCGGTGCAGGCCGAAGCTTTGCAAGTCATTGATCAGGTCATAACGCCGCGCAATGGTGGCGAAGAGGTCATTGACTTTGGCCGCGCGTTGGTCGCCGGCGGCATAGAACGTATTGCTCACGCGCGCAGTTTAACATATTGATGGCAAATAAAAGTCAAAGGTGCGGAAATTTTGCTTGGCGCGGGAAATAATTTTGGTTATCTTCTGACAGGAAAACACGCAAGCGATTTGATTTATGAGCACGCAGCCGGAAAAGCAAAGTCCAAAAAAAATCTTGGTGGTGGATGACAATGAAATCATCCTGAAAACCATTTCATTGAAATTGCAGGGCGCGGGTTATCAGGTCATCACCGCGCTGGATGGCTCGGAGGCGGTGGCGGCGGCGCGCAAGGATAGTCCTGATTTAATCCTGCTGGACATCAGTTTTCCGCCGGACGTGGGCGGCGTGGAATGGGACGGTTTTCGCATCATGGAATGGTTTCACCGGCTGGAATCAGCCAAAAAAATTCCGGTCATCATCATCACGGGCGGCGAAGATTCCAAAAACAAGGAGCGCGCGGTGACGAGCGGCGCGGTGGCATTTTTTAACAAGCCCATTGACCACGACGATCTGCTCAAAGTCATTCGCGCGACGCTGGCCAACGAAAGCAAACCGGCCTGAAAATTGGCTTGCCAATCCGGCGTATTTTTCTAACCTCACTTTCTGGACGCGAGCGTAGCTCAGCCTGGTAGAGCATCACGTTGCCAACGTGAGTGTCGAGGGTTCGAATCCCTTCGCTCGCTCCAATTTCCCCAATGCTTGCCGGCAAAATCAGTTTTGAATGCTTTTCACGCGATACGCGGGAATGGTTTCGGATGTTTTGGTCGTGATGCTCGTTTTTTCCGATTCAATTTGCGTGAACACGCGTTGATACAATTCGTAGCTGATTAAAATTTCTCCGGCTTTGGCTTGATTGCAAAAACGAGACGCGCGGTTCACGGCGTCGCCGATGACCGTAAATTCCAACCGATCCGCCGCGCCGATAAATCCGTGCAAGACTTCGCCGCAATGAATGCCCACGCCGATTTCGCAAACAGGTTCGCCGCGCGCGGCGCGTTTGGCGGTCACGGTCGCGAGCGCGTCTTGCATCGCGAGCGCGGCGCGCACGGCTTTCTCGTGCTGGCGCGCATCGGGTTCGGGACTTCCAAAAACGGCGAGCACCGCGTCGCCTAAAAATTTGTCAATCGTGCCGTCGAATTGAAAAATGGCGTGGCCGAGCGCGGGCAAATAATCGTTCAACATTTCCACAATGTCCGCCGGATCCATGTTTGCGGTTTTGGTGGTGAAATCGCGAATGTCGGAAAAAAGAATGGTGACTTCGGATTTTTCGCCGCCGGGCCGCAAACGTCCGAGCCGCGCTTTTTCCAAAAGTGTGGCGCGCAGTTGCGGCGAAAAATTCGTGAGCAATCGTTCAAGCAATTTTGCGTTGTCGCGCAAACTTTGTTGCAATTGATGATTCGCAACGGTGGTCGCGGCAAAATTGGCGACGGCCAAAAGCAGGCGCAAATCGTCTTCGGAAAAAATGGAATCGCGCGAGGGACTGTCCACGCAGATGACGCCGAGCGTTTCGCCGCGGCAAATCAGCGGCGCATACATTCCCGACGCGATGTGATGGCGTTGAATGCTCAAACCGGGATCGCCCTGAAAATTTTGCCGCCAGATAAATCCGCGTTTTTCGGCGAGCGCGCGGCGCGCGAGCGTTTCGCTGACGGCGGGTTCGCCGTCGGAAACAAACGCGGAGAGAACGAGTGTTTCGGAATTTTCGCCTCCCAAAAGCAACGTGCCGCGTTTGGCGCCGGGAATCAAGTGAACCGTTTTGTTGAGAATGGCCGGCAGAAGTTGCGCGAGTTCGGTTTGATTGTTTAATTCCAAAACCAAATCGAGAAATGGACGGGAATAGTCGCCGTGAGATTTTCGCGGCAGAGTCAAATTATTTTGCGCGGCGTCGAGCGAATTGGAAATCGAAAAGGCGTCGGGCAAAACATTTTTTTTCGATTCGGAATTTTCCATGGGAACTTCCACTGCAATTTCCGTGTCGCCCATTTTAATCAAATCGCCGGCGGCCAATTTTGTTTTGGCGTTGGCTTCGAGGCGCGCGCCGTTGATTTTTGTTCCGAATTTGCTGCCCAAATCTTCGAGCCAGCATTCACTGCCTTCGCGCCAGATGCGCGCTTGTCGCCGGGAGATATTGATGTCCGAAGACAAATCCAAATCCGGTTTGCCATCACTGCTTGGACGGCCAACGACAATCAGCGGCTGGTTAAAACTTTTTTGCCAGCGCTGTTCGCCGAAACGAATGGCCAGACGGATGGGCGGCGCGAGTTGTGCCCCGTCAGTTTTCATTCGCTTTTTTGGCAACGGTGTTTTTGAGAATTTTTCCGCTGTCGGCCAGCAATTCAATCGTGCCGAGATTTTTTTCATTGGTTAATTTGGAATCGCTTTCACCGAATAAATTGATCGTCCAAACCGGCAACCCGCCATAGCCGCGCGCCAGCCGCATTTGCACGGCGATGACGGAAGCCGCGCGCACTTCGGGCAAATCCATGACGATTTTGAGCGCGTCATCGGAATCCAAATCAACTTTGGAAAGGTCAAAGGTCTTGTGCGCGCTTGGCGAAAATATCTGGATAAAGCGATTGGGTTCCCGAACGCGAATCATTTTTCCATCCGCAAACTGCACTTCCGTCGCATGAAACGTGGCCTGATGATTGTGATAAAGCACGCGCCAATTTCTCGGCATCAAATCATCCACGCTTTTGTCCGAAACAATTTCAATGACCTGGTCGCGGGAAGCGTCACTGACGTAATGATCGCCCAATTTCACCAGTTGCAACGCGGTAAAAGTATCCGGGGAAATTTGCGGCGGCGGCGCGGGCGCAGTTGCCGGCGGCGCGGAAATTTGTTCGGTCGTTGGGGCAACTCCGACTGGCGGCGCGCTTTCTTTTTCAACAGGCGCGGATTGCATCACGGTAATTGGCGGCGCGGCTTTGGCAATCTGATCTTTTGCCGGCGGCGGATTATCAAAATTATCGTTCCAAGGATCAACGACCGGTTTTGGCCCGCTCATTTGCGCCATGCGCGGCTGGGCAACAGAGGCATTTTTTCGGATTAATCCGTTAAAGCCCAGACATAAAAAAATCATGGACGCGACGCCGGCGGCGCTCATCGCATAATAATTTTTGCGGGAAAATTTCTGATGAAATTTTTTGCCGGCTTTGAATTCGGGAGCCAAGCCCAATTGCTCGGCGACTTCGTGCGCGCTTTGCGGACGTTTTTTCTCATCTTTTTCGAGGCAGGATAAAATAATTTTTTCGACATGCGCGGGAATTGGATTATTGATTTCCCATTCTTTCAAACGCTGATGCAACGGCAACGGCGTGGCGTGACGAACTTGATGCAAAAAATCGCCGGAAAAAAACGGCGGCTTGCTCGTGAGCAATTCGTAAAGCGTCGCGCCGAGCGCGTAAATGTCGTCAGTAACGTGCGGCGTTTTGCCTTCGAGTTGCTGCGGACTCATGTAAAGCAAGGTGCCGCTCGTGCCGGGATTCATCGAGACGCGCGTCATCGTGTCATTGAGCGTGCGCGCGATGCCGAAGTCGGCGAGTTTCAAACGGCCTTTGGTGTCGAGCATCAAATTCGCCGGTTTCAAATCGCGGTGAATCACGCGCTCGCCGTGCGCATATTCCAAACCGTCGCAAAGTTGTCTGACCAGCGGCGCGAGAAATTCCCATGTCAAAACGCGCTGCGGTTTTTCCACGCGCACGCTCGCGAGATTTGCGCCTTCGACAAATTCCATGGAGACAAACGCTTCTTCATTTTTCGCGTCGTAAAAATCGTGGATGCGAATGACATTTGGGTGCGTCAATTTTCGGCTGCGGGAAGTTTCGCGGCGCAAATCGTCGAGGGCGACGGAATCAAATCGAATTTGCGGCGGCAGAAATTTCAAAGCGACGTCGGTGGCGAGCAATTCATCGCGCGCGAGCCACACGATGCCCATGCCGCCACGTCCGAGAATTTTTACGAGCGTGTAACGGCCCGCGCCAACTTGAGATTTGGAGCAGGCTTCCACATTGACGGCGCCCGTGGCAAAAATATCCGGTTTAATTGCTTCGCTAGTCATTGAATCATTCCTTTTTCGGAAAACAATTGAGCTAATCACATGCCAGCGGGCATTTAACGGCTGATCTGGCTTATAAAAATGGCGCGAATGAAAAATCGCTGTCCATATTTTGGAATTCATGCCTGCATTTTGGACAGGCGAAACGTGCCGTGACGAAGTTGGCGTTTAACGGAGCGCACCGTTAAAGGATGATTTGAAGTTAAATGAGATTTCTGCGGAAGAAGGATGGTGCGCATAGCAGGACTTGAACCTGCACGCCTTGCGGCACTACCACCTCAAAGTAGCGTGTCTGCCAATTCCACCATATGCGCATACCAAGTAATAGAGCAATTGCCGGCGTGCGGCGCAAGTTTTTTGCGCACGGGTTAATCTAAAATTCGTTGCAAGCCGCGCCAGTGCGAAGGTTCAGTGGAATTGAAACTGGCGCTGCGTTTGTGGCCGAGATCCACTTGCAAGAGCAGGCCGACACTGTTGGCGCCGCGTCCGTGCGAGCGGATGGCGTCAATGCCGTAGCCGTAATCCAGCATGACTTTCCAACGCCCGGACGTGGAATGGAACAGCAGACCGCCGCCCACACCGTTAAGCCAGTTGCCGGGCTGGGATTCGCCGGGCAGATAATCCACCAGCGCGCTGGCGACATTCACGTCAAGGTTCCACCGTTTTTCCTGGTCGAGCGGCAAAAGGTAATTGACGTTGAGCAACGCAAATTGGCGCGCGCTGATTTCCTGGTAAAAATATCCGGGCAGCGAGAGCGGATATTCGGCGATGAGCGGCAGAAATCCGCCGAGCCGATACGCACTGAAACGGTCGGCGTCCGCGCTCGTGCCCGCAGTCATCCGCACATAAAAACTTTGCCCGCTGTTGGTGAGCGTGTAAGCCAGCGCCGCTTCCATCCAAAATAAATGCGATTGTTCCTTTAGTTCGCGATCATCATCCATGCCGTAATAACCCGGATCGCTGCGCAGATGGCCTTCATACCAGATGGATAATTCCATTGCCAGCGGCGGCAGCAAGGTCGGTTCGACGCCGCCAAAACGCAGGCCGGTGCGCACGCTGAAATCGCCGTGATCGTTGGGCAATTGAAAACCGGATTCCGTGTCGTCACGACTGTAAAATGAATAATGCGCCGTGCCGCGCAAAAGAAAGTTCAACGGAATCTCGCGACCGGGATCGAACAGATGATAAATGCTCGCGGAAATTTCCCCGCCATTGCCGTCAAACGATTCGCCCGGCAAAAATGTGCCGTCGCGGACTTCATTGTAGCTGTCGCCAAAACTGCCGCCCGCCACGCCGATGCCCAAATCCGTGTTCGGCCCGAGCGCGCCGATAAATCCCAATTCCGAATCCAAATAAACCGGCGCGACCGCGAGGCGCAGCGTCATATTCGTCCGCAAAAAATCCGGCTGGTTGTGATAATAATAGGCGTAGGCCGCCAGCGGCGCGCGACCTTCAAAAGATTGGTTATAGCCCAATTGAATCAAATCGCGCTTGGCCGGATCAATTTGCGCGGACGCTAAAACCGGAAAAAAAAGCGTCAGAAAGAAAAGCCGTTGTCCAAGTTTTTTCACGCCGTTTAAGTAATGCACATTTGCCGTTTCAGCAAGCGCAAACAGTCCTCGCTGGACACGCGAAATTTTTTTCGGCTTACTATCGCGCACTTTGATTCGCCAATGTCATTAAACCCTGAAATTTTACGCAAAGCCAAAGGCCTCGGATTTTCCGACCGGCAAATCGGCCATCTCGTCGGCCAAACCGAAGATGAAATCCGCGCGCTGCGGAAAAAACTGAATCTCGTTCCGAGCTACCGGCTCGTGGACACCTGCGCCGCCGAGTTCGAGGCTTACACGCCCTATTATTATTCCACCTACGATCGCGGCGATGACGAAATCAAAGGCAACACGGCGAAGAAAGTCATGATTCTCGGCGGTGGACCGAACCGCATCGGGCAGGGAATTGAATTTGACTACTGTTGCGTCCACGCCGCGTTCGCGCTGAAGGAAGACGGATTTGAAACCATCATGGTCAATTCCAATCCCGAAACCGTTTCGACGGATTACGACACGAGCGACAAATTATTTTTTGAGCCGCTCACGTTGGAAGATGTATTGCACATTTATGAACGTGAAAAATGCTGGGGTGCGATTGCGCAATTCGGCGGCCAGACACCGCTGAACCTAGCGCTCGCGCTGCAAAAAAACGGCGTCAACATCATCGGCACCTCGCCGCAGAGCATCGAAATCGCCGAGGACAGAAAATTGTTCGCGGCGATGCTCGACAAATTAAAAATTCCGCAACCGCCGAACGGTCTTGCCACAAACGCGGAAGAAGCGCTGGTGATTTCAAAGCGCCTCACTTATCCGGTTTTGGTGCGCCCAAGTTTTGTTCTTGGCGGTCGCGCGATGCAGATCGTTTATTCCGACGCCGAACTGTCGCATTACATGAAGTTCGCCGTCGAAGCCTCGCCCGAACGTCCCGTGCTTGTGGACAAATTTCTCGAAGACGCCACGGAAGTGGATGTGGACTGCATCACCGACGTCGGCCATTTCAAAAATCCGAACGAAGGCACGATTGTCATCGGCGGAATGCTGGAGCACATCGAATTCGCCGGCGTTCATTCCGGCGACGCCGCGATGGTTTTGCCGCCGCACACGCTGTCCAAAAGTGTCATTGAAACAATTCGCACTTACACGCACGCGATGGCGCGCGAGCTAAAAGTCATCGGCCTGATGAATGTCCAATACGCCGTCAAAGGCGAAAATGTTTTTGTGCTCGAAGTGAATCCCCGCGCGTCGCGCACCGTGCCGTTCGTTTCCAAAGCGATTGGCAAACCGCTGGCAAAACTGGCCGCAAAAGTCATGGCTGGAAAAACTTTGAAGGAATTAAAGTTCACGGAAGAAATCTGGACGAAATACTGGGCCGTGAAAGAATCCGTTTTTCCGTTCAATAAATTCGTCGGCCAGGATATTTTGCTTTCGCCGGAAATGCGTTCCACCGGTGAAGTCATGGGCTTGGACGCCAATTTGGGAATCGCCTACGCGAAATCGCAGATGGCGGCAAATTCGCCTTTACCGTTGAAGGGAAAAATTTTCATCAGCGTCAGTGACGCGCACAAAAATGAAGTCGCGTCCGTCGCGAAATTATTTTCCGATCTGGGATTTGAAATTGTCGCCACGAGCGGCACGGCAAACGTTTTGGAAAAAGCCGGGCTGAAAGTTCAGCGCATTCTTAAACTGCTCGAAGGCCGTCCCAACGTGATTGACCTGCTCAAGAACAAGGAAATCCAGTTTGTCATCAACACGCCCAGCGGCGCCGCGCCGCGCGAGGACGAGATTAAAATTCGCACGACCGCCGTTTATACGAACACGCCGATTGCCACGACTTTGAGCGGCGCCAAAGCCGCCGCGCTCGGCATCGCCGCGCTGAAAAAATCCGGCTACGCCGTCAAGACGATCCAGGAATATCATTGACGGAGTGCGGGCGGCTCGTCCGCGTTTTGCTGGAGTTCAGGATTTGGCTCAATTCGCGGACGAGCCGTCCGCGCTCCAATTTTCTCGACACACAATCTGCCTGTCTTATTTTTCCTCTCGTGAAATCCGCCGCGCCAGAATTGCTCCCGTTGCTGAAGCAATACTTCGGCTTCACTTCGTTTCGTCCGCTTCAAGAAGAAATCATCCGCGATTCGCTTGGGGGCAAAGACACTTTCGCACTGCTGCCGACCGGTGGCGGAAAATCACTTTGCTTCCAGCTTCCCGCACTTGCGCGCGACGGACTCACTGTAGTCGTTTCACCATTGATAGCATTGATGAAAGACCAGGTGGACGCGTTGCAAGCCAGCGGCATCGCGGCCACTTTTTTAAATTCGTCGCTCAACGCCGATGAATCAAGAAAACGCCTGCGCGGTTTGCACAACGGCGAATTCCGGCTGCTTTACGTCGCGCCGGAGCGGCTGATGCTTTCAGGATTTTTATCCGATTTGCAAAAGTGGAACGTGCAACTCATCGCGATTGACGAGGCGCATTGCATCAGCGAATGGGGACACGACTTTCGTCCCGAATACCGTCAGATTTCCCAACTGCGCGAACATTTTCCAGAAGTCCCTTTCATGGCGCTCACTGCGACTGCGACCGGTCGCGTGCGTGAAGACATTGTTTCGCATTTGAAATTGCGCGAGCCAAAATGTTACGTCGCCAGTTTCAATCGCCCGAACCTGACCTACCGCATTCTCGCCAAAAACAAACCTTACGATCAACTGCTGGCTTTTCTCCGCGCCCGCCCGAAAGAAAGCGGCATCGTGTATTGCATGTCGCGCAAATCCACCGAGAGCGTGGCGCAACGCTTGAGCGAAGACGGCGTGAAGGCGCGTCCGTATCACGCCGGTCTCACGCCCAAGGAACGCTCCGAGCACCAGGAACTTTTTTTGCGCGACGACGTGCGCGTGATTTGCGCGACCATCGCGTTCGGCATGGGCATCAACAAGCCGAACGTGCGCTTCGTCGTCCACTACGACTTGCCGAAAAACATCGAAGGCTATTATCAGGAAACCGGCCGCGCCGGCCGCGATGGTCTGCCGGGCGAATGCGTGCTGTTGTTCAGCGCAGGCGATGCGGTGAAACAGACGATGTTCATTGACGAAAAGCCGAATCCGCAGGAACAGCAAATCGCGCGCGAACAATTGCAGCAGATGGTTCACTACGCCGAGTGCGCGAGCTGCCGGCGAGCGGAATTGCTTGCCTATTTTGGAGAAATATTTAGTGGCACAGGCGTCTCGCCTGTGAGTTCTGATAAACAATTTGAAACTCACAGGCAAGACGCCTGTGCCACTTCCAACTGCGGCGCGTGCGACAATTGCCTTTCCCCACGCGAAACTTTTGACGGCACGCTCGCGGCGCAGAAATTTTTGTCGTGCGTTTTTCGCATCCGCGAGAAACAAAATTTTGGCGTGGGCTTGAACCACGTCGTCGAGGTTCTCACCGGCGCGGACACGGAAAAAATCCGCAAATGGAATCACGCGCAGCTTTCAACTTACGGCATCGGCAAGGAACACAGCCGCCCCGAATGGGCCGCGATTGGGCGAGAATTGATCCGGCTTGGTTTTGTGCGGCAGACCACGGAAAAATTCAGCGTGCTGGAATTGACGAATAACGGCGTAGCAATTTTGAAATCGCGCGCGCCGGTGAAATTGACCAAACCCGCCGTCGCACCGGAGTCGAAAACACATCACGTCGGCGAAATCACCTGCGACGAAGTTCTGTTCGAGCGTCTGCGCGAGCTGCGCAAAAAAATCGCGGACGAGCGCGACGTGCCCGCCTACATCATTTTCTCCGACGTTTCCCTGCGGCAAATGGCGCGGAATTATCCCGTGACGGAAAATGAATTCGCGCGCATCAGCGGCGTCGGCGAAACAAAACTGCGCGAGTTCGGCGAGGTTTTTCTCACGGAAATCGCCCTGCATCTGGCAACGAATCCGCGCCAGATTTTCGCGGAAGAATCTTTTGTCGCGCCGCAATTCGTTCGCAAAACCGGCCTAAACGACACCACGCGCGAAACCTTGCGCCGTTTTCGCGCGGGAGAATCCGTTGAAAAAATCGCGGCGGCTCGCGGCTTTGCCGCCAGCACAATTTACGGACATTTGGCGACGGCGATTGAAGCCGGGGAAAGTCTGGACTTAAATCAATTTTTGAACGCGGCGGAGCAGGAACAAATCGCCGCCGCTTTCAAAAAATTTGGTTTCGGCAACATCAGTGGCGCGCGCGAATCGCTCGGCAATAAATTTGATTACGGACTTTTCCGAATTTATCGCGCGGCTAGAGCAAATTAAATAAAACTATAGCCGCATGAGGCGAACCAGTTGAGGGCATCTTGGCGGGTGACGGTTTGCAGTGCGTCGGCGATGGCTGTCAGGAGTTCGGCGCAGGTGC
>Ga0207933_1000009_pt1 | contig 210030 bp, 212 predicted proteins | sample NGESurdeep092012_4_FD_184488 | JGI IMG/M metagenome (GOLD analysis project Ga0207933, IMG submission 184488) | Arctic peat soil microbial communities from Barrow, Alaska - NGEE Surface sample F53-3 deep-092012 (SPAdes) | ecosystem: Environmental > Terrestrial > Soil > Wetlands > Peat ... | reverse complement strand
GCCTGACTATAGTGCGCCAGTAGCGCCCAGTGAACCAGTTAGTCCTTATACTCCACCAGCGCCAACTGATTTTAGTGCTCCAGTTACACCACCTGCCGAGGTTGCCCCAAGCGACCCAGTTATGCCGTCGGTCATCACACCTACTAATGGTAGTGACACTCCGCCAACTGTTGGGCCGGTTGTCTCCTAAGACTTATCAGCTAATATAATTTAGTTAGCAAATTTACTGGTTCAATATTTAGTTGTGCCATAATAGAGCTTGATGATTACTACGCTAAGCGGCACTATTTCTGAGAAAATTGGTGACATATTGGTAATTGATGTTGGTGGAGTCGGTTATGGTTTATTTGTGACTAGTGAAGATTTGCGCTCTTTAGAAACCGGACAATCGACAAAACTTTATACCTATGAGCATATTAGAGAACAATCTCACGATCTTTTCGGCTTTTGTAAACTCGAGACAAAACAATTATTTGAAAAATTATTAGGCGTCAATGGCGTCGGCCCACGAATGGGCATAAATATTCTCAGTATTGGTAGTCCAGTAGCTGTTCGCTCAGCAATTGCCGTAGGTAATGTTAAGTTCCTCCAAGGTGCTCAAGGTGTCGGTAAACGAGTAGCTGAGCGAATTATCGTTGATCTAAAGGATAAGGTCGGTTTGGCCAGTAGTGAGCTCTCCGATATTGGACTATTAATGTCAGAAACGGAAGCTAGTAAGGATGAGGCTGTGGCCGCTCTGGTAGCCTTAGGCTACTCAATAGCTGATGCCAGCACGATGCTTGGTAATATTGACCCTAAACTATCTACTCAGGAGCGGCTTAAACTGGCGCTAAAGCGTAACTAACGGCGACTTTTATCTGCTTTAAGTTATAATAACGGATAGTGATAGACAGAATTATTGATACCAATATAGAGCCAGATGAGGAGAAAGAACTAGAAGTTACCCTCCGGCCTCATGATTTTAGTAATTACATTGGGCAAGAGCGACTTAAACAAAATATAAAACTTGCTATAGATGCTGCCAAAAAACGTGGCGAACCGATAGATCATATTCTGCTGTATGGGCCACCTGGACTTGGTAAAACCACCATGGCCAGTGTTATAGCTAACGAAATGGGTGCTCAAATCCGCATAACTAGCGGGCCAGCAATCGAGCGAGCTGGTGACTTAGCTAGTTTATTAACAAACTTAGCTGACGGTGATATTTTATTTATTGATGAAATCCACCGCTTAAACCGCTCAGTAGAAGAAGTCCTCTATTCAGCAATGGAGGATTTTAAACTTGATATTATGCTGGGCAAAGGCCCTAGTGCCCGAAGTTTAAGATTAGATTTACCAAAATTTAGTCTAATTGGGGCTACCACTCGTACCGGAGCTTTAGCCGCCCCGCTAAGAGATCGTTTTGGCATGATTCATCGTTTGGAGTTTTATTCACCTGAGGAAATCGAGAGAATCATTCTAAGAGCTGCCGGTATTTTGGGTGTAAAAATTGATAAATCAGCCGCAGCTATTCTGGCAACTAGGGCACGACTAACCCCCAGAATCGCTAACCGTTTACTAAAAAGAACCCGGGATTTTGCCGATGTTAATGGTGATGGCATAATTGATAGTTCAATCAGTAATCAAGCTTTAGATTTACTAGAAATTGATAGTCTTGGTCTAGATCCCGCTGATCGTTTGGTGCTGGCAGCAATTATTGATAACTACAACGGCGGACCGGTAGGTGTTGAAACACTAGCTGCTCTAACTAGTGAAGAACGTACTACAATTGAAGACTTTATTGAGCCGTATCTGCTACAAATTGGTTTATTGGAACGAACACCAAGAGGTCGTAAGGTTACTACTAAGGCCTACAAGCACCTCGGTAAAACCCCGGGCAAAGCTAGGTCTGATCAGCCTAGCCTGTTATAGCGTCAATATTTATAAGTGTTTTAAAATCCATTAGTCCGCGCAGAGCTTTAACTAAAGCATCGGACTTAAGACTAATCATGCCTTCCTTCTCAGCTACGTCCTGCGCTTCTGTTGCTGAGCTTCTACCGAGCAGTGTGGTTCTTAACTGCTCGGTAGGTTGTAATACCTCAAAGATGCCGATATCGCCCTGGTAGCCAGTGAAATTACAGTGTCTACAGCCACCTTGGTTTGGGCGCCAAAGTTTCAATATTTTATTAGTGGTTGAGGCTGCTTCTTGGTCGCTTCCCAAACCAGCTTTAATAGCTAATTTTTCCAGTTCATGTAGCGAACGCATTGTGTCAGGATTATCGAGGTGATAGGTACTGCTAAGCTGAATCTGCTCGATGATTGTTGGTTGGTAGGCTACTTTACAGCTATCACAAAGCCTTGTAACTCTATGCTCAGCAATGACCATCGGTAAGACCAGTAGCTGGCCAATCATTTGCCGCCAAACGCTCAAGGCGCTAAGCGAGCTAAGCGCCGGTAGCACGGCGATAATATGCTGTTTTTTTATTACCAAATCATTGACTTGACGTGCTAGGTCTCTACTATCAACCAGCCCGATACCTACAACTGTATGTTTACCTGCTGGTAATAATTTTAATTTTTGAATAGAATCATCCCCATTTTTAATGTCAGTTGAACGCGGTATCTGACTATTAGTCGGACCAATATAAGCCAGAGAGTGGCTAGCGCTATCGAGTAGCCCCAGCATAATTGCTAGGGTGTCTTGAGCTGGCCGGAGTTGCGGTGAGGCGATAAGGATAAGACCATGATTCGCCGCCAAAGCATCTTGAACTTGGCGCAGGCTACTTCCCCATAGACCAATACTTTCTAGACTCTCGCTTTGGTTAATCGCATCCAAAACATCTATAGTTATCTTCTCGCCGTCAATAACCGGCAAAGTCGTTACACGGAATTGATGTAATTTCTTAGCCACCTCCAGCTTTGTTAGCCCATACTGTGGAGTCAACTTTTTGGCTGTATCTAAATTTGCCAATTTTTTGAGTTGAGTCGAGAATTCTTCGGCACTACTGCGTGGTAATTTATTTACGACTTCTAGTCTAGTCCCCCGTCTAAAGCGAACTACTATAAAATTCCTACCTGGTTCGATGTGGATTGTTCTGACGCCACTGCTAAGAGCACTACTAATAATGTGATTAATACTCTCTTTAACCCGCGAAGCGGAGATAGATGAAGACGATTCCCGACCCATAATACTAGCTATTATACAGCCTGGGCTAAGCTTTGTTATAATAGGGACTAAAGGTGGGGTGAAAACTAAACGAGGAGGGTAGCCCAGTGGCTGATGATAAAATTACGTCTAAAGAAAAAGAAGGAAAAAGTAAGGCTCTTAGTCTTGCTCTAGAAACCATCGTAAAACAATTCGGTGTTGGCTCGATTATGAAACTCGGGGAAACTCATATTGGTAATATTGAAACTATTCCAAGTGGTAGTATATCGCTCGACATAGCTCTTGGTGGCGGCTTGCCAAAAGGCCGAGTTATAGAGATATATGGGCCAGAGAGCTCTGGAAAAACTACCCTAACACTGCACGCCATTGCCGCTGTACAAAGAGCTGGCGGAACTGCTGCCTTTATAGATGCTGAACACGCTCTTGACCCTGGTTACGCTAAGCGGATTGGAGTTGATATTGATAATCTATTGTTGTCTCAGCCAGATAATGGTGAGCAGGCTCTGGAGATTACCGAAACTTTAGTCCGCTCCAACGCCGTTGATCTAATTGTCGTTGATTCGGTGGCAGCATTGGTACCGCGGGCTGAAATCGAGGGTGATATGGGTGATTCTCTGCCTGGTCTGCAGGCCAGATTAATGAGTCAAGCCCTCCGTAAACTGACAGCTGTAATAAGCCGCTCAAAAGGTACGGTAATTTTTATTAACCAAATTCGTATGAAAATTGGTGTTATGTTCGGTAACCCTGAGACGACCACTGGTGGCAATGCCTTGAAATTCTATTCATCAGTTCGTATGGACATCCGCCGCATTGGACAAATAAAGCAAGGCGATGTCGTTGTTGGTAATCGAACCCGCGTTAAAGTCGTCAAGAATAAGGTTGCCCCGCCCTTTAGACAAGCAGAATTCGATATTATGTATGATGAGGGTATTAGTGTACCTGGCGATGTCATCGATCTAGCTACCACTCATAATGTTGTCGAGAAAGCTGGAGCTTGGTTTAGCTACAAAGGTGAAAAAATTGGCCAAGGCCGCGAAGCCGCTAAACAGTATTTTAAAGATAATCCCAAGGTTATGGACGACGTCGTTAAAGCTGTGCTGGCTGCTGTGGCTGAAAGCGAAAAGTAGGAAATTAGTAGCTAGCGGAGATTTAAGGCAATAGCTAAAGTAGAAGATGAAAATAACTGCTATTCGACCTCAACAAAAAATCCGTAATCGCTATTCTATATATTGCGACGGTCGCTACGCCTTTGCTGTTAGCGAATCAATGCTTTTGGAGCAAGGTCTAGTAGCCGGGCAAGAACTGGATGAAGCTCAGTTAAAGAAATTTAAGCAACTATCCTCGGATGACAATTCGTTTAATAATGCCCTGCGCTATGCGGCTATTCGAAACCACAGTATCTGGGAGATGGAGCAATACCTCCGCAGAAAAAATATCAGCGAACATCAAAGTACTATCATTATCGGCAAGCTAAGTGCCCTAGGTTTTTTAGATGATCAAAATTTCGCCCACTCCTGGGTTGAAAACCGTCGATTATTAAAATCCATCAGTAAGCGGCGACTGGCGCAGGAACTTAGACAAAAACATATAAATGATGAAATTGTTCAAGAAGCCTTAGAGCAGGACTCTGCTGATGATTTAGAAGTTTTAAAAAACTTGATAGCAAAAAAGCGCCGACAAGCTTCTTATCAGGATAAAAATAAGCTGATGGGTTATTTATCTAGGCAGGGTTTTAGCTACGACGATATTAAACGGGCTCTTTAACTAAACTTAGGCAACGGCTGCAGCACCGACACTCGCGGTTTGTAGCAAATCGTTAATAATGATCTTCCGGTCAGTAATTTCTATGATCTGGGTTCTATCGATAGATAGGGCGCTAGTTGATAAGCTTTTTCGAAGCGCTTGGCTAACATATAATTTTTTAACAAACATACTCTCTAGCTCGACGGCGAAATCGTTAACCTTACCTACTTTAGTTTTACTTTCAGTCACTACTGACTTCCCCAGCAATGTAAAATGCAGAGCAATTAAATCCTTTAGCCTGATGATGTCGTCTTGAGGAGCTAAGACCTCGTGATCATTGACTACAATGCCTTGAGGGATAACTTCCCGAACGTCTTGGTAGAGTAGTATCAGTCCTATTTTTTTATCAAAACGATCGGAGCAATAGAAGCCTTCAATTTTAAGATTATTAGGATTTATAATTGGCTCGTTTGCTGTAGCAATTACGCCGCCAGTTCGCAGGCTTAATATCGGACAGTTATACAATCTGGCGCTCAGTTGTAACATATTGGTAGTATACCGCTAAAGCAGGGACCAATGCCAACTTGCAGCAACGGTCACTATACAGCTACTATATCTCTAGCAATGAGTAGCTATCAACATAAAATAATTATTAGTCCTAGCGCTGAACAGACCGAGACTATTGCCCAGAAGATTGCCACAAGGTTAGTCGGCAAGGAAGTTATCGAATTACTAGCCGACCTAGGTGGTGGTAAGACTACTTTTGTTAGAGGTTTAGCTCGAGGTATAGGCTCAAACGACCATGTTTCTAGCCCATCCTTTACAATAAGCCACGAATACAGAGGCAAAGATCTAGAGCTAATCCACTTTGATTTTTATCGTTTAGCTGAAGCCGGTTTAATGGAGGATAGCTTAGGCGAATTCCTTGGCAAACCAAATGTCGTAGTTGTAGTAGAGTGGGCTGATATTATTAAGCAGGTTCTACCAACTAAACGCCTCTGCATAAACTTTCGAGTGGTAGCTGAGAATGCTCGAGAATTAACTCTAACTTATCCCGAAAGCCTAAGTTATCTAGTGGAAGGACTATAGATGCTAATCTTGACTATTAGAAGTGATGCACCTGAGGCAAAACTTGGTTTATTCAATGATCTAGAACTAGTTGGAGAAGAAGAATGGTTAGCCGATCGGACTTTGGCTGATACTATTCACCAAAAGATAGAGGCCTTACTTAAAACCCACGATAAAGACTGGGGTGATATTAATGGAATTGTTTGTTTTGAAGGCCCAGGAAGCTTTACTGGGCTTCGTATTGGAGCAACTGTCGGCAATGCCCTGGCCTATGGTCTTAATGCCCCAATTGTTGGATCACGTGGTGGCCAATGGCGAAAGCTCGGTATCGCAAAATTACTTAGCGGTAGAAACGATAAGGTTGTTGTGCCGCACTATGGCTCATTGCCACACATAACTCCGCCAAAAAAATAGTTTGTTTGCCAAAGCTTTCACCTACGTCGTATAATTAATAATGAATTGCCGTATTTTGGGAGCGATTCAACCGTAGATTTATACCATTTAATTTAAATTCGACAATCAGATTTTTCAGTAGTGACTAGAGATGTGATAGCGATTGTCATCTGAGATTTCTGCTAGATAGAAAGGACTGACATGATTACTCTTGCCATCGTATTGGCTATTGTGGGCTTAGGCGCCGGTTTTGGTGTTAATGAGACAATTAATCGAAAACGTAGCGGAGCTGCTGCTGACCAATCAAAGAAAGAACTAGAAAAAGCCAAAAAAGAGGCTGCTAAAATTACTGAAGAAGCTAAAGAAGAAGCTAATAAGATTCTCGACGAAGCTCGACGAGAAGAACAAAATCGCCGAAAAGAATTCAAAGATCTTGAGGTACGACTCGTACAACGTGAAGAGAGCTTAGATAAAAAATTAGACGATATTGATAAAAGATCTGAGCGCTTACGAGGTTCAGAATCAGAAGTTGAAACCCTGAAAGATGAGATTCGTGATATCCGCAAGAAACAGCAAGATAAGTTAGAAAAGATTGCTAAGCTGACCAAGAGTGATGCTGCTGATAAGTTAATGCAAATGACTGAGCGTGATATCCGCGAGGATCTAACTGGATTAATTTCTAAGTTACAAAATGAAGCTAAGGAACAGGCCGAAGACCAAGCCGCCTTGATTATCACCTCAGCAATGGAGCGCATGTCATCTGAAGTCACCGCTGAGCGCACTATAACTTCAGTCAAACTAGAGGACGAGGAAATGAAAGGCCGAATTATTGGTAAAGAAGGCCGTAATATTCAAGCCTTGCAGCGAGCTACAGGCGTCGATATTATGGTTGATGATACCCCCGGCTACATTGTGCTATCGAGTTTTGACCCAGTCCGCCGTGAAGTTGCCCGACAAGCTCTAGAAATGCTCATTAAAGACGGACGAATTCATCCCGGGCGAATTGAAGAGGTTGTTGAAAAAGCACAGCAAAACGTCGAGAAGGATGTTATTCATGCCGGCGAGGATGCCGCTCGCGAAGTTGGCATTATTGGTATACCAAAAGAGGTATTACACCTACTTGGTGAGCTTAAGTATCGAACTAGCTATGGTCAGAACGTCTTAAAACATAGCACTGAGATGGCTCACCTAGCTGGAATGATTGCTGAAGAACTTGGAGCTGATGTTAAGACCGCCAAGTATGCAGCCCTAGTTCATGATTTAGGTAAAGCCCTAACTCATAAGATTGAAGGAAAACACCACCACATTAGTGGTGAGATGCTACGTAAGTACGGAGCTCCTGAGGAAGTTGCCTTGGCTGCTGAACAACATCACGATGATGTCGAAGCAACTAGCGTAGTGGCCCTAATTATCCGTGTTGTTGATGCCATGAGCGCCTCTCGTCCTGGAGCTCGTAATATAAGTGCAGAAAACTTCGTCGAGCGTATGCGTGACTTGGAGAATGTTGCTCTCGGTTTCAGTGGTATCGAGAAAGCCTATGCCATTAGTGCCGGACGTGAAGTTAGAGTTTTCGTTGTCCCACAACAAGTAGATGACCTAACGGCTATCAAACTAGCCCGTGACATTGCTACTAAAATTGAATCTAGTATGCAGTACCCCGGTACTATTAAAGTCAACGTCATCCGAGAAACTCGGGCTGTTGAATTTGCCAAATAGGCTAAACTAATACCAGATGAAGATTCTCTATATAGGCGATATCATGGGAGAAGTTGGGTTAGGTGTTGTTGAACATATTTTGCCTAGTTTAAAAAAAGATCTAAGTCTTGATTTAGTTATCGCCCAAGCTGAAAATACCACCGCTGGGCGAGGAATTTCAGTGCAGGATTTTGAACGGATTCAGTCTGCTGGGGTAGATTTCTGTACTGGCGGTAATCACTCGTTGTTTCTAAAAGAGATCAATGAGGCTATGGCAGATCCGCTAGTTCCAATTATCCGACCGGCTAATTATCCGGCTAAAACGCCGGGCCTCGGCTATAAGTATATTGACACGGTGGCTGGACCAGTCCTGGTTATTAGTCTACTGGGTCAAATCGTTGGTCGCGACGCTGATAAACCACTAGATAATCCTCTGCTAACTATAGATAAAATTCTGGACTCAGAGAAGTCCAAGCAGAAGGTCGCCACTATAGTAAACTTTCATGGTGATTTCTCGAGTGAAAAATTTATTATTGGTCATTATTTAGACGGCAAGGTCAGCGCCGTAATAGGCGATCACTGGCACATCCCAACGGCTGATGCTAGTGTCTTGCCGGGTGGGACAGCTCATATTACCGATGTTGGTATGTGTGGCAGCTTAGACTCCAGCTTAGGTGTTAAATTTAGTGATATTGTTCCTCGCTGGCGAAATGGTATACAAACCCGTAATCAATTAGAAACTGCTGGCCGTATGCAGTTTAATGCACTGCTGGTTGAAATTAACCCTGAGGATGCGACAGCCATCAAGGCCGAGCATATCCGAAGAATTATACCTAGTCTCTAAGTCAGATCTTATGGTTCACTTTTGCCGGTAAAACCGAAGCCGGCAATAACGACACTAACAATCATATTAATTGAAACTATTTCGATACTTGGTAGGCCTTTATTGATGGCCATTAAGATAGCGCTACCCAGCCAGATGATAGCAATCACTCCAGCGGTATAGGGATATTTGATAAACAGCATTATTTCCTTTAGCATATGATCTCCTTTTATACTTTAACTTTTGATCGGTGGTTATATGTAGATATTGTATCAAACTGCCCATTGCCAACTTTAATTTTCCTAACCATCTGCCTAAATAGAGCTGGGTCCCGGGTAGCTACGCGTTCTAACCATTTGCTGATAATATCTACAGCTTGAGAGACAGATAAATCATCATCGTCTTCCCTAACCAGCTCAGGGTGTTGCTGGTTTACTCGTTTAACAACCGCCCCAAATACCTTAGGTAATACTTGAGCTCGACGATCAAGAGACTCTACGAGTGTTATGTAGGTTTGAGCGGCTCGAAGGGTCTCCGAAGCCTCTAACTTCATGACTAGGCCAAAGCGATTATTCTTGTTAATCATTTGGTTCATAATCTGCAATACTCGGCCATCTTCTAGTAGTGGTCGAATATCTTTAGCGCCAACTTGTTTAGTAAGGCTATCCTGAGCCATTTTACCAAGAGTCCTGGTGTAGTTAGAGTCATCAATTGGTGAAGCATCAGGATTATTACGCCTGTTGAATGTCCCCATGCGCTTTAGAGCTTTATAAAGATCGCTTACAAAGAAGCGCATAAATTGCTCAAATAGGGTCGTTATATCAAAGTCATCAGTATAGAGTTTGTGCCAGGCCGAGATAATACCAAAGAAAGCCGCTTGATTATCTGGTACTGGGGCTGCAATACCAAAGTCGATTATCCCAACCTTGTTACCAGTTAATAGCCTAACATTCCCAGGATGGGGATCGCCTTGAATATGGCTAAGGTTAAAAATCCCATCAAGTAGTTCGGTGCCTAAAACTTCTAGCTGAATATCCAAGTCTGACCCGAGAGTTTCCATTACGTATTTTTTAGGGTTAACACCTTGCTCTTTGAAGCGTAGGACTTGAGCTACTGATAAACCGTCGATATATTCTTGGACAATAATGTTATCGGTACACAGGTCCATGAAAGTCTCTGGGATGATAAAGGTCTCATGATCTTTGTAAGCTTCAAATAGATCATGCGCAAATTGAGCTTCGGCTTTGTAGTCAGTTTCCTGCAGGGTTGCCACTCTAAAGTCTTTGATAGCCTGATTGAGATCGATATCTATGTTGGAGGCCATCTTATTAACCATGCCCCGACTAAAAATCCCCAAGAGTCGTAGGTCATACTTGAGTAGATCTTTAACCATAGGGCGTAGTACTTTAATTATTATTGGTTTTCCGCCGATATGTTGACCGAAATAGACCTGACCAAAACTACCTGCCGCAAAGGGTTGTGGCTGGATAGAAGTGATTTGAGCTAATTTAACGGCTGACAACTCTTTTCGAAGCACAGACACGATGTCTATCGGTTCGTGGTCGAGGTTTTCAAAAATCTTTAATCGGTCGGCGCTGCGCCATTTGCGCATAGCCTGGCTCTGCAACAGTACACCTTGAAGAAATTTTACGTAAATACCGCCTAGTTCAACCATAGTGTCACAGATTAGTGAGTACATCTCAGCGTCTTTACCCCTACGATTCAGGTAATAGGCCTTGGTACCGAGTGAGGCTAGCATAGCCGTACGGTGACGCTTAATAGCAGCAATTGATGAATTATCTTTTATCTTAGCCTGAGCCATTAACTATCTCCTAGAAAAACCAATCAAGAAAAGCGCTAAGGTCGAAATTATAACTGCTAAATATAGCTGAAAAATCTGGCTTGAATTCGACCGCGTTAGAGCCATCAGAATTACAGCAAACCAAATCAGCAATATAGTAAAAAATATTGATGCATATTTCATATATTAGTGACAATTATAGCATAAGTTCTAAATAAAGCTAGTAATATCATATATTTGGGTTTTTTGGAAGGATTAGGTTATAATGGCGGGAGTTGTATAATCGTTTTAAATCGGGGTGTGGCGCAGTTGGCTAGCGCGCCGCGTTTGGGACGCGGAGGCCGGAGGTTCGAGTCCTCTCACCCCGACCAAACATAGATATGCAAACAACTTCCAGTATAAATAACCAGGCTAACTCTAAGGGCTATCGAGTATGTTAGCAGTGGTGCTGATACTTCTTTTAGCCACGGCGTTTTTGCTTGGTGTTGAATACCTCTCGAGAAGAAAGAAGTATCCTCCAGAGATTACCAGAAAATTTATCCATATTAGCGGTGGGACAGTGGCAGCTTTTACTCCTTGGTTCTTGAGCTGGCACCAAATCGAGGCGATTGCTGCTGTTCTCTTCATAATTATTCTTATCTCCAGAATCTTTCATATCTTTGGCTCGATTAATTCCATTGAGCGTGTTTCAATCGGAGACTTGTTGTTTGCTCTTAGTATCGCTGTTGTAGCAATCATTGCCCATGATCGACTAATTTTCGCAGCAGCCATACTGCATATGAGCCTAGCTGATGGTTTAGCGGCAGTTGCCGGAACATCGTTGGGCAAAAAGACTGGTTATAAGGTTTTTGGACGACAGAACAGTCTAGTTGGGGCTAGTGTTTTTTGGCTATGTTCTTTATTAATATTGCTTTGGTACCTACTAGTGGCTCACGTCAGCGGAAATTGGTCAGTACTTATTTGGTTACCGCTAGTGGCCACTGTGGTGGAAGCTATCGGCATAGACGGCACCGACAACCTATTAGTGCCATTAGTAGTGACTGTTATTATTAACCGACTGTAGCTTTTTCTAACTTGCTTTGAGTGTGAGCCCTAAGGGCATTAAAAATGACCACAACGTCAACAAGCTCTTGGATGATAGCTCCTGAAAGCGGCGAGAAGTGACCGGTCGAGTAAATAAACATTAAAATTATACTCATAGCGATACCGACAAGAATACTCTGTTTGGCTACTGAAAAAGTTCTTCGGGCTATCGAGAAAGCCTTAGCCACTTTATTAATATCATCGAGCATAATGACGATATCGGCCGATTGGCTGGCAGCAGTTTCACCACGGGCCCCAAGCGCTATACCAACATCCGCGGCTGTCAAAACCGGTGCGTCATTAACTCCATCACCAACAAAAACAACTGGCCTGTCGCTGAGGCGACTGATGGCTAAGAGTTTATCTGCAGGTAAAGCCTCGGCTTTAATATCAGTAATACCTAGCTTGGCAGCTACCACTCTAGCGACCGCCAGATTATCCCCTGTAACCATTAAGATATGTTTAATACCGAACTTTCTTAAAGCGTTCAGCATCTTTTTGCTCTCTGGTCGAATTTCGTCCTTAAAGCTAATTACCCCGACAAGTTCAGAGTTTATTGCGATAAACGTAGAGGTTGCTGCCAGATTTGTTAGGTCTCTAGGTAGAATTATTCCCTGTTCTTCCAGGAATGACTGTCGACCAACCAAAATTTGTTTGCCTTGAATCATTGACGACAAACCCTTACCCGATTCTTCACGAATATTTTTGGCTTTAGGGATCTTTAGATTCTGACTTTGGGCGGCGGCGATAATTGCTTGAGCTAGGACGTGATTTGAGCTTTTCTCCAAAGAGGCGGCAAAGCCCAAAACATCTTGTTGTTTATAGCCATTAAAGCTTCGGACTTTATCAACGACTAACTTTCCTTTTGTTAAAGTCCCGGTTTTATCAAAAGCAATGGTCGTGGCTTGAGCGAGTTTTTCTAGCGCTCCGCCATTTTTAATGATAATACCGTGTCTGGCTGCTCGACTCATGCCAGAGATAACGGCTATCGGTGCTGCTAAGATTAGGGGGCAAGGAGTGGCTACTACTAAAACTTCTAGAAAACGAATTGATTGTCCGCTGACTGCCCAGCTAGCAATAGCTATACCAAAGGCTATAACAGTAAAGGGCACGCTGTAGCGGTCAGCTAATCGGACAAAAGGAGTTTGGCTGTTAGTAGCTGATCGGACTAGTTTTATAATCTGTTCGTACTGACTATCGGCAGCAACTCTTAGCGTTTTTACAGTTATCGCACCGTCAAGGTTTACCGAGCCACTTAATAATTGGTCGCCAACAGTTTTGGCTTGAGGTAAGCTTTCCCCTGTTAGGCTAGCTTCATCAAAATTAGCTGATCCTTCAAGAATAATCGCATCAACCGGCACAACTTCACCGGGTTTAATAATTAAAGTATCAGAGACTTTTACCTGGGAAATTGGGATATCAAGAGTTTGTTGCTTGCGAACCAGATGAGCCATTTTTGGGGCATTTCTAAGAAGAGCATCTAATTCAGTTTTAGCTCTATTTTCAGCATAGTCTTCCAGGGCTTCGCCACCGGTAAGCATAATTACAATCACAATTGCCGCCCAATACTGGTGCATAATTACCGAGACTACAATTGCCGTAGCTGCCAGAATATCGATACCATAATGACCGCTTTGAAAATCCTGCCACATCCCCCAGAGCAGTGGTACAACCCCTGCCAGGGCAACGACTCCAAGTAACCAATGACTAGCTAAGTGAAAACCACTAAAATAAAGCACTAAGCCGATAATTAAAGCTAATGCCGCAATAACGAACAAGTAATAATGTCTAGTGAAACCAAAGACTTTTTTATACACTACTACCTCCCTCTCAGATCATTAATAAATGGGGCGAACGATGGGGCTCGAACCCACGACATTCGGGACCACAACCCGACGCTCTACCTACTGAGCTACGTCCGCCATATGTGCAATCGGCATTTCGTTTTACTTCGTTAAATTAACTGTAATACACTGCCTAAAACAGAGGTGATTATACCGTAAATTAGTGGTCAGTACAATTTTTTTGTCAGTTAGTTAGCTGTTATTGTAGTCGAGCCCGAGCCCACGACCGTGTTAGCGTCCATTGAATAAACGCTAACTCGCCATTGACCTTTCGTAGGAGTAAAGGTTGCAGTGGCATTACCCGAACTATCAGTGATAACTTCAGGTTGCCAAAGTAGGGTCGTGCCAATAGGGTTGGTGAAGCCATTAAGGCTACCGCCACCGCCACCACACCTACCGCCACCGCCCGATCCGATACTAGACAGCGAAGATGACGAGCTAGTCATTATTGGTAGCAGTGGATACATCGATGTGAACATGTCTGGTACTACTTGATTATATAAGTTATAGGCATTGTTACTAACAACATCAACAATCATATTGGTCTGTAGCGGATTGCCGGATGAATCTTTGGCATTAATCTGGACTGAGGTAGGGGTATTGGCACTTACTGACTGACCAGACGCAGGTGTTAGTGTTAGAGTGGCTGCTTTGGTGGGGTTATCTACTTTAAACTGCACCCCTTCAGAATGATAAGTACCGTTCTCTAAATAATTGAAGGTAAGCGTAAATGATGGAGCTAAATCAGGAGTTACACTAAAAGAAAAATTATTATTACCTTGGCTAAGTTGGACCATTTGCGGATTGTAGATTCTACCGCGGTCCATGGTAACCATGGTATTAAGTGCTGCCGAAGAATTGATAACTAGGTTAACGGTTTGACCCACACTGATATTTGTAGGTGAGCCAGAGACATCAAGGTCTTCCAGGGCTGCGCCACTAGTATCTGATGTACCACTAGAGTTTTGAATATAATAGTAGTTTGTAGCTTGGATTTTATTGTTTTGGACATCGCTTGTCCAAACACTAAGCTCTACATCGTCACCCTCTTTTAGCCCAGATGGCACGTTGACGGAGATTGTTGCGTAGCCGCTCGCATTGGTTGTGACATTGCCACTGGTGTAGGTACTGGAATCACCTGGATTGATGAGTGAATAGTTTATCTGAGCGTTAGTCAGCGGGCTACCGTCAAGAGCGTTGGCATAAACCCTACCAATAATCGTACCGGTGGTTGATACAACATTACGTCCAGCTCCAAACGACAATGTACCACTTCCCTGATGAATAACTGCTGAGGCTCCACCGGCAGCTCCGCTGGCTGTCCCATGCAGGTTTGCCTGAAGCGTTACTAATTGGCTGTTCCCGTCATTTGGCAGATTTTTTACATCAATGGTGTAGGTTCCCTGGCCACTTGAATCTAATTGTAGAGTGGTCGGACTTCCGTTTAATTCTATCCCTATATTGCTAAAGTCTGCTAGGTTAGCAGTTGGGTCGTTCTCATAGTAGTCTTCAGAAAATGTATGTATATCGACAACGGCATTAGCCAAAGGTCCACCAGAGGCATTGGTGGCCGAAACCGTAGCCTGTACCGAGTCGGTCGGTAAGTAAGAAGCTTTAGAAAAGCTAACTGTTATATTTGTGCTGGCATTAGCTACAGATGTAACAGTAAAGCCAGCTACTTCGACATCGTTGGTGGCAACTCCACTAGGTGATGACGAATAAATTTGGAACTGGTTAGAGCTATCACTACCTAGCCAGCTAGGGCTTATCGAAAAACTTCCACTGAACATCCCACTGGCGTCTGGCTTAGCGGTAAAACTCGCTAGTGGCGTACCTCCCTGGTATTGGGCAACGTAGAGATGCAGTAGTGACGAATTTGATGGTCCATAAAGTGCGTCTTGATTAGCTCGGACAAATCCGGAATATCGAACAGTGTCAGAGGTGCTATAAGTTGGTCGGTCGGTAATCCCGAAAATTGACTGGGCGGTGCTAAGGTTCTGGTCTACTCTGATATCTCCTTGACTCTCAAGAATTGACAAGGGTATAAGAGCTTGGCTGGTGCCATCTGAGGTAACAACCACATCAGCACTAGGCGAATAGGGGGTGTTTATGGTTGTAAGTCCGTTGACGTTAGCGGTATTTAGTTGGTCAACGCTATTTTGGAGATTATAAATCTGAGCCGTGACTGCTACATCGCTTGAGTTACTTAAATTCTGGGCATCAAGAACAATTTTTTGATCATCTTGCCTGGCTATAATGCCAAAATCACTATAATCTACCCAAACATGGCCCAGCTCATTCCCTCTGGAGTCAGTGACAACAGCCAAATATATGCCGCTACTTTGAGTAATATTAAAACTACTGTTGTTGTTTAAGGCTTTCTGGGTACTCAGTGATTGCATGCTGGAAGTATCTATGGGTTGATTTAAAAATGCTGGGTAGGTGTAGCCGTTAGTCGTTGAATTACTATAAACGAGTGATGCTAGTAAATGATTCATATCACTCTTATAAAGAGTTACATTTACGCCTGGAGCAACGCCGCTACCAAATACCAGTGAATATGATTCTTGCTGACCAGATTTTGCCGAGCTTACAGTTGTGTATAATCCAGTGTTATCTTGGAATATAACCCCGTCCTGCGGTAGTGCTGTAGTAAATCCATACAAGAAATTTGCGCCTAGTTTAGCCCCCTGGGTACTTTGATAGGTACCGTTTAACATAACCTGAACTTTGGTGCCTTGGGCAAACGGTACGGTGGGGGTAAATACCACCTGTGAACTTGTTTTTCCTTGAGAAAATGTACCGGCTACATTAGGAGTTACGAAGAGATTTCCTTGTAATTTTTGGGCAACGACTGGTTGGCTAAACTGTATGGAAATAGCTGTCGTGGGTGCGACATTAAGTTGGTTCTTGGCCGGTGTAGTCGATAACACTTTAAATTCCACAATTTTTGCGCTAAATCTTGTGATACCTTGTTTAGCAACACTGGCTTGGTTCACATAATACCAACTACCAAATCCAATTAATCCCAATATAATTACTATTAACACGACACCTAGTGGTCGAGCTGATTTACCTAAGTGCTTCCTTATAAAGCGCGGGAATAGTTGTTCTGGTTTTGGAAATCTAGATTTCTTTCCAGGGGTTGGGTCGACTGGAGTAGCCGGTGCTTCAACCACAGAACGTCCTTCTTCTTCTGCTGGTTCATTATTGACTGACAAATTAGCTAGATCAATTTCATCAGTCGTTGGCTCGACCGATTTATCGTCGGACTGAGCTGCTGCATTATGCTGGTCTTCGTCTAGCATTGGATACTTCCCATGATAATTCTTTAGCTTAAATATATCACAGAAAATAGCTACTTAGATACAGTCTAAGTTATCTGAACATTCTTTAGAGTAACTTCCACTCGTTTTTGTATGATATAGTATTAGTGATTAACAATTCAAAGCTGGAATCCTGTGCAAATCAGGAACTGTGCCGCAACGGTTTACCCCAAATTCGGGGAGAGTCCGATACAGCTCTAAACAAGTCTCCCGTGCAGGTGCAAAAGTATTTTAGATATTTCTATCCCTGCCTACGTTGGAGTCAGGGATTTTTTTATGGTCGAGACAATCAATTATGAACAAACATCTTTAGAAGATATCAAGCAGTTGCGCTTACTAACAGAGACTGAGCATTTAAGAGCTGCTATGCTAGCGGACGGCAGTATCCCAGAAAATGTGCTGCATGATGTAAAAACTAATTTGGAAACGGCTGTCTATGAAATAGCCATGCCTCTAGCCGTTTCCGTGACTGCTCACCGAGTAGAATACCGGGAAACTACTAATGGCCCCAGCGAGAGAGTTATAACTTGGCTTGGTCATAATGCTGTAGATAATGCCCTAGGTGGTAAGTTATTCCATTGGTCTGAAGCTGCCCATAAACGCGTTGATATAGAGATAGCTGAAGCCAAGCGAGCTCAAGAATTTCTACGGCCTGGCGTAGCACAGGCGTTTATCTCGCCAAAAATGAGCCGACACGATGCCCCGGAAGAAGTGGCTAAAGCCGAGCATCTCCATGACGACGACTCGTTACGAGTGTCGTACGCCGTAACTAACAGCAAAGGCGAAGTTGTATCCAGAAGGCTTGAATCACTGTTAGTTCGTGACGTACCACTCGATGCCTGGGTAAGCATGCTTAGTGATCCTAATAATATATTCGGTAAATCACTTAATGTTAGCGACAAAAACTCGGCTCTTTCGGTTATGGAATTATTCGATCAACTTGAACTGCCGGAAACAGATATCCCGGAAGGCCCTGTAAATTTAGTTGAAGCGGTACTTCCGTATATTACAAACGACGACCAGAAAACTAGCGTGAGCAAACAGCTTGAGGGTTTTAGGGGTGATCAACTTAAGTATCGAGAGCAGGCTGACAAAACCGCTAAAGAATGGCTAGAATTTGAAATTGAACTAGCCAGAAGTCTAAATGGCGACACAGCAACTTACGATATTGAAAGATTTATCGTTGGTTTACAGCATGATTGGAGTGAAGATAATCTTAAAGTTATAAACTCTCATCACTTTGATACCCAAGGCTACATAATGACCAAAGAACTTGCTGCCCTACTTGAAGATGCTAAGCGACAAACCCTTAATGCTCGTGCCGGTTTGTTAACCGGTAATGAAAAAATGATAGAGCAAATTAGTCCAAATAGTTTAAGGGTTATTCAAGAACAACAGCACTATATTGATGTCTTAATAAATAACAATATGCCCTACGACGTAATAAGAAGCCAACAGATGGACTTAGAAAGAAAAGTTGCCAAACAAAATATAGGTGTCGGTGGTGGTTGTGCCGGGTCAAGTAAAAATAATTTTGGGGAACGAGATAGAAATGGAATAGATCAATCTGAAACTAAAGAACCAAGTTCAGATAAAAAAGACTGGAAATGGAAGATAGGAAAATGTCAGGTTAAAACTTGCCCTAGCCCAAACCCTACAGAAGTTGGCCCATGCAGCGTCTGTAGAAAATGCCAAGCTATATTCGATAAGGGGGATGATCCTACGAAACCATCTTTTCGGCTCGCAAAGAAACAAAAAGTTGTTGCTAAGCTAGCTTTAGCAGCCTAACTTTAAAAAATATCGCTAGCCCGCTTCTGTTAATATTGGATTATGGCAAAGCAAGTAATACTATCTCCACACTTTGACGATGCTGTTTTTAGTTGTTGGCACTTAATCAATCAGCCACACAGTGAAGTTATTACGCTCTTTGGGGGTATCCCGCCCGAGAAAACGTCATCACTATGGGATAAACTCTGCGGTGAGTCGAATAGTGTTAGGATGATGCGTGTACGGACAAAAGAAAACCAAGCAGCCTTAGACAGTACCCCTGCCTCCTACCTCAGCTTAAACTATTTAGACAACCAATATCGAACTGGCAAGCTCGACATAGCAGAAATTGCCAACAATATACTTTCGCTGGTTAGTCCAGAGACGCATTTTTTTGCGCCACTAGCAGGCAGTAAACTGTGGCGTCACCCCGATCACATAATAGTACGTGAGGTTGGTAAATTTCTTTTGGGCCAAGGTAAAAAGGTATCGTTCTATGCCGATGTACCCTATATGCAGATGCCCTCTAGGGTAAGCGAATCGTATAAAAAGCAACTAGCTAAAAGATTCCATAATCTCTTTGGCGCTAAACCTTCAGTTGAAATCTATGGACTTAGTAAAGAGGAACAGAGTTCCAAACTGGAAGCAATGATGAAGTATCAAAGCCAATATAAAATGACTAACTTAGTGTCCCTGGGCACACTGAGGCGAAAAGCTAACTTAGAACGGGAAGTCCTTTTTAGCTCTTTTGATTAACCTTAGATGGGGTCTACCGCAAAGATATTCAATATAAACTATTAACTTTTTACTCTCAAAGGAACAATTTTTACGGTATCTTTTACCAAGAAAGCGCTGTCTTGGATATTATCTGTAACAAAGTGCCTGATGGGAGTGATTGACAAGATAATAGCAAAAATAGCTATTGACCATACTGCAAACAATGCCGCAAACTTAGGACGAATTTTGGGCGCGTTCGCTCCACGGAAGGCTGGAGCTGATCCGATAATATTTCTCTTTGTTAATCTGTCAATGTAGTAAGCGCCGACGTAGTAAAATAAAAAGGTCACAAATAAGTTGTAGGCCAAACCTTTTGTTAAACGCCTTCCAGAGGTGTAAGTTGAATTTGAATTATTAAATCGGACTTTACCACGCTTTCGTAGCTTATGCAGCAGATCAACTTCATCACCACCATACATGATTGTTAGGTTGTAGTTAGTCCAAGCTAATTTCTTGAAAGCAATGTTCGTCGCCGTCATATAAAATGGATGTCCGACAACCTTGCTAAAGATGTAATTGGCACCAAAAAGGAAATGCGTATAAATTCTCCACCATGGTCCATCGAAATACCTACAAGGTCCACCGATAGCGACTAATTCTTTATCGCTCTTAAAATCATTGTCAATTGTTTGTAGCCAAGTTGGAGTAAAGACAGTATCAGCGTCAGTAGAGATAATTATCTCGCCCTTAGCTGCCTCAGTACCTTTCTGGCGAGCTGCACAAACACCAGGCTTACGCTCAGTAACAATTCTTGCTCCGTGTTTTCTAGCTATTTCAACAGTATTATCGTCGCAGTTATTGTCCACGACAATAACTTCATACGTAGCTTTAGTAATTTGATTCTCTAAAGATCTTAAGGTGTTAGCTATGAAATTTGCTTCGTTATAACAAGGGATGACAACGCTAAAACGATATTTGGCTAATGACTCACTCATTAGGTCTTATTATATCCTACCCGTGGGCTTATGGTATAGCATTAAATGTTCATGGTACACCACGCTGTCCGAGGTTCGAACGACTTTAATTAATTATTAACAATATTTTTGTTGTAATATAACAATATTTTTGTTATTATTTACGTATGACAACATTAAGCATTTCGCTAGACCAAAAACTAAAAGAGGAGATCGAAAGATTCTCTAAAGAAGATGGCGTATCAAAAAGCGTTATAGTCCGTAAACTTTTAAAACAAGCTACATGGGAACGGACATGGAAAGATATGTCAAAACAGATACGCACAAAATTAGATGAGTTTGATCTAAATACTGTCGATGAAATTGAAAAATTCCTTGGATGAAACCGCTAAATATAGTTCTGGATACCAATGTCTATATAGCGGCCGCTCTTAACCCTCAGAGTATTTTATATCGGTTAATCGAAGACTCTGCGGCCCATTATTTAGCAAATTACTTCACATCACCCGCAATTCTATTGGAGTTACAGAATAAACTAGAAAATAAATTTAAATTCCCTCGAGAAAATGTAGTTCAATGGATAAATAGAATAGAAGAATCAGTTACAGTCATACGACCCTTACAGCATGTTCAAATAATCACTAGAGACCCAGATGATAATAAAATTTTAGAATGTGCGCTTGAAGCCAAAGCCGATCTAATAATTAGCGCCGATAAAGATTTAATAGCTCTTAAAGAGTGGGCTGGTATTAAGATAATACATCCTAGCTCTGTAAAGTACATCTTTCCTCAGCTAGATCGTAATTAGTAGCAGATTTTAATACCTTCTGCTGGGCTAATTAAAAATACTTATGTCTGGTACTCCCGGCAAGACTCGAACTTGCGACCTTAGGCTTAGAAGTCCTCTGCTCTATCCATCTGAGCTACGGGAGCGATCATGGTGCGGAATACCGGAGTCGAACCGGTGTCCTCAGTTTGGAAAACTGATATATTAACCGCTATACGAATCCCGCAGTAACCTAGATTATAACAGATTGGGATTACATTTCGTGCAAGACAGTAATATGGGCTCCAAGGGAGTTGAGCCTCTCAGCCAAGTCTTCATAACCACGATTTATCGTATAAACATTACGTAGTGTAGACGTACCTCCAGCAGCTAGCATCCCGATCAATAGCATTACGGCCGGCCTAATACCGCTTGGACAAACAACATCGGCGGAACGCCAACGAGTTGGCCCATCAATAAAGGCGCGGTGCGGATCAGCTAGTTCGATTTTGACACCAATTTTTTTCATCTCGGTATACATCAAGGCTCGGTCTTCATATACCCAGTCGTGTATTAGGGTTCTACCCCGAGCAACAGCGGCAATTGGAACAAAATACGGCAAATTGTCTATATTGAGTCCTGGGAAAGGTCGGCCGTAAAGTTTCTCTACTGGCGCTGTAAGATTACCGTGGTGTTCATAGATAGTAATATCGACAAGGTCAGTATAGCCGTTATCGGCCTTGTACGATTCACTAATATCAAATTTGAGACCCATTTTTTCAAGTTTCAGTAACTCTAATTCAATGAATTCCAACGGAGCTCGTTTTATAGTTATCGAGGAGTCGGTGGTTACTGCGGCAGAGATAAAGGTCATAGCTTCGACGGGGTCTTCACTTGGCGAGTAACTAATATTCTTTTTTATTTCAGATACTCCTTGAACGCGCAGTGTGGTGGTACCAATACCGTCGATTTTTACACCCAGTTTGCGCAGAAACAAACAAACATCTTGGATGGCATAGTTGGCGCTAGCCATTTTAATAACTGTTTCGCCGGGTGTTTTAGCTGCTGCCATAAGAATATTCTCAGTGGTAGTATCGCCCGACTCATAGAGAACTACAGTTCGCTTTGGTAAATGCTTATTAACAACCACATTGTAGTTACCTGTCTTAGTAATAATATCGACTCCAAATTCCTCTAATCCGTAAAGATGCGGTAAAACCGTTCGTCGGCCTAGCTCACAACCACCAGCGTAAGGTATCTGAAATTCTTTCATTAGATGCATCAAAGGGCCAATCAGCATAATCACGCTGCGGGTCTTTCGAGCCGCTTCTTTGTGCATTTTATCCATATTCAGCGTCTGTGGTGGCTTGATTTCAAGATCCTTACCTACCCATCGAATCTTTACTCCAATACTGCTAAGGACTTCTATTATGCGGTTTACTTCCTCGATCTTCGGAACGTTTCGAAGTCGGGTGGTTCCTTTGTTCAGTAAACTAGCTGCTAGTAAACCAACAGCAGCGTTCTTTGAGGTTTTTACATCAATGCTACCGTGAAGTTTGTGGCCGCCTTCAATTCGTAAATTAATAGAAGCGTCGCTAACACTAATTAGTGGCTTATTGAGAACATCGCTGATTCGGCCCAACGTTTCTAGACTTAGGTTCTGGTGGCCATGTTCAATGCGATTCACTGCCGACTGTGAGGTGTGTAGCCGACCAGCAAACTCGGCTTGTGTTAAACCGCGTTCTTTTCTTACTTGTGAGATTAAATTACCGATCTTGGCGTTGGCATCAATCATTCGTCAGTAGAATATATCATATGTGATACATTGTGTCCATTTTTATTGATTTTTTGTTTTAACTAGTAACCTAACAAAATATTATAGGCCTAGCTCCAATATATTGCTACAATTAATTATATAATTCATCTTGAGGACAACGCGAAACGCTAACTAGGGAGATTGTTATGAAGAAATTACAAGATGCCAGGTTACAACAATTAATTGACGCTGAAGAAAGTCGACAGCTCGATGAGCTTGAGTTAATACCTAGCGAAAACTATGTTAGCCGCGATGTATTAAATGCTTTGGGCAGCGTTTTTACTAATAAGTATTCCGAAGGTTATCCCGGTCGTCGTTATTATGGGGGTCAAATAAACACCGATAAGGTTGAGAATATTGCGATTGATCGAGCGAAAAAATTATTTAAAGCAGATCATGCCAACGTCCAGCCCCATTCTGGAGCCCCAGCTAACATTGCCGTTTATCAGGCGTGGCTTAATCCCGGAGACACCGTCATGGCAATGCGGCTAGATCATGGTGGTCACTTGACCCATGGCGCGCCAGTAACAGCCAGTGCTAAATTATATAATTTTGTACGCTACGGTGTTAAAGACGTTGAAACTGGAGAGATAGACTACGATGAGATGCGCAAGGTTGCCCTGAAAGAAAAGCCTAAAATTATTTTAGCTGGTTTTAGTGGCTACCCTAGAAGTCTAGATTATGCCAAGTTTGCAGCTATTGGCCAAGAAGTAGGAGCCGTGCTTATGGCCGATATGGCGCACCTAGCAGGTATGATTGCTGCTGGAGTGCTACCAAACCCTTTCGACTTTGGTTTTCATATTATTACGACTACAACCCATAAAACACTCCGTGGTCCTCGTGGTGGTTTAATTTTGTCTAAAGGCATGGTTGGTAACCCCCTAAAAGCTCCAGAAAAAACAATCGAGAACTTGCCGACACTTATTGACCGTGAAGTTTTCCCGGGCTCCCAAGGAGGGCCACATATGAATACTATCCTCGCTAAGGCAGTAGCTTTTGGGGAAGCCTTGGAGCCCTCATTTAAGGTCTATGCCACTAATATCCTACTTAACGCTAAGCGCCTGGCTGATGAACTTTTAAAGCGAGATTTTAAATTAGTTGGTGGTGGTACGGATAACCATATGATTATGATTGATATGTTTGGGAGCTACGGTCTTACTGGACGTGAAGTTCAAGATGATTTAGATATAGTTGGGTTACCAGCAAACTGTAACGCCATACCTAATGACACCTTGCCGCCTTATCGACCCAGTGGTCTACGACTCGGTACACCAGCTGTTACCACTAGGGGCCTCGTTGAAAAAGATATGGCTACTATTGCCGATTGGATACTTCAAACCGTCAAAGCTCACGACAATGAAAAAAAATTAGCTATAATCAAAGCTGAAGTAGTTGATTTTGCCAGACAATTCCCCTTGCCCAGCGACATAAAGTAACTCAGGGCAGCAGTTCGGGTTCTTGGATAAGAGTCACGTCAAAGTTTTCAGCAACTGCATCAACAATTTTTTTCTTAAATATCATTAAATCAGTGGTTGTTTTGGCTTTTTCATTAACCAGGATTAGTGGCTGCTTGGGCCAAGTACCCATACCGGTTTCGCGATCATGGAAATCTTTAAATCCAGATTTCTCAATTAACCATGCGGCGGCTAACTTTTGTTTACCGTTACCACTTGGCCAATGCTTGATATTAGGATGGACCAGTTTTAGCTTGGCGAAAGTGCCCTTGTCGATAACTGGGTTGGCAAAGAATGAGCCGTTATTGGCAACCGTGGCCGGATCGGGTAATTTGGCCGAACGGATTGCACAAACAGCTTTACGAATAGTGTGTGGTGAGTGGTCAGTAATGTCGTTTTCATTAAGGCAGTCTTGTAGCGATTGGTATAAAGGCAACGTGAGGTGTGTTTTGTGCAAACGAAGATTCAGACTAATAATAAAATACCTGCCTTTTTTACTATCCTTAAAAATACTGCTGCGATAACTAAAGCCACAGTCTTTATTGCTAAGTGTTACGAAAGCTTCAGTGTCTTTGTCGTAGGCTTCAAGGCTAAAAAGGCTTTCGGCGATTTCTTGGCCATATGCCCCAACATTCTGCACCGGTGTTGCCCCTGCTGAGCCAGGTATTAGGCTAAGCGCTTCAATGCCGCTCGCTTTATCAGCTACACTACGAGCAACGACTGAGTCCCAGTTCTCGCCAGCGCCAACACTAATATAGTAATTTTCTTCATCATCTAGCGTAACTTCATAGCCAGGAAATTCATTAACCATTAATAGACCCTCAAAACCCTCGTCTCGCCAGACAATGTTGCTACCTAGCCCAATCATCAGAACTGGTAAATCATGTTTCTTGGCCCAGTCAAAGGCTTCTAGTAGTTCATCTTTGCTGCGAACATGAACTACCGAATTAGCTTTGCCCCCAAGACGCATAGTTGAGTATAGGGCTAGGGGTACGTCGTGCATAATTTTCATTTATCTCCATTATACCCCAGTTATGGGCTAGGCTTGCTAGTAGACAAAAAGCAAGTTAATAGTTAATATAGGGGCTATGCAGAAACCTTTCCAGAAGTTAGGTGCGGAACTAAAAGATATTCGACAAAAACACCACGAAAGCCTGGCAGAAGTCTCTGGTGCTGTGGAAATTGATATCGATTTTTTAGAACGAATTGAAATCGGTCAAGAACGCCCTAGCGAAGACCTTTTGATGTTGATTATTAGTCACTTTAATATAGCTGACGAAGACTCCCTGGGACTATGGCATCTAGCAGGTTATTATGACGAGGCAAGTATTGATAGAAATCCTTTGTTAAATGACCCTAATCGTTCGGTCGTAGTTATGATGGCTCTGGATAGCCGAATCCTCTATAGCGATGATGCCCAGGTTAGTGTTGATAAAAAAGGCGTGGTAATCAATTTTCTTCAGAATGGACTTTCAGTTAATCAGCAAGTACCGATATCTCGAATTGGTATGAGTCACGAACAGGCTAAAAATTTACTCCAATCATTGCATCAGTCCTTAGCGAATGGTGTCACTCCTCCAGTGCAGAAAAGACTCGTGGCCTCTAAGAAACAAAAAATGCCGAAAAGTAAAAAATCTAAAAGCCAGACTTAGTGAAGTAATATAGTTAGATATAAATCTACGTATTTACAGATAAGATGTTAAGCTGATATCTGTTATAATTCTTTTTATGCGCCCGTAGCTCAGCGGATTAGAGCACTTGTCTTCGGAACAAGGGGTCGGCGGTTCGAATCCGTCCGGGCGTACCAAGCCCATACAAGAGTCTATAATGGTTATTTAGTATGAACAAAAAACGTTTTATAGCAATATTTTACCTTGCCATAGGCTGGTTGATGACTGCCGCCTACTACATTTCTAGTAGAAATATAGGTACCAGCCTTTTCGATAAAACCGCTAGACTAGCAGCTTTGTTTTTTTCATATGCCATTTTAATAGTAGTTGTCGGGTTTATATTGGCAATGATATGGGCTATCAAGCCCAATGACCAAAGGAGGCACGCAAAATCGTTTATTACTGGGGTTATTGTCACTTCGGTTTGTTATTTCGGCTCTTATGTCTTTCTCATACCAATAGGACGAATGGATTGTGGCCATTATTGCGTAGATGCAACTTTCTCGTATTATTCTGATATATGGATACTAGTAGCGTCTTTAATTTTTTGGTTATTGGTCTCGTGGATCGAGTATAGATTTATGCTTAAATATTCGAAGGGTTAAAAAGCTTTCTATCAGTACAAAATAATGGTTCTGACTTCAGCCACTATGGTGTACCATACCGCTTATGTTTTAGATCAACTATAGATATTGATGCAGTTGCTCTGTTCTTCTAAATACACTAAGTACTTGTGTGCCCATCTTTACCATTTTTTCTTTCGTTGTAAGAGGCTCGATCCATGTATCAGCTAATTATTCATAAAATTTGATTGGGTCACCACCAAGATCTCGATATCCTTGATACGCAGTAAGTCGTTCTTCGTCCGTTGGTTCTTCAACAGCAAAATTTACATAACCCCAGCCGGGTATTGATTTATCGGAATTAGTTTCTGTCTCACCACTAGGCTGGATACTCATAATTAATCTAACTATATATAATTCAGCAATTTATACATAATGATTGTGGTTATAAATCTTTAGAACGACGAACTATTAGATTAATCTCGTTCGAATCTCAGACACTGTGGCGCACCAAGCAGAATGGCCTTAATTATTCGATTATTACTATTGCGCGCGGGGCGCTAGCTTGTTTTAGACTGTAGAGCTTCAATGGATTTGATAATAAGTTTTTTAAAAGCTGAGTTAGACATATACAGAGATTATACCTTATTTGCTTGGTCTATGATAATGCTTACCTTTGCTATAAAGTCGTTTACATCCAGGAAGTAATTGGGGTATGCCTTCTTAAGCTCTTTTAATGGCCCAGCGGATACTAATACTGGTTCTATTTTTGCACCCTTGGCGGCCTGTGCTTCTGTGTCAGAGTAATCATTGGATGCCTGTAACAATTGGTCTCGAGTATATGAGTTAATTTGCACTGTGTGGCTTTCGCTGTTTAGTATTATTAAATTATAGAAGCCACCATACCCCTTCGTGTGTATTGCATTAGCTGCAATCGCCAGACCTCTAATATGCTCAAACACATCAAGTTTTTTTTCTAACCTAGCTATTTCCTTATATGTCTCGATGGCATTAAGGGTCATATACTCTGGAACTAGCTCAGACTTTTCTGTGATGGCGAATGCTGACGATGTCACTGCAAAGAACTTTAACCAATCTTTGCTGCCTTTGTCAGATTTTAATGCCTCACCTCGAAAAGTACCCATGGTCTCAACTGCAGTAGCCCATGAATGCTGAAGCTTAGTTCTGAGCTGTAGCTCTATTAAATGGCCATTGTATTGAATTGCATCTTTGTATCTGAGATTATTATATTTGAATACAAGATGGACCCCCCTGTAACCGTCTGTTTTAGGGCTTAATATATAATCGTCCTCTCTGACTAATTCGTGCGTAAATCGAGTCGGGTCTTGATAAATAATCTGTAGTTCTCGGACCTCCCTGATTGAATTAACAACTGCTCTAACTCCTCCAATATCTTGCATTCTAGCTAATTCCATAGACGGATAACGATTGAGTTTATCGATAATCGTCGGTAGACGTTTTAGTCGTTGAGCGATAATAGGTTTTTTGTATTCTTTAGTTTTTTTGTGTAGAGATGATTTAAAAGTATTGATTGGGTAGGCATGGGATATTCTCCAAGCGTTTACCACCTCGATTGCATGACTATAGTCTTTTGGGGTGGGTTTCGATGATATTAAGATTTTACCTGCCCGGCTAATTTCACTTTTTGAGTACTTTGGACTATTGGGAAATGACATAGCAATATTATATCAAAATTTGTAATCTCAAGCAAGAGATAGAGGTAATTTATGTTTATAATTCATTAAATCTAAGATAGGCCTGCAAAATTTAGTGCTCAGAATGATAGCTAAAGAGAGGCAGACATATAGCGAGCTAGATAGAAGGACAAATTAGTAAAACCGTCGAACCTCAGACGCTATGGTGTACCATTTCGCCTATCGACAGTTACCTCTGTGTCTTATTGACAATGACTACGGTTTGAGATTAACTATGTTTAGTAATAAACTAAAAAATAGTTAAAACAAAAATGTTTTCATTCAAAAAGAGATTAAACTCTAAAGGTTTTGGTCATATAGAATTAGCCTTATTCGTTATTGTAGTGGCTGGTCTATCTTCTGTTGGCTACTATGTATACAAACACTCTTTGCCTACTAGTGTAAACACTTATACAACTCTAACTGCCTTTGTAGCTGATGGTATACCTTTTACTGAGAAAGCCTGTATTGCTTCTCAAACTGGTAGTGCCCCCAACTACAACGATATTGTAACTGCCTTAATATCTGTCAATGAACAGGCTGGGCCACGTACCCAGGTATTTAAAAGTGGTAAGGCTGTTGCTGGTAGCGGATACAACCCGCTGGCTTACTATAGTATTGATGGTATTGCTCCAATAACCCAAGATAACTGGGTAACTGCTCCAACCTCTACTATTGAGTTCAATTTAGTACCAAGTATACCAAGTGCCACTTTTAGTCTGGGGGTAGAGTCTGCTCCTAATTCTGCTATACCGACTTCTGGATCATCTCAGAGCATTGGTTCATTAGTCTTTTGTAACGCCCCAGCTAAAGCACCGGTTACCACACCAACTACTAAAGCCATAATCCCAGTCATAAAGACAACTACATCAGGCCCAGTTACAACCACTACTACTACAGTAGCAAACCCACTAACTAATAAGACTACTACGACAGTTACAACAGTAAATACCGATACTAAGAAGACTACTACTACAACGACTACCACACCGACTCCACCAGTTACGCCGGTGGTACCAGTTATACCAGTGACACCAGCACCGACTATTTCATTAAGTGCCTTACCTACTAGCCTAAGCTCTGGGAGTACTTCTACTCTAACCTGGCATACTACTAATGCTACTAGTTGTACGGCTTCTGGGGCATGGAGTGGGAGTAAGAGTACTTCGGGGTCTATTACTACCTCAGCTCTCAGCTCCACCTCAAACTATACCCTGACTTGTAGTGGTGGAGGCGGTACCGTTATAGGCAGCGTTGTGGTGACTGTTACTGTCCCACCTACCTCAGGCACCTGTGTCACCTCTCCTCCAACTGTTTCACCTGATCCGCTCTACCCATTACAACAAGTAGTCAGCTTTACTGGCAGTAGTTTACCTAGCCAGTGGCAGGACTATGGAAACGAGATTCAAGCTCCATCTGGCTATGTAGCAGCAAACCATGCTGTCTTTGTACCTGGTGGTGGCTTACAACTAAAGGGTTACGTAGATTCCATTAGCGGTAGTGTTGGTGGTGTGACTGGTGCTAGTGGTGACGTTGCAATTACCGTAGCTAGCTCAGGTGGCTTTGACGCCTGCGTGTCTATGACAGGTGGTAACTGGCAAAGTACTCAACTAGTCATCATCTCCTGGCCTAATGACAATGTTTGGGGAGAAGGCGAGAACGATATTTTTGATGGTGGAGGCACGGGTGGCCCAGCATACATCTATGTTCATGAGATTGGTTCTAACCCAGCTAACAATACCTACATTGGTACTTGGCCAAACTCGTCACTAAGCGGAGCTCATAACATCTCGTCCCGTTGGGATCCAGTTAGAGGTTACCGCTTCTACCTAGATGGAACTCTTATTGCTTCTGCTCCAATAAGCTCTAGTGTTAAGACTCCTACTACACCTCACCACTTTGCTATTCAATTGCAGGACATGGGACAAAACAGTACTAACCCAGAAACAGCTACTTTATACTGGGTAGCCTCTTACGGGTATAACTAAGAGTTAGATTAGGCTGATGGTGGCGGTACCAGTCTAAGCCGATTCCGCTAACCACAGCTTGACCAGTACCCGGGCCTGTTTTGCTTCTTTACGATTGTTGAAATTTACACCTGCCCATATTCCATCCTTCTCGTGACGGCCAACCGCTGCTGTCAGACACTTTTCTTGTACAGGACATGCTTCGCATATATCCCTAGCTTCTTGGATGGTATCCTCGTATGCTTTTTTGCTAGAATAATCACTTAGTTCAGGAAAGAAAAGTTCTGGAAGCTGAACGCATCCAGGGTTGAGACCTTGTTCATTGAGTTCTCTCAGAAATTCCATAGCCATATATAATTGATACATTAACATATTAACTTGATATTATCAAGGCTGTATACAAATTACGATAGTTCTACTGTAATTATTAGTCTTGGTATAATGATACTTAACTATGGAACAGCCGAAAACATTTGCTGAGGCCAACAAGCTTCTATCTAACTTCATACCCAAACAAGATAATCGAGCCTATACGATTGATCGAATAAAAATGTTCATGGATTATTTGGGCAACCCGCAAGATAAATTAAAAGTAATTCATGTCGCTGGCACTTCTGGTAAAACTTCAACTTGCTACTATATTGCTGCTTTACTGCACGCTTCCGGCAAAAAAGTTGGGCTGACGGTTTCACCTCACGTTAATCAAGTTAATGATCGGCTACAGATCAATCTTGTTCCACTAGAAGAATCCAAATTTTGCCAAGTTCTTAACGAGTTCTTAGCAATCGTTGAAAAGAGTGGTTTTAAACTTACTTATTTCGAAGTACTGGTAGCTCTCGCCTATTGGGAATTTGAAAGACAGCAAGTTGACTACGCGGTTATTGAGGTCGGGCTTGGCGGCTTGCTTGATGGCACCAACATTGTTTCAAGTGCTGATAAAGTCTGCGTTATTACAGATATTGGTTTAGACCACATTACAGTTTTGGGAGATACTCTCGAGAAAATCGCTATCCAAAAAGCTGGTATCATCCATGAGGAGAATATGGTTTTTGCTTACGCTCAGAGTTCAGAAGTTAATAATGTCTTTATTGATACCGCTAAAGAAAAGCATGCCAAGCTTCAACTGCTTACCCAACAACCACTTGGTGATAGCTTTTTGTTTTTACCTCTTTTTCAAAGACGTAATTTTGCTTTAGCCAAAGAAGCTGCTAATTACACCATTGAGCGCGACTATCAGACGGAGATTAGTGTTGAGGAACAACTGCGAGCAGCCAAGGCGTTGATACCTGCTAGAATGGAGATTTTTACTTCAGGCAACAAGACTATTATTCTGGACGGTGCCCATAACGCCCAAAAGTTAGGGGCTCTAATTGGTAGTATCAAAGCCAAGTATCCTGGCCAGGAGATTGCCGCATTAGTCAGTTTTGTAGGTGGGCGAAGTTATCGACTAGAAAGTAGTCTGGATGAAATAGCCACGCTAACTAAAAATATTATTCTTACTTCATTTAGTAATCATCAAGATTTACCGTATGATGCTGTTAAACCGACTGCCCTGGAGAAAATGGCCCGTCCTAAAGGTTTTAGAAATATTAGTATTGAGACCGATCCGATTTTAGCCTTCAGGAAGCTGTTAGAACAGCCGGAAAAAATACTCGTAGTAACTGGCTCTTTCTTTATCATGAACGAAGTTAGACCCCTAGCTAAAGCCCTATGATTAGATTTATTGCTGCCATAGACTCTAAGCTAGGCCTAGCAAATAATCAAGGAATTCCCTGGCAAGGTAAACTTCCAACCGACGTGGCTTATTTTCGAGACAAAACTACCGGAAGTACAGTATTGATGGGCTACGGTACATATAAAGAGTTTAAAGGTCCCCTGCCAGAGCGGATTAATGTCGTTGCTAGCAGTAAAATGCAACCCTTGATACCTGGGTTTAAACTAACTAATGACGCCAGAAAATTTTTATTAGAGCAGAGTGGCGACATTTGGGTAATTGGTGGATCAGGGTTATTCACCCAGACTCTAGACCTAGCTAATGAGCTTTATTTGACAAGAGTTGAAGGCGATTTTGGCTGCACGAAGTTTTTCCCAGAATTCACTAGTAAATTTGTAATCACATCATCTACTAAACCAATTACCGAGAATGGCATTAACCTGCACTTTGAGGTCTGGGAAGCTAAATAGGAAATTAACTTAGAGACTCATCGTCTAGTTTTTGTAATAGATCTATAAGTTTGCCGGCTTCCTCTTCGGTCAAGGTGTAGGTTAGTTGTAGTGTTTGCAGGTAACCATACATTTCTTGTGATAGTGCAGTTAACTTGGCGGGATTGGGTGTTGATTCAGTGTATTCGCCAGCATAGGACATTGCAGCCTTTTTTAGCTTGTACACGATGCCACTGTCGGCGCCCGAAGTACCGAGAATACCAGCAAAGGCGCCGCCCATCCGCTGTACACTAATGTGCATAATTTTTTCTATGTATACGTTTAGTTTCGTTGGAGTAGGCATAGTTGCATTATACATTCCCAAACCCTATATCAATTGTTAGTCAGAGCGTTAATCACTTTTATTTATAATATCCAACCTCGTGAGAAGAATTTCTTTAGAGACTCAAGTGATTCTTGAATGCTCCAAAATAAGCCAACGGTTGTTTTTTTACTTTGAATGTTGGTAGACCGTAACTTATAGACTCCTCTGCTCCTGGCGCAACTTGAAGAATCATATTACGTATTCTCTCAAATTCATTCCTTTGTGTTGGGCTTAGTTTGTCTAAGTATTCAGCGAGAGCGTATGAGTTCCTTTTTCACAAGGTCGATAAATTGTGAATTTAGTAGTTGTTCCCAGGGCAGGAACAAAGGTGTTGGTAAAGTATCAAAGTCGCGCCACTGCATCTCAATAAACTTATCTGGTTCTGTAATATATTCCTTGCCGCTATGCCAATCACTAAGCATCCAAACGGTGACATAGTGCTTAGCCTCGTCTTTAAAATAATCATTGGTGACGGCGCCAAAACGTACATTCTTTATTCCCAAGCCTGTCTCTTCAAGCACCTCTCGTTTCGCGGTTTGCTCAAATGTTTCACTAAACTCCAAATGTCCACCGGGAATACTCCAGTGACCATTACCATGAGAGCCCTTACGACGGCCCATTAAGAACTTACCGTTCTTGAAGACAAAAACACCAATTCCTATGCGTACTATCGGTTTCTCTATTTTCTCATTCACGGTCTTATAATAACAAAAAGAGCCAAATATTAGCTCTTCGTCGGTACGGTAATTTATCGCTAGGGCAATACAGGACCGTATGTAACGTCCCTGCAACGGAAGAACAATTAAACTCTAAAGTATTCGTAACAATACCGACTAACGCTTACGATGGTCAGTAAAGAAGTAAACAATTGCAACGAATGGATGGATTATGAACATACCAACTATCCACCAGGTCTTCGCTTTATCGCTAAGCTTTTTATTAAGGGCTGCGTCAACAATCATCCATATCTCGAAAGCAAGAATCAATAACGCAACTAAAATAATGATTGGAAGCCATACTCCGAGGTGCCAAGTATGATCACTGTACATAGCAAGTATTATAGCATTCTTTAGGGGTGTCAAAACACTTATGGTTGTGGAGGGCCCAGTGGGACTTGAACCCACGACACCCTGCTTAAAAGGCAGGTGCTCTAACCAGCTGAGCTATGGGCCCGTAATATTCAGGTAAGGCTGAATCTATCAAAAACCATACGAATTACTTATCCCTTCGTATGGTTGCTTTTTTCCTATAACGAAGGAAATAACTCCTTACATTATCTTATTTTTTGTGGATAAGTCAATGGTGCTTGCCATGACCGCTGCGAGAATGTTTACCGTTTTGACGGCCAAGTAACATAAAAACAATGCTACTTAATGCGCCAAAAATAACTATTACTGTTTGATATTGGTAATAGTGATGCCAAAGACTGGTGTTTTGGATGTTTACGCTTAACCCGGCCGGAAGAATCGGTACAATTAAAAGAGCCAGTAGTAGCCCTGTTGCGATACCAGGTATTAAATCAAGTATTAACTTAGACTTACCGACAACGCTATGGAACATCAAAAGCATAGTCAAAACTGGCGGCAAAAGCAAAAGCACTAGACGCATCGATGAAAAGCTAATATTACCGGTTGGATAAATAGGGCTTAAGAATGTAGTGGCGTTACTGGAAACAAAGATAACCAACACTTCTCCAACACACAGACTCATGAACAAAATAGCTGCGTTAACCCTCAGAACGAATGCCAGTACAACCGGCGCCAATACGCAAAGACCAAGGATTATCACTGGTGTCATGCCTTTAATAATAGCATGAGCTTTTTAAAACAATTAACCCCTAAGCGCCGATTTTGTCTTTACGGCGTTTACCTTTGAAATTCTGCTCAACATAATCAAGAATATGACTGGTTACATTATGACCAGTAACTTTTTCAATACCAAATCCAGGGCTAGAATTTACTTCTAAGACCAATGGCCCTCTATTAGACCTCATCATATCAACACCGCAAACCGCCAGACCCATGGCTTTAGCTGCTTTTTGAGCAGTTTTACGTTCTTCATCGGTTAACTTTATGGGCTTACCTTCGCCACCTTGGTGAAGATTTGAACGAAAATCATCGTCAAGACTTTGGCGCTTCATACTAGCAACGACTACGCCATTAACAACGAAGGCACGGATATCTTGACCGGCGCTCTCTTCAATGAATTCTTGGACTATGAAGTTTACGCCTTCAACGTAAAAAGCCTGCATTACAGCCTTGGCGGCTTTTTTGGTTTCCGCTAGAACTACACCGTTTCCGTGCGTACCACGAGCAACTTTAATAATTACCGGTGCGCCACCGACTTGTTCAAGAACGTCATCTACATCAACGGTTTCCCTAGCAAAGACTGTTTTTGGAATACCAACCCCGGCTTTAGCTAGTAACTGCATGCTTCGCAGCTTATCTCGTGAACGGACAAGGGCAATCGAGGTAGTTACGGTGAAAACATTTTGCATTTCAAATTGTCGAACAATGGCCGATCCATACTTAGTTAGGCTGGAAGAAATCCGAGGAATAATAACGTCAACATCAGATAAATCCTCGCCATTGTAGCGGACTACAGTATTACCGCGTTCAACCGTTACATAACAACGGGCATAGTTAATAACTCGGACACTGTGTCCCCTTTTTATTGCTTCTTCCTTGAGGCGTTTAGTGGAATAGTTCCCGGGGCCTTTGGATAAAATAATAATATTCATATTTGCTCCTTATGTACTGGGGTTCTTAAGCAACTTGTTTCGAGCTTTTCTTCATTTTCATTAATTTGTGATCATATTCAACGTCTACTAAGAATTTTCCACGGAGGACGTTGCGACCAACTAGCACAGGATACTTCTGCAGGGAACGATTAGCGAGAGTGAAAGAGGCCCTAATACTTCGCCCAGATATTAAAATTAATAACTTGACGCCGTACCTGTCTTCTTTAGTACCAATCGAGCTTATTATTGTTCGGATATGATAGGCCCTGGTCCTCAAAACATCTCCGGTGTAATACTCACTGGTGTTATCAAATAGCGTAAAACTGAGGACTCCATCTTCCAGTTTAATGTTTGATGCCCAGATTGCCGACGTTTTAGCACCGGTATCTACCCTGGCAACAACCTTCTCCATGTGGAGTTCCGGAAAGTCTATGTGTTCAGTTTGACCTATTAATTTTTTTTCTCGTATCATGCGGCCCTTAATGCGATGCGTTCGTATTACAGATTAATTATAACATATTTGTTTATATATTTCAATACTTAATCTGGATGCTATGGGCATGATTAACTCGCATATAAACTACCACGATAGCTATCAGTATTAACAGAAAAAGCGAAATCAAAAGTGGGATAAAACCCCTTTGGTTGTTTTTAAGCTTTAGCATATCTGGAGTACATTATAGAACGTTTTTAACTAAATAAAGATTTTTTTGAATTTTCGTTAAAATCCTCTAGTAGACTGCGCTGTCTTTTAGTTAGTTTTGTTGGAGTATCTACGATTATGGTCACTATGTGAGCGCCTCGACTATTGCTGCGAAGGTGCGGTACACCGTGACTGGAGAGTTTAAAGTCAGAGCCAGATTGGGTTCCAGCCGGGATTTTCATCCTTACCGGACCATCGATAGTCAGTACATCTATCTCGGCTCCAAGCGTGGCATCAATCATACTGACATGCTCTTCGCTAAGAATCAGGTCTCCTTCCCTAGTAAAGCGTTTATCAGCCTTAACTCGGACGTTAACATATAAATCGCCTTTAGGGCCGTTAGCAACCGCTTCACCATGCTCACGTAAACGAATAGTTGCGCCGTCATCTATGCCAGCTGGAACTTTTAGTATGACTTTCTGGGCTTTCTTAGTGGTCCCCCGTCCATGGCAAACACTGCAGACCTTTTCGGGAATCTTACCTGCCCCATGGCAGACTGGGCAAACTATGGCTTGTTGAATATTCCCAAAAACTGTTCGCATAACATTGGTAACCTGACCTCGGCCTTGGCAATTCTCGCAGGTTTTTAGATTATAGCCTGGCTCAACTGTCGTGCCCTTACAGTGCTCACAATTATCTTCAAGGTTTAGATTAAGCTCAACATCAGTGCCAAATATAGCCTGCTCAAAGGTTATTTCTACTTTGGTTTCAACGTCCCGACCCTGTGCTTGACGTTGTTGCTGACCACGACCTCCACCTCCAAAAAAGTTTTCAAAAATATCGCCTAGACCAAGATCACCAAAGTCAAAGTTTACGCTCTGGGCACCGCCCCCAAATCCAGCGTAGGGGTTGCCACCATCACTAGCAGCGGAGCTGCCGACACCGGCATGCCCAAATTGGTCATAGCGTTTGCGCTTAGCGTCGTCCTTTAAGACTTCATAGGCTTCATTGAGCTCTTTAAACTTCTCTTCGTTACCACCCCGATCCGGGTGATGCTCGACAGCCGCCCGACGAAAAGCTTTTTTTATCTCGTCAGCGCTAGCCGTCTTACTAACGCCTAAGACGTCGTAATAGTCTCGCTTAGCCACTAATAAACTCCTAAGATAGAGTATATCGACGATGAGGGGATTATCTGATTCACTTGTGGGTAAATTGTAACAAAGTTAGGCTTGGGGCTAGACATAGTTAGCCCTATTTCTTCTCTTCGTCGACTACTTCACCTTCAACCGGTTCATCTTTAGCTGGTTTCTTATCAGATTTTGTCTCAGCATCATCTGCTGGTTGCTCTTCTTTAGCAGCGTTCTCGTACATTTTTGCGCCAATCGGCATTATTTTATCGTTGAGTTCTTTAGCGGCTGTCTCATATGCTTCTTTGTCAGATTTTTCGTCAGCTGTAACCTTTTTGGCGGTCTCAACGGCTTCGTCTATGACTTTCTTGTCGTCATCACTTAATTTATCAGCACTATCATTTTTCAGCTTCTCGGCCGCATAAACGGCATTTTCTAATAGATTTTTTGATTCAACAGTCTCGCGCTTGATTTTATCTTCATCAGCATGAGCCTCGGCTTCTTTAGCCATTTTTTCAACTTCTTCTTTATCTAAGCTACCAGAGCCTTGAATAGTTATATTCTGCTCTTTACCGGTACCTTTATCCTTGGCGGTAACATTCAAGATACCATTGGCATCAATATTAAAGGTAACTTCAATCTGAGGGACACCACGTGGAGCTGGTGGAATACCGTCTAGTACAAATCGTCCTAAAGATTTATTACCCTCAACCATACCACGCTCACCCTGCAGCACGTGAACCTCAACCTGTGGTTGATTATCGGCCGCAGTCGAGAATACTTCAGATTTACTGCTTGGTATAGTGGTATTTCGCTCAATAAGCTTAGTCATCACTCCACCCATGGTTTCAATACCAAGGCTTAGTGGTGTAACGTCTAGTAGCAGAACGTCTTTAACGTCTCCCTGCAATACACCGCCTTGAATAGCAGCACCAATAGCTACAACCTCATCGGGATTAACTCCCTTCATGGGGGCTTTACCGAAAATATCTTTAACCTTTTTCTGAACGGCTGGCATACGAGTCATACCGCCAACCAGGACAATTGCATCGATATCGCTAGCCTTTAAACCAGCATCTTTCAGAGCCTTTTCGCAGGGTTCAGCAGTCTTATCGATTAAGTCGGCGACTAGGCTTTCTAGCTTAGATCTTGTTAGTTTGTGCTCAAAGTGTTTTGGGCCGTTGGCATCAGCCGTCAAGAAGGGAATATTTACGTCAACTTCCTGAGCGGTACTTAGCTCAATTTTAGCTTTCTCTGCCTCATCTCGAAGACGCTGCATCGCGGCTTTGTCATCACTAACATCAATACCAGCTTCTTTTTTAAATTCATCAACAAAGTAATTAACCAGGACGCGGTCAAAGTCTGCACCACCTAAGTGAGTATCGCCGTTAGTAGATTTAACTTCGAAAACACCGTCACCTAGTTCTAGGATAGAAACGTCAAAAGTTCCGCCGCCAAGGTCATAGACAGCGATTTTTTCATCTGTTTTACCCTTGTCTAGACCGTAAGCTAAGGCAGCAGCTGTTGGTTCATTAATAATTCGCTTAACTTCTAGACCGGCAATTTTACCAGCATCTTTAGTGGCTTGGCGCTGTGAGTCATCGAAATAAGCTGGAACGGTAATTACTGCTTCGCTAACTTTATCGCCTAAAAAAGCCTCTGCATCAGCTTTAAGCTTTGACAGAATCATGGCGCTGACTTCCTCAGGACTGTATTCTTTATCGCCCATCTTAACTTTTACGGCTTGGCCACTTTTGACAATGTCATAGCCCATAAGTTTAATGTCTCTTTGGACTTCTTTATCTTCAAAACGTCGTCCGATTAGTCGTTTAACCTCATAGATAGTGTTAGCCGAGTTAGTCACTTGTTGTCGACGGGCTACCTGACCAACTAAACGCTCACCGTTCTTATTAACAGCTACAACACTTGGTGTAGTACGAGCTCCCTCAGAGTTGGCGATAATCTCTGGCTTACCAGACTGCATCACAGCCATAGCTGAGTTTGTGGTTCCTAGGTCGATTCCTATTATCTTTGCCATATTATTGTTCTCCTTCTTCTTGTTGATTATTAATTTCTGGGTCTGTTACGCTTGGTTGATCTGGGATAATTTCTTCCGGTGGATCGGGTCGCTTACTTGGGAGACTCTCCGGCGAACCTTCTTGCTGTAGTCGACTAAAGTCAGGCATCTTATCTGTCCTCCATCTTAACTTTGACCATGGCGTGGCGTAAAACTTCATCACCAAGCTTATAGCCGGCTTGAAGTTCATCGCTTATAACTTCGTGGGAACCCTCACCTTCTTCCATACTGACAGCTTCGTGATAACGTGGATCAAAAACTTGCTTATCGGTTGCAATTCGCTCGATACCAAGATCGTTGAAGATTTTATCAAACTGCTTAGCGACGCCTTGAAGTCCTTTAGCATAATCGCTATTCTCTAGCTCTTTGGGAGTATGTTTTAAAGCCCGCTCTAAGTTATCCAGTGCCGGTAGTAATTCGCGGATTACCATAGCTTTATAGAAACCAGCTAGCTTAGACCGATCTTCCTCAGAACGGCGACGAACATTAATAGCGTCAGCTCGCTCATGTTGCAAAGCTGAAGTTAGCTCAACTATTTGCTGCTGAAGAGCTTTAGGGTCAAGCTTAGAGCTTTTTGGAGTAGGTGTCTTAGGCATAAAGAGCCTCCTCGAGAGCCTCACCAGCGTGGCGAACTAACTGCATAACGTCGCGGTAGCTCTGCCGAGTTGGGCCTAGCACACCGATATAGCTTTGGTCGGAATAGGGGCTACGGAAGCGACTAATAATTAGGCTACAGCCGGCGCTTCGACCGATGGGGTTTTCCTGACCAATATAAACATTCAACGGTTGATTAGGTGATGCTTCGTACAGCCAAGGCTCTAAGCTGTCCAGCAACCTCGCAACTTGCTGGACTTGATCACCGTTTATGAATTCTGGCTGACCGAATAAGTTAGATAAACCACTCATGTATAACTGCGGCCCAATGGTAGCTAGACCAAGATTATCGGTAAGTTCAACTAGGGTCTCAACGGCATTTCGAATAGTTCGTTCCGGTAAGCCACCACCAGAAACTCGGGCACTGAGAGCTCGCTCACCCCTGTTTTCGATAGTCGGTAACTTCTCATTAGCCAAGTTATTAACGTAATAACGGTAGCCTTTATCGGTCGGGATACGGCCAGCGCTAGTATGCGGTTGCATAATAAAGTTACCACGCTCTAAGTCGGCCATTTCAGACCTAATAGTTGCGCTGCTGACTTTAAAAACCTTAGCCATCAGGCTGCTGCCCACCGGACTAGCGACTTCAGCATACTGCTCAATAATGGCACTGAGAATTTGTTCTTGTCGTTTTGTCATAGCACTCATTCCTTATAAGTGCTAGTGTATCTAACTAGCACTCACATGTCAAGAGTGCTAGTTAGCTATTTCACTCCTTATTTTGATTTAGTCTATCTCAAAAAATACTTTCAAACTATGCTTAACCTCAGCGAGTTTGTCTTGAGTTAATGTTCCCAAAACTTTCTTAATCATAGTTTGATCGAGAGTAGCTATTTTATCAGGTCGTATATAACTATCTACTACTATAGATCCATTAATAAAATCTCGGGCAACTAGACTGACTGTTATCTTACTTTGGTATGGCTGTGAGGTAATTTGGCAAAGTACTATGTCATTGAACCCAGCCATACCGATTATGAGACAGGGTCTGAGTTTATTGATGGCCAAGTTGGAGAATGGAAAGGTAGCAAGAACGACTTGACCTATTGATAAATCTTCCAAGCTTCATCCTCCTCTGGGCGTAACCAATCTTTGGCAAACGATGCTTCTGAAGCAACACTAAACTCGTGTAGATTATCAGATATCTTTGCTGGTAAAATCTTTATCTCGCCTTTCTTAACGCTAATCTCGATGTCTTTATCGATACCACTACGAATCAAAACATCTTTAGTTAGACGAACGCCTTTGGAATTTCCAATTCGTATTATTGTAGATCGCATAGTAATTACTATTGTAATTACATCATATCTGTTTGTAAAATACTTTATCGTAAATTATTGGCTAGTATTTGCTTTGTTTTATTGAGCAGGTCTTGTATTAAATTATGAGCTTCGTCTTGAGTTTTAGGATCAACCTCGCCATTCACAATACCATCAACCTGTTTTGCTGAACGATCCACGGAATCACTTATTATAACCACCAAATCCTTATTAGTTATCGACTCGGCAAAGATTTTCTCAGCGGTTTGCATTCGCCGAATGTATTCACTATCGTGCAACTGTCCCCTAGAGTTAAGGCGGCGCTGCCACTCTTCAAAACTCGGTGGTAAGACCAGTATAGCTACGGTGTCTGGCTTGGCCTTTAATATATTTTTAATGCCGCCAATATCAACATCCGTAACGGAGATCTTTTGATCAAGTGAGGCTTTTTCCAGTTCACGAATACTAATGCCGGATACCTGCTGAGAGTGAATTACTTCAGCTTCTAGAAGTTCACCGTTTTTCAAATCCGATAGAACCTGTTCCTCGCTGCGGAACCAATATTCCCGACCATTTTGTTCGAGTATTCCATTATTTATCCTCGGACGTCGAGTAGTGTCAGAAACAATAAAGTTATAGCGACCGCTTGCTAGTAGCTTATTAATTAAGGTGTTTCGTCCACCAGCTGAGGGAGCTACAAGTAATACTAATTTTACAGATTTTAGGCTTTGTTGAGCCCGTGCGGAGACTTGATAGTTAGCTAGTATGTCGGTAAATTCATCTAGATGAGTGAGGTGGTTCTCCATGTATAATTTATAGCACAGCCAGTCATCTCACCCTAATAATTAACGTAAACTTATAGTCTGTTCGTTCTCGATATTTGAGCTAGTGGTATTAGCTAGGTCATCGATTTTAGGTCGATGCCGACGGCTACGTTTACGTTTTGGCTTATCTACTAAGTTGCTGGTACCGATGCTGCCTGTTAGTGCTGTATGAGCCACTGAACTAGGTGCCGAAGACTTTGGCTTTTGGGATTCTACTTGCCGAGTCGGCGGGACTGGTGTGTCAGTCTGTTTTGGCTGAGGTGAGTCAGTTGGGTTTAGATAACGCTCAGATACATAGCGTTCAATAAACTGTTTGCCGACTGCGTAGGTAGCTCGACTGTGCTCAATTATCTGTTGGCTATAGTCATTGGTTTGTAGAGGCAAATTAAGGGTGATTGAGGAGAAAGCTTGGACTTTCTCGCCCTCAATAGTCATGCTAATAACAAAGTGTCGATTGTGCATATGGACTAAATCATGCTCTTCAAACTTTGGTTCAAAGTAGCGCAGCATTGTCCGGGCATCATCGGCACTGGTTCTAAAACTAATAATCGAGCCGACGTTACCAAATATAGCATCACGAACTTCCGGTAACATTTGGGCAATATATTGGTTGGCGACCGTAAGATTAAGCCCATACTTCCTAGCTTCACTTAAAATAGTAGCGAAACTGTCTGTAGCAAAGTTTTGGAATTCGTCGACATAAAGATAAAACGGACTGCGCTCTTCCATCGAGGTATCGGCGCGGCTCATAGCCGCCATTTGGATTTTAGTAACCAATAGGGCTCCCAGTAATGCGGCATTATCCTCGCCGACTAGACCACGAGATAAATTAACAATTAATATCTTTCGCTCATCCATAATCTGGCGGATATTAAAACTACTCTTGGGTTGCCCGATAATGTTACGCACCAGTGGGTTAGCTGTAAAGGCGCCGACCTTATTAAGTACCGGCGCGACAGCCTCTGCCGCAAATTTATCATTCCAACTAGCAAACTCAATTGTCCAAAAGTTTCGGACTACCGGGTCAACAACGTATTTTAAAACGTTGTTTCTAAATTTTTTATCAGTTAGGATTCTGGTGATGTCCAGCATGGTAGCTTCTGGGTAATCGAGCAGTGCCAAAATGCTATAACGCAAGATATATTCCAGCCTTGGTCCCCAACTTTCAAACATCCGCTTCAACACACCAATAAGCTCAGAACAGGTATGTGTCCTTAGTTTAGGGTCGTAGACCTCTAGTGGATTAAAGCCCATTGGGAAGTCAGTGTCTGCCGGGTTAAAGTAAATTACGTCGTTAGCCCGCTCAGCCGGTATGCGGCGTAGAACACTCTGGGCATAGTCTCCATGCGGGTCAATAACGGCAAAGCCATACGGACTAAAAATATCTGATATAGTCATTAATTCCAGTAAACCGGATTTCCCGGTTCCAGTTTGGCCGATAATATACATATGACGCCCACGGTCAATACGTGGCAAGCCGTAGATGGTATTGTGGCCCCGAAAATTAGTCGTGCCGATTGGGCTAACATTGCCATCGGTTGGACCTTCAATAATCGGTAAGTTGGCTGGTGGTTCAGCGGTTTGTGCGATAGACCAAAGAATATAGGGCGTTTCAACGTTGGTGTGCGGTAAGTGATAGAGAGTGGCAACTTCTTCGATATTACAAATAAAACAGTTCTTAGCTATGGCCCGAACCCTGTAGTAGGCCTCTACTTGACGATCGACAACCTTAGTTTGCTCAAAACCATTTAGATAAGTAGTGTTAAATTGTTTATAACTAGCAATGATTGATTGCAGACGAAGTAGGGCCTCGTTCCCGGTAATATTACCCTTATAGACAATTCTAAGAACCGTTTCAAAAGCTAGCTTTTGGCTCTTTTCCTCAGCCGCACTAACCCGAGTTTGTTCATAGTCGGTTAGTTTAGTGGCTTCAGTTTTCTGGTTTGGTGGCCCCCAAAAAGAAGCCACTAAAGTTCCAGGTCCAAGAGGTTTAGTTTTTTGATTGGAGATATATTGCTCGCTGCGGCGGTGCCAATTAGAAGCAGCTGGGCGAACTACCATCTGAATCCAAGCTTCTTCTTCGTCACCAAACTTAGCAAGAGTTGCCGTTATGGCCGCTAGAGGGTCGACTTCAAAACTCTGAAAGGTTTTAATTGGCAAGGCATCGTTATTAATAAACTTGAGTTCCGTAGTCAAGACGCTAGCATAGTCTCGTTCGTGCATCGTAGCATAATCCTCGATCTCAGAAATATGTACTGTTGGATACTGGGCATAGATTTGTTCCTCAACAAAACTAGTTAAATAACGTGGCACCCAAACATAAAAACCAATTCTCTTTTTCAATACGGCTATTTCAAAACTTATTCGTTCGCGGTCCGGTTTAGCAAACCGGCCTTTAGCCGGTAGCGTTAAAAGACCATGAAGGCTGGCAAACATCTGTTCGGCAGCTAATTCCTTTTTATCGTTGGTACGAGGTACCTGAAGGAGTAATAAGACCCCCTCGCTATTAGTCTGAGTTGCTGGCTGTTCTGATGGATTCATGCTCTACTCTTCAATACACTTTCTAATAGAGTATATTGTCGCATTTTTTGCGGTTAAAATATAGCTTAAGCTTAGTATAGACTAGCGGTTTTTGGCATTACTGAGCCGTGTAACAGAGTCTTTACTTCGTCGGCGTCAATCGTTTCTTTATCTAGAAGACGGGCTTCTAAAATATCAAGTTTCTTAAGGTTAGCATTTATAACAAACCTTGCCCTAGTAGCTGCTTCCGTAATCAGAGTTTCAACTTCCATATCAATTATTTTGGCGGTTTCATCAGAATAATCTCGTTCGTGTATCATGCGGTCCATCATCATCCCCTCGTCACTATGGAAGACTTGATCGCGGAGTTTTTTACCCATTCCTTGGTTCACTACCATATCACGGGCTAGTTCGGCGGCTTTCTGTAAATCACTGCCTGCTCCAGTTGTTACACGGTCTTTGCCGTAGATTATTTCCTCAGCAATACGTCCACCGAGCATACGAGCTAAGATATCTTTAAATTCAATAATAGAATGGTAGCTTTTATCCTCTGGGGGTATAAACCAGGTTACGCCGCCAGTACCACCGCGCGGGATAATGGTAACTTTATGAACAAAATCACTATCCGGTAAGACGTGCCCAACCATAGCGTGACCAGCTTCATGATAAGCCGATATTTCTTTTTCTTTCTTGCTCATTACTTTGCTTTTTCGTTCTGGTCCGATAGCAACCTTTTCAAAGGCTTCAGTAACATCATCTTGATCAATTTGAGAGTGATTGACTCTGGCGGCCACGATTGCTGCCTCATTAGCAATGTTAGCTAGATCGGCGCCCGAAGAACCGGCAGTCTTGGCAGCTAGGGCGTCTAAGTCAACGCTTTTAGCTAGAGGCTTATTAGCAAAATGAATCTTTAAGATTGCTTCACGGTCTTTACGGTCTGGTAGGATAATGTCGACTCGGCGGTCAAATCGACCAGGTCGTAGTAGTGCTGGGTCAAGAACATCAGCTCGGTTAGTAGCAGCAATAACGATAACTGTTTGGCCCTGCTCAAAGCCATCCATCTCCACCAAGATTTGATTTAGAGTTTGCTCTCTCTCATCATGTCCACCACCCATGCCACTGCCGCGCCTACGGCCAACAGCATCGATTTCATCTATAAAGATGATGCAGGGAGCGTTTTTCTTAGCCTTGGCAAATAGATCGCGTACTCGACTGGCTCCAACACCAACAAACATCTCGACGAATTCTGATCCGGAGATACTGAAAAACGGTACATTGGCTTCTCCAGCTACAGCTCTAGCTAGCATAGTTTTACCTGTACCTGGAGGGCCTATCAGCAACACACCTTTTGGTATCTTGGCGCCAACGGCAGCAAATTTCTTAGGGAATTTTAGGAATTCAACAACTTCTTGCAGATCCTGCTTTGACTCACCGCTGCCAGCAATATCTTTGAAAGTAATTTTCTCTTTTTCGTTGCCGTATAAACGAGCTCTACTCTTACCGAAACTTAAAGCCTGATTTCCCTGGCCCTGGGCGCTGCGCAGCATAAAGACGAATAGTCCACCGATAATAATAACTGGCAAAATGTACTCTAGGGCGACGGTTAGCAAACTACTGCCGCTAGATACTGCCTTATAGGAGATGGTGACTTTACTTATATCAAAACCTTGATTCTTCAGGGAAGTGTTGGGGTCATCATAACTTTTTAGAGTAGCGGTCGAGGCACCCTTCTTGGTGATGGTTATTTGGTTACCGTTTATAGCAATTTGTTTATAATCGCCGGCGTTAGACTGGGTAACGGCCTGGCTAAGAGGAATTGTCGTAAGGGTTGAGGCCTTATTATTGGCGGCAAACAGTACGGCTATAAAAAGAACTATCAGGGCAATAAAGCCAGTATTCTTGAGGCCTCGCTTAGTTGGGTTAGTGCGGTTCTGGGCAGGTTTGAAGGGTTTCTTATCCATATGTGATGCTATTATACAGACTAGCTTTAATTTTGGCTAGCGCTCAGCCGATAGGAGTGCCAGATAGTCTCCTTGGACCCTTAAAATGTGCCCCTTATCGATGTCTCGGCTCTTACCGGAATCCAGTGTCTTGGCGGCAATCACTAAGCTCTCAATAACTGATTTATCAAAGTTTATAGCCTGCTGCCTTAACCAACTAGACATGACTTCCTTAGCAATGTTATGTGGCAGACTAATGAACCAGGACCGGGATAACTTCCCGTCTTTTGAATTATCGGCCACCAAACTACTTAAGATATTATCTATTTGCTCGTTTGACCCATGACTGTCTTCAATAATATTAAGGAGGTTATTGCGCTCTTTAGCCGAAAACTTTGGCATGATTTCTAGGCGAATATAGTTGCGTAAGTATTTAGTATCCTGATTAGTACTGTCTTCCCGCCAAGATAATTTATGAGTAGTGGCGTATGTTACTAAATCTTGTTTTGGATAGTTTAGTAGTGGCCTAATGATTTCTTTAGAATACATTGAGCTTAGACCACGACGATTGGTGCCGCGTAACAAATTAATAACAGCTGTCTCCAGTAGATCATCTTGATGATGAGCGGTAATTATGGCCTTTGAGTTAGTTTTTTCTTTAATTGAATTTAAGAATTCATAGCGTTTGGTACGAGCCAATGCTTCATCGGCATTTGGCCCAAGCTTACCTGCTTCAGCGAAAAACTCTAATCCGTATTTTTTAGCTACTTGCTGGACATGTATAAGATCGTGGCTAGAGTCCTCGCGGATACCATGATTGTAGTGAGCAACAACTAACCCTAGGCCCGGTTTCTTACTTAATAAATCTAAAAGTACTATTGAATCAACTCCACCGCTTACAGCAACAACATACTTGCCTGGTTCAATATTATCCATCTCCATGCACTGTATTCTAACAGCCTCTGTCTAGAGAAAGCTGTGTCGGTGTTCTCCCTAAAGCCTAGCCAACAGAGATAAAACGTGTTATATTTGGCCTTGAATCATGGCGGCGTAGCTCAGTGGTTAGAGCACAGGACTCATAAGCCTGGGGTCAGTGGTTCAAATCCACTCGCCGCTACCAAAAAATGCCCCTAGTCGGGGCATCTGGATATGAACAAATATACTTCCTAGATTTTACTAAGAATTTGATCGATCTCGGCCATTGCTTCGTTAGGCACTAGCTCGAAAGCTAATCCTCCTAGAGCGCTAATACTAGACATCGTATTTTACCCCTTTTTGTTTTTTAATTAATGTTTATTTTGTGACTACAACAGCGTTTATTATACTATTTTGTGTATAAAAAGTCAATATCTGTTGTGTCTTTACTTTTTGTTTTAGCTTTCGCTACTGTCAATTGTAAATTACTAATGCTATATATTGCAAGAAGATTATTGGGATATAAAAGTTATTTGTTATTCTATTCTTGGGGTTAAGGTAGGACGCACTATGGTATTGACTAATTATTAAATTGATAGTATAATTACATCATAAGTTACTTGTAGAAAACGCAATATTGTGCAAAATGAGTAACTGCATGTATAGTAACAATCGAGCACCTTGAAACTAAGTCCTCTGATAGCGAAAGTAGGCTTCACGCCTTGCACTTTGTCGAAAAGTCTAGCTACAGAGGGCTTATTTTATTGATATCAAATTTATTTTTGCTGTGATACCTATTTAATTTACGGGGTTCTTTGGGGTCATATATATCCCAGATAAATGAAATTTTATCAGACACAAAGTCTAAGTAACGCGTATCATTGTATATATATGCTCTCTGCAAAGCCCAGAGCATATAATCTGCAACCTGAAGACAAGGTTCGCCGGTCATAGTTTGAGGATAGACTTTTACGTCTGTTGCAATTTTTGTTTCATATAAACGTTCAAATGCTAATTTTGCATTTTGTATTGCATCACTAAGAGGTTGTTGGCGTTTTTTATTCCCTCGTACAGCAAAATATATAGCACTAGCTTGCGAAAGATGCATTCTAGTTTCGAATAATTTTGTAACCATATCGTTGTAGAATATCCCCTCTTTACCTAGGTGAGAAGTCTTGAAGCGACTCTCTTCTTTTCTGGCAACAATAAACTCACATTTAAACTTTAGTCTCTTTATGGTCTTGTAGACTACTTGTCTAACCTCAGCCGAATCATTTTTTGCATGAAAATAATTCAAGCTTTTGGAGATTGATGGAATAGCTTGTAGGTACTTATCTTGTTTAATCTGGTTTCTGGCTTCCATTAAGGCAGCTCTTATAGGATTAGGGTTTGTCGTTCGAACATATCCGATTATTAGTACTTTAGAACAACCCTCTTCCCCGACTATAAGCTTACCTTTTTTGTTATAGAATATAGGGTCTCCTGACTCATCAACAAAATAGCTATTTAATTCTGGTGTTGGTACTCTCATTTATGATAATTTTACTCCTAAAGGTAGGTAATCAAAAAGACGCCAAAGCGTCTTCAAAATATTCTTCTCGTTGAGTACGTGAAATCGAATTGAAACCTGATTTGCAAAGAAATTATCCGATGGAGTGGTCTAACGGAGCGGGCTGCGACATCATGCTAACCAAATAGCAGGCGTTAATATTAATCGCATTCACTATATATTAACGTTTTATTGACATAGATACGTTAATTTAGTATACTTATTGGTATGATTAACGCAACGACGCGGCAAAGTATAACAAACCTCAAGAAAGAATTTGAGGCTCTAAGGCGTGGTAATGAGTCATTACTTAAAGTTCTCGATGAAGTAGAGCTTCCAGAATTAGTCTACAACTCAAATGCTATCGAGAACTCAACGCTTACATTAAAAGAGACTGAGCGTATCCTCCTGGAGCAAGAGGTTATGCGCCAAGTAAGTGTTCGCGAGCTATTCGAGGCAAAGAATCTAGCTCGGGTTACAGAATACCCACGAAGTCGAGCTGATATTACTCTCGACATCGAAACAATTCTATTGCTTCACAAGATGCTCATAGGGGGCATCAACGACATGATCGCTGGCCGCCTTCGAAATGCGCACGAATATGTTCGCGTTGGAACCCATATCGCTCCGGCACCAGAACGCGTTGAACTGCTACTTAATAGCTTGTTAGCAGAACATGAGAGCAATCATGAGCGATACTTTTTGGAGCGTATAGCGTACTTCCATCTAGAATTTGAACGCGTTCATCCATTTGTCGATGGAAATGGCCGAATCGGTCGCGTGATAATTAACCTTCAACTTGCTAAACTCGGCTTTCCTCCAGTTATTATTCGTAATAAAGGCAAGCAGGATAACTACTACCCTACGTTCCACGCATTTCAAGAAAATGGTAAGACCGATATTCTAGACCGACAACTAGCGCTAGCTCTCAGGGAATCATTGAATAAGCGGCTTGCCTACCTTAAGGGCCAAGAGATAGTAAAGTTATCCGAATATGCTAAGGACAAAGATGAATCAATCAACAGTCTTATTAATGCCGCCCGACGACAGTCTATCCCCGCCTTTCGTGAAAAAGGTGTCTGGAAAATTGGTAAAAAATAAACCTCTACAAAAATATAGAGGTTATTGGGCTTATGGTTGCGGGGGCAGGACTCGAACCTGCGACCTTGTGGTTATGAGCCACACGAGCTGCCGCTGCTCCACCCCGCGATATTTGATACAACTATCCTTTTATTCAAAAAGGTTTATGTATTTTCTAAAGTTTATTGTACCAAACAGAGGTAGAAGTGTCAATTTGAATTTTGTCTATGTAGTATGAAATCAATCCAGGCCTGGAAGTTTTTTTGGTAGGTTGATTGCTTATTATTTATCGTAGGGCTTGTTGTTGGAAGCGCTGTGATAGGTGCTAGATGAGCCAAGGCGACAGTCTTTGGGACAATAAGCTCAGTTTCTCCCGGTTGACCTAAGCCAAACTCCTGCCTAGCTATAATATTTAGATACTGATCTGTTCCATAGTATTGGTTTTGGAGCTGTTGGTTGATGTTCTGAAGTTGTTGGACATAGTCTTGTTGTTTTAGTAAGGATATCTGTTTCTGCAAGCTATAGTTGGTCTGGAGAGCTTTAACACCGCTCCAACTAACAAGCAGAACGATGACTAGAAATACTATTAAACCGATATTTTTGGGGTCGCGTAGTGATTTCCAGGGTATTTGTTGATAATAACTATTTATTTTATTGAACATGACTTACTTATATTATAATCTATTTCCAAATCTGCTATACTCTCATCTGTTAACCATATAAACCGAGGGGGTGTAGCTCATCGGTTAGAGCAGGCGGCTCATAACCGCTTGGTAGTCGGTTCGATTCCAACCACCCCCACCAAAATTCTTATGTTTATTATTTCGTAGCTGTAATGATGTTGTACTTAAAATCTTTTCGATATTTGTAAAGCTCAACTCCAGCAGTCGTATTAACGTATTTTTTCTGTTTACCAGTTAACTTTATTATTTGGTATGGCAATATGCCCATTTGCCAAAACCGCTTTAACATAGGCAACATTTTATCAGTGATATCTTTGGCCTTAACATTTTGAAATCCAGCTTGTTCAAGAATTGACGTAAACCTACCATGAACAAAACATGGATAACTATACATGACGGAACCTTCATTAATAATCTGAAACGCTCGCCTCTCCTTGACGTTCATTTTATCCTGAGACGGCATTGAATATTCAAACAGCACTATCCTGCCCCCAGGCTTAAGAACTCTCTTGAACTCTTTAAGGGCAGCTTTATAGTCTGGGGCGTGGACAAGAGTTTCCATGGTGTATAGGCCGTCAAATGAGTTATCGGGATAGTTAAGTTTTAGATAATTACCTACTTTAAATGACAGTGAATCGGTAAGACTAGATTCACTAGCCTTTCGTTTAGCTGTGGCGATATTAAAATCAAGTAAGTCTACGCCCGTAACTTTAAGTTTATATTTATCAGCAAGTCTCATAGCTGTTGAACCTTCACCGCAACCAGCATCTAAGACTTTGCTATTAGGTGACAGGTCTAATGTTTCGCCCATTTTATCTGCCATATTTATCATGGCCTGTTTCATTGATATTTTGCTAGAGCCTTTAGGGTAGTATCCAAAATGCTTGGTACCACCTAGGACTAACTTATATCCCCATAGAGATTCTTTTGTGTGATAGTAATCAATAATCTTATCGGTACTCTGCGACATTGGCTTATTGTACCAAAGCAAGGGTTCAAACATAGTGCCTTAGGCTATCTCTAGAAGTAGAGCCGTTTTGGGTCTGAGTAGTTCATATACTTCTATAAGGTAACTTTTCATTTGGTTCCATTGCGACCAAGAGTCTCCCACCATATTGACAATATCATACTTATTAGTTATAATAGTACTATAATCGGAGTATGTAATGTCACGCCAAAAAAGACAAGCAAGAAATGAGGCCGCTAGAACAGAAGCGGAAGCCGCAAGAGAAAAAAGAATAGAAAGTCGTCAAGCAATTCGGGAAACTGCGGCAGATAAATTGGAAAGCTTAAGCCCTGTTGAGCTTCGTCACCTTGCTGCCTTAGCAATAGTTGGAGCAGATATATATCGAGCACAGGACCAGAGCGGGAATACTGCCACTTGGGCTTATATAACATCTGAATATGCAAAAGCGACAGCATTGGCAACTTTAGCTGTTGCTCAATGTGGAATAGCCGAAACGAATAGCGAATCTGTAGATTAAAAAAATATTTGACTGTCGGTATCGTGTATCTAAAAGTGATTGCATGCCCTGTTGGTAGTACCTAACTGATTGCCTATTACCGAAGTGGAGAAAGCCTTATACCAAGTGTTAAGCTGTTCGTAGACTTGATTCCAAAAAATACCACTCAAGTCCACCATAAAAAACCTACCCGCACCAGGTTAAAAACTTTTTGTTGTAATAATAATTGTAATTGGTTATGCTTAATCTAATATGGATAGCGACATCAAAGCGCCTGCTGGCGAACCAGTTAATAGTGATTCAGCTGATGAGGTTAAGGTTCCTGTAGTCGACGAGGCTATACCTACGGAAGAAAGTCAAACTACTCCTGTAGATTTTGCCGAGGCTGACAGCCCTAAAGCGGATGAGCCTTCGGTGCCCGAGGCACAAGATAGTTCTCCTTTTATGGGAGATCAGTTTCCGGCAGTAGATTCTGCTGAACCGTTCGATTCTCCAGTGGCCCAGAATGAACCCGATAGTCTTAAGCCTGACACATCTACAGAATCTGAGCCAACATTTACTGCAGCAGCCATTACTTCCCCAATGAAAATTCAAGGTGCCCATAGGTTTATTTATGGTTACGTTGGTCTTGTTGTTTTAGTAGCCGCCGTTGTAGGTGTTTACGTATGGCAACACAACCAAGTCTCAAGTATGGGTCAGCAAGTGACAGCTGTTGATAACGAACTTACCGCTCAACAACAGAAAGTTTCTGCTTTGGCGGCTCAGCTTTCCAAAGTAGATAATGCAGCCACCAGTGCAACTCCAGCAATTTTAGAGTTATCGGTCGTTAAGGCAACTAAATATACTCCTAAAGCATCAAGTAATGCTCCAAATACCAGTTCAGTGGCTGTTGACGTTTCGATAACAAATCCGACCACTAAATCAGTTGGCCTTATAGGCTCAACTTTTAAACTAAAAGATGCTTTGAGTAACAGCTCTACGGCTACTGATGTCGCAACCAAAACTACTGATTCAAGTCTACCTAGTGGCTACAGTCTATTAGTTGACCAATCATTAGCGTCGCAGGCAACTACATCAGGAACTTTAGAATTCACTGTTGCCAGTGGTCAAACTTCTTTCACGCTTATTTATAATTCTCAGACTATACCAGTTACCATCGCTAATAATTAGTTTTCAGGATTAATTTCATTAACAAGTTTGAGTAATTGGTCTATAGACTCGGCGTGCATAAGTTTGTCGCGCATTTCTTTCGCGCCATCAAAGCCGTTGATATAAATCTTGCAGTACTTATTTAGAGTTCTGATCGATCTTTCGTTATTCTTGTAGGTATCCTTGAAAAGTTTAATGTGTTTCTTATAGAGTTCTATCCGTTCAGCTGCAGTCTGAGCTAACCAGGGGCTATCTTTAGCAAAGATGTAGGGATCCGCAAATACGCCGCGTCCTATCATGATGCCATCGAGTTTATACTCTTTAGCTAGCTCTAAGCCCTGATTTCGACTCATGACGTCGCCGTTGCCAACAATTAAGGTCTTTGGAGCAATCGTATCCCGATGTTTTCTAATCTCTCCAATGGCTGCCCAATCACTTGGTACCTTGCTCATTTGTTTCTTTGTTCGGCCGTGAATAGATAGCATGTCGAGATTTTGCTCAAGCAATAGTTCGTGCCAAGATAAATCCATCTCATTAAAGCCAAGTCTAGTCTTAACGCTAACTGGAATTTTCCCAGCAGCGGCTTTTTGGGTAGCTTTAATGATTTCAATTGCTAGGTCACGGTTGTTCATAAGACCACTACAGGCACCGTTTTTAACCACCGTAGACACCGGGCAACCCATATTGATATCTACTCCATCAAAACCCATTTCTACAAGCTCTTTGGTTGTTTTATAAAAATTCTCAGGTTTTAGCCCCCATATTTGGGCAATTATTGGTTTCTCTTTGTCGGAAAATTCCAGCTTATGGATTAGCTTAGGCCGACCGGGGCTCTGCAAACCATCAACGTTAACAAATTCCGTAAAGAATAAATCTGGCGAGGCGCAATCAACAATTACCTGTCGGAAAACAGTATCTGTTACGTCGTCCATTGGCGCTAAAATAAATACAGGGTCTTTTATTTTACTCATTCCTTTCTTGCCGCGGGCTTATGGTCTATCTTCGAAAAGCGCCGCGAGTCGGATCACGACGTTCGCTCTGAACTTCTCTAATTCTTGGATGTGGGTTATCACTGGCTATTATACCAAGCCAAAATTTTGCTCTTACTGCTTGGTTATTGAAAGTATCCTTCCACATTTCGAGTATTGCTTCATCACTAGACTCATTGACCATCTTAATAAATGGTTTTAGCCTATTTAGGCTAATATAACCCTCTCCACTACTACGCTTTGGCCATGGGCCACTACCCTTAAGAACTTCTTCCCTAAATAAGAGCTGGGTAGCGATAGCTTCGACAATAGAGTTTTTTCCTTTGCGACCATAGTGCCCATACTCATCTACATAATTTCTTATTGTATCTACAGAAACCGTGCTCAGTTCGTCCTTATCTGTGAGCCCCTGTCTCAATGTATCTTGGGTGTTGTTTGAAGCCCTAACATAGCCTCGAATATTGTCGACGATTTTCTCGACATCACTAATATGTTTACCGGCTAGAGTATCTTCGATACCGTTAAGCGCAATATTTATTTCTTGTTCGTAACGTGGAACCCAGGTAAATCTAGTGGTAAATTTTTCAAGCTTAGTCGGCTCTTCCTCAACTGGTTGCAATACTTCGCCCGAAGAGGCTACTGTGCCGAGATGCGAAGTTAACCTATCAAGCAGTGGCGACTGGTAGCCCATCTCTTGGAGTGTTTCAGGCTCAACACCTCTATTAACTTCTTCTCCTAGTCGGGAATAGTACTCTCTGTCTAAATAAGGAGGTTGTTTAGGCTTATCAGCGACCATCATAAGTAGATATTATATCACACTTGTGCTTGTTTGTCTATTCCCAGCGGAAAACTCTGAAGGCTATAGCGTAGATGATTACTGTCCAGATAGCCATTATCCCCAGTTGCGGACCAATCTGGACTAAATGCTCACCTTCTGTGGCTAATAGACGGACACCATCGATAACTGGAGTCAGTGGTAGATAGGTTGTAGCGTGTTGGAGCCACAGAGGCATGGCGTAACGCGGGAAAAAGGTACCAGAGAGGAATAGCATCGGGAAAACGATGATGTTCGCCAGAGGAGCTGCTTGTCGCTCATTTTTGGCCCAACCACCAATCGCCAGACCAATGCCCAGTATCATGACAATCGAAAAAACTAGGAAGACGGCTATCTCCAGGTAATTACCGACAACCCTAAGATTGAAAACAGCGATTGCTGCAATGAACATGACAGCTAGCGAGAACAGCCCGATTATAGCCTGCGATGCCATAGTCGCTGTAAAGTATTGCCAAACCCGGATTGGTGTAGTGTGCAAACGGCGTAATATGCCCTGCTTCTTTAGTTCAGGAAAAACATTAACTGGCCCGAAGATGCCTAGCCCGACAATTGAGAAGCCTAGTAAACCTGAAAAAGTGTAATCAAACTGGGTTAGGCTTTTGGTGTTTATCTCTTTGCTAGTAGCCTTAAATGGTGCACTTATTGGAATGTATTTGGCATTTGAGGTGGCAAATTGTGATTGTAAAATTGCCACTAGTGTCTGTCCGGCTTGGGCATTATTCTCAGTATAGTAGACGACTACTTGACCGCTTGGAGCGTTGTTAGTCCCGAGTGCCCCAAAATTAGTTGGTAATACTAAAGTAGCATCGAGTTGACCCCTAGTCATTTTGGTTTCAGCGGCCGCCAGTGTTGAGACCGTTGGGTCAATCTTAATAATCTTGCTGGCAGTAGCTTGGTGAATAAATTGCCTAGCAACAGAACTGTGGGACTGATTAATCATAGCGACATTAAAGGTTACTGAATTGCCAGCCTTACCGAAGATACTACCGAAGACAAATAGGAAGATGAGTGGAAATAGTACCCCAAAGAATAGGGCTAGTCGATCCCTAAAAAAGCGCCTGGTGCTGAGTTTTGTAAATACAAATACAGTGAACATCTTTTTCTTAAAAGGCAGTGGCTTAGATAGTGAGTCCTTAGGTTTTTGCATGTTAATCCCTCAGTGCCTTTCCGGTTAGGTCAATAAAGACATCCTCAAGATTGGCCTGTTCAACAACCTCAGTTTTCTTAAAACCTCTTTTTAATAAATCTTTGATCAATTGTTTAGGAGTATTGAGGGCAATGATCTTGCCGTCATCCATAATAGCCACTCGGTCACATAACAGTTCAGCCTCTTCCATGTAGTGAGTGGTCATAATCACCGTAACACCCTTGGATTGGATAAGTTGGACTAGTTCCCAAAGATTCCGACGGGCCTGTGGATCTAGGCCGGTAGTGGGTTCATCCATGAAGAATACTTTAGGACTATGTACTATGGCGGTTGCGATACTTAAGCGCTGTTTTTGACCACCGGAGAGATTCTCGGCGTAAGAGTTTGCCTTATCGTCTAATTGAACTTCTTTTAAAAACTCCATTGGGTTAACCCGTTCGCCATAAGCGGCGGCAAACATTTCGATTATTTCAGTAAGTTTTTGTTTGTCCTGAAAAGCTGCGGCTTGAGGCTGCACACCAATAACTCGTTTGACTGCTTCTGGTTGCTCGGCAACGTTTAGACCGTCAAGTATGGCCGTCCCGCCATCAATCGATCTAATGGCTTCTAACATTTCAAGAGTAGTGGTCTTGCCAGCACCATTAGGACCAAGGATCCCAAAAACTTCACCTTCGGCGACGTCAAAGCTAACACCCTTAACGGTTACCTTGTCGCCATAAACTTTACGGAGATTCTTTACTGAGACGATATTCTTAGCCATATCTAAAAAACTCTATCAGACAATTATTTTTTTGTATAGGGTTGTATAGGATATAAATAAAAATATACCCGAGAACTTGCCCCCGGGTATATTTGCTTTTAAGTTGCAAACTTAAATTATTTGCGCTTAACAGTCAAGAAACCGTTGCGTGGGTTTTCGTTGACCATGAATCCGTCTGGCAAATCTGATGCCTCTGGGCGGTTGTCTTTGCTGAAGTAATAGATAGTCTGTTCCTTACCGCCGCGAAGTGTTACCTTCTTGGAATTTAAGTGGTAAGTTACACCTTTTGAGTTTGTGTGCTGGTATGCCATATTTTGATACTCCCTCTCTTATAATTAGTATAGTACCCCTAACATACTCTGTTGAGTTTTTGTTTGTCAACCCCAACAGGCAGAATTTTTTATTTTTACAGGGATAGATAGATTTTGCCAACAACTCGTCACCTATTATATTTGCAACCCATAACGTTTATGTATTAAACTGTAGACTGTTAAGATTTATAAAAAATAAGAGGGAAGCAACATGGATTTATCAGTTAGAAATGGCCAAGCACACAACACAGTACCGAGTGTAGCAGTTAATAATTCTGGAATGGACTCACAGCCGCCAAAGAGCCGATCACCTAGATCGGGTAGATTATTCGAAAGTAGCAGATTGATTCGTGTTCTATATGTAGTTTTACTAGCTGGTATAGCTATACTACTTATTGCTATCGCTTTCTCTTTCGTTTTCGGGACAGTCAGCGAATCAAAATATATCAATACTACCGATTTCCAGGCCGTAGATATTAGCGTCGGTGGATCAACTACTGGCGACCAAATTTACTTTGGCAACATTAAGTCAATAAACAACAACTATGTCGTTCTCAATAATGTTTACTACATACCGACTAGTACAACTAGTAGCTCAAACGTTACTCTTGAGCCTTTGGTATGTCAGATTGACAAACCAGTCGATCAGATGGTGATCAACCGTAGCAGCGTCAACTGGTGGGAGAACCTCCAACCAAGTAGTAAAGTTTCAACTAGCATTGCATCCTACGTCAAGACCAACCCTAACGGTCCAACCTGCCCGACCTCTTCAACAACTACTACTCCGACAACAACTTCTACCCCAACAACCACAAAGCCCTAGTAATAGCCTCGGTGGTTTAGTTAACAGTGTATCTACTGCTAGTAGTACTTAAGAGAAGTGTTTAATCAGACGTCTGCCAACAACAGTAATTACAAAGGCTATTGCCAGTAAGATACTTAGCACTAACGACCAACCGGCTAGGTCAGGCGACCAGCTTGGACTAAGAAAGCTAAATTCATAGAGACTTTGAGGAACCTTCTGAACAGTAACACCATGGCTGGTGATGTACTGTTCGATACAACTTATTCGGTAGCTTCCCGAAAAACCATTAGGTATAGCCTGTTGGCAGTAATTCTCGGCATTGGTATAAAGTGCTTGGTTAATACTACTGGCATTCTGGGTGTTAATTGATTGTAGCCGGGTGTAGGTATATTCAAGCTGTATTGGCGGATAAGGGGCACTTGGGCCAGACGATAGATTGGTATTCATGTGAGTTGTCACAAAGGCCTGTAGGGCTGCAAGCGGGCTGCTGACGTCAGTATTGTTCTTGTCGGCGGCGTAGACGGCTTGTCTCAGTTTAACCATCTGAAGGTTGTTTTGCCTAAGCGAGTAGACACTGACGCTGGCGGTAATGACTAGTAGAACAAGGATATACCACGGTTTAACCCAGCGGATTTTGGTCCATATATGATGTAGTTGTCGTTTATCCATAGTTAACGCTTATAGTTTACAACATAGCCTTAATTAAAACTTGATAGACGCGGGGTGATACTTGATACTAGGTGACATGCATATATACTTTAGCGGAATTGGCGGAGCCGGCATCGGGCCCCTGGCGCAGGTGGCCTTACAGGCCGGTCACCAGGTTTCCGGTTCCGATAAGCAGATGTCGCTGTATATTGAGTACTTGCAGAAGAATGGCATTAAAGATATCGTAATTGGCCAAACTCAGAAAGATATAGCGGCCATACATAGTAAGAATCCAATTGATTGGTTCGTCTATAGTTCAGCTTTAACCTTAGAGAACCCTGACGCTGCCGAACTGCGTTATTGTCGTAAGCAAAAAATAAAAACCTCTAAGCGTGACGAGTTTCTGAATAGCCTGATTAAGGACAATAATCTAAAGCTTATAGCTATCGCCGGCACTCACGGCAAGACTACCACTACTGCCCTAGTAGTCTGGCTGTTTAATCAATTACAGATACCAGCTAGTTACATTCTGCCAGCTAAGGTTAGTTTTGGAGATATGGGTAAATTCGATAAAGAGGCTAAGTATTTTATCTATGAAGCTGATGAGTTCGATCGTAACTTCTTATCGTTTACGCCGTATTTAAGTCTAATTACTGGTGTCAGTTGGGATCACCATGAGATTTTTCCAACCCGCGAAAACTATAAAGAGGCTTTTTTGGAGTTTATTAGTCAGTCCAAACGAACCTTGCTGTGGGGTGATGATTATGACTATCTCGGTTTAGAGGGGGTACCGACAAATCTACTTGTTCAAAATACTGATAATCCGCTGATTGATACTTTGACCCTTAAAGGAAGATTTAACCGCCTAGATGCTTATTTAGCCCTGCAGGCAGTTCAACGGGTTAGTGATGAACCCTTGGCTAAACTAATAAGTATCATTAACCGTTTCCCTGGCTTGTCGCGCCGCATGGAGTTAATCGCCCCAAATCTTTACAGTGATTACGCCCATACTCCAGAGAAAATACGAGGGGCGATGAGTGTAGCCAGCGAAATGTCTGCCGAGAATAATCAAGATATTGTGGTAGTTTATGAGCCACTGACTAATCGTCGACAACATTATATGCTGGAAGACTATAAAGACTGTTTTAACGGAGCTAAGAAAGTTTATTGGCTACCAAGTTATTTAGCCCGGGAAGATATTAACCAGCGGACTATTGAGCCAAGTGAATTAATTGAACATCTAAGCGACCCAACGATTGCCGAGCCCGTTCAACGCAGCGCCAAGCTAAAGTCACTGATTGAAAAACATCTTAAAGGCGGTGATATGGTGGTAGCAATGAACGGTGGTGGTGGTGATGGTCTCGATGAGTGGCTAAGGCGCGAATTTATAAGCTCTTAAATTAGATAATAAGCGCTAGAACGATAGCAAATATTACTACTGTTAATATTGTCCATAGTAGTGGGTCTACATTACTACGACTGCCGCTACCATAGTTCATCTGAGGGCGAGGTATAGCCACCTGGGCGGCTGCTGGTGTAGGTAAGGACTGAGCATTGGTTAAAATTGCTGCATCTTCGGGATTGAGATTATTAAATATCGGTGAACTGACAGCTAGCTGGCCACTGGCCGAGGCCACTGCCCCATCGGTATGAAAGGCATTAGCTTCGGTTCTTTGCTCATCTTTAAAGGCATCTCCGTAATTAAAGCTAGCTTCCTCTACAGCCCTACCCGTCTTATTATCAACCTCTATGTTATGCCAAGCACTTTGTTCGATATGATGATCTTTAGCCGGTTGCAGGCGTTCCATAATATCGCGGGCTTCCTTGGGCAGTTGGTCTTTATAGGACGGTGCGACGGCAACTTGGGCATGTTCTTTAGCAATATCGGCGACTGCCTGACTATGCATCAGAGCCTCGGCAGCCAGATCCGGATCTAGTGATGGTGATGGTGCTGTATTTAGTTCTAGTGGGGCAACCATTGGTTGGCGCTCAATTACCTCAGCTATCTCTGGAGGACTAGTAGTCTCCGGCTTCTTAGCATCCCAGGGTTCCCACACTGGGTCAGACTTATTATCTAGCTGGAGGCCTTCATGTATTTGATCAGCCTCAACATGTAAGTGAATTTCTTTCTCAGCGCTTTCATTAAGCCTCAAAACTCCTTCACTGTGTGCCCCACTCGTTGTGGTCTGCTGGTCTTTTTTGGCAAGAGTCTTTTCCCAGTCGCTACTTAGTGACTTGAGCCTGGGGTTAGTTTCGCCCAATATAAATTCGCCCTTGTCATTGGAGTGCTTCCTAAAGGGCTGTTTTTTGTTTAGATTATCTAGTCGCAAGTCTTCACTGTCGGCTGCGGCTGGTTGTTTAAGCTCCATAGGTCTCACCTATCTAATTAAAGCAATTATACAAGATAACCCTCTAATCGGCAACCGAGTGTTAGCGGTTGTCGCCAGCGCCTTTAATCACCGATCGTTTCTGCCGATCGATTAGTTTAGAGACATTGAGCTGCACGACTTCGTCTAGAGTTAGACCAAGGCTATCTGCAAAAACAGCTAAGTACCAAATAACGTCGCCTAGTTCTTTTTTTAGTTCCTCAAGGTCGTCAGCCGTAATATCACCAGACTTATAGGCAACTATCTTCTTCCATTTTTCGATAACTTCACCGGCTTCACCACTTATTCCCATAGCCCAGATGGTTTTCTCTATCAAGGTACCTTTATGTTTCGGGTCAGTAAAGGCGGTTGTAAGGGCCTGTTTCTGGTATTCATCAAAGGTCATAGTATTAATCCTAACAGAAGAAGCCCCTCGAAAGGTTAGCCTTTTTTATTAAACGCCAATATTACTAGTAAGATAACGAATACTAATAAAATTACACCAACAATTATAGCGCCCCTGGGGAAACGTTTTTTAGCCTTAGGAACTGCTGGGGAATCCGGCATCACCGGCGTAGCGCTCGGTGCTGCGTTCGTAACTGGCTGTGGTTGAGCTGCCATGGGATCAGTTGTCGTTACTGGCATAGCAGGTGTCATTGGCGGCTGGGGCACCGGCGGCATGCTAACCTCAGGAGTTGTTGGCTCCGGGAAAGAAACTGTCGGCCCTGATGTCGTTGGGGGTACCGGCTCTGCTGGGCTAGGATTGCTTGGTCGTTGTTGATCTGGTTCCATAAATGTCTCCAATTTACTTATATTACCTAAAATAATTTTACCATAAGCGTAAAATCGTTCTCGAATATGCAAAGACGGTAATATGACGCTGAATAAATAAATTAATATTGTTGTAGAAGTAGCTTTAAAATAGCCGAATTACTTGACAAGCACAAGCATCTGGGAATAATCTGTTCTTATGGCAAATTTAATGTAGGGATTGTGGGCTTGAAACTCTCATAGGTTTTAAGCTAATAATCGTTTGCACCGATTTGCCTAAGGCAAACAAAGATAAAATTACCTCCCGTAATAAAATAATACGGGAGGTTTTATATTAATAGAGCGCTACTCACCCCTTAAAAAATACAGTAAATGCGCTGAGCCAAAGAGCAATAAAGTTATGCACGACTCTTATTTCTTGATTATATTTCCGAACTATTAAGGCGTTAGTCTATTGATGTCTCTAGGAAATAGGATTGCTTCTTTAACGTTATCTAGACCAATAATCTTTTCTGTTAATCGGTCGATACCGAAGCCAAAACCACCATGCGCCGGAAGACCGTGTTTGAAGGCACTGACATAGGCACTGAAGCCTGGGCTAGTGGGATCAACACCAGCTTTTTTCATTTGAGCGATCAGTTCATCGGTGCGGTGTTCGCGCTGCGGGGCGGTGGCAATCTCCACGCCACGGAACAACAAATCTGCTGAGCGAGCTGTACCTTCCTCGCCTTTCATATGATAAAACTTCATTTTGCTCTCAGGCAGACCGGTAGCGAAAACTGCCTCACAGCCATCATTCTTTTTGGAGTACTCACAAATCCATTTCTCTTCATCGGGTGTTAAGTCAATTTCCTTAGAGGTATCCTTACCGGTTTCCTTCTGATACATTTCGTGAATTTGCTTCATCGAATAGCGAGGAAAGTCAGCTTTTAGAACAAGATCTGGGGCTTTAAGATTTTTAAGCTCGGTGTCATGTTCCTTATATAGCCGAGTGATTACGCTAAAGACAAGATTCTGTAGCAAATCCATAACCTCAGAATGGTCTTTTATAAAGCCTATCTCAACATCAAGCATAGTTACCTCGCTAACGTGGCGGGTAGTAGCACTTAGTTCGGCTCTAAAAGCTGGGGCTATCTCAAAAACACGTTCAAAAACCCCGACCATTATTTGTTTATAGAGTTGTGGACTTTGAGCAAGAGTTGCCTCTTTACCAAAGTAGTCCAGTTTGAATACTTCAGCTCCGCCTTCAGCGGCACCGGCTACGAGTTTGGGAGTATTGATTTCTACGAAGTCCTGTTCGTAGAGAAAATTTCGAATATAGCGCAGTAGTTCGCTGCGTAATTTGAAAATTGAAGCCTCCTCGATATTACGTAGACCAATCGCCCGGTAATCAAAAAGTGTATCTAGATTATCTGACTTATGGCTAAGTGGCTTGTCGATCTCAATTGGTGGTTCATCGCTAACAGCTACTAGAACCTCAATGCTAACATCGTGTAGTTCAGCTCCACCTGGAGCCCGTGGCTCGTCAACCGCCGAACCGCTAATACGCAGAATTGTTCCGATCTGTAAGCCGCGGAGTTTTTCAACTTCATCCTTATTTTTAACAACGGCTTGGATTAGGCCGCTACGGTCACGGATATTTATAAATGTTAGGCCACCAAGTAAACGTTTTTTGTGTAGCCAGCCTTCCACCATGACCTGGCTGCCGTTATGTTTCTTCAAATCTCTAGCTAGAACTCGCTCCATATGACCTATTCTATCATCTCTTGAGCTTCGGCGGCGGTGGCGGCTTGGTGCGAGGCATGTTCCCCTTTAGCCTTAGTACTAGCTACAGCCCGTAGGTCTTCATAGTTATCAAACTCATCAGTTATTGGTTCACCCAAGATTTCTGAGAGTATATTTTCAATACTAACTACGCCGACAAATTCTTCAAATTTATTAACAACTATGAATAAGTGGTGGTGGGTTTTTAGAAACACCCGGAAGACTCTTAGAAGGTTAAAATCTTCGTGAACATAATAGACTGTCGGCTTCATAATGTTTTTAACTCTTTGGTTATTCTTGGCCTGGTCAAGATCAATCAAATCACCAATATAGAGTGTTCCGACAATATTGTCTTTCTTTGATTCATAAACCGGAAAGAAACTTAGCCCGCTCTTATGAAGTTCATCAATGAAAACTGGGCTAATATTATCATCAACACTTATGGTTAAGATTTCTCGCCGTGGGATTAGTATGTCGCTGACTAGCCGGTCGCCAAAATCAAGAACCGACTGAGCCATATTAAGTTCGATTAGCGGAATTCGGCTATCTGGTTGATCTTTTTGCCACTGCATTAGATCAACTAGGTCAGCTTTGTCATACATCCCGGTATGCCCATAGGGTGCTGATTGATCGTGAATTATATGGCTAAGTTTTTCAAAAACTGGGTGAGCATAATCTAAAAACCAAGCGAGTGGTCGGGCAAACCACAGTGCTAAATGACGACCAAAAGAACTAGTTCTCGACGAAGGTAACCAAAGAAATGCCAGCCACAGTAGGAAGACAGTCACAAAAAAAGCAAACCAACTACTTAAGCGCGAGGCTAGTAATACAAAGCTGCCGGCAGCGGCTAGGACAGTAACGACTAGTAACAGGGTTTGAAGACTTGCCCCGTAGGCAGCAGCACGGTAGAGAGTCTTTTCTGGTTGTTTGTTTTGGCGGGCCTTATATCTTAGCTCCCTGATTGGCAGCTGGTGATAGATCTTGTTAAGGGCAATCGTCAGCAACATAACTATTGTCAGAAGCACGGCAAAAATAAAGTTTCTCATGTAACAATATTAGCCTGCGTGCTCAGCGATTACAAAACAATCGCTATGATATACTTGTTTTAAGTTATAAGGAGGAAGTCTAGTGGATAAACGATTTTGGGGAATTCTGATTGTAATAATTTTAGTTTTTGGTGGAATATTTATAGCTTCCAATAATGGTAAAAACAACGCCAATTCATCGACCAATAGCACCCCAACAAGTCACACCATGGGCCAAGACAAGGATAAAGTAGTTTTGCAGGAATATGGTGACTATGAATGCCCTTACTGCGGGGAATATTCTCCAACTGTCAGCCAAGTTGCTACGGCTTATGCGCCCTACATCACCTTTCAGTTTAGTAACTTACCGCTAACTAGCATTCACCCTAATGCCTTTGCTGGAGCAAGAGCAGCTGAAGCTGCTGGCCTTATGGGGCAATTCTGGCAGATGCACGACCTTCTCTACCAACAGAATATTAATTATTACGCCTCTAATCAAACTAGCGCCAGTTGGATTAGTAGCAAAAACCCACTGACGTATTTTGACCAGTTTGCTCAACAACTTGGCTTGAATGTTAGTAAATTTAATAACTATTACGCCTCAACACAAGTTAATAACTTAATAAATTCCGATCTGACAGCTTTCGCTAAAACAGGTGCTCAAGAAGCCACTCCAACCTTCTTCTTGAACGGTAAGCAGATTCAGCCAACAAGTTCTTTCGGTAGTTTTCAAACAGCCATAAATGCTGCTATAAAAGCAGCTGGCTACAGCGTACCAGTCGTTTCGGCTAAATAGATAGCCCCGTCAGCACTTTAAATAGGCTATGAGCCTATTCTTGGTAAAAACACCAGGGGAACTGCTACAATTAAAATAAGCGGTATCAAACAAACATGAACACCGACACCATTTTTACTCAACTTAGCTTAGTTATTGCCCTAGCCACTGCTGTTGCTCTAATTATGAGGTTGATCCGTCAGCCACTAATAATTGGCCACATAATTACCGGTATTATTGTCGGGCCGCTTATTCTTAACCTAATCAAGACACCTCAGACTATAACAACCTTTAGTGATATTGGTATTGCCCTATTGCTATTCATAATTGGACTGGGGCTTAATCCGAGAGTAATCAAGGAAGTTGGTAAGACAGTTGCGATCATCGGGCTTGCCCAGGTGGCCCTGACAGCCGCCCTAGGCTGGGCCGGAGCGATTCTACTAGGAATTAAAGACCAGGAAGCCTTGCTGCTTGGAGTTGCCTTATCTTTTAGCTCAACGATTATTATTCTAAAGCTGCTTAGTGATAAGAAAGAGCAATCCCGCCTGTACGGTAAGCTAGCTGTTGGCCTTCTATTAGTTCAAGACATCGTAGCTATGGCTGCGCTGCTATGGGTCAGTGGTCTTAGTAGCAGTAACAGTTTCCCACTGCACCATCTGATTGTCCTGGGTATTAAAGGTGGCTTGGTTATCGTCGCTATGTTTGTTATTGGCTGGGGAATACTACCAAGGATGACTAAGTTTATATCATCTAATCAGGAGCTGCTATTCTTATTTGCCATTGGTTACGGCTTCGGCGGAGCGGCCCTTTTTGCCAAAATCGGGGGAAACTTAGAAGTTGGTGCTTTGCTAGCCGGTATTTCACTAGCCTCGCTGCCCTACACCCAGGAAATGAGCGCTCGGCTAAGACCGCTGCGTGATTTCTTTGTGATAGTCTTCTTCATTGCCCTGGGCACTAGACTTGCCTTCAGCAATATATCGCATATGTTACCAGTAATTGTATTTGGGATAATTGCAGCGATTATCGTCAAGCCGCTAATAGTTTTGGCACTGCTTGGAATTATGGGCTACACCAAACGAACCAGTTTTAAAACAGCTATTACTACTGGGCAGATCAGCGAGTTTTCCCTAGTATTAGTAATACTGGCTAATAAACAGGGTATCTTTAGCACTGATTTAGTTAGCAGTGTGACGCTAATCGCCCTAATATCGATCGCCATATCTACCTACCTGACTATCTATAACGAACAGATTTACCACGCCTTGGCGAAGTTCTTGAGCATATTTGAGCATCCCAGGGAGCACTTTGAGCGCGAACTAACCCACCACAATGAAATGATTCTCTTTGGCTATCAACATGGTGGTCATGAATTCGTCAAACTATTTAAGGCTCTTAAAAAACCCTACGTAGTTATTGATTATGATCCGGAGGTCATAGAGCTTTTAGAGCAACAGAAATTCCCGGCAATCTATGGTGATGCGATGGACATTGAGCTACTTGAAGAGGCCGGACTTGATAAAGCCAAGTTAATAGTAACAACCATTAATGACTACCGGGTTGATTCATTTATTCTAGAACTACTTCAAAAAGTTAACCCGGGAGCAGTATCAATAATCCATACCGATAGTATTGAGCATGCCCTTGAGCTATACGAACAAGGAGCAAGTTATGTTATCTTGCCGCACTTTGTCGGCAGTCAACAAATTAGTAGCTTTATTCGTAAGAATGGTTTGAGCAAAAAAGAATTTAAACATTACCGCGAGAAACACCTGGCTTATCTTAAACAAAACTACCCCTTATTAACCGAAACATAGAGCCACTGGTTCTTAACGTAGCGGTGAACGCTAGGTAATAAACCACTTACAGTTTTATTGTCCCGCAGCGCTTCACGAATTTTGGTCGAGGAGACACTTTTGTTCGGTGTCGTTATGATTATTATTTCCTCAGGACTAGCCGGCAGATTAACTAGACTGCGCTTTAGGGATTCAAGGTCATCACCTTCGCGGAGAGCAATAATTAGGTTACCGGCTTTAAAGTACCGCTTAATAGATTCCTCTGACCAGTTGGCCTTATTCATATCCCGAGCATTACTTGAACCCATCATAAAAAATAGCTGGCTAGATGGAAATTTTTTGCGTAGCTCCGGTAAAGTACGGCTGACATTGAAAGACATGTCTGGTAGTTCTAGCAATGCGAGTTTCTTATAGGGCTTAATAGCCTGGGCTATCATGGCAGTTCGGTGGCCAAAGTGCTCGACACTCTGCTTGTGCGGTGGGCGACGCTCCGGCAAGAATATAACCTTATCCAAATTGGCAGATTTAATGGCTTCCAAAGCAAAGAAGATGTGACCGGCATGGATAGGATCAAAAGTACCCGCAAAAATACCAATGTGTTTTTTAGCCATTAGTTATCTCCATCGGTGAGCCTTCGTAGCATTTGGTGAGCATATGACACGATGAGCAGACAAAGTGCCCATGAACTGGCCCTAAGACATAAAAACCACAGCTGCCACAAAACAACGCCAGAGATTTGTCTATTACTGGTTCCAGATAGGGATTGGGTTCTATCATAACTATTATTGTATAACCTTATCGACAGCTAAGGTATGTTAAAAAGTTATATACAATATTCTATTTATTAAAGATACAATTGTTAATGATGGTATTTGTAATTAATATGATTGACGTTTGATATGTTTTGTCATAAACTTAACTAGTGAAGCATTTTGATTGGAGTGAAATGAAGAACATATACCTAAAGACAGAACGAGGTATAGGTTTTGAAGATATCCAGGCGGCGATTGAAGAAGGTAAAATCTTAGCAGATATAGACCACCCCCTGAGGTCTCGCTATACCAATCAAAAAGTTTTTATCATAGAATTTAGCGGTTACGCTTACGTAGTGCCTTATGTGGAAGATGATAAGAAAATCTTTTTAAAAACTATTTATCCGAGTAGAAAAATGACTAAAAAATATTTAAGAGAAAGGAAGATGTTATGAATTATTATGAATTAGACGAAAAAGAAAAGCAGGAACTTGAAGCTATCGAAAATGCTCTAGAGAACGGAGAGATAGATAGTCCCCCAAATTTCGAAAAGCGTAAAAAAGAATTACAGCAAATAGCCAAGACTACTCTTAATAAAAACAGAAACATTAATATAAGGCTTTCTGAAAGAGATCTCTACCGACTTAAAGCTAAGGCTTTGGAAGAAGGTATCCCTTACCAAACATTAGCTTCTTCTATATTACACAAATCGACTGCAAGATAGTCTCCTAGGGTAGATTAGTATGAGTACACAAGTAAAAATTCAAGTACTAATTGATAGGGATGTCCGCGACAAACTCCAGTTGCGAGCCTCCAAGCTTGGGTTTGATTCAATCCAAGCATATATTCGTTTCTGGGCTAAAGCGGAAACAGAGGGACGCCTTGTCCGCTTTGATGAAGATGCTTGGGGTTTACCTTCAGACACAGCTGCTAAACGTCTTAATCGTTGGGCTGAAGAGGCTAAGCAAGGTAAGAATGTAAGTAAGCCGTTTCGGACGGTTGAAGAAATGATCACCCACCTAGATAAGTTATGAAACCCATACGCCTTGTCTATGAAGAGACCGCCGAAGACATTATTTTTCTAGATATCGGTATCCACAATCAAGTTTACAATTAGACTAATTCTGTAGCTTAGTTGCCTTTATAGCGCTCGGAAACTAGCTAGGGCATTATATAAAATAGTCTCATCAGGAACGATGTTGCGGTCTGAGAAGAGGAAGAAGTAGCTGTGTGTGCCACTTTTGGGGCCAGTTATTGTAGTTGTGTTAATCTGTGAGCCGACTGTGCCAGTACCAATTTGATTATCGGTAAATCTAGCTAAATCACACATAAAATTAACGCTATCCCATTCGGTTTGTTTGGGCGCTAGGGTTTCCGCCTGAATATCGTTTTGGGTTCCACCTGGGGTAAAATTCGAGCAATTTTGCGATAACACGCCTACCGTGAACCTATTACCGACTACTTGAATCGGAAGTTCAGCGTTAACTGGCGTAGAGGTTGGGATATTATCGATAAAGATCTGCAAGATACGGTCGTTATAATTCTTAGCGGTAGCCTGCCAGGTGATTGAATGACTGCTAGGGACATCGGTAGCGGCAGTCTGTACCCAGTCTGTCGGCAGTTGGATAGTAAAGGTCGGTTCATGGATGGTAATTACCGCCGGAGTATTGATTAGCTGGGGTACGCTAACCGCTTTCCCGGTTACGACTTTGGGTTTTGGTTGAAAATGACTGATGAGAATAAATAGCCCGATGCAAACACCAGCAATAATGACTGTTACTTCGGTTGATCTTAACAAAAAATGGCCAAGCGGGCGGCGCTTTCTGGCGGTGTAGCGGTAAGTAGATTTCATGTTTTGTTTAGTTTTTTACGCAAGTCGGTAAGTCTAGGCAAAAAGCTTTGTGAAGCACCGTCAAGTCCTAGAACTTTTAGGGCGCCAACGAGGACATATAACTGGTCAATATCAGCGGATGCGGGACTAGCTGATTTTTCAGCTTCGGCAAAAAAATAGTCAACTTTTTCAATAATCCAACGCTCTTCGCCGGGCTTAACTTGATTAGTCACAATTTTCGTTGGCAAGTCTGGGCTAGCGGTTACCGCCAGTGAACGGGCACTACGATCACGTTTTTGGAGATGACCCCGTTTAATAAGATTATTAACGTGGAGAGCTACAGTTGCCACAGAGTTATAGTTTAAGCCCGTCATAATCTCTCGGTAGCTAGGGCTGTAGCCGTGTTCAGAAACAAAGCTCTCAATGTAGATAAGTAGTTCTTTCTGTTTTTTTGTTGGTAGAACTGTTTGTTTTTCGTTCATAAATTTATTATATCGCAGTTTATGACCCCTAGTGTTAAACCAGACGAATTTTAACCTGGTTAATGCTACAATCAGTGGTAGATTATGAGGATAATTCTTGAAAAATAATACTTCAGCAGTCTATAACATATTTCTAGTCATTGGTGACTTTGCGGCGTTAGTTTTGGCTTTTGGAGCAGCCTACGTTATAAGATCTAATTTTTATAATGCGCCAGTTGCTCATCCGATTCATGCTTCAACCTACATTGGGGTTTTCCTAAGCCTTTTGCCGTTTTGGATAATTATTTTTGCACTGATTGGTTTATATAACCAATATATCTATGAAAAGCGTTTCCAGGAAGTTGGGCTACTACTAATTGGCTCATTCCTGGGCTTTTTGTTTGTAATATTTTGGAATTTTATTTCGCTCCATCCAATATTTCCTGCCAAGTTAGTGCCAATCTATGGTTTTATTCTTAGTTTCATCCTGCTAGTTATTTTCCGTAACTTAGCCCGTTATGTGCGCACCAGATTATATAGCTACGGTATTGGTATTAATAATGTCCTGCTAATTGGTAATACCGAAATGACTGGTGAGCTAGTTGATTCCCTGGGTAACTACAAAACCACTGGCTATAAAATAGCTGGAGCGGTTGGTAATAAGCAGCTATTTTCTAAATTTCACGGTGTCAAATTATTTTCTAACTTCGCTGAGGTAAGTGAACAAAAAGTATATTTCAACACCATTATCCAGACTGAGCTATACGCCGATGAGCATCGTAACCGCGAGATATTAGAATATTCTCAGGTAAACCATGTAGCTTTCCGTTTTGTGCCAGGTAATACTGAATTATTTGTCGGTAATATTGACGTTGAGCTATTTAGAAACTCGATACCGGTCATCGCTATTCACCAAACATCATTGATTGGCTGGGGCCGAATATTCAAGCGTCTGTTTGACATAATTTTCGGCGTTATTTTACTTATTGTTACCTCATGGCTGATTATTTTAGTCTTTATTGCCGAGATTTTAAGTGGTGGAAACGTCTTCTTCCGGCAAGAACGCCTAACCCGTTTTAACACGCCTTTCCGGGTTTTTAAATTTCGGACTCTAAAAAAATCCTCCAATAATCTGACCCCAGAACAAGCTTTTACTAAAATGGGTCGTCCTGAACTTATTGCTAAATATCGTGATAATGGCGATCAGATAGACGATGACCCGCGATTCTCAAAACTGGGAAAGTTTCTTCGGCGCAGTAGTTTAGATGAATTGCCCCAGCTATTTAATATAGTTAGAGGAGATATTAGTCTGGTTGGCCCTCGTCCGCTAGTTCCCCAGGAATTATCACTCTACGAAAAACGTCATACGATTTTAAGCGTTAAATCCGGTCTAACCGGGCTAGCCCAGGTTTCTGGGCGAAAGAATATAAGCTTCGAGGAACGACGTAAACTTGATTTGTACTATGTCCAGAATTGGACTTTTTGGTTAGACATTGTAATTCTATTTAAAACTATTCGGGTAATTTTAAATGGAAGCTAATACGGCTAATCTGGCTAAGAAAAAGGTAGCAATTGTTTGTGATTGGTTACTAGATATTGGCGGTGCCGAGCGAGTTGTCTATGAACTGCACAAACTTTTCCCAGAGGCTCCAATCTATACCTCACAGCTTAACCCCGATGGCCTGAGCTGGTTTAGTGAGGCCGATATTCGCACTGGCTGGTTAAATAAGCTGCCAAAGAGTTTAAAGAAGTTTTTACCGGTACTGCGAGCCTGGTACTTTAGCCATTTAGATCTTAGTGAATATGATGTGGTTATTTCCTCTAGTGGCGCAGAAGCAAAAAGTGTTAAAACTGGCGAGTCAACCGTTCACGTTGCCTATATTCACTCGCCCACCCACTACTACTGGATTCGCTACGACGAATATTTAGCTCGTCCGGGTTTTCCTAAGGGGCTGAATTGGTTAGCTCATCTGGGGCTTAAATTATTAATTGACCCGATGCGTCGCTGGGATTTTCATGCTGCCCAGAAACCCGACTATCTAATGGCTAACTCCACTCATATTCAGGCTATGATAAAAAAATATTATAAAAGAGATTCAACTGTCATCTTCCCGCCGGTTGAAGTCGACCGTTTTAAATTACCGCCCACACCGCCGCTAAGACATGGTTTTGTAATAGCAGGCCGGCAAGCGCCATATAAACGAATAGACCTGGCCGTAGCGGCTTGTAGTCAGTTAAATGTGCCACTAGTTGTTATTGGTAATGGCCCAGAGCACCGTAAACTAGAGCGGATGGCTGGGCGAAGCGTTATTTTTCTAAGTAATGTTAGTGATAGCGAGATAGTGGAGCATTTTCAAACGGCTACGGCGCTATTGTTTCCGACAAACATAGAAGATTTTGGAGTTACCGGTGTTGAAGCCATGGCGGCTGGTACGCCAGTAATTGCCTACAAAAAAGGTGGCCCCTTGGATTATGTTATACCTGGTAAAACCGGTCTATTTTTCGAAAAGCAAAATGTTAAGAGTCTAATTCGGACTATTGAGGATTTTCAGCCATCCCAATTTGATAGTCAAAAAATTGCTGAGGCGGCCCAGCGTTTTTCGGTGGCTAATTTTAAGCATAATATCATTGATTTTATTCATATAAATGGTATAATATAAACTAAACATGCTAAGGAGCGGATATTAATGTGTGGCATTGTAGGCTGTATCGGCAAAAAGCAGGCTAGTCCAATTGTTATAGATGGCCTAAAGGCCCTGGAATATCGGGGTTATGATTCTGCCGGGGTGGCTGTAATTGGTGATAACAAGAAGGCCCAGTTATTTAAACAAGTTGGTGGGGTTGATAACGTTGCCAAATTAATAGAGTCAGCTAAAACTCCAGTTAAGGCGACAGTAGCGATTGGCCATACTCGCTGGGCCACCCACGGCCAACCAACTGTCAGTAATGCTCACCCACATACTAATACGGCTAAAAATATCTTCGTTGTTCATAACGGTATTATTGAAAATTACGCCGAGATAAGACAAAAACTTATTGAGCAAGGTTATAAATTTATATCAGAAACCGATACTGAAGTTATCCCTCAGCTTATAGACTTTCACCTTAAAAAAGCTAGTTCTTTTGAAGATGCTTTTCGAACTACCCTTGGTGAGCTAAAAGGAGCCTATGCCATTGTTGCTCTAACTACCACTGAGCCAGATAAACTATTTGCCGCTAAACTTAGTAGCCCGCTGGTTGTTGGCGTAGCCGAAAATGAAATGATAGTAGCCTCCGATCCTTCGGCAATTCTACAGCACACTAAGAGTGTTGTTTATCTAAAAGATTATGAAATGGTGGTCGTTGATGGTAATAGCTACACCATACACAACTTCTTGAAGGACAAAGGTGTTAAGCGTGACACTGAAGAGCTTGATTTTGATAGCGAAGAGTTTAGTAAGGCTGGCTACTCAACCTATATGCTCAAGGAAATCTATGAAGCTCCAGCGACCATAAAGAGCGCAACTTTGGGCCGTATCCGTCAACATCCGCCATTCGTGAAACTGGGTGGTCTTGAAAGTATCGCCGAACAGCTAAAATTTATTGACCGGGTAGTCATTGTAGCCTGTGGTACCTCTTATTACGCTGGCCTTGTTGGTGAATATTTATTCGAACAGATTGCTAGAATGCCAGTTGAAGTCCAGCTGGCTAGCGAGTTCAAGTACCGTGACGAGCCTTTTTCACGCAGCACAGCCCTGCTGGCTATTTCCCAGTCTGGCGAAACGGCTGATACTATTGCCGCTTTGAAAAAAGTTGAGGACTACGGCATACTGCGAATCGGTGTTGTTAACGCTGTTGGCTCAACTGTCGCAAGAATGACCGATGCTGGTGTTTATTGCCATGCAGGGCCAGAGCGAGCAGTTGCTAGTACTAAGGCTTTTATATCCCAGGTAGTAGTCCTAGCTGAAATCGCTCTATATCTTTGCAATGGTTCTAATAAGCTATATAAGCCACTGATCGCTGAGTTAGAGTTACTCCCCGATAAAGCAGCTCAGATTCTGAAGAATACTGATGAGATTAAGCGAATTGCTCTTAAGTACGCAAACGATAAAGATTTCTTATTCATTGGTAGGCACTATATGTATCCTGCGGCCCTTGAGGGAGCTTTGAAACTAAAAGAAGTTGCCTACACCCACGCTGAAGGCTATGCCGCTGGTGAGATGAAGCATGGCCCATTGGCTATGATTGACCCGACTTTTCCAACTCTTGCTCTAGCCACCGATTCACCGCAACTAGAAAAGACCTATTCAAACATAGCCGAGATAAAAGCTAGAAAAGGTCGGGTTGTTGCCATTGCCTCTGAAGGCAATGAGCAAATATCTGGAATAGCCGATGACGTAATCTACCTGCCAAGAACAGCCGAACAGTTCCAGCCAATTCTAGCGGCTACTGTTATGCAATTGTTCGCTTATTTTATTGCTGAAGCTAGAGGTGTTAATATTGACCAACCTCGTAATCTTGCTAAATCTGTCACCGTAGAATAAGACAAATAGCCTCATAGGCTAACAAGCCTTTTTGATTCATAGATATCTTGCCAAATTAGTTTAGAAGCTTCAGGGCTGGTTAGTTTGTAGGTGGTTGTAGAATAGATTCTTAGCTCATCAATCCCTCTATTCTCTAGGTTTAGATATGTATGCTTGCGCAGACTATTTTCTGTTCTAATGTTGGCACAGACTAGTAGTATTGCCGGGTAATCATCTTCAGTTGTTGCCTCCCAGTCACCAGAGTCATAGTGACGAATTAGGTTATCGAGTCTTTTTTTAATAATGAACAGAGGGACATTTGAAAAAATATTTAATATATACTCATTCGTTAGTTCACTAGTTTTTTTATGTCTATTTAAGTACAGATCGGGCTTCGGAATAGGAAAGTAATCATAGGGTGTTAACTCTACGCGGGTAAAAACGTTAAATACTTCAGGGTACTTGTCTCTGAGGCCAAGATAGACACTAAAAACATCAAGGTTGTGATCAATGAAGGCCGAACTAAGCGACTTATTCTTATACATATTATGTAGTGCTTTGGGGTCGAGTTTATATTCGTTTCTTAGAAGTTTTAGAGCTTTAGGAACCAAATAGTAACGCGGACCTTTCCCTTGTATCCTGTACTTGTTATTGTACTTCTGGCCTAAATATCCCCGCTCTAGTAATATCTTTAAACTCTTATTAGCACTTACCCTACTAATACCCTTGTAACTAGCTATTAGAGAACTTGTTACGTAGCGAAATTTATATGTAAGTTTAAGTAGGTGTATTTGTTTAGAGTTTAGTGAGTATCTTTCAATTGGTTCTTTTATTTGAGGTAACTTAGATTTAGTTATCATAGTAGTCATGTCTAGCGTCTATGCTTTAGTAATTATCTATATACTTATAGTATATAAGAGAAGATAATTTATGCAATTATTTATATCTGTTAAAATACCAAACATTAGTTTCTAACGGTGATAACCTTTGAGTGTGACTATTAAGTTATGGTTTAGCGACAAATATAGACTATCGATTGAAGGATTTTGGCAGTATCTTGCCAATGAGAGACTTCTATAGAATCGATACCCATAGCTTTAACTGGGTAATCATTGCCTTCCTCACCTAAGCGGTCGCCAATAAAGAGGATGTCGCTCTTAGCTACATTAAGGGTGCTCATCAACTTTTCCATTCCGTAAGCTTTATCTATCCCGGGTCTGGTTACATCAATTGAGGTTAGTCCACCGACTCTGACCTCAAACTCTTCTAGTCTTGGTGCGGCCCGTTCTCGAATTAGGTCTTTCTTTTGATTATCAGGATCCCAGGCTTCTTTTAATCTAACTCCCTCATCTCCAAGCTGGTCTACTATGTCTTGGCCGAGAGTAGATAATGTAATCTGGCTGCCCCGGTCTTCAATAATCTCGCCGTAAGTTTTCTTATCGAGATAACCTAATTCTTTAAGGGTTTCCGTTAGAACGGTTATAATTTTTTTCTTCTGGGGGCCCGTAAAGTCTTCGGCATAAATCTTCTGCCAATTTTTTTTGGCCAGGTCAAACCTGTAATATCTAGTCCCGCAGGTTGGCATTAAATGTAGATTTTTTAAAAGTTTCGGCTCAGCATGCAAATTATTCAGTAACTGTTTTTCAAACTGTTCGAACTTCCCGCCTGATATTACGCATACTTGGAACTGTTCGAGTAGCCGGGCCAGAAGTTCGCCAATCTTATATGGAAGTGGCGACTTACTAGGGGCTAGAGTTCCGTCTAGATCAAAAGCTATTACTTTCTTCATTTATTACTTATCCTTTTACTCACATCACCAATTTTTTGGGCTAAGTCTTTGCGGGCGACCAGAATACCGTCTTTAGTGTTTATGACAGCTATATTATCCAGGCCAACCACTGCGATAGGCTTATCTTCAAAGTTCTGAATAAATGAATTCTCTACGCTTTCAATTTCGACTAGTCCGTGGATATGATTCCCGTTTTGATCGCCCCCTATGGCCTTATGAAGATCGGTGTATGATCCTAAATCCATCCAATCAAAGGATGCTGGTATAACCAAAAGGTTTGGGACTTTTTCGATTAGCGCATAGTCTATGGCTTCTGACTCAAAGTTAAGATAGGTTTTTTGATACGAGTTAGAGGAAGCTTTTTCTAGAAGCTGATAGTTACTATAAAGTTCAGGTGAATATTTTTGCATTGACGATATAAAAGTATTAAGGGTGCCGACGAAATAGCCGCAGTTCCATAAGTAATTTCCGCTACTGAAATATTGTTTTGCTGATGAATATCCTGGCTTCTCCTCGAACGAATCAACATTGTATACGTAAGGCTCTTCGCTTAGTAACTTTCCTTTTTTTATATAACCAAATCCTGTTGCCGGATAATTTGGTTCAACTCCTACTAGAACTATTCTCTTTTCCTTTTTGGCAGTTTGATCGGCAATCTTAAAAGTATGGGAAAAACCATCGTTATCACGAATATAATGGTCTGCGTGTATTGAGGCTATCGGCTCGTCCTTGTCGTGATACTTGCTTATATACTCTAACGCCGCAACAATACAGTTAGCAGTACCCCTCCGTCCTGGTTCAACTATAAACGAACTATTTGGTAAATCGCTGAGTTGTCTTTTAACGTACTCTATATGACTAGTCTCAGAGACAATATAGATATCGTCGGTGAGAGATTTTGCTCTTTGATATGTATTTTGTAGTAGTGATAATTTATCTCCACCAATCTTGAGTAAATGCTTAGGATACTCAGGAGTAGACAGTGGCCATAGACGAGTCCCTGGACCACCTGCAATAATTACTATTATCATTGCGTCAATAATATCATAAAGCTATCTTAACGATTCCTTAGGACCTAAGCATATATCACATCTTATAGGTATTTCTTAAGTTAATTTTTTAATATTAACTAACTCTATCCATTTTGGGACAATCTCATCATTTAGTGTTTCGAGAGTTACCTTTATTGAAGCCGCAGAAGGGATGGTATCACTGACTATTACTTTATCAGCTACTTTCAACAAGTCGTCGTAAGAACCGTTTAGGAAAAGTCCATGAATAGCCAAACAGTATATATTTTTAACCCCCCTAGATCTAAGGTTATTGATCGCCCTCAGTATTGTTCCGCCAGTACTAATAATGTCATCTATAACCAGCACGTTGTCGTAAGTAATCTTGATGTGATCATGGCTAAGATTAATAACATCACGATGGCTAACACCATGTCTGATTTCTGCCCCGTACTCACCTCGTTGTTTATGCATGCTTTGACTGCCAAAATCTCTAATTAAGTAGTTGGACCCACTATCGGGGCCTATAACGTCAAAGGGTAGATTATTGAAATATCTCTTACAATTATCTATTAGCTTGTCACCTAATGATAAATTAAAGATCTTTAACCCGTTTACGACTGCTTCAGGTTCACCTTTCATGAAGTGACAATCAAACGTATACAATTGGGAGATACCAATCTTCGCGAATAAACCACAGATAATATTTGCCGTAACAGCCTCTCCCTCTATGTGTCTCTTGTCCTGCCTAGCATAAGGGAGATACGGAGTGAAAAATGATACGTTGTTTGCCCCATAATCAAGTAATAGATCAACTAGAATTATTAACTTAAACATTTGCTCGTTTTGCGATGGATACAGGTCATGGATTATAAGTACGGAGTTATTTAGTAGGGCTGAAGGATTCTTGACTACGCAGTGTATCTCTCCATCTGGAAATTTAGAGAAGATAATTGTTAGTTTTTTGACACCTGAACTTGTCGTAACTAATAGATAGGTTTTGTCCTTGTGCATAATGAATCGACTAATTAGTATACATGAATTAATATTTTATATTGAGGGAAGTAGTAGGTTTGAGTTATTTGGATTTACCTTCGCTCTCTAAATCTGACTGAACCATAGTTTTCACTAATCCTTCAAAGTCAACTTTTCGTTCCCAACCAAGTTCTCGTTCAGCTTTTGATGAATCGCCCAACAAAACATTGACCTCGGCTGGTCTCATAAATGCCGGATTTTGTTTAATATATGGCTCCCAGTCATTAATTCCGACTTCTTTGAATGAAGCAGCTAGAAAATCTTTAATAGAATAGGTTTTTCCTGTAGCTAGAACAAACTCTCCGGGTTTATCTTGCTGTAACATCCGCCACATGCCCTCAACATAGTCTCCTGCAAAGCCCCAGTCTCTTTTTGCGTCTAGATTTCCAAGTTCAATATAATCCTGTTTACCAAGCTTAATTCTAGCCACGGCATTACTTATTTTTCTTGTAACAAACTCTATGCCTCGCTTTGGGCTCTCATGATTAAATAATATACCGCAAGAAGCAAACATCCCGTAACTCTCTCGATAATTTATAGTTATCCAGTGGCCATATAATTTTGCTACACCATAAGGACTTCTTGGATGGAATGGGGATTCTTCGTTATAACCCTTTGTTGGCATGTCATTACCTACACCACCATACATTTCTGAGGTTGATGCTTGATAAAACTTAACTATCTTGCTACCTCCCGTTAATCGGACAGCCTCTAGCATATTGAGTACCCCTTTTCCGGTAACATCAACTGTAAGCTGAGGATTTTTGAATGAATAACCAACGTGACTAATTGCTGCGAGATTATAAATTTCATCAGGTTTTGAAACTCCTATAGCTCTGATTAGTGATGATTGATCAGTTAAATCGGCTTCTATGATGTTAATGTAGGGTAAGGATTTTTTAACTTCATCTGTTTTTGGATTAGACTGCCCCCGCATCACCCCAAAGACTTGATAGCCTTTCTGATTTAACAACTCAGATAAATAAAATCCGTCTTGACCAGCGATTCCCGTGATTAATGCAGTTTTGGCCACTGACTCTCCTTTGTACTTAATGATAGTAGTAGAGAAATTATACCAAATAATAAGGCTTTGTAAGTTTAACGATTAAGTGTGTTAAAACTCTAATAATTGTAAATTAAGAGTTTCTATACTCAGTCAGTGGCACTATTAAGTCACCTTTTACTATGAATGCATTCTCTGCAATTTCGAGTATTGGTAGGTCAGATAAACTATCACTATAAGCCTGACCAAATATCAAGCCTTGGGTTTCTAGCTTTAAGCGTCTAAGTTTTTCAATGCCATAACAATTATTGCCTTGAATAATGCCAGTGTTAACGTTGACTGTGGTTGCAATTAATTTGTATGCTCCCAGGTTTTCAAAAATAGGTTTTAATAAAAAGCTAGGTGAAGCTGAAATGATAATATCGGTTGCATGCTCATTCGTAAGATACCACTTTTTCATTTTTTGGTAGTTTTGATCCCAAAAATTGTCCACCATTGAATTAATGTCAGTAATGTCACGCAAAAAAACTAATATTTTGCCCTTAGCAATTGTTTTATTTTCTCTTTTCAATAGAAATAACAATATATGCCAGAGTTGAAACGGAACATATTTCAAGATCTTTGGGTCAAGCTTCATTACAAAGATATAGAAATCTAGGGTTGAATTACCGTTATAAATAGTTTGATCAAAATCGTAGATATTATATTTATTAGTGCGTTTCATTATATTTAGTTATGTTTGACTCGACATTTTTACCGTATGTATACCAGGCCCATCATCAATAACCCGTAGCCAAGTAATAGCACAATTAATAACTTATTTTTAGTCAATATATTAATCGGATCTCCGTCTGAGTCATTTTCCTCGACTGATAGGCTGTATGCCATAGTAATAATCATTACTATGGGGACTGTCCAGATAACTTTCTTGTGAGACTGCTGAGGGTCTACGGCCCACAAGGAATAAAAGATTACACCTAGGCCTAGGAACATATACATATTTTTATCTAGGAATTCTTGACTATAAAATTTGTTAACCTTTCTTGTATGGATTCCTATTGTTTTTATCTCATTTCGACGTTTACCTAATCCCAAATAGAAAGAAAATGCTAACACGGCTAGATATAGCCACTTAGAGACAATTATGCCTACTGAATTACCCCCATAAAATACTCTTATCAAAAAACCTAGTGATAATATAAAAATATCAATTATTGGTATGTTCTTAAAACCAAAACTGTATAAAACATTAATGCTAATGTAGGCAAAGAGTAAACCATAACTAGTAAGTGAAGGATTAGCAAAGTATTGAACGGTTGCTGCTAGTGCAAGGAGAATGCAGCACTCAATAATTGCCTCTGACGTACCTACCACTCCAGAACTTATTAAACGGATTTTTTTTATTTCATGGAGTTTGTCTAACTCTTTATCCCTTAAGTCGTTAATAATATAAACTGCCGAAGCTACTAAACAAAAAGCCACAAAAGAAAGTATAGCCTTGGCCAAATAGTGACGGGTAAAGAAAAGCCCACTGAATACTAGTGGCAAAAAGACTAGTAAGTTTTTAATATAATGCTTTGGACGCATTATTTTTATGTAGTTACTGTATTTCATTTTCGGCTAGGCATCAATGTTCTGCATATTATAGCTCATCAGATTACATATGACCAATTCACTCCTTGGTGCTGGTTGACTAACACTAGTAATAAATGTTATATTTAAGTAACGATTCACTAATACAAAAATATGAAAAAAAACCTGTCGAAAAATATAAAGTTGAAGAAACCACTTGTGGTGTTGTTCACGATTATATTTTTGGGCCTCGTGGTATTCCTAGGCTATAGGTATTATAATCATAATCAGCCCAGAGTTAGCCCCAACCCAAAACCGACTATTACAAGTCTACCTAGCTCGACGACTAGCACCAACACTAAAAGCATCAATCCTACTCCTAGCCATAGTACTAGTATTAGTAATGCAACTGTTAATAACACAAGTAGTTCACCGGTTTCTACCCCATCTAGCTCCTGGACACAATCACAGTCAGGGGTAATTACCGTTAAGACTCCTGTCGCGAACAGTACAATCAAGAACGGTTTTCAACTTATTGGTTCCGCCGAGACATCCGAAGTACAATACAGACTCACCGATAATAACGTAGGAGTAATTTCACAAGGAACTATTCCTGTCGTAAGCGGAAACTTCTCGGCCTCAATAAACTTTACTTCTTCGGGTACAACAGGTCGTCTAGACGTATTTACCACTGACAATAACGGAAAAGAAATAAATGAAGTGCAAATACATGTAATAATCTAATTTTAAAATGACACATAGGAAGAACAAATTAACTCTACTTATCTCAGCTATAACCATACTATTATGTGTAGCTGTTTTTGGTGGTACTAAGGCGAGCGCCGCAAGCTATAACTATTCTAACTATCTCATGGATGACGCCATAATACGTGCATCAAACTCGATGACAGCGCAAGGTATTCAAAACTTCCTAACACAAGAAGGAAGCGGTCTTGCAGTTTTTTCCGATGTTGAAAACTGTGGTAGTGCCTCAGGTGCCAACTATGCTTACTATGCCACTTACTACTCCTGTGGTCAGAGTAGATCGGCTGCCCAGATTATTAGTGATGCAAGCAAGGCGTATGGTATAAACCCTGAAGTAATACTTGCCACTCTCCAAAAAGAACAATCTCTAGTAACCACCCCCAACCCCACATCAAGTCAGTTAACGTATGCAATGGGATATGGTTGTCCTGATTCTGGAAGTTGCACCTACCCTGGTTTCTTTAATCAAATAGATAATGCGACTTGGCAATTAAGAACTGACATGGAGCTAGGGAGCGGTAACAACTGGTGGGGTTATACGCCTGCGAGCTATCCATGCAGCACAGCAACCAGATACTATAGTGCCCCATTAAAGCCTGGTAACAATGTAACTTTTATTGATGATTCAGGCGTCAGCTACACTAGCTTCGTGATACCGAACATGGCAACCGCTTCACTATATTGTTATACCCCTCATGTCTATAACAACCCCCAGGGTCTATACGGTTTACCAACCTTTGGTACTACTGGTAGCTACTATAGCGGTAGTTACTACTTTGTGTACTATTTTAATCGGTGGTTTGATATTAATTCTCTAATTCTTAATAACGTAACTATGACTACAATTACCCAGCCAGTTACAAACCCAGCTCGGGGGCAAACAGTTACCTACACAGTTTCATTCACGAATAATCTACTTGAAAAGCTTGTACTGAACGATATATTCATAGTTGGTAGGGCTGGAAGTATTAACGGCACGAACCGAGACTTTGGTCACCAAGGGCAAATTACACTACAGCCAGGTATTCCTCAGCAGTTTACCTTTAGCACTACAATTCAGGACTTAGGTACTGTATATATGTGGCCAGCTATGCAATATCAAGGTAATTACATTCAATATAACAATTGGGGAACTATGATCGTTAGTCACGCGCCAAACTTTACATTATCCCAGCCTCTCACTATTAGCCCTACAACCATCTACGCAGGGCACGATGTAACGTTTTCCGTAGTATTGAAGAATAATGAGGCTTACCCTATTAATTACGACGCCCTGGGTATACCTGTTAGGTATTATGATAGTTATAATTATGATGCAGCCTGGGTTGGGCCAGGAGTAATAGCTCCAGGAGGAGTGATAACATTAACTGGCATCCGAACAATTGATAAGCCTGGTCCGTTTACCTATTGGGTTTCTTGGGATCTAGCGGGTCAATATACGGCATTATCCTCTATGATCACAACAAATGCAGTAAATACTATACCCAGTTTTACGATGAACTACATAACCACTCCAGATACATATCCTGCACTAGGCGAACAAGAGACGGTATCGTACACATTGACAAATAATTTACCCGTATCGATAACCTTACCTGCCGTTGGCATGGTTGGCAGGCTTGATAATCCTTATACGGGTGCGAACAAAGACCCTGGCTGGGTTGGGCCAGAGACATTCACGGCAGGACAGACAAAAACATATACATTTGTATATAATATGAGCGCATTAAACAGGATCTATGTATGGCCAGCGTTTCTATTCAATAACACCTATACGCAATACAATTCTTGGGGCTTTATGATAACCCCTCACTCACCAAATATAACTATTAGTTCACCACTACTGTTTAACTCAGGGAACCCTATAACTACTGGCCAAACCATACCAGTGACAGTTACTATTAAAAATAACGAGTCGCATTCTCTTAACTACGCTGCGGCAGGGATTCCAATTCGATTTTACGGTACATATAATTATGATACTGCTTGGGTTGGCTCAGGTACCCTAGGGGCAGCAGGCCAATCAGGTGACAGCCTAACCCTGACTGGCTTAATAAACTTTAATAAATCAGGGCCCTATACCGCCTGGGTATCTTTACTGTTCGGACAAAACTATCAAACCATCGGGAATGTAGTGGATATTACCGCTCCGTAGACTAACACTATTCGTTCTGAAAAAGAGACACTAAACTTAACTAGCACTCTAATGTGTTAGTTAATATTTCGCACAGAATTTCTAAGCTGATGTTTTGGCAACTATAAAAACGCCTATTATAATAACCAGAATCCCTACCCACCTCAATGCAGGTATGCTCTCTCCGAGGAAAATGATTGCTAGAATAGGAGTAACCACATAAGTCAAAGCTAAAATAGGCTGAACAAAACTAATATCGAGTTTTGTTAGCAAATATAACCATATTAATGCGGACAAAAAATATAATGCCATGCCTGATAAGATCGTAAGATCGGTGAAGACCTTAAGCAATACCATCACAGATTGATGAAACGAATCAAGGTGCACAACCCCTAGGTGCGCTGAGCCCATTTTCATGAGTATCCCACCCATAGCACCGACGAGTATTCCTATAGCGAAAATCAGTGCTATCATTTAGACGACACCTTTTTCATTATTTCATCCTTAATTATCTGTATTTGATTAAACATATAATTATACCAAGCGGTTCGACTAGGCGTTAAATACACTATAAAGTACATATATCCAAAAAATAATATAAGTAAAACGAAAATTATTTCTATTTTATACTTCTTAGTATACGCGATAAATTTCATATTGGTTATCCTTATAGATAATTGTAAATTTATTAGTTGGTTCTAGCCATTTATATTGTTTGCTGCCTATATCAATAAAAATGTATTTAACATTTTTTTCCTTGAGACCTTTATACCACTGTTCTTGATTAGCTGCCGGAACATAGATTACCTTATCAGAAAAATTTGGTTTCCATAACGGATATATAAAATATGGGCTAGAGTCATAAGCAACAGTCTCGTTTGGTTTAATGGTATTCTCAAGGTATACATATGCGTAACCGATTGTATTCGTAAAGGCTACGCCGCGTGAATTGCCGGTTCTTAAACTCCCTATTTGATCTATGACTATATTGGGAGAGAAATTACAAAGCGTGAAGTTTGTCTCAACTACGAATATGGCCAGTAAAATAACTACTATCTTTACGAAGTTTCTGACCCGCTGGTCTAAATAAATAAACACTAGTCCGAGAGAATAAATGCCAAGAGCGGAGATGAACATAGTGTATCTTGGATAATAATTAGTTGGATAGATGAGGTAGGTTAAGATTACTACCGAAGTTAGTCCCATGTATAAGAAATTTTTCTTCTTAATCGCAAAATAAATGGAGACTATGATCGCAGGAAGCAATACTATAAACCAGATTGGCCCAAGGCCGGCAAAATTAGTATCATAATTATATAGACAGCCGTACCAAGCTTTCTGTTCAGTCCAGACAAACCAAATCTTCTGAAAATATCCATGTGGTAACGCAGAAATACTACTCACCGCAGAAGCTGCAAATTCTTGAAACGTTTTTCCTGGAAATATCGTAAAACCTGACAGCTTCAACCCAAATGGGTAAAGAGGGCTACCGTACAATATATAATTTTTAACATACCAGTAGACCCCAAAGATAATTGGCGAAAATACCAAAGATAATTGTATAGCGTAGTTGCTGAGCCCATCGTGTATTTTTCTTCCGTTACTTTCGTACAGGAACTTAACTAGAAACGGAATTGAAGCCAAGATAAATATGAATCCAGTGAACTTAACGGAAAGTAGCAAAGAATATATTATGCCTAAAATCACCAAATCCAATTTTGATAATTTCTCCTTAACTACGACAGCAAGAGACGCTAGAAAAAGCGAGCACAACATGACATCTACATATGTTGTTTTTAGTTGATTGAGGACAATCGGTATAAAGATAAATAGCAGTGATACAAATCTGGCATCGCGTTTTTTTACACCTAATGCTGTACATATCTTGTATAGTGAAAAAACACCAAGAAACATAAACGGAACTTGCACCAAATCTACGAACATATCATTTTTTGCGATAATTATGTTCCACATTTCGATTAACTCGCCACCTTTTGGGTACCCCTTCAGCCACTGTAAACTCGTTTGGACGTCAAAAATGTTATGGTTTTGCATAGAGTATCCAATAAAAGTTAAGTGATAGGAGTTGCCGTCAAAATCAGTCACTGGGAATATTGTCCCCAGGAATAATATCCATAAGAGTAAAGCTATGAATATGACTAAGAGCACTAAAAATGGCCGATCGTTCCTGACATTCTCCCATAGCTTTTGGGGTAATTTCTTATTGGCAGATAAATAGTCTCGAAACACTGAATTTTTATATACCATTCGCGAGAAGATCAATATTGCCAGCGATAACAGGATATTAAAGATTATTAGATTTAGGGACGTCAACCATGACAATAGTCCTAAAATGAATTCAGACAATATTATCTGAGCATAAAATAGAAAAAATGTGCTCGTAAATCTCTGCCATCCTCGCCTTTTAAGCGAGAGTGAAAGAATATCAGTTGATAACAGTACAAAAACACTTATAACAGCCCATAAAACAAGTGACATTAAATTCCCCTTCAAATAATATTACGTTATAACTATTTAATCGGCAATTGATATAATTGTTACAGTGTAATTAAATTTTTGTTAGTAAACTTTATATTTTACATATTACAACTACAGCATTAATGCTTAATTGTTTTAATAAGGATGTCCAGTTGGATAAAATTGACCAAGATACCAATAAACGAATTCTCATAGTTTTATACTACTATTATCCGTATGTTAGTGGAGTATCGATTTATGCAAAACTACTAGCAGAAGAATTAGCAAAACGTGGATATATAATTACTATTTTAACGTCGAGATTTGAAAAAGACCTACCAAGAAAAGAATATATTAATAACGTTTTGGTTATCCGCAGGCCAATACTCTTCAGGTTTGGTAAGGGTGTTATTATGCCATCATTTTGGCTCGATGTAATTAGATATGCTAGTAAGAATGACTACGTAAACGCCCACCTACCTATGCCTGATACTGGTATATCTTCACTCTTTATATCTAAGAAAAAACTAATCACTACTTATCAATGTGACATTAATCTCGTTGGTGGATTAATCGACAAATTTATATTAATAACTTCGTATTTTTTAATGAATATCTTATTGGAAAGATCAAAATCAATCATCACCTTAAGTAAGGATTATTTTGTTAATAGCAAAATGAAAAGATATTCTAGAAAAGCGCATCAAGTCTATCCCCCTATATTAACTTCAGAATTTAAAAAAATAGATAGTTCGCAATTATTAATAAAATTAGGCCTAAGACCAAATCAAATTAAAATAGGTTTTGTTGGCAGAGTGGTTTACGAGAAGGGTATAAAATATTTATTTGAAAGTATACCCTTTCTAGCTAGGTACTTAGATAATTTCATAATAATCATCGCTGGGGATTACAGTAAAGTTGCAGGTGGCAGTATTAAGGACGAATTAGACGCATATGTAAAAATTTATCCTGACAGGATTATGTTTACGGGCTACATTGACGATTCAGACCTCAAGGAATTTTATTCATTAATAGATGTTTTAGTACTTCCAAGCATTGACCCCCTTGAAGCATTCGGCATAGTCCAGGTTGAAGCAATGCTATGTGGCACGCCAGTAGTCGCAACAAATTTACCGGGTGTTAGAGAGGTAATAAAAAGAACTGGCTATGGTTTATTGAGTAATGCGAAAGACCCCGAAGACATTGCCCGAAAAATATTATGTATTATAAATAATAAGCCCAAATATACTCCTATAAGGAATAATGTAGTTAAAATTTTTAATCAAAAAGAGGCTATTGAAGCATATATCAATGAAATGAGTTAGTAGAAAAATAGTTGATGAACTTACATTCATAAAGCCTAACAAATTTTATGTGGCTAAGTTATCCGATGCCTAACTACATATTTGGGCTATAAGTAGAAACCATTGCTTTAAGTTTATCCCTCAAATTCCCAATATTTAAATCGTCTTCTCCCAAGGACTCAATTAGCAAGTCCAGGTTATCCAGGAACTCTAGTTCATTAAATTTATGATAATTCTTTGTCCGAAATATTTTCTTAACCGACGTAGAGTTAGTCATTTCCTCACCTACGAGTACTTCTTCATATAATTTTTCACCTGGCCTAAGACCGATGATCTTTATCTTAATGTCTTTCTCTGGGACATAACCTTGAAGCATTATTAATAGTTTAACCAGATCATATATCTTTATTGGTTCGCCCATATCTAGGACAAATAAGTCATTATTAACTCCCATAACCCATGACTGAAGAATCAAATGAACTGCTTCCGGAATAGTCATAAAGTAACGAGTAACATTCTTGTCAGTTACTGTTACGGGTCCTCCCTTTTCGATCTGTCTTTCAAACGTAGGAATTGCGCTACCATTACTGTTAATGACATTGCCAAACCTTACGGCACAAAAAATGGTATTTGATCCGGGTGATTGAGATAGAATATGAATAACTTTCTCTGCGGCTCTTTTTGTAGCACCCATTATATTTGTAGGATTAACCGCTTTATCGCTAGAAACAAGTATGAACTTCTTAACATTATTATTTATTGCGGCTTCCGCAACAATTTTAGTCCCAATAATATTGTTTTTTATTGCTTCTGAAGGATTATGCTCCATTAGAGGAACGTGTTTATAGGCAGCAGCATGAAAAATAGTCGTAGGTTTAAGAGTTTTCATCACTAAATTGATCTTGTTTTTATCTTTAATGTCACCGATTATAAACTCAAACTTACTTTCTGGGTTATTCTCTAGTAGTTGGTTTCTTAATTCGAACATGCCATTCTCCCACCAGTCATAAAGAATAATTTTTTCAGCACCATGGGAAGTTACTTGCCTACTAAGTTCTGAACCTATAGAACCCGCGGCACCGGTTATTAGAATTATTTGATCCTTCGCATATTGTGATATTTCAGATTGATCTGATTTAAGAATTTCTCCGCCTAATAAATCTTCCGGTTTAACTTTTCTGATATATTTCAAATAATCGTTGCTGAAATCTTGCATTAAAACTTCAGATAGTCTTGGTAGTATTTTGTAAACAACCCCAAGCCCTGAAGTATTTTCTACAATTTTCCTTATGACCTTTCCTCTCTCAGAAGGAATGGCTATAAATATTTCGTCTATGTTATTGTCTTTGATCAGCCTTTTTAAATCTGAGGTCTTACCCAATACACTAATGCCTTCAATTTTACTGTTTTGCTTTATAGGATCATCGTCAACAAAACCAACTATACTAAATGATGCGAATTTTCCGCCTGTTATATCTTTTGCTATAAGTTCGCCGGCCTTACCGGCACCCACTATGATTATTTTAATTTTTGAATTGTTATTCTGATGCATTAATAATTTCCTTTATGGTTTTTTCTATAGTGCTTAACGGTTTCCAACTAAATTCATTCAACATCCGTGAAATATTAGCTTGAGCGGCTACTAATGGTTCCTTAATTGATGAGGTCTCAATAATCTTGGGTTTATTTTGAAGTTTACTATCTTTTATCATCAATTCTAGCAATTTGAGATTTGAAATACTAACGCCTGATCCGATATTATACACAAAATCTTTTGGATGCCCAGCAACAATAGTCTTTATCGCAAGTGCAACATCCTTAACATCTATATAGTCTCTTTTTGAATCTAACCTAGCTATTTCTATAAACTTTCTTTCTCCTTGTTTAATCTCGTTGATTTGTTGTAGCATATTCGGAATTAGGAGCCTTGGGTTCATACCCACCCCAATTGGATTAAAAATTCTAACCGTAACTATTGGTAAATCATACTTATTTCGAAAATATGTAGCTACTTCTAATTCTTTAATCTTGCTAAGTCCGTAAACTGATTTTGCATTTAGCGGGGTGTTCTCGTCTACGCTAACACTATCGTTAGCAACTTCTCCATATTCGGCTGCTGAACCTAAGGTTATTATTTGCTTTAACTTAAGTCCACTATTAACAATTTCTTCTGAAAGGTTCTGTACAAAAAGCGGATTTAGGTTAGCTTTTTCACTGTTGTCGACTATGCCTGCGCAATTCACAACTATCTGAGGTTTAACTTGTTGAAGAACTTTTGCGATTGATATCTTATCTAATAAATCTATTTGATAATTTTTTTCATCGTTATTTGTGAAATCTGCCCCCAACACATCATAATCTTGAGAAAGCATTTTTTTTAAGTTTCTCCCTATAAATCCATCCGCTCCAATCACCAGTATCGTCATTTGACTAGTCCTTTATACAATTTTCCGTAGTTAACACCTAGTGTTCGGTTAGAATACTTGTCTTCGACCTTCTGGCGAGCATTCCTCTTCACTGCCATCAGTAGATTGCCGTCATCCGCCAGCTTGGTTATAGCATTCGATATTTCACTTATGGAGCCAGGCTTAACCACGATGCCGTCCTTACCTGAATCTATAACTTGTGAGATTGCGCCGACGTCAGAGGCAATCACCGCCACGCTCATAGCCATAGCTTCTAAGATTGATAGCGGAAAGCCTTCAATTGATGATGGCAAAACAAATATGTCGGCAGCGCTAAGATACCTTGCTATCTCCGACTGGTAACCGAGATAGCTAATATTATTTACATCAGATTTTTTGATAGTTCCTTCTATTTCGCCACGCATAGGGCCATCGCCGATCATGAAGAATTTGAGTCGCTTGTTGGTAACTAGCGTCTTTGCAACTTCTAGAAAAACATCTGGATTCTTTTCTTCAGAAAAACGTCCTACAAAGAATATTGCGAGTTCGTTGTCAACGACGTCAAGCTCAGCCCTCTGTTGCTGCCTACTAAATAGTTCAGGGTTAAACTCTTCGTAACAATTAATGCCGTTTGGGACAACAGCTACTGGCGCATTTAGACCAATCTGCTTCTGATAATGCTGGATCACTTTCTCATTGTCGCTAACAAAATTATCAATGTATTGTTTGTATTCAATAGAGTTTTGGAAATGCTCAGCCCAATCGTTAAATATAGTTACGGCTACTTTGAGCTCCGGAAAACGCTTCTTTAAGTCAGGGAGCATCTCAAACATGAAGTTATTGTGGACAATATGCAATAACTCTATGTGTCGAGTTTTTATGTAGTTAGATACAAACTCAAGTTTAAGCTCGTCTTCATCAAACATGTTTGCCAGATGATAGATATTTGGAGTTATTTCTTTAAACTTATATTCCCACTCATTCTTTGAGGGTAGCCCGGAAATAAACGTGATGTTAAAGTCGTCTTTGATCTCACGACAATAGTTATAAATTAACGTTTCCGCACCACCAAACGTCATCCAAGAGATAGAGATCAATACATTCGGCTTCTCATTGTCTGACTGTAAAAAGTCTTTGGGGTTAGACAGGTTTATAAGTGCTGTCGCTGGGTCAACGAAATGCTTTATATATCGTCTCATGGCAATAAGGTGCTTAACCTTAGTATTGTACTTAGGGTGCAGTGTTCGAATACTTTTTAGATTGCTCCAATGGACATCTTTATCTTCTACGTAGCGTGACTGAATAGACGTTCTATATAGAAACAGCTCCTCTGGTAAAAGCCTCCCCCAAAAACCATGTTCGCTCAGGTTAAGCCAGTACTCCCAGTCCTCGTAGCCAATGCCACTTTTATAACCACCAGAAGCTTTCCAGGCACGTTTTCTGAATTCGGCCGCTGTTATCACCATATTGTCTTTGTAGAGCTTCAGTGGATCATATGAACTGTTCTTATGTATCTCATTTGTTATGCCAAATATGTCCATGTGTGAAGTAATTAGGTCTATGTCTAATTGTGTCTCTAGCATAGCAGTAGATTTTTCAATGAACGTGGGAACAAGCATGTCGTCTGAATCTAGGCAGATAACATACTTACCACGAGCCTTGTTAATACCCGCGTTACGAGCAGCAGCAACACCTTGATTGTCCTGCTCTACATAGATATAGGGTTTGTTGGTTTTTTGTAATTGTCGTATCTTAGTAATGCTCATCAGATCGGTCGAGCCGTCGTTGACTACAATAACTTCAAAATTTTGGAAGGTTTGTGTCGCGAGCGAATGTAATGTTTCATCTATAGTTACAGCGGCATTGAAGTAAGGTATGACAATGCTCACCAGAGGTTTCTGGTTGTCCCATTTTTCATTTTTTATAACTATGGTTTGCTTTGGTCCAGTATTATCAACAGAGCGCAGCTTAACGCTGTGATACACGTGTTTTACTTTTTTCCGAATCGGCCGTGGTACAAAAGGAGCACCTATTACTCGTACTCTGTGTGGTGCGTAACGAACCGTGCTAGTTACACGACGCACCGAAGTACCAATGTATTCTCTGAGCAAAATAATCTTACCTAAGACTCGAGAATTATTAAGTGCATGTAGCTCGTCGCGTAACGTAAATACTTTTGTTCTTAGTGTAATTATTTCTTTATTCAGCTCGACTATTTTAGCCTCAAGTTCTGAAACTTTATTTTCAGAGTTTTTATGAATATCTGGTTTAGCTGTGGGTTTAGTAATCATATACCATATCAGTATAGTATATGATTAGGCTAATCCGGGTATAAGGTTAATATGCCTTCTACGTAGCGACCATTCAAGTATTTTATAGCTATGCTTAGGCCGTAAAAGACACCACCTATATGCTCCCTGTTATGATATTATGAAGTGCATGGATAGTATTGGGGAGACTTTGAGACTTTTTAAGGGGAAAACATTGTTGATTACGGGCGGGACAGGTTCTTTTGGCAATGTTGTCCTAAAGCGTTTTCTAGATACTGACATTAAAGAAATTCGCATATTCTCGCGAGACGAAAAGAAACAGGATGATATGCGCAAGGCATATGGTAATGACAAGTTAAAGTTTTACATCGGCGATGTAAGAAACTATGAGAGCATTCACGAAGCCGCTATAGGGGTTGATTACATTTTTCACGCTGCTGCACTTAAGCAAGTACCCTCATGCGAATTTTTCCCCATGGAAGCGGTGCGTACCAATGTAATTGGCACTGACAACGTACTCACTGCTGCCATAAGTGCAGGCGTCAAGAAGGTTGTGTGCTTGTCTACCGATAAAGCCGCTTACCCAATAAGTGCTATGGGCATATCTAAGGCAATGATGGAAAAGGTAATCACTGCTAAGTCTCGAAGTGTAGATCCTGATAAAACAATCCTCTGTTGCACTCGCTATGGTAACGTGATGGCGTCGCGCGGCTCGGTCATACCAGTGTTTGTCGAGCAGCTTAAAGCAGGTAAAAGCCTGACAGTCACCGATCCGAATATGACCCGCTTTCTAATGAGCTTAGATGAAGCCGTTGACTTAGTACTCTTTGCTTTCAAGAATGCAAAGCAGGGTGATCTTTTCGTACAAAAAGCGCCTGCCAGTACCGTCGGTGACCTCGCTCAAGCACTCAAGGTAATGTTTAACTCTAGCTCTAACATCAAAATAATTGGTACTCGACATGGCGAAAAGGCGCATGAGACGCTCATGACTCGAGAAGAAAAAGCAAAATCTATTGATATGGGTAAGTACTTCCGAATACCTGCCGACATACGTGACCTAAACTACGAGAAATATCTTGATTCTGGCACTAAAGACATTTCAGAAGCAGAGGAATACAACTCCTTCAATACAGTACGACTTGATGTTTCGTCAATTATTAAGAAGCTTAAGGGAGTGGAATATATTATGGCCGAACTCAAGGGCAACGTAGGGATACAGCCATAAGTGATGCATCCCATTTGCACATAATTAAGGCTACGGAAGGATAAAAAATGAAAACAGTTCTCATCACCGGTGCTCGCGGATTTTTAGGAAAAAACCTCTGTGCCGCCTTAGAGCAAAACAGTGACATTGAAGTACTGAAATATGGGCGCGAGAATACGGACGTTGAATTGCAAACCTACATCAGAAAAGCCTCTTTTGTATTTCATTTAGCCGGAGCAAATCGACCAAAGGACGAGAGCGAGTTCGAAACCGATAACACGAATCTGACTAAGAAAATTGTCTCTCTTCTTCAAGAAAAAAAGACCCATACGGCCTTATTGCTGTGTTCCTCAACTCAGGCGTCCCTGAATAACCCATACGGTATTAGTAAAAGATCCGCGGAGAACATCGTATCTAAGTGGTCTAAAGACACAAAGAGTTTAGCCTACATATTCCGTTTGCCTAATATTTTCGGTAAATGGGCACGACCAAATTACAATTCTGTTGTTGCAACGTTTTGCTATAATCTCGTACAAGATATCCCTTTACAAATAGACGAACCTGGCCGATTGCTTAATCTAGTTCATGTTGATGACGTCGTTCGGTCCTTCATTGACTGCCTGGAGGGCAGACATCAATCAAAAGAACAGTTTCGTACTCTAGATTCCATTAATCAAATAACTGTCGGTGAACTTGCAGAGATGCTTAAGGGCTATTGGGAAAGTCGCCAAACACAAGTACTGCCCAACCTTTCTGGGAACTTTAACAAGGCTCTCTACAGTACGCTTATCTCGTACTCCAATGTTGGTGATTTATCTGTTAAACCAACCCGACTAATTGACGAACGAGGTTGGCTATTTGAGCTTGTGAAGTCAAAATATGCCGGTCAAATCTTTGTATCAAACACCAAACCAGGTTATACAAGAGGTGACCACTGGCACCATACCAAGGTTGAGAAATTCACAGTTATTAAGGGGTCTGGAAAACTACTGTTTCGACATCTTTCATCGGATGAGATTGTAAGTTATTCACTATCCGATGAACAAATTGAGATTGTTGACATACCATCAGGCTACATCCATGCTATACACAATGATAGCGACGAGGATATGTTGCTGTTGATTTGGGCAAGTGAAATATTCGATAAAGATAATCCAGACACATACTATGAAAAGGTTAGATTCTAGCTCACATGCTACGCTCAACTGCTATACACAATACCAGCATTACCGCTAAGGTGGGTATATTTGTGCCTTGTTACAATATGGGTAAGTATATAGACGAGGCGTTGGACTCGCTCTATAAGCAAACTTTTAATGATTTCGTTGTCATTATTGCCGACGACGCTTCTACGGAGGTAGGTACTGTGAATAAGCTTTCAAGAGTTATGCGGCCGCGCTGCCAGATCTATTATGAGAAAAAAAATCTCGGGCTCATTAAGATAGCTAATAAGTACATGGCAAAGCTAAATGCCGAATACATCATGCTTTTTAGTCCTGACGACAAAATGCATCCCGATTTTCTCAAAGAACAGGTTGCTTATCTTGACTCTCATCCGGACGTCCAGGCTGTATGTACATGGATACAAGAATTTGATGAGAGCCATCAACTTATTAAGTACAACGACGATTTGTGCAAACTTCCGCATATGCTTGTTAATAACTACTTTTCTGGTGCTGCGCTTATAAGGAAAAGCGCATGGCTAGCGGCTGGAAAACACGACTTAAATAAAGACCTGTATCCAAATCTAGATTATGACCTATGGTTATCTATGTTAGAAAAAGGGTTTAAGCTAGGTACGATACCCAAACCCCTTTTTTACTGGCGAGTATTGCACAACTCCCTAAGCCATAGCGTTAACGCCGAACAGATGCTTGTTTTTCGTAAGGCCATACTTAAAAAATACTCACCTCTTTATCGGCAGTATTTTGACTACTTGTTGGACCAATACTTTGAGATGATTGGCGAATTCGACAAGTATTATGCTACGAGCGAAGAAGGGCACGAATGGCTCGACAAGCAGTATAAGAGACTCACTGAAGAGAATTTAAGTCTCGCTGAGCAGAACTTGTCACTCAAGTCCAAGCTTGCAAGCTCGATTCAGCGACCTTATATACGTTCTTTTTATCACAAAGCAAAGAGTCGCCTAAAGCGCCTCTAAAATTTGTACTGTTATTTGACCACCCTGTGGTCAACCGGCACCAAACCACTCCACCCTGGCAAGCCGGGTGCCCTATCGGTGGTGATTATAAATTCTGGTCCTATTACCGTATCTCCTACTGTCACATCTTTATCATTGACTGCCTGGATAAGTGTATAGTACTTGCCTTTGGAAAATCGTGCAGTAATCTCGACCTCCGAGGTGCCGTTCCCTGCCGGAATACGGAATCCCGTTAAATGTTCACCTGAAAGTTTATATATATTAATGACAAGATGTTGGTAGTCTGTTCTTGGGTCATACGTCATTTGTACTCGCATTTGACCACCACACTTGAACTGGGAGGTCTTTTTACTGTTTTTATCCTCATAACGAATTTTTAGTCCGAGGTTGTTGTCGGTAATATCTGCTGCATTCTGGCCAAGCATAGCGCGTTCTATTTCAGTAAGGTTCAGCTCAGAGTAGGCACTGGCTACTTTATAAGGGTTGCCTGTCAGCAAAATCTTACCACTGTCTAATAAAAGTGCTTTGTTGCAAAAGCGTTTTACCGTTGTCATGTCATGAGTTACAAGGATTACTGTTTGCTTTTGAGCTTTATACTGCTCAAAAACGTCTAGACACTTTCTTTGGAAGGCCTCATCCCCAACAGCTAAAACTTCATCAAAAATTAAAATTTCGTTTCGTGCTTTAACTGCTATAGCGAACGCCAAGCGAACCTGCATACCCGATGAATAGTTTTTTAATTTCTTATCCATGGCGTCTTGTAGCTCAGCGAAATCAACGATTTCGTTATATAAAGACATAGTCTCTTTGTGGGAAAAACCCAGTAATGCAGCGTTCAAGAAAACATTATCGCGACCTGATAGTTCTGGGTTAAACCCTACCCCGAGTTCTATAAAAGGAGTCAGATTTCCGTTGATTATTGCACCTCCAGAAGTTGGCGTATAAACACCGGCAAGAATTTTTAGTAATGTACTTTTACCGCTTCCGTTTTTGCCGACAATTCCAAAGAAATCACCTTTATTAACTTGGAAATTTATTCCGTCTAATACATTCTGCCGTTTCTTATAGTTTTTTTTGCCAATATTAACAAAGACTTGTTTAAGAGTAGTGATCCGATGCTGCGGTAAAATAAATTCCTTATGCAAATTACTAACAATGACCGCTGTATTATCATCCATCTATATATTCTCCGCGAAGCTCTTAGACTGTTTTTTGAAATATATAGAAGCTAAGGTAATCATAATAACTACTAATATAATTGGTATTATTGCATATCTTAGCCTCAACACTCCCCATGTTGTGATTGTCGTGTTTGTTACAGCTGCATGGCGGGCGTCTTGTATTATTTGAGCTAGTGGATTGAGCAATATCCATCCTCTATATTTTGACGGAACTAAGCTAAGTGAGTACAGAATTGGGGTTGCGTAAAAACCTCCTTGAATAACTACTTCCCAGATAAAAATAACATCTCTAAATTTTACATAAAACGCCGATAAAAAGAAGGCTATGGATAAAGAAAATGCATATAATTCCACCAATATCGGTATGAGCAGAAACCAGTTTAGACTCGGGTGGACTCCATTTATAAATACAAATATTAATACTACAAATAAATTAAAGCAGAGATTAATAAGCGCTGAAACCGAGCTACTAACAACCACTAAGTACCTTGGAATGCTAATCTTACGAATAAGGTCCCCTTTGTTGACCACAGAGCCCATACCAATCATTGTTGTTTCCATAAAAAATGTCCACATAACTATACCTAGAAGAAGATATACACCATAATGTGGTACTCCCCGGTTAAGTTTAAATATATATACAAAAACTACATATAAAACTGCAAATAACAGTAATGGTCTCAATAAAGACCAAAGATATCCTAAAGCCGAACCCTGATATCTTACTTTAAAATCAGTAGTAACCATCTCTCGCAGGATTATCCGGTTTCGTTTGGTAAAATATCTCATACTCAAGATATGATTTTACCATAGGAGAGAGTTTAGGTTAAACTTGAGCTATGAAGAGTCTAAGGGTTTTGATTATCCGGAATGCTTACCAAAAAGATGCAGGTGGCGCAGAACAGTATGCATTAAATTTAGCTATCGCACTTAAAGTTGCAGGTCACAAACCAATTTTAGTTACCAATGTTATAAAGATACACGAGAAGGCCAAGTCCGAAAATATAAAATACATTAATGGCAAGTGGCACGACAGCCAGGGCTGGGACCGTTTATACTATTTGCGATATCCTGCAATAACTCTTTGGTATATTTATGTACTCCTACGCTATCGTATTGATATTGTTCATCCGCAAAGTCGGGATGATTTCGTATTTGCGACTCGGGCCGGCTCATTGTTGCACAAGAAAATAATATGGACAGATAACGCTGATCTAAAATATATTTTAGATAATGTGAACCACTATAACCCTCGTATGCGTGGTTGGGTCATGAATGCTTCCAAGAAAGCACATGCCATAACATGTGGTAGCTATTCCGACCAGAAAAAAATCGTAGATGTTGCTCCAGACTTATCTCCTACAATAGTCATCCATAATGGTGTTTTCGCTCCTGAAGACCTCTCCCCAGTAACGAAAACAAATAAAATAGTTATAGGTACAAACGCACGTTTAGTTGAAGATAAAGGCATTGGTGAACTTATGCAAGGTTTCTCGGGCCTAAATAATAAAGATGCTGATTTATGGTTACTTGGTGGTACGAGCGGCAATGAAGAAAAATATAAGAAACTCGCAAAAGACCTCGGAGTAGAAAACCAAGTGCGTATTTTGGGGTATGTCCATAAACCAAATGATGTTGTGGCGTCTATGGATATTTTCGTTCATGCTAGCTATATGGAAGCCTTCAGCTTAGCTATTATTGAAGCGGCTATGCTAGGTCGTCCTATTATCGCTACTAACGTCGGTGGCGCTCCAGAAATCATTGATGCTAGTTGCGGAATACTTATTGAACCTAGAGACGCTTCAGCTATTACGAGTAGCTTAAGAAAGCTTCTAGATGACGTTCATCTAAGAGAGAAGTTAGGCCAAGCTGCTGAGGAAAAAGCCATGCGTGATTTTAATTTCCAAAAAATTGTGGCCGATAAAATAGTTCCGTTATACTTTAAACCATGAAAGTAGGTATCGATGGTAGCCCTTTATTTAGTTTCTCGGGTAATTTGACTGGAATCGGTCAATTTAGCAAATATCTAATAGAGGCTTGTGCTGAGGAAGATAAAAATACTAAGTTTGAAATTGTTCGATTATTAATGCCCCACCGAAAATTTAGCTCACCATTGAAAAATTATCCCAATCTTTCGTTCAGAATAGTAAGGTGGCTGCCCCCATTTATTTATTATCAAGCATTTAAGCGAATAGGGTGGGTCCCGCCGTATGATCTTATTGCCTTAAGAAAATACGATTATTTTATCTTTTTTAATTTTGTTGCCTACCCTATTAGCAAATCTACTAAGTCATTACTCTTTGTCCATGATTTATCTTATATCCGTTACCCAGAGTTCGTGTCTCCGAATAATAGAATTTACCTCGAAAGGCTTGTTCCTGTATCAATAAGTAATTCGACCAGAATCCTAACGATATCAGAGTTCTCAAAAAAAGAAATTTGTGAATATTATAAAGTTCCAAAGGAAAAAGTTTCGGTTGTAACGCCGGCAATTAATCATAAGGTTTTTTACCCACGAGACAAGAGCAGTATCCGATCAATAAAAGAAAAGTATAAAATAAAGGGGAATTATATTTTATCTGTTTGCACATTAGAGCCCCGTAAAAATCTGATTAGCGCAATAGAGGCATTTGAAAAATTAGATGATGCTATAAAAGAAGGGTTTACTCTTGTCTTAGCAGGTGGAAAAGGCTGGTTAGATGATGAATTAGAGATGAGAATTAATAAATTATCGTCAGTTTATAAGGTTATACGTACTGGTTATGTACCCGATGAAGACTTGCCGATTCTGTACTCTGGAGCTAGTGTTTTTGTATTCCCATCCTTCTACGAAGGGTTTGGGATGCCAGTCCTTGAAGCAATGGCATGCGGGACACCAGTAATAACAAGTGATAACTCATCCCTCCCCGAAGTAGTAGGTGATGCAGGTATAATGATTAAAGCTGATGATTCAATAAAGCTTTCTCAAGAAATCGAGAGAGTCCTTAACGACAGTAGGCTCGCTAAAGAGTTGAGAAATAAAGGGATTATTAGAGCAAAAAAATTCTCATGGGAGAAAAGTGCACGTAATCTAATGCAAATACTAAGAGAGATGTCCTAGGATTAAGCTAAGTGGATTAATTCTCTTGAGAAATTCATAGAATGAAGATCATCTAGAGAAATACCACGTTCCTCAGCGAGTGTTTTTCGTAATCCAGACAGTGCTGCAAAATATTCATCAAGTGCAGCAGGGCCCTGTTCAAGACCATTCTCCTCTACGTAACTATCGTACGACCCTAATCTCCTTGGCTCTTCAAGTCTTTCTAACATTTATTGTCTCCTGATTCCTTTAATTATTTTGAATATTAGCTGAGTCTTTTAATTAATACTCTAAAAATAAAGGGAATGCAATATTTTTAATCCCAGGCGTAAAAATGTAAAATAAGGTGAATGAGCAATGTTTTAATTGATGCCCGAGAATCTGGGACTAGTACTGGCCGTTATATAGATAAACTTATTGAATATTTATATAAACTAAACCCGATATACGAGATTATTGTTGTTACAAAACCTCATCGAGAAGAGTATATAAAAACAATAGCTCCGAAGTTTAAGGTAGTTATTAGCAATTACAAAGAGTTTACCTTTGACGAGCAAGTTGCTTTTAAGAAACAACTCGAAGGGCTCCACCCGGATTTAGTACATTTTGGGATAGTGCAGCAACCAATTAGGTATAGGGGCAAGGTTGTTACTACAATGCATGATTTAACTACCCTGCGTTTTATTAATCCCTCTAAAAATAAAGCTGTGTTTAAATTTAAACAACTAGTTTACGCTAGAGTTAACAAAACCGTAGCTCGTAAGTCACTAGCTATTTTTACTCCATCGAACTACGTTAAGAACGACGTGGTTAACTATACCCACATTAACCCAGATAAAATAACTGTGACTTATGAATCTGCCGATAAGATATCTGATGAACCGGCAGTCGTTCCCGGTCTGAAAGATAAACGCTTTATTATGTATATAGGGCGCCCCCAACCGCACAAAAACCTTGGAAGGTTGATTGAGGCCTTTATTAACCTAAGAAACGATGAGCCGGACCTAACGCTAGTCTTAGCGGGTAAAAAAGATGTTGTATACTCACAGATTGAAAAAAATATTGAATCTCATGGCATAACTAATATTGTATTTACGGATTTTGTAAGTGAGGGTCAGCTTAGGTGGTTGTATGAGAACTGTCAGGCTTATGTCTTCCCTTCTCTGAGCGAAGGGTTTGGTCTGCCGGGTCTAGAGGCTATGGCTCATGGTGCACCGGTTATTAGTAGTAATGCAACTTGCTTGCCAGAAATTTATGGCGAGGCAGCAGAGTACTTTGACCCGATGAATGTTAAGAATATGACGACAGCTATAAAAAAGGTTATAACTGATGATGCTCTCCAGCAAAAACTGATAGCTTTAGGTTATAAGCAGGTTGCTATGTATTCCTGGGAACGGATGGCTCAGCAGACTCTACGAGTATACGAAAGTATTCTGGGCGAATAGTTTTTAGGCTACTCTTCTTCAGAAATTTCTTTAACTTCTTCTGTTTTCTTCACCGCTTTAGTTGGTTTTTCTTCTTTGGGATTTTCTGTTTTTTCTTCCAAATAACCAAGTACGATGTGTCGATCGCGCCCCTCACCAGCTGACTCACTAGAGAGACCCCATTCAGCAGCTAGTTGATGAATAATCCGTCTATCAGCGGCATTCATTGGCCGTAGATCAAATGGTTGCTTAGTGTCTTTTACTTGTTTTAGCCAACCTTCAGCCCGCTCCGCTAAACGATCGGCCCGCTGTTTCTTATAGTCAGCAATATCTAGATTAACGCGGCTAAGCTGGTAGTCTTGGCTCCTAAGAGCATTACTAACCAGGAACTGTAGGGCGTGCATAGTGTCACCATGTTGACCTATTAGAAAGCTATTCATCTGAGTTGAGGGCACGTGCAGCTCTATAACCTCGTCATCACTACTTGTAGCGTAGACATCAGTGTTAAGTCCGAAGAACGACAGCAAGTCTTCTATGTATTTCTTAGCATATAAAATAGCGGCTTCATTGTCGGTATTCATTATCTCCTCCGTTTCTTATTAGATTTCTTAGAGGATTTTTTCTTTTTTGGCTTCATATTAGGAGATTCTACTATTTCAGCTTCGGCAATTTCATCAACGTTTTTGGAAGGAATTTTATCCGAGGCCTTTTCGATTTCGGCGACATCCTCACGCAGAGCTATGGACTGTTGAATAAAGGCTACGAGACCACCCATAAACCAATACAAACTCAGAGCCGAGGGATAACTGACCGTGAAAAGGAAAATCATAACTGGTAGGAAGTAGCGCGTGCTGCGACCAATAGCGGCATTAACTTCAGACTGATCGGCTGATTGACCACTACCTGCCCCTTTGAGTATTTCGCGAAGTTTTTTAGCATTTTTATCACTAGGCATAAGTTGCTTACCCTGAAAGAACTGGGTAACGGCACTAGCTATAACAATTACCATGGCTGGCCAGTAGATGCCGCCTTTGGCGATAGCTGCCCTGTCAAGATTGACTAGGCCAAAAAGGGTATTCTTGAAAGCCGTAGGATCAGCAGCAATATGCTTCATCCAGCCGATGTGTTGAATAAACGGATAAGAAAAAGTAACTAAATCTTTCGGATCATAGACTACTTTTCGAAGTCCGCTATACAGACCAATTAGAATAATAAACTGAATGATTAAAGTACCGATTGAGCCAAAAGGCGAAATCTCGCGTTCCTTGTAAAGCTCCATTAGCAGCTTACTCTCTTGCTGTTTATTGCCTTTGGACTCTTTTTTAATACGCTTTATTTCTGGTTGAAGCTGGCGCATGGCTTTGGCTTGGTGCATCTGCTTTTTAACCAGTGGCCACATCAGCATTCTAATAACAATCGTGAAGATAATAATTGCCAACCCAAAGTTATGGCCAGGGATTATGGCATAAATAAGAGATAACAGATTAAAAATCGGGCGAACAATTATCGTCGTAAACATTATTTTTCCTTCCCTACTATAATATCATGGTCTTCGGTGGTAGCCTGACCTAAAACACCACTGTCTTTCAGTAACTTATTAACAACTTCTTGTAACTCCTCAGTCGATAAAGCCTCAAGTTGTGGGCTAAAAACGGTGAATACTAGATCGTAGGGGTCTTTAATGTCAGGCTGATATAGTCTAATAGCCTCGTATAATCGTCGTCTAATCCGGTTTCGAGCAACCGCCGATTTATCGACTTTTCGACTGACCACAACCGCTACCCGAAAAATACTACGCCGCGGGTTAGGATTATACTTCAGTGTTAAATAAAGACTACGGACTTGTTCGCCGTGACTATAGACATGTCTTAAGCTACCATAGCCATGAAAACGATGTTTTCGGTCAATCATTAATAACTGTAGGCCTCACTTAATACTGGTATTATAGAGGTCTTTTGCCTAGCTAGACAAGCGAGCTCGGCCTTTTAGGCGGCGACGCTGTAAGACTCTTCGGCCATTCTTTGAAGACATACGACTAAAGAAACCGTGGACTTTAGATCGGTGTCTTTTCTTTGGCTGATAGGTTCGTTTAGGCATAACTTAGGTAGAAGTATAGGGGTAGAGCCCCTTGTAAGTCAAGCCGACATCTGCTTTAGCTACTAATTAGGCATCTGGTATTGTCTTTGGAGGTAGCTCGAAAAGGTTGCGATTTGGTTACACTGGGTAGTAGTACTACAAGTGGCCAGATCAAAAGCGCCGTAAGCAATAAAGGCATCTTCCTTAAGTAACAAATCGTTTCCAAAGACGTTAGCTGGTTGCAGACGCATAGGATAGCCTTCGTAATATTCTACGGGGATACTGGTTAGATTGCCGTATAAATTAGTGTTATATTGCTGGGCTGCAGCAGTAACAATAGCCCCGACAGTATTATGGTCTGGGTGGTCTTTTATCGGAGTAGTATTGCCGCTATAGGTGCTTTGGGTACGTATTTCTGCCGGGCTAAAGATTGACATTAAACCACTAAGAGCATTTTCCAGGTTCGCCAAACTATAGCTCGACTGCTTATCGACTGAGGTGATTGTTTTGATGTTACCTAGGTAGAGCTTGGTTATTGTTTGGTAGTTAGTTGAGCTAAAGCCTTGGTTCTTCAGACCGCCGTCTGGCAGATGAAAGAAAACCAATGACACCCTGGTATCGTCTTTGGGGTTAGCCATTGTGATGTATTCTCTGGGAGCTATTTGCAGAATTTTTTCAACCCAAACATTTGGAATGTGCAGCATCTGGGCATAGGCAGCTTCGCTGCCCTTTTGGCGGCCAAGATAGTAAAAGGCGCCCGCTCCTGCGTCTCCAGCTGTTATATAGACCGATCTCTCACAGTAGCCCTGATCCAGCTCATGAATAATGTCAGGATTCATAAACAGAAGGTCATCGTCCTGGTGGGCTACTATATTCACAACTGTTGGGTGAGTGCAGCTTACGGCTGGTAAAGAAGCCAGGCTAAGGGGTAAGATTGAGGCGTTGTCTACAGCTTTAGTTACGGTAATTGACGGGTTCTTTACAATACCATTGTCATAAAAAAGCAGTAATTCCTGAGGATTCGATAATGTTCCTTTTATTAAAACTGAAGAGTTGGGGTTCCCGTAATCATCTGTTACTTGATCGATACTACAGTTTGGATAATTTGTTAGATTGCCGCCAGATAATGACAGTAAGTAGGCAAAGCTAGCTTTATTTAGATTGGGCTGCCAGAGACTGCTACTTAATACTTGGCGGGGGGCAAGGCAGCTTGATAGTGGCGTTATGGTTTGGTCGTTACTAAGACTAAGTTTTGTTGGTATAACCCGCCAGTAATCACCTACAAGCGTATCAACCTTATGGGATTTTAGAGCCTGGGCAATCGTATTGTCACGGTTGTTTAAGCCACTTAGAGCCTGCTTTTCAGAATCATAACTACGCAGGGTGACAGTTGCTCCTGAGAACGTAGCTATTAGTAGAACTGCTCCGACTATAACGAAAGCTTCAGGGCGTATTTTTTTGGTTTTGCTGTAGCTGGCGATAGCTACAAAAATAGCGAAGAATACGATAGTTAAGTACCGCGAATCAACACTATAAGCATGGTTAGTCGCAATGAAGGCCGCGACAGTTGCCAGTGACGTCCAGGTTAGTAAGACTGCCAGCCTATAGTCTGGTTGGGGTTTTTTCTTAGTCTTTTTTTGCTTAGTTGTTAAGACGTTCCTGATTTCCCAAATAATGACACTAACTCCAATTAGCGCAATAACAATGTTAACGGCGTATCCAATGATTCCCAAACTAAAGAAATTATGGACAAGGCTAGCGGGCATCGAACGAATAACTGTAGTTGAGGAAGCTGGATTAGCACCTAAATTGGTTAGGACACCGGTTATCGAATAAAAAACCGCCAAAAGGCCGTTGTGAAGTGAGCTAACAAGGCCATACGGACCAATAGATTGAGCGGAAAAACGAGTAATATGAGTAGCTGAAATTAACCATAGAATTACCGCAGAACCTAAGAATCCTCCGATGCTGGCAATTAGCCATTTAGTTAGTAGATTATCGATGACTAGCCTACTGCGAAAACCGTAGTAGAGTATGGCGAGTATGGCTGCACCGATAGAAATTGTAAAAAATAGTTTATCTGAGGCTATTAACAAAGACAATAAACCAATACTGAACCAAAATTTTCTAGATTTGATGAATGGTGATTTTATTAGCAGAATTAGAGCGTATATATAGGCAATATATTCAAGGTTACGGGTAGCAATCATCGCCATATTAACCGGCAACAGGCCGCCGGCATAAGGCTGGGCTGGAACAAGCATAAGTACCGAGGCCATAGCCAGACAAATTGTGCCAAGATACAGTGGCCGTTTCTCAATGCTTCGCAGCATTAAAACGAATAGACCTATGGTTAAGACAACAGTTAAGATGGTAAAAGTAATCAGTGTCGAGCTAGTAACCCCAAAGAGGTGAATTAAATAAAATATCGGCCATTTAAGTAAAAAGGTGTGTTGTGATGGCAAAAGAGCGTGTTCGAAAGTAGCTCTACTGCTAAATAACAGGCTGTTGGCGATCTGATCAGCATTACCTGATTGAATTTTTGCTCCAAGAAATGACCAAAAGACTAGGCTAAGAAGCAGTACTGACAGTGCTCCGCCAAAATACATCCAGGCAAGCTTGTCTGTGCGAGGGACAGCTTTAGCTATCTTGGCAGTTGACTTAAGTTTTGCTTTTTTGGTAGGTGATTTATTTGGGGTCTTTTTGGGCATGTACTTCACTCAATTTTAGTGGCTTATGTCTAAATAGCAACTTATCGTAAACTACGTAATTCCAGATAGTGCTAAGTATAATGACAGCCGTTCTTATTTCAAAAACACTGTTTCTGGGTGAAAAATGCCTAACCGCCAGAAGAGTAATTAGGTAATTGGCAGCAACCAGGCAGGCATATAGAGTTAACTGGAGGCCTAGCATGTGTATTCTTTTTTCGTGATTTTCGAAAGTTATAAACTTTTGCAAAACAAAGGCTATAACTAGTCCAAACCAAAAACTTATAGCTACAGAACTTATTGGACTTAGGCCTAGCCCATTATGTAAACCTAATATTATAAGCATTTCCATTACGTAGGCGCTGCCGCCGACAATCAAATATCGGAGTAGTTTATTCTTTAGCATTCTTATAACCTTTTCTCGAGTCCAATAGAGTTATCAACATCTACAACGTAGAGTGGGCGCTGTTTGGTCTGGTTATGCATAAGAGAAACGTAAATAGCTAGGATTCCTTGGGCAGTTAAAACTATACCTACTAAGAAAATGATCATAATAGCTAACATAGCTGTACCGGTAAACTTCCAAGACAGTGGATCGCCGAATAAAAGTTGTTCTATAAAAATCGCTAGTCCCAGTATAAAAGATAGTACCGAGATAGTTACGCCGAGATAGCCAAAGAAATACAGAGGGGTATTGCTAAAGCCAACGTAGCTATCTAGCGCTAGTTTCACTAGTTTATGAAAACTGTAGCCGGCGCTGCCCTGCTCACGAGCTTTAGCTTTAAACTCTATATAACTGGTTTTAAAGCCTAGCCAGTCGATAAGTCCTCTGGTAATCCGATCGGAGTCCTTTAGTTTAATAAAGGCTTGTTGTACCGATACATCTATTAGGCGAAAATCTGTTGACCCAGCGGGTATTTTTTGACCCGTAATCTTATTGAAAGTCTTATAAAAGAAATAAGAGCCCCATTTTTTTGTCAGCCCTTCATTAGAGTTGCTTTGCCTAATCCCGACAACTACGCGGTTGCCACCTATCCAGGACTTAATAAATTCTGGGATTAGCTCAACAGGATGCTGACCATCACCGTCAAGCATCATAATCGCCTGGCCGGTGGCATAAAAAATGCCGGCGCTCAGAGCGTTCTCCTTGCCAAAGTTTCTAGTTAGAGCAATGTAGCGAATTCTAGGGTTATTGTCTGCCAGACGGTGGAGTATTTCGCTGGTTTTATCTGTGCTGCCATCGTCACAGTAAACTATTTCATAATTAGACAAGTTGTTATCTAAAACTTCTGTCAGGCTATTGTTGAAGTGCTCTAAACCAGCCGCTTCATTGTAGAGTGGCACGACAACAGATATTTTCTTGTTGGTAAGCTCGGACATAGTTAATTGATTATCATTATACAGATATCATCTCTATCGATACACAACAAAATTATCAGGTCAAGCGAGCTTATGCCAAAACGTTAAATTCACAATACTTGCGCTATTGATTATCGACCTTTATCCACGTTTTTTTAAGTTTTCTCCACAGGATAACAGATAGCATTTTTGTGTGTGTACAACTTTACCCTGTTTGCCTAAGAAACTTTGTTTTTACAGACAAAATCGCTCTCATGCTTGTGGAAAAGTCTAGTCATTCTGTATAGTACTAAGTACGAATGGAGTGAGGGGATGAATGACACAGACCTGTGGCAAACCGTACTAGGTGAAATTGAATTATCTACTTCTAGAGCCAGTTTTCTGACTTGGTTTAAGAATACCTTGCTCCTGAGCCGAGATGAAAGGCACTTAATTATTGGTGTCCCTAACGTCTTTATTAAGCAACAATTAGAAACCAAATTTAATGATCTAATTACTGAGACTTTAAAGAAAAATGGTATTAAGCCTGGTCAAATAGAGTACAAAATCCATGCCGCACCGGTTAAACCTTATGTTAATGAACCTAGTGATTCCGAAGCCCTATTTAGTGCACCCGGTGAGTCAGTGGCTGAGAATCAAACTCAGCGCAACAGCCTTGCCCACACTTATCGCCAGGGTCTTAATGAGCGTTATACATTCGATAATTTTGTAGTTGGGGCTGGTAATGAGCTGGCTTACGCCGCCTGCCAAGCAGTAGCTGCCCAAATTGGCACAAAATATAACCCGCTATTTTTGTATGGTGGAGTTGGTATCGGCAAAACTCACCTTATACAGGCTGTTGGTAATGCGGTACTGGCTAGAGATAAAAAAGCCCGGGTTGTTTATGTCTCAAGTGAGCAGTTTTTGCAAGAATTTGTTGATGCTCTGCGTTTTAAGAAGAATACCGATTTCGCTGGATACTATAGAAGTACCGATGTATTAATCGTTGACGACATCCAGTTTATTGCCAACGGCGTCAAGGTTCAGGAAGAGTTTTTCCATACCTTCAATGCCCTGCACCAAGCCGGTAAACAAATAATTATTAGTAGCGATAAGCCACCTAAAGATATCCCAGGCTTAGAAGAGCGTTTACGCTCCCGTTTTGTTTGGGGTATGACAATCGATATGCAAAATCCTGACTTTGAGACTCGCTGCGCTATTTTGCAGAGTAAAGCGGCTGAACATGATGTTGAGCTAGCGGCTGATGTGACTGAGTATCTATCTAATAATGTTCAGACCAACATACGTGAGCTTGAAGGGGCTTTAAATCAATTACTGGCCTTCTGTGAAATGCGCGATATTGAGCCGTCTGTAGAGATTGCTAGTGGTTTACTCGGTTCCATAAAAACAAGGCCCAAGCATTTAAGTGCACGACAAGTTATTGAGCGAACTGCTAGACATTATCAGATACCTTTCACTGATATTGTCGGCCCAAAACGCGATAAGGATATTGTTGTTCCCCGCCAAGTGGCTATGTATATATTGCGTAGTGAGCTACATATGAGTTTCCCTAAAATCGCTAGGGAGTTAGGCCGTAAAGATCACACTACAGCTATACACTCAGTTGAGAAAATTGAGCGAGAATCAGCTCTAGACACCGACATCCGCAGTGCAATTAGTAGTATTAAGGAGCGTCTTTATGCGTAAAATGCCTGGGGATAGTTATAGTAAAACTGGGGATAGAACTAGTACGAGTAGTGGTACAAAGTCGTTACTTACACACAGCCAAGTTGGTCTAATTGATAGGGCCTGGTTACAAATAGTGGGTTATGCCCTTTTTGTGCGCTGTTTATGGACTAGTGCTTCCACAGTACTGGCTAGGTATTTAACTTCGTCATTAGGTTACTTATACCCATTATCCACAGTACCTATAATGATAACTACGAATTTTAATAAGTTAATTATTGTTAGGAGCTAAAAAATGAAATTACAAGTAACTCAGGAAAATCTAAACAAGGCTTTGAACAATGTTGCCCGCGTAGCTAATAACCGCGGCACCTTGCCAATACTCGGGAATATTTTACTTAAAACTGCTAGCAATCGCTTGAGTATTGCCGCCACTAACTTAGATATCGCTATAACTCATTTTATTGGCAGTAAAATTTCTAAAGAAGGCTCGATAACCGTACCAGCAAGACTAATGCAGGATTTTGTCAGTAGTCTACCTAGTGGAGTTATTAATCTAGAATTAGAAGCTAATAAACTACACATCACCACTCAACAATACCAATCAGTTATAAATGGCATACCAGCTGATGAATTTCCAGTAATGCCAGCTATAACCAATGGCGACAGCTGGAAAATATCTACCAGTGTTATTCGCGGAGCCCTACAACAGGTCATTTTTGCCGCCAGTAATGATGACGCTAGACCAGTACTAACTGGGGTTTATGTTCATAACATCGAAGGAAATCTTTACATGGTAGCCACCGATAGTTACCGACTAGCGGAGAGAAAGTTAGTTAAGAGCTCAACCAGTCCAACGCTATTAATCCCAGCCTCAGCCCTAGGCGATCTGCTAAGAATACTAGGTGATTATGAGGGCGATATTAATATAACCAATGACGGTCAACAAATTCTATTTCGGGTTGATGATGTCGAGTTAGTTGCTAGGTTAATTGAGGGGAACTACCCTGCCTATAGGCAATTAATACCAAGCAAGTTCTCAACTGTAGCAACTATTAAACGCGAGGAATTACTTAGTATTACCAAGGTCTCTAGTCTATTTGCCAAAGAGAGTGCTGGCAGTATCACAATAAAAATTAGCGAAGAAGACCAGACCGTTAGCATTCACTCGATAGCCTCACAGATTGGCGAAAACACCGCCTCTACCAGCGGAAAAATAAAGGGCGGTGGCAGTATTACTCTAAACTCTCGTTATTTACTAGATGGCCTTAACGCCCTAAAAGGTGAAGATGTAACGTTTTGCTTTAACGGTAAGCTTGAGCCATCGCTATTGAAAGACCCGGCCAACAGTGACTATATTCACATTATCATGCCCCTGAAAAGCTAGAATAGATTCAGAACAACCAGCTGAAATAGGCTACTATAGACTTAATATGATAACCGACATTACTCTTAAGCATTTCCGATCATATAGTGATAACTCGTTTAAGTTTAGCCCCGAAGTAAATATCATAATTGGGCCAAACGCTAGCGGGAAAACCAACCTACTAGAGGCTATTTTGGTAGCCTGCGAAGGAAAATCTTATCGCGTAGGTGACCGCGAGCTAATTGAATTTAAGCAAGACGGTGCCCGAATTGAGATGCACACCGATAAAAACGATACGAGAGTAGTGTTTTTAGATAGCCTTACCAACAAGAAAACCTACAAAATCAATAATGAGTCACTACTAAGATTAAGCATCCAAAAAAGAATCCCAACGGTACTGTTTGAGCCAAATAACCTAAGCATGCTTAGCGGACCGGCCGATCTAAGGAGACAGTTTCTTGATGACTTGCTAGAGAAAACAAAGCCCGGTTACGCTAGCTTAAGACGCTCATACAGGAGGACGTTGGCTCAAAGAAACAATTTACTTAAACGAGGCGATGATCTTGAAAAAGATCAACTTTTTGCTTGGGATATTAGGCTCTGTGACCAGGGAGAACAAATTGCCAAATATCGGTACGAGCTTTCTCAAGAAATAAATGAACGAATTGAATCGGTTTATAAGAATATATCTGGCAGTAAAGCCGAAATTATTTTTAGCTATGAAACGATTGTTCCGATTGCTGGCTACGGTACTTCATTACTACATAAACTAGAAGACCACGTTAAAGAAGACCGAGAGCGTGGCTTTACGGCCTATGGGCCACACAGAGAGGACATTGCCTTATCAATAAACGATCATCCACTCCAAGCTACAGCTTCACGCGGAGAGGTTCGCTCCATGGTACTGACCTGTAAAATAATTGAGGCAATCCTCCTAGAAGAGATATACGACATTAAACCCCTACTGCTATTCGATGACGTTTTTAGTGAACTAGACTATAAAAGACGAGGTAAATTAACAGATTTCATAAGCAGCCATCAATCATTTATTACTACTACGGAAATCGATAAAGAGCTTAAAAAAGGAACAAACATAATACAAATACCGACCTAGTTGGGCTGCTCGCTAACATATTTAATAGTAAGTGTTTTTACATTGTATCCTTGTCCCGTAATCCAAGACTGCGCGTCTTGATAGGCTTGCTCAGAAGCACCCGTTATCACAATATATGGAACGTTATTAATAGTCTGTGCCGTAATCTCAAACTCACTCGCTGGCCCTAATTGAGGGAGTAAATTCACCAAAGTTGTTCCGTATATTTGCGCCTCAGTTTGGTCTTGATGCGAAGCAAAGTACTGATTCTGTTGAGCAGAAATTGCCGAGGAAGGCAGCGCGGTGGGAGTGAAACTGAATTTAAGATTTGAATGTTTCTTTCCGTCTATTGTTGTGGCAGACACCACTGTAACTGTATATTTAAAGTTATTTCTTAGTGGTAATTTAAAGTATATCCTCAAATCATTCTTATTAACTAAACTATACGATGAAATTATGTTTTGTGACGAATATAGACTTAGGCCCCCAGCTTCCACGCCACTACTAAAATCTACATCCATATACGGAGAAACAATTGATGCGAGATTTAATTTAGGATCCGTGCTAATTACCCTAAAACCTTTATTTAATGATAATGCTAAAATCAACAAAACAAAGCCAGCCGCACACCCAACTAAAACCAATAGGCCCTTCTTGCTCACGATACCTTTTTCATTAGTCTGGTGATACATAACCAATAATCCCATAATTATAATATCCAAGTACCGTCCCTGAAGCCACTATAGATGTGCTTGGAGCACTTGTTCCGTTTGATCCGTAGACTGTTGCATTCCCATAAAGTGGATTTGTCTCGTCTCCACCTAAGTATGTTGTAGCTTTTGTGGTTGTATTAACAGCAATAACTAAATCTACATGGAAATACGGATTAGTCTGGCTGGAATCATAATGAATTGCCATATCCCCCGGAACAGGAACATAATTACTCGATTCGCCGTGGTAATGAAAGTTTTGATTTAAATTACCAATAGAATATATTGTCGCGACACCAGGCACCCTCCAGGCACCCCCGCTACCTAGTGGATATCCGGCTTGGTTATACACCCAACTAACAAAATCGGCGCACCAGTTTTCGGCTGTCGGGGTATAGGTCTTGAAATATGGATAATTAGTAGTCGGAGTAATTGGTGTCCAATGCGCAGCAAGCTCATTGTTGGCAATACATACAACATCTTGCCTAACTTGTGACAACTGTGTGCTACTGGCCGCTACTGGGCTTGCACTGTTACACGAAACAGCACCTCCGCATGACGTACTAGAAGCCTGGGGTGATCCACTAACTGGAGTACCATTAACACTACTAGCACCAGCAGCATAAACTAGAAGACTTGGACTCACGTGCTCGTTTAGCGTAAATTCAGCACTTGGTGTACCAATCTGCCATGTCCCATAACTAGAATAGTCTGCTCGGATTTGAGTAATTATTTGTAGCAAATCTGGTAAATAATTAGTCTGATCGTTAGCAATAATATCTGCCTGCGTGCTCCCAGAAACAGCCCATGAATGGTTACCGGGGTAGTACTGAAAATCTGCTATAGTTTCAGCTACTTGATTGGCGGTTGTCCCCGGTGTTGTTAGGACAGCTGCTACCCGATCTTGAAAACTTCCCACCATAGTTCTCGCCGTACCCTCTACACCATCGTTAAATGACTTAAACGACTCAATCCCACCACCGCCATAAGTCGTTTCGATACTTGGATCGGTTATGCTTGTATTCAACAAGTTAAAAAGATTAGGAGTTGCGTTGTTTCTAGGTGGACCATCCATGATATCCCCACCCTCCTTGAAGAACCAAGCCATCAGACCTATTACATGATCTTGAGTTACGACAGTAGATTCAGAAGTATTAGATTTTTTAGCAACGTCTTTAAGTACTTGAATCGCAAATTCCTCATAGTAGTATGGCCCTGCTGGTATGTTGCTAGACCAGGTTCCGCTTGTTGCGGCATTTGGCACGAAAGTCGGGACTGTATATAAAGTTGCATTACTCCCACCAGGAGCACAACTCGCCCCAGTTGCGTTTGGGTCATAATAAAGAGTATCGTTGTTTAGACTCTGTTGATTAGGGGCGGTAATAGCAAACGCACTCCGACCAGAAAGAAAGATAAAGACAAGAGCGCATAAAATAATGGATAGTCTTCTTATCATTGGGCTGTAGTTAAACTAGTATAATCACTCATCACATGTACATCTAGTATATACTGTCGGAAATGCCCAATATCATCACTCACTTGTCCCGAAACGACCGTTCTGCAACCTGTTGTTGCGTCTGAGTATAGCGCGCTACCAGGAGGGGCTCCCAATGCCGTGCAGTATATATTCACAATTGTGTTATCCAGTGCCGTAGCCTGGCTTGATGGGTCAGTTGGCGTATTTGCATTGTAATCATAATCACCGATAAGACCACAATTGTTATCAACGCCACCAGTATTAAGCTGCAAATCAGTATAACTATCCTTGTAACAATGCAGTAAATCCATAGTTCCTAAACTCCCAGTACTGTTAAGCTCATCTCCTGAGGTATTAACTGTAGCTGTGTTTGGGTTCCCGAGAGCATCTATTCTCCGAACGCTGTTTTTCTGAAAGGTCACACTCCCGAACAAGTAATTTTCATTAACGAGAGGGTCATATTTAGCGATCTCGCTATCAGTAAAAGCATATTGAGTAATCCCATATACTTGGCCTGGCGCTGAGGGAGGAGCTGTTAATGCTGAAGCGCTGGGATAGAATATTGTCGACAAATTGTGTAGCAAGTATGACGGGATATTTACTATATAGCTAACAGCACCATTAATAGTAGCAGCTGTGCCAATTGGTACGTGCGTAAGAATACGCGATGCCAGTGAATCAGTATTGCTAAGCGCCAAAGTACGATCGACCCACGATAGATGAGAGTCGGCTATATTCTGTTGTTTAGTAGCTGTCGAAGCAATTTGAGTTGCTGTAGTGTTAGGGACAGGGTTTGCGCCCAAGGATCTTGCATAGTCATTGGAGGCTATATTTAGGCCGGCGTCGGCATTATTTAACCACTGGGTAGAGTTCTCTAATCCGTACATCCCAAACGGCGTGAAGTATTTAAGAATGTCGGGGATTATGACGTGCTGAATTGCATATTGGAATGCTGTTATTCCAGCTATCTGCGCAGCTTCTAGCCACCCGAACGAAAAACCACCGAGAAGGACGCCCGCCCCGTTCAAGAGACCCCCAATAATAGAGCCAAAAGGGCTGTTTTCTACGGAGCAGGTAAATGCCCCAACCTGCGAACTTTTCAGAACCCCATTTATATCACTCACTACGGTTGTACCAGCATTTTTAGTCGGTAGAGAAGACCGATCTATGGGTACTCCACCCGAACCCCCTGTAGCGCTTTGCCAGCCCGAAGATGAACTAAACGGCAAGGAAGCTGGGTTTGCCACAACCTGATGAGTTGTAGGGTTAATCGATGATTGGGCTGACGGGTCCCCATTGAATAGCCCCATAACTTTATTTACAACCTTACCATTTAAAGCTCCGGCCTTAAGTTCATCAGCTAAACTAATTAATAACGTCCCATGCCGAACTAATAAAGTTAACATCTTAGGGACTCTAGTTTTTGAAGCCTCTGTGGCGACTTTATCAACAGAGCAAACATCTTGAACTAATGTGTTTGCCAATAAGGGCGTGCCAAGTTGCGAGCCAACTTTTGACGAAACATCACCCACAACCGCTGAGGCTGATTTACCGGCCTCTAAGTCAGTATTGGCTGTATCTAAAATCTGTTGAGTAAGATCGGTAGCGTTCGCATTTTGAACAATAGGGTTATCTGAAGTCGCATTTTGAGGGGGCGTTTCATTGTCGCTAACCGCGGCAGCATCCACGAGCTGCGTTTCGGTTGCGCCATTGAGAACTTCATCTACTATGGCCTTATTATTATCGAGTGGCTTGGTAGTTGTACTTGGGTCAAATACTGACCCAGCGTGCTCCGTCAAAGTAGGCCTGAAGGCTTCAACCTGACCAACATTCCACTCTGGCAAAGCGGTCTCAACTGCATCAAAAGCACCGTTTGTATTATTTGCCACATCTTGAGTAATGTCCTGGCCGGAACTGTTTTTTAAACCAGTCAATAAACCACCTTTGGTAGTTTCGGTAATGCCGGCTTTTGCTAAATCACTGACAACTTGTGGACTAGTGATGTCAAAAGCGTCCATCTCGGTGGTTAATTTCTCGTCGGCAGCAATTGGGCTAGGCTTGGATTTTGACGCACCTAAGTTAATAAGCCTCTTAAAAATTTTTGAAGCATCCTTTTTCTCAAAATGCTGTTCAATTTTAAATTCAAATTTAGTGAGAGTCTTCTCGATACTTACTAGTTCGTGAGTGACCAGAAAACCGGCTCCAAATATAGCTAGAAAAATAAAAAAACCAGCTACACCTCCACCGATTATTGCACCTTTCTTATGAGCCACGAATAATCCCGACACACCCCTAATAATCGTCTTAGTGGCACTAACTTCACCACTAGCCCCGACCTTGGCACCTTGTACCAAAGCTGAACCCGCAGATGACGATTTATTATAAAAACCGCCACCTGACTCAGCCTTATTTAATGACTCTTTGGAAGCCTGCTTATCTGAATCTGAGATATTATTTGGGCGTGATGAACTTGAGCTAGCGGAAGCACTCCCACTACTGGCATTTTCGCGGCTAGTAATCCCCGAACTAGACATGGGGCTACTAGCGTCCTTATCGTCATATACCTTACGTTTGTTGTCGGAGTCGTATAGGGGGGTCTGTTCTAATACGGCCATATGTATAATTCTACTCTGTTAGACTGCCTGGTTAGCTACTTTGGGTGCTGATAGGTCTATAACGCCTTGTTGGTCGGGCACCTCAGGTGTATTCTTACCAGCCTGAACCGGTTTCGGGTTAGTGGTAATCAAGGCTGTTTCCGTCGGACTAGCGACAACCTGAATGTGGACATGATTTGAACCGGCAAAGAATAAACCTTGCCCAACAGGGAACTGTATTAGACGCTTTTTTTCCTCGGCTGTAAGTTTAAATATCTCTGCTAAGTCATTAACAGCTGTTGGCGACTGTTTTAGTAAAAATTGCATTGACGCGTTTGCGACAATAGCTCTTCCCATTCTTGAGCCAATAAAATCTTCAACATCTTGGCTAATAGTGGTAATGCCGAGGTTATATTTTCTGGCTCGTTTAGCGAGAGAGAAAAGAAAATTAGCACTGTCCTCGTATTGCATCAACTGCCAGGCTTCATCGACAATTAATATGCGACGTTTTTGGTCGCTTTTAGTCTTGTTCCAAATATAATTAAGGACAATATACATAGCAACTGGGCGTAATTCATCTTCCAAATCACGGATATTAAATACGACCGTGGAGTTATTGATATCTATATTAGACTGTTGGCTGAATATCCCGGCAAATGTACCAGTTGTATATTTTCGTAAACGCTGCGCAAGTTGAGGCCCACTCCCTCCCATATGTAAAAGCGTCTCATATAGATCGCTCATAGCCGGGACTGGAGAGGTGTGAGTTAGCGGATCGTTTGTTATTCCGGCTTTAGCATAGGTTTCAATTAGAGCAGTATCAAGATCGGATTCCTCGGCTGGGCTAAGAGCAGGCATAAGCGTAGAAGCACCGCCGATAAGTTGTGCTTGTGCACCCCCCATCATTAGCCTTAAAAGACCATGCAGGACTATTAAATTAGATCGGAGGGCGTCCTCACCTTCCTCGGCATCAATTACTTTAGGCAAATCAAAAGGGTTAATTCTTGTATTTGAATTAAGGCTCAATCTTATGTAGCTGCCACCAACAGCCTCACATAACTTTTCATATTCATTTTCTGGGTCAATGATAAAAATTTCTGTGCCAAACATCATGCTACGTAGAGCTTCCAGTTTAACCAAAAAACTTTTTCCGGCTCCAGACTTGGCGAATACCACGGAGTTACCATTCTCTAGACTAAATCTATCAAATATCACCAGCCCAGAATTGTGCAGATTAATGCCGTAAAGAATTCCCTTATCATCGGTTAGATCTGAACTAGTAAAAGGAAAACTTGTACTTAAGGCGCCAGTCGATATGTTTCGCCTAATCTGTAACTGGTCGACAAACTGGGGCAAAGTACTATTAAGCCCCTGCTCTTGTTGTGAGCTTGCTGGTTTTGAATATATAAGTTCTTGACCGAGTAGAGATTCGATTTTATGCGACACGAACTCAAGCTCGTCCTGAGAAGTAGCATAAACCGTAAAATACATACCAAACCTAAAGAATCGCTCTTCACCTACCTGTAACTTATCTCTCATCTCCTCGGCATCTTGAACTGACGCTTCTTTACCCGGGTCACGAACCTTGCCCCTCTCCTGCTCAAGCTGGATACCTGCTTCTAGTTGAGTAACTTTTTTCCGAAGATTTTCCAAGACAACCTGACTATCAATGGGGTAGACATAAAACGATAAATCAACAACTTCATCAATATTGATAAGCGGACTTAACCAACCGGTGTAGATTTGTCTAGGGTATCCGTAAACATAGTAAGTACGCGCCATCCTTGTCCCAATACGAAAGTATGAGTAGTTGAATTCAATCGAGCTCGGGGCAATGAAATCGCGTAAGGCAGTTATACCTTTATTAAAAGCATCTGACACTTGTTGTTTTTCGGCAATCATCTGAGCATCTGCAGCCGAAACTTGATTAGCAGACTGTTTTCTTCTACCCAATATCATAAAGCCGACTCCTGACTATCTACTTCTCTTTTGGGCCCAACACCCTTTGAGATAATATCGGCTGATACTTTATGAAAGTCTGGCAAATGTTGCCGAGTGGCAGTGTCCGGGTTATAGCTATCATAATACAGCTCAATTAATTCTTGTGTGTCTAGCGGAAGACCCTGTACACCACATTGCTGTAAGCCTGAAATTACTGACTGGACCCTATTTCTCAGCTCTGTCTTTGCTTTTTCTAAGGAGGTTTCGTTGATAACGATTTTTTCAGTTTTTTTGCTAAATAGCTTACCAACACCTGTAAAAAAACTTTTACTTTGGGCAAGCGCACTATCAAAGGAGTCTGTCGGGAAAAATGGGATAACCACATACATGTTTTTGTCCATAATATTAGCCTGCTCGCTAATAACCTCAATATAATTTAAGTAGTCTTCCATCAACATCGACAGCAGCATGTTCTCTTGATTTTGCCTTAATTTATCAAGACTCTCTAAATAAGGGCGCAGATCAATCCTTAGGGATCGTACAAATATTTGGATTGGAAAATATAGTGAGTTCACGAATCCTTGATAGCTGTACTCGACTGCTTCTTTTTCTTCTTGGCTCATCAAGTCAAAGTTAATCGATTTAGCCATAACCACAGACCGAAAACTTCCATCATTCATTATGACTATGCCATCACGTATTTCGGCTATTTCAAGACTATTTTGGGTGGAATTAATATTAGCCGAAACTTTTTTCGGCACGGTACTTTGAACGACAGGTTTCTGGGGTTCGGGTGACCCGACTAATACTTGGTTATTTTTAACTTCGGAATCCATTATTTACTTTTACCACCCTATTTTGATTATCTTAAAATATCTTTATTTAACGTAAAGATATCACGACCTCATTATCTGAAGCAGAGTTTTGTTTGAGATTTACTCTCCTGGCGAGCGTTGCTACGTTTAAATCATTATTACTCGCCAAGTTTAGTATATCAGCATAAGGGGATTCTGCCATGGGAGGTGAAGCCGCTTTTTTAGAGGTTGCGACGACTGCAGTTGGCTGAGCGAGTGGTTGATTATTAGCCCCAAGAGCCTTACCATCCACTGAATTTATTCTACTAGGTCTACTAAGGCCAACATTATTGGTAGGTTGTACGAACCAATTATTATTCTGGCCAGAGCTATCCCCTTGCGCCGAGAACGTATCTTGGGGCTTTACGTTTGATACGGCCCCTAAAGATTGCTGCTGTGAATTTAGTTTATCGATAATGTTCTTATATCTGATATTGGCTGAACTGGTAATAATCTCGTCAAACTTTCTAGCTATTTGGGAATTATCATTGTCGAGCATATCCTCAGTAGCGCTTAAGCTAGTAGGAGTTATTATGGTTGGGATCGCTTCTATATCTATCAATCGATCTGTTGAGCCCGTAGTAGGTTGGAAAGTTGGAGTTATAGGAGGGGGGTTGTCTGAATTCTTGATTGACCAACCTCTGCTATCTATAGTTTTTGCTAAGGTCTTAAGACGACTTTGGATCTCATCTTGCGACAAACCTTTCGTATAGTCTGTAACGATTTGTTTTGGTGCCGTGATTACTACGAGTTCTTTTATGCCACTCTGGTCCCACTTTCTTTGTCGGGGCTTTAAGATAAATCGAATTTTTGCTAGGGCCCAGACTTCAGTTGGTTGGTTTAGTTTCCACGGAAAAGCGAAGAACCCGGACATAAGAGCAACGGGAACCAAAAATACTGCAATGAAACTAGCGCCTTTAATAAACGCAATATAGGTAAGGTAAAGACATAGTGCCATAACGCCAGCATAGATAAACTGTCTTAGGGTCAGGGGTCCTATTAGCTTGTCTTCTGCTTCAACGTCTTGGATTACTTTATATGTAGCCATTGTTTTGCCCCTACTCTACTGTAGGCCCCGTAGTAAATGTATGCGCATTGTTTTCGTCGGCTCTTTGGCCACCAGCTGGGATTAATTCCTTTTCCATGTTGGCTGGGTTAGAAACCTCAAGTTTATATTGCCTACTCCTAACGGCCTGCTCGATAATCCCTTGGGAAGCAGGCGAAGCCCCGCCAGCCACAACAGTAGTATTACCCTGTTCATCAGTAGCCTCTTCGGTGTAATTAGGATCTCTAATTTTTTGCGAAGCCGCATTCATAATCTCATAGGTCATTGCTAGGTTTCTGACATCTTCTGGTGTTGCTGTGCCAGATGTCAACTTCTGCTCCAAACCTCGTTGTTTAGTAAACATCGACATCCAATCCTTATCTGAAACTGAACTAAGTTTGAACGCCTCTCCACTCTTGTGCATCTGCTTGATACCACCGTAATATGCGTCGTTACCAGCTTTGTTATCGTTTAAGACACTAGGGCTTGAGACCTTTCTCGTATTTGTGTCTAGCTGAGGAACTTCATAGCGGTGGAATACACTCCGTCCTTTATAGGGGAATGTTGCTCCAAGATAGTTGCCAATAATTTGGCTTTGGTCCCAACCACCTTCTTCGGCATTTCTATTGAAGGCAAATTGTGCAGCATTAAAATCTTTATCGGTTTGGGATTTATAAGTGGCATACCCGAGAGCCTGGGTAACATCATGCTGTGACCCTCCGTATAGGCTTTTACCTTTGGTGTACATTAGTTTGCTAATTTGATTACCCTTTGAGGAGTAATATTCTGTCTGCCCGGTATTGTTAATATTATCTTTATTATTCGGGTCTGATGATTCACCGAATCTTTTCTCGCCAGCTTTAACTGCATAACCGCCACCAGCAAAGACTAAATCGTCGTTTCCGAAATTAGTTATTTGTTCACGACGCTTTGCTGCCGCCTCGTTGTAACCCGAGATTCGGGCATCATAGTTACCAAAAAGATCAGCAACTCTTGTTAGGGCTTTTTGCCTACCACTGGCTCCCATTTTTCGTCCGGGCTCTACAAACTTACCTTGGTATTGTGTTCCGCGCTCGAGCATTTGTCTCTTTGATCTATTACGCAGGCTGTTAGGATCGTTAGGGTTGCCCTTAATCGCCTCAGTAAGCTTCTTGCCCGCGCCGTTGATAGCTCCGTTTACACTCCCAAGAATACCACCAGCGAGTTTGAAAGCAAACGGGATCAAGAATAACGGAACAAACAAGGCTATCACAGCCAGAATCTGAGTAATGGGATTACTGCCACCAGTAGAGCTTATCGTAACCGCCAGAGCATTTGATAAAGCAAATAAAGCCTCTACTATCGGGAAAATCAACAAAGTTTTAAATAACAAACTCCACCACTTTTTAAAATATATCTCGGTATTGGGTAGACAATATAATGCAAATGCGATTGGTGCAGAAAGGACGAGCAAAATAACTAAAGCCTGTCGGAATAAAATAGTCAATACCACTCCTATTATGGCAATGAACGCCGGCAACAAAATAAATAGTAGAAGGAATGGCAGGACTGTTGTACCAAGTACGGCTAGCCCCCAAATCGTGCCGGCAACACCAACCCCACCCAGTAAGCCAGACAAATCACTGAACTTGATAGTATTTGCGCCAGCGGCAACAAAGGGCTGGCTTATAAGATAGGTTATCCCGTGGCCGATGACATTACTAATATCAATCATGGTAGCGACTATGTAAATCGATAAATTGATCAAGATAGCCGCAATTAATATCCTTGGCAACATCTTTTTGAGGGTATAAGCATCTACAACCCCAGCACCAATAATCTCACCAAACACTAACGCCAAAAGAGCAATAACTAAAACAATATTTCCATATAACCTAAAAGATGACCATATTGCATATGCGTGGGCTGGGTCACAAGTTGGACCATTCGGGTTAGTTGTACAGGCAGTCGACGGAGGACTAGTAACAATCGGGGTTACCTGTAATTCAGGCTGTATAAGATTGGTGTTAATACTAGAAATGCCATCTACCATCCCATTTATTACTGGGCAGAATATCCAGCTAAGTGAGAAGCCGGATCCATCACAACTAGGCTTCGATTGGCCAACGGCAACGGTAGGAGTGGTCGTAACGAGGCCTGTAGGAGCTTTATAGTTTGCGGGCAACGGTAAGCTCAGCGATGCGCCCTGAAGAGTCGTAGTGCAATTATTAGAGCTAAAGGGGTTGGGGTTATTATTGGATGTACACGATTGAACGGTCCAGGTTTTTTGAGCAGTCGGGCTTTTATTACATGCCGGGCTAATTGTGATATTGGGCCCCGACGGACAACCAACGAAGTTATAAGGGTTAGTGGCGTTACCCAGAGCACCATTCTCATCCGAAAAGGCAAACCAAGCGCTGTACGGTATTGTCCCATTTGCCGAAATTGTTAGATTCCCATTTAGGTCGGAAGGAGTAATATAGTCACCGCCGCATGGTAAAAAGTTTGACCCTGGAGCGGTGCCGGAACCACAACCATAAGTACCCATATAGTTGCCGGTCTGTACATCAATAATTGCTAAGTTAATTGCACTAGGGATTTGGTCAACTTTATTTCCGGCGCTGTCATAAATAAAGTAATCACTCCCAACCTGTTGAATAGTATCCCCGGCGAAAGCATTTGATCCAGGAGATGAGTTACCGGTTAGTGTAGATATTTGCACATTAACTTGTACTTGTGCAGCATCGCTTTGGCTAACTCCCCCACTTGTAACATATATTTTGGGAGGATTTGCCGCTAACGCCGGACTAGCCAATAAGCCACTCAACATTGAGATCACTAAAACAGACAAGCTAATACAATATATTAATTTTGTTTTTAAGCGTTTCATCTCCTTAGTTTATATCATAAAGATAAGCATTTTCACATACTTTGATAGTTGTGCTTAAACCCACCAGCTTGCCTGCGTGTTTACTAAGAGCTATAGTTGTTAAAGTGAAGAATATGGTAAAACACAAATTTTCAAAATTTTTAATTTCATTAGGAATCTTATTTGTATTCTTTTTTGGCGCGGCGCCTTTAGCTAGTGCAGCTTCAACATGCCCAGCGAAATCTACAGGTAATTATTGCTGCGGTGATGCATCAAACGGCGGCCCTGTAATAACAAGCATAGACCTTGGTTGTAAGGGTTCCGGCAACCCAATCATGGACATGTCTTTCGCGATTATTAGACTTCTCAGCGATGGGGTTGGTATCCTTGTTGTTGGATCGGTTGTTGTTGCGGGGATACAGTTTACTATGGCCAGAAATGATCCGCAGAATGTAGCCAATGCTACTAATAGAATAAGGACTTCTTTAATCGCACTGCTAATCTTTATTTTTGCCTACGCCATCCTCAACTACATAATCCCAGGGGTATTCTTTACGCAATGAATAAAATAATAGCGTCATTATTTACGGTCGTGCCCCATGCTCACGTAGCAACGAGTTTTTTGGGACTGCCAACCTGGTATGAATTTTTACCAATAAACCCCACTAGTGGGACTCCACAATTTCAAAGTTTAAGCGATATCTACTTAATAGTTGCAGCGATTATAGATATCCTTTTAAGGATAGGCGCCATAGTTGCCATAGTCATGGTAATTTATGGGGGCATTGAATTCATCACCAGCCAAGGGAATCCAGATAAAGCAAAATCAGCCAGGAGCATAATCATTAATGCTTTAATTGGACTCGTAATTGCTGTAACAGCCGCGACAGTCGTTACCTTTATTGCGGGGAGGTTCACGTCACAATGAATACGCTCGTTCACTCACTAATATCGTTTGCCACAGCACAGGTACAATGTAGCGTAGGAAATATATGTGGAGATACCGGCTTGCCAGTGGTGCAAGCGACGGGTGCGAATATCACCACTATATTCCAATTACTTTTTGGATTTATTGGGGCTTTAGCGGTTTTAATAATAGTAATAGCAGGGTTAAGGTTTATCCTAGCTAACGGAGACCCACAAAGCATATCTCAAGCCAGGAACACCATAATCTATGCGGCTGTCGGCTTAATAGTTGCAGTTAGCGCTGAAATAATAGTAACGTTTGTGCTTGGTCATGCTTAAAATAAAATTACTTACTATTCTAATCGGCGTCGTTTCACTCAGTCTGATCTTTATGCCAAAAGTACAGGCAGTCAGTATTCTCGGGCAAAGCTGTACCGGAAGCGATTCAACCTCTGCGGTCTGTCAGGATGGCAATACTAATGCAAATGCCCCAAACCCAATTTTTGGGCCCAGCGGCATTCTGACTAGCGCTACACAGCTAATTGCCTATATCGTTGGAATAGCTTCTGTAGTAATAATTATAATAAGTGGGTTCCGAATGGTAATATCTGGAGGTGATTCTAATAGGGTCAGTTCAGCAAGAAGTGCCCTGATTTATGCGCTTATAGGTCTAGCGATTGCAATATCCGCTCAAGTAATAGTTGTCTTTGTCTTACAAAAGGTATAAAAAGTAAATATGAAATCCATTACTCGCATAACCACCATTACATTAATCGCTACGTTGATCGTTACTGTTTTTAGTTTTACGGCTCAAAATCATGCAGCTGCCCTATTCACGGGTGCTACCAATCAGGCATGTAGTGGCGTTAATCTTCAACCGGGCGCAACTACCTGTACTGGTGCTTCAAGTTCAATAACTTCTCTGGTAAGATCAGTTATTTTTGTTATAAGTTGGATAGTTGGCATTGCTTCAATATTTATGATAATTTTTGGCAGTTTTCGTTTTATTACGTCAGGAGGAGACTCAAATGCTACAGCGAGTGCCCGCAATACAGTTATTTATGCCCTAATTGGCCTAGCAATAGCAGCTATAGCTCAGCTGTTGATCTATTTTGTATTAGATCAGGTAAATAAAAGCGTCACGCCACCTGTCAAAACCGCGAAAAAATGTATCCAATGGGATACTCATACTGCTGGTTTGTGTGACAAATATGGATTATTAGTGACTAGTCAGCCGATTGTCGCTACTACTGTGAGTCCTAAATAGGATGCCCAGCCTAAGCCATTTTTCGCCGTGCCTCATAGAGCAGAGCAACACAACAATACAACTATACTATTGTAATATAAGTAATTGTTATGCTATAAATACTAGAGAGTATAACGAAAGGTAAAATAAATGATAAGTAAAATAAAAACAATTCTAGTAGTTCTCGCAACATTTAGCTTAATAGCTGTTCCAGCATCGGTATATGCAGCGTCCCCATCAATACAGAATTCCTTGACCTGTGGCACAAACCTTCAGGCTGACTCGACGACTTGTACTGCACCGTCAGCGACTGGTACTAGTTCGATAAGCACCTTAATTAACGAAGTAATCACAGTATTCTCATGGTTGGTAGGTGGTATATCCGTAATCATGATAATCTATGGTGGCTTTCGTTACGTCACTAGTGGTGGTAATGACTCGAGTGTCTCGGGTGCAAAAAATACCATTATCTATGCTCTAATTGGACTGGTAATAGTAGCCTTGGCCCAAGTTATTGTTCACTTCGTTTTAGCTAAAGCGTTTACCGTTACTAGCGGAACGGGCGGCATCATCTCTGCAGTCCATTTGTTCAGATAATCATATAATTGCTTAATTAAAAAACCTGCTCGTTTTGAGCAGGTTTTTTGTATATCTAGAGCCAGAGTTTATTGAATCTGTATCTTCTTAACGGTGTCTTGCTTAAGCTTTGTAAAGCTAATTGTTAATACACCATCTTTTAGCACAGCCTCGATCTCCTCTTCCTTGACAGGAATAGGCAGAGCTATACTGCGCGAGAATTCTCCCCAGTAACATTCTTGGACGAAATAATTCTCAACATCATCCTCGTTAGCTAATAAAGTGCCCCTGATACTAAGAGTATTGTCAGATATGCTGACATCGAGCTCACTTCTGTTAACTCCGGCAGTTCGGGCCTTAACTACAAGTCTTTCTTTAGTCTCGTAGACATCCACTGCTAGCTGCCCTGGAACAGCTTCATCCTCATCCCACTCGTCTTGTGCGGCGGCCGGTTGAGTTGGGTCATCGGACACAGCTACATCATCATCACCTAAGAAGGCTGCTGTTAACTCGTCCTCTTCCATCAACAGGTCGTCATTGCGATTACGTCGCGCCATATTGTTACCCTCCACGTTGAATTAATAGTTCTATAAAACTTGCGTTTTTGTATTGATAGAAGTATAGCTTAGCCTTTTAAAGATATGCAACTATAAACTAGATTATTTACAACACAATAAACACAACAGTCTATTATAATCGTATGGTTTTGTACCAATTTTATACCTTAATATATAGTCACGCTAATTTCTCTATCTGAGGTGTTATAGGGTATAATCATGGCAACACGGAAGGGTGACCGAGTGGTTGAAGGTAGTAGTCTTGAAAACTGCCGTACCGGAAACGGTACCGAGGGTTCGAATCCCTCCCCTTCCGCCAAGTTTGGCTGTGGATAGGGATGTTAATACACCATCCGTATAGTAAAATAGTCGTATCTGGAGAGGTACCCAAGTGGCTGAAGGGGACGGTTTGCTAAATCGTTAGTGGGGCGCAAGTCCCAGCGAGGGTTCGAATCCCTCCCTCTCCGCCAGAGACACAATAGGCGCGTGTAGCTCAGCTGGATAGAGCGTCGGCTTGCGGAGCCGAAGGTCGTAGGTTCAAATCCTGTCACGCGCACCATCAGAATTTTCAACGAAAACAACTAGGCGTCATAATGCCATAGGTAGTTGGTCGCATTTTCATCATCAATTCCAAGGTTCGAGACCAAAAATACACCAAACACTGCCCCTGTCGATAGTCGAGCCAGCCCACACCCTATCAACGGTTCAGTAATTCGCACTCAGCCTTTTGACATATTAGGTATAGCCCCGGGCTACTGATAATTAAGGGCTCAAGTTGCATTTTAATGCTAAGATTATATAAGTATGAGTAAAAAATCTTCACCCCGTATATTAAGCGCAAAGGACATAGACATAGCTAGTCTAGATAATATGCCCAATCATTTGGGGCTAATTATGGACGGTAATAGGCGCTGGGCAAAAGAAAAAGGACTTCGTCCTTTTGAGGGGCACCGCAGAGGTTATTTACGTTTAAAAAAGATTGCTGAAGCGGCTTTTGACAGGAATGTTCACTACGTATCGGCCTTTGTTTTTTCAACCGAAAACTGGAACCGTAGCCAAGAAGAAGTTACCTACCTAATGGACTTACTTTATTGGGTATCAACTGTCGAATTAAACAAACTACATAAGCGAAACATTAAGATAGTCTTTGTTGGTACCAAAAAAGGCTTGAGCCAAAAGATAATTGATGCAATAAAAGCTGGCGAAGAAAAAACCGTTAATAATACAGGTGGTACATTAATACTTTGCCTAAATTATGGAGGTCAGCAGGAGCTTAGCGATGCCTTTGCAAGCCTCATCCGGCAAGGTGTAACCGCCGAACAGATCACGCCAGAACTAATTAATAAAAATCTTTACGACCCTTCACTGCCGCCTCTCGATTTAATTATCCGAACGTCTGGAGAACAGCGTCTTAGTGGCTTCATGCTTTGGTCGGCAGCTTATGCAGAGCTAAAATTCGTCTTAAAACATTGGCCTGCCTTTACGGTTGCCGATCTAGAAGAGGCGCTTCTAGATTACTCTAAACGTCACCGTCGGTTTGGCTCTTAGCTCTTAAGCCCTCACTCCGTCAGAGGGTTTATTATCCTAATTTGCACACTCTAGCTATAAGCATTATGCTTATAGCTAGAGAACAGACAAAAAATGACAAAGAACCTACTAGAAAAAACTATTGAAGCGCCTGCTCAAGCGCTTGACCGTAGTGTCGAACAGAGCATGAAGATGGTTTCAAAGGTGCAAGGTAATGGCGCTAACCCGCTTAAAAAGGCTAGAGATTATTGGTATTTACTAGGACCTGGATTGACCACTGGCGCCTCTGATGACGATCCCTCGGGAATTGCGACTTATTCACAAACAGGTGCCCAGTACGGCTTTGGCCTGCTCTGGATGGCTGCCTTTACTTTCCCGCTAATGGCGGTCGTACAGGAAATGTGTGCTCGAATTGGGCTTGTCACGGGGCGTGGCTTAGCCGGGAATATAAAAGCTCACTTTAGTAAAAAAATTCTCTACACCAGTGCCCTATTTCTATTTGCAGCCAATACCTTTAATATTGGAGCCGACATAGGGGCTATGGCTAACGCTATCCAACTGATTTCGCCACGGTTGAACTTTAGTATGTTAGTGGTTGGCTTCACGATTTTCATTCTGCTTTTACAGGTTTTTACGCCTTACGTAAAATACGCACGCTACCTTAAATGGCTAGCCTTAGTTCTTTTTGCCTATATTCTATCGGCAATACTAGCTCACCCAGACTGGCATACTGTAATAAAGCATGCAGCTCTACCGCACATAACCTTTAGCAAGCAGCAATTGTTATTAATCTGTGCCGTTTTAGGCACGACCATTACTCCATATTTGTTTTTCTGGCAAACTTCTCAAGAGATTGAAGAAGAAATTGCCGTTGGTCAGACTACTGTTAAGCAAAGAATGGGCAGTGATCATCAACAAATTAAAAAAATGCGCATAGATGTCTGGTCGGGTATGTTTTTAAGTAACATAGTGATGTTCTTTATTATCGCTGCCTGTGCCAGCGTTCTGTTCACACACGGCGTAACAAACATCAATACCGCTGCTCAAGCCGCCCAGGCCCTCAGACCGTTTGCCGGTAATGCAACTTATTGGTTGTTTGCCATTGGTATTTTGGGGATGGGATTATTGGCTATACCGGTTTTAGCTGGCTCGAGCGCCTATGCTATTAGCGAAAGTATGGGTGGCCGAAGACAAGGGCTCAGCAACAAGCTTAAACAAGGCTACTCCTTCTACGGTATTATCATAATTTCAATGTTTGTTGGCTTAGGGTTAAATTTCATCGGGCTTAACCCGATCAAAGCACTAATTTATTCAGCAGTACTGAACGGTATAGTCGCCCCCATTATATTAGTGTTGATCCTGCTCCTCGCCAGTAATAAACATGTTATGGGAGAGTGGAAAAACGGGAAAGTATCAACAACACTTGGCTGGTTCTTGACCGTAATAATGAGTATTTCAGGCCTTGCAGCCATCTACGCACTTTTCCCCTAGCTAGAACCTGATACGCTGCATGAATCGTTCGACAAAATCCTGTTGGCGAAAATCTTGCGGAAGACGTTCTCCCAAGACTTTAACAACTTCTTCTTTGGTTGTTGGGTCGAGATATATTGATAAGCTTGGCATGAAGCGCTTAAGGGGCATAAGAATAATGTTGGGTAGGATGCTATTCTCTACGACCACAAATGACTTAAATGAGGCATAGTCAAATAACTTTGCTTGGATAGTCAGCCCCGAACTATCTAATTTATAACTGAGTAGTCGAGGTTTGCGGGCTGCGTAAATGCCAAATATAACTGCCGCTAGGATAATAATAGCTGTTGATATTTTGTCACGTGTCAGAACGTAAACGACTGCAGATAGCGCTAATGTTATTAGCGCGAGTACTGCGTACCAGGATATATTTTTATGGTGGGCAATAAACTCTGAAGCTGACCAGTTAATATCCTCAAAGGAGTCGCCTGCTTTATCTGGAGTCGAGTCAGACTCAACCTCTGATGAATATTTCCAGCTATCGTTTTGGCTTGGTAGATTTTCGTTATCTACCGGAGTTATATTATGCTTTTTTGTATCTTGTAACCCGACCGATTCCTTTGCCATGTTGACATTGTAACATCGGCCACAAGCTTATAACAAAAGATGTAAGACTTACTTATTATTTATTATCGGTTATAGTGAGAGATAATGAGACAAAAAGCACCATCTTACCTAAAGACTAAACAAATTAGATATAGCGTTATCTTCGGCGTACCTATAGTTCTCGTTCTGCTTATTATTATTTTCAGTTTTATAGCTAGCGGAGGCCAACAATTCTCTGATTTGGCTCAAGCCTTTATCCATGGACACCTAAATTTCTCGTCATCTGTCGGTAGTAAGAGCATAGATTCTGTCTTATACCATGGCAGGGTTTATTGGGACGAAGGACCGTTGCCGGCAGTATTACTTATGCCTTTTGTTGCTTGCTTAAATTTATTTCACTATTTTTTCTTTCAGGGTTATCTCCAGTGGATACTGACAATTGGAATATTATTTTTTGTTTTTAGGATAGCTAGGATTCTTTCATATTCGACAGAAGATAGCCTCCTCCTATCTTTAGGATTTGTGCTGGGAAGTGTATTCATAGGGGTGGCTACGGTGTCCAGTAGTTGGTTTTTTGCTCAAGTTTTAACAACCTTTTTGCTATTTTGGAGCCTGTACGAGTTTTATACACATAAGCGTTGGTGGTTAATTGGGATTATTTGTGGTTTGGTATTTCTAACCAGGGCTACGGCGACGCCGATAATTATATTTTTTGGGCTTGAACTAATCAGTCATAACAAACAAAAAATCGTAAAAATTAAGCGATTAGTGATACTATTCTTGCCACTATTAGCAGCCATTATTATTCAAGCTGTATATAATTTTATACGCTTCCGCAGTCCTTTTAATGGCGGCTTCGAATACCAACTAATCAGTCAAGATTCGGCTGAAGCTCGGTCATTAGGTATATTTAGCTTCAAACACCTGCCGACTAACTTATATAGCATGTTATTGAGAGGGCCCGTACCCGTTCTTAAAGACGCTACATCCTGGACTCTAAAATTTCCATACATTAAAAGCAATGACTACGGTATGAGTATATTTTTAACTTCTCCTTACCTACTATCAATTTTCACAAATAAATGGTCAATCTTTGATAAACGCACAAAACACCTAATAGTTGCCACAACAATAAGCGCTCTGCTCGTTCTATGTTATTACGGTATCGGGATAGAGCAATTTGGATATCGTTACACGCTGGATTTTATGCCTGAGTTGTTTTTGCTATTTATGATTATCTACCGAAAGAGTCATGACCGTGTCACTGTCGGTATGAAGACACTAATTATAGGATCAGGAATACTGAACTTCTATCTTCTATGCACACTTATCTAAATTAGGTGAATAATAATCGGCTGCTTTAATAATCTATATGTGGCGGGAAGACCGGGATTCGAACCACATCAATATACTACGATCGTTTTTTGCGACTTGCCCTATACTAGCTTATGATTAATTAACAGATATCAAAATGATTATTTTGTCAGACCTTGACGACAGAAGTCTAGAATTATCTCAGTCTGTAAGTTTCTATTTACCTAACTCACCTCCGACTGAATAGCCAACGCCAAGTTCGTTTTCGTCAACTAATATTCCCTTTTTATCTAGATGCGCCTCTTCTAGTGGCATACTTGCGTCGGTGATTGGTTCTTTAACTATTGCCATGTCGCCCGCAACATCCGCAGGTCTTTTTTGATCAAAATTAGGACCATACTCTTGGGTATAGGCAAAATAAGTTTGACCTTTTGACTCAAAGACAATCGGTTGACCTTTTGCTGTTCCTATTGGACCGGGGATTTTGATATCATGGGTTGCCACTTTAGCTTGTCCACCATTTTCAAGACTAGACACTATTCTAGTCAATGCTTCAAATGTTGTTGCTTCTGTACTTATTGCTGGTTTATGCGAAGCGCTAGAACTCGCACTGGCTTCACTAACGCCTATACCACTAGCTGCGATCGCTAAGGCCGATGCGGCTGCTAGTGTTTTAAGTGGTTTTTTGTAGTTTGCAATTCTGTTTGGGTTTTTCATAATACTTATAATATAGCACGGATTTGATTATTTGTCAATTTGGCTAAGAAATCAAGATAGGGCTAGAGTTAATTATGGGTAGTACAAAAAAGTTCCAAAACTTTGGGCTATTTAGGAGAAAATCAGCAGTTCCAGCCCCAGGTGGTGTAAGTTAAAAAGTAGGCCCCTGAAACAACATAAGTGCTTCTGTCAAGCCCTTGCTACCTCAGTTAACGTTTTTGGAATTATAAGAGAGTTCCAAAATTTATCTGGCGGAGAGGGAGGGATTCGAACCCTCGATACGGTTACCCATATACTGCTTTTCGAGAGCAGCACCTTCAACCACTCGGTCACCTCTCCTTCCCTGTTATTGTAGCATGCTAATCAGAGAGTATTTCTCCTGGCGCTTTACGAATGCTTAAGAACTTCGTACTATATCTTATATGAACTCCATTAAACTATTGCTAAGGATAGATAGCTTAGTACGAGCCGGCAAATAACATGGCAGATTGGGTAATATCAGCCATGCTCGCCATAGGTGTCGGTACTTGGGTGTATGTAAAAATTTCACGGAGAAGCAACGTCCCAACAACCAGCATAACTACTGCTTCTTTTGTCGGGCTCATCACTTTTATTATCTTTATAACATTCCTCAAGTACATATTACATAGATAGCCTTTTCATCCCAATACTCCTTTGAATTTTTACTTTTAGACAGTATTATAAGGCTATGGATGAAAAGGGGTTGGGAAAACGTCTGCAAGACGCCAGGCGGGCTGCTGGGTTGACACAACAGGGGTTGTGCCAGAAGTCCGGTTTAAGCTACTCAACTCTCGCTAAAATCGAAAGAGGAGCCATTAAAGCTCCCTCAATCTTCACGATTGAGCGTATCGCTATGGCGCTGAACATCTCGCTTGACCAATTGATTGGTACCACCCAAGCTAATAGCGATCTCTTAAAACAACGACAGCGCTCCAAAAACGGAATCAGTTTCGTTTACTTCGACATCAATGGTTGCCTGGTACGTTTTTACCACCGAGCAGTAAACCAGATTGCCCATGACAGCGGAAAGCCGACTGATGTCGTTGAAGCGATTCTGTGGCACTATAACGACCAAATTTGTCGAGGCCTATACAGCCTCGCCGATTTCAACCAAGTATTATCAGATAAATTACAGTCCCCTGGCCTGCGCTGGCAAGACTATTATCTGAGCACGGTAGAGTCTATGCCAGGGATGAAAGAACTAGTCGAGTGGGTAAGTCCACTCTATGGAGTAGGCTTATTATCAAATATCATGCCCGGGCTAATTAACTCAATGCTTAAGCAACAATCGATCCCCAACGTCGCCTACGACGCTATTATCGATTCTTCAGAAGTCCAGGCCATTAAACCAGAAGTTAAAATTTTTGAAGTTGCCACTGAACGAGCCAATTGCGATAAAAGTGAAATCCTTTTGATTGATGACTCTAGGGCTAACCTTATGGCTGCTGATTTATTGGGGTGGAAAGTACTTTGGTTTGACGGCTATCACCCAGATGAGTCAATCATTAGAATTCGCGAGGTTCTCGAACCTCAAGGTACAGAGCTATCAGTAACCTCCCAAGTAGTTAATCATCTACCGAAAATTTTTGAGACTCTTCCTCGATAGTTTTTAACATTGTCTTAGCCACAGTAAGTTGTTCTTTAGTCTGGTCGATTATTGCTTTGGGGGCTTTATCGACGTAATCAGAGTTTGCCAGTCTTTTCTCCAGCCCGTCAATTATGGTTTTTTGCGAAACCTGCCTGCTTTTAAGAGTTTTTTGGTATGCATTTAAGGTATTGTCGGCAATATCTAGCCAAGCCATTCTAGTGCTCTGGGATAATCTAAACCCAGTCTGAGGTTTTTCCTCTTCAGATACCGTCGTGATCCGACTCAGTTTTTCGATTAAGCTAGTATTATGGGCAAAATCGTTGCCGATAATATGGAGCTTGGTATCTGTTATTTTAAGAGCGCTAACAGTCAGGCGAACTTCGGTAACAATTGCCTTAATTTCTTCAAATTCATCTGCTAATTGCCTATCACCAATAGGTATGGTTGGCCAAGCTTGATTCATGAGGAGAGTCTTCTTGTCTATAAACAAGGTTTGCCAAATTAACTCTGTTACGAAAGGCGCAAATGGGTGGAGGAGAATTAAGGTAGCCTCAAAAATCTGCAGCATTATACGATCATTTTCTTGGTACTTGGAGGCTTCAACATACCAGTCGGCTAGGTCGTCCCAGACAAAGTGGTAGAGCTCGTCGTAAGCTTCTGCGAAACGATATTCGGCTAAATATTCGGAAACAACATCGGTAGTATGTTGTAATTTAGTCAATATCCAATGATCTGCAGTTGTTTCTGGTTTAGCTGTAGTGCTTCCCTTTTGTTCGTTACCAACTTTATTCTCGATATAACGGGCAATGTTCCAAAGCTTATTACAGAAATTTCGACCCGCCAGAATCTTTGTAGGCGCGTAGGCTGAACTGTCTCCAGGGCTGCGACCAGCAATAATCCCCAGCCTTAAAGCATCAGTACCGTATTCTTTGATGGTATCCTCTAGAGGTATAACGTTGCCTAAACTTTTACTCATCTTTCGCCCGTCAGCGCTGCGTACCATGCCGTGCAAATAAACAGTCTTAAAAGGTATTTGTTTAGTTACATATAGCCCCAAACAAATCATCCTGCCAACCCACTGATAAAGAATGTCCACACCTGTTTCCATCAAACTTGTGGGGTAAAATTCATTAAAATCAGGGCTATCGGGGTAGCCAAGAGTCACGAACGGCCACTGCCCCGAGCTGAACCATGTATCAAAAACGTCAGGGTCTCGCCTGTAAGTTTTGCCCTCAATTGTTAATATCTCGTTTTCAACCTCGGTGCTATAAACCCAGTCGTCAGGATTATCGACATTTTGGAAGGCCGGGATGGGGATTCCCCAGGCAATCTGACGGCTAATATTCCAGTCTTTAAGATTTTTAAGATACAGAATTAGTTGATCCTTCTTGTTGCCTGGAAGAAAAGTTATATCGTCCTTTTCCAAAGCGCTAATCGCCTCTTTAGCAAGAGGCTTCATATCTATAAACCACTGGTCTCTGAGCAACGGTTCGATAATTGTTCCGCATTTATAACAGTGTCCAACGCTGTGTTTTAATTCCTCAACTTTCACCAAGAATCCTTGCTCTTCCAGTTCCTTAACGATCTTTGATCGGGCATCGACGACCGTTAATTCCCTGTATGCTTCCGGTAAGTTATCGGACATCTTGCCTTCGAAATTTATAACGGTAATCTTCGGCAAACTATGTTTCTCGCCAACTTCATAATCGTTGGGGTCGTGTGCTGGAGTCAACTTGACCGCTCCGGTTCCAAATTGCTTGTCAACGAAGGAGTCGGCAATAATCGGTATTTGTCGTCCAAGGATTGGTAAAGTAACAGTTTTACCAACATATTTCTTGTATCGGGCATCGTCGGGGTGGACAGCAACGCCACTGTCGCCAAGCATTGTCTCTGGGCGAGTGGTTGCGACAACTAACTCACCACTACCATCAGTTAAAGGATAGCGGATGTAGTATAAAGCCCCCTGCTCTTCTTTGTATTCTACTTCAATATCGGCGAAGCCCGTACCGTGAAAAGTACAAAAATTAACCAATCTCTCGCCTCTGTAAATAAGATCATCTTCCCACATTTGCTTGAAGGTCGAATAGGCTGTTTTTATAACTGGCTCATCAAGCGTAAAACGAAAATGATTCCAATCACAACTAACACCTAATTTTCTTAGTTGTTGTTCAAAGCCACTCTTGTTATTCTGGACAAAATCCCATATTTGAGAATACAATTCTTCTCGAGTGAAATCGAAGCGGCTCTTCCCTGCCTTCTCGAGCTGCTTCTCGTAGACAACTTGAGTTTCAAAACCAGCGTGATCGGCGCCAGGTATATAAAGGGCTCTATCGCCTTTCAATCGGTGATAGCGCACTGCTATATCTTGGAGGACATAAGTTAGCGAATGCCCGGCGTGTAAGGAAGCATTAGCGTTTGGTGGCGGCATAATGACAGAATAAGGGCTACCCTTCCCTCTTGGTGCAAAAGCATTGGACTTTTCCCAAAGCGCATAGATATCTTCCTCATAGCGTTCTGGTTCATATATTTTCGATAATCTCATCTGTTACAGCATAACACTGTCGCTAAATATTTACTATGATTTGGAGTTCACGTGAACTGGGAGACTCATCTCTTTACATAGATAGATTTGGCTGTATTTTCAAACTATAGGCATCAGCTTGATTGCGTTTAGTGGAGGCTTCAAAATAGCCGAGAGCGCCAACCATAGCCCCGTTATCGGTACATAATTTTGGATCAGTATAATCAATGTCGATCGGTAATCTCTCGGTAAGCTGTCGACGAAGTTCAAGATTAGCTGCCACACCCCCAGCTATAACTACTGATGCTGGAAGATATTCCTGATAAGCCAAAACTGTCTTGTCGACGACTGTTTCTATGGCAACACGCTGAAAACTAGCGGCTATGTTGGCCTTTTGAGGCTCAGACAGCCTCCCTGCTACGTTTTTTGATGCGAAGTTGAAGTCTTCTCCTATTTGTTCTTGGGCTAACCGGAGAACGGCTGTCTTTAAGCCGCTAAAGCTAAAGTCATAAGAGTTTGCCATCTTAGCTTTCGGGAGATTATATGCAGTAGGATTACCACTTATTGCTAGACTGGCAATACTTGGACCTCCAGGGTATGGTAGACCAATAATTTTGGCAACTTTGTCGAAAGCTTCACCGATAGCGTCATCTCTTGTTTGACCGAGTATTTGATGGTTGCCGTGATCTTTGAAGAGAACCAATTGAGTGTGACCACCACTGACTATTAGCGCAAGGAGTGGGAACAGGGGTGGATTTTCACGTAAAACGTATCCCTTGAGAGGAGTTTGGGTGATAAAATTGGCATAAACGTGAGCCTCCACATGATTAATAGAATAAAGTGGTTTTTTCTTTATTATCGACAGAGTTCGGGCAGTCAAAACGCCAATTAGTAGTGAACCAGATAATCCGGCTCCGTAAGTAACAGCTATGGCATCTATATCCGACCAGGTGCTATGAGCTGTCGATAGGGCAGTCTCGATAGTTGGGATAATGGTCTCAATGTGGCTTCTAGCGGCGATTTCGGGGATAACTCCTCCGTATTTAGCGTGAAGCTCCATACTACTAGCCACAACATTGCTAAGCATCGTCCTACCATCTTCAATAACAGCGACAGCGGTTTCATCACAACTTGACTCGATACCTAATATTTTCATTAACTTCCAGTATACTGGAATCCATGAGCCTCCGAACAATAGTCAAAAAGGTAATTCCCAAAAATCTATTTAGTGATATCGAACCTTACGGACACCTTGCCGAGGCTATGGTTTACAACACCCTGAGCGGTTTTCCAGGCAGAAGCCTGAAGGTAATAGGGGTGACAGGAACTAACGGTAAAACTTCTACAGCCTTTATGATTCATAAAATGTTGCATGAAGCCGGGTTCAAAGTCGGACTTATGACAACTGTTGCGTACGGTGTAGGGGACGACATTAAACCTCAAATCCATCACATGACAAACGTTCCCATACCGGAGTTAATGCAGCGTTTGAAATGGATGAAAAAACAAAACGTTGAGTGGTTAGTGCTAGAAACAACCTCACACGCTTTGGCACAGAATCGGGTATGGGGAGTGCCATACTCGATAGCCGTTATGACCAATGTTACTCACGAGCATTTAGATTATCACCGTACATTTGAGCGATATAGAGATGCTAAGCGCAAACTTTTTCGCTTAGCGGACAAAAATCATAAAGGCCTAAGAGTTGGTGTAATAAATGCCGAAGACCCTAGCGCTGAACTATTCATGAGAGATATTTCTTATCCACTAACTTATGGGATAACAGAAGGGGATGTTCGGGCAACTAAGGTTGAGCTTTTACCCGATAGTCTCAACTATGAGGTAAAACTAGGTGTGGATACTCTTCACATAAACTGTAAACTGGCTGGCAGTTTCAATGTCTATAACTCCTTGGCTGCAGTTTGTGTTGGGAAAACTCTCGGGCTGAGCGCTAAACAGATAGAGCAGGGAATAGCTGCTCTAGAAAGTGTTGAGGGTCGTATGACTAGAATAAATGAAGGCCAGGCTTTTAGCGTTATAGTCGATTTTGCCCACACACCAGATAGTTTCGAAAAACTATTTAAAGACATCCGTCCGGTAATTAAGGGAAAAATGATTGTAATGTTCGGTTCAGCTGGCCGTCGAGACGAGGCAAAAAGGGCAGTGCAGGGGGAATTGGCTGGAAAATATGCTGATGAAGTAATCCTAACCGAGGAAGATGATCGAGATATTGATGGTCAGGCTATTCTTGATCAGATAGCAAGCGGTGCCGAAAAGTCTGGCAAAGTACGCAACAAAGATTTATTTTTGGTTCACGACAGAACTGAGGCTATCGCTTTTGCTGTCAGTAGGGCGAATAACAATACAGATATAGTGCTACTACTGGGTAAAGGTCATGAAAAAACCATCGAGCGTTCTACTGGGGAAGACCCTTGGAACGAGATAAGCGTCGCTCACCAAATACTGAAAGATAGTCTGAAAAAATCCTAGATATTATCTAGAGTAAGCGAAGTGCACCGGATAAAACCACCGCCTTTACAGAGCTCTGTAATATTAAGTGTCACAGTTTTTAGCCCATGGTCTTCAATAGCTTGTTGTAGCTTAGGGGCATTGTTACTCATCACGACAGTCTCTCCGGTAGAAATAAGGTTGCAACAAAAACCTTTTGTCGCTTCTTCTAGGCTGACTTCTATCTTTTCAATCTGTAGTGCGCGAATCTTATCCTGGCTTTCAGGCAAAAAGGCATCGGGGCACCAGGCGATTAGGTTGCTGCTCAATATCGCTATAGCCAAATCTATATCATAGAAAAAACTGTCCGGCCATCCAGTCACAATGTTAGTTATTTTGTGACCAAGGTTATCTATCTGTGGGATTGTTTGCAACCCGATAACTTCATAACCCAGGGCGTCGGCAATAAAATCGTGCATTCTAGGGTCGGTTCGATAATGACTCCCACAAAATAATAAATTTCCACAAGGGAGCGCATCACCTTGACCGCTAAAATGATATGGGGACTCTATAACCTCAAAACCCAAACCACCAAGAATAGATTTTGCATAGGGCTCTTCAGATTTTCGCTTATTAGGCAGCGACGATAGAAGGGCTTTATTATTTCTCACTAATCCCCAATTTGCGGTATAAACACCATCCTGGGCGCCAGCCGGCGGGTCTACCTTTATAACTTCTATGCCGGCGTTTATCAGAGTGGTCTCGAGTTCTTTATGCTCTTGAATTGCCCGAGTTCTATCGACTGCAATAGTGGAGTCCATTAAGGCGTTTATGGCGAATGTATCACTAAAGAAATCCGCCCCCGACATTAATATTTTGCTGTTAATTTTTACCGACATTAATAATTTAAGTATATTCGATAATGAAATAATAATAAATGAAAGGCCGGGAATAGATTGTTGTGTTGAGTTGTTTGTGCGGAGGCAAAAGCCTTCAACGTACAAGCATGTTCAGCTCAATCTATTCCCGGTGATTCGGCGGCACAGTCAATTATGACTAAATATGACTGTGCCAGCCGATTCCCGGTTTACTACATTTATGAGTGTTGTCTGGTTAACTCACCCGACCCTCTCTGCTGTTGTTCACGTATGTCGTGGGTGTTCCTTTTCGCGACTTGCGACTTCGCGACTTGCGAACTTTTGGGGGAGTAGCCGAAAATAGACGGTCAATCCTTACCAAAATGTTGGTGACTTGATTGTCCCTGAATTCGATTTCGCCTCCCACTTTGACTCCTGAACTGTCGAGTTTGCAACTGATCCATTGATCGCAGTGGTCAACATTCACTGTTGCAAAGATGTCTTTGACTCTGATGTAGTCCTCGATGGAACTCGCAATCTTGTTCTGGACATCGCCGACAATTCGCCTATCAACTGGCTTGCCTCTGTGGGTAAGCAGGAAATGCAAGATGACAGACTTCTTGTCTACCTCAATTATGTTTGACACTAACTTGAGCTTGAAGGGGTACTCCTTATTGTCGACAAGCTCGACGATGACAACTTCTGTCATGGGGGCGGGCTTGACGACTTTCTTGACAACAACTTCTTTGATGTTAAGGTTCTGAGCTGGGCTCATTGGACATCCTCTCTGTAGTATGGGATTGCCGAATTATAGCAAAACCGCGCAATTTTGACAATAGTGTGATATCATTGTAATTGATATGTCATTTGAGCAACATCCACCACAGCCTCCTGACCGTGGAGATTTTGACCCATCGGATCCCCGGTCAGAGTATCGGACAATATTATTCATGATAGGTAACCAGTTTCAGCTGGCTAAAAAACTTCACTTGGATAATGATACTTTTAAGCATATTCTTTTTGATCGTAATGTTGATACTCATGAAACAACAGCAACCTTTGCACTGGCTAAGAGTTATGAAGACGTAGTAAGGCACTACGAACCCGTTATAGAAATAACTATTCCAGTAAGTGAAGATGAGGTAATGACAGCCGAACCTACTTTGCCTGACGATATTACAGACGCACAGTTCGTAATTAGAAACAAAATGTCACTCGATGGTACTTTCGAAATTACTTTCGAAGATTTTAATAAACTTCTCAGCCAGGAAATATCAGATAATCAAGATGACGACTTAATGTCAGTGCCACATCAGACATACAAGGACTTAATTTTTTACGGAGTTCCTATCCCTCTGAGGCAGCCTACTACTATCCAGTAACTTACCGCTTAAACGCTAACTTCTATCTTGACAGTAGATCTGTAATTTCGTTATCATAAAGTCAGTACGTTGGCACTCTACAAGCTAAAGTGCTAACGAAAACTATTAATACAATTGGAGGATTATAATGAGCATACCTATTCAACCCTTAGCTGACTACGTTGTTGCCCAAGCTGAAGCCGCTCAATCAAAAACGGCAAGCGGTCTATACTTACCCGACAATGCCCAGGAGAAGCCAAAAATAGCCAAGGTTTTGGCTATCGGTAAAGATGTTAAGCAGATTAAAGTTAGCGATAAGATTCTATATAAGACTTATAGCACAACTGAAGTTAAAGTCGGATCTGAAGAATATATATTAGTGAAAGAAGAAGATATCCTAGCAACCGTAAAATAACCTGAGGAGGAAAATAATTTCATGTCAAAAAAAGTTTTTTATAACGATGATGCAAGGCGACGCGTTTTAGCAGGAGCCGAAGTTTTATATAACGCCGTTAAGACAACTATGGGGCCAAAAGGGCGCAATGTCATAATCAGTAAATCTTACGGATCACCAACTGTTACTCATGACGGAGTTACGGTCGCTAAAGGTGTTGAGTTGGCTGACGTTGATGATGAGACTTTAGGCTATAAAGTCGGCGCTGAACTTATTAAGCAGGCTGCTAGTAAGATGAATGATGTTGCTGGTGACGGTACTACCACTGTAACGGTGTTAACCTACCACATTCTTAATGAAGCCAATAAATTGATAGCTGCAGGTCACGATCCGATGCTGCTTCGAAAAGGTCTTGAAGCTGCCGCCCAGGACGTTATCGGCAAACTTTCTGGAATGAGTGAAGATATTGCGGGAAAGAAAAACCGTGTCGCAGAAGTAGCAACAATTTCTGCTGGTGACGCCACAATCGGTAACCTTATTGCGGATGTTATCAATAAGGTTGGCAAAGATGGCGTAGTAACTGTTGAAGAAGGGCAGGGATTGGCACTAGAAAGCGAGGTCGTTGAAGGCTTTACGTTTGATCGAGGCTTTGTGAGTGCCTATATGGTTACCGACACGTCACGCATGGAAGCAGTCTACGATAAGCCAGCAATAGTCATTACAGATAAGAAAATATCCAGCGTCCAAGAGTTTCTGCCACTTCTAGAGAAACTAGCTCAGGCTGGTAAAAAAGATTTGGTATTGATCGCTGAAGACGTCGAAGGTGAAGCGTTAGGTACGCTAATTCTTAACCGACTAAAGGGAGTATTTAATACAGTCGCCATCAAAGCCCCGGCATTTGGCGATCGACGAACTGATATTCTAAACGACATTGCAATTTTGACCGGAGCTCAAGTTATTAGTGACGACCAAGGAATGACATTTGAGAACGTAGAAATTGACGTAGTTGGAACGGCTCGTAAAGTTATAGTCACCAAAGATGAGACGACAATCATTGAAGGAGCTGGCTCAACCTCAGAAGTTAATGCCCGCATTAAGCAAATTACTGCTCAGATGACTACCGCAACCAGTGAATATGACAAAGAAAATCTTGAAAAACGGCGTGCTGCTTTAGAAGGTAAAGTCGCTGTAATTAAAGTTGGCGGAGCTACCGAGACAGAAATTGAAGAGAAGAAATTCCGAGTCGATGATGCGGTTGCTGCTGTTAAAGCAGCTCTAGGAGAAGGTATTGTGCCTGGTGGTGGAGTTACTTTGATAAACCTAGCTGCTGGTGTTAAAACGGCAAGTGATGATTCATCAGTTACAGCAGGCAAAGGCCTACTACTTAAAGCGCTTGAACAACCCTTTAGAATTTTACTAGAAAACTCTGGCCTTAACCCTGATGAGTGGTTACCGCAAGTTAAAAAAGCTAAGGCCGGCCTAGGAGTCGACGTTAATAACCCCGACAAGTTGGTTGATCTAAAGGTGGCCGGAATAGTAGACCCAACTAGGGTCACTAAAGAAGCAATTCTAAATGCTGTATCTATTGCCGGAACAAGTATGACAATGGGAGCTTTAGTAGTTGATGTTCCCGAAATTGCAAGCTCTAGCCCATCGATGCCCGACATGGGCGGCATGGGAATGATGTAGAGCAGAGACCACTCTACTTAATCTATAAAATTAGTTTTAGGTTGCTTGGTGCGGTCGCTGGGTGAAGTAATTAATTTCGTTGATTATAGCAAGTAAGGCCTTAGCTCGTTCACCTTCGTCCGGAATTTTCGCTGCCGTTTCATAGGCTTCATTTAAAAGCTGACGATTATCCGATGCTTGAATTACCATTAGAAGTGTTTGGAATCTTTCTTCAGGTGCTTGGTCAAGCCTTCCAACTATTGGCAGCAGATTTTGCAAGGCAGTGCGTTTAATATCTTGAAGGGCACTATCATCTTGCCCAGTAGTACCATTGTTTTCCGATTGATGGGGGTCGGGTAAAGCCACAGGGGCAGACTGATCTTTTTGATCAACGTCCGGAGAAGCTTGCGGTGCCAGATTACTGAAGCTGTTATCGAAAGGTGCTGCGGCCGTTGGGTATACAGGACTAGCGGTAGGGCTGTCCTCGACAGAGGGTACCTGAACTTGATCTGTATTGGCTTGATTATTATCGTCGTACATTGTTTGCCCCCCATTTAAATTGCCGATAAGTCAGTATTAACATTCGGCGCTTAACACTCTACAATAGATATCATAACAAAGATTGAATCTAAGCAATAGCTTTATGAAGGGAGTTAGTAGATAAATGCTCGATGACTTGAAATTAATTCACGAAAGAGACTCACAGGATGCGCTCGGTGTAGCCCAAAAAGAGCCCGAACAACTTGGTTATAGCTTTCCTGACAGCTCAAGCTGGCCTACTAAACAGTTTAAAAATATTGTTTTCGCTGGAATGGGTGGATCGGGCCTAGCCGGACTAATCGCCACCTCCTGGCCAGGATTTAACATACCATTTGAACAAGTTCGAGATTATCATGTACCGGGCTATATTTCCGAAGAAACACTCTTTATAGCATCTAGTTACTCCGGTAATACTGAAGAAACGTTAAGTGCGTTTGCTGAGGCTAAGGCGAAGAATGCCTACATTGTTGTTATATCAAGTGGCGGCAAATTGGCTGAACTATCCCAGGAAAATGGTTTTCCACTGTTGCAACTACCGGGTGGTTTACAACCTCGCTATGCTGTTTTTTATAACTTAAAAGCTCTTTTGACAGCAACCGATAGACTTGGTATTACTTCGGGTAAGGCTGAAGAGTTAAGCAACCGTCAACGATTCGTAGAAAATGCTTCTCGCGATTGGCTATCAACTGTCCCGACGTCCCAGAATTTAGCTAAACAGATTGCCCAGGAATGTGTCGGTAAGTCAGTAGTAATTTACTCTGGGCCAAAGCTATTTCCGGCTGCCTATAAGTGGAAAATTAGTTTTAATGAAAACGCTAAACAAGTGGCGTGGTGTAATCAACTACCTGAGTTTAACCATAATGAATTTATAGGTTGGACTAAACAACCAATAAATAAACCATACGCAGTCATAGATATCAGAAGTGACCTAGAGGATTCTCAGGTTCAGAAACGATTTATGGTAAGCGCTAAGCTACTATCTGGATTACGACCTGATCCAATTGTTGTTGAAACTGTAGGACAAAACTTGGTCGAGCAACTTCTTTGGAGTATCACGCTAGGTGATTTCGTAAGTATCTACACGGCTTTATTGAGCGGCTTAAACCCAACACCTGTAGATTTGATTGAAAAACTTAAGAAAGAATTAGCCTAAGAAGGGATTACCTTAAGCCCACAGGTTATTCGCAGCTCAATATGAGACCATTAGTTCGTTAAAATTAGGTAATAAATTATGAAAATACTAGTTGTTGAAGATGAGCAAAAAATCGCCCGTAGCCTTGAAAAAGGCTTGACCGGCGAAGGTTATATAGTTGATATAGCAGAGGAAGGTGATACTGCCGAGAGACTAGTCAAGAACGGTAACTACGATTTGGTTATTTTGGACTGGATGATACCAGGACGCTATGATGGCCCAGGATTAATCGGTGTTTGGCGGGAGCGCGGCGAACAAGTGCCAATTTTAATGCTAACCGCTCGGACTACTATTGGAGATAAGGTTCAAGGTCTTGATATTGGTGCTGATGACTATTTACTCAAACCATTTAGCTATGACGAACTTCTTGCAAGGATACGCGCTTTGCTACGTCGCCCCAAAGCCCATACCGGTAATATTATGGTGGCTAGCCAGCTAGAACTTAATAGCATATCTAAAGAAGTTACTTACCATAAAGAGATAGTCAATTTAACAGCCAAAGAATTTCAGCTATTGGAATATCTACTGCACCATAAAGATGAGGTCTTAAGTAAAGAACAATTGCTCGATCACGTTTGGGCAGACGAAGCCCGCGTACAACATAATACCGTTGAGACATTTGTTGCAAATCTCCGAAAAAAAATAGGGCCCGGAGAAGCAGTAATTAAAACCGTTCGAGGCTACGGCTATAAAGTGAGTTAAATATGAACGACTTCCGCGCAAAACTAAACGGCTATTATAATTCAGTTATAACCGATAACACTGATACGGATCGGTCTGGATCATCACGCTGGTCGAATGGTATTTTTCACTCGGCACGGCTTAAGTTAACCGGTTTTTATCTACTATTTTTAATAGTTTTTAGCCTGGTACTGACGCTGAGTTTCATGGGTTTAGCTCGGCACGCTTTTGACCATGCCGGTCAAGACGACAGTGGAGTAGTTAGGCAATTAATAAATAATTACTATTCAGTGCCAGTACAGCCAAATTTCTTTAGTAACTATCAAACGAAACAATCGAACAATATTCACCATGTTCTTTATGAGGACGCTATAATGATCAATCTGGTTGCTCTGCTCCTCGGTGGATTGCTTAGTTATTGGTACGCTGGAAAAGCCCTAAAGCCAATTGAAGAAGCTCACAATGCCCAGGCTCGATTTGCAGCTGATGCCAGTCATGAACTGAGAACGCCGCTAGCCGCTATTCGTTTGGAAAATGAAGTGTTTCTCCATCAAAAAAATGCCAGCCTTAGTGAGTCCCAGGAACTAATAAAGAGTAATCTTGAAGAAGCTCAGCGCCTTGAGAACCTAGCCAATAATTTATTAGCCCTAACGCAGTATAATAGTGTACGTTTAAGCCTTAAACCTCTCAAATTATCAAGTATTATTGCCCAGGCTAGTGAAAATACTGCTAAATTCGCAAAAAATAAACACATCGCCATATCGGTAGATGTTGCCACTAAGGCAGCAGTTATTGGGCAAGAGGAGAGCCTAGTGCAACTAGTTACCATAATCATCGATAACGCCATTAAATATAGCCCAAGCCACACCACTATCTACGTCCATGCAATTAAAGATAATGATGACTACCATCTTAGTATTCGTGATGAAGGCCCAGGCATCAAAGAAGAGGACTTACCATTTATTTTTGACAGGCTTTATCGTGGAGACAAGTCGAGAAGCACCAAAGTTGCTGGTTATGGCCTAGGATTATCTCTCGCCCAAGAAATAGCCAGAGCCAACAAAAGCAGTATCATCGCTCGTAATTATCCTGAGGGTGGAGCACAGTTTGTCGTTAGCTTGACGGCCGCTAAAAGTTAATAGAGTATTGTTGCTATACTAGAGACATGTACCCTTTAGAGTATTTTAGGCGTAATTCCACGCTGGGAGCTTTAATATTATCTAGTTGCGTCAGTTTTGGCATTTTGTTGGTACATACAGTATTAAGTCACAATTTTACGTATTGGTATCTTGCCTGGAACTTACTACTAGCCTGGTTGCCGCTGCTATTTGTTGTTTTCTTGAGAAGATCTCTTAAATATCATCCTTGGTTAGCGTGGCGTCCGATGGTTTGGACGGTCTTGTGGCTAGCCTTTCTACCAAATAGTTTTTATATAGTCAGTGATTTATTGCATCTTCAAGGCGTATCGACGTCTGATATTTTATATGACACTGTCATGATGGTTTCTTTCATGTTAAACGGGTTAATTTTAGGCTATATCAGCCTGTACCAGGTTCACCAGGAGTTGAAAAAACGACTCAGTGCCACATCTGTTAATTGCCTAATCGGCTTGTCTCTACTGGTTTGTAGTTACGCTATTTTCCTTGGCAGAGATTTGCGGTGGAGCAGTTGGGACTTAATTATCAATCCCCAAGGCATATTATTTGATATTTCCAATCAAGTTATTGATCCACGGCAGCACCTTCAAACTTTCACGATAACTTTAATGTTCTTTGTTCTACTGGGAACTTTTTATCTCGTAATTTGTAGTATTATTAATAATCTTCGCCCGCAGAAGCAAATACTAAAGAGCGCCAGCTAGCTGATATACTTAATTAATAACGATGGAACAACAAATATCACAGGCCACCAAGCGCTGTATCGAAGCTTTATTTGGGCTCGACATATTAGTCGAACTTGGTCGACCAGAAGAACAATTTGGTGACTTTTCAACGAATATAGCTATGCAGCTGGCTGGCAAACTCGGCAAACCACCACTTGAGATTGCCGAAAGCCTAGCTAAAGAGTTACTGAACGACTTAAAAGACTTTGCTAGCGTTTCGGTTGTCAAGCCAGGCTTCATTAACTTTACCCTGGATGATGCCAAGTTATTTGAGTCTATAAAAACCGAACCCACAAAACCTTTTGAAGGAAAAGTGATCGTTGTTGAATATTCTGACCCTAACCCATTTAAAGTTCTACATGCTGGCCATCTTTATACTTCTGTTGTTGGTGACGCCATTGCTAATTTGCTGGAAACGGCTGGGGCAAACGTACACCGAGTTAACTATGGTGGAGATGTCGGTATGCATGTCGCAAAAACCCTGTGGTCTATGCGAAAGGAATTACAAGACGAGATGCCGACAAGATATGCTGATTTACCAATAGAGCAGCGTGCTGACTGGATGGCCGAGCGCTACGTAGAGGGCAGTCAGCAATTTGAAGTAAACCCTGAGGCCAAAGCCGAAATATCGGTAATTAATAAAAAAATATATGAAATCCAAGAAACTAAAGATCATAACTCTTCCTTAGCGCAGCTTTACTGGATGACTCGGGAATGGAGCTACGAATATTTTCAAAAATTCTACACTTTAATAGGTAGTCGGTTTGAGAAATTTTATGCCGAGAGCGAAGTACAGGAGCTTGGGCTGTCCACTGTTCGTGAGCAGCTGTCTAAGGGTGTTTATGAAGAGAGCGATGGAGCAGTTGTTTTTAAAGGTGAAAAGTTTGGTCTTCATACCAGAGTTTTTATTAATTCAGAGGGCCTACCGACATATGAGGCCAAAGAGGTTGGTTTAATGATCCGCAAATTCGAAGATTACCATTTCGATAAATCAATAATCATTACAGCAAACGAACAAGAACAGTATATGGCCGTGGTTCAAAAAAGTATTGAGCAGTTTGCTCCAGAATTAGTGCGCGCTACAACCCATCTTACTCATGGGCTAGTAAAGCTTGCTGGTGGAGTTAAAATGAGTAGTCGTAAGGGTAATTTTCTCAGGGCTGTAGATGTTTTAGACAGTGCGGCGGTTGCCAATAAGCAATTAACCGGTAAAGATAATCAAGATTCCGTTCTGGGCGCAGTAAAGTATGCATTTTTAAAAACTCGTATGGGCGGCGACATTATTTATGACCCAATGGAATCGGTTAGCATTGAAGGCAATAGCGGGCCATATCTGCAGTATGCCTACGCCAGAGCCAGGAGTATCTTAGCTAAGGCTGGGACATCATTACCATTTGATACCAGCGAAGTTAAATTGAACTCTGGAGAGCGCTCCTTGCTACGAAAACTAAGCGAGTCAACCGAGGTCATTGATAAAGCCTGCAATGAGTTTATGCCGCACCACCTTTGCAGTTATCTTTACGAACTGGCTCAAACCTTTAATAGGTTTTATGAGCATAATCGGGTGATTGATGATGAACGCCAAGTGCTGCGTATTATGCTAGTAGAAAAATATGTCGAAATTCTTAAACATGGGCTTGATTTACTGGGCATACCAGCCCCAGAGCATATCTAGGCATAAGTAATTTTTTGTTTTTTCGAAATTAGGTATACTAAAAGTCTAATATGGCTGAAAGAAGAAAACCCCGAGTTAATGTTGGAGAAGTTCGTATTAATCGAACCGTGGTTCAGCAATCAACAACTGTCCGAAACCCAGGCTTGCCGATATTAAAAGTTCCTAGACCACTACAAGGTTTTGTTAATTTTATTAGAGAACAAGGTGTTGTTGGTATCGGAGTTGGTTTTGTCATCGGTAGCTCAGCAGCAGTTCTTATTAAGTCGATAGTGACCAATCTACTCAACCCGCTGATTGGTGTGGTCCTGGGCGGAACCAATCTAGCTAGTAAGGTAGTCTGTTTAAGTAGCAAAGCTGGAGTCTGTCAAAATACTCTAAATTACGGAAGCGTGCTAAGTGATATTATTTCATTTCTACTTATTCTAGTAGTGGTCTATTTTGTGATTAAAGGACTACGGCTTGAGAAATTGGATAAAGAGAAAGCTGATAAGAAATGAATATATCCGAAGACGAACTTAAAAAGAAGCTAACTCCAGAGCAGTATAAGATTATGAGGGAAGGTGGCACGGAAGTGCCATTTAGTGGGAAATATCTCAATCATAATGAGGATGGAACCTATCTTTGCGCAGTTTGTGGTGCAAAATTATTCAGCAGTAAAAATAAATATGATTCACATACTCCCGGACTCAGTGGTTGGCCAAGTTTTTCCGAGGTGATGGATAGCGACGCCATTAAACTGGTTGACGATGATAGTTTAGGGATGCATAGAGTCGAGGCTTTATGTAAGAACTGCGGTAGTCATTTGGGACATCTTTTCGATGACGCCGATGCTCCTGGCGGGAAACACTATTGCATAAACTCAACTTGCTTAGACTTCAAAAAAGAGAATTAGACCGTCTGGTCAGTATATTTATTACCCCAGTTAGCCATTTGCTTGATAATTGGTAACAGGTCAGTACCTTTTGAGGTCAGGGTATATTCAACTCGGGGTGGTACCTCAGCATAGCTTTTCTTTGTTATAACAGCGTATTCCTCTAAATCGTCGAGGCGTTGGCTAAGCGTTCGAGGATTGATGTGTTTAACGGAATCCTCAAGCTCACAAAAACGCTTCGGACCACTAGACAGATCTCTAAGGATTAGAGCAGTCCATTTATTACCGATAATTTTGGAGGCTGAGGCGATGCAACCAGTTTTTGGTTCAAGGGGTTTCATAGTTCGTGGTTAATACTTTACAAAGTATAGTATTGTCTATACAATCGTTATTACTATATAAAGTATATCATAAGAAAGGTCAAAATGAAGCTAAAGATAATTATCGGCAGTACTCGACCGCAAAGAGTCAGCCATTTACTAGCACCTTGGGCAGCTAACGAAGCTAATAATCTTGGAGATACTGAGGTGGAGATTATAGATCTGATAGATTATGATCTACCCTTCCTAGATGAACCGATTTCTCCGCAATATAACCCTGAGCGTCAACCAAACGCTGCCGCTAAGAAATTTTTAGACAAGGTGGCTGATAGTGATGCTATTGTTTTAATCACTCCAGAATACAATCGTTCATACTCGGCTGTTCTAAAAAATGCCTTGGATTACATAGATTTCCAGTTTAAGCAGAAACCCGTTGCTTTGTTAGCTCATGGTTCAACTGGTGGAGCTCAGGCTGTTGGACATCTGCGTGGTGTTCTTCCGGGCTTACAGGCTGTTACGGTACCTTCTGCTACCTATTTTATGGGCCAGGTCGCCCAGGCAATCGATGAACAGGGGAATCTAAACGAGGAAATGAAGTCTAACCCCTATGGACCACAAGCCGCTCTTAAAAATATGCTAACTGAAACAAAATGGTATAGCGACGCTTTAGCTGCTGCTCGAGCCAAGAACTAAAGTTTCATTTTAGCTCTAAGGGGCAGTATAATTGCCAATAATGAATGTTTGTTTAACGATGATAGAAATTAGCCATGTCGGGGAGTAGTTTGTTGCCTCAAAAACTATTTTGGGTTGATTTAGAAATGACTGGTTTAGATCCTGAGGAAGATTGCATCCTAGAGGTGGCAGCTGAGATAACAGATTTTAATTTTAAAACACTAGCTAGCTACGAAGCGCGAATCAAACAACCCAAAGAACTTGTTGCTGATCGAATGCAGAAGAATAGCTGGTGGCAGGATTACCCCGAAAACCGCGAAGATTTTTTATCAAAAGCAAATGACGGTAAACCACTAAGTGTCGTTGAAGAAGAACTTTCTAAACTTCTTAAAGAACACTTTTCCTCACAACCGGCTATCTTAGCAGGAAATTCTATTCATAATGATCGCTTGTTCATTAAAAAATATTGGCCGACCCTAGATCTCGCTTTGCACTATAGAATGCTGGATGTCAGTACGCTGAAAATATTATTTCAGGGAAAATATAGTATTGATTACGAAAAGCCAAATAGTCATCGGGCTTTTGATGATATTCAAGCCTCGGTTGCCGAGCTACAGTATTATTTGGATTGGTTTAAGAAAAACCAAAGTTAGCCTTAAATGAACCGTAGCATAATTGAAGATTACTTAATTAGCTTAGACGATGTAGTCAAGGAAGAACTGCCAGCTGAAGACGTTATTTTGTTTAAAACTGACGATAAGTTGATGGCAGTCTTAGAGCTTACTAATCCACTTAAGATAAGCCTGCGTTGCGAGACTGAATTAGCCACTGTTCTGCGTGAAAAGTATGAGACAGTTATGCCGGGACAAAAATTAAATCATAAACACTGGAACACAATAGTACTGACCGGCCAGATTGACTGGCCAGAAATTCAGGGCTTTATTCGTCTTTCTTACAATCTAGCAGTTAATCAACTATAGGCTAGTTGTGGTAGTTGTTGCCTCTTTCAATAGTAAATTCGCGGAGACATATAAATTACTTAGTAATAGTTTTAGACTGGCAGGATCGCTGGACGAATATACGCTCTTGATAGTCGAGGCATAGCTAGACAGTTGGGTTTGAGTCAGTCCTGCATAGACACTGTCAAAGTTATTTGCGGGTGTGGAGGCCAGTTCTTTGGATAATACAGTAGTTTGGCTGCTGAGCAGGGAAGTCGCAGTTGGATTGCTACCAGCAGACTTTAGGTAGCTTATTACACTCAGCTGAGCTGACGTCAGGCTGAGTTCGACGTTTGTGGCCAGGTTTTTGGTTATCTGTTGGCTGGCTGTCGTAGTAGCCGAAGTGGCAACGGTTATTAAGGCTGTCTGCTGCTGAGCAATAGCAAGTAGTCCGGTGGTTTTTGGCTTACTACTAAACAGGGAAGAGATAACTACAATTACGATAATCAGAACGAGTCCTCCTCCCAAGATAACTAGCAGGCGTTGCTTGAACGATGTTTGACTGCTAAGGAGACTTGGCTTTGGCTGTTTGGGGGGTTCATTGATAATAAAATCATAGGGATTCGCGTCTGGTTTATTGGTTGTTTGAACTGGAGGCATAAGCATTATTCTAGAGTAAATCGCCAAAAGATAAAAGTATATAAAACAATGATTTCTTTTACTTTCAACAAGTTAGTTTATAAACTAACTATATGGACGCTGTTGAGGAAATCAAGAGTCGCCTGGCAATCGAGGATGTAATAGCAGAGTATGTGACACTCAAACGCTCAGGACGAAACTGGAAGGGCTTAAGCCCATTTAACGCTGAGAAGACCGCAAGTTTCGTAGTTAGTCCCGAGAAGCAAATCTGGCATGACTTTAGTAGTGGCAAGGGCGGTAACGTTTTTAGTTTCGTTATGGATATGGAGGGTATCGATTTTCGAGCAGCCTTAGAATTACTTGCCCGTAAGGCTGGAGTTGATCTTGATCAGTACAACAAAGGTAGTCCTAAATCGAATACCAAGAAGAAAGAACGTTTATACGAAGCCCTCGAACTAGCTGCTAGGTTTTATCAAACACAGTTTAGTAGAAATAAAGAAGCGCTTAGTTATATCCTTCGTGAGCGGAATTTTACGAAAGCCACTGCCTTAAAGTGGCAAATTGGCTATTCACCAAATACTGGGCATGCTTTAGTTGATTTTTTACGATCTAAAAATTTTAGCGAAACCGAGATAGAACAGGCCGGTCTGACTAGCCATCGTTATAATAATTCAGTTGATATGTTTCGTGGTCGAATCATGATTCCTTTGGCAGACAGTCAAGGACGGATTATTGGTTTTACGGCCAGGGCGCTTAATGATACCCCAAACGCCCCAAAGTACATTAATACGCCCCAGACACTCTTATATGATAAGTCTCGCCATATCTATGGCTTGCATCTGGCTAAAACAGCTATTCATAAGCACAAATATGTAGTTTTAGTTGAGGGTAATCTAGATGTGATTGCCAGTAATCAGGTTGGCGTTGAACAGGTTGTAGCTACAGCCGGAACCGCCTTAACGGAATATCAACTAAAAGCCCTGAGCCGTTTAACGACTGATATTCGACTTTGCTTTGATGCTGACTCGGCAGGCATAAACGCCACAGAACGGTCTCTACCAATTGCTAGCAAGGTAGGCGTATCTTTAGGTGTTATCACTATTCCAACCGGCAAAGACCCTGATGAGTTAATTGCTAAGAGCCCTGACCAATGGCAGGTTGCCATTAGTAAATCGAGATATGCTCTTGATTGGTTAATCGATCATTACCGGCAGCAGTTGGATATTTCCAGTGCTCTCGGAAAGCGACAATTCTCTGATATTATTATGACCGTCGTTCAACGACTGTCTGATCGAGTTGAACAAGATCACTATATCCAAGAGGTTGCAGGCATACTTGGCGTTACTAGAGAAGCTCTAGTTAGTAAATTGGGTGATAAAAATAACCTAATAAAGACACCTCGACGCCATATTAGACCGCCAGAAGTTGATAAAATTGAAGAAAGCACAAAATCGCAAGATCATTTCCTAGCGCTTATGTTGATGCAGCCTAAGCTTCGAGATTTCGGTGTTCCTATAACAGAGGGTATGTTATTAACTCTCCCCGCCCAGCAGCTATTACAGTTTCTTCACGAAAATCCAGATTTCGCTGGGGATGCTAATAGCTCTCTAGCCTTGGAATCGGTCAGCGATTATGTTAAAATATTATCACTACAGTATGAGGAGCTTTATCAGGACTTAGATTTGCTCGAACTACGTTACGAAGCATCCAGGTTACAAACCTTTCTGATAGAGCAATATGTTAAGACACAAAAAAAGCAATTATCTATGCAACTTAAAACAGCTGGGATAGCCGATACGAACGTATTACTAGCCCGAGCAAAACAACTCGATGTATTACTTAAGCAAGTGAAGGAGTCATAAGAAAATGGTTAAAAAAGTCATTCCATCTGATGAAAATAAGCAGGCAGAGCTTGAAGAAGCTAAGGCAAAACTGCTAGTTAAAGCTAAAAAAGATAAAAAAATTAGTCAGCAAGAGATACTTGAGGCTATACCAGACGACAATGTTGAACTACTTGATTCTTTGTATACCGAACTTGCTGAATTGAATATCGAAATAATTGCTCCAGAACCTGGGACCGTTCCTTTCGATGACGAATGGGCTATAGAAGACGAAGAAGAAGTCAATCTAACTGACCAGAATTATCTTGATGATATCGCTGACGACTCAGTTCGTCTGTACCTTCGGGAAATCGGTAAGATTCCACTATTATCTGCTGAAGAGGAATTAACTCTTGCCAAGCAGGTTGTAGCTGGTGATAAAGGTGCCAAAGATAAAATGGCTGAAGCCAATATGCGGCTAGTGGTATCGATTGCTAAGCGTTATGTTGGGCGTGGGCTGGATCTCTTGGACTTGATTCAAGAGGGGAATACTGGCCTGTTGCGAGCGGTTGAAAAGTTTGATCCAGATAAAGGATTTAAATTTAGTACTTATGCCACTTGGTGGATCAGACAGGCTATCACAAGAGCAATTGCTGATCAGGCTCGAACGATTCGTATTCCCGTGCACATGGTTGAGACGATCAATAAATTGCTACGTACGCAGCGTCGTTTAACCCAGGAATTGAACCGCGAACCAAGCAATGATGAGATCGCCAAGGCGATGGAGATTGATGTTGATAAAGTTGAACACATAATGAAGATCAAACAGGACATATCTAGTCTAGATGCTTCGATTCGAGATGATGAGGAAGAATCAGTATTAGCTGATTTTATTGAAGACGAAGATACTATGACTCCTGAAGAATCAGCTACCGGTCAGCTACTAAAGGAACACGTTAAAGAAATGCTGGGTGCGCTTACTGAGCGTGAACAGAAAATACTGAAACTCAGATTCGGTCTTGAAGATGGAAAACAGCATACGCTCGAAGAAGTTGGTCAAGAGTTTACTGTTACCAGAGAACGTATTCGACAGATTGAGGCTAAAGCCTTGGCTAAACTGCGCAAGCACAAAGATGCTCGAAAAATTTACGATTACATAAAATAAGTATCTATGAATTTAATTGGAATTGCAGGCACGAACGGTTCTGGTAAAGATACGTTGGGTCAAATATTAGCTGAAAAATACGGCTATTTATTTATCTCAGTGACTGACATATTGCGCGACGAACTGAGTCGTCGTAGTTTACCTTTATCAAGAGAATATATGCGACAGTTGAGCGCTGAGTGGCGAAAAGAAAGTGGCTTAGGTGTTCTTGTAGATAAAGCCACGGCAACCTTTGATCAATATTCGGGCGGAGAGTATAAGGGTCTGGCGATAGCCAGTTTGCGTAACCCCGGAGAAGCCGATCGTGTTCATGAACTTGAAGGCAAGGTGATTTGGTTAGATGCCACCCCAAAAATTCGTTTTGAGCGTATTCAGTCAAATAGTGCCTCAAGAGGGTCTCATCGTTCAGTCGACGATAATAAGACTTTTGAACAATTCATAGCCGAGGAAGAAGCGGAAATGCACTCCTTAGGCGATGTGACACAACTTGATATGAGTGGTGTAAAAAGCAAAGCCGATATTTTTATTGAAAATAATAGCGATGACGTCGAAACTTTTTTAGAGGAAATTAAAAAAGAGCTATCATTATAGTCATTTTGCTTAAGCTAGCCAATGGCACGAAGTAGCTTATACTAAAAGGTATGGGCGGCTCTACATCACCTAAAAAACTGGTAATAATCGATGGAAAGTCTGTTTTCTATCGAGGCTATTATGCTATGCCGAATCTTAGCACTAAAGATGGTACGCCAACAGGAGGAGTTTATGGTTTCGCAATCATGGCTCTTGAGGTAATGAAAAGACTTAAACCGGATTACGTGGCTATTGCTTGGGATAAACCCAAAACTAATATTCGTAAACGGCTGGAGATGTATCCTAAGTACAAAGCCGGTCGTAAACCAGCCCCTGCTGATTTTTATGAACAAATCCCGGTCCTCCATGAACTACTTGATGCCTTCGGGTGGCCACTATACGAGCTAGACGACTACGAGGCCGACGACATCATGGGAGCTTTAGCTGTTCAGGCAGAAGCCAAAGGCATAGAAACAATTTTGATAACCAGCGACCTAGACATACTTCAACTCATCAGCCCAATGACAAAAATCTATATCCTTAAGACTGGCTTATCCAATATTGAGCTTTATAGCCCGGAGAGTTTTAAAGCTAAGTATCAGCTTAATGTTGATCAATTTCTGGATCTTAAGGCGCTTAAAGGGGATGCTTCTGACAACATACCCGGGGTACCGGGTATCGGTGAGAAAACAGCCATCGATTTACTGATCAGTTTTGAAACACTCGATGGAGTTTACGAAAACCTAGGCCTAATAAAAGATTCAACTCGCAAGAAACTAGAAGCCGGAAAAGAGCTGGCCTATCTTAGTAAAGAAATTGCTATGATTTGGGTTGATGCACCAATCAAGCTTGACTTGAAACAGGTCGACGGCAGTAATATTAAGCCAAAAGAAGTTTTAAATGTACTCCAGAAGTTAGAATTCCGTAATCTAGTACGCCAACTACCTGACATCATGCAAATAGAGATCGATAAACAAAGCTTAGGCCAATCACTGTCGCTCAAACCGGGCGAGAACATCATAATCGATACTGATAAAAAACTAGGCGAGTTAATTTTGACAGAGTCAGAGCATTTATTTACATATTCACGCGCTGCGGGTAAGCACGGCACGAGTCCCCAACTATTAATACTTAGTACTGACGCTAAGATAACCTACTGCTTAAATCTGGCTAAACTCAATCATGAAAAAGTTCGCTCATATTTAGATAAAGCTCATTTCAAGTTAATTGGTTATGACGTTAAGTCCACCTTAAAATTACTGCTCGGTCTGGGTTCTACGGATCTACCAATAATAAAACATGATGTTTTAGTGGGCGCTTTCTTATTAAACTCACTGCGCCGTGAGAAGACCTTGACTGAACTAGCTCAGAGCGAGCTTAGCTACGAAGGATCATCACTCGAAAGCCTCGATATCCAAGAGCTAACAACGAGGGCGCCCGAGATTATGGCCATTATTAGTGCGCTCTATAAGAAACAGTCCAATGAAATCAAATCGGATGCAAAGTTACTGTCGGTAGCTGAGACTATTGATTGGCCAATCATCTCGGTTCTAGCACGCATGGAATATCAAGGCATATTACTCAACACCAACTACTTAAATAAATTTCATACCGAAATAATAGGTACGATATCAGATTTAGAACAACAAATTTATGGTCATGCTGATAGAGAATTTAATATCGCCAGCCCGTCACAACTAGCCGAGACCCTATTTGATGAAAAATATTTAGGCTTATCTCCGAAAGGCATCAAAAAAGGCAAAACGGGCTATTCGACCGCTGCAGCAGAGCTCGATAAACTACGGGGCATTCACCCGATTATTAATCTAATTACTCAGTACCGTGAACTTACTAAATTAAATAATACTTACGTTGAAGCCTTGCCCCGTCAAATTGACGAGAACTCACGGCTTCATACAACTTTCAATTTAACGGTTGCTCAGACTGGGCGTCTAAGTTCTACCGATCCCAATCTGCAAAATATTCCGGTCCGGACAGATTTGGGTAAACGAATTCGGACAAGTTTCGAAGCCGGGAAGGGCAATAGTCTAATCAGTGCTGACTATAGTCAATTCGAACTCCGAATTGCTGCCTATCTATCTGATGATAAAGTCCTAATCGAGCAGTTTAACCGTGATGTTGATGTCCACACTATAACTGCAGCCCAAATATATAATTGTGCTGAGAAAGATGTCACTAAGACGATGCGACGTGAAGCCAAAGTAGTTAATTTCGGGATAATGTATGGAGTAAGTGCTCATGGTTTGGTTGCTCAAAGCGACATGACCTACGAACAGGCCCAACACTTCATTAAACGCTATTTTGAAGTTAGACCAAAACTCAAGACATATATAGACTCGGTAAAAGAGAAAGCCCTGAAAGAGGGTTATGTCGAAACACTTTTTGGTCGTAGGCGACCGACGCCAGACGTAAAGTCGAGTAATTTTATTCTCAGGGAAGCGGCTATGAGAGCAGCGGTCAACATGCCTTTTCAGGGCACTGCCGCTGACATAATTAAATTAGCCATGATCCAAGTTGACGACAAACTGAGATCAAGCTTCCCGGATGCAAAGATTCTTCTACAAATCCATGACTCATTAATCGTCGAATGTACTAAAAAAGATGCTAAAGCAGTTACTAAGCTTCTTAAAACGACCATGGAGCAGGCCTATATACTGCCTATTAAATTAACGGTTGATGTTAGTATTGGAGACAATTGGGGGGAACTTTAAAACATGACTCGGGCGATAATCTTTGATTGTTTTGGAGTATTAACGCATGGTAATTGGAAAGACTTTTGGACTAAACTACCTAGTGTTGAATTACGCACTGCCGCCAGAGAATTACATAAAATCTATGATATTGGGCAAATGCCCCAAGACGAATATAACCAAAAGCTAGCTGAACTTACCAATAAGCCGTTAAGTGAAATAGATGCCATATTTATTGACAGCCACCCAGTTAAAAATGAGCAATTACTAGATTATATTAAGACCCTGAAGCAAAATTATAAAATAGGCCTTCTGAGTAATATTGGCACATCCTGGATAGAAGACGAATTACTATCCACTAAAGAACAACTATTGTTTGATGATATGATCTTTTCTTACCGTGTAGGCATGGCGAAACCTGACCCCCGGATTTATCTACTTGCGGCCTCTAAGCTAGGTGTTGAGCCGAGTGAATGTGTCTTCGTTGACGATATAACTGAGTACTGCCAGGCAGCTGGGTTGTTGGGAATGAAATCAATAATTTACGATTCGTTTTTCGACTTTAAAAAAGAGCTGAGCGGAATACTTGCTCAATAATTTAATCAAAGATTTTTTCGTGGACGTTTACGAGCTACAATCCTACCACCTTTAGCTCTGTATAGTCGAAAAGCTAGAACAATTACCCAAAGAGCTAACAGGGCATCAACAAGGCTGGTAGTTAGGCTTAATATATTTGGGAAATTATGGGCATCAAAGAGCTCGACCACAAATATACCAGCTTCAATGATTATTAATAATAGAGCTAATCGCTGGCTTCGACGGTTTTGAACATAGAATCCGAGTAACCAAACACAGGCGAATGCTATAACAATAACGATGGAAAGCGTGATTGAGCTTATACTGTTACTAACACAGTTATAGTTTTGGCTCTTGCAGACAGAGATAATCGATCCAAGATTAATCAAGAAATAAAGCAGCGACATCGTAATAAACTGAAAAAAAGTTATAATACTTGTCTCGTATTTGAGCTTGGGTAAGATCATAATAGTTAACCCCTATTATATAGAAACAAACATAACAAGAATAGCTTGCAAAATATTAATTTATATGGTAATATAATGCTGATAATTGTGAGACAAGCACCATGAGATATTTTCTAGGATTTTTGATTGCCATTGGCCTATTAGCACTGGTCATTATTCTTGTTGTAAAAAATTTAGGCAACAATCCTACTGGCCCTCAACCTAAGGCACTGTATACTTACGGCAATACTGATGCAGTGGCTGGGTTATTGATTAGTGGACCAGTTGTTGCCGACCAGAATTACCAGCAAATACAGATTAATATTAGCCAAAGCGTCTCACAAATAAACATAATTAATGGCTATAATGGAACCGTAGTTAATACCAGAATATTCGCGAACAATCAGAGTGCTTACTCAGCTTTTTTAGGTGCCTTGCAGGGTAATGGCTTTGCACTTGGAGATAGTAATTATAAATACAAAACTCCATCGGGATTCTGTTCTTTCGGGAATAGTTATTCTTACTCACTAACTAGTAGCAATAAAACTATCTTTAATTACTGGGCTACATCGTGCGGTGGGCAAGGTAATTTCAAGGGTATCGTAGGTAATGTTAATTCGCTTTTCGAATCACAAATACCTAACTATTCTACAATTATCGGCAACACGTCTTTGTAATTATCAATAACTGCCCAGGGCTTTAACTAATAATTTTGTAAATAACCATTAGAGTGGTTTAATTATCTAATGCCAAAAGAGCCGCACACGGTTGTTAAAACACATAAAATTCGTTCATTTTTCTCTGCAGTTAGTGCAATAATTGGCATATATCTTATTCTCCTGAGCATTAGTGTCATATGGTTAAATCAGACTCTAACGAATACAAAAACTTACGTTGATACGATTGCACCACTAGTTACCAAACCTGCCATCCAAAAATACATTGCCCAGGAAGTAACGACCGCTATACTCAAGAATTCACCGACTCAAGATTTAGCCAGTGCACTTTTGCCGACATCGGACACGTCGTCTAATCTAGACACTGGTCAGTTGAATAATTTGTTACGTCAAGTTATTGAAGCAGACGCTACAAGAATTGTTCAATCTCCATCTTTTGCAACTTTATGGAGGAACACTAACCAATCTGCTCAAACTAATCTCATTAATCAACTGAATAATAATTCCGGGCAAATTAATCTAGATTTGAGCCCGGCAATAACAGGATTGATTGCTGAGCTAAACAGCTCACAATTAAGCGCGCTTGCTGGCCACATTAACGTTACCCCGAACACTGGCAAACTGACCATTAAGAGCAACAATATTGTCCAAGCACACCGCTATTATCGACTTTATGAAGCCTCAACTTATGGCGTAGTAATAGCAGCGCTAGTAGCGCTAGGGTTGGCTATTCTTTTATCCGTTAAACGAGCTAGATTAATTCGTCGGACTCTACTCTGGACAGGCGTCGTAGCTTTATTCCAAGCGGTAGTACTAGCTACTCCGTCATTTTTGTCATTCTCGGGCAATGACGTGGTTACCCAAAACGCCATTAAGACTCTCACTACAGCCCTCTTCCATAATCTACTAATCGCCAATCTAGTAATTGGTATTATTTGTGTAGTTACTGGCGCTGGCAGCATGGTCTACATGCACCTTAAAAGGAAAGCTTAAGACTTTAGAAGTTATTGTTCGATGAAGGTTAGAGCATAACCAAGTCGGCCTGCTCGGCCAGCTCGGCCAATACGATGGACATAGTCTCCGTAAGTTTGGGGCGTTGAGTAGTTAATAACATGTGTTATGTCGACAACGTCAATACCCCGAGCAGCAACGTCGGTAGCAACTAAGACCTTGACCTGATTATCTTTAAAGCGTTTTAGAGCTCTTTGGCGTTGAGCTTGAGACTTTCCACCGTGAATAGCATCGGTCTGAAAACCACGTAGTTCAAGTTCTTTAGTTAGCTTTTCTACGCTGCGGTGGGTATCATCAAAAACTAGTGTTTTTGTGACGCCATCCTGTATCAAAAGATCATGCAGTTTTTTAATTTTCTCTTCTTTACCCACATAAGTAACAATATTTTGCTCAACATTGTTACTGGTGTCACCGGTTTTTACGATAATATGAACTGGGTCCGAGGAAAAGCCCTCAATAATAGTTTTTACACGACTATCTAGCGTTGCCGAAAAGAAGAAAGACTGTTTCTTAGGAGCTGTTCGATTAAGTATATGGGTAATATCATTGATAAATCCCATATCAAGCATTCGGTCAACTTCATCAAGCACGATAACGTTAAATCTTTCAAGCTTTAGCGAACCTTGAGTAGCGTGATCTTTGATTCGCCCGGGTGTGCCAATCACGATTTGTGGATTCAAGCGAAGATCCTTAAGTTGTGGGCCCATAGATACGCCACCGATTAATATTGCGCCGTGAATACCGCTACCTTTAGCGATACTTCGACACTCTTCTTCTATTTGTTGGGCTAATTCACGAGTTGGCGCCATGATAAGCGCAGCGCTGTTTTTATCAGACATTAATTTATGAAGCAGGGGTATAGCAAAAGCAGCAGTCTTACCGGTGCCAGTATTGGCTATACCGACGATATCTTTACCGTTTAAGCCGTGGGGTATAGTCTGGTCTTGAATTGCTGTCGGAGAGCTGAAATTTTTGAGAGCTAAATTACTGTGAATAATGCTATCAACTTCAAAATCGGAAAAACTATGAGTCGGCTGATACTCAAGCTCTGTTTCTAGCTTAGCGCTCTGGATAAATCTTGAAGGATTTATGTAGTCTTTTTTTGGCCCACGACTATTTGACCGGGGATAGCTCGGTCGGCGGTTACGGTCAGTATTCCTTGAACTTTTGTATTGATAATAAGACATAAAAAAATGAATCCTTATATTAAGTAGTAATGATATTCATTGTCTGGAATGAACAACGAGTTATGCGATTACTACTCAGGATCCATTTAAACAACTAATGATAATTTTAGCATAATTGATATTAATAAGCAAATCTATTATTTGTCCCACATTGACTCTGGGTTTGTTCAATATAACTCTAATTGAGCTGAAAAGAATCAAGTGTAGCTAAAACCTGTTTAAAAATGGTAGCGTTTTGCCAAGTATTACTAGTGATACTTAATAGGCTTTGACTCGAGCCGGTGCAGCTTTGAGTAGCACACTGATAAAAACTGGCGCTAATTATGGGATCTAAACCACCAAAATATGAAGCATTTATAGTTTGTCCTTGAGTCAGAGTCAGGGAACCAGTAATTATTACTTCCTCGAAAGAACCAGTTGGCTTAGACCCATCGGAGAAGTGTATATAGCTAAGATAGGGGTAACTTGTTTGGCTGGGCGTTGGTTTGCTATAAGCAATCTGAGCAGAGGCAAGGGCAGCTATCGGCGAATTACTGTTCAACTCACTAATAGTGGCAGTTCCGGGGCGAACTTGAACAATAATTTTACCGACCACACTACTATTATTAGCATTTACTATAGTAGTAAGCGGTGAAGTTAGAGTGATAGTTTGATCACTCTTGTTGTTATTGCTCGCGGGAACCACTGTCCAATTGTCAGGGTAGCTGAACGACAGATTTAGATCAGTGCCGTTGGATACGTACTTCGTAGTAGTCGACGAAGTGTTAGAAGGAGCTACTTGTATTATTTTTTGCCCAGTTATTTGGGCTTTGGGTTTAGCTGGCTTGTGCTCCAGAAAATATAAAAGACCACCAACCAAGATAAGTATTACGACTACGATAGTGGCTATCATCAGCCAAGGCTTCTTCTTGGGACTGTTTGGCTGGTGAGGTTGGGAATCCATTGAATCTGGGTCGTCGCCACTATACGGATTCGGCTTGTCATCAACCCAGTATTGAGTTGGTTTACTCATAATATAATTCCTATTTAATACCCACAATTTGATTATACGCTGAAGATATCAACAATAAGGTGTACTCGACTACTTAAAACTATTATTAATCTGTTCGACAATACTCTGAAGCCTTTTTGGGTCCATTGGTGGCCCTTCAAGTGTAGTCAGATAACCGAGATAGTCTTCACTGAAACTAGTCTTATCTAACCTGATATTAGTTTTATCGGCCATTTTACCGTGCAGCGGGTAGAGTTTGGCATGGGCATAGGCTACGCCAGTACCTTCAACAACCAATGCTACACGCTTTACATTCAAGCTTCTTTCCAGTAATTTGACAACGGTTTTGGTAGCTTCCATTAAAGCAGCATATTCGCTTGTGTCTAGACTGAAGACATAGTCTCCAAGATTCTTTTTAGGAATTACCACGGAAGCGCCAGGTGTGTTTGGGAAAGGAGTTAGAAAGGCTAGGTGAGTTTCACTCTCCCAGATCTTATAGCTACTAATTTCGCCAGCGACGATTTTATCAAAAATAGTATCACTCATAACATCATTCTAACAGGAGAGCTGAAATATTTTATAGGGCCTCGTGAGTTTTGATCGTCGTGCGAAGGGGGGCTTCTCGGAGGAATAGGGCTACTACGAAGGCTAGTAGTACGATTGGTACCGCGATAAGGAACATGTCGTGAAACGACAGAACAAAGGCATGAAAGATATCATGCGAGATATTCGGAGAGTAATTTTTTATTGATGATGACGATACTCCGCTTTCGACCGCCTTCACGATCTTCGGGACATTCGCAGCGCCTCCACCAGGTAGTAGCTGCTTTAAGTGGTAACCCAGGCGATTTATTAGAACCGCTCCAAAAATGGCTCCGCCAAGTGAGCTACCAATGTTTCTAAAAAATGCTGAAGAGGCTGTGGCTACACCTAGTTCCTCACGGGGTACAGAGTTTTGAACCGCAAGTGTCATAATCTGCATGAAGGAACCAAGTCCTACACCAAGTATCACCATCCATACCGACAACTCTAACTGCGTAGTACCAAGAGTTAAGTGGCTAAACAAATAAAGACCGACAGCAGTAATTAAAGTACCAACTATAGGGAATATCCGGTAATGACCGGTTTTTGTAGTAAGCCGACCAACACTTAGCATCGCCGTTAACATACCCCCAACCAGTGGTAATAATAGTAAACCGGACTTAACGGCAGAATAGCCTCGAACATACTGTTGATACTCTGGAATGAACAAAATGGCTCCGAACATTGCTACACCTGCCAGTAAAGATAGAAGCATCGACACGCTAAAAATATCATTTTTAAATAAATTCATAGGGATGATGGCATGTTCGGCACGTCTCTCCCAGAAGAAGAAGCAAACTCCTGCTACAACCGACAGTACGAACAGACTAATAATTGTGTTTGAAGCCCAAGGATAAGTAACGCCACCCCAAACAGTTCCAAGTATTAGTGGGACTATAGATGTTGTTAGTAGTCCGGCGCCAACGTAATCGATCTGGTGTGACATTCTTCGGACAGGTAAGTGTAGGCGTGTAGCAATTGCTGTGAGAGCAATAATACCTAGGGGTAAATTAATATAAAAGATCCATCGCCAGGATAGAGCATCGGTAAAGAAGCCACCCAGGAGAGGACCAGCTACACTAGATATTGCAAAAACTGCACCAAAGTAACCTAGATATTTTCCTCGCTGTCGGGGTGGGATTACATCGCCAACTATTGTCATCGAAAGTGCCATTAGACCTCCAGCGCCAATCCCTTGCAGGGCTCTAAAGATAACTAACTCATTCATAGTCTGAGAGATACCGCAGAGCGCTGAGCCAACTAAAAATAATACGATAGCAAATTGAAATATTTTCTTTCGTCCGAATTGATCGCTAATTTTTCCAAATAGTGGAGTTGATATAGCGCTAGTTAATAAGTAGGCCGTAGCGACCCAAGAATACTTACTCACTCCATGGAGGACAACAGCAATGCGAGGTAGAGCAGTAGCTACGACTGTTTGATCAAGAGCTGCCAATAGCATTGCCAACATGAGGGCAAAAATAATGACCATAATCTCTTCATGGCTTCTTTCTCTATGTTCATCCAACTTCGTTACGTCGCTATCCATTTAAGAATCTTTGTATTTTGCTTTTGCGTGACTTAACTTCTCTAACATTGTTTTAGCTACTGATTCTAAGCTATCTGGCTTTACTAAAAAGACTCCCTCTTTAGCAGGGTGTACCATGACCAATAATTTGTCGCCGGCCTTTAGCCCGATCATTGATCGGGCTTCAGCTGGGATGACAACCTGGCCTTTATCGTTAACTGAAACGATACCCAAGATAACATGCTCCGAATTCGTACTTTTACTACTTTTCATACTTATAGTATACAGACAATTGAATTGTTTTCAAGTCTGCAATCGTCTTTAGGTTATTCTGAAAACTAATTTTTTGTTAGTCCCAGCCACTTCTTGGAGCTGTGGACCGAGCTGTCTGAGTGAATCGGCAAGGGCAGAACTAGTTGAGACAATAATGATTGAATTTTGTTTCAACTGAACGCTGACTACTTCTTGAAAGCGTTTTTTGACAAAGCTTTTTATGGCTTTACTTTCGCGTGGTTCGCTAAAATCTTTAGTCCGTAATATATCGTCGAGTGAATCCATAATAGCTATTATAGCTGATACAATATAGCTTACTATGCCGGAGTTACCTGAGGTAGAAACTGTCAAGAGAGGACTAGCAGAATTATTGCCAGGTCGAATGGTTGTGGCTGTTAATAATGATTGGCCAAAAAGTTTCCCGAATGCTCAGGCTGACGTTGATCGTTTCTTGATAGGAAAAAAAATTAGTAAAATTACCCGCCGAGCAAAAGTCTTAATGATAAGCCTTGATAGCGGCTATAGTTTAATTGTTCATTTAAAGATGACTGGCCAACTAGTGTTTCGTGGTGAGCAAAATTTTGGAGCGGGGCACCCGAATAATTCGTTAATCGGTGAATTACCGGATAGATCGACAAGAGTTACATTAACTTTTGACGACAACAGTCATTTATTCTTCAACGATCAACGGAAGTTTGGTTGGATGCGTCTTTTTCCGAGTTCAGAGATTATGAATTTGGACTTTTTCAAAAAACTTGGTCCTGAGCCCCTGGCTGATACTTTTACTGCCGATGATTTTAAAAATCGTTTACTGCGCCGACCCGGCAGTAATATAAAAGCTGTTTTATTAGACCAGAGCGTTGTAGCTGGAGTCGGTAATATCTATGCTGATGAGAGCTTGTGGGGAGCAAAGATACATCCAAAAACCTTGGTACGAAATCTCTCTAAAGCTAAGATCCAGTCTTTGTATACTGAGCTGATAGCAGTTTTAAAACTATCAATTGAAAAGGGTGGTTCGACTGACAGGAATTATGTCGATGCGCTGGGCAAAAAGGGGAGTTACCTTGCCTTTGCTAAAGTTTTTCGGAGAGAAGGGCTTTCTTGCCCTCGTTGTGGCAGCATAATTATTAAAACCCGAGTAGCTGGGAGAGGAACACACATCTGTCCTAAATGCCAAAAGGAGGTTTCATGATAGTTACTATCAGCGGCCCCAACGATTATCTTATTAGTAACGAACTTCATAAAATATTGTCAGATTTTAGTGCGACCCATGGTGACATGGCAATCGAAAAACTATTTGCTGACGAAGTCGACTATCAAAAGATATACGACTCTTTGACCGGACTAGCATTCTTGTCGACTAAGAAAATGGTAGTCATCAGAGATCCCAGCAGCAATAAACAGTTTGCCGAGAAGGCCGATTATCTGCTCAATAATTTAGCTGATTCAACAGATGTTGTCCTAGTAGAATCAAAAATAGATAAGCGCTCTAGTCTATACAAACTATTGAAGAAACAAACCGATTACCGTGAATTTCAGGAACTCGATGTTAACGCCTTGGCTAGCTGGCTAGTTAATTTCGCCAAGACTAAAAATGCCAGTATTTCAGATGCAAATGCTAGGTTTTTAATTGATCGTCTGGGTACTAATCAACAAATGCTTTTTTCTGAGTTAAGCAAAGTAGCATTATATGACAAAAATATTACTAAAGAATCGATTGAAATAAATACTGAGGCAATTCCTCAAAGTTCAATATTTGGACTACTAGACTCCATATTCTCCGGCGACAGCAAAAAAGCGCTAGCTTTGTATGAGGAACAAAGAGCCCTTCAAGTTGAGCCACAGCAGATTATTAGTATGTTAGTTTGGCAGTTTCAGATAATCTCTATTATTAAGGCAGCTAAGCAACTGAGTAGTGACCAGATTGCCAAAGATGCCAAGATTAACCCTTATGTGGTATCAAAAACTGTTCGAATTGCCTCAAAAATTACCCTTACCCAACTAAGACGGATGATTCATGATCTGGTGGAGCTTGATATTAGGCTTAAGACAGAGAGCATTGATGCCGATGAAGCTTTGCAATTATACATTTTGAGTCTCTATAGTCAGTAATGTTTCCTTGACGCCAACAACACCTAAGCTACTAAACTTTTGTTGGCTCAATCTGCTATTATTCCAGTAGTATGATGCAAAAACCTATGTTTCGGATTCGACTAGGGATTATCTTATTTATAATATCCTGGCTACCCCTGGAACCATTAATAGTTATAATTGCGCACCACCATCATATAGCGCGTGGCTGGAAATCATCGTCAATAGCATTAATTATCTTATGGATAGTCCAATTTATTATCGGCTTAATCGGTATTTATTTTATCGGTCGAGCTGTTCTTAAAGAAAGCCGACAATATGGCTATAAGCAGGCCATAATAAATCTATGGTATATATTTTTGCACGGACAGGGTAGATCTACTTAGTCTTTTTAACAGTCTTCTTGACCGGTGCTTTTTTAGCGGCTGGTTTCTTAGCTACAACTTTTTTGACGACTGTTTTCTCAACTATGGTTTTCTTAAGAGCTATGGCTTTAACGTTTGCTGCTTTGGCGGCTTGGGCTAATTGTTTTTGCTTACGAGCCACCTTGTTCTTATGAATCACTCTTTTTTTGCCGGCTCGGGCAAGTTCACTCTGAGCGCTAGCTAGTGAGCTAGAGGCTTTCTTTTTATTATCTTCTAAGTGCTTATAGAAGGTTTTTACAGCTCCCTTTAGGCTTCGCCTAGTCTTGGCATTTCTGACTGTGGCTTTATCGGCCGTACGGACACGTTTCTTGGCTGATTTAATAATTGGCATTCGTTGTATCCTTATCTGAACTTTTAAGTATTATTATTGTCGAATCATGACTATATACGGATATGGGCTCTTTGTAAACAGTTAAAGTTTAAACCATAGGTGTTAAAAGAGAGGACCTCGTCAATTACTAACTAATATTAATACTAAAACTATAGCAGGATTACCATCGACAAGCGTAAGCGTTTGTGGTAAACTTAGCTTATAATTTAAAACAAACAAATGGATAATGTAAAACAGCAAATTATTGAACGCATAAAACAGGGCAACAATGTTCTTGTGACTGTTAGTAATAACCCGACAGTTGATCAATTAGCTGCCTGTATTGGTCTAACCTTAATGCTCAATAAACTTGGCAAACATGCCACAGCTGTTTATAGCGGCCAGACACCGTCTATATTGGAATTTCTTGAACCTGAGAAAACTATTGAAAAGAACACTGATTCGCTGCGAGATTTTATAATTGCGCTGGATAAATCCAAAGCCGACAAACTACGATATAAAGTTGAAGATAAGGTCGTTAAAATCTTTATAACTCCTTATAAGACATCAATATCTGAGAAGGACTTGGTGTTTAGTGAAGGCGACTTCAACGTAGATTTAATTATTGCTCTTGGCGTTCACGACCAGGGCGAATTAGACCAAGCGATTGCCGCACACGGACGAATTCTCCACGACGCTACGGTCATTAGTATTAATGATGCAGCTAACGGTAGTCTTGGTTCGCTTAATTTATTAGATTCATCAACCAGTAGCCTCAGTGAACTGATTACCCAATTCGACGGTTTGATTGGAAAGTCAGTACTCGATGCCCAAATATCTACAGCGTTACTGACTGGTATTGTCGCCCAAACTGACCGTTTCAGTAACGATAAGACCTCACCTGTAACGATGAGTGTTAGTTCGAAGTTGATGTCGGCTGGGGCTAATCAACAACTAGTTGCAGTTAAACTAGAAGAATCCCCACCACCGCCTCCTCCACCTCCAGCAGTTGTATCTGAAGATAACAGCCAACCGCAACCGCTTCCAGTAGTGCCAGAAAAACCACCAGCTGACGGAGCCATACAAATTGCCCATAGTCCTCAGCCCGATAAAGCCGTGGAGGATGTGACAGACCAAGACGGTAATAATGCCCAAATCAGAATCGATAATACGGGTACGTTGCACAATAAATTTAGTGGTGAAGACGAAATAGAAATAAATGAACCATCAATTCCGGAAGTTCCATCAGTGCCCGTACCACCGACGCCAAGTAGTACCGAGCCAACAGTACCGCCTGACCCAAATATGCCAGACTTAGGTAATGCGCGTGGGGCGGTCGAAACAGCTATGGACAGTCAACCTGCCACCCAATTACCGCCAATTGAGGCTTTAAACGCACAATCTGTATTTGATTCGCACGATAGCTTATTTGATACCCCTAATGAAGATCAAGAAAGGCCGTCTGGCGAGCCTGCGTACGGCATGCCACAACTACTCGACCAACAATTTCGTAGCACCGCTGCCATTAACCCCTCTACCGGCGCTTCTGTAGCCCCAGTATTACAAGATCATCCGCAGAATACTATGGATATGCCAATGCCAACTACTATGCCTTTGCCGCCACAGCCTTCCGCCGGTCCAGGCCCACTTAATGAAGTAGTGACTGACAATATGCCACCACCAGTGCCGCCTCCGATGTTACCTTTCACGCCCGGCCCAGGATCTTTGTAAGCGAATTAATAGCCGAACTATAGTAATATCTAGGCATGTTTGATGGTATTATTCTGATCGATAAACCGGTCGGCTGGACTAGTTTTGATGTGGTAGCCAAGATACGAGGGATTGTTTCTGTTGGTCAACCAAAGCGAGTAAAAGTTGGACACAGTGGGACTCTAGACCCTTTTGCAACAGGTCTTTTAATCATTCTTTTAGGTAGCTATACCAAACGAGCTCAAGAGTTTAGCAAGCTGGACAAAACCTATGATGTTACTTTGAAGCTCGGTGAACATAGCACAACCGGAGACCCTGAGGGTGTAAAATCTATAGTTTCAGAAGAAGAACCGAGCCAGGCCGCGTTAGAGGCGGCTTTAGCCAAACTAAGTGGTCAACAGCTGCAAACACCTCCTATTTATTCGGCAATTAAGATTAACGGACAGAGATCATATGACCTAGCCAGGCAAGGGAAGGTTGTAAAGTTAGAACCGCGCCAAGTTACAATCTTTAAGAACCTACTAGTTAACTATAAATATCCTATAGTTCGCTTTACCTCTGAAGTTTCAAGTGGTACATACATTCGCTCGCTGGTTGAGGATCTTGGAGAAGAGCTTGGTGTTGGAGCATATACCACTGATCTGCAAAGAACTCATATTGGCAACTACGACAACAAAGATGCTATTAGTGTCCTCAAATGTAGTTCAACGCAAATAGCCAAACGCCTACTTACAATATCTGCAACCAAAAATTAATTTTTCTTGCATAACAGATAGATTTGTGCTAAAATCTTGTTCAGATGATAACGAGTGAGAAAAAACAGGCCACAATTAAAAGCCTGCAGACAAGCAAAACTGATACTGGTAGTTCGGCTGTTCAGGTTGGGATAATGACTGAGCGAATTAAAGAGTTAACAGAACACCTGCAGACTAATAAGCACGATTTTATGGCACGTCGCGGGCTTTTACAGCTAGTTGGCAAGCGAAAGAAGTTACTCAGATATATAGCCGATAATGATAGCCAAAGTTACTTAGATTTGATTAAGAAACTAGGCATTCGTCGCTAGTGCACAGACTATTGTCTCGAAATTCGAGGCCGCTAAGCTTGTGCACATTAACCGTTCGAGATTAATATTCGCGGACAAAGGACAGATATATTGCACCCTAATATCGCACAAGGGGTAAACTGCTTTATATTTGTACTGTGTCTGTGAACGTCTTGAGCAAGAAAGGTTCTAAGTAAATAAATGGGACAGACTATAAACCCTTTTGGTAAGAAAATTATAAAAGTTGAAACAGAGTTTTGTGGTAAAACACTAACCCTGGAAGTTAATCGCGTTGGTTTTCGGACTAGCGCCAGTGTTCTAGTCAGCTATGGTGACACTGTCGTACTAGGTACGGCTATGGTTGGCCAACCATTAAAAGGCTTTGATTATTTTCCGCTGAGCATTGATTATGAAGAGAAATTTTATGCTGCTGGAAAGATTAGCGGTAGTCGATTTATTAAGCGTGAAGGTAGACCAAGTGATGACGCCATACTTATTGGACGGCTGATTGATCGCCCGATTCGTCCGTTGTGGCCTAAGGGTTATCGACATGAAGTTCAGGGTGTAGCCTCGGTTCTTAGTATGGATCCTAATTTTCGCCCAGATATGATTGCGATGATCGCTATGAGTGCTGCCTTTATGCTAAGCGGAGCACCTTTTGACGGGCCAGTTGCCGGTGTTAGAGTTGGCCTGGACGGTGACGGAAAATACCAAGCTTTCATGAGTGCCGACGAGCTCAATAAAGGCACGCTCGATTTAGTTGTAGCGGGAACTGCTGATGCCATAATGATGGTAGAGGCCGGAGCTCAAGAAGTTAGCGAAGACGAGATTGTTAAAGCCTTGGAATTTGCTCAAGCAGTTATTAAACCGGCTGTTGATTTACAAAAAGAACTTGTTAAAAAAGTTGGTGTTGAGCCACTGGCTTATGAATTAACACTTCCGGATGCCGATATCTCTAAGCGTGTTGATACTTGGTTGAGCGGCAAACTTGGTGAACAATTACGCAAACCATATCCTGAGCGAAACGACATTGTTTCAGATCTACGTAGTAGCATGGAAGAGCATTTCAGAGAAGAATATGGCGAAGACTATGATTCTCTAAAGAACGAGTTTAACGATGCTTTCCAGATGGCTATTCATAAAGATGTTAGACAGGGGATTATTGCAGATAATTCCCGTCCTGATGGTCGTTCGTTAACAGAAATACGACCACTTAGTAGTGAGATCGGCATTTTGCCCCGAGCTCATGGTTCAAGCATATTTACCAGGGGGATGACTCAGGCTTTAAACATAATTACGCTAGCCCCTTTAAGCTATGTTCAGCTAGTTGATACGATGGAAAGAAGCGATGAACGACGCTTCATGCATCACTACAACGCTCCAGGCTATACGGTTGGAGAAGTTCGTCGCCTGGGTAGCCCAGGTAGACGAGAAATTGGCCACGGTTATTTAGCCGAACGAGCCCTAATGGCAGTTTTACCCGATGAAGCTACTTTTCCTTATACAATTCGTTCAGTTACTGAGATTATGAGCCAGAATGGCTCAACTTCTATGGCAGCAACATGTTCAAGCAGTTTGGCGCTGATGGATGCTGGCGTTCCGATAAAATCTCCGGTCAGCGGGATTGCTATGGGCTTAATGATAGAAGGCGATAAACAATACATATTAAGTGATATTGCCGATGCTGAAGACTTTGCCGGTGACATGGACTTTAAGGTTGCTGGTACCGCCAATGGTATTACTGCTCTACAAATGGACATGAAAGTACACGGGTTACCAGTACCGATCTTGAAGAAAGCTCTGATACAGGGCAAGGAAGGCCGGGCCTTTATTCTAGAGCATATGCTAAAAACCATAGCCGAACCGCGTAAGGAAATTAGTGAATATGCTCCTCAGGTACAATCAATACAGATTAACCCAGAAAAGATCCGTGAAGTAATCGGTAAGGGCGGAGAGACTATTAATAAGATAATTGCCCAAACAGGAGCTGAAATAGACATAAAAGATGACGGGACAGTATATATTGCTAGCCCAGACAAAAAGTCTATTGACGGGGCTATAGCCTTTATCCGTGATATTACCGCTGAGCCGGAAGTTGGTGCTATCTACAAGGATTGCCGGGTAGTTAGCGTTCTAGATTTCGGGGCTTTCGTCGAGATTATGCCCGGTAAAGAAGGGTTAGTCCACGTTAGCGAAATGAGCGAAGAGCGTGTCAACAAACCAAGCGATGTAGTCACAGAAGGCGATCGTGTTACTGTTAAACTAGTAGCAATTGATGACCGAGGGCGTTTACAACTTAGTATGAAGGCTGCTGCCCGCGAACTCGATAAAACGAAATAGCTATGAAGACTCAAACTATTAAACAATGGCACCACACTAAAATAGGCTTGTTAGTGTTTGCTACAGTAGAACTTATCATTGCTTACGGCTTTGGAAGTCTATCAATTAATAGTGGAAATCTGTGGTGGTATCTGTTAACAATCATCTTCTTAGTTGGTACAATCCAAAATATCGTCAGATTGATAGGAAAATTTTTTAATGGTTACAAATCAACAAAGGCTTGACGCAATCAAAACGGCAATCCTAAATGACAACGTCTGCTCCGGGCTGGCAGCCACCGCCACCCAGCTAGTCTTCGGAGAGGGCAATCCTGAGGCAGACATAGTTTTTATCGGCGAGGCGCCAGGAAAAAGCGAGGACCTAGAAGGCAAGCCATTTGTTGGAGCTTCAGGCAAATTACTAACCGAGATGTTAGAATCTATTGAGCTAAGCCGTCAGGATGTCTACATAACCAACATTGTTAAGTACCGACCGCCAAACAATAGAGACCCACTACCAGAGGAGAAACAATCCTTTTTACCATACTTGCAAGCTCAACTTGATGAGATTAACCCAGACTTGGTTGTGACACTAGGGCGACATAGCTTAAACTGCTTTTTGCCAGACCTAGCGATTAGTCAGGTTCACGGTCAGCCAAAACGCTACAAAAGTAGAGTTTACTTACCGTTATTTCATCCAGCAGCAGCTTTATACAACGGGTCAATGCGCCAAACTCTTATGGAAGATTTTGGGCGAATACCAACCATTATTAAGAAAATTAAATTAGATAAAGATAATATTTTAACAAAGTAAATATAAGGAGAAATACATGAATCCAAAAAATCAGAATAATAAACCAAAAAATAATACATCCAGTAATACCGGTAGGAGTGCTTCGAGGGGGGCGGCTATAAGAGCCCAAAGACGAAGTATGGAAGATGCCCAGAGGGTTGCTAATCAATATGCATCTGCCACACCAGTTAATGATAATAAACCAAGAAGGGCCAATGTAATTGATGATAGTCCCAGGCTGCGGATTATCGGTCTAGGTGGTATGGACGGGGCAGGTTCAAAAAACATGATACTTGTTGAGTACAAAAATGATGCCTTGATAATTGACTGCGGTAACGATCTTGGCGTAGATTTACCAGGGATTAATTATGCTATTGCCGACACAACTTACTTAGAGTCAATAAAACATAAAATAAAAGCTTATGTTATTACTCACGGACACCTTGACCACATTGGTGGTTTACCGCACATCGTTCCGAAGTTTCCGGCTCCAATTTATGGCAGTAAATTCACCATCGGTAGAGTTGAAGAGATTTTTGAGAATTTCGGACTGCCAATGCCTCAAGGATTTGAGCTTAAGACAGTAACCATGAATGAAGACACTCACGAAAGACTAAAAGTTAGTGATTTCTTCGTAGAATTAGTCCGAGTAACACACTCAATTCCTGGTAGTACTTGTGTAGTAATCGACACGCCAGTCGGTCGAATTATTAACACCGGCGATTTTCGTTTTGACCCCAACCCACTCGACCACGAGCGAACTGATATGGAGCGCTTAAAGGAGCTTGGCAACGAAGGAGTATTGGCACTTCTTAGTGAAAGTACCTCTATAGAACGACCTGGACGGACTCCAAGTGAAAGTACCCTAGAACAAAGCTTTGTAGATATTATGGAACACGCTCCTGGAAGAATCTTCATTGGTCTTTTCTCAACAAATATGAACCGAATCCAGATGATAGTTAATGCTGCAGTCCACCACAATAAGAAAGTGGCTATGGACGGAAGGAGCATGGTTAGTACATTGGAAATGGCTGTACGCCACGGCTTTATGAAAATCCCAAAAGGTACTTTTGTGCCAATTGCCTCATCAGCCGGTATACCAGATGACCAACTAGTTGTGGTCTGTACTGGATCTCAAGGTGAACCAAGCTCGGCTCTGCAGCGAATGGCTAATGGCGAACACCGACATATTAAAATGAAAGAGCAGGATACTGTCATACTTAGCTCTTCACCAATTCCAGAGACCGGTAATGATGCCTTGGTCGGTGCTATGGTAGACGATTTAATGCGTAAGGGTGTTCACGTATTCCAACACATAACTCACGAAATGGATGGCGTTGGGCCTTTGCACGTTTCTGGACACGCCAGTATGGACGAATATCTAGAAATGGTTGAGATAACCAAGCCAAAATTCTTTATTCCAATCTATGGCCCATTTAGGTCTAAGCGTCGTTACCTAGAGGCCGTTGTTGAACAGGGGCTACTCCCTAGAGCCAATACCGTTAACGCCGAGAATGGTAGTGTAATATCTTTCACCGACAGTAAGATGGAGATCACTGACGAAGAAGTACCGCACGGGACTGTTTTAGTTGATCAAACTGGAGCGATTGTTAGTAATATAGTTGTTAAAGACCGAGTGCTGCTTAGCGAAGAGGGACTGGTTGCAATCATCCTGACAGTTGATAAGAAAAGTGGGGCATTACTGACAAGCCCGGACATTATTAGCCGCGGATTCATCTACATGCGCGACAACGAAGAATTGATGAACAACTTACGACAAGAACTACGTCGAGCAGTTCAACAACGTTTTAAGCGAATAGATCTTGACCGCTTTAAGGCTGAATTAAAAGACCACATTACCCATTTCCTTTTTGAGCAAACCCAAAGGAGCCCGATTGTGATTCCAGTAATAAATGTTGTTGGTGGCGGAGCAAACCCAAAGAGTGAAAACAAGACCGCTGCAGTCCCCAAAGCAGTTCAGTCACCCGAAGATATAGCCCAAGAACAAGAGCGCCGTTTTAAAGAGATGCGCGAACGACTACTAACTCAAGACGCTCGCGTCGACTGATTGTCTTTCAACACATCGGCAGCACCTTGGTATTATTGGACAAAAGTTGTAATATTTGCTATAATATAGATGTACCAATTACTGTTTAACTAAGGGTGCTTACAGTAAGTAGTCAAAGTGTTATAATGGGCAATAATAGTATGGCAAAAAAGAAAAAATCAAGAAAAAAGTCTATCTCCAAAGCCAACGAAGAAAAGAAATCGTTATCGCCTAATTTCTGGCGAACACTTATTGCGATCGTTCTTTTTGTACTAGCCTTGCTCTTATTACTAGGCGGCTTCCATACTGGTGGTTCTTTGCCAGAAACTCTATTCCATGCGACTTTCTGGGCGCTTGGATGGGCTGCTTACATAGTATCGATAGCCTTTATTGTTCTAGGAGTCTATAAGCTGGCTGCCGAGGACAAGAAAATACCTCGAAGCAAACTTATCAGTGCATTAGCCTCGGTACTATTCTTCAGTAGTTTATTATTTACGGCTTTTGCGTCGCGGAATTTAAACGGCAGCTATTCAAATGGTCACGGCGGAACTCTGGGTAAGCTGATTGGTCATGGAATACTTAATATCTTGGATAAATTCCCAGCATCACTCATCTTCTTCGTTTTTACGGTTATAACAGCTTGTTTTGCTACTGGTGTTTCGCTAAAGGTTTTTCTAAAAATTGGCAATATCTTTAAAAATAACATCAGCGAGAGCGACAGTGAACTAGCTTCATTAAAAGGGAAAGCAGAGTCTAGTAGTTTTCAAATGAATGAAGGTGTGCCTGTCGAGCATCATTCACTACGCGAACAGACTAGATTATCTTCACTCAAAAATGCTGCCCAGAAAGTAGGAGTTCCAGAAAACCACCAGGCTTTGACTATAGCCAGTGATCCGGATTGGAAATTTCCAGGCGTCGACCTACTGAATCAGAAACAGGATAAGGCTGATGCCGGAGATGTTGAAGGCAATGCCCAGGCTATTCATAATACTTTTGAGAATTTTAATATTGATGTTGAAATGGAAGGCGCCAATATTGGGCCTAGGGTAACACAATTTACCCTGAAGCCACCAACAGGAGTAAAACTTACAAAGATTACTGCTCTGGAGAATAACTTAGCGCTGGATTTAGCGGCTCACTCAATCCGTATTGAGGCCCCGATTCCCGGTAAGCGAGCGGTAGGGATTGAAGTCCCAAATATTAAAGCAGCAACAGTTAGGTTAAGCTCAATTTTTCAATCTAGAGAATGGGCCGAGCTAAGCGGCCCTCTTGGTTTTGCCATCGGTAAGGACATTGCTGGAAAGCCGGTAGTTGCTGACCTTGGTAAAATGCCACATATATTAATTGCCGGCCAAACTGGCTCAGGTAAATCAGTCATGATTAATACGCTGTTAACAAGTATGCTGTACCGCAACAGTCCTAGTGATCTAAAACTAATATTGGTTGACCCAAAGCAAGTTGAACTAAAGCCCTATGATGACATTCCTCATCTGTTAACGCCAGTGATAACAGAGCCGGAAAAGTGTATTAGCGCCCTGAAATGGGCGGTAGCCGAAATGGAGAGACGTTACCGGGCACTTGCAGATGTGCGCAAGCGCAATATTGATGAGTACAATGCCCTAAAGAAGGAAGAGGGCATGCCCTACATTGTGATTGTTATAGATGAGTTAGCCGATCTAATGATGATGGCCTCTCGCGACGTTGAATCGCTAATTGTTAGAATTGCACAGAAAGCTCGAGCGGTTGGTATTCACCTAGTTATTGCCACGCAGCGCCCTAGCGTAGATGTCATTACTGGTCTTATAAAAGCTAATATACCAGCTCGTATCTCATTCACTACAGCCAGCCAGGTAGATTCTCGCACAATTATTGATGGGGTTGGAGCCGAGAAATTACTCGGACAGGGCGATATGCTGCTACTAACAGCTGATATGCCTAAACCTAAGCGCGTTCAAGGTGCCTATATTGACGAAAGCGAGACTTCTAAGGTAACAGACTTTGTACGCCTGCAGCGACCACCACAATACGACCAAGAGATAATCAGTCAACCAGTTCAGATTAATGGCAAGAGCGGGGCTAATAATGACTACGGTTCCAATGATGTGAATGATGAGATGTGGCGAGATGCAGTACACGTAGTGTTAGAAGCTCGAAAAGCTTCAACTAGCTTACTGCAGCGTCGTCTACGTATCGGTTATGGCCGTGCTGCCCGTTTAATCGAAACTATGGAGGAACAGGGCATAATAAGCCCAGCAGATGGCTCCAGACCACGAGAAGTTCTAGTTAGCAGTATGGACGAGGTTTTTAACACTGGTGACGATAGTCCGGTTGTTGAATCTCCAATGAATGATGACAATTCGCAGAATGACCTATAAAATTTTTGACTAACAGATGTAAATTTGTTAGAATAGCGTTAATAATAACTCAGCTCACAGCGATTGAGGCGTGTGGGCGATAACCAAGGGAGAAAAACTATGAACGAGTACGAAATTGCTATCTTATTTGATCCAGATCTTGAGATAGACATTGAAAAATCTACCCAAAAGGTTGAAAAGATTTTCCTAGACAATGGTGGAAAAATTGTTAAGGTTGATAATTGGGGCAAACGGAAACTTGCATACCCGATAAAGAAGCACGAAGCTGCACTGTATAGTATCTATACCCTACAGTTTCCTCCTCAATCGGTTATTAAAGTCGAAAAGACCCTTAATATTACTGATGAAGTTATTCGATTTCTAATAACTCGGCCCGACCTTAAGGCTATTGCTAAAGCCGAAGCTGCCAAGGCCGAAAAGGCTAAACGAGCCGCTGAACGCGGTGAAGACCAAAGAACTGAAGACTCAGAAACCGAAGAAGAGTAGTACAATAAACTTAACTAAACGAGGAATATGACATGGCGAGGAGTTTAAACCAAGTAACATTGATGGGAAATCTAACTCGTGATCCCGAATTACGACAGATTCCAAGTGGACAGAGTGTTTGCAGCTTTAGCTTGGCCCTGAACCGCTCTTATAAAGACTCAAGTGGTGAGTGGCAGGAAGCTACTGACTTTATAGATATCGTGGCTTGGGCTGCCCTAGGTGAGCGAGTTGCTCAGTATCTCAGTAAAGGTAGACGCTGTTTAGTCCAAGGACGTTTGCAGAGTCGTAGCTGGGAACAAGACGGCCAGAAACGAAATAAAGTTGAAGTATTAGCCAACGACGTTACTTTCTTAGACGGTAACCCAGGGGCTGACGGTGCCGCAAAACCGTCAAAGTCTAGCGATAAGAACGAATCCAGTGATTCCCCGGAGAAGAAAGATAAAGAAGATGTTGTTATTGAAGATATCAGTGATGAACCAATAAACTTAGACGATATACCATTTTAAGGAGAATATATGGCAAAAATTTTTAAAGATCGCACCGATGTAGCTTATTTTGATTATAAGGATGTAAAAACCTTGCAACGTTTCGTGAATGTCTATGGCCAAATCGAGACTCGCAAAAAAACTGGACTAACCGAAACCCAACAGCGACATCTTGCAGTAGCTATTAAGCGTGCCAGGCACATCGCTTTACTACCTTTTGTATCAAATAATTAATTGGTTAACCTAAGGTGAGTTATATTTCGCCCCAGCGGCTACTCAAGGATGTAGAAGACATTATTATGGCTGAAATAAGATTGGTAGATATCTACCAAGTGCCCTTAAGCGAACAGCGAGTAATTACCCGGATAAAGAATGAGTTGGTTGATAGCCGATTATACATCCGGGATTATGAATCCAGCGAAAATCGCCAAGGCCAAGTAGATATTGCCAGTAAGCTTCATTTGATACTGAATCAGCTACTTAAAAATATTCTGCGGATTAGTGAATACAATATATTATCTGCCGTTGATGTTGCCCAAGTTTCGGCGCAACTGGGTCAAATTACGGAAACTATAGTCTAAGGAGAAATAAATTATGCAATTAAATATCACCGAGTTAAAAAAAGGTACACTACTCCAACTTAGTGGAACGCCGTACAAAGTTCTTGAATACAATCAGAAGGTTATGGGCCGCGGTGGTTCGATTGTTAATGTTCGTATCAGGAGTTTAATCGACGGCAAGGTGCTTGATAAAACTTTCAAAGGTAACGAACAGTTGGATGGGGCAGACGTCACCAACAGAAACGTTCAGTATTTATATAACGATGGAACGTATTTTCACTTTATGGATGAAGATAGTTTTGAGCAATTCGATATTGCCACAGACATTATCGGAGACCAAGCGGGCTATCTTAAAGAGGGTGATAAGGTTCAAGCCCAAATGTTCAATTCTCTAGTAATTAACGTCGAATTGCCAAAAAACGTTCCACTAGTGGTCACTTATTCTGAGCATGCCGTGAAGGGCGACACCACTTCAAACGTGCTCAAAAATGCCGAACTAGAGACCGGGATTATCGTTAAAGTACCGCTATTTATAAAAACAGGTGACACTATAAGGGTTGATACCCGAACCGGTGCGTATTTAGATCGAGTTAAAGCTTAAAGGCAGTTAGTGATTTACGGGAGAACATCATGAATAAGACCCGACTTGATAAACTTCTTGTTATCCGGGGACTAGTTAAAACCCGTAGTAAAGCAGAGGATTTAGTTCGAAGAGGATTTGTTTCCGTAGATCAGATGGTTGTGACCAAACCCGGTATCTTTCTCGATAACAATAGCAAGCTTCTGGTTGACGCCCACGAGTCGTTCGTTTCCAGGGCGGGCGAAAAACTAAATTCGGTAGTTGATCTATTTAAATTAGATTTTGCCAATAAAGTAGTCTTAGATGTCGGTAGTAGCACCGGAGGGTTTAGCGAACTGTCCCTAAGAAGGGGCGCAAATAAAGTTATTGCAGTTGAACTTGGCACTGACCAAATGCATCCTCGGCTGCGTGAAGACTCAAGGATCGAGCTTCATGAAAAAACCGATATCCGTGATTTTAAAACCAACGAGCATATCGATATTGTGGTTATTGATGTGAGTTTCATATCACTTCGCGAGATACTACCATCTATCAGTAGACTTAGTGCGGACGATACCACTGTGGTCGCTATGGTAAAACCACAGTTCGAGGCGGTAACCGGCGGCCTAAAACATAAAGGGGTCATTAAGAATGACAATATGCGCCGAGCGATACTCAAAGATTTTGAGAATTGGTGTAGGACTAGTTTTGTAATCAAGGCGAAGGCAGACTCAGCTGTTGCCGGCGCTAAAGGCAATGTCGAGCGTTTCTACTTACTTAATAGGAAATAGCTTAAAAGTTTCTTTATAAGGGTGCTTCGGCTAGCTAACCAGATAACTCTGCAGTTTATCGATATCAGTGAGGGTAAAATATAGCTGATGATTGGTAATTAGATGGTTTCGCTCCAAATAAGCAATCTCGCGGGTGGTAGTTTCCCGACTAGAATTAATAGAACTGGCAACATCTTGATGTCTGAGAGGTACCTTAATGAGTGTACCGTCAGTGTTTTCTTCACCAAATCTCCTAGCAGTAGTCAATAGAAATGAAATTAGCCGCTCACGGACGGATCGATACTCTAAATTAAGTATTCGCTCGGAGTGAACTCGGTACATCTCTATTAAATGATCGACTAGGGGAAGAGCTGATTCGGGGTGTTTGGTTAAATGAGCAGTAAAATCCTCACTTTTTATTAACCAAAGGGCGGAAGGTGTTAACGTTTGATAGATAATTTTTTTATCATCCCCGGTTATCGTCATGGTTAGCCCCAAAAATTCGCCACTCTTTCTAATAACAAGTAAATTTTCTTCACCATATTTCGTGATGTCATAAGCCCGAACAAGGCCCTCCTCAATATAAAAAACGCCCGGCGGAGATTCGCCGGGCCTGATTACAAATTCGCCCTTCTTATAAGTTAGTTTGGTCCCATGGTGGAACAGCTCTTGTAGCGACTGAGCTTGGTCTTTGACCGCCAACATAACATAAGTATGACACAACTCTTTGCGAGCAGTAAAGCCGAATATGATTTCGCTGAGTTTGTGATAAATGTCGCTTCGTAGCTGTGACATAACTAACGGCACCAGTAAGCAACTAAGATTATCATGTAAATGTAACAAGCAGAGGGGACCAAGTTATGGTAAGTATTCTCAAGATAGAAGAACAACTGCACGAGATTGGTTTTAGGGCTCACGGTTGGGGCAGGGGTGAGATAAAGGAACTTTGCAAGATTTTATCTGATGACGAGGTGATTCTACAATGCGCCAATGGATATTATCAAAATGGTTTCGCAATGCTTGTAGCCACTAATCAACGCCTATTATTGGTTGACCAAAAACCAATGTTCCTAACTCTTGAGGCTATATGGTACGACAAGATTGGCCAGATAGACTATAATCATCGTTTACTGAATTCGACTCTGTGCATATCATCACCAAGTAAGGACATAAATTTTACCAGCATGAATCAACTCCGCTTACGACAAATCTTAGCCTACGCGCAGGAAAGGATGATGGCTGCTAGAGGCCAAAACCAAACTTTAAATGGGGCAAATCGTCCCCAGCAGCCCAACTATGCTCAGCCCGCAGTGCCATACCAAAATACTACAACCGCTCAAGCGGCAATCGTTACACAGCTACCAGTAGTAGATAACTTGGCGGCAAGTGTTCAAGAACCATCGCAATCGCAGAAGATTTATTCTGCCACTAGCTTGCCGTTTACCCGCCACCGTTACTTTTCCAGAGATTCGTCAAACCCCGTTGCCTAGACATTAAACCTAAACTCAACGACATCATTAGGCTGCATTAGGTAGTCTCGTCCTTCGGTGCGTATTTTACCAGCAGCTTTCGCGGCTGTTTCCGACCCGGCTTCAATAAGGTCATTGTAATCAACGATTTGAGCGGCAATAAAACCGCGTTCAAAGTCTCCGTGAATAACACCAGCTGCTTGTGGGGCAGTAGCATCATTGGGTATAGTCCAGGCACGAACTTCTTTTTCACCAGCCGTAAGGTAACTCTGTAAGCCAAGAGAATGGTAAGCCGCCTTAATAAGCTGAGTAAGACCAGATTCTTTCTGTCCGTAGCTCTCGAGAAGTTCGATTCTATCATAGCTTTCAAGACTCTTTAGCTCATCTTCAAGTTTGGCACAGATGAATAGCACATCTGCGGGGCGGGCTAATTGTCTTAATTCTTGTCTCGATTCTTCGCTGCTTAGGGCACTCTCATCAACGTTGAATACGTAAATTATTGGTTTGGCCGTAATTAACATTAAATCGCGGAGGTTTTCGGTGTTTATATCAGGTGAGCTCCAAAGCGGCTTACCCTCATCAAGCGAATCACGAGCTTGACTAAGCGTGTCCAAAAGGGGTTTGAGCTTTGGGTTAGCTTTGACTTCTTTTTCTAAACGCGGTAATCGTTTTTCGACTGTCTGGAGGTCTGCCAGAACTAATTCCGTGTTAATAACATCAATATCTTTACCGGGATTATGATTGTTATCTACATGCGTAACGTTGCTATCGTTAAATGCTCGAACAACTTGAATAATCGCATTACAGCTACGTATATGACTAAGGAATTGATTGCCAAGCCCTTCACCCTTGCTGGCTCCAGCAACTAATCCGGCAATATCAACAAACTTTATCGTTGCAGGGATTATTGTCTCGGTCTTATACAGCTCGGCTAGTTTGTTTAAACGCTCATCTGGCACAGGCACAATTCCGACGTTCGGCTCAATTGTCGCAAAAGGGTAATTTGCAGCCAGAACATTACTATCAGTAAGGGCGTTGAACAAAGTTGACTTGCCGACGTTCGGTAGTCCAACGATACCAATCTCCAGATTACTCATACTTTTACTTCACCTAAATTCATACTTATAAGTGTAACTCATATCTGTAGAACAAGTATTTATTTACGAATCGGTCTTTATGTTTAGTACTTCGTTTATAGTATTGACCACTTGAGCGGGGGTAGAGTGAGCCTTTACTACATATCTATCTACGTTAAGAAAACGGAATTTGTGCGGGGCTTCATCCTTACTTAAGTTAGTAAGGACTATCACGCGAATTGTGCTACCCCAGGTAGTTGTTCGGAGCTTTTCCAGCATCTCACTACCACCCATAATCGGCATTCTGATATCTAGAAGAATTAAATCAGGCTTTACTTCTTCTATGATCGCCATACCTGTTTTACCGTTCCCGGCGCTAAAAACTTTAAACCCCTGAGCCTCTAGCTTCCAAACGTACATATCCTTTATTGGCTTATCATCTTCTACAACCACAACTGTCTGTTTCATATTATGTATTATATACCCTATACTTTTTATGTTTACTTGACATTTTTATGCTTATCTAGTATACTATTAAAGTGTTATTGCACATTTTTACACTAAGAGCATTCGTGAAGTAATTTACTTATTACAAGCGAATGCTTATTGTTTTTTAAACATTAGTGCATCAAATTATTAAGGATACTATGGAAATAAATATTACTTCAGGAATCGGTACTGGTTTGACCAAGCTAGCTGCTTTTGACACGGCCTTAAACGAAGCTGGGATAGCGAACTATAACTTAATAAAATTAAGTTCTGTGATTCCACCGAAATCAAAAATTAAAATGAACAATCAAGTATTTCTTGAAAAAAGTGGGGATTGGGGCGATAGATTATATATTGTAATGGCTGAATTAAGAGTGGACACACCCAACGCCGAAGCGTGGGCCGGTATCGGGTGGGTACAGGATAACATTACGGGTAAGGGTCTTTTCGTTGAGCACGACGGTAACAGCGAAGAAACAGTTAAAAGAGATATCGCACAAAGCCTTGAAAACTTAATGGCAACAAGAAATGTTAATTTTGGACCAATAAATATGAAGGTCGTAGGTATTACGTGTGAACACCAACCGGTATGCGCACTAGTAGCTGCAGTATATAAATCGGTGAACTGGAATCAGTAAATCGGGTTAAGAAAGCATGATATGACACACGATTTTGAACAAATTCCAGAACCAGAACAGGCTAAGATTGAGAGCTTGATCCCAGATCAAAATACTAACTGGGCTGAAAGTCGTTTCGGACGAGCAGCGGCCGGTATTTTTGTTGGTTTGGAGTTATCTCCAGCCAATGAATTAGTCAGAATTGCATTATATGGAGCTTCTCAGGCTACAACACACAGTCCGATAGTTTCTGCGCTAACCCTAGGGGTTTCAACTTTTGCTATTGAAGGCGCTGGCGCTTATGCTACTGCCGACTTATTGGATACGACTATGGGCAAGAGCTTAATGCAAAAAACTAACGATAGGATTAAAAAATCCAGACTATCAAGCAAGATAAATACCGGCCTGGGCTCTGAAACAGGTTTAGCAATGTTCCTAGGTGTACCCGCTACAATAGTAGTCAAACATGCTCAATCACCGGAGAGAACTAGGAAAGAAAATCGGCACTATGGATTATTGATGAGCCTAGGGGTTGCCGCGGTATTGGGGGCTGAAGGGTTTAGCCTTTCTGAGACAATATCTCACCCAAGTGTGGAAAACGGATTAATATCAGCAGTAGCTGTTGGTGCGCTTGCTGGAGGAGTAGATAGGATTAAGCGCAGATTAACGAACAAGAAACAACAAAAATCACAATGAAAGTGAAACTATAAAATATAAATATGACTAACCTAGAGACAACAAGATTACCTGACTTTATATCACTCTACGAAGTGAACGTAAAAGCGGCGACAATTGGTCCGCAAGTTGAGGGTTTATCGCCGGAAGAGATCCAGGAAGCGATAAAAGATCCTAGGACGGAATACATTTTTATTGAGGATAAAGAAACTGGCTTGGAAATTGAAGTCCCGTTCGCTGCTCCGATCGAGTATGCTAGCTGGCTAAATAAAGACTTTTTCCAAAAACGTGGCTATCAAATCCCAGACCTTTATTCCTGTCTTTTACCCCAAAAACTACTTTCTGAGAACATCGATTCTGTTAACCAGAAATTAGAAGAAATTGTAACAAAAAAGCAAAACCTACATATGGTTGTAGATTATCCAGATAACTCAGCAGTATCCCCAAGTCTAGAAGGGATAGATCACGAAGTTGATGATTTATTAACAGCTGATGGTACTCCTGCTGCAACCTACCATTACAGAACAACACTTACCGTTAAAAGAGAAGAGCTTGCTCAATACATTCCCGATTCGAACATATCTTTGCTCGACTCAAATTCGGTTGAATCATTACAAGACAGAATATGGGAGATATATTCAACCCAATTTCAAGCTTTAGTTGACGAACACCCCATCGAAGGGGCTTTGACAAAAGAACAGTTAATCGAAGAATTAAAGTCTCCTAATACGCATATTGCTGGTTATTTTGATGAAGAAGGCTTATTGCAAGGTTTTGGTAATAATGTTGATGATTTGGATCTCTGTCCTTGGCTTAACAAAGACTACTTCTTGAACAATTCTGGAGACCTTCCTGTTATTTATCAACCGGCAATTGTTACGAGTGCAAAATACCCAAAGCCTATTGCTACTCGATTAATGAAGTTCTTATTAAGAGATAGATTTGAAACAGTTGATTCTCAAGTGCTTACATTTGAATGCAGCAATAAGTCAGCAACGTATATTCCTAGACTAGTGACTCGTGCTATATCGCAAGTAAATTTTTTAGAATTCAACGGGTTTACTGAAAATAAGCATTTTTATAAAGTTCTTAATTTTTAATCGAAACTTCAAGTGAATACTTCTCTAATAATCTAGATGGCCTTAGATACATTTTTGCTTGTCTCAGCCCGGGTATACCCAGATCTTGCTCTATGTTTAACTCTTTAATGCCCAAAGCGTAGAGTTGTTTACAGATATTGTTAACTACATAATAATATATACCTTGGTATGCGGGGTCATATTTAAGAAAATGCCCAATAGCTCTAGTATTATCCAATAGCTCGCAGGCCGCAAAAGCAACAACTTCATCGTTATACGTGAACAGGACTGTGATTAAGTTATCAAGTCGTTTAGCGGCATGAAGGAAACGGATATATGCATCAATTTCATCTTTATGTGCCGTGGGATTGTCTTTATCTTTGCTTGCCCATTTATTGGCTAATTCTATACAGGAAACTATGTCTTTGTCTGAGTTCGTATTTAGCTTACGAATATTCATATTATTTCCAAATTCTTTTTCGAATCGTTTGATTTTATAGCGAAAGTCACTAAATTCACTACCCAGAGCCTGCGAGATTTTGGAAGGGGATATAACGTAATCGAACGAATCTCGATCCTTCACGGCTTCAACTCTGTAGTCCGTTAAAATTAAGTCGTCCATCAATTTTTCTTTAACAATCTGAGGTATGAGATTGAATTTTAAGGGAAATGACATTCGTGTAAGCCACTCGCAATATTTAATAAAGCATTCTGAATAATTATTTTTTGCTAGAAAAGAGTAACTCATTTCCTGGGTAATATAATCCGGTAAAGATATATACAAACAGTCATCGTCTAGACAATAGCTAGTTTGTGAATGCAGTGACCAGCTAAACAGACTTAAAAAGTTAAAATCGGAATAAAACTCGAGTTTATTTACGAATTCATTTATGGTGTCAAAATCCGAAAAAGTCAAAGTTTTGAATTCAAGCATGAGTTTTTTTATTAGGTTACCTTATACTATATAGTATCATGTTGCTAACGGCTGTTTCTTACGTACTCCCTATATCTGGATTGTTGTTTGTGTTAGCTGTCATTTCAAGAGGAGACGTAAAGAGAGAAAACTATCTACAAGCATTCCGCTTATTTGTTTTAACCCTAATATTATGGCTTGGTCTTCTCTTTATTACAGACAGTATGAACACCCCCGGAATAGGTGTTTACACCCTAAGGATGGCTTTATTCGTTGGCAGTTTTGCCCCTGTTTTATTATTCATATTCGCTCAACAATTTATTAAACAGTTTAATAATAAAATAACCTTAATGCTTTTTGTTATAGCGAGTTTCTTTGCAGTATTTTCAATAACCAACCTAATGATAATTAATGTCTCAAAGGGTTTATATGGCCTAAGCATTACTAGGTCAGGTAGCCTTTATATCCTACAGACAGTTTATACAATATTAGCTTTTGCACTTTCTCTAGTATGGATGCGTTCTACAAAGGACTACCAAAAGGACAATAAGGTAAAAAACCAAATCCAGATAATAGTTCTAGGTGCTGTTGTCGGTCTTTTGATAGGCGTAGCTGGTGGCTTATTAAGAACTAGCGGAAGCAACCTCTTATCTCCGCTTGCTGTTACGCTTTTTGCTATATCTATATACTTCGCTATATTTCGTGGTGGCTTATTTGATGTTCGCACATTCGTAATACGCGCACTAAGCTACTCCTTGACCATAGTAATAATCGGGTTTATTTATATAGTCCCAACAGTATTATTTATTACTTATATACTACACATCTCACTTAAACCCTTGAGTATTATTTTTTTAACGTTAATTACACTTTTGGTTGCATTTCTTTTTCAGCCGATTCGAGCTAGGTTTAATAAGGTTTCCAGTAAGATATTTTATCGAGACTATTACGAACCACAAGATTTGCTAGATAGACTCAGTGCGTTATTAGTGGGAAGTGTCCAGGTTAAAAATATTATCGAGGGCAGTACTAAGATAATAAATTCTACTATAAGACCGCAAAACTTAGTCTTTATTCTTGCTGGCGGCGATGATCAGACGCAGAATAACTTACTTTACGAATTCCGAAAAATGAAAAAAGACATAATTTTAACAGATGATATAGACAATAGAGCTAATCAAAAACTTCACAGCATTCTTTGGGATAAACAGATGTCACTCATCGTTAGGTTACGAACCACTAAAGAAGACCTCGGTTTCTTGGCGTTAGGGCATAAACAATCGGGCGCAATTTATAACAAGTCTGAAATAAGATTAATCAGTGTAGCAGCTGACGAAATTGCAATAAGTCTCCAAAATGCTTTTCGTTTTCAGGAGATCCAGCAGTTTAACATTACCCTACAAGCTAGGGTTAACGAGGCAACCAGGGAACTTAGGAAAACCAACGAAAAGCTGAAAACACTTGACGAAACAAAGGATGATTTTATCGGCATGGCATCACATCAGCTGGGAACCCCCCTCTCCATAATAAAAGGTTACGTGACTATGGTTGTTCATGGAGATGCAGGGAAGGTTACTGTGCAACAGAAAAATTTTCTAGATCAGGCTCTAGTTAGTTCCGAAACGATGGTTAGGCTGGTCACAGAACTACTTAATGTATCTCGTATTACTTCGGGTAAGTTCACTGTCGAAACTAACCCAGTTAATCTTGCCGATATTGTTGAGGGCGAGGTTCGACAACTTAGCAACATGGCAGACGAAAAAAACATAGACTTAACTTTCCAGAAACCTAAAGATTTCCCGACACTAATGCTTGATGAGGAAAAAATAAGACAAGTAATTGCTAATTTTATTGATAATGCTATCCATTACTCTAAAGACAAAGGAGCGAAAATAAATGTTCAGCTTACCGATGACGAGGATATTATCTTTGAGGTCATTGACAACGGGATAGGAGTACCGGTAAGTGAGAGAGATCACTTGTTCACGAAATTTTATAGAGCCAAGAACGCCAGGGAAGCTAGGCCTAATGGCAATGGAGTAGGAATCTATTTAGCAAAAGTAGTAATAAATGAACTGGGGGGTGAGCTGATCTTTGAAAGTAAAGAAGGGGTAGGCAGTACTTTTGGTTTCAGGTTTAAGAAAGATAAAATCTCTCATGCCAACGATAAATCCAAGCAATAACTATTGTCGGAGTACCGTAAGTGGTAAAATAAAAATATCTCAATGAGATACTTAATTATAAAAGATAGAGGCTAAACGCAATGGATAAGAAAAAACGCATACTTATCGTAGATGACGACGATCAGATATCGAGAATGTATACAACACTTCTAGAAATTAAAGGGTTTGCAACTAGTAGAGTTAATAATGGTGAAGATGCCTTAGCTGTTGTGCTTGAGTTTAAGCCAGACTTAATTCTTCTTGATGTTATGATGCCAAAAATTAGCGGCTTTGATGTAGCGGATATTCTGCATAATACAGCCGACACAAACGAGATACCAATCATAATGCTCTCAGCATTAGGCGGAAAAGAGGACCGAGAAAGAGCTGCCGCATCAGGTATCGTCTATTATTATGTGAAAACCGAAATTGACACAGAATCTATTGCTAAAAAAATTGAAGAAATACTTAGCAAAAATTAAAGAACAGAGCCGCTATCTATCTTACGAGATTTGCCAGCAGTAATTTACCGACTATATATTAGCGAGCTTAAAACGACCAGTTTTATGGTAATAATCGATTAAGGCTGCGATAATAACCATTAGCAACATAATCGACTTATTTTATGCCACCTAAAACCGACATAGCTAAATTATCAACTGAAGAATTGCTTCATAACCTGCAGGGGTCTATGGACGGTCTTTCCGATAATGAAGCAAAAAATAGGCTGCAGACCTATGGCCCAAATGTTTTGAAGAACGAGGCCAAAGCCACGATTCTTAAACTAGTAATCGGCCAATTCAAAAGCGCACTCATATACATGCTTGTACTAGCGAGCGCGTTAGCATTCTTACTGAGAGATTTTAGTGATGGGTTTATTATTCTTGCAATATTAGTCATTAATACTGGACTTGGTTTTTACCAAGAGTATCGCTCGCAGAACGCAGTAGCAAAATTGCAGAAACTGGTTAGCAAAGAAGCCTTAGTTAAACGAGATGGACACGAAACCTTAATCGTCGAACATCTGATAGTACCAGGCGATGTGGTTATTTTGCGGGAAGGTGACGTTGTGCCAGCTGATATTAAATTAGTCCACGCCAATGATTTAAGCGTAGATGAATCACAATTAACTGGCGAATCTGCGCCGGTCACAAAATCAAATAATGGCGCTGATTCACTAGTTTTTGCGGGCAGTATTGTCGAGCGCGGCGAAGCAGAGGGTATTGTTTACGCTACTGCAAAGAATACTGAGATCGGTAAGATAGCTCATTTGTCTTCTACGACTATCAGAACCACCCAATATGAAAAATCACTATCAGCATTTAGCTCTTTTCTTGTTAGAGTCACGTTCTTAACGTTGGCAATCGTATTTGTTCTGAAGCTACTTATCACGCATGATGCCTCCCACATAACTACGCTGGGCCTATTTATTGTCGCACTAGCGATTACCGTAGTACCAGAGGCACTTCCAGTGATAGTTACAGTTACTCTCTCAACAGGAGCTATGCGACTATCGAAACGTCACGTTATCGCAAAAACTTTAACTGCTGTAGAAGATCTCGGGAATATTACTCTGCTGTGTAGCGACAAAACCGGTACTTTAACCGAGAATCGTCAAACCGTAAAGAATCTAATAACAGATGATGTCCAATTGTTCCAAAAACTGGCAATAGCCAGTCTCGAATCACTAGACGAGAAACGTAAGAAATTTCAATCCTCGTTCGATAAAGCTTTCGAAGACTACGTGCCAGCCGATATTCAAAAACAAGTGCAAAGCTACGAGAGATTACAGGAGTTGCCATTCGACCCATCCGCGAGACGACGACGAGTTGTATATAGAAATGACAAAAAAACTTATCTGGTGGAGGTTGGCTCCGTGGAGACGCTGTTAGATATCTCGAAGGAGCCCAAGAAAGATCAGTATTTGAAGATTATTCGCGAAGACGGTAAGAACGGCCTAAGGCATCTGGGTATTGCCTATAAAGAGATAAGCTACACCAATAAAGATGAATTTGACATTATGAAACATGAGAAAGACTTAAAATTCGTTGGTTTTGTGGCTCTTGAAGATCCCCTTAGACCGACCGCAAAACATACTATCGTCCTGGCTGAGAAGCTTGGAGTGGCTATTAAGATACTCTCGGGAGACAGCAAAGAGGTTACAGAATACGTTGCCAGGGAGGTTGGTTTAATTGATTCGAATCAGACAGTTTATACTGGTGACGAACTCGAGAAGATGTCGACCGCAGAATTTAACCGTGCCGTTCAAACAAATAATGCTTTTGCCCGCTTAAACCCTGAGCAAAAATATCGTATCATTGAAGTTCTTAAACAGAATAATGTTGTTGGCTATCAGGGAGATGGCATCAACGATGCGCCGGCTCTGAAATTGGCAGATGTAGCTATTGCTGTTAATAACGCCACTGATGTGGCCCAGGATAGCGCTGATATATTGTTACTGCGAAATGACTTAGGAGTAATCATTAACGGGATAAGTTATGGGCGCTCAATTTTTAGCAATATTAACAAATATATTCGTTTTACTATGGTCAGTAATTTCGGTAACTTTTTTGCCATATCAGCTCTTTACCTCATCTCTGGCGCTAGCTTACCGTTGCTTCCCATCCAACTGGTTATAACAAGTCTCTTGACCGACTTACCGTGTATTGCTATCGCTACCGATAATGTTAGTCCGTCAGAACTCGTGCTGCCGAGTAAATTTAATGTCCACTCCTTAATGTTTATATCAATGTTTCTAGGATCAATAACGGCCTTATTTGAAATCATGTACTACGCAATCATTAGAAGCCAGGCTACCGGTATAGCTCAGACTGGTCTTTATTTATTCTTAACGCTTGTAGCATTGATAGCGATTTTTTCTATCCGCAACAAAGACCATTTCTGGCGAGCACCAAGGCTGTCTAAAGCTATGGGGCTGTCTTTCGCTGTAGTTACTTTTATCTCTATCGTTACTATCTACATTGGCATAACCAAGAGGCTATTTTCTTTTAGTGCGTTGCCATTCGGTATCTTGATGACAACCCTAGCCATAACTATCTTTTATGTTTTTGTTTTAGATACTGTTAAAACTTGGTTCTATAAGTCGACGGTCGGTACTAATCTATAGGAATAACGGTCTTAAAAAATTCAATTCGGTGAAAGATAATAAATGACTTGTCCCAAATATCCATCATTGGCGATACTATTCTCGGCCATATTACCATTACCAGTAGTTTTGTCCACAGTCCCAGAATCACCGTAAATATAGATTGGTCGGGAGCCGCCGACGGCAACTATCTCGACGTGCCCGCCATTGTAGTCAAAGAAGGCAACATCACCAGCCCTAGGAGTGTAATCGGCTGCTGAATGGTAAGTAAAGCCTTGATTTTGGACGTAGGGGGCATAATACTCATCCCAATTATTGCGTTCGCCGTTCAGGAATGGATAGCCAGCTTGTTTGTAGATGTAGCTAACAAAATCTGCACACCACTCCTCGTAACCGTTTCCATCCGAATAAGTGTTAAGTAGGTTATTGTGGCTGACTGAACCGGATTGCCACAACACCCACTGCTGGGCAGCGATGCAGGCAACTTTTTGCCCCTCACTGCCACTACAGCTCAACGAAGCGCCACCACTTGAATGCTTGTTAAAGACTGCCGGCATCCAGGCTTCGGCGGGCTGGGTAAGGTGCGTGCAGCGACCTAAAATTAGCTGTCCACCAGTTTGGTTGTTCGGTATTTCTAAGCAATCAGCGCTAGCTGGGTTTTCATAACCGTCGGCCGCTGCAACCCAAACCTGTCCGGATTTTCCACTACATGGATCGGATACTATCTTGTCGTTCACTGCGGTACCGTTATTTAAAACCGATAAACAAGATTTTTTATCGTGAACTAAGGTGTTATTTGTGGTAACCCAGTTTTGAGCGTCAGTTCCGTTACACAGCCAACTGTCAATCGGTGCGTTTATGACCGAACTGTCTCGGTGGGCGTCAAGGCAGTAGCCGTCAATCCCTGAGATTATCTCTGGTATTGACGACGAAATGTGAAAAGTTGCAATCTTAAATACCAAGAATACAGTTGCAATTGAAACTACATAAAATAAAAGTCTCCGAGAAAAACGTTTCTTGGGTTTTTTAGGTGCTCGGTCATACTTTCTTGGGGGTTCTCGGTACATGGTATTTTTTAATTATGATATTTGTTTTAGATAATGACTATAGCTCATTATACCTTATAGCAGGGGTTAATACTGAAGAATTATTGCGAATATTACTAATTTTTCACTCATAGCTTTATACGAAGGTATAGATAATCTGGAACAATATTTCAGGTAAACTTAAGCTAAAATAGCTTATACTAGAACCAGGCTCTAGGTGTGAGCCTTTTTTGTTTAAAGCAATTGTATAATCATGTAGTTATTTAAAGTCAAAAAATTGAAGATAATTTATCAAAAATAATTCTGCCCGTGCCTTCAATTGCAAATTGAATAATCATTTTTTATTCGGCTAAGGCTATTATAAAATGGAGTAACATAATGGTTCAAATCAAAAGTATCTATGGATAACAATGGCCGACCACTCAGGGTTCGACAAAGGCAGACCACTGATGGTTTTTCTTTGCCCAGAGTTTACCGAAATCCTCCACCCCCAGCCAGTAAGCCAATAGCAGCTTTGACCCCAACTCTGACTACCCCCGGGCTATCTATAGCTAGTATCTCAGAACAAAAAATAGGCCGTCCAGATAGGCCACTTGGCCGGGATAGAAGAGGTCGAGGCGGACGTGTAGATAATCCAAAAAAGAAAATTAAAAAGAAGTGGTCTCGTCGCAAGAAGATTCTAATTGTTATATTATTTATTTTCATAGCGCTATTTGGGGTAGGTGGTTACTATGGTTCGCGCATTATAGGTAGTATCGACAAAGTCTTCCACGGCAACATATTCTCTGACGTCAAGGCTCTTTTTAGTACAACGACTCTAAACGGACAAAGCAGCGGCAGAATTAACATTTTACTGGCTGGTGACTCAGTAGATGACATGGGTCATGGTGGCGCAAATCTAACTGATTCTATTCTTATTGCCAGTATAGATACTCAGAATCACACAGTCTTTTTATTAAGTATTCCCCGCGATCTTTGGGTGTATGTACCCGGACTAAATTCATATCAAAAAATTAATGCCGCCAATGATGTCACTAATTTTAACCAGCCCGGATATCCTAGTGGCGGTATGGGCCAGCTTCAACAAATTATTGAAACCCAACTAGGGATTCCCGTAGATTATTATGCGCTGATGGATTACTCAGCATTTAAAGACAGCGTTAATGCCGTTGGCGGAGTAACGATTAATGTTCAAAGTTCAGACCCGCGCGGTCTTTATGACCCGAGTATCGACTATACCAACAACCAAAAAATGGTAAATCTTATTAACGGCGTACATACACTAAACGGAGAACAGGCTCTTGACCTAGCGCGTGCCAGGGGTGACGGTTATGGTTCATATGGTTTTGCAAACTCAGACTTTCAACGAACTAAAGATCAAAGACAGTTATTTATAGCCGTTGCCACGAAAGCTAAATCTCTTGGAATCCTAACTAACCCCTCTAAGGTCAGTGCGTTGGTTAGCGCACTTGGCAATAACATCAAAACTAATTTGTCGCTAGCCGACGTCTTGGCATTAGTTCAACTAACTAAAAGTATTAATCCAGCAAGCGCTCAATCATATTCTTTCAGCTCAACTTTGACAGGAGGAACCAATCCAATACTGACTGGTCATGTCGATCCAGCTACAGGCCAAGACGCTGTAGTCCCAACTGCCGGGATCGGAAACTACGCAGCCTTAACTAAATACTATCAGCAGCTGACTTCTAATAACCCAGTAGTGAAGGAGGGTGCTAGTGTTGTTATTCTAAACGCCAGTAGTGCAATTGGCTTGGCCACAAGACAAGAGGCGATATTACAAACAAAAGGCTTTAGCGTTGCATCAATAGCCGATGCCTCAACTGAGTATCCAACAACAATGATAGTTGATAATTCCAAGGGCGCTGACCCAAATTCGCTAAAACTACTTAAACAACTTTACCCAGGTACGACGGTTACTACCAATTCCACTCCCGTTGAAGCCACCGAAGCCCAGGGTTATAATGCGAATTTTGTGGTTATTCTTGGCCAAAACTGGAATACCAGCACGCAGTAGCCTTGCGGTTGTCTCGATTACGCACCAAAATTGTATTAGTATCTCTAAGATATAGCACCGTTAAATAAGAAATATTGTGCTTTTATTTTACAAAAGGCTTATGCCTTCTTATAATAATGCTGAGAATGGCGGCCTAAGTCTATGACTGATAGTAATACAAGTTCAGCAAACATAGTTGTAAGTAAAATCAATAAACTAAATAATAGGTTCACACCCCTGACTATAATAGTTATTATAGTGGTATTGGTGGTTGTCGTGGCACTCGCCTCGAGATTTTTTATTGATAGATCTAATACTAAAAAAGTTCAAACCGCTATTCTAAGTGCTCAACGAGCGAACAACCACAATCAGCCAAATATAGCTCTGGATCAATTAAGCCAAGTATCAGGCATAAAAATGAGTATAGACAATCAAGAATCTATTCTTACGAGTAGAGCAACGGCCTATGCGGGACTTGGCGATTATGGAAGCGCTGTAAAGGTTGCTGAAGAGGCCTATAGGCTTGTTCCAGCAAATAATTCGTTGTTGTTAAGTATTGCAGATTTTGCGCAGTCTAATAACGACCCCAAGACAGAAATAGCATATTATCAAAAAGCTATAACTGCTATGGAGAAAATACCTACTAATAAACGAGGCTTTACCTATAATTCGGATTTGTCTGGAGCTCAAGCGCAACTTAAGGCATTATTAAGTCAATGAAATACTTAAAAGTTTATATTCCAACTACAGTATTGACGTTATTACTTGTTGTTGTCTTTATGTCGTTTAAGCCAACCGCAGCTAATGCCTTGCCAGCAAGCTGTTCTGGTAGTCTGGGATATGGGCTAGCAGCGTTTCACGGTTATTTTAGCTGTGCAGCTTTTGATACTAAAAATCTAGCAGATTTTGTTATCCCCGGTGGCGTACATGTAGTTTCTGGTCCAAACGTTACTTATGCCCAGGAACTAGCAAGCTTCGAGTCTATTATTATAGGAAGCCTTAATGGTTCATCGAATTCGTCAACCGGCGCGGCCTTTATTATTGACACAATGCTTGGGGTACCGGCCGGCACAAATGATAGATCAGTATCCGATTTGACTATAACGAAGTGGAAGACTCTGGTGGAGGCGTATGGCTCTGGCACAGCTCGCCTAATCAATTACAACAACTTGATATCTTGGAAATGTGGTACAACGGATTCAGCGTACGACCCAATCAATAATGATGTTTTCTTGTACCCTGTTGAACACGGTGGCTCAATCAACGATTGTGGCTCTAATGCTACGGTTTCGGCAATAACTTTTTCCTCACCGGACGGGAAAGTGCTCTATAGTATTAAAACAGACTGCGGTAATTCTATAGGGACCCTTCAGGCGCTCCCTTCTCCCCAGACCGACACGATTAGCGGAGCAGTCCAAGTTAGAAATATTACAACCAATACTGTTACGTCTCTTACCGGAGCATCCGTTATCTTAACAGAAACAGGCCCTACTACAAGCGATACCAAGACAACTACAACAAATTCTGGAGGACGATATTCTTTTTCAGTCCCAGACGGAGATCACTTTACTATAGCTATGAGCAGTAGCGCTACACCCAGCGGAGACGCTGGGCCATACACAGATTATGGCGGCATAGCGACGAAATATAACTGTGGCCCAACGACGTATCAGTTGCAAGTAGCCGCAACTCCATATTCGACCCCAGACAATACAGGACGTAGTGGTACTTCCAGATGTAATACAATACGCTCAAACGATAATTATAATTTTGTTTATACTGGTACTAGCACTACCGGCTGTACTATTAATTGTGGCCCTATCCTTACATGCAATACAGGCTCCTACGACATTACACCTGTAGTAAATCCCGACACCCCCTATATCGGCGCAGGTTACCCGAATTCTTCAATATCGTTTAGTAGTACCGGTAATTTTGAATCAGATAGCAATAATCCCTACAACGATAACCTTTGGCAAAGCGTAAATCAGAGTTCCCAGCTTTTTGTGACGGGTACTAATGTAACGAGTTCGGCAACATGGAACTTATCTACCGGTAGCAACGTCCCGGTTGGTACTATTCCTATCCAAACCACAGTAGGTACTTATTCAGTGCCATACCAAGTAAAAATAGTTAGCGTAGTTATTGACCCCACCCCGAGTACTCACTGGGCGCCGGTAGCAAATCCAAATCCCACTAAGGAGACCCCGAGTCCACCTCCAGCATCGTCATATACCAGTAAATCAATAAATATTGCTGCTCCTGTTTACACTACAATTCAAGCACCCGGAAATCCTACAACGGGATATTACACGAAGGAAGATATTATGACCACGTATACATACACTAAGACCACATCAACCCCCGGCCCAACTACTTATACTTGCCCAGGTGGCTGGACTCCTGCAGGCAACATGTGCACTAGGACTCTTGCCAATGGGAAACCAGCAAAGCCTATCCTCGCAACTCCACACCCAGGTGCTCCTATTATCATCACTACACTGATAGCCACTGACACTAGTCATCAATATTACTACTATATTACTTGGGTCTCGACACCAAACGTTGATTGTCCACCACCGGTTTCTCTAAAGATTGGCTATCAACCTTATATGAGAGTCTACGGTGGAGATGCGATGGCAGGCAGTACCTTTGACCCAAGCCTAACGACGGCTTGCACACCAATATCGGGTCAGCAAGCAAATATCGTGGGTTGGAACTATGGCACACCAAACTATAGTGGCGCAGGGACTGAGTTTGCTGGTTATGCGCTTGGTGCTATCGACGGTTTCGCCACTAGCCAGCGTACAAGTTCTGCTGGCGCGGGATTATCATTCGCCAATACCTCTAATAACTCACCGTCTAGTGGGCAATTTGGTGGATTGTTCGTAAAAGTAAGCTGTGCTTCAGACTTTTATGGTGCAAAGCCGATTAATGCCCCAGCGCCACCCTCTAGCAATGTGGGTAATATACCTTCAGGCTCCTATTATCAGAACGGTTCATTTACGATCAGCGGGGGAACTGTCGGTACAAGCGGCACGGGCGGCAAGCATGTCGCTATTTATGTGAATGGTAACGCATATATCAGCGGGAACATTACTTTAGGCGGAACTTGGAATACAATTGGCGATATACCGTCTTTTGAGCTTATCGTTCAAAGCGGAAACATATTTATTGATAGCTCTGTGACTAGACTAGACGGGCTTTATGTTGCGCAGGGTGGAACAATCTACGACTGTTCGGTAAATGGAGCTGCTGCCAGCGGTAGCCAATTCTCCAACAACTGCAACAACTCGCTAGTAGTAAACGGATCGTTTATTGGTACACAGGTTGATCTTATGCGAACACCGGCTTCACCCAACAATACTCTGTATAAGAGTAGCGATACCCCTAAGTCTGGAGGTTCTCTCAGTGCATCACAGTCTGGTTATGCATCAGAGGTGTTTAACTATAGTCCAGCCGTTTGGTTAGGCTTAACTGGTAATAATTGGCTGGGTACAAACAGTAATATTACTAACCTGAATAATTACAATTCGATCACATCGCTTCCACCAGTACTTTAATTTTGTATAAACACCTTAATGCTTATGATATAATTTGATTAATATGAGCATTTTGAGTGGGGTATCAGATTTTTTTGGACTGGATATCGGGGATACGGCCATACGTATCGTCCAGTTACACGGTTCGACCAATCCTAAGACGCTCATTAAATATGCTTATCAACCAATTGACCCCAGGATTGTTATTAGTGAAGCTCCTGCTGATGAGCAAAACCTCCTAAAAGCTATTCGTAATTTGGTAACTCAGGCTAAAATGTCGACCAACAATGTTGCCGTTGGCATTTCGGCCCAAAAAGTATTTACAACAGTAGTCGATATCGATAGATTGCCGGCCAATGAACTGGCAAAATCGATTCGCTATCAAGCTGATTCATTAATTCCGACACCAATTGCCGAGTCGAAAATTGATTGGGCTTTGCTTGGTGATTCACCAGTCGATAAAGGTAAATTGGAAATTCTGTTGTCGAGTGTCGCTAATAATTATGTTGAACATCGTTTGGAAATGCTTGAATCAATCGGGCTGAATGTTATTGCTTTTGAACCGGACACTATGGCCGTTTCTCGTGCACTAGTTGTTCCCAACAGCCAAGAGGGTCAAATAATACTAGATATGGGTGCCGTTGGGACTAATATAATAATCTATGCCAATGGTTCACCACACTTAACCCGTAGTATTACTACTGGGTCTCAAGCAATTTTCCGTGCAGCTACTGAGAATCTGAACATCGACCATGACCAAGCCAACCAATATGTCATGAAATTTGGTCTTAGCGAAGACAAACTCGAAGGTCAGGTCTATAGAGCTCTGATTAATATAGTTGATATGTTGTGTGGCGAAATTGAAAAATCAATTAAGTTTTTTACATCTCGCTATCCAAACGTCAAACTGGAACGAATAATAGTGACAGGATCGGCAGCAACTTTACCAGAATTTCCACTATACGTTGCTAATAGGTTCAGAATGAACGTCGAAATTGGCAATAGTTGGCGGAACGTATCTTTCTCGCCTGCCAGGCAAAATGAGTTGCTGGCCCTATCTAACCAATTTAGTACGGCGGTTGGTTTGGCGGAGAGGATAGAATGACCCAATTTAATTTGCTCCCTGACATAAAGCTTGAGTACTTAAGGTCTAGAAGGGCTCAAGGCCTCGTTATAAGTGTATCAACTCTTCTTATTGCTGTTTCTATAGCAATCTTGGTACTACTGTATGTTTACGTAGTGATTATTCAGAAGAATCACATTAGCGGCCTATCAAGCCAAATAACCAACAGTACACAGCAAATATCTAGTAATGCTAATTTAAACAAAATTCTGACAATCCAGAACCAACTACAGTCTTTACCTTCTTTGGATAATGCCAAACCAGCAACTACTCAAATATTACCCTATATTAATCAATTAACCCCGGCTGCGGCAACAATCTCTAATATATCCGTCGATCTCACTAAAAATATTGGTTCAATTCAAGGAAATGCTGATACTATAACGACCGTAAATACCTTCGTAGATACACTTAAATTTACTAATTACACTATCGGTACGAGCTCATCAACAAGCGCATTTAGTAATGTTGTTCTGTCGACTTTCGCCGAAAATACCACTACTAGTGGCGTAAGCTATACGATAACTTTTTCATTTGATCCCTTAATTTTTAGCGGAACTCAGCAAGCCACTCTGGCAGTCCCACAGATAATAACAACAAGATCAATAACTCAACAACCAACCGACCTTTTCTTAGGAAAAACGACAGGGAGCCACTGATATGGCAAATAAAAAACCACTTACCAAGCGAAATCTTATCGACAAAGCCGATACTCGGATGTTAATTTTTGCCGGCATAGCCGCATTTGTCTTTGTATTCTCAGCGGTCTCGAGCAAATCTCTAATTAGTCAGTTTTCTTACCAGAACCGATTAAATACAGCAAAGCAAAACGCCCTTAACCAACTTAAATCGGATATTTCGGCTGAAAATTCCCTCGTAAACTCGTACCAAACATTTGTAAGCTCACCAACAAATGTTATCGGCGGGAGTTCAACGACGCAGAGCGTTAATAGTGGCAATAATGGCCAAATAGTTTTGGACGCCCTCCCTAGCAAATATGATTTTCCTGCCATGCTAACAAGTGTTAATAATTTGCTGACCACATCAGGAGTAAAAATTGACAATATTACCGGGACCGATAATCAGGTCGCCCAACAGCCCTATCAAACCAGTGCAACCCCAACTCCGATACCGATGGTATTCCAATTTACAGTAGAAGGCACTTATCAAAATTTTCAAAACTTGTTTGCAACATTCCAAAAATCAACACGACCATTCCAATTTCAAACAGTTAACATAACTGCAAATACTAACTCAACAACTAACCAAACAACCCTAACGCTTGCCGCTACTGTACAGACTTTTTACCAACCAGAGAAGATATTTAATATAACATCTGAGGTAATCCAATGAAACAAAACACCGTAGTCTCGTTAATTGTAATTGCTTTTGCTGCCGGAATTATTTCGATTGTCGCATCAAAATATTTATTGCTAGGTTCGACGCAGCAACAAAGCGCTGTTGTTGTTCCGACAATATCAGCCAACTTCCCAGTCCCTAGCACACTATATCTTAACGGTCAGTCAATCGATCCAACCCAATTAATTCAAATTGGCACAACAACAAACAGTAACCCATTTAGTAGTTCTTCACACTAAGAAAGAATAATCTGCCAGTATGAGTGTATTATCTGCCACCTTACAAAACCAGATTAGCGAAAGTCTTGTTCGAGATGGGTTATTATCCAAAAGTGATTTAGCCAAAATTCTAACCGACTCCCAAGCCCAGCACGTACCCTTCATGAGTCTGTTAGTTAGCAACGGTCGCATATCTAGCGAAGACCTAACAAAATACACCGCTAGAGCCAATAAATTACCCTACGTTAATCTGAGCGAAGTTATTATTGACCCAGCCATACTAGAGTCTCTTCCAAAAGATATCGCTGAGCATTACATGGCTGTGCCTCTGGGCGAAATAGATCAGCATCTTGTAGTTGCTATGCTAGATGCAGATAACATCCAAGCCGTAGATTTCTTATCAAAAAGAATTGGACGCTCATTGAAAGTCTACGCTGCTAGTGAAGAGGGGATTCGGCAGGTACTAAAACAATATAACGTTAAACTCGATCCGAATGTTGCTAACGAAGTGGATGAAGAGATTGGAGAGGAAAACTTACCGAAAACTGGGAATAACGCCAACAGTCCAAAAACCGTAGCCACTGCCAGTAAAAACATTAAAACTATTGTTCAAGACTCACCAATCAGCAAAGCGCTATCAACGATTTTAGAATATGCCGCTACCAATCGAGCAAGTGATGTGCACATCGAACCCTATGCCGATTCGCTGGTTATCCGTTGCAGAATAGACGGGATCTTAAAAGAGATTATGAAATTACCCAAAAGCCTTGAACCCCCCCTGATATCGAGAATAAAGATATTATCGAATTTAAAAATTGACGAACATCGTATTCCCCAAGACGGGGAGTTCACTATTGTAGTTGCGGCTCGGGAGATTGATCTAAGAATCGCCATAGCACCAGTTATCTGGGGTGAACAAGTAGTTATTCGTTTACTAGATAAGACTGGTACCAGTCTTAATCTGACTGATATGGGGTATAGCGGTCGGTCGCTAAGGGTAATACGTCATGGTATCGCCCAGACTAACGGCATGGTATTAACCTCTGGCCCAACCGGATCGGGTAAATCCACGACTCTTTATGCTTTGCTTCAAGAACTCAAAAATGAAACTGTTAATATTGTAACCCTAGAGGATCCAGTAGAATACAAAATGGATGGCATCAACCAAATACAAGTTAACCCTGATGTTGGACTAACTTTCACTACGGGGCTACGTTCTATTTTGCGCCAGGATCCTAATATAATCATGGTCGGAGAAATCCGAGATCATGAAACCGCTGAACTTGCTGTTCAGGCATCTTTAACCGGTCACCTTGTATTTAGTACGCTTCACACTAACTCAGCAGCAGGTATTTTACCGCGACTCTTGGACATGAATATTGAACCTTTCTTAATTGCCAGTACTGTTAGAACGGTTATTGGACAACGGCTTGTTAGAACTCTCGGTGACAAAACGGAAACCTACCAGTCAAGTGCCGTAGAAACAGCTGCCATAAACTCAACTATAGGTCACTTATTACCTACTACTGAAGCTGATGTTGCAAAAGTTAGTGAAGATCTAGGCTTCCCAAACTTGCCAGTTCGTAATGAAAATGCTTATACTTTAACTAAGGCTGCCGGGAAGATAAATTCATCCCAGGGGTTCAAGGGCCGAATGGGTATATACGAGGCCTTTGAAGTGAGTCCACAAATCCAAGAGTTAATTCTGAAGCGGGCAACAAGCGCCCAGATTCAGGAGATAGCTCAGAAACAAGGTATGGTTTTAATGAGAGAGGATGGATACCTTAAAGCGCTAAGTGGTCGAACCACCATCCAGGAAATTAATCGCGTGGCTTCAGCAGATGCTGAATAAAAAGAGGGCGGAAATGAAAGAACAGCCAAAAATCGAAGTTTTACTAGAAGAAGTTATAAGACGAAAAGCGTCTGATTTACATATTCAAGTTGGTATCCCACCAACAATTCGAGTGGATGGTGCTCTAATTGCGGTTAGTGATGTTGCTCCAATTACCCCAGCGTTAATAGAGACACTTATATTTTCTTTACTTGATGAACAGCAGAAACAAATACTACTCAAAGATAAAGAATTCGATTTTAGTTTTGCTTTTGGTGATTTGGGCCGCTTCCGAGCAAATGTCTTCCACGAACGAGGTAATCTAGCCATCTCCTTGCGCCTAATACCCAATGAAATATTAACCATTGAGAAATTGGGATTGCCGGAAATTGTAAATAAATTTGCTGATTATCCGAGGGGCTTAGTCTTAGTAACCGGTCCAACCGGATCCGGTAAATCAACTACGCTGGCTGCAATGATTCATAAAATAAACAAAGAACAAGCTAAACATATTATTACTATTGAAGATCCCATCGAGTATACTCACAAATCATTAAAATCAATGGTCGTGCAAAGGGAAGTCCATTATGATACCTTTTCTTTCAGTGCTGCGCTCCGCTCCGCTCTCAGAGAAGACCCTGACGTAGTTTTAATTGGTGAGATGCGAGACCTTGAAACAATCGCCAATGCTATAACGATTGCTGAGACTGGCCATTTAGTTTTCGCCACATTGCACACGAATTCGGCTAGCCAGACAATTGATAGAATTGTTGATGTTTTTCCGCCGCACCAACAACAACAAATACGAAGTGAGATATCCAATATTCTTATGGCAATATGTTCACAGACACTTATTCCGGTTATTGGTGGTGGTAGAATTGCCGCAGCAGAGATATTAATCGCCACCCCTGCAGTACGCAATATCATTCGGGACGGAAAAACCCACCAACTCGAAGCGGTTATTCAAACCGGAGGTGAATTTGGCATGCAATCAATGGATAAGACGCTTGTAGGGCTAATAAAAGCTGGCTCCATTACTTACGATGAAGCTCGTACTCACGCCGTAGACCTCGATGAATTAGATAGGTTAATGAGGGCCTAAAGCCATGTTTCTATATCAATACGTTGCGCATAATCCGGTTAATGGTGAGAAAATTAAGTCGACGGTTGAGGCTGAAAACGAGAGTGAAGCTGCCAAAGCAATTCAAAAACAAGGTCTCGTACCAATTGACATTAAACTTGACCCAAGCTCAAAACCCGGTGCTGTGGCAAAATATCTAAAACATGTGAAAGCCAAAGATCGAGTTCTTTTTTCTCGCCAATTAAGCACCCTAATAAATGCTGGCTTACCCTTAATCCAGTCGCTGCGCAACGTTGGTGACCAAACTGCCAGTAAGTCGATGAAGATTGTGACGACGGGTATAATCGGCAGCGTAGAGGGTGGTTCATCACTCTCCGGCGCTATGGCCAAATACCCGGAAGTCTTTAATAAGCTGTATCTTGGTTTAATTGCGGCAGGTGAAGTATCTGGTACTTTAGACAAGGCTCTAGAACGTTTAGCCAATCAACAGGAAAAAGATGCTGACATAGTCAGAAAAATTCGTGGGGCAATGATATACCCAATAATAGTTTTATTTGTTATGTTCGGTGTTTTAGCTTTTATGACCGTAAAGCTCTTACCAGCCGTCCAAAACCTATACGCGACATTCCCGGGTGCCCAGCTCCCGCTAATAACTAGGTTACTCCTTGGTTTAGTAAACTTCTTTACTAAGTATTGGTGGTTAGTCATTATAATTCTGGCTGCCTTAGTATTTCTTTTTCTGAAATGGCGCAAAAGTACTAACGGGAGAAAGGTTATTGACCGGCTTAAGATGCGCACTTGGCCATTTGCTGGGCTATTCATGAAAATATATATGTCTAGGTTTTCGCGGACAGCCTGCACTCTAGTGGCTAGCGGCGTGCCACTACTCCAAGTATTAGACATCACTGGTGATGCCATATCTAATGTGCACATTCAGGCTTCATTGAAAAAGGCCGCTGAGAAAATAAAAGGCGGCAAAGCCTTATCTGATATGTTAAGTAAAGACCCGAATTTTCTGCCATTAGTCCCAAGTATGATGCGAATCGGCGAACAGTCAGGTACTTTGGAACAAATGCTCGACAAAGTGGCTATATACTATGAAAAAGAGGTCGACCAGGAGGTGAATAACATCAATAGTTTAATAGAACCGGTGCTAATGGTTATTTTAGGAATTGCTGCAATCCTTATCGTTGTAGCGGTGTTGCTGCCAATCTACGGTTTAGCTAACCAGTCTAGTCTATCTGGCAGTTAGCCAAGAGTAGGCTAGAGAAAAAAACACTTGCATTTACTTGAAATTTTAACTATTATTTCTACCATAAGCATAAGTATCTTAAGATATTAAGCAAAGGGGCACTTGCGAAAATGAAATCGAAAAATATCAATCATTCTAAAGGTTTCACGATTATTGAAACTTTAATAGTTCTTGCAATTGCAGCAACTATCTTTCTAGTAGTCTTCCTAGCAGTTACTGCACTTGATAGAAGTTCGAGAAACACGGCTCGTAAAGATGATGCTGCGGCTATACTTGCAGGAGTCGGCGATTTCGCTGCTAATAATAACGGCTCGTTGCCAACTGCATTCGGAGTTACCACGGCTCCGACATACGCTTTGTCCGGGGCGGGGGGTACTGTCCCGTCAGACGTTAAGTTAGCGCACTATAACACCGCAACCATTCTCACAGCTGCCACAGGCACGGTGATTGGAATTGGTACATACACTAGTGACATATTAGTTATAGATGAAAACGCTACTTGTTCAAGTAGTTCGGCAGCAGGTTCGGGAAGTACAGGATCGTATGCGATAATTTATACCATTGAGAGTGGTTCAGCTTTCGTACAACAATGCCTTGGGAGCTAAATAAGTCAAAACAAATAAATACTGAGAATGTTCGAAAACACCTCCATAAAGGAGGTGTTTTATCTTTCTAGCGTGTTATCATAAATAGCATTAACGTCATGATAATTACACTACTCATAGTACTGGGCCTTTGTTTTGGAAGTTTTATCAATGCTTTTGTGTGGCGTTTTCACGAACACATCGGTTGGCTAAAAAAACGTTCGGAATGCGACTATTGCCACCATGTTTTATCAACCTTCGATTTAATACCGATTTTCAGCTGGATTGCTCTTAGAGCAAAATGCAGGTATTGCCATAAACCCCTTAGCTGGCAGTACCCACTAGTTGAGCTAGTAACAGCCAGCTTGTTCGCGCTGTCTTACGCTAATTGGCCACTTACACTACACGGGGTAGGGTTATTCCAGTTTATCTGTTGGTTAATACTTATTATTGGCTTTATTGGCCTAACTATTTATGATCTAAAATGGTATATCTTGCCAGATAAAATTGTATTTTTTATGATCAGTTTATCCTCTATACAATTATTAGTGGTTTACGCACTATCTGGTAATATTAAACACTTTTTAGGGGGTATTATTGGAGCGATATCAATCGCCGGGACTTTCTATGTGATATTTCGCATATCTAACGGGAAATGGATTGGCGGGGGAGATGTTAAGCTCGGTATTTGTCTTGGGCTGATAGTCGGTGGACCTATCAACGCTCTGCTATTAATATTTATTGCGTCGTTGACCGGAACGCTGCTGGCTATCCCGTTATTGTTAAAACAAAAAACTCTGAATATTCGTATCCCATTTGGCCCGTTTTTGATGCTCGCCACCGTTATAGTTTTCTTCTTAGGGAGTAATCTAACATCTTGGTATAAACACTTAATCGGCTAGATATAATAATAAGCTTTTATTGAAAACGTTTATGCTATACTTTAAGATATGAAAGGTGGCTTTAACACCTCAGGGTTCACTATCATTGAGACCTTGATTGTGCTTGGGATAACGGCAATTTTGTTACTAAGTGCTATGTATACGTTGTCTGGTAAGACAGCCAATGGAGAGTTTACCCAGGCTATAAACGGGATAAAAACCTCTTTGCAACAACTAATCAATAATTCATCCAGTGGTATATATCCAAATGCGGGTAATTTTCAGTGTAGTTTATCAAGTACTGGCACCATTAGTCTTACTCTACCTTCTGGTAATGTACAAGGTCAGCATTATGGCTGTACTTTTCTGGGGAGAATGGTTAATTTCAACGACTCTTCATTATCGCCCGGAACTGCCCAGAATTACATTGCATATACGGTCATTGGTCAGCAATGTACTACAAGCGCTTCATTATTCTCGGGTTGTTCGACACCCACTTCTTGGGCGGGGACAACTGGGGTGGGACCGTATATTCTACCGACATCAACTAAGACCCAATCAACCAGCACTCTATTAAATGGTATTAGTCTATATTCAATCACACTAAAAGGCAGTAACCCCGCAACAGTTACTGGAGCACAAATCCCTCTGACTAATGTAGCATTTCTGGCCAACCCGGCTACTGCCTCGGTCTCTGCCCCAACTTCTAACATCTTGAGTCCCGGTGCCTTACAGCTTAATGTCTATTCTTATAGACTTAGTCCGGTGGCTGGTCCGATGTCAACGGCTTTCTTAATACAGCAGAGCGAGATAGACCTTTGTTTTGCTAGCGCAACAACAAATCAATCAGGTGAAATTATTTTGAATGGCACGGGTTCGGAGGCTATAGTTAGCTTGCAAATCTTTGGAGGTAATAAGTGTTAGTAAGGACTAAACCCCTAAACCATCGGGGAGATACCATTGTTGAGGTTTTATTTGCTTTAATTGTTATCGGCATTATCCTAACAGGAGGATATAGTGTGGTTACTCATAGTATTCTTGACGAACAAGACGCCCAACAGCATAGCTATGCACTCGGTCTCGTCCAAAGCCAGATCGAACAACTAAGAGCCTATGTCCTATATAACCCGGCGGCCACACTACCATTTACAGGTTCAGCGGGCTGTATGGCAGCTTCAGCTCCGACCAGCGGCTCGTTGTGCATGCAACAGCTAAACGCTACCGAACAGTACCAGCTATCGATTAAATTA